>Ga0310345_10000091_pt1 | contig 190808 bp, 159 predicted proteins | sample HC15DNA20500_MG_FD_204667 | JGI IMG/M metagenome (GOLD analysis project Ga0310345, IMG submission 204667) | Marine microbial communities from station ALOHA, North Pacific Subtropical Gyre - HC15-DNA-20-500_MG | ecosystem: Environmental > Aquatic > Marine > Oceanic | place: Pacific Ocean... | reverse complement strand
AGCCGACTCCACTCGACGCTGGGCTACGTCAGCCCCATGACGTTCGAGAAAAACTGGTCCGCAGCTCAGCAACACCGGGCTGCCTAATTCCCTCGGTTATGGGATTCGTGGAACAGGGGCAAGGTCATTTGGCTATAAAAACAAATGTCACATCGAATAGATGACAATGTTTCGAATGGAGTGATCGTAGCCAATCTACTATTTTCTTCTATAGGCCATTGCCTAAATTTCTAATAATCTCAGTAGATATGGCTTAGTTGAGCGGGTTCTGTCGCTATAAAAAGCGGCGAGCCTAAGCCAGGCGGGCGGAGCGGCTATTGCTAGTGGCGTGCGCCCTCGCCCAGTCGTCGGAAGCAGGCCACTCCGCCCCTGGATGTCAAAGTGGCGCGATTCACATCGTGGCAGTCTCGGCAGCTCACTTGTGGATAGCAAGATTGCGTTGCATTGCAGCCCCACGAGATCCGGCGCGTAGCGTCGCGATATCAGCTATATGGAAAAAATGCGGTTACACGCGGAGGGGAACAGCTCTCAATCGCAAAATAGGCGTAGGGCACGATCAGGCCGGCGCCATGCGCCCAAAATCTGTGTGAGTTCGCGTTGCGCAAACCTTCCTTGACATGGCTGCCAAGGTCCTCATCGCGTTGGCAATGAGGACTGGGAGTACTGCATTTCACAGTCCGGAAACCGGACGTCGCTGCATCGACTTACTCCGCTTTGCTGCATCTGCTCCATGAGTTAGCGCTCAGAGCGAATGCTGTAGAGCACCTGCAGCAGCATGGCCCGCTGCAACTCTCCCCGGCGCCCCCACCAGTACCGCCTCGTACATCTGCGCGAGCAACCAGCCCATCTTCGTCACCCGTAACACCGGAGTTACAAGAATCTAATGAGTTGCTTCGAATACCGTACGCAACGCCAACGGTCATCCATTGTGCTCTGCTGGACGGACATGGCGGGAGACAGGAGTTCGTTGTAACAACGTAGCTACCAGGATCGCCACCGCCACTATCACAGGCGGCAAGGAAAAGGGTACCGGCCAAGGGCGGCCATACGACTTCGGCGTTTCCGCAGGCGTGTAGGAGACCACTCTTTCTGCCGAAGAACCAACACCGATTGGCTGAGAGGCGCCCAGATCCTGCGCCAGCTTTGTCGGCTTTTGGTTTGTCGCTTAGCGACATCATTGCGATAAGTTTTCTTATCGCAATAGCAACACGATAAACGAAACTCACAGAAAACCAATTGCGGGAGACCAGCATGCCGCCCCCCCTTACCAATGTCGGTCGTCGAATCTGAGCCATCAGAAATGAGCTTGCGCATGCGCAAAGTTCCCGCGCACACTGCCGTATGCCCGAACAAGCGCCGGCCAAAAGCAAACGGTCAGTCCTGCCCCAACCGCTCTCGCCCATGCGGCGAGGACAAATCAAGCATTGGACCCATCGGCACGATCCCCGTGGGGTTCAGCATCCGATGGCTCTCATAGTAGTGGCCCTTGATGTGCAGAAAATCGACCGTGTCCGCAATGCCTGGCCGTTGGTAGAAATCCCGCAAATAGGCTGACAAGGCCGGATAGTCGACGATTCGGCGCAGGTTGCACTTGAAGTGCCCTACGTACACGGCGTCGAAACGGATCAGTGTGGTGAAGAGCCGGATATCGGCTTCGGTAAAGCGGTTTCCGACCAACCAGCGCTGCTGGGAAAGATGTGCCTCCAGCCAGTCCAGCGTATCGAACAACGACCGCACGCTTTCCTCGTAGGCCGCCTGAGAGGTGGCGAAACCTGCCTTGTACACACCGTTGTTGACGGTGTCGTAGATCCGCGCGTTGACGGCATCGATCTGCGCGCGCAGATCAAGCGGGTAGTAATCCCCCGGCCTCGCCCCAAGCCCGTCGAATGCGCTGTTCATCATACGGATGATTTCCGACGATTCATTGCTGACGATCGTGGCCTGCTGCCTGTCCCACAGCACAGGCACGGTCACCCGGCCGGTGTACTTTGGGTTGGCCAATGTGTAGACCTGATGCAGCACGCGCGCGCCACTGACGGAGTCTGGTATCACCCCAGGGCCGTCGGCAAAGGTCCAGCCCTCCTCGCGCATTAGCCAGTGCACGACCGAAAGGCTGATCATGTCCTCCAACCCCTTGAGTTGACGCATGATCAGTGTCCGGTGTGCCCAAGGGCAAGCCAGACTGACATAGAGGTGGTAGCGGCCCGGCTCCGCGCGGAATCCACCTATACCAGTGGGTCCCGCCGTGCCATCGCATGTGACCCAGTTGCGGAAAGCCGCATCCTTACGCACGAAACGGCCACCGGTGGAGGTAGTGTCATACCACCTGTCCTGCCATTCACCATTCACCAGGAGTCCCATTGATCGCCCCTTGCCGTTTTACCGCCGCACCTTGCTTTGCCTGACGCATCGCGTTGAGATTGCATTGTGCTCCACATGACGACCTGCCATGTCTTGCGTATGCCGATCAGGGCTGCAGTCATCTGGGTGCGGGACGAGGCCGGCCAGCCGCCCCAACTACTTCATTTGAACGCGACAGAGTCAGATATCGGCCTGCCAAGCCTCATTGACCGAATCGCTCTTACAAATTCGTGCCAAGTGCCCGGCACCCTCCCCCCTTCACCTTCACCTCATCCTGCCTTCACCCACGCGCTAAATACTCCCTGCCATCCAATCACCAAGAAGGAACCGAGATGGCGACGCGAACCCAGGATTTTGACCATGACGTGGTAGTCGTCGGCGCAAGCTTTGCAGGCGCCGCCTGCGCGCTGGCTGCGGCACGTGCGGGATTGCGCGTGGTGGTGCTCGAGCGGAAGACGGACCCCGGGAGCAAGCTTCACACCACTGGCATCCTGGTCAAGGAGGCGGCCGAGCAGACATGGCTCGGCCGCGCTCCTGCCGATTGCGTGCGACGCATCGAGAAGGTTCGCCTCTATTCGCCGGCGTTGCGCAGCCTCGCGTTGGCGGCGCCCGGCTACTACTTTCTCACCACCGATACACCGAATCTGATGCGCTGGCTGGCCTCGGAACTGGTGGATCACGGGGTCGACCTGCGTCTCGACACCTCTTTCAGTCAAGCGGCACGATCCGGTGCCGGATGGTCCGTGCCGGGCGTCGGCCGCACGCGGTACCTGGTAGGTGCCGACGGCGCGAGGTCAAGGGTGGCCCAGATCGCCGGACTCGGGCAAGGTCACGCCTTTCTCTACGGCGTCGAATACGAGTTTGCCGGCCTGCAACTCTCCGATCCAGATGCCCTGCATTGCTTCGCCAGCAAGCACTTCGCGCCTGGGTATATCGGTTGGGTGGCCCAAAATCCCACCGGTGTGCAAGCTGGCCTGGCGCTGCGCCATGCGCCACGGCGTCGGGCGGCGCCGGATATCGACGGTTTTCTTCGGCGTGTCCGGCACCTGCTCGGTGTGCCGGAGGACGCGGCGCCGACCACTACCCGTGCCGGCCTGATACCCTGTGGCGGGCCGGTATACCCGTTGGCCCGGGATGGCGTACTGCTGACGGGCGATGCGGCTGGTATCGTGTCGCCGGTGACGGCCGGCGGCATTCACGCGGCGTGGCGGCATGGCGAAGCCGTCGGGCGGGCCATCGCGGCGCACCTTCAGACCGGCGCCGCAACGCCAGAGCAAGTGGCCGAACAGAGCGCGCCGCGTTTTCGGACCAAGCGGGTGCTACGTTGGGCGTTCGACCATTTCCAGTCGGATTGGGCGTTCGATGTCCTGTTGCATTCGGCGCCTTTGCGATGGGCCGCGGAACGCATCTATTTCCATAAACGCGGCGTCGCGGCAAAGATTTGAACCTGATAGCGAGACTTGTGTGATGAAACAGCCAGCCGTACTTGTGGTGGAAGATGAATCAGCCATTGCGGACACGATTCTGTACGCCCTACGCACGGAAGGTATGCAGGTCGAGACTTGCACGCTGGGGAGTGAAGCATTGGATCGCGTGCGATCACGACGCCCCGATCTCGTTATCCTCGACGTTGGGCTGCCCGATATCAGCGGCTTCGAGGTCTGCCGCTCGATGCGGACGTTTTCGGACGTTCCCGTCATCTTCCTGACGGCCCGGCACGAGGAGATCGATCGCATCGTCGGGCTCGAAATTGGCGCGGATGACTACGTGGTAAAGCCATTTTCGCCGCGTGAGCTTGCCGCTCGTGTCCGTGTGATCCTCCGTCGCGCCAAGGGCGCCGGCGACTCCCCCCACCCATCGCTGACGGTCCAGGAGGAAGCCAATTTCGTCCATGACACTGACGGCGCCCGCCTGGCCTATCGAGGCCGTTGGCTAGACCTCACCCGTTATGAGTACCGCCTTCTGGCGCTTCTGGTGCAACACCCAGGGCGCATCTTCGCCCGCTCACAGCTCATGGATCTGGTCTGGCACGATTCGCTCGATACGGTCGATCGTACCGTCGACACGCACGTCAAGACGCTCCGAGCCAAGCTCCGCGAGATCGACCCCGCTGGCGACCCGATCCGGACCCATCGCGGCATGGGCTATTCACTCGAATCACGATAAGGAAGATAAGGGCATTCCATGCATATCGGCCTGCGCATCTTCTTTGGCTTCTTCCTTATCGTCGGGCTGGCAGCGTTCCTGACCTTGCGCGTGTTTGTCCAGGAAGTGAAACCTGGCGTGCGTCAGGCCATGGAGGATACCCTCGTGGACACCGCCAACGTCCTCGCCGTGTTGGCCACCGACGATTTCAAGAGCGGTCATCTCGCCGACGGCAATTTGGCGAATCGTCTGGCGCGGCTGCATGAGCAGCCCGTCGAAGCCAGCGTGTGGGGGATGCACAAGGGTGCCGTCGGTTACCGCATCTACATCACCGATGATCGTGGCATCGTCCGCTTCGACTCGTCCGGCGCGGCGGTCGGGCAAGACTACTCCCGGTGGAACGATGTCTACCTGACCCTGCAGGGCAAGTATGGCGCTCGCAGCACGCCCTCCGACCCCAACGATGACAGCAGCACGGTCATGTATGTGGCGGCCCCGATCCGCGACGGCGAACGGATCATCGGCGTGCTGACCGTGGCCAAGCCGAACCAGACCGTGGCACCGTTCATCGCGCGCAGTCAGCGCACTATCCTGATGTACGGGCTGTTGCTGATCGGCGGCGCCGCGGTCATCGGCCTGGTTTGCACGCTCTGGCTCGTGCACGGGCTGCGCAAGCTGCAGCGCTATGCGCGGGCCGTAGCGGCCGGCGAGCGCGCCGAGATGCCCTTGCGCGGCGCCAGCGAACTCGCGGAACTCGGCCGAGCGGTGGAAACCATGCGTGTGCGACTGGAAGACAAGCAGTACGTTGAGCACTATATCCACACGCTGACGCACGAAATGAAGAGCCCGCTCGCGGCCATCGGCGGCGCGGCGGAACTGCTTCAGGAGGACATGCCGACGGCAGACCGCCAGCGCTTTCTCGGCAATATCCGCAATCAGGCACAACGGCTCGATCTGTTGATCCGCAAGCTTCTGGCACTCGCCGAAGTCGAACAACGCCAGCGTCTGGAGAAGCGCGAACCCGTGCGGCTGGCGCAGGAGATCGAGCATATTCTTGCGTCTCTTGAGCCACGGGCGCGCCAACGCGGCGTAAGCCTGCATTGGCAGCCAGCGGCGCAGGGACAATCCTTCGACGTCTCCGGCGACGTGTTCCTGCTGCGGCAGGCAATCGTCAACCTGATCGAGAATGCCCTGGATTTCGCGCCGCCGGGGACCGACGTCGACGTGGTGCTGGAACCCGGACCCCATCAGGATCAGATCATGCTCAGGATCGAGGACCGAGGGCCCGGCATCCCCGAGTACGCGCTTTCGCGGCTGTTCGAGCGCTTCTATTCCCTGCCCCGCCCCGGTGGCGGCGAGCGCAGCACCGGGCTTGGCCTATGTCTGGTTCGCGAAGTTGCCCTGCTGCACCACGGCAGCGCTACCGTTACCAACAGAGAGGGCGGTGGCGCCAGCGCCGTGATGGTCCTGCCCATCTCCGCATGACGCGCAACACATGACGTAACGCGAAAGACGGAGCGCAGCCTTCACAACGGCTTCACGCCAACCACACGCCCTCCTCACCCGCGATCGCTAGTCTTGCTGCATCTTCACTCGCAAGACAGTCATGAAAAACTTTCGCTCGTATCCCTACAAGATTCTGGTCGCGGCGGGCCTGATCCTGGTGCTGTGGGCCGCCCTGCAGATGGTCTTCAATCTAGTGGAGGAGCGCAGCCAGCTCCAGGAGTCCGCCGAGCAAAGCATCTGGCGTAGTTATGCCGGCCCGCAAACCTTGAATGGCCCGATCATCGTCCTGCCTTACAAGGAAGTCCTCGTGGAATCCGAGGCAAAGGATGCCAAGGGCCGCAAAACACAGACGCAGTACCGGGAGGTCACGCGACAGTTGCTGGTCTTCCCGAAGTCCCTCCAGGTTCAAACCGAGATCAAGCCCAGCGAACGGTACCGAGGCATCCACAAGGCGATTGTTTATGAGGCGGCGAGCCAGTGGACGGGCACCTTCGCCTTGCCTGACCTGAAGGCGGCCACTGCATTCGAGAAATCCGCCGGGCATGTCCGCTTCGAACTGGGCGAGCCGTTCGTGGCACTGGGCGTGTCCGACATGCGTGGCCTTGCTGCGGCGCCGGTCATGCAACTCGCCGGAAAGTCGCTGGAAATGGAGCAAGGCGCGCAACTCAATGGGTTGGGCCAGGGGCTCCATGCGGACCTCGACCTCCGCGGTGCGGCCGGCAAGCCCGCCGACGCGCGCGTCGTGCCGTTCTCGCTCACGCTTTCCTTGCTTGGAAGCCGTTCCATCGCGTTCGCGCCGGTCGCGGACATGAATACGTTCAGTATGCGATCCGCATGGCCGCACCCAAGTTTCGATGGCGACTTCCTGCCACGCCAGCGCACGGTGGACGCCAGTGGCTTTCGCGCCGAATGGTCGGTCAGCGCGCTCAACACCCACGTGCGAGAACGCCTTCTGCCCATAGAGAATGGCGAGCGTACACAACCATCCGTGACGGCCCCGGCGAACGCGGCGGAGTCCATCTCCGTCACGCTGATTGACCCGGTCAACGGCTATGTACGCGTCGAGCGTGCCATCAAGTATGGGCTGTTGTTCGTACTGCTGACCTTCGCCGGCTTCTATGTATTCGAGCAGATCAAGCGCCTGCGGATTCATCCGATCCAGTACCTGCTGGTTGGACTGGCGCTGACCCTGTTCTTCCTCATGCTCGTCAGCCTTTCCGAGCACGTGACATTCCTGTTCGCCTATCTGGCCGCGAGTGCCGCCTGCATCGGACTGCTCGCCTTCTATCTGACATTCGTCCTCCACAGCTGGCGCCGAGGCGCGAGTTTCGCGGCGTTGATTGCTGCGCTGTATGGCGCGCTGTACGGCATTCTGGTTTCCGAGGACAACGCGCTACTGCTGGGTTCGACCCTGCTCTTCCTGGTGCTGGCCAGCATTATGACGGTGACACGTCGCGTGGATTGGTACAACGGGGATATGCAATCCATCTCGGAGAAAGACGGGGGCGAAGGATAAAAGTAATAACAGGCGCGTGGCTCAGTAGTGTCCAGGCCGCCTGTACCCAATCAGGAGGTGCACCGCGCTATTCCCCGCGACGGTTCCTCCGCCCCATTAAGTGTGATGGCTCGCCCAGCCTATGGCTGGGTCGGGCCACTCACTCCCGCTCCCTCGTCAACCCACGAACGCCCCCGGCACCGGGTCCTCGCCCAGCACGCTCAGCAGAACCGCCCAGTGCATGGCCTCATCACCAAGGATGCTGCCGGCGGATTTGGCAAGTTCCCGGTTGTGGAAACTCGGCAGTACGCCCAGGTAGGCAGCAGTAGCACCCTTCTCCAGCCCGGCTGCGAAACGCAGGACATCGGCCTGGGTTTTCAGATCCGCAGCCGGGAAGTTGTATTCGCTGGCCTTCCGGGTCTTGACCGGCGTGCCGCCCAGCTTCATCACCGTGTTGGCCAGCACATCCGCATGGGCCTTGTGGTGCGTCTGGAACTTGACGGCGGTGTCGAGCACCGGCTTTTGCAGCAGCCCGCTTTCGGCGCCCACCTGGTAAGCAGCGATCGCTTGGTATTCCAGGCCAAGTGCCGTGTTGAGGATATTGATGTCGTCTTTTGTGCTGGTGGAATGCGTTTGCCCCCAGGCGGGCATGGCCTCGCCAAGCGACATCACGGCCAGCGACCCGAGTGCGAATGCGCCCGGTGCCTTGAGCCAGCCGCGGCGGACCAGATCGGGAGCAAGGTCGGCGTCGCCGGCGTCGCAGGTGGCGCCGGCGAACGGCAAAGACAGGTCAGGCTTGGTTTTCATGGGAACCCTCCTTGATTTGGGCGATGAGCGCTAGCGGGCGAAGCACATTGCCCGTGCGTTATCGGCTTATACGCAGCCATCCACCCGGCGGATGCACCGCTGACTCCCCGCTGCCTATAATCCGGCCAACCCCATCCGCCTGGAGCGCCGCGTGGCCCTGTCCCCGGAACCTCCTTCTTCATCGCCCGATACGTCCACGGGGCTTGATGTATTGCTCGGCCGGGTGGCGTTGGGGGATCGGCTGGCGCTGCGCGCGCTTTACGATCAAGTCGTGCCGAAACTGTTCGGGCTCGCGCTGCGTATCACTCGCAGGCGTGACTGGGCGGAGGACGTGGTGCAGGAGAGTTTTGTCAGCATCTGGCACCACGCCGCCGATTACCGACCGCAAGTGGCCGCCCCGATGACGTGGATGACGACGATTGTGCGCAACCGGGCGCTCGACTGCCTGCGCCGGGCGCATACGGCGCGGCTGGCATCGGCCGCTTCCCTGGAAGACACCCCGGAAGCCGATCTCGCAGACGAACACGATGGCCCGGCCGAACTGGCGCAGGCCAGCGAACAGGCCCGCGCGCTGAACCGTTGCCTGCAGCGCCTGGACGGCCCGCAACGCGAGGCGGTAGTGCTGGCTTACCTGCAGGACCTCAGCCATGCCGAACTGGCCGCGCGGCTGCGCGTGCCGCTGGGCACGATCAAATCGTGGATCCGCCGTGGTCTGGAGAAGCTGCGCGCCTGCCTGGAGGCCACGCCATGAATCTTGCGCGCCACCCTGACCTGCTCGACCGCATGGCCGCCCAGTACGCATTGGGCGTGCTGCGCGGTGGCGCGCGCCGCCGCATGGAGCAAATGGCGCGCCAGGAACCCGCCGTGCGCGTGGCGATTGCCCATTGGCAGGCACGATTGGCTGGGGTGGCCGAACTGCAGGCGCGGGCCGTTCCCGTAGAAGCCGTCTGGTGCGGCATCGAGCGACGGCTAGGCTGGAAGGCCGATCCCCCCGAGGCACAGCCGACACGCACGACTGGCTGGCGTCATGTCTGGCAGGCCGCGAGCTTCTGGCGTGGCGCCACGGCGGCGATGACGGTCATCGCGCTGATCGCCGTTATTGCCACCATAGGCCTCGGGCCCGAGCGACGGCCCAGTCCCTCCACAGTGGTTGCCTTGCTGCAGTCGCAACAATCCCGGGCTGCCATGCTGGTCAGTTGGGATCCAACTGGCCCCGCCCTGGTGGTTCGCAGGCTCGACGACCTGAAGCTGACAAACCAGCAGGTCCTCCAGCTTTGGGCGCTCCCCGTGGATGGCAAGCCTCAATCGCTGGGCGTGATTGGCCGCGCGCGCCAGGTTCGCCTGCCGCTGGCCACGCTGCCCGCCAACGTGCCGACCCTGGCGGTCAGCATCGAGCCACTCGGGGGGTCCACCAATCCGGATGGACCGAGCGGGCCAGTCGTGTTCCACGGCGCCTTGCTGAAATCCCCGCGCTGACGTGCTGAGGGACTACGGTTACGTCTTCTCCACGCCTGGCGCTGCGTACTGATTGTCTGGCGATACCACCACGGGCGCGGGGGGCTGGTCCATGTAGTGCGGCGACATGATCTGTACCCCGTTGCGATTGAACTCGTCCTGGATCGCCGCGTGCAGGACCGATAGGAGCTCGAAGCGCCGCCGCGGGTCGTCAATCGAACAGAACAGTTCGTATTCGACGTAGAAGTCCTGCAGACCACGCTGAAGCACGTAAGGGGGCGGATTGTTGCCGAGCCCCGGCACGGTGGCGGCCGCGCGGATCAACATGCCGTGGATCTGGCGCCAAGGCGCGTCATAGCCAATGGTGACCGACGTGGAGACCAGCGCGCCCATATTCGCTTCCGAACCACCCCGGCGAGAGTAATTGTGGATCGCGCTGCCGACCACCACCGCGTTCGGCAGCGTCACTTCCTCGCGCCGCACGTTGACGATCTTGACCGACAGCGAATCCAGTGACGTCACGGTGCCGATCGTGCCGCCGATATCGACCATGTCGCCGCGCCGGAGCGCGCGCGAATACACCAGCACCATGCCGCTCATGATCTGGTTGACGATATTCGCCGATCCCAGCGTCACCATGAACCCGAACAGTACCGACAGGCCCTTGAATACATCGCTCTGCGAGCCCGGAATGTACGGATACGCAAACGTCAGCCCCAGCGCCCAGACCACGGTCGACGCGATGCGCCGCGTTGCGCCGGCGGTCTCCGGGTGCATGCCGGGCACCGTGACCTGGCCTCGCTGCACCGCAATAAAGATCGCGACCACCAGCTTGTGCACGGCGCGTGTGATAAGCAGGATGACCGCCACGGTCACCAACCCCGGGACGGCGTCTAGCATCGACGTGCCGACATGCCCCAGCAGGCCAAGCAGGAACGCCCCCATGCGCTGGCCCAGCGGTCGGGTCAGCGGGAACTGTTCGAGCGCGAAATCGAGCCACAGGAAGATGAGTAGCGCGATCAGCGCCGCGCCGACGATCTGCGCGATGCTGTTGGCAAGCTGCAGCAGTGCGCCGGACCAGTCGAAACGACCCGACGTCCGCGTGCGCAAGCGTGACTCCAGCGCGCGGCGGAGCATCAGATCAAGCCGACGGCGGCCGCGCGCGATGGACCACAACAGGCCTAGCAGGAGCAGCAGCGCAGCCAGCGAGTAGCCTGTGCCACGCAGGATGGTGGGCCAGTGCAACTGGTCGCGGCGGGCATCGAGCGCAGTCTGGAGTTGCGCGGCGGCCGTGGCAGCCACGGACTCCACGGTCTGCCCTGGCTGTTCGGGGTCCAGATCGCCATCGACGACCGAGAACAGGATGCGGTTACCGACCTGCACTGCCACGCCCGAAACGTTGCCCAGTCGGCCCGACAATTGGGTCACGGGTTCGCCAAGCTCGCGCCGGTCAAGCTTGTCGAACCGTTCCTGCGCGCGGGCGACCCGCACCGCGGGGGGCGTGCCTCCAAGTTCCGCGCGAAGCGTCACCACCGGCAGGTTCATCAGCACCAGATCGGCGGGCGGTGCCGCAGGTGACGTGGGCGCCTCGGCAGCCCACGTGGCGAAAGGCATGGTCAGCCACCACAGCAGCGCGATCCATGACACGGCGGCGGACCTGCCGCGGCTGCTTCGCTTCGCTCCCCGTGGTATCAGTGAATCCATCATCTCCATGCATCCGCCTAGCCGTTCACAATCGCCGATATCACCCACGTTTGACGCCTCAGGCAAGTGAAATCATTCGTGTTGTGATTTAAGTTCGGTCCGTCCGCTAGAATTCCCGCCAGATACAGGCCCCCGAAGGTTTCGAAGTTGGCACTACAGCAGGGTTTTCTCCTGACCCGACACTGGCGCGACACGCCCGCAGGCACGGAAGTCGAGTTCTGGCTCGCCACCGATGAGGGCCCGCGCCGACTGCGCCTGCCCCGGCAGCCATCCACGGCGTTCATACCGGCCGCGCAACGCGAGACGGCCGAGGCGCTGCTGCGTGGCGAGCGCGATGTCGAGTTCCGCCCGCTGAACTTGCAGGACTTCCAGCGACGCCCGGTGATAGGGATCTACTGCGACCAGCACCGCCAGCTCATGCGGATTGAAAAGGCGCTCCGCGACGCAGGCGTCAGCGTCTACGAGGCCGACGTCCGCCCGCCCGAGCGCTATCTGATGGAGCGGTTCATTACCGCCCCGGTCTGGTTCGACGGCCAGCCCGGGGCGGATGGCGTGCTGCGCGATGCCCAGATGAAGCCGGCGGCCGACTACCGGCCCAAGCTGCGCCTGGTCTCGCTCGACATCGAAACCAATGCCTTCGGCGAACTCTATTCCATCGCGCTGGAGGGCTGTGGCGAGCGGCAGGTCTACATGCTGGGCCCCACCCCCGCGCAACCGGCAGCGGATATCGACTTCGCGCTGGAATACCGCGCAACCCGTCCTCTGCTGCTGGAGGCGCTCAATGACTGGCTGGCTCGCCACGATCCCGACGCGATCATCGGCTGGAATCTGGTGCAGTTCGACCTGCGTGTGCTGCGTGAGCACGCGCACCAGTACCAGATTCCGTTGCGCCTGGGTCGTGGCGGCGCGGAACTGGAGTGGCGCGAGCACAACCAGCAGCAGCACTACTTCGCGGCAGCGGCGGGCCGGCTGATCATCGACGGCATCGAGGCCCTTCGCTCGGCCACCTGGAACTTCCCGTCGTTCAGTCTCGAATCCGTGGCCCGGACGCTGCTGGGCGAAGGCAAGGCGATCGACAACCCGTACGACCGCATGGATGCGATCGACCGGATGTTCGCCGAGGACAAGCCGGCCTTGGCCCGCTACAACCTCCGAGACTGCGAGCTGGTCACACGCATTTTCGAGAGAACGGAACTGCTCTCCTTCCTGCTGGAACGCGCGACGGTGACCGGCCTGCCGGCGGACCGCAGCGGCGGTTCGGTCGCGGCTTTCACGCATCTCTACATGCCGCTGATGCATCGGCAAGGCTACGTCGCGCCGAATCTTGGCGAGAAGGCGCCGGAAGCCAGCCCTGGCGGCTTTGTCATGGACTCCCGCCCCGGACTCTATGAATCGGTGCTCGTGCTCGACTACAAGAGCCTGTATCCGTCGATCATCCGCACGTTCCTGATCGACCCGATCGGGCTGGTCGAGGGTCTGGCCCACCCAGACGACGCCGACTCGGTGCCCGGCTTCCGGGGCGCGCGGTTTTCACGCACGAAGCACTGCTTGCCGGCCGTCGTCGCGCGCGTGTGGCAAGGCCGCGAAGCCGCCAAGCGAGACAAGAACAAGCCGCTCTCGCAGGCGCTCAAGATCATCATGAATGCGTTCTACGGCGTGCTGGGCTCCAGCGGCTGCCGCTTCTTCGACCCACGACTGGCGTCGTCGATCACGATGCGCGGCCACGAGATCATGCGCCAGACGCGCGCGCTTATCGAGGCCCGGGGCTACGAGGTGATCTACGGCGACACCGACTCCACGTTCGTGTGGCTGCGTCGCGCGCGGTCCGAGGCCGACGCCGCGCAGATCGGCCGCAGCCTGGTGGCCTACGTGAACGACTGGTGGCGAGATCATCTGTGGCAGACCTACAGCCTGGAGTCCGCGCTCGAGCTGCAGTTCGAGACCCATTTCCGGCGCTTCCTGATGCCGACCATCCGTGGCGCCGATCTCGGCAGCAAGAAGCGCTACGCGGGCCAGGTGATGCGCGCCGACGGCACGGCCGAGATGGTGTTCAAGGGCCTGGAAACCGTGCGCACCGACTGGTCACCGCTGGCGCAGCAGTTCCAGCAGACGCTCTACGCGAAGATCTTTAACCGCGAGCCCTATCGGGACTATGTGCGCGACACCGTGCGCCGCACGCTAGCCGGCGAACTCGACGAGCAGTTGATCTACCGTAAGCGCCTGCGCCGCCAGCTCGACGAATACCAGCGCAACGTGCCACCGCACGTACGGGCGGCACGCATCGCCGACGAGTACAACGTACTGCACGGCAGGCCGCGGCAGTACCAGCGCGGTGGCTGGATCAGCTACTTGATGACGATGGCCGGCCCCGAACCACTGGAAACACGCGCATCGCCAATCGACTATGAGCACTACGTCACACGACAGTTGCAGCCGATTGCCGATGCGATCCTGCCGTTCCTGGACGACGATTTCGAGACATTGCTGACCGGGCAAATGACGCTGTTTCCCCAGTAACTTCCCTAGTTGCACGGTTCCGGGCACATTCGCTGAGGTATGCTTGGCGACCTAGAACAAGAATCCGCAGAGACTTCCCGCGCAGTCCATCATGTCCACCACCCTCCCCGATCCCACTTCCCCGGTTGCCCGTTCCAAGGCCATGCGCGCCGCCGCCAGCATGCTCGTACTGCGTGACGGAACACGCGGCATGGAGGTGCTGATGATGCGCCGCCCGCAGCGCGACGACGATCGCAGCGCCGGCGCCTTCGTGTTTCCCGGCGGCACGCTCGACCCGCAGGACGCCACGTTGCACAGCCTGTGCAGCGGACTCGAGGACTCAGCGGCCAGCGCGCGGCTCAGTGTCGCGGCGAACGGGCTCGACTACTACCTATGCGCGGTGCGAGAAGCGTTCGAGGAAGCCAACCTGCTGTTCGCCTACGACACGCGCGGGCAGTTGGTGCAACTCGACAGCCTGGCGGAAAGCGTGCGTCGCCAACTGCGCGAGGCGGCCGGCTACGGTGGCAAGGGGCTGGCGCACGTTTGCGAGATGCTTGGGTTGCGGCTGGCCGTCGACCGACTGGCGTACAGCGCCTACTGGCTCACGCCACCCGGACTGCCCAAGCGCTTCGACACGCGCTTCTTCATGGCCATGCTGCCCTCGGGCCAGACCGCTCTCCACGATGGTGTGGAAGCCGTGGAGCACCGCTGGCTGCGTCCGGCCGAGGCTATCGACCCGGCCAGCAATTTCACGCTGGTCAATGCCACGCGCAGGATCCTGCAGTCGATCGCGCATTTCCAGAACGCACAGACTTGCTTCGATTTCGCGCAGCAGCAGCGCAACATCCCCCTGGTCATGCCACGTCTGGCGAGCGGACCCAAGGGCCAGCGCCCGGTGATGCCGGAAGAGGCACCGTATGCGGAAATCTCCCGCATCGACCCCGATGGCGCCGGGCACGGCCGCTATGCGCTGGAGCCGGGCCATGCCGTAAAACTGTCCGATCGCGTCTGGCGCGTGACGGCCAATAACGGCAGCGTCATGACCGGGCCGGGCACCAATACGTACTTCGTGGCCGGTGCGGACAACACCTGGGCCGTGATCGACCCGGGTCCCGACGATCCCGCCCACTTCGACGCCGTCATGGCCGCCGCGCCAGGCCCCGTCAAATGGATCTTCGCCACGCACACGCATATGGACCATTCGCCGGGCGCCGTGCGACTGCGGGCCGCCACGGGCGCGCCGGTCATCGGGCTGGTCACGGCCGCAACCGACCGGCAAGACCCGACCTTCGCGCCCGACCACATGCCACGTCACGGCGACCGTATCGCCCTTGGGCCCCAGACGACGCTGCGCGTGGTCCACACCCCGGGCCATGCCTCGAACCATCTCTGCTATCTGCTCGAGGAAGAGAAGACGCTGTTCACGGGCGACCACGTAATGCAGGGCTCGACCGTCGTGATCAACCCGCCCGATGGCGATATGCGTGCATACCTGGGGTCCCTGCGGGCGCTGCTCGATGAAGACATCGAGTGGATTGCCCCCGGTCATGGCTTCCTGATGGGCCGGCCGCATGACGCGATCCGCCTGTTGATCCGGCACCGCCAGCAACGTGAAGCCAAGGTCATGAACGCGCTGCGCGCGCTGGCCCCGACGGATCTCGCCACGCTGCTCGCCAGCGTCTACGACGACGTGCCTCCGGGCAAGCATCCGATCGCCCAACGCTCGCTGCTGGCACATCTGCGCAAGCTGGAGGCGGACGGATTGGCACGCGAGGTGGAAGGTATCTGGCACCTGTTGCCTGGCGGGCTGTAACGGCCGGGCAGGCATCTTGCTGCGGCGCCGCACAACCGCCACCATCGCTTGAAATATCTGGATACCACGCCGGTCTTGGCGGTACGCCGGCGCGCTGCCTACATTGATGGCATTGAGATGCAACGGAGGCGCCATCATGTCCAGACTCATTGCCGTGATGCTGCTGACGCTGACCGCTACAGGCGCGGGCGCCGCGACTGCCGTCACCAAGTGTGAAAGCAGCCAGGACACGCTCTATACGGCAACGCCCTCATGCCCCGCCGGCTACACCAACACGACCCGGACCATGCGCGGCAACGTGGTCACCGTCCCCCGCGCCACCCCCAAGGCGCGACAGGCTGAGCTGGCCTACCTGCAACATCAGGCGCAGATTTCGCAGCAGATCCAGGCTTGGGACGAACGCGACGCCGAGCAGGACTGGCGCTTGATGAATGCGTTCTGGAACCAGTGCCGCGTTCTCGATTACCAGATCCGAGGCACGGAATGGGCCATGGAGCACACCGAATACTGGAGCCGGGCAGACCGCTACCGTGAGGCGGTGAACGCCGCCCGTGCGACGCAGTTCCAGATGGGATGTTTCCTCTGACTTCGGATGGGTCGCGGGACGGTAACCTCGCCGCCCCGCCGTGGAGGTTCCGGACCCGGGCGCACCGTATATTTCGCCGATATTAAATGCGCTTAGATCGGCATACAGAAAATTTCAGGCGGATTCCGGCCAGATTCAGGTCTTCTCTCACATACAATCCGTTCCCATCCGGCCCGCCACGTTTACATGATCAAATCATGTTCCGAACGCTGGCACTGCGGTCGCAACCGCTTCCTGTGAAGATCATGCTTACTCTCACTGCGATAGTTGCGTATATGCTGGCCTGCATCGTTGCATTGGCCTTCGGTGCCCGCTGGGTACTCAAGAATGACCCGCTGCTCAAGCAGCAACAACTACTCGACTCCGCTGCTGGCGCTCGCGCGGAAGATCACCCCACCTGACGCGCCACAGACGCTGCAAGCACCGTCACCTTGTCGAAACGCCGGTCCACGAGACCGGCGTTTTGCTTTCCGGTCCTCCCGGATCCGGCCTTGCGCGGCCATGCCTCCTTATGGTTTTGATGCGACGCAAAATGATCTTGCGTCGCCTTTTCGTCTATAAACGCGCAACATGGCGAGACCCTGCCGGTTATCAAGGCGAAGCATCAATCCAACAAGAGGAGACACGAAGCATGCGTTGGAAGCAGCGTCCAGAAGGCTCCAACTGGGGCGAATTCGGGCCCGATGATCAACTTGGCCGCGTCAATCTGATCGGGCCCGAGCAGGTGATCAGAGGGGCGAAAGAGATACAGGCAGGCATCAGTTTCTGCCTCTCGCTACCGCTCGATTACCCTGGTGGCAACAAGCTCAATCCGCGACGCCACCCACCTCAGTTGCGCCCGACATTCCGCGACGACATCCCCTATCTGAACTTCCCGCTGGCCAAGGTGGACCCTGCCGCCACCGATGTCATCAGCGACGATCAGGTATTGCTGTGTCTGCAGTATTCGACACAGTGGGACTCATTGGCGCACGTTGGCGCGCTGTTCGACGCCGACGGCGACGGCCGTCCGGAGCGGGTCTACTACAACGGCTACCGAGCCAATGCCGATGTCGTTGGACCCGTGGACTACGCCGAGGATGACCACTTCGAAGCCCACGATTGCGGCCACGGCCACGGCAGCCATGCCGATGCGCTCGGCATCGAGAACTTCGCCGTCAAGGGCATGCAAGGCCGAGGCGTGCTGGTCGATCTGGCCGACGTCTACGGCACCGGGTACCGCAACGTGGGCTACGAAGACCTGATGCGGGCGATGGAGACACACCAGGTGGAAGTGGAACGCGGCGACATGCTCCTGCTGCGCACCGGCTTTGCCGAGGTGGTGCTGTCGATGCAACGCGAGCCCGACGAGAATGTGCTGCACCACAGCTGCTGCGCCCTGGATGGTCGTGACGACCGCCTGCTCAACTGGATCACCGATGCCGGCATCGCCGCCCTGATCGCGGACAACTATGCCGTCGAACGCTATCCGGCACGCCCGGCGCCGGCCGACGCGAAAACCCACCCGCTGCTGCCGCTACATCATCACTGCCTATTCAAGTTGGGATTGCCGCTTGGCGAACTCTGGTATCTGCGCGAACTGGCCGACTGGCTGCGCGCGCATCGTCGCACCCGCTTCATGCTGACCGCGCCACCACTCAGGCTGCCAGGCGCTGTGGGATCGCCGACGACGCCGATCGCGACGGTCTGACTTGCTCCGCTCTCCCACGCGTGGGAGAGCGGAAAACCAGAAGAACCCGAAAGGACACCCGAACACCAAGGAGGAGACGCATGAAAACAAAAGCACAAAAGCTCGCTGCCGCGGTACTGGTCACAGCGGCATTCACCAGCGTGACCACGCACGTCCACGCGCAGCCCAAGCCCGGTATCTCCGACGATGTCGTCAAGATCGGACTACTGCTCGACATGAGCGGCCTGTACTCGGACGTCACCGGGCGCGGTAGCGCCGCCGCCGCGCAGATGGCGATCGACGACTTCGGCGGCAAGGTACTTGGCAAGAAGATAGAACTGGTGGTGGTCGATCACCAGAACAAGGCCGATATCGCCGCCAACAAGGCGCGCGAATGGTTCGATCAGGACCACGTGGACGCGATCCTCGACGTGGCCGCATCGGCGCCCGCGCTGGCCGTGCTGGACGTCGCCAAGCAGAAGAACAAGATCGTGGTGTTCTCGGGCCCCGGGACGGAGCGCATCACGAATGACCTGTGCACGCCCGTGTCTGTCCACTACGCGTATGACACCTACGCGCTGGCCAACACCACCGCGCGCGCCATGGTCGAGCGTGGCGGCAAAACATGGTTCTTCCTGACAGCTGACTATGCCTTCGGCCATACCCTGCAGCAATCGGCCACCGCCGTGGTCAATGAGGCCGGCGGCCGCGTGCTGGGCGCCGCACGGCATCCGCTCAACACGAGCGACTTCGCCTCGTATCTGCTGCAGGCCCAGGCCAGCAAGGCACAGGTGGTGGGACTGGCCAACGCCGGTGGCGACACCGTCAACGCGATCAAGGCCGCATCCGAGTTCGGCCTGACACGTAACGGCAATCAGAAGCTGGCCGGGCTGCTCCTTTACATCAACGACATCCACGCCATCGGCCTGAAGACTGCGCAGGGGCTGGTGCTGACCGAGGCGTTCTACTGGGACATGAACGACGCCACGCGCGCGTGGTCACGCCGGTATTTCGAGAAGGTCAAGAAGATGCCGAACATGAGCCAGGCCGGCGTCTACTCATCGGTCTCGCACTACCTGAAGGCTGTACAGGCAACCGGTACCGACGAGACCGCGGCGGTCATGAAGCAGATGAAAGCCACGCCGATCAACGACTTCTTCGCAAAGAACGGACGCATCCGAGAGGACGGTCGCATGGTGCACGACATGTACCTGTTCGAAGTGAAGAAGCCCGAGGAATCGAAGTATCCGTGGGACTACTACAAGCTACTGGCCACGGTGCCTGGAGACCAGGCCTTCATTCCGCCTTCGAAGTCGCAATGCCCGTTGCTGAAGAAGTAGCGGACATCGTTGGAGACATGCGTGGCGTCGAAGCGCCGCGCATGTCGCTGCGACTCGACGTCGTATGACAATGCGCTGATAGGACTGATTGACGTAGCCCTACTGACCTGGCGCTACTCCTGAACGGAAAACTGAAACGGTTTGGTGACTCGTGCGAGGGCGCAAGAAGCGCCTCTAACGGAAGACGCGCAAGGCGTCCATGGGAGAAATTTGAAACCGCCAGTCGGCGACTAGTTTCGAAACCCAACTGGGCTGCGGCCCGGCATTGTTCACAGCCACGAACAAACTGTCACCGATTCCACTCTTCTTTGCTTCGCCTCCTCTCGTTATATTCCTGACGCCGCACCGCGCCCGAGCCCGCAAGGAGGCGTGCGTGCGTCTGATAACAAGGATCACGAAGCATGAAGACCCGTATAACCTGCCTGGCCGCTCTGGCCATTCTGCCCATACTGCCCGCCACGGCCCACGCCGACGGCAGCATTACGCTCTATGGCGTAGTCGATGCCGGCGTGGAATACCTGACCCACGTACCGAACTCCGCCGGCGGTAGCAGCAGCGTTGTCCGCCTGTCGGCCGGCAACCTGTCGACCTCGCGTTGGGGCCTGCGTGGCAGCGAAGATCTTGGCGGTGGCCTGAAAGCCATCTTCACGCTGGAGAACGGATTCGACCTGGACACCGGCAACGCCAACCAGGCCGGCCGGCTGTTCGGCCGCCAGGCATTCGTGGGCCTGCAGAACCAGTACGGATCGCTGACGCTGGGTCGTCATCAGACCGTGCTGTATGACTTCTCGCTCACGTATGACCCGATGGCCATCGCCACACGCTATTCGGTGCTGATGCACGACAAGTGGATGTCGGGGCGCGCCGACAACTCGCTGAAGCTGACCGGCAAGCTTGGCGCGGTCTACTACGGGCTGTTCTACAGCACCGGCTACGACAGCAAGGCCGGCGGCGAGATTCCGGGCGACTACAAGGCTGGCCGCAACTGGTCGGCCGCGGCTGGCTACGATGCGGGACCGCTGTCGGCGCGCGTGGTCTACGACGAAGTGCGCGGCAGCACCGTTGCTACCGATGACAACCGCGAGCGCCGCGCCAGCATCGGCGCCAGCTACAACTTCGGCCGTGGCCGGGCTTTTGCCGGCTATCGCTGGTACTACGGCGATTTCGCCACCAGTTCGCTGCGCACCAACCTGTACTGGCTTGGCGCGAGCTATCAGGTGACGCCTGCGGTCACCGTGACCGGCGCTGCCTACTACACCGACGTGCGCAACAGCAGCGGCGATCCGTACAGCTTCGTGCTTTCGGGTACCTATGCATTCTCGAAGCGTACGGACCTCTACGCCATTGCCGCCTACGCTCAGAACAGCAACGGATCGGCCATGGGACTCTCCGGCTTCGGCCCGTCGCTGAACGCCAACGCCACCACGCTGACGGCCGCCACCGAGCAGGTCGGTGCGGGCCAGAACCAGTTCGGCGCGATCATCGGCATCCGCCATCGCTTCTGATCGGCAAGCGCATACCAGACACGCTCCACGACGGAGGTTTCCTTCGTCATTACGGGCCCGCCTTGGCGGGCCTTTTTTGCGTCTGGCCGAACGCCCTTCCCTCTAACGCCCCCCTTCGACCGTTTAACCCTTCAACTCGATCAGCAGATCCTTCGCTGCCACGCGGTCGCCCGGCTTGACGTGCACGGCAGCGATCTCGCCGTCGCGATCGGCCGCGATATGGGTCTCCATCTTCATCGCCTCCAGCGCGAGCAGCGTCGTGCCGGCTGCCACGCGCTGTCCGGGCTGCACCGCCACAGTCACGATCGAGCCCGGCATCGGCGCGGCGATGTGCAACGGGTTCTCGGGATCGGCAACCTGGCGGCCCTGTCGGGCCGTGGCGACGCTGACGGTACTACGCTGCTCGATCAGGGCCGTGCGCGACTGGCCGTTCAGCTCGAACTGGACCTTGATCACGCCCTCTTCGGCATCGGGGTGGGTGCCTTGCAGCGAGACAAGGAGCGTCTTGCCCGCCGCAATGTCGACGGCCACTTCTTCCTGGGGCTGCAGGCCGTACAGATAGGCCGGAGTCGGCAGCACCGAAGTATCGCTATAGGCGCGCACATGCGCGTGGTACTCGACCGTCTGCTTCGGATACATCAGGTACGACGCCAGTTGCATGTCATCGAGCGGCTGCTCGCAGGCGGCCTCACCCTGTGCGCGGACGGCATCGAGATCGACGGCCGGGATCAGGTCGCCCGGACGGTACGGCGCGGGCGGCTCACCTCGGAGAACCTTGCGCGAAAGCTCGGCGGGGAAGCCATCCGGCGGGAAGCCCAGTTCGCCCTTGAACAGCGACACTACAGATTCGGGGAATGCCACATCCTTGTTCGGATCGCACACATCCGCTGCCGTCATATCGTTGGCCACCATCATCAGCGCCAGATCGCCAACCACCTTCGACGTCGGCGTCACCTTCACGATGTCACCGAACATCCGGTTGACGTCGGCGTAGGCGCGCGACACCTCGGTCCAGCGATGCTCGATACCAAGCGAGCGAGCCTGCTCGCGCAGGTTCGTGTACTGGCCACCCGGCATCTCGTGGCGATAGACGTCGGCAGTACCAGCGCGAATTTCGGACTCGAACGGCGCGTAGTAGCGGCGCACGCCTTCCCAATACATCGACGCCTCGTGCAGGCGGTCCAGGCTGAGCCCGGGATCGCGCTCGCTGCCGGCCAGCGCGGCGACGATACTCGACAGGTTCGGTTGCGACGTGAGTCCGCTCATCGCGTCCAGCGCGCCGTCGACGGCATCGCAGCCCGCCTCGATGGCAGCCAGCGCCGATGCCGCGGAAATGCCGCTGGTGTCGTGCGTGTGGAAATGCACGGGCAGCCCGGTCTCTTCCTTCAGTGCCTTGACCAGCGCCGCCGCGGCCTGGGGACGGCAGATACCCGCCATGTCCTTGATGCCGAGCACGTGCACGCCAGCGCGTTGCAGTTCGCGGGCAATGCCCACGTAGTACTTCAGGTCGTACTTGGGACGGGAGCCGTCGAACAGATCGCCCGTATAGCAAATCGCGCCTTCGCACAGCGCGCCGGTTTCGCCTACGGCGTCGATCGCCACGCGCATGTTGCGCACCCAGTTCAACGAATCGAACACGCGGAAGACGTCCACGCCGGCACTGGCGGCCTGCTTGACGAAGAAACGCACCACGTTGTCCGCGTAGTTCGTGTAACCGACGGCATTCGAGCCACGCAGCAACATCTGGAACAGGATGTTGGGCACGCGCTCGCGCAGTTGCGCCAGGCGCTGCCACGGGTCTTCCTTCAGGAAGCGCAAGGCCACGTCGAACGTGGCGCCGCCCCAGCACTCCATCGAAAACAGTTGCGACAGCTCGCTAGCGTAGAACGGCGCGATCGGCAGCATGTCCGCCGTGCGCATACGCGTAGCGAACAACGACTGGTGCGCATCGCGCATGGTGGTGTCGGTCAGCAGCACCTGCTTCTGATCCAGCATCCAGCTTGCGAATTTCTCCGCGCCCAGCTCGCGCAGTCGATCGCGCGTGCCGAGCGGAAGCGGTCTGGTGGTGTCGATAGCCGGTAGGACAGGCCTCGGAAGCGGCAACTGCGGCACCGCGCGGCCCGTCATTTCCTGATGACCGTTGATGCTGACGTCGCCCAGATAGCTCAGCAGCTTGGTGGCGGTATCACGCCGTTTGGTGAAGGCCAGCAGTTCCGGCGTCAGGTCGATAAAGCGCGTGGTGACGTCACCGCTCCCGAACGCGGGATGGTTGATGACGTTCTCCAGAAACTGCAGGTTGGAGGACACCCCGCGAATGCGGAACTCGCGCAAGGCGCGATCCATGCGGCGGATCGACTCGGCGGCCGTCGGCGCCCAGGTGGTGACCTTGACCAGCAGCGAATCGTAGTACGGCGTAATCACCGCGCCGCCATAGGCGGTGCCGGCATCCAGGCGCACCCCGAAGCCGGCCGCGCTGCGATACGCGGTGAGTCGGCCATAGTCCGGCAGGAAGCCATTCTCAGGGTCCTCGGACGTGATCCGGCATTGCAGCGCATGGCCATTGAGCGGAATCTGGGCCTGCGGGGGCACGCCCGCCGCGCGCGTCGTGATATCGCCGTTCTCGTCGAGCGTGTCTTCGGTCATGCCGATCCGGCCGCCTTCCGTGACGCGGATCTGTGCCTTGACGATGTCGATCCCCGTGATCATTTCGGTGACCGTGTGTTCCACCTGGATACGTGGATTGACCTCGATGAAGTAGAACTTGTTCGTGTCCGCATCCATCAGGAATTCCACCGTGCCTGCGTGCGAATAGCCGACCGCGCCCATCAGGCGCAGCGCCGCGTCGCACAGTGACGCGCGACCGGCAGCGTCCATGTATGGCGCAGGCGCGCGTTCGATAACCTTCTGGTTGCGCCGCTGCACCGTGCAGTCACGCTCGTGCAGATGCACGAGATTGCCGTGCGTGTCGCCCAGGATCTGCACCTCGACGTGGCGCGCATTGCGTACCAGCTTCTCCAGGTACACCTCGTCGTTGCCAAACGCGGCCAGCGCCTCGCGACGGGCTGCCGCCAGCGAAGGCTCCAGGTCCTGTTCGCTCTCCAGCACCCGCATGCCACGGCCGCCACCCCCCCAGCTTGCCTTGAGCATCAACGGATAACCAATGCCGGCCGCCAGGCGCTTGCACTCGGCCAGATCGAGCGGCAGCGGATCGGTCGCCGGCATGACGGGCACACCCGCCGCAATGGCCGCATTACGCGCCGCCACCTTGTTGCCGAGCATCCGCATGACTTCAGGCGATGGCCCGATCCAGCGAATGCCGGCGTCGATGACCGCCTGGGCAAAATCCGGGTTCTCGGACAAAAAGCCATACCCCGGGTGAATCGCATCGACCTTGGCCTGCCGCGCGATCCGCAGAACGTCGTCGATATCGAGGTAAGCCGCCAGGGGCTTCTTGCCTTCGCCAACCAGATAGCTCTCATCGGCCTTGAAGCGATGAAGCGCGAGCCGGTCCTCCTTCGAGTAAATGGCGACTGTGCGGATGCTCATCTCGGCGGCGGCCCGCATCACGCGAATCGCGATCTCGGAACGGTTGGCAATCAACAACGACTTGATCGGGGCGAAGTCCATGGGGCATGCAACCTAAGCGAACAGGCCACGCGTGGGGACACGCGATGGCCAGAAGTCAGAAGACGGCGGTGGGCAGGTCCTGCCCACGCCGGAGAAGTCGGAGATCAGCCCGTCGGCACTGCATGGTGAGCGGGATTGACGATCAACTTGCGCGCACATTCACATGTGCGTCTGCGGGGGGTGAAAACGCAAAAAGCGGGCCACAAGGTAACGCTGCGCCTATCTCGTTGATTTGTCAGGGAATATCAATCACAGCGGTTTGATGCGATGGTTTCAGGAATGAAATTCATAAGTTCAATCATGAAACCCGCCATTTCTGAGCGACACCGATTGATCCCCAGCTTCATTGCACCCGATTGCCGGGCCTAATGAGCACCATCAGCCGCTATCTCCCCTATTTGGGACGCAGGGGGCGCGAAGACTGATGCCGGCCACCCCAGGGTCATGATCCCTCCATTGCCTCCCTTGAAATTTCCCGAGTACTGTATATATTTACAGTAACTGTATGGATGAACAGTCCTAGGAATCCTCGGAGGTATCAGATGGAACACCTGATCCGTGTGCAAAACGAATACGACCGACAGGTACTGGTGTGGCTGCGAGGCCGGATTGGCGATGCCGCCCTGATGTCTGCCGCCCGGCGTGTCGCGGCGGATGGGAAGAAGCCCTATCTTTCCACCATCTGCCGGCTGCTCAATATCCGGGCGCCATCGCGCCGGAGCTTCGCCGAGGAAGCGCGCAAGACCCATCGCGCCGTGGGCGAACGCTATCTGGCGCAGATTCGCCAGATCCTGAACCAGCCGGCTGCCCAAATGAAAACGGCCGGACACGAAGTCCGGCCGCAGGCAACGCTCTTCTAGGATCAGTCGGAGCAACCCAACCTTTCCGACCCTTCCGGCCTTTTTGGTCGATCCGATCTCAGGTCGGCATTTCGGTCACCCGCATGGCGGGCGTGATCTGAAGCGGGTCGGTCAGCAGTTCCAGCACGGCCGGCTTGCCGGCATTGCGGGCACGCTCGAAGGCCGCCGCGAAATCCTCGGTTTTCTCCACGCGCTCGGCCCAGGCGCCACAGGCACGCGCCATGCCAACGAAATCCGGGTTGACGATCGTCGTGCCGCTCTGACGGCCCGGGTAGCGGCGCTCCTGGTGCATCCGGATCGTGCCGTACATGCGGTTGTTGACCACCACCACGATCAGGTTGACGCCATGCGCCGCAGCGGTGGCGATCTCCTGCGGGTACATCAGGAAGCAGCCGTCACCGGCCAGACAGACCACGGTCTTCTCCGGATGACGCAGCTTGGCCGCGATCGCCGCCGGCAGGCCATAGCCCATTGCGCCACAGGTCGGCGCCAGTTCGGTACGGGGGCGCTTGTAGGCGTAGAAGCGGTGCAGCCAGACGGCATAGTTGCCTGCGCCGTTGGTCACGACCGAATCCTCGGGCAGCACGCTGCTCAGATGCGAAATCGCGGCGGACATATTCACGCCGCTCAATTCTGAATGCGGCTTCGGCGGTGTGACAAAGGCCTCGTGATCCGCGCGCGCGCCCGCGGTCCACGACTTCCACGGTACCTGCGCCGGCGGCTGCAGCGATGCGAGCATCGCCGCGCCGGGTTCCACCCCGGCATGGATCGGCAGCGCGGCCTGGTAGACGCGGCCCAGTTCGAAGCTGTCGGCATGGATATGCACGAGCTTCTGCTTCGGCCGCGGCACCTCGAGCATCGTGTAGCCATCGGTGGCGATGTCCCCGAGGCGCGTGCCGAATGCGACGATCAGGTCGGCGGTTTCCACGCGCTCGGCAAGCTTCGGGTTGACGCCCAGGCTCAGGTGCCCGACGTAATGCGGATCACGATTGTCGAGCACGTCCTGGCGGCGGAAGGCGCAGGCCACCGGCAAATCCCATGCGTGCACGAAGGCCGCGAAGTCGCGCACAGTGGCTTCCGTCCAGTTGGCGCCACCGGCGATCACGAGCGGACGCTCCGCCGCGCGCAGGGCCGAGGCCAGCGCCTGGGCATCTTCGGCACGCGGGGCCGCTGCCACCGCGCGATACGGCGCCGCGTCGACGCACTCCACCATGTTGTCGAGCACGTCCTCCGGCAATGCCAGCACCACCGGGCCGGGACGGCCCGACGTAGCTACCTGGAAGGCACGGGCCACCATCTCCGGAATCCGCGCGGGATCGTCGATCTCGGCCGCCCATTTGGCCATCGAGCCGAAGACCGCAGCGTAGTCCACTTCCTGGAACGCTTCCCGCCCCTTGTGCTCGCGCGCGATCTGGCCAACGAACAGGATCATCGGCGTGGAATCCTGCGCGGCGATATGCACGCCGCAGCTTGCGTGCGTGGCGCCCGGCCCGCGCGTCACGAAGCAGATGCCGGGACGCCCGGTCAGCTTGCCGTCGGCCTCTGCCATGTTGGCGGCCGCCCCTTCGTGCTTGGTGACGATCAGGTCGATCGTCGGCTGGTCATGCAGCGCGTCCAGAACATCCAGAAAGCTCTCCCCCGGCACGCAGAAAATGCGCTCGGTGCCGTGGATGCGAAGTTGATCGACGAGGACACGTCCGCCAGTGCGGGCGACAGGAGAAGAAGCGTTAGCGGTCATATCGAAAGCCTGCGATGGAATGTCTGCGATTGTTCCGTTTGACGCGCGCCCTCGCGCGGTCTATCGTGCATTTCTGTTATGCGAATTCTGCAAGTCAGCGTGGCACTCGCGCGTGTAGATTTGCTGGCGAGGCGCGGAACAAGACGCCCGGATCTGCCCACGGAACCGACAGGCAGAACAAGAAGAAAACACAGCGAATATCGTACCGCAACGCCGTACCCACCCGTTCGCGTAACAGGAGACAACGCAATGTTTTTCACCCATCGTCGGATGCAGCCCATGCTGGCCGTGCTTTGTGCCGGATGCATGACCATCGCCACGCAGGCCGGCGCGCAGTCTGCCGATCACTGGCCCAGCAAGCCCATCACCTACGTGGTGCCATTCGCGGCGGGTGGCACTACCGATCTGCTGGGCCGCCTGATCGGGCAGCGCCTGTCGCAGACGCTGGGCCAGTCGATCGTGGTGGAAAACCGCGCTGGCGCGGGCGGCAACATCGGTTCGGACTACGTGGCCAAGGCCGCCCCCGATGGCTATACCCTGCTCGGCGGCACGATCAGCTCCCACGCGATCAATATCAGCCTGTATCCGAAGATGCCGTATGACCCGGTCAAGAACTTCCAGCCTGTGGCACTGATCGGCACCCTGCCGAACGTGCTGGTGGTCAATGCCAACAGCCCGTGGAAGAGTGTGCAGGACGTGATCGCCGCGGCCAAGGCCAAGCCGGGCTCGGTCAACTTCGGGTCGTCGGGCAATGGCACGTCGCAGCATCTGGCAGCCGAACTGTTCGCCAACATGGCCGGGTTGCGCATGACGCATGTGCCCTACAAGGGCAGCAGCCAGGCTGTGCAGGCGCTGCTGGGCAACCAGGTGGACATCGTGTTCGAGAACAGCGTGGCGGCGATGCCGATGATCCAGGCCGGCAAGTTCCGCGCACTGGCCACGACGGGCGCGAAGCGCGCGCCGGAACTGCCCGATGTGCCGACCATGGCCGAGTCCGCCCCCGGCCTGTCTGGCTATGAAATCGTGTCATGGCAGGCGATCTTCGCGCCGGCTGGCACACCGATGCCGATCATCAACAAGCTCTCCGGCGAGATCGGCAAGATCATTCGCCAGCCCGATGTGCGCAGCAAGCTGGCCGGAATGGGCATCGAACCCTCGGGCGCCGGCCCCACCGAACTGGGCAACTTCCAGAAAAGCGAAGTTGCCAAATGGGCAAACCTGATCAAGGTGGCCAATATTCACCTGGAGTAAGCATGAGTGAACACCGTATTCCGACCGCCGGCCTGCATCAGTGGGTGGTCGATCTTTGGCTGGCGGCAGGCTCCGATGCCCGCGAGGCCCGGCTGACCGCCGATCACCTCGTGGGCGCCAACCTGTCGGGCCACGACTCTCACGGCGTGGGGATGATCCCGAAGTACGTGATGTCGTGGCAAGGCGACCAGCTCCAGCTCAACCAGCAGGTCAGCGTGGTGCACGAATCGGGCGGCATCCTGAGCCTGGATGGCAATCGCGGCATGGGCCAGGCGGTGACCGAACAGGCCATGGGGATGGGCATCGAGCGCGCCCGCGAGCATGGTGTCTGCGTGCTCGGCCTGCGCCGCTCGCACCATCTGGGCCGGGTCGGCCACTGGGCCGAGCAGGCCACGGCAGCCGGCATGATCTCGATCCATTTCGTCAACGTCCTCTCCAAGCCAATCGTCGCGCCACACGGCGGCTACGACGCGCGCTTCGGCACCAATCCGTTCACGATCGGCGTGCCGCTACCCGCGCAGCCGCCGCTGGTGCTCGACTTCGCCACCAGCGCCATCGCGCTTGGCAAGGTGCGCGTGGCCCACAACAAGGGCGTGCCGGTGCCGCCGGGCTCCTTGATGGACCCGAACGGTCACCCCACCGACGACCCCTCGGTCATGTTCCCCGGCGCCGGCGGCACGCAGGGCGCGCTGCGCACGTTCGGCGAACACAAGGGCTACGTGCTGGCCGTGATGTGCGAGCTGCTCGGTGCGGCGGTGACCGGTGGCCATACGATCCGTCCGGAGACACTCACGCACGAACATGCGGTGTGGAACAACATGCTGGCGATCATCTTCGATCCGGCACGGCTGGGCAGCAGCACCACGTTCGGCCACGAGGTCGAGGCGTTTGTCGAATGGGTCAAGGCGTCACGGCTGCAGCCGGGCAATGACCAAATCCGCCTGCCCGGCGACACGGAACGCGAATGGCGCCGCGCCCGCGCCGATTTCATCCCCGTGGACAGCAGCACGCTGGCCCAGCTAGACGATGCCGCCGCTCGCGTGCTGCAGGCGCGTGGCAAGTCGCCGGGGCCGGTCTCCGCGCTGGCGGCCGATTGAACCAGGAGTAACCGCATGACCCAACATCTGCCGCAGATCACCCCCCTGCCAAACCGTTTCCGGGCCGACGTGCTCGCGCGCAAGCGCCTGATTGGCCTGTGGAGTTCGCTGGGCCAGCCCGTGACCACCGAGATCATCGGTCTGGCCGGATTTGACTGGCTGCTGCTCGACGGCGAACACTCGCCCAATGACGTGCTGACGTTCATGCCGCAGCTCATGGCGCTCAAGGACAGCACCAGCGCACCGGTGGTTCGCCCGCCGTGGAACGACCCGGTGATGCTCAAGCGGCTGCTCGATATCGGCTTCTACAACTTCCTGATTCCGTTCGTGGAATCGGCGGAAGAAGCCCGTCGTGCCGTGCGCGCCACGCGCTACCCACCCGACGGCATCCGTGGCGTCTCCGGCGCGCAGCGCCAGAACCGCTATGGCACGCTGCCGGACTTCTTCAAGACCATCAACGACAATATCTGCGTGCTGGTACAGATCGAAAGCCGCAAAGGCGTGGAAGCGGCCGACGAAATCTGCGCAGAATCCGGCGTCGACGGCATCTTCATCGGCCCCAACGACCTGGCCGCGGCCTACGGGCATCTGGGCAACCCGAACCATCCTGAGGTGCAGGCAGCCGTGCGGCAGATCTATGATGCAGCCAACCGCGCCGGCAAGGCCATCGGCACGCTGACGCCCGTGGAAGCCGACGCCAGGCGCTACCTGGACATGGGCGCGCATTTTGTCGCGGTGGGCATCGACAACGCACTGCTGCGCGACGCGGCACGCGCGTTGCGCGAGCGCTTTACCGTGTGACTCCCCTTCAACCGGATATCGACATGAGCAAGATCGGATTTATCGGACTCGGCGTAATGGGCAAGCCCATGGCGCTGCATCTGCAAACGGGCGGTCACGCCGTCCATGCTCATACACGCAGCGGTGTGCCGCAGGCGTTGCTGGATGCGGGCGTCCAGTCGTGCGCCAGTGCGGCCGATGTGGCGCGGCAGGCCGACGTCATCTTCCTGATGCTGCCGGACACCCCCGACGTCGCCCGCGTGCTGTTCGGCGAACAGGGCGTGGCCGAGGGCCTGTCCCCGGGCAAGATCGTGGTGGACATGAGCTCGATCTCGCCAATCGAGACGCGCGAATTCGCGGCACGCATCGAGAAGCTCGGCTGCGACTACGTCGACGCGCCAGTTTCCGGCGGCGAGGTTGGCGCGAAGGCCGCCACGCTGTCGATCATGGCCGGTGGCAAGCAGGATGTTTTCGACAAGGTGCTGCCGCTGCTGCAACTGATGGGCAAGAACATCACGCTGGTCGGCAATGCCGGCGACGGACAGGTGGCCAAGGTGGCGAATCAGGTCATCGTCGCGCTGACGATCGAAGCTGTCAGCGAGGCGCTGGTGCTGGCTGCCAAGGCCGGCGCCGATCCGGCACGCGTGCGGCAGGCGCTGATGGGCGGCTTTGCGAGTTCGCGCATTCTGGAAGTGCACGGCGAGCGCATGATCAAGCGCACCTTCGAACCGGGGTTCCGCATCGAGCTACATCAGAAGGACCTGAATCTCGCGCTGTCCACTGCCAAGGCGCTCGGTTTGGGCCTGCCTAACACCGCATCGTGCCAGCAACTGTTCAACGTGTGCGTGGCGCAGGGCGGCGCGGGCTGGGATCACTCGGGACTGGTCAAGGCGATCGAGCACATGTCGTCGTTCGCGATCGGTGACAAGCCGACCAACGCTCCGACCAAAGGCTGATGTCGGCACTGAACTCCGACGATCTCGCGTGCTTTATCTGCGTGGCCAACACGCAGAGCATTTCGCGCGCTGCGCTGGAACTGGGCGCGGACCAGTCGACCGTAAGCCGGCAGATCGCGCGGCTCGAGGCGTCGCTGGACACGCGCCTGTTTCACCGCAGCGGCCGCGGCGTGGTGCTGACCGAGGCGGGCAATACGCTGCTGGGCTACGCGCGGCAGGTGGCCGCCACGCTGACCGAGGCGCGCGCCGCCGTGCGCGCCTCGACCGCCCAGGGTCCGGCACAGCTCGTGATCGCAGCTCAGCCAACCATCGCCAACACCGCCTTCGCGGCCATCGGCACCGCACTGAAGACACGCTTTCCGGCAACAAAGCTGCGTTTCGTGGAAGGGCTGGCCAGCCCGATCCTGGCGTGGCTGGCCGCCGGAGAGATCGACGTCGCCCTGCTCTACCTGCCTGAGCAGCAAGGCGCGCTCAAGGTCGACATCCTGCTCGAAGAAGACCTGACACTGGTCACGCCCACGTCGTGGAGCCATCTCGGGCCGACGTTCCAGGCCCGCCGCCTGGGCGAAGTGCCGATGATCCTGCCCAGCACCGGGCACGGCCTGCGCGTGCTGGCCGAATCGCTGGCCGCACGGGTCGGCACCACGCTGAACATGGCGCTGGAATGCGATGCGTCGAACACGGTGTCGATGCGGCTTGTCGAAGACGGTTGTGGCGCGACGCTGTTGCCATTCGCCGCAGTGGCGGACCGCGTCGCGCAAGGCCGCCTGCATTCCGCGCGGCTGGTCGATCCGGTGGTCACCCGCCAAGTAGCGCTGGCCACAGCACGGAACCGGCCACCTGTGCCGGAACTCTGGGACATCATGCAGACGGTGCGCCTTTCGGTCCGGAATATCGTGATGTCGGGGGCCTGGCCGGGGGCGCGGCTGATCTGAGCCAGATCTGAGCGTCGTCGTACCGTCATCGTGCGGAAATCCCGCGTTCAGCCAGTGTCAATGCAGGTCGGCATCTGGCGCGTCGGCATGGCGATTGGCGGCCGGCAGCGGACGCTCCACCTCCCTCGCGACTTCCTTCTTGCGCAACGCCATCAGCAACAGCGGCGTAGCGGCCATGGATAGCGCCACCACCGCGGTCACGATGGACGCCTGCTCGCCATTCAACAGGCGTGCTGCCTCGGCCACGGCCATCACGACGAACGCGAACTCACCACCCTGTGAAAGAAGCACCGCAAAGTAGACCCGGTCCCCACGCGGCAACTGAATCTGCCTTGCGAGGAAAAGCAGGCCTGATATCTTGGCGACCAGCAGCACCAGGAGCAGTACGGCAACGAGGAACGGCTTGCTTGCCAGGACATCGAACTTGATCGACATGCCCACGGCCATAAAGAAAAGGCCGAGCAATACGCCCTTGATGGGGCTGATGTCCGCCTCGATTTCCTCGCGGCAGTCGGAGCCCGCCAGCAACACCCCCGCCACGAACGCGCCCAGGGACATCGACAGATGCACGCTTTGCATCAGCAACGCGATGCCGATCACCCAGAGCAACGCGAATACGGTCACCATGTCCCGCGTGCCGCTGCGCCGGATGATCGGCAACAGATACCGCAGCAGAAGGGTTCCGCCAAACACCACGGCAGCCAGCATGCCCAGCGCCTCGAGCGCGACAATCCACCCCGCGATCGTGTTGGTAGTGGCCGGTGCGGGGGAAAGCAGCGGCAACAGCGCAATCATCGGGATGGCGGCCATGTCCTGGAACAGCAGGATGCCAAAGCTCGCCCGGCCAATCGGCGCCTGCATCAGCCCGCGCTGCTCCAGAATCGCGATCACCATCGCCGTCGACGACAGGGACAGCGCGAAGCCGGCGGCAACCCCGACGCGCCAGTTCACCCCGAAGGCGATGAAAGCGAGAGCCAGCAGTACCGCGCAAAGCAGGACCTGGGCACCGCCATGACCAAAGATCGATCGCCGCAGGTTCCAGAGTTTTCGAACGTCCATCTCGATGCCGATGATGAACATCATCAGCATGATGCCGAGTTCGGCGATATGCAGCACGGCATTGACATCCGTGACGAACCCGAGCGCGGAGGGACCGATGAGCATCCCAGCGACCAGATAGCCGAGGACGGAACCGAACCCGAGCCTGATGGAGAGTGGCACCACCACAAGGGCCGATGCGAGGAATAGCACTGCCTGGAGTAACAATTCCATGGTTGCCGTCTTCCATGTCAGGTCAATCGGCCAGGTCTGATCATTTCAGTGGGAGAAATAGTCGCCCGGTCGGCGCACCACTGGAGCCGCGTCGTTGCATTCGCTTCGTGGCGATGAACGCCCCATCATATTCACGCCGGCATCCACTGACAATGCCTCTCTGGATAGAGGGCGAGCCTTGAACGTGACCCGAAGGGCGGTCGTTCCGCCTTGAATCCCCGCATCGCCTCACCCACACTGGATCACATCGACACCCTATCCCCGGAGGCTACATGCATCTCGAAGGCTCATGCCAGTGCGGCGCCGTGCGGTTCAGCCTGGAATCGGATTCGCCCTACCCGTTTATGCATTGCCATTGTTCGATCTGCCGCAAGACCGGCGGTGGTGGCGGATACGGGATCAATCTCGGGGGCGATGCCAGCACGCTGCGCGTGCGCGGCAAGACGCATGTGGGACGGTTTCACGCGGTAATACGCGAGCCCGGCAAGCGGCCGGTGCGATCGAAGGCGTTCCGGCATTTCTGCGTGAAATGCGGCAGCCCGCTATGGCTGTGGGATCCGCGCTGGCCGGAACTGGTGCACCCGAACGCGAGCGCCATCGACACGCCGCTACCGAAGCCCCCCGAAGTCGTCGAAGCAGCGCTCGATTACGCGGCCCCCTGGGTCGACGTGCCACGCGGCAAGGGACACCGGCACGCCCGCACATGGCCGGCCGAGTCTCTGCGGGAATGGCACGAACGGCATGGCCTGCTCGGCTGAAAAGGAATTCGGCTGGGCCGCAAACGCAAAGAAAACGCAAAAAAACGCAAAAACCGGCGGCGCGAGCCCCTCGCACCGCCGGGCGACCGTCCACCACGACGGTCGAAAACAACGATCAGAAAGCGAGATCAGAAGCGGTGCTGCAGACCCGCCGTCACGCCGACCTGGTTATTGGCATAGCCAATATTGTCACGCGAGACACTCACGTTCTGACCATTGCGCGCCTTGGCATAGCCGGCGGACAGATAGGCCATGGTGCGTTTGGAAAGATTGTACTGGGCACGCAGCGAGAACAGGATCGGATCTGCGTCGGTGTCGCCCTTGATGTTCTGCTTGTAGATCGCGCCGTACAGCGTGAAGGCCGGCGTGAAGTCGTACGCGGCGCCCAGCCAGTACATGTCGCTGAGCTGCTTGGCGGCCGACGTCGTGAACGTCTTGCGGTAGTTCCGGTAGCCCGCGTAGACAGACAGCGAACCGAAGTCGTAGCTGGCGCCAGCGTGGATGCCCTGGATGTAGTCGACGCTGTCAGCCGGCGTGGTGCTGGTGCCCGCGCCGTTCTGGCGATCCCAGGTCAGTGCCGCGGCAAACTTGCCAGCTTCATAGCCCACGCCCAGGTCGTACTTGGATGAGCTCTTGAAGCTGCCAGGCACTTCGCCCATTGCCATCGTGCCGCCCACCTTGACCGGACCGAACTTGCCGTCGTAGCGCAGCACGTTCGTGGAGCGGGAGAACATGCCGTCCTTGCGGCCGCCCGTGGCGGTGGCCGACGTGGCCCACGAATAGTTCGGCGCGTAACCCATCGGGTCGAACGGGAGCATGAAGTCATAGGTCGTGGTGAAATCACGGCCCATGCGGATGCTGCCCAGCGTCTTGTCCTGCAGGCCCACCCAGGCGCGACGATCGAACAGCGTGTTGTCCGTGTCGAGCTTGCCGGTGTCGAGGGCAATGCCGGATTCCAGCGTGAAGATTGCCTTCAGCCCGCCGCCAAGGTCTTCAGTGCCGCGCAGACCCCAACGCGACGTGTTCTTGCCGCCCGACGTCATCTTGACCACCGAGCTGCCGGTTGGCCCTGCGTGGCTCACGTACTCGATACCCGAATCGACCAGACCGTACAGGGTCACGCTCGACTGAGCTGCTGCGCCACCCGATGCCACGCAACCCAACGTAGCCAGGGCCAATGCCTTCCGTTTCATACAAGTCTCCTTTGTCTGCTTGTAGTTGTGGAACGGCACGGATGGTATTTGGGCCTCACTTTCAGTTCGCTTTCGATTCGTGGGTATCTGAGGCGTGGGTTACACACCACGATCGGGATTTCCCTAACTAGGCATACCGGACCCAATACAGGTATCACTCGTCGCGCGACACTGGTTCGCCCGAGACAAGACTTAGACCTGCCTGCTGTATCCCTCCCATGCGTATCCTGCTTGCCGAAGACAATCTCAAACTGGCCGAATCACTGGTGGATTCCCTGAGCCAGAGTGGCTTTGCCGTCGACTGCATGCATGACGGCGCCAGCGCCGACCATCTGCTGACCACGCAGGACTACGCCCTGGCCATCCTCGACATCGGCATGCCCCGTCTGGACGGCCTGGAAGTACTGCGTCGGCTGCGTCAGCGGCGCAATCCGGTACCTGTGCTAATCCTGACCGCGCATGGCTCGGTGGAAGACCGCGTGCGCGGGCTGGACCTGGGTGCCGACGACTACCTGGCCAAGCCGTTCGCGCTGAACGAACTGGAAGCCCGGGCGCGCGCGCTGATCCGTCGCAGCCACGGCCATGACCGCACCGCGCTCGAATGCGGCCCGCTGCGCTATGACAGCGTGAGCCGCGCCTTCACGCTCAACGGTGAACTGCTGCAACTCACAGGACGTGAACGCGCCGTGCTGGAAGTGCTGCTGATGCGCGATGGCCGTGCCGTCAACAAGGCCGCGCTGTCGGAGAAGATCTTCGGCATCGATGAGTCGGTCAATGCCGACGCCATCGAAATCTACGTCTACCGCCTGCGCAAGAAGCTGGAAGGCAGCGGCGTGAGCATCGTCACGCTTCGCGGGCTTGGTTATCTGCTGGAATCACGCGACACCGCCACGACGGACGCGCACCAATGAAGACGGGCAGCCTGAGGCTGCAGATCACGCTCTGGCTGCTGATACCGCTGCTGGGGCTGCTGGCGTTCGACGCGTGGCTGACCGATCGGCGCGCGATGTCCGCGGCCCACCAGGCATTCGACCGCACGCTGGCCGCGTCGCTCAAGTCCATGCGCGAAGGGATTTCGCTGCGCGACGGGCGCGTCGAAGTGGAAATCCCCAATCTGGCCCTGGAAGTCTTCGACGCCGAGGATGGCTCGCGCGTCTACTACCAGATCCGCGACGAGCGTGGCACCACGATCACCGGCTATGAAGGGCTGCCGATGCCGGAAGGACCGGTGAATTCGCTCTATCGCACCCAGTTCTACGACGCCGTGTACCTTGGCGTGCCCGTCCGCATGGCGGCCATGCCATTGCCGCTGCACGACGTCCGCTCGGCCCGCACGCAAATGGTCTGGGTGCTGCTGGCTGAATCGACCGAGCCGCGCGAGCAGCTTGCCAGCGACATCCTGATCGGCTCGCTGCTGCAGGAACTGATGCTGATCAGCCTGGCGCTGGGCATCGTCTGGCTTGGCGTGCGACGGGGCCTGCTGCCGCTGCAACGGCTGTCCGACGCCATGTCCGCACGCGGCCCCGACGATCTGGAACCTTTGGAAGACACCGCGCTGCCGGTCGAAATGAAACCACTGGTGGCCGCAGTGAACCAGTACGTGGCCCGGCTGCACCGCATGATCGAAGGCCGCAAGCGCTTCTTTGCCGATGCCGCGCACCAGATCAAGACGCCACTGGCCATCATCCAGGCCGAATCGGAACTCGCGCTGCGCGAGAAGGACCTGCCGAGCGTGCGCGCGCACGTCGAGCGGCTGCATGGATCCGTGCAGCAGGCCGCCAAGGAAGTCGCCCAGTTGCTGTCGCTGTCGCGGCTCGAGCCAGACAGCGGCTACGCACCCACGCTGCGGCGCCTGCGATTGGATACGCTGGCGCAGAACGTGGCGCTTGAATGGGCGCCGCTGGCCCGGCGCGCGGGGGTGGATCTGGGTTTCGAGGGTCGCGGCCCGGCCGACATCGACGGCCAGACCGAACTGCTGCAGGAACTGCTCGGGAATCTGATCGACAACGCTATCCGCTATGCGGGCGCCGGCGCGATGGTCACGGTGCGCGTCGACGGGCATCGGCTGGCCGTGGAGGACAACGGTCCCGGCGTGCCCGCATTCGAGCGCGAGTCGATCTTCAAGCGCTTCTATCGTGGAGAGTCGAGCGCCAGCCGCGATGGCAGCGGCCTGGGGCTGTCGATCGTGCGGGAGATCGCCCGCATTCATGGCGCCGCCGTCGCGCTGGAAAGCACGCCGGGCGGCGGCCTGACCGTGGTGGTTACTTTCCCTGCGCCTGCGCTTGCGTCTGGGCCAGGGCCGGTTTCGACAGATTTGACCGGGCGCGCTGCAGAAAGCCGATGAACTGCTCCGCCTCTTCGGCGTTGAAGCCGTTGAGCGCCTCCGATGTCACCACATCCCCCACCTCGCGCGCGGCGTGCAGTGCCTGCTCCGCCTTTTCCGTCACGCTGACCATGCGCTCGCGGCGGTCCGCCGGATTGGGCCGGCGAACGATCCAGCCACCCTCCTCCATACGGTCCAGCAACCGCCCGGCCGAAATCGGCGCCACTTCCATCAGGTCCGCCAGGCAGGCCTGATTGATTTCCCCATAGTGCGTCAGACACGCAAGCGCACGGTACTGCGCACGCGTCAGGTCTAGCGCCGCGCGGGACAACTCGTCAAATCGCCTGCCGGTCAGCCGGCCAACGTCCGCCACGAGAAAGCCGAAGCGCCTTTCAAGATTTGTTTCCATCGCGCGATTATAGGGAGTCGGGGCGCTCGATCCGCTTTTCTGGCCGTCCGTGACTCGCGTGATCGCCCAAAAACGCCAGTCCATGACTATAATAAGCACGCTTATTAATCTGCACCAGCCCTTCCAGCCTTCCCCCAATGTCCTCCGTGGTTTCCGCCTCGGCACAGCCCGCCGCTGCCCCGCTCAACCGGCCGATGATCACCCTTTCGATCATGCTGGCCACGCTGATCCAGACGCTCGACAGCACCATCGCCAACGTGGCCCTGCCGCACATGCAGGGTACGCTTTCGGCCTCGCAGGACGAAATCACGTGGGTGCTGACGTCCTACATCGTCGCCGCAGCCATCGCCACGCCGCTGACCGGCTGGCTGTCCGACCAGCTCGGCGTCAAGCGGCTGCTGGCAATCTCCATCGGCGGATTTACCGTGGCTTCGGCGCTGTGCGGGATGGCGGACTCCCTCACCCAGATCGTGGCCGCGCGGCTGCTGCAAGGGGTTTTTGGGGCGGCGCTGGTGCCGCTGTCCCAGTCGATCCTGCTCGATATCAATCCACCGTCGCGCCAGGGGCAGGCCATGGCCGTGTGGGGCATGGGCGTGATGGTCGGGCCGATTCTCGGGCCCACGCTGGGCGGCTGGCTGACCGACAGCTACAACTGGCGCTGGGTGTTCTTCATCAACGTGCCGATCGGCCTGTTCGCGTTGTTCGGCGTGCTGGCCTCGCTACCGAACCGCACCCCGGCGCGCAGCATGAGGTTCGACGCGTTCGGCTTCGCCACGCTGAGTCTCGCTATCGGGGCGTTGCAGGCCATGCTGGACCGCGGCGAACAACTTGACTGGTTCGGCTCGCTCGAAATCCGCATCGAGGCGCTGATCTGCGTGATCGCCTTCGCCTACTTCCTGATCCATACGGCCACAGCCGGCGAAAAGTCGTTCTTCCGTTCCGCGCTGCTCAAGGACCGTAATTTCGTCACCGGGGCCTGTTTCATCTTCGTGATCGGCGCGGTCATGTATGCCACCCGCGCGCTGCTGCCGCCGATGCTGCAGAACCTGATGGGCTATCCGGTGGCCACCACCGGGCTGGTTACCGCGCCAAGCGGGCTGGGCACGATGATCGCGATGATGCTGGCAGGCCGCCTGCTGCGGCGCGTGGATGCGCGGCTGCTCCTGCTCTCCGGCTTCCTGATCTCCGCCTTCGCACTGTGGCAGATGATGGGCTACACCGTGGTGCTGTCGATGTCGGATATCGTCGTACCGGGCATCATCCAGGGCTTCGGCCTGGGGCTCGTGTTCGTGCCGCTGTCGGCGCTGACGTTCTCCACACTGGAGCCGTCCCTGCGCGCCGATGGCACGGCCACATACAGCCTGATGCGCAATATCGGCAGCAGCATCGGCATCTCGCTGATCCAGACCATGATGACCCGCAACGCGCAGGTGGCGCACAGCGACCTGGTTACGCATATCAACCCGTACAACCCCGCGCTGCAGTCGATGCTCACGCATGGCTCGCGGATCGACATCGCGGTGCTGAACCAGACCATCAACCAGCAGGCGGCGATGATCGCCTATCTGAACGACTTCAAGGCGATGTTCATCGCCACGCTGGTGGTGGTGCCGCTGATCCTGATGATCCGCCCCGGCGCGAAGCACGCAGACGACAGCCTGGCGCACGCGGCGATGGATTGATGAGGTCGCCGGTGCGCCGACAGGCCGCAGCAACTACTCGAGCCGGATCCAGGTCGTCTTCAGGTCCTGGTACTTCTCCAGCGCGTGCAACGACTTGTCGCGGCCGAACCCCGACTGCTTGACGCCGCCGAACGGCACCGTGATATCGCCGTCCATGTAGCAGTTGACCCAGACCAGCCCGCTACGCAGCCGGCGCGAGACACGATGCGCGCGCGACAGGTCCGACGTCCACAGCCCCGCGCCTAGCCCGTACGCCGAGTCGTTGGCCATCGCCACGGCTTCGACCTCGGTGTCGAACACGGTCACGGCCAGCACCGGGCCGAAGATCTCCTCCTTGACGATCGACAGCGACTGCGTCGGGCACTCGAAGATCGTCGGCTGGACGAACCAGCCCCCGGATTCGGCGCGCGCGGCCTGACCGCCCGCACGCAGCCTTGCGCCCTCCCTCTGGCCGGCTTCCACATACGACATCACGCGGTCGAACTGCCGCCCGTCGACGATCGCGCCCATTGCGGAGCGCGGGTCGAGCGGATCCCCCGGCTGCATGGCCGCCGCATGCGCCTCCAGCTTCGCCATGAACGTCTCGTAGATGCCGCGCTGCACGTAGAGCCGCGAGCCCGCGATGCAAATCTCCCCCTGGTTGTTGAAGATACCGATGGCGGCGGCCAGCGCGGCGCGGTCGAGGTCCGGGCAGTCGTCGAACACGATATGCGGTGACTTGCCACCGCATTCGAGCCAGACGCGCTTGAGATTCGACTGGCCGCTATATTCCATGAACCGCTTGCCGGTAGCCGTGGAGCCCGTGAAAGCCAGGCAGTCGACATCGGGATGGCGGCCCAACGCCTGCCCTGCCTCAGCGCCCAACCCGGGCACCACGTTGAAGACCCCGGGCGGCACGCCAGCCTCTTCCGCCAGCGCGGCCAGGCGGATCGCGGTCAGCGGCGATTGCTCGGCCGGCTTCAGCACCACGCTGTTGCCCGCGGCCAGCGCTGGCGCCACCTTCCAGCTCGCCATCAGCAGCGGATAGTTCCACGGCACCACGGCCGCCACCACGCCAAGCGGCTCGCGCGTGATCGTGGCCAGCACACCCGCATCGGTCGGCGCGATCTCGTCATAGACCTTGTCGATCGCCTCGGCATACCACGCATAGGTGCGTGCCGCTTCGGGGATGTCATAGAGCATGGTGTCGCCGATCGGCTTGCCCATGTCCAGCGTCTCCAGCAGCGCCAGCTCTTCCCGGTGCATCTCGATCAGGGCCGCCAGACGCAATAGCACGGCCTTGCGCTCGCGCCGGGGCATCGCCGACCAGACCCCGGCCTCGAACGCGCGCCGGGCCGCAGCCACGGCACGGTCGACGTCCGCTGCGCCGCAGGCCGCCACACGCGCCAGTTGTTCGCCGGTGGCCGGGTTGATGCAGTCGAGCGTCGCACCATCGGCCGCGCCGGTCCACTGGCCGTCGATGTAGGCGTTCGCCGGAATCAACAATGCCCGCGCCCGGCTCCGCCAGTATTCGAGATCCTTGAGTTCGCTCATTGGTCACGCCCCTTGCCCGCCTGCGCCACCATGGCGCCAAGCAGTACGTTTGCGCCAGCCTCCAGATGCTCGGGCCTGGCGTCTTCCACCTCGTTGTGGCTGATGCCGTCCTTGCACGGCACGAAGATCATCGCGGTCGGCGCCACGCCGGCGATATACACCGCGTCGTGACCCGCGCCCGTCACGATGTCCTGATAGCTGAAACCGCGTGCCTGCGCCTCTGCCCGGACGTGGCCAACCAGCTCCGGCGCGAACGGCGTTGGCGCGAAGTACTGCACGTCCTCGATCTTCACATCGAGCGCCGTGCCCGTGGTCTTGCCTTCGGCCAGCGCCGCACAGGCCGCGCGGAAACGCGCATCCATCACCTTGAGTTGCTCCGCGTCCTGGTGACGCAGGTCCACCGTGAACGTCACCGCACCGGGAATCACGTTGCGCGAGGCGGGATGAACGTTGACCACGCCCACCGTGCCGCGCCCATGCGGCGCGAAATCGTTGGCAATGCGGATCACCTCCTGCATCACGTGCGTGGCGCCGTACAGCGCGTCGCGCCGCAGCGGCATCGGCGTGGGGCCTGCGTGAGCCTCCATGCCGGTCACGGTCACGTCATACCAGCGCAGCCCCAGCGAGCCTGTGACCACGCCGATCACGTTGTCGGCAGCCTCCAGGATCGGACCCTGCTCGATGTGGGCCTCGAAGTACGCGCCCACGGGACGCCCGCCAACCGGCAGCTTGCCGGCATAGCCGATCGACTCCAGTTCGTCCGCCACGCGCTTGCCCGCCGTATCCGTGGCGTTCAGGGCCACTTCCAGCGGGAACACGCCAGCGAACACGCCCGAGCCCATCATCACGGGCACGAAACGCGTGCCTTCCTCGTTGGTCCAGATGGCAAGCTCCAGCGGCGCCTCCGTCTGCACGCCGTGGTCGTTGAGCGTGCGCATCACCTCCAGGCCCGCCAGCACGCCAAAGCACCCGTCGAACTTGCCGCCGGTGGGCTGCGTGTCGATGTGGCTACCGGTCATGACAGGCGGCAGGTCATTGTTGCGGCCCGCGCGACGGCCAAAGATGTTGCCCACCTGGTCCACGGTCACCGTCAGGCCGGCATCGCGCATCCAGCCTGTCACGAGATCGCGCCCCTGTCCGTCCAGCGCGGTCAGTGCCAGCCGCGCGTTGCCACCCTTTGGCGTCGCCCCGATGGCGGCCAGATCCATCAGTGACTGCCAGAGCCGCTTGCCGTCGATGTTCAAAGTCGTCATGTGTACTCCTGATTCATGCCATCGCAGGCACGAAGCCCGCGAGAAATGCTTCCAGCGCGATGCCGATCGCATCCACTTCGTAACCGCCCTCCTGCACCACCACCGTCGGCACGCCCAGCGCGTGGATACGCTCGCCCACGCCCCGATAGGCTTCCAGTCCCACCTGCAGCACGCTGATCGGGTCGTGCTTGTACGTGTCGAAGCCGAGCGCCAGCACCAGCGCCTGCGGACGGTAGTCGCGCAGCGCATCGAGCGCGCTGTCCAGCGCCGACAGGAATCCAGCATCGCCGGTGCCGTGTGGCAGCGGGAAATTGAGGTTGTAGCCGTAGCCCGCGCCATGACCGCGTTCGGTGGCGTAGCCCGTGTAGAACGGGTAGTAGCTGCCGGGGTCCGCGTGCAGCGAAATCGTCATCACGTCGGAACGCTGGTAGAAGATCTGCTGCGTGCCGTCGCCATGATGGGCGTCCACGTCGAGCACGGCGACCTTGTCGAAGCGCTCCAGCAGTGTCTGCGCGGCGATCGCCGAGTTGTTGACGTAGCAGAACCCGCCTGCGCGGTCGGCGTGGGCGTGGTGGCCGGACGGCCGGCACAGCGCATAGGCCATGCCATTGCCGTCGTGCGGCGCGCACACATGCCGCGCCGCCGCCACCGCACTATGCGCGGAGCGCAGGATCGACTGCCAGCTATGGGGCCCGAGCGGACAGCTCAGGTCGCCGAGGTAGTAGCCCGCTTCGGCAATCACACTGCCCGATGGGCACGGGCCACGCCGCGTCTTGTCGATCTTGCCGCTGTGATACGGCGAAAGGTTCGGCAGCACCTCGATGCCCGGTTCGAGCGTTGGCGTTGCCAGCGCCATCCAGCGCTCGAACGCGCTGGCGAGGAAATCGAGGTAAGCCGGGCTATGCACCGTTTCCAGCGGCGCGCGGCCGTAGTCAGGCGGCGCGACGAGTTCGATGCCACGGGCGTCGAGCGCCCGCTGGAGCACGGCGGCGCGGGCCGGTACGTCGGTCGGCTCGCACAGCCGGCCTGCGCGCATGAACTGCCGAGGCTGGTGCAGCAACTGGTCATCCGAAAAAAAGGCGCGCATGGTGGGAATTACGGGTGGTTCCGTCGGTTGTCGTGGTGTTGCGTCGCTCAGGCGGATTGCCGCGCCAGCGCTGCGGCACGAATGCCGGAGAGCGTGACGCCGGGCGCGATGCCATCGGGTTCGTAGCGCAGCTCGATCAGCGCGGGGAGTTGCTCGCGATTGGCGAACTCCAGCGCCCGGGCAAAAGCGGGCGCGAAGTCCTCATCACGATCCACCACTTCGCCGTGGCCGTGATACGCCCTGACCAACTGGCTGAACTCGGGATTGTCGAAGCCGAGCGCAATCGTCCGGCCCGGGAACTCGCGTTCCTGATGCGCGCGGATGGTGCCCCACATGCCGTTGTTGAAAACCAGGATCACGATGCCCAGCCGATACTGCATGGCCACGCCGAGTTCCTGCAGGTTCATCTGGAAGCAGCCATCGCCCGCGTAGCAGACCACGGTACGCGACGGATCCTCGAGCTTGGCCGAGATTGCGGCCGGCAAGCCGTAACCCATCGACCCTACCGTCGGCGCCAGGCTCGTGCCCACGCCATGGAAGCGGTGATAGGCGTGCGCGAACAACGCATAGTTGCCCGCGCCGACAGTGATGCAGGCATCGTCCGGCACGTGGTCACGCACATGGCAGGCCACCCGGTTCAGGTTCAACGTGCCGGGCGCGTCCTTGGGCGCCTGCTCCGCAAGGAAGTTGGCATTGGCCGCCGTCACCGCCGTCATCGCCTCTCGGGACACCGTCTGCGCCGGAGATAGCTGCGCCACGGCCGCCGCGAACGACACCACATCGGCGGCAATCGGCAACGTCGGGCGGAATACCCGGCCGAGTTCGTCCGGATCGGGATACACGTGCACCAGCTTCTGCCGTGGCTGCGGGCTTTCCACCAGCGTGTAGCCTTCCGTGGTGGCCTCGCCCATGCGCGTGCCCACGGCGATCACCAGATCCGCTTCGTGAATCCGCTGGCGCAGCGCATCGCCCATCCCCCAGCCAACGTGGCCGGCGAAGTTCGGATGTCCGTTGTCGAAGCATTCCAGACGCCGCCATGCCACGCCCACGGGCAGGCCGAAGCGTTCGGCGAAGCCTTCGATCTGCCGCATGGCCGTGGGCGTCCAGCCCGAGCCCCCGACCAGCAGGAACGGCCGCTTCGCGCCCGCCAGCAAGGTGGAAAGCTTGTCGAGCGCCGCCGGCGTCGGGGCGCCGTGGACGCGCTCATAACGTGGCATGTCGGCGACCGTGGCGCGGCCCCAGAGCGTGTCCTCGGGCAGCGCCAGCACCACCGGACCGGGACGCCCGCTGGTGGCCACCGCGTAGGCTCGCGCCACGAACTCGGGGATCCGGTCGGTGCGGTCGATCTGGGCCACCCACTTGGCCATCTGGCCGAACATGCGGCGGTAGTCGATCTCCTGGAATGCCTCGCGCTCGTAGAAGTCATTACCAACCTGACCGACGAACAGGATCATCGGTGTGGAGTCCTGAAACGCCGTATGCACCGCGATGCTCGCATTGGTCGCGCCCGGGCCGCGCGTGACAAAGCAAACGCCGGGCTCGCCGGTCAGCTTGCCGTAGGCCTCCGCCATGTATCCGGCGCCGCTTTCCTGCCGGCAGACGATCGGTGTGATTGCGTCCTGATGGTCGTAGAGCGCGTCGATGCACGGCAGATAGCTCTCGCCCGGCACCAGGAACACGCGCTTCGTGCCCTGGATGCGCAGTTGTTCGACCAGAATCTGGCCGCCATTCCGTTCGCGTGGCGCACTCATGCCTGGTCTCCACGCTTGATTTCGATTTCGACGAACACGCATTCACCGTCATGGGCGTTGATCACGTTGTGCTCGACGCCGGCTGCCCGGTAATAGGCGCGCCCGGCCACGAGCTGGCTCGTGACCTCGCCCTCCGGCGTCTGCAGCAGCAGCGGCCCGGTGGTCATCGGCACCACCACATAGTCATAGCCATGGCGGTGATGCCCGGTTTCGGCGCCCTTGGCGAAGCGCCATTCGGTCACGGCCACACGTTCGTTGTCGACCTGGACGGTCGGTACTGCCTGGGGTCGGGTCATGTCAGTGGCTCCGTTCGGCGGGTCAGCGGGTCAGTACGTCTGCCAGGATGTCGAGGCCCTCGTTCATCACGGCGTCCTGGATGGTCAGCGGGAACAGGAAGCGAATCACGTTGCCGTACACGCCGCACGACAGCAGCAACAGGCCCTTCTCCAGCGCGCGGTTCTGCACTTCGCGGGTGAACTCCGCATCCGGGCTGCCATCGGCGCGACGGAACTCCACGGCCACCATTGCGCCGATGCCACGGACTTCGGCGATTTGCGGCACGCGCGGCTTGAGGCTGTTCAGGCGGGCCGTCAGTCGTTCGCCAAGCGCCGCGCCTCGCGCGATCAGGTTCTCGGACTCGAGCACGTCGAGCACGGCCAGCGCGGACGCCACGGCCAACGGATTGCCGGCGTAGGTCCCGCCGAGGCCGCCCGGCGCGGGCGCATCCATGATCTCGGCACGGCCACACACGGCGGAAAGCGGCATCCCGCCGGCCAGGCTCTTGGCCATCGTGGTCAGGTCCGGCGCGACGTCGTAGTGCTCCATCGCGAACAGCTTGCCCGTGCGGCCGAAACCGGTCTGAACCTCATCGGCCACCAACAGGATGCCGTGTTCGTCGCACACGGCGCGCAGCATCCGCACGAACTCCGGCGGCGCCACGTTGAAACCGCCCTCGCCCTGCACCGGTTCGAAGATGATGGCTGCCACGCGGCGCGGGTCGATATCGGCCTTGAACAGGTGTTCGAGCGCGCGGCGCGAATCCTCCACCGTCACGCCATGCAACGCAGACGGGTAAGGCGCGTGGAAGACCTCGCCGGGGAACGGCCCGAAGCCGGTCTTGTACGGGGCCACCTTGCCAGTCAGCGCCATGCCCATCATCGTGCGGCCATGGAACCCACCAGAGAACGCGATAACACCGGGCCGGCCGGTGGCGGCGCGCGCGATCTTGACGGCGTTCTCTACGGCTTCCGCGCCGGTCGTGAAGAAGGCGGTCTTGCGAGCCGAGCGCCCCGGCGCGCGCTGGTTGATCTTCTCGGCCAGCTCCACATAGCTGGCGTACGGCACGATCTGGTACGCCGTATGGGTGAAGCGATTCAGTTGCGCCTGCAGCGCGGCCACCAGCCGCGGGTGGCGATGGCCCGTATTGAGCACGGCGATGCCGGCAGCGAAGTCGATATAGCGCTTGCCCTCGACATCCCAGATTTCGCTGTTCTCGGCGCGGTCGGCGTAGAAATTGCACATCACACCTACCCCACGCGGGGTAGCGGCATCCTTGCGACGGACCAGTTCGGCGTTCTTCATTGATTGGCTCCAGTGAATTCGTGGTGCTGTGTGCGGCAGACCTCAGGCCGCGACGCGAATCAGCGTCGGGTCCCAGGTCTTGCCCGGAATGGCGTCGATCAGGCGACGGGTGTAGTCATGCTGCGGATCATCAAAAATCTGCGAGGGCGGGCCTGCTTCGACGACCCGGCCCCGGTGCATAACGATGACCTGATGGCAGATCTGCGCAGCCACGCGCAGGTCGTGCGTGATGAAGATCAGCGCGATATCGAGCCGCTTCTGCAGGTCTGCCAGCAGTTGCAGCACCTGCGCCTGCACGGAGACATCGAGCGCCGAAACCGATTCGTCGGCTACCAGCAGCTTCGGCTCCAGCGCCAGGGCCCGGGCGATACCGATGCGCTGACGCTGGCCGCCCGAAAACTGGTTCGGATAGCGGTCGAACGCGGAGGCTTCCAGTCCAACCAGTTGCAGCAGTTCGCGCGCCCGCGCCTGGGCATCGGCCAGTGGCACGCCTGTGGCGACAGGGCCATCGGTGATGATGCGGCCAACCGTATGGCGCGGATTGAGCGACGCAAACGGGTCCTGAAAGATCATCTGCACGTCGCGCCGCATCGGACGGAACTGGCGCTCGGAGAGGCGCGCAATGTCCTGGCCGTCGAACAGCATCTGGCCACCGTCGACGCCGGTCAGGCGCAGCAGGCACTTGCCGATGGTCGACTTGCCCGAGCCCGACTCGCCCACGATACCGAGCGTCTCGCCGCGCTTGACGCTGAACGACACGTCATCCACGGCGTGCGTCACGCGCTTCTTCGAGAACAGCCCGCCACCGGAAACGTAGGTCTTGCGCAGGTTTCGCACGTCGAGCACGGTGCGGTCGTCCGCATGGCCGCCATCGCGCGCGCGGCCATGTGGCACGGCGCTGATCAGCCGCCGGGTATAGGGATGCTGCGGGTGATTGAGCACCTGCTGCGCCGTGCCGATCTCGACCAGCACGCCCTTCTCCATCACAGCCACGCGGTCGGCGATCTCGGCCACGACCCCGAAGTCGTGGGTAACGAACATCACGCCCATGCCTTTCTCTGCCTGGATGCGCCGGATCAGGGCCAGAATCTGCGCCTGCGTGGTCACGTCCAGCGCCGTGGTGGGCTCGTCCGCGATCAGCAACGTCGGCTCCAGTGCCAGCGCCATCGCGATCACCACCCGCTGACGCTGCCCGCCGGACAGCCGGAACGGATAGCTATGCACCAGCGTGGCCGGATCGGGCAACCCGACGAACTCGAGCAGTTCCATCACGCGCCGCTGGCAGGCTTCGCCCGGATAAGCGCGGTGCACGCGCATGACTTCGGCGATCTGGTCACCAACGGTCATCACGGGATTCAGCGCGGACAACGGCTCCTGGAACACCATTGCCATGTCCTTGCCACGCATGCCGAGCAGCGTGGTTTCGTCCAGCTTCAGCAGATCGCGCCCCTGGAACAGGATCTCGCCACGTTCAGGCTTCAGGTAGCTCGGCAGCAGGCCCATGATCGCGTTGGCGCTCATCGATTTTCCCGAGCCGGACTCCCCTACGATGCAGAGGATTTCGCCCGCGTGCAGGTCATACGAGATGTCCTTGACCGCGTGCGCCCGGTCGCCACCCGCCGGTAGCGCGATGGAAAGATCGCGGATCGACAACAACGGTTGTCGGGAGGAATTGGTCTGCGTCATCGTAGCGCTCCTTACTCGCCGCGGCGGCGCAGTTGCGGGTTCAGGGCATCGTTGAGCCCCTCCCCGATCAGGTTGATCGCCAGCACCGTCAGCAGGATTGCCACGCCGGGCCAGACGCTCATCCACCAGGCTTCGCGGATCATGGTGCGCGCGGCGCCGATCATGAAGCCCCAGCTCATCATGTTGCGGTCACCAAGCCCCAGGAACGACAGCGCCGACTCGGTCAGGATGGCGGTGGCCACCATGAACGACGCCGAAACGATGATCGGCGACATCGCATTGGGCAGGATCTGCGTCAGGATGATGCGCAGTGGACGCTGGCCGATCACGATTGCGGCCTGCACGAACTCGCGCTGCTTCAGCGACAGGAATTCGCCGCGCACCAGGCGTGCCACTGGCGGCCACGATACGACCGAGATCGCGCCGACGATCGAATAGATCGACGGATTGAAGATGGCCACGATCACCACTGCCATGGCCAACTGAGGAATGGTCTGGAAGAACTCGGTCACCCGCATCAACGCGTCGTCGATCCGGCCGCCGCAGTACCCCGCGACGGACCCCACGAGCACGCCGACGACCAGCGCCACCGCCGTGGAGATCACGCCGACCAGCAGCGATACGCGCGCGCCGTACAGCAGCCCAGCGGTGATGTCCCGGCCCAGCATATCCGTGCCGAATGGATAGGCCATGTCCGCGAACGGCTTCATCAGCGGTTCCGCCACCATCATCCAGGGCGACTCTTCGTAAAGCATCGGCGCGACGAAGGACACCACAACCACCGCCAGCAGCACGATCAGGCCGATCATGGCGCCGTAGTTGCGGCAATAGCGCTTGAAGAACGATTTCATGCCGTGGCCTCCTTGCCGCCGATGGCGATGCGGGGGTCGATGAAGCGGTAGATCACATCGGTCACCAGGTTGAAGAACACCACCAGCGCCGAGGTCACGAAGAAGATGCCGAGCAGCAACTGGTAGTCGCGTTGCAGCAGCGCATCGAACATCAGCCGGCCAATACCAGGCCACGAGAACACGGTTTCGGTCAGCACCGCGCCACCGGCCATCTGACCGAGTTGGATGCCAGCGAACGTGATCACGGGCAGCAGCGCGTTACGCAGCACATGCACGCGGATCACACGGCGGGCCGGCACACCCTTGGCGCGCGCCGTCTTGACGAAGTCCATGCCCATGACCTCGAGCATCGAAGCCCGCGTCAGTCGCACATAGACAGCCATGAAGAAGCAGCCCAGCGAAATCGTCGGCAGCACCAGATGGAGCGCGATATCCTGCACGCGGGCCAGTCCCGTGTATCCGGCCCCGACGCTCTCCATGCCGAAAGCAGGCAACCAGCCGAGCACTACGGAGAACAGGATGATGGCCATCAGCGAGAGCCAGAACAGCGGCGTGGCGTACAGCAGCAACGCGCCGGACATCACTGCGCTGTCGATCCAGCGCCGGCGGTTTTCGTAGCGCGTCCGCGCCGCAATCACGCCCAGCAGCACCCCCACCACAATCGAGAACAGGAATGCCCCGCTCATCAGCAAGAAGGTGGCTGGCAGACGATCGAGGATCAGGTCCAGCACCGGCAGGTGGTTGCGATACGAGTAGCCAAGGTCGAGCTTCGCCACCCCCTTGAGATAAATGCCCAGTTGCGTCAGCACAGGCTGGTCCAGCCCGAACTGCTCGCGCAACTGCGTCACATAGGTGGCATCGCCAGCGCCAGCTTCGCCAGCCATCACCGTGGCCGGATCGCCGGGCGCCATGCGGATCAGGAAGAAGTTGATGACGACCACGCCGATCACCACCACCAGTGCCTTGATCAGCCGGGATAGAAAGAAAGACAGAAAATTCACGATAACCTCCGCGTGCACATCCCCGCCGCTCCCCGGCGACTTGTCACCGGGGAGCCTGGCGGCGCGATCAGTTCTTCTCGATCGAGACGTTGTCGAACGACTCGTTCAGGCCAATGGCCGTGGTCACGAGGTTCTTGATGTTCTTGCGATACAACGTCGGGAACTCGATCTCGAACAGGTTGGCATTGGCCACCTCGCTCACAAGGATCTGCTGCAGCTCGCTGTAGAGCTTCTGGCGTTCCACCGGGTCCATGGTGTTGCCGCCCTTGGCCCACAGATCGTCCGCCTTCGGGTTGCTGTAGCCCTGAACGTTCGCGAACGGCGTGCCCTTGACCATGTTGCGCGTCACGTACAGACGTTCCACGCCCAGTGCCGGATCCCCGTACTGGTACGTGTAGGTCACCGTCATGTCGTAGTCCCAGTTGCTGACCCGCGACGACCACGTACCGGCGTCGGCAGACTCGATGCTGACCTTGAAGCCGATCTGCTCCAGCATCTGCTTGATGTACTCGTCCAGACGGTCCCAGTTGGCGCCGTAGGACGTGGAGAGGATCTTCACCGGATACTTGCTGACGTCCACGCCAGATGCCTTGAGTTCCTCGCGCGCCTTCTTGATGCTGAAGTCGAAGGTGGGCATGTTCTTGTCGAAGAACAGCGTGCTCGACGAGAACGGGCTCACGGCCGGCTTGCCCATGCCGAAGAAAATGTTGTCGACAATCAGCTTGCGGTTCAGCGCGTGCATCACGGCGCGGCGCACGTTCACATTGTTGAACGGCGGCTTGCGCTCGTTGAGCAGCAGGCTCGTCATCGGCGCGAACATTTCCCAGCCCTTGGTCGTGTACTCGACGTTGGGCAGCGCGCGCAGGCGCTTGACGTCGACGTTGTCAACGTCGCCACCGCGCAGCACTTGCACGTCACCCTTCTCGAACGCCACCGCGCGCGACGCCGAGTCCGGGATCACGTAGAACACCAGCTCGTCCAGGTACGGCTTGCCCTTCTTCCAGTAGTTCGGGTTCTTGGCCAGCTTGATATAGGCGCCCTTCTTCCACTCCTTGAGCATGAACGGGCCGGTGCCCACCGGCTTCTGGTTGGCCGGGTTGTTGCGGTAGTCGGTGCCGTCGTAGATGTGCTTCGGCATCATCGGCATGGTGCCGGTTTCGAACATCGAGATAAACGGCGGGAACGGCTCCTTGAGCTTGATCTCGACGGTACTGTCGTTGACCGCGCGGATCGACGCCATGTACTTGTTGATCACGGCGCGTGTGCGCACGTGTACCTCGCGCAGCATCTTGTCGATCGAGAACACCACGTCGGCAGAGGTGAAAGGTTTGCCGTCGTGCCACTTCACGCCCTGCTGGAGTTCAAACGTGTAGGTCAGGCCATCAGGCGAGATCTGCCACGACTTCGCCAGTTCGGGGCGCGGTTTCAGGTCGGGACCATAGGTCAGCAGACCTTGATAGATCTTGCCGGCGATGTACTGCGTGGGTGCCTGCGAGTTCAGCGCGCTGACCAGGATCGGCGGCTCGGGTTGCACGATGCCGGACAGCGTGCCGCCCGTGGTCTGGGCAAGCGCGGTGCCAGCCATGAGGCTGGCGGCGGCAACAAAGGCCATCGACATCAGGCTCCCCCTGATGCGCGACTGGACGCTGGCAGTGATGCGTTTCATCGGTCGTTTCCTTTTCTTGGGACAAGCGAGGGCAACGGGCAACGCCCCACCACGTGGTGGCGCATTTGCCCAGGCGGTACAGCAACGAGGGAAAACCGGTTTCTAGGTCTGGTCGGCGGCTGGCTCTACACCGCACCAGTCGTGCATGAACTGTGCGAACGTGGTCGCCACGCGCACCATGCTTTCGATCGACACCGATTCGTCGATGCCGTGGATGTTGCGAGCTTCGGGGCCGTAGCAGGTGACGGGTGTATCGAGCGTGATGCGGAAGTGACGGGCGTCGGTGGTAGCCGTGGTGGCCTGACGCTTCAGCACATTGCCGTGGGCCTTGCGGTGCGCCTCGGCCAGCGCCAGCATCGGCGCGTTATCGAGATCGAACTCGCAGCCCGGCGCGTGAAAGCCTTCGTAGCGGATATTCAGGTCAAGCGTGCTACCCAGACGCGCCAGCGAATCACGAACGCGCTGGGCAACGATGGCCTTGGCATCGTTGACATCCATCTGCGGATAGAAGCCGATGCGGATACCAAGCGTGCAGGTACACGGCACGGATGAGTTCCATTCGCCACCGTGGATCTGGCCCAGGTTGAAGTTGATCGGATGCGCGTGGTCGCGATAGGCGGCGGGCCGGTTCTCCGGCAGGTTCCATTCGGTTTCGAGACAACGCAGGTCCTCCATCACCGCGATGCCAGCCTCCACGGGATTGATGCCGGTGGTCATGTACGCGGCGTGGGCGGGGCGGCCCGTCAATTCCACATACATCCAGAACACACCCATCTGCGCGCTCATCAGGGCTTCGCCCAGCGGCTCGGGGATCAACACGGTGTCGAACGAAGCGAGCTTGCCAGCGCCCACCGCGCTACGCAGCGAAGCCACTGTGGCCAGCGCGCCGTTGCCGGTGCTCTCTTCTTCCAGCACGCCGTTGAATCCGACGTTGCCGGCAGGCTGCACACCCAGTTCCTTCAGTGCCTTGAACGCGGCCAGCGCGCAGACGATGCCCGCCTTCATGTCACCTGCGCCGCGGCCATAGAGCCAGCCATCCTCGACATACGACTTGAACGGTGACTCGCGCCACATCGAATCGGGGCCGGTTGGCACCACGTCGAGGTGACCATTGAACAGTACCGAGCGGCCACCGCGTTCGCGCGGACGATGGGTGGCCAGCAGGTTGTAGCGTCCACCATCGGGACAGCACGGCGTGGAGAACAACGGCATGTCCTTCAGCTGCGCCGTGTTCAGGACGATGCGTTCCGACTCCAGTCCAAGCTCGCGCAGCGCACCGTCCATGAAGTCCACCGCGGGCTGCTCCGCACCCGACGGGCTCTCAGCCGCCACGAAGTCACTCAGGGTTTTCACCATGTACGGCGTGAGTGCGCGCACGGCATCGGCAATCGCCTGCGTGGTGAGCGTTGTCGATTCAGGAGACGCAACGGTGGCTGCATTCGGCATGGGGGCTCCGCGATGGGGACATCGAAAAAAAACAGCATCAGCACGGATGGAAAATTATCCGATGGTTGGTACCATCGGTAGGTCCATATCCTGTTTTTTGCCCGGAGCCACTTTGAAAGAGACCATTCTTTCCGACCTGCTGCTTCAGCGACTTGAGCGCCCCGCTGGTGCAGTCACCGGCAAATCGGGCGAGCATATGAACCGACAGCTCTACGCCATCATCCGTCAGGAGATCCTTGCAGGTGCTGTGCCAGCGGGCAGCAAGCTGCCGGCGTCGCGCCTGCTGGCCAAGGAAATCGGCGTCTCGCGCAACACCGTCCTGTATGCGTACGAGCAGTTATTGGCCGAAGGCTATGTAACCGCATCCACCGGAAGTGGCACCTTCGTGTCGCATACGGTTCCCGACCATCGTGCATTGCACAACGGGAGTGCGACGAATGGCACCATCACTGTGCCCGCAGTGCAGCAACACCCAAACCGATTCGCGCTGTCGCGACGGGGGCAGCATCTGGTGTCCCACGCCAGCGCGTCGGATCGCCAATGGGGCGCGTTCGTCGCGGGCGTGCCTGATGTCTCGCTGTTTCCGCACGCGGTCTGGGCGCGCCTGCTGAACAAGCACTGGCGCAATCCAAGCCCGCAGTTGCTGACGTACGCGCATCACGGCGGCTACCTGCCGCTGAAGAAGCTGCTGGCCGAACACCTGCGTCTAGTGCGTTCCGTGCGCTGCGAGCCAGACCAGATCATCCTGACCACCGGCATTCACCAGGCCGTGGACCTGACCACCCGGCTGCTGGCCGACCCCGGCGACAAGGCATGGATGGAGGATCCCGGCTACTGGGGCACACGCAGCCTGCTGGCAAGCGCGGGCGTGGAGCCAATCCCGGTACCGGTCGACGACGAAGGGATCGCGCCAAGCCCCGCGACGCTACAGAATCCGCCACGCTTCATCTTCGTCACGCCTTCGCACCAGTATCCGCTTGGCATGATGATGAGCCTCTCGCGCCGACGCATGTTGCTCGAATACGCGCGGCAGCGCGGTGCGTGGATCATCGAGGACGACTACGACAGCGAGTTCCGCTTCGAAGGCAGGCCGGTGGCGTCGTTGCAGGGGCTCGACGACAACGATCGCGTGATCTACATGGGCACGTTCTCGAAGACGCTCTTCCCGGGCATACGCATGGGCTTCATGGTGTTGCCCAAGCCGCTGGCGCCCCACTTCGCCACTGGGCTTTCCGAGCTCTATCGCGAAGGCCAGCTCGTGCAGCAGGCGGTGCTGGCGGACTTCATCGAGGAAGGCCACTACGCCACGCATATCCGCCGGATGCGTCAGCGGTACGCGCAGCGGCAGGCGCTGTTACGCGAAGCCATCGCCGACCGCTTCGGCGCCGACTGGCCCACATCCACGCATGAGGCCGGCCTGCACATGGTGATGCATCTGCCGCGTGGCGCCGATGATCTCGGCATCAGCATGGCCGCGCGCACGCAGGGGCTGTCGGCCCGGCCGCTATCGCGCTACTACAGCGAGGGGGCGGCGACGCAACAGGGGCTGCTGCTCGGCTACGCGTGCGTGCCCGAAGCCGAGATCGGTCCTGCCTTTCGCAAACTGGCCGAAGTCATCGAGCCCGCCCTGGAGCATCTGGCGCGCACCCAGGAGCCGCCAAAGCCGATTGCCGCAAGGATCAACGCAGAGGCGTGGAGCGGCGCTTGATTTCTGGTGCCATCACGACGGCGACGAATGGCACTTTACGTTGACGTGATGGATTCCTACGATCAGGTTTTGTCGCGCGGCATACGCTGACCCTTTCCATTCTGCTACTCGATGTCCAATACACCCGCCCTCCTCTCCGAACTCGCCGCGATCCTCGACCCTGCCGGCCTGCAAACCGGCGACGCCATCGACACACGCTTCCGCAAGGACTGGTACGCGCCGCTGGGTAACCCGCCTCTGGCCGTCGTGCGGCCGCGTACGACGGCGGACGTCGCGGCCATCCTTGCCGCATGCCACAGGCATGGCCAGCCAGTCGTTCCCCAGGGAGGCCTGACTGGCCTGGCGTCTGCCGCGACGCCCGGGCAAGGCGAGATCGTGCTATCCCTCGAACGGATTCGTGGCGTCGAAGAGATCGACGAGCAGGCTGGCACGATGACGGTCTGGGCGGGCACCACGCTGCAGGCAGCACAGGAAGCCGCTCGCGCGGCCGGATGGTTGCTGGCGGTGGATCTCGGCGCACGCGGCAGCTGCCAGATCGGCGGCAATATCGCCACCAATGCGGGCGGCAATCGCGTGATCCGCTACGGCATGATGCGCGACCAGGTACTCGGGCTTGAAGTCGTGCTGGCCGATGGCACCGTGCTGACATCACTGAACAAGATGCTCAAGAACAACGCTGGCTACGACCTGCGCCAGGTTTTCGTGGGCAGCGAAGGCACGCTCGGCGTGATCACGCGCGCGGTCCTGCGGCTCGCACCGCTGCCGTCAGCCACGCAAACGGCGCTCTGCGCGCTGAACAGTTTCGACGATGTGGTGCGTCTGCTGCGCCATGCGCAGCGCGCGCTTTCCGGCCGTGTCTCCGCCTTCGAAGCGATGTGGGCCGACTACTACACGCTAGTCACCACGCGCGTTCCGGGCGTACGCGCACCGCTTGCGGCAGGGCATCCGTTCTATGTGCTGCTCGACCTGCAAGGCAGCGACGCCGATGCCGATGCCGCCGCGTTCGAACGGATGCTGGAAGGTGCGATGGAAGACGGCCTGATTGTCGATGCTGCGGTGGCCGCGAGTGGTAAGGAAGCAGAGAGTTTTTGGAAGTTGCGCGATGCGGTGGCCGAGTTTCCACAAATGTGGGCACCCAACGCGGCCTTCGACGTCAGCCTGCCGATTGGCAGCATCGGGCGGTTCGCCGACGCACTGCGTAGCGCCATCCTGGAACGATGGCCGACCGCCGAACTGGTGAACTTCGGACACGTCGGCGACAGCAATCTGCACTTCAGCGTGCACCTGCCTGGGGTCGACGCGGCGGCGTTCCCGGAAACCGAGATCGACGCGGTAGCCTATGCCATCGTTCGCGAGTTCGCCGGGAGCGTGTCGGCGGAGCACGGCATCGGCATCCACAAGAAGCCCTACCTCGGCAACTCGCGCACACCTGAGGAGCTCGCGCTGATGCGCACGATCAAGGCAGCTCTCGACCCGAAGGGCACCCTGAACCCCGGGCGGGTATTCGATCCGGCCTGAGATGGACTACGGGTCGACTGTCGCCGTCAACCTGAAACCAGGGAGCCTCAGCCCACCAACGCCGTGACCCAGCCCGTCAAGGTTGGGCCGGCGATGACCATTAGCACCCCGGCCAGCACCATCGTCAGGCTGGCGACCACACCCTCTTCGGCGTGACGCTGCCGGGCGCGCGCGGTGCCGAAACCATGCGCGGCCGTGCCAAGCGATGCACCCTGCGCCACGGGCGAGCGCAGGCGCAGCAGGCCAAGCACCGTGTCCCCGACGATCATGCCGGCGAGCCCGGTCATTACGGTGAATAGCGACACCAGTTCGGCGGACCCGCCCGTATGGGCGACGACGGCCACAGCGAATGGCGTGGATACGGAGCGCGCCATCAGGCTGCTCGACACCTCGCTGCTGAAATGAAATGCATCGGCCAGCAGCCGCGCGCTGAGTATCGCCACCAGCATCCCGGCGATCACGCCAAGCGCCAGCGCGATCCAGTGACGGCGCACGATCTCGCGGTGCTCATAGATCGGCACGGCGAACGCGATCGTGGCCGGTCCGAGCAGCCAGACCATCCACCGGGTATCGGCAACGTACTCGGCGTAGGGAATGCCGGTGATCAGCAGCAGCGCAATGGTCAGCGCCGGCACGACGATTGCCGGCGACAGCCAGATCCGTGGCAGGCGCTGGTACAACGGCTTGACAGCGAAGTACAGCGCGACGGTCCATGCCAGGCAGAGAAACGACGCCACGGGCGGGGCCAGATGCAAGCCGGAGAGCGCAGGCATCTCACTGTTCTCCGTTCGAGCGCGCCCGCACCAGCCGCGCCTCCAGCCGGCAGCCGGCATGGACCGCCAGCGCCGTGGCGGCCATAACGAGCACCGTGCCTGCCGTCACGGCGATGACCAGCTGGACGCCCTCGCGCCGGAACAGCGGCATATAGTTGATCACGGCCACCACGCACGGGATGAAAAACAGCACCAGCTCGCCAAGCATCCAGTTGGCCCCATCCTTGACCCAGCCGACCTGAAGGCGGCCGGACAGCAACAGGACCAGCACGGCCAGCAGCCCCAGCACACCTGGCGACATCGACCACCCGAACGCCCGGGTGAGCGAATCGGCGGCAAACCAGACGGCGAGGAGCCCGCCAACCTGCGTGAGCGTGCGCAGGTGGCGCGAGCCGGCAGGTATGGCGGACATGGCGGTACTGGCGGAACTGGCAGAAGACGCGGACGTGGAGGCGGGGGCGGACATGGCGGTGGGCAGCAAACCTGACATGCGCCAATTATTCGTCGAGATCGTGCACAACGACAGGCCGCAAATCCGCATCGGTTGTGCAAAGATGCACAACCTCACCCTCGCCCTCGCCCTTTCACTACAGTGACCGATCAGCCCGTACCGTCGAGGAACAGCCCGGTATTCGCCTCGACTTCCTCGGCGATAAAGTTGGCCACGGCACGCACATGCGCCGATTTCCAGTGGTCTTCGTGAACGTGCATGTGGAAGGTGCGCGTCACGGCCACGGCATCGGGCAGCACCGGCACCAGCGCGGGGAAATCCGCCGCCACGTAAGCCGGGATGATGCAGAGGCAATGTCCGGAGAGCGTGGCGTGAACCTGGGTCAGCAGGTTCGTGCAGCGCACACGCGCCGGAAGCTCGACGCCGACCGCGCCGGAAAAGCTCAGTTCGGGCGAGAACAGCAATTCCTCCACGTAGCCGACGAAGGGATGCTGCGCGAGGTCTGCCTTGGTACGAATCTGCGCAGCGCGCTTCAGGTACGACTTCGTCCCGTAGACGAACATGCGGTAGTCGGTCAGTCGTCGCGACGCCACACGCAGATGCTCCGCACCCGACAGGCCAATGGCGATATCGGCTTCGCGGCGGGTCAGGCTGAAAATCCGGGCCGCGGCGAAAATTTCCACCTCGAGCCTGGGGTGCCGTTCGGTCAGCGCATGGATACGCGGCGCCAGGAACATGCTGCCGAAGCCGTCGGGCGCGCCGATCCGCACGATGCCGGCGATCTCCTGCTCGCCAGCCGCCGCGGCCTTCGAGGCAAGTAGCGCGCCTTCGATCGTCTCGGCGGTGGCCAGTAGCCGCTCGCCCGCATCGGTCAGCGCATAGCCCGTATGGCTCTTGTGAAACAGGCGCGTATTGAGCGTCCGCTCAAGTGCGTGGATATGGCGTGCCACCGTCGTGTGCTCTGTTCCGAGTTGCTCGGCAGCCGCGGAGAGCGTGCCCGACCGGGCAACGGCCAGGAAGTACCGGTAGTCATCCCAGTTGTCATTGGGTCTGGTCGCGGATGGCATTCGTCAATCCAGTTGGAGTCAAATCAGTAATGGGGTCTCGGGCGCCATGGCGCAGCGCGCGATGCTGCCGCCGGTATGCGCCCGGCCCGATGCCAAACTGCTGCGTGAAAACGCGGCCGAACGCCGCCTGCGACGCATATCCGCACTGCTCGGCCACGGCCGCCGCCGACAGATCATCCTGGCGCAGCAGCCGCGCGGCGCGTTCCATGCGCAGCGTCGTCACCAATTCCAGCGGCGTCATGCCCAGTTGCGAGAAGCGACGGGCCAGCGTGGCGCGCGACACGTTGCAAACCTGAGCGAGACTATCGAGAGTCCACGGCTGCTCGGGCGCCCGGACCACGGCGTCGACGGCGCGTGCCATCCGAGGGTCAGCCATCAAGGCAATGACGCCCTGCGAAACACCCCCTTGGGCGATCAGCGTGCGCAGCAGCACGGTAAACAGCGCGGTCGAGAGGTCGGCGATGATCGCAGCGCTACCCGGGCCGGGGCGCTCCGCTTCCACATGCATCATGCCGATCAGGCCGCGCAGCCAGGCCAGATCGTCCGCGCCGCCCTCGCCTTCACCATCGCCGTTGCCTCTTGTGCCGACGCACAGCATCTCCGGCAACGCGCTCAGCAGAACCTTGGACGCGCTGCCAAGCACGAACGTGCCGCACAGGATGTCGAGCGGCGCCGCCGCGCCCGGTACCGACACTTCCGTCACCACCCCGTTGAACTGCCGCGACTCCGCCGCCCTGCGCCGGCCGCCCTGCATGCCATGCAACGTATGGGCGGCGCCATGCGGAAACAGCAGCACATCGCCCATGCCAACCTGCAGCGTCTCCTTGCCCACCTGCACGCTGGCCTGTCCATCCAGGATCACGTGGTATGGCACGTGACCGGGTGGCGCCTGTTCATTGTGGGCCGACCACGCACCCGCCACGCGGCAATGAAGGTCCACCGTGCCGGCTGGTGCCAGCAGGCGCACGAGTTCGCTAAGGCTGTCCATGGAGCACGCCCCGATGTGAGACGATCGAGCAAAAAGATGAGCCGATTCTAATCCATGCGAATCGCACTCGCACCTACCATGGAGTCCATGGAAGCGTTGCCACATACCGGCGCCTCCGAACCCCGATACCCGTGACACGAAGGAGAAAGATCATGACCACCCGCCTGCATACCATCGCCGTCCAGGACGCCACCGGCCAGACCGCCGAACTTTTTGGCGCGCTCCGCGGGGGGATCGGCAAGGTGCCGAACGCCTACGCAACGATCGGCAGCAACGCGCCGGCTGTGCTCGCGCAGGCGCTGCAGACGAATGCGGCGCTCAAGAAGGGCAACCTGTCGGCGCGTGAACTGGAAGCCATCAACCTCTCCGTGAGCGAGCACAGCGGTTGTGACTACTGCCTGGCCGCACATACGCTGACGGGCAAGATGGCCGGTTATACCGGCGATCAAATGCGCCAGCTTCGTCGGGGCAGCTACCCAGAGGACGCAAAAATTGACGCGCTAACCCGCTTCGCGGTGGAACTGGTGAGCACGCGCGGCACGGTACCGGCTGCAAGCCTGGACGCGATACGCGCCGCCGGCTACAGCGATGGGCAGATCGTCGAGGCCATTCAGGCCATCAGCGCGATCCTGTTCACCAATATGATCAATCGCGTCAACGACACGACCCTGGACTTCCCGGCCGTAGCATAAGGAAACGGGCCCGTATGGGCCCGTTTCAGCATCGGTGGCGTCACGCTTGCCCGGCTAGTGCCACGCGCTGCCCACCTGGATATAGAACGCATTCTGGTCGCGGCTGTGCGCCACGTCGATACCCATCGACAGGCCCAGCTTGCGGGCGATCATGTAGCGGAAACCGCCACCGACGCTGACCACGGTAGACGCATCGGAGAAATCGTTCCACCGCCCGTACGCCTTGCCCGCGCCCGAGAACGCCAGCAGCGACCAGCGCGGCGTGACGTCCCAGCGCAGTTCGACTTCGGTCATTACGGCGTTGCGGTCCTGATAGCGCCCCTTCTGCACACCGCGCAGGTCCACATAGGGCTGCGCGTAGAACGGCACATCACCTGTGGAGAAACGCGTATCGCCGCGCAGGCCGAGGATCAGCGTGCGAGCCACCGGAATCCACGTGAAGCCACGCGCGTTGTACATGTCGAACGTCTGTGTGCTGCCGAAGCCGGCTCGCGCGAACTGCGCTTCCAGCTCGGCGTAGGTGCCCTTGTTCGGATAGAAAATGTTGTCGCGCGAGTCGTAGTCGATGACGATACCGCCCTTGCCGATACGCTGGTCGCGCTCGAAGCTGCCCAGTTCCTGCGCAGAGTTGCCGAACTTGAAGGTCGCGGACGTATCGGCAAATACGTAGCGCGGACCGATAAACCAGTGCGTGTCGCCCACCCGGATCAGCACCTGCTGCACCAGCGCGAAGCCGCTCAGCTCATAGGATCGCGGCTGGTTCGAGACACCGAAGTACTCGAGATTGGCGTCCACCTTGCCGATACCGCCCAGATAACGGATGCGATCACCATCCCAGGTGTGGAAATGCCCGAAGCCGGCCGCCCACGTGCCGTTATCGGTATAGGCACCGCCCAGCACCGTGATATTCGGCGGCGCCGGCCCCTTGCCACTGGCCCGGGCCTCGGCGGCCGCATCCGCCATGGATTCGGAGAAGAACAGCAGTCCGAGCCCGAAGCCGTAACCCACCGCCGGTTCGGTGATGATCGTCGGCACCGGCAGCGCGCCCTTGTGATTGAGCAGGAAGTCGCTCATATCGAGCTTGCCATCCTCCGGATCGAAGAACGTCAGTTTCTTCTTTGCCGGAGGCTGCATCTGGTCCGCCGGCTTGGCGGATTCGGACGGTTTTGTGGATTCCGCCTGCGGTTGTGATTGCGTTTGCGTCTGAGACTGAGATTGGCCCTGATCTTCGGGCTGAGCCTGTCCATAAACCGGCGATCCGGCGGCAGCAGCCAGCAGCGCCAATGCAGATATCAGAATCGCGCGCGTCATTTTCCAGATGTCATATTGAAACCGGCAACGACGGTCCTCTGCGGGACACCGCCCCCTTACTCAGTTTGCCGGGGTCGAATAGAGTGACACTTCGATCCCTTTTTCTGATTTATCCGCGACTGTACCGGAGCAACACCCGCGACGCGGCGCTATGCGTGATGAACTTTCTCGTCCGCAGAATTTAGATTTTTTTCCCCGCGCACCTTTTCGAATACCCCAATTGGGGCATTTCCAATGACCGGACATCCGCGCCAGACGGCGGTTTTGGGAAATCGCACTCAATTTCATTTCTTCTACATCGACTCACAACAAAACTAAATTCCCATTCTGTCGCGAATTCGCCAGACTTCTTTTCGGCAAGTGTCTGCATCACAAGTCTCTCGATCATCGAAAAAGGACACGATAGTGAAACACTACACACCCGAGAACTTCCATCTCACCCAGAGCATTGGTTTCCACCTGAACAAGGCGCGCAACAGCCTGCTTCTGGAAATGGATTCCGCATTACGTCCCCTGGACATCAATGGGCAACAGATGGGCATCCTGCTGGCGCTGACCCGCGGCATGGCGGGTACGCCGTTTGAGATCAGCAAGCTGCTCGGCATCGACAGCGGCCTGATGACGCGCATGCTCGACCGGCTCGAGGAAAAAGGCCTGCTGGAGCGCAGTCGCAGCATCGACGACCGTCGCGTGGTGAATCTGACCCTGACCTCCAAGGGCAGACTTGTTTCGGCAGAGATCCCGTCGATCGCACCGGAAGTGCTGAATGAGCGACTGAAGGCATTCACGCCCGAAGAGTTCGACGAATTCCGGCGCCTGCTGCAAAAGTTTGTTATGGGTTGACCACATCTGGCGAGTTGAGCGCGCGACCGGCCAGGTCGTGCGCCGGCTGCGCCTCGCGTCAGCGCATGACGGACGCAGGCCGTCGCGCTGGCCCGCCCCCCTCACTCACTCAGGCCTTGGGATTGAGAGACCCCACCGCCCGCATCGATTGCTCGATCGCTGCTGTCACCGACGGGCTCCCGGCCGTATCGGCCCCCGCAATGCGGATGTTCCCCACGCCCCGCCCTGCCTGCTCCAGCGCAACTTGCAGGTTTGCGTCGTCGGGCGCGAAGCCGGATGGCATGTAGCTGTATCCGTGCGCCCAGCGATTGACGGTAATGCCCTGGATGTCCCGGACGGACTTGAATCCGCCCGCCGCCAGCATACGGTCGAGCTGGGTGCGGATATCGCGCTCGAGCGCCTCGAACGGCGTACCAAGCAGAAAGGCACGACCGGCGCGGAACCGCTCGCGGGCCGACATGCCGCTATCGGGCACGGTCGGCACATAGAGCATGTGGAGCACGACCGGGTCATCCTTGCCGCCCGGCGCGGATTCGAGCCAGAGGTCCGAGTAGGCCATGGTCGGCGCATGGATCCGCCACGTCTTCAGCGCATCGAACGCGCGCCAGTTGTCGAGCGCCACCTTGGTGTAGACAAGCGGCGCCTTCACGCACGAGCGCAGCGCGGCCTTGGCTGGCGCCGGCAAGGAAGGCAGGATGAACGGCACCATCATGTCGTAGCCGGCCACGACGACGTGCGCGGCTTCCACGCGTTGCAGGTTGCCCTGCCACCCGTAGGTCACGCGCGTGATCCGCACGTCGGGTTCGATCGCGATGGCGGTGCTGTTCAAACGGATACGCACCGGATTCCCTTCCCGGTCGAGCTTGCCGTAGTCGAAACGCGCGCCGACGATTTCCTGCCCCTGCGCCGCCGCCACGCCTGGCACCAGCTTGCTCGCCAACGCTCGCGCCAGCGTGGCGTTGCCGTCCGGAAACCAGAGCCGCGAGGCCGGTGACTTGCCCAGCCTCGGGTCGATCGCCGGGGCGGCCATGCCGGCGCCGGCCGGCAAACCGATCGCGATGGCCTGCGCCACCGTGATGCCGTCGGCATCGAGCGCGTAGGCGTCCTGGCTGCGGCTGCGCAGGAACCGCAGCCCCGGTAGCCCTAGCCCGGCCTTCTCGCGCAGAAACACCGCATAGCGCGTGGATTGCGCGTAACGGGCTCGCGCCTCGCCAGCCATGCCTGACAGATAGTCAGTCTCACCTTGCGCCAGACGCTGAAGCGCCTGCCGGTCGGCTGGCGGCAATGGCGCGGCGTTCAGGAAGGCGCCCAAATCGTCCAGTGCTGGACGCGTCCCGGCGTTGCGCGCGTCGACCAGCGCCGCGAACGGATCGCCAGCCAGCCATTGATCGCGCCCAAAATGTTCGGCATCGAAGAACACGGCACGCCCGAGGCCTCGCCGCGCATAGTCGTCCCCGGGGCGCGCCTGGATCGTCGGCGCCAGGTCGAGCCCCGCCAGCAACGCCCGCACGGCCGCGTTGTCGCTGGCCGACGGCGGCATCTCGGCACTGCCGCCGTAGGTAACCAGCGTGCGGCCACGCACCGTGAACTCGTTCCGCTTGGCGTGGCCGCCGAAGTCATCGTGGTTGTCGAGGATCAGGATGCGCGCGTTGCTACCGAAGCGCTGCTGGTAGAACCACGCCGCAGCCAGCCCACCGATGCCGCCACCTACCACCACCAGGTCATAAGATTCGCGCGCCAGCACGCCCGGATACTTCGCACCCTCCCGCGCCAGGCTATGCGCGAGCGTAAACGTACCGGGGTGGTTGCCACGCAGGCCGGTCAGCGCGGGAGGATAGGCAGGGCCCTGCGCCTCCGCAGCACGCAGCAGGCTGGCCGGTGCGAGCCCGGCGGCAATCGTCAGCGCCGTACCATTCAGGAAGTCTCTGCGAGTAATGGTCATCGTGCGTTCGTCGCCTGCTTTCCTGTTGCCTTGCGGCGTTCCGCCACGGTTTGCGCCGTCACGGGCGCGGCGCGATTCCCCCAGCTGCTGCGGATGAAGGTCAGCAAATGTGCCAGTTCCTGGTCTTCCATGGTCCAGCCATAGCCGGGCATGTGGTAGTCCGTGGGAGCGGTGTTGACCCGCGCCGTGACGGCGCCATTGAGCAGCAGGTTCACCAGCGATGCGGGATTCGGGTCCACCACCGTCGGGTTGCCGGCCAGTGGCGGAAATACCCGCGCGTAGCCCTTGCCGCTGGCGTTGTGGCACGGCATGCAGTAGGTCGCGTACTGGCGCGCCCCAGCGGTATCGAACCGCCCCTGCTCGAGTTGCGTGGCAACGGTCGCGTCATAACGGAACGGCTCTACCTCCCGGCGCGCGCCCGGGATCGACTTGAGATAGGTCGCCACGGCGTCGAGATCGCCGGGGGTCATGTACTGGGTTGACGAGGCGATGACCGTCGACATCGGCCCGAACGACGTGGCATGGGCGTTGCGCCCCGTGTGCAGGTATTCGACGATCTCCGCCAGCGACCAGGCGCCAAGCCCGGTCAGCATGTCGCCGGTCAGGTTCGTGGCCGACCACCCCTCGACCGTTGCGCCGGACAGAAAGTCGCGGCTGCGTGTATCGGTTCCTTTCTCGCCGAACAGCGTGCCACGAGGGGTATGACAGGCGCCGCAGTGCGCCACGGCCTGGACGAGATAAGCGCCGCGATTCCACGCCGCGCCCCGATCGGCGCTCGCCGGTATCGGCCCTTCCTCCAGATGGAGCAAGTTCCACGGCACCATGAGCCACCGCATGCTGTATGGCCAGCGCATCTGCGCATCACGATTGGTCTGCGCTACCGGCTTGACCTCGGCGCGCAGCCAAGCATACACGGCGGCCACGTCGTCCCGCGTCATACGCGCGTACGACGGATACGGCATGGCGGGATACAGGCGCCGGCCGTCACGGGCCACGCCGCGCCGCACGTCACGGTCAAAGTCGTCGAGCGAATAGCGGCCCAGGCCGGTACTGGCCTCAGGCGTGATATTGGTGGAGTAGACGGTGCCGGCGCCCGTCTGCAGTGGCAATCCGCCGGCCATCGGCGCCCCGCCCTCGGCGGTGTGACAGGCGACGCAATTGGCGACACGCGCCAGGTAGCGGCCGCGCTCTACCTGCGCCTGGGAAGCAGCGGGCGGCGCCGCCCATGCGGTGCTCACCGACAGCCACGTCATCCATGCCAGCCATCCGATTGCGAATCCACGCATCGCGGTACCGTTCTTGTTGTGATGCACCTCGGGGACACCGCATTGTTACCCAAATTTCGCCATGCGTGCGCGCTTTCGATCCCGCAAGTATTCGGCCAGACCAAAGCCACCCTGCACCACCAATGCCAGCACCGCGGCCGGGATCGCGCCGCCGAGAAGCTGGGTGGCGTCGTTCAGCGCCAGTCCGGTCACGATCCGCTCGCCGTACCCGCCCGCGCCGACAAACGCAGCGATGGTCGCCGTGCCTACGCTGATGATGGCTGCGGTCTTGATACCGGCCAGCAGCACCGGCAGGGACAGCGGCAACTCCACGTACCAGAGCACTTGCAACGGCCGCATCCCCAGTGCCAGGGCAGCATCGCGCATCCCCGCCGGCACTTCCTGCAGCCCGGTGCACGCGTTGCGCACGATCGGCAGCAAGGCATAGAGGAACAGCGCGACCAGTGCCGGCCAGATGCCGATACGGCCCAGCGCCGGTATCAGCATCGCCAGCAGCGCCAATGACGGGATGGTCTGCAACATGCCGACCAAGGCCAGCAACACCTGACCGAACCGGCGCCGGCGCGCGGCCACCACACCCAGCGGCACGCCGACCAGCGTGGCGGCCCCCACCGAGCCGCCGACCAGCGCCAGATGTCGGGCAGTCAGGCGCCCGGTCTCCGCGTTCGTCAGCATCGCCGCCAGGTTGTCGCGCTGATCCGATCTCGCCACACCGTTCGCCGATACCCCCGGGTGCCCGGACAGGAAATTCCGGGCCACAGCAGAGAACGTCTTCCCATCGACTTCCGCTGCCGCATTCATGGCGATCATGTCCTGCGTTCCGATGGTGCCAGCCAGACGCCGCAGTGCCTGCCACGCCGCCGCATGACGCATCGGCACGTCGAGCCGGTAGACGATCACTGCCTCGTAGCGCGGGAACACGCGCTGGTTGTCCTCAAGCACGCGCAGGTGGTACTTGCTGATCTTGGCATCAGTCGAATAGATATCGGTCGCGTCGATCTGTCCGTGCGCCAATGCCTCGTAGGCGAGGCCATGATCGATCCCCGCTGGTCGCTGAGGCAATCCATACGCGCGCTTGAGCGCGGGCCAGCCATCGGCACGGCCAAGAAACTCGTGCGACAGGGCGATCCGCAGGTCCGGTTGCCCCGCAAGGTCGCCAAGCGCGCGCAGGCTGACTGGCTGGGCATCGGAGACCGCGATCGCATAGGTATTGTCGAAGCCGAGCGCGATGGCCGCGCCCAATCCCATCGGCGCCAGCGCGGCGTTGATCTGCTCCAGCGTGGCGGTACCCGGCAGTCTCAGAATCTCGCTGGCAAGCGTGCCGGTGTAGTCCGGGTATAGGTCGATGCTGCCGGCCTGGAGCGCCTGGAACACGATGGCGGTGTTGCCCAGCCCCGGCAGATAGCGTACCGCGCCGTGCGGCTCGGCAACCTGCCTCAGGATCTCACCCAGGATGTAGGACTCGGTAAAGCGTTTGGAACCGATGCGCAGCGTGTCGGCGCCGGCAGCCGGACCACAGGCCATGACCAGCAGCACTAACAGCGCGCCAAGGAAGCGGCATTGCCGGAGGGCGAACCGCGTAAATGAATGAAACAAGCCGAAGCCTCCGCTCGGTGATGTCCCCCCATCATAAGGGCATCCGGCAAGCGCCGCGGCAGATCAGGTGTGTCAGGCGGATCAGGTGGCCGCCGGGGAGACGTGGATCGCCAGCCAGATGGTCGGCTGTGCCACGTCGGTCCTCGCCACGCGGTGGCGGCAGTGGGCCGGCAAATGAAGCCAGTCGCCGGCGCCCAACGTGTGCGTCGTGCCGTCGTCGACTTCCACGGCGGCGCTGCCGCTGATTACGAGCACCCACTCGTCGTCGGTGCTGTCGTACCAGAAGTCGGGCGCGCTGGCCTGGCCGTTCGAGACGATGCGCTCGATACGCACCCGTCCCGCCGCCTGCCATGCCATCAGATCGGCAAAGATCTCCGCCGATGCGTGAACCGGTACGTCTCGCAGTAGATTGCCGGTGGTCGCCGTCATCGTCAGTTCCTTAGTCGGACGGCCCCGGCGCCAGCACTTCGCGCGTGCCGTTGCGGCCCATCGGGGATACCAGCCCCGCCGCTTCCATCTGCTCGATAAGGCGCGCGGCACGGTTGTAGCCGATGCGCAGTTGCCGCTGCACGGCGGAAATCGACGCGCGCCGCGATGTCAGCACGAACTGGGCGGCCTCATCGTAGAGCGGGTCGGACTCGCCGTCGCTGCCGTTGTCGCCGAACAGATCCGCGGCGCCTTCGGGCGCGTCGCCTGCCAGGATGGCCTCGTCGTAGTCGGGCTCGCCGAACTGCTTCCAGTGTTCGACCACGCGATGCACTTCCTCGTCGGCCACGAATGCGCCGTGCACACGCTGAGGATAGCCTGTGCCCGGCGGCAGGAACAGCATGTCGCCTTGCCCCAGCAGACTCTCGGCGCCCATCTGGTCCAGGATCGTGCGCGAGTCGATCTTCGAAGACACCTGGAACGCCACGCGGGTCGGGATATTGGCCTTGATCAGGCCCGTGATCACGTCCACCGACGGCCGCTGCGTGGCCAGGATCAGGTGGATGCCGGCCGCGCGCGCCTTCTGCGCCAGCCGGGCGATCAGTTCCTCAATCTTCTTGCCGGCCACCATCATCAGATCGGCCAGCTCGTCGATCACCACCACGATCAGCGGCAGCGTGGACAGCGGCTCGGGCGCATCCGGCGTCAGCGAGAACGGGTTCGGCACCTTCTCCCCGGCGGCTTCCGCCACGCGAATCTTCTGGTTGTAGCCCGCCAGATTGCGCACACCGAGCGCCGACATCAGCCGGTAGCGCTTTTCCATTTCACCGACGCACCAGTTGAGCGCGTGCGCGGCCTGCTTCATGTCCGTGACCACGGGTGCCAGCAGGTGCGGAATGCCCTCGTAGACCGACAACTCGAGCATCTTCGGGTCGATCATGATCAGACGCACGTCTTCCGGCGTGGCCTTGTACAGCATCGACAGGATCATGGCGTTGACGGCCACCGACTTGCCCGAGCCGGTCGTGCCGGCCACCAGCAGGTGCGGCGCGCGCGCCAGATCGGTCACCACCGGGTTGCCGGTGATGTCCTTGCCCATGGCCAGCACGAGCTTCGACGCGTGCGCCTGGAACGCTCCGCCATTGACGATTTCGGACAGGCGGATCATCTGCCGCTTCGCGTTCGGCAGTTCCAGACCCATGCAGGTCTTGCCTGGAATCGTCTCGACCACGCGGATCGATGTCACGCCCAGCGCGCGGGCCAGATCCTTCATCAGGCCCACCACCTGCGCGCCGCGCACGCCCATTGCCGGGTCGACTTCGAATCGTGTGATGACCGGACCCGCGCTGGCCCCGACCACTGACACCGGCACCTTGAACTCGGCCAGGCGCTGGGCGATCAGTTCGCCGGTCTGCTCCAGCCGCTCCTCGGACACCTGCTCGGCGTTCTCGTCGGCCGCTTCCAGCAGGCTGGCGCCCGGCAGACGGTAATCGACGATTCGCGGCGCTGGCGGCGCAGGGGGCGCTGCCAGGGGTGACGGCGGCACAGGCGCGGCCATCACCGGGGCAACCGTCGCCGGCGCCTGGGCGCCAAGTGCCACCGTCCGCCCGACTACGGCCGGCAGGACGATGCGTGGCTTGGGCGTTGGCTGGACGAAGGTGTTGGCATCCACCACGGCGGACGGGTCGTCGGCCTGGCTATCGTCGGCCTGGCTATCGTCGGCCTGATTTTCGCCCTCCCCTGCTTCCTCCGCTGCCGCCTGCAATTCGATTCGGGATTCGTCAGACTCGGGATCGCCGGCATCGGCCACCGGGGTGCTTGCTTCGTCGCTGGCCGGGACGGCCTCGGCGAGGATCGCTTCGGTGGACTCTTGTTCTGCGGTTTCGGTTGCGGCTTCGGTTGCGGCTGGCTCCTCGTCGATGGCGTCCGCTTGGACGACCTCCGCCTCGGCCATTGAAGCTGCCACGGCCAACTGGATCGCCATATCGTCGGCATCGCCCTGCTCTGCTGGCACGTCCGGGATGTCAGCCAATACCGGCTCCGCGAAGCGTGCCGGCAGCGCCTCGGCTACCATCGGCGCGGCTTCGGGCACAGCCTCTACCACTGGCGAAGGCTCCGCTGCCACCGATGACTGCACGTGCCGGCCGGCCAGCGCCTGCAACTCGGCCAACAAGGCCAGCGCCTCGTCGCGAATCGCGTCCATCGTCACTGACGACTCCGGCGTTTCGCCGGGCGCGTCGGATCCGTCGTTGACTGCGGACGTTTCCAAAGCGGCGGACGCGCCCTGACGTTCGACGGCAAGGTCGTCAGCGACAGCCGCAACGGCTACCGCCTGTTCTACAACCTCCGCCGTGGCTGCCGGGGCCCCGGTAGCCGCCGACGCGGCCACCGTGGCCGCAACTACCGGCTCGGGCAGCGTGGTAACTGCCGAGCGCAGGCCGAGCTGCGGATTACGGAACGGGCTGCTGACAACCGTCGCGCGCGGTGCTGCCGGCTTCGGCGCAACCGTGGCTTCCGCCTTCGCCTGGACCGGTGCGGCTGCGGCGGGACGGACGGCCGTCGGCACAGGGTTGGCCGCGCGAGGCGTGGGTGGCGTCGTGGAAGACTTCTGCGCGGTAGACGGAGCAGGCTTGGGCACCACCGGCGCCACCGGCTTCACCGCCCCTGGCGCCTCAGCATGATGCAGCCAGATCTCGCCCGGTTGTGGCGGCGACTCACGCGTGCGGGGCGGCGGTTGCCACGCGGGCTGACGGCGGGCGGAAACCGCCTCGATACCTTTCTGGCGCGGCTGCGTGGGCTGCCAGCCGCCGGCCGACTGCGCCGGCAGCGACGTGGTCTCCCAGCGTTCGACCGAATCACGCGGCGAAGCCTGCGGCGCGGTGCTATCGCTACGGAGTTCGCTGCGCGTGTCGTGACGGAAATCTGTTGTACGGGTGCTGGCTCGCGATTCGAATCGGGAATCGGCGCGCGACTTCGTCCGGGTGTCGCCACGGTCCTCGTCACTTTCCACGCGCGGCTTGCGCAGCAGGAACAGGCTGCGCCATGTCTCGCCGAATACCATGGGCGCGGTCAGGCCCAGCACCGCCAGCATCATCAACAGCGCGCCAGTCCAGCCGAGCACTCCGGATGCCACGCCGGCCAGCGCGTGCCCGACGGCACCGCCCGCGGTCTCGCCTTCGCCGCCAGTCAGCGATTCAAGCGTGGCGCTGGCACCCAGCACGAGTACCGTGCCAAGCAGCACGCGCAGCGAGCCACGACCAAGCAGCCGCCGCTCGCCGGCCAGCACACGCCCCACTGTTTGCCATACGAGCGGCAACAGCCACAAGGTCGACAATCCGAACCAGCCCAGACCCATGATCAATTTGACACGTTCAAAACTACGGGCAGCGATTGTAGCGGGTCTGGCTCTGGTGCCATGCGCGAATTTGTGACGCGATGTCGCGGAAAGCGCCGATTTTGGTGAAAAAAGATGGTGACGCAGGGATGAAGGTGCGCGGCGACGGGTAGCGACGCGTTACTGCGCCGCGCGGAACGGGTACTTGAGGAAAATCTGCGTCACGACCTTGTCGATAGCCTGCTGGCGGGTCTGCGGGTCCACGTCGCTCGCGTCGCCCTGCGCCACGCCCTCCCAGACGAGCTGGTTCCTCTGCGCATCGACGATATCGATATTCAGCGTGCCTTCGGTGTAGGTGTAGGTATCGCTGTAGAACCCGTAACCGGGCCATGGCGCATAGAGACCGCCGCGATACGCGTAGTAGCCGGCGTATCCGGGCGGCGGCATCGGGGCCGGGTTGCTGACGACTTTCTCGCGCAACTGCGCGTTAAAGTTGACCAGCAAGTCGGGCAGATGAGCCGCATATCGATAGCCGCGCGCGGACATCTCCCGGTCGACCGCCGTCTTCAGGTATTGCGTAGTCAGGCTCTCATACCCGCTGTGGTCCGTGCCGGGATGCGCCACGAATCCAAACGTCCGGTACTTCGAGAAGTCGTTCGCATGGTTGTAGTCGGCACGAATATCAGGGCCAGTCGCGCAGCCTGCCAGCGACACCAGCACCACCATCCAGGGCGCGGCACGACGAAATCGACCAAGACTCAGCATCGCGGTGCCTCCGTCAGTTCCACCTGCCATCAATACCGCCGAAGCTCAGACGTCCGGCACCGAGCAGGGCCACCGCGAGCGCGCCCGCCAGATACATCCCCTGCAATTCCAGCGCCCAGCCACCGGTTGGCGCCATCTCCATGAGCTGCTTGGTGTGGACGAGCCCAAACGCGAAGAGCATGTTGATGACGACGATCAACGCCGCCGCCCGGGTCCACAGGCCGACGATCAGGAGGATGGGGGCCAGCACCTCGCCCACGTAGACCAGATAGGACAGCTCCACCGGAAGGCCGGCGTCGGTGACCACCTTCACTACGAAACCCGGGCCAGCCATGATCTTCGAGATACCGTGCAACAGAATCAGCACCCCCAGCACGATACGAAGTACGGCTTTGCCAAGATCCTGCGATCCTTGCGAGTGACTCATTTCGACGGCTCCTTGCATTGGACGATGCGGTATCACATGGAACGCATGTGACCTGTACTCCCTACATTAGGTCGTGCTGGCGTGAAGGTAAAGGCGCAGCACCGTACAGGTTGCCCGCTGTCGGGGCTGTCGGAACTGTCGGGACTGTCGGGACTGTCGGGACTGTCGGGACTGTCGGGACTGTCGGGACTGTCGGGACTGTCAGGACGCCTCCAGCTCCTTCGCCTTGCCGCCGGCGCGCTGCGCGGGCTCGGTCGGTGGCGCCACGTGCATTCCCAGGCTGACGTTCGGAATCATCCCCATCTTGCGCGCGCATTCGGGCAACACTTCGCCCAGATAATCGAGAAAGCGGCGAAGTGCGGGCGTCACCCCCTGCCGCGACGGAAAGACCGCGTGCAGCACCCCCATCGGCAAGTCCCATTGCGGCAGCAGTACTTCAAGCTCCCCCCGCTCGACTTCATCGCGACAGTACATGCTCGGCAGCAGTGCCACGCCGACACCGGCAATTGCCGCTTCCCGCAGCAGCGCGAACTCATCGGAGATGAGCTTAGGGTCGTAGCTCACATGGACCTGCTCACCAGTCTTGCTGACGAGCGGCCACACATGCTTGCCATCGTGAGGCTTCTGATTGACGCCGGGCATCCCCTCCAGCGCCTGGGGCGTGCGCGGCCGGCCAATGCTGTCGAGCAGTGCCGGGCTGGCCACCAGCCGCAACTCGCTCTTGCCGAAGGTGCGCACGGCCAGGCTTGAATCCTCCAGCACGTTTCGCACGCGCAGGGCGAGGTCGAATCCCTCCGCAATCACGTCGACACGACGGTTGGTGGCTTCGACTTCAAGCTGGATGCCGGGGTTGGCCCGCATGAAATGACCGATCGAGGGTGCCAGCAGCACCTGTGCGATACCGACCGGGCAACTGATTCGGAGAAAGCCTCCCGGTTGGTCGCGAGCATGTTCGATCACTTCGCGGGCGGCCTCCGCCGCATCGAGCATTTCGCGGCAGCGGGCATAGTAGGCCTCGCCAAGCGGCGTCACGCGCACTTGTCGGGTGGTCCGGCGGAGCAATTGCACACCCAACTCCTTCTCGAGCTGTGCAATCCGGCGGGAAAGTCGCGATTTCGGCACGCCGGTGGCCCGGCTTGCCGCTGAAAAGCTGCCGTGCTGCACCACCTGGGCAAACAGCGACAAATCGTTGAGATCCTGCATGGCGGGCTCCTTCAAGGCGGGCAACGGCACGTAGGCGGCGAGGCGCATGCCGTTGCAGCGATAGAACAATCATTTGCATTTTGCCTCACTACCGGCACCAATGGGGAACCTCTATCTTTCAGCCATCCAAACCGAATTCCCAAGTGGAGCCAGACATGAACATCCTGCAAATCGATTCGAGCGTACTGGGCGACAACTCCGTATCGCGTTCCCTGACCGCCAGCATCGTGGCCGACCTCGTTGCCAAGAACCCCGGCGCCAAGGTGACCGTACGCGATCTGGACAAGGAAGCCCCCGCCCACCTCGGCAACCACCTGCTGCCGGTGCTGGGTGGCCCGAAGGACGGCCTGAACGCCGTGCAGCAAGCCGAACTCGAGCGCACCGAAACGTTCCTGGCCGAATTCATGGCTGCCGATGTGCTGGTGATTGGCGTGCCGCAGTACAACTTCAGCATCCCGAGCCAGCTCAAGGCCTGGATCGACCGTATCGCGCAAGCCGGCCGCACCTTCCGCTACACCGCCAACGGCCCTGAAGGCCTGGCAGTCGGCAAGCGCGTGATCGTGGTGTCGTCGCGAGGCGGCGTGCGTCAGGACGCCAACACGCTGGACCTGCACGAAGTCACCATTGATGCAGTGCTGCGCTTCCTCGGTATCACCGACATTAGCATCGTCCGCGCTCACGGTCTGGCCATGGGCCCCGACGCGCGCGAAGCCGGTCTCACGACTGCCCGCTCGCAGATCGCCGCGCTCAACGACGCCGCGCTGCGCGCCGCCGCCTGAGCCTGACAGTCTCTCCCTCTCCGTGTAGTTCCCGGCGCCCTCCCCGGTGCCGGCGATCCTTAAGACAGGTGCCTCCCCCAGGCACCTGTTTTTTTGTGGGCCTCGCAAACGCCCACCTACGTCAAACTCCGATGGCCTTGCCGCTCGCCCCGACATGCGGATGGGTCTATGATTGTTCGACATTTGCCGCGCCTTCCAGGAGTCTGCATGACCTCAGCCCTGCTGCCTGCCGCCGCCAGTCATCCACCGCAAGAACCCGCCCTGCTCAGCCAGTACCGTCATGTGCGCAGCGCTACGGAAGCGATGGTGGCGGACCTGTCAGATGCTGACGCAACCGTGCAATCCATGGACGACGCCAGCCCAGCGAAGTGGCATCTTGCCCATACCACCTGGTTCTTCGAAGAGTTCGTGCTAGCCGCCCGGCTGCCCGATTACGAGCCGGTCGATCCGCAGTATCGCTATCTGTTCAATTCGTACTATGAAGCGGTCGGCGCGCGCCACCCGCGTCCGCGCCGCGGCCTGCTGACACGCCCGTCGCTCGACGAGGTACTGGCGTATCGCGAAGCCGTCGATGAAGTGATGGAATCGCTACTGATGCGGGCCCAGACCGACGACGAAGCGGCGTTGATCACGCTTGGCCTGCATCACGAGCAGCAGCATCAGGAACTCCTGCTGACCGATATCCTGCACCTGTTCGCGCAGAATCCGCTGCGCCCGGCCTATGCGCCGACGCTGCCGTCCCCGGTTATCGCTGACCCCCGCCCTGCGCCAGAGTGGATCGCCTTTCCGGGCGGCGTGGTGACGATCGGCCACAGTGGAGACGGTTTCGCGTTCGATTGCGAGGGCCCGCGCCACCAGGTACTGCTGCAGCCATATCTGCTGTGCTCGCACCCGGTCAGCAACCACCAGTGGTTTGAATTCATCGAGGATGGCGGCTACCAGTCGACCGGCCTGTGGCTCTCCGATGGCTGGCGCTGGGTCTGCGACAACCAGATCGAAGCCCCCCTGTACTGGGAAGAGCGCGACGGCACGTGGTGGCAGATGACGTTGCGTGGGATGCAGCCCGTCGATCCGGACAGCCCGGTCACGCACGTGAGTTTCTTCGAGGCCGACGCATTCGCGCGCTGGGCGGAGCGCCGCCTGCCGACCGAAGCTGAATGGGAGCACGCGGCGCACAATCTGCCCGCCACCGGCAATTTCGCGGAAGGCCGTGCGCTACGTCCCCTGCCCGATCGTCAGAACACGGCTGGCTCCCTGCGCCAGATGTTCGGCGACGTGTGGGAGTGGACGGGCAGTGCCTTCCTGCCCTATCCCGGCTTCCGGCCACGCGAGGGGGCCGTGGGCGAGTACAACGGCAAGTTCATGAGCAGCCAGATGGTGCTGCGCGGCGGTTCCTGCGTCACCGCCGAATCCCATATCCGCGCAAGCTACCGCAACTTCTTCTATCCCCACCAGCGCTGGCAGTTCACTGGGGTGCGACTTGCGGACGATGTCTGACACGTAAGCCAGTCCCTTTCGGTCTTTCTTGTCGTCTTTTTATCGGTTTTTCAAGACCTTGGACGTTTAGCCCAAATTATTGGTGGCGAATAATTCTGGCCGTTAATTGCGAAATAACGGACTTCATGAAGGATCGGATGTCGGTCACTCCTCGCGCAACCGTCGCCAAAGGGTCGTCGGACTGATACCTAGCTGGGCACAGGCCGCTGCGCGGTTACCGCCGCAATCGGCCAGCACACGGCGGATATGCTCGGCCTGGCTTGCCTTGGCCACCCCTGCCAGCGATTGCGCGGGTACGCCGTCGGACATCTCGATGGCCATCCCGTAATCGCCGGAAAACAGTTCCGGCACCGCCGCCTGCAACTCCCGCTGCAACGCCACAGGTGTCAGGTTCGCGCCGGCCACCAGCACTGCAATCCGCTCGGTCACGTTCTCGAGTTCGCGAATATTCCCCGGCCATACGTAGCGCGCCAGCCGTGCCCGCACGATCGCGGGTAGTGGTTCCCCATCCGACATGCCGAGCCGTTCCTGCGCGCGCCGGTACAGCAGTTCCGCCAGCACGGGCAGGTCTCCCGCGCGGTCACGCAAAGGCGGCATCTCGATGCGGAGGATGTTCAGGCGGTAGTAGAGATCCTGGCGGAATGCCCCATCGCGCACGAGCGCGGCCAGGTCGCGGTGCGTGGCGGCGATCACCCGCACATTGACCGGCACGGCCTCGATCGCGCCGATCGGCAGCACCTGTTTCTCCTGCAGCACCCGCAGCAGGCGCGTTTGCAGCGCAGGCGGCATATCGCCGATCTCGTCGAGGAACAGCGTGCCGTTGTGCGCCGACTCGAACAGGCCAGCCTTGCCGCCACGCCGGGCGCCCGTGAACGCCCCCTCCTCGTAGCCAAACAGCTCGGATTCGAGCAGTGTCTCGGGGAAGGCCGCGCAGTTGACCGCCACGAAGGGAAAGGCGCGGCGCGGACTCGCGTCGTGCATCCCCTGCGCCAGCACTTCCTTGCCGGTACCGCTTTCGCCGCTGACCAGCACGGTCGAATCGACCATCGCATAGCGCCGCGCCAGCGCGCGCAGATCGCTCATCGCCGGCGAATCGCCCGCCAGGTCGTCCAGGCTGTAACGCACGCCAGCCGCCCGGGCGCGTGTGCGCGAGCGCAGGTTGCGGTCCGCGCGGTGAATCGCGTTGGCGTCCTGGATCGTCAGCACGGCACCGGTCGTGCCGGCCTCGCTCATGATCGGAATCCGGTTGACGACCACCATCTTGTCGCCCAGCCGATGGATTGCTTCGAGCTCGCGCGCGCCGCTCTGCATCACGCCGTCGAGGGACAGTCCGGGCGCCAGCGTGGATAGCTTGCGACCCACCGCAACCCCGGCAGGCGTGCCGAGGAATCGCTCCATCGCCGGATTGAACGCCTGCACCCGCCCCTCGCCATCGACCGCAGCCACGCCTTCGTTCAGGTGGGCAAGAATCGTGTTCACGTATTCGCGTCGCGTGGATTCGATACGACGCAACCGCGCGGCCTCGATCGCATCCTCCAGCGCCAGCCGCACGGCATTGCCCGAGTAGAGAAACACGCCGACGAGCCCGTACTTGTCGGCCATGTCTGTCACCAGGCCCGGCCCGACCACTACGCGCACGCCCTCTTCCTTGAGCGCCCGCACGCGCGCCGTCGCATCGTCTTCGGTCAGATAGGTGTAGCGCGGGATATCGAGCGAGAAGGCCCGCACGAACTCGTCGACCTCGGCGTAGGTGGACGCATGCGTCACCAGCGCCACCTTCGGCGAAATACGCCGGGCGGTGGCCAACGCGCTCATGACGTCGAAGCCGGTCACCTTGACCAGCACCACCGGCACATCGACGTGCTGGCGCAGGTAGGCGCCGTTCGATCCGCCCGCCACCACCACGTCGACGCGGTTCTCCCGTGCCTCCCGGTTGATGGCGCTGGCTGCGGCTTCGAAGGCCCGGCCAACGATCCGGAATTCCGCCCGGCCCGCGTAGGCCGGAATCAGTTCGGCAAAGGCGCGCGAGAGACGGCTGATGCCCATGGCCCAGATCCTCGGGCGGGCGCCAGGGGCGACGGGGCCTGCGGGGTTGAGGGAAATCGGCTGAGGAACGGTCGGGTGCGACGGTGTCATGGAACAGCTTCCAACGCGGGCGTATAGTCGATCTGGATTCTGCACCGGCCGGCCCGGCATTTCAACTTTGAAATGCGTGAATTTCAAAGCCGAACACTGGAATGCCATCGGCGCCACTTTCCGGCATGGGCCGCGCACTGCACCCACATGGGATAAACCACTGATCAATAAGGAAAAACCGTCGAAAAATGAGCGCGACAAACATCTGCCGCAAGCATCACTTGGCAGCTGGCACACCCCTTGCGCCATAGGGCCGCCCTGTCCCGACAGGTTTCAGCATTCACGAATAACGGATTCACGCCATGACCTTTACCGCCACCGAACTCGCCCGCTCCGCCGGCGCACGCTTCCGCCAGGCCCTGATCGATGAAAGCCCCCTGCAGATCCCGGGCACCATCAATGCCAATCACGCGCTGCTGGCCAAGCGGGCCGGTTATCGCGCGATCTACCTGTCGGGCGGCGGCGTGGCTGCTGGCTCGCTGGGTCTGCCTGACCTGGGCATCTCGAACCTGGACGATGTGCTGACCGACATCCGCCGCATCACCGACGTGTGCGACACGCCGCTGCTGGTCGACGTCGACACCGGCTTCGGCGCCTCGGCATTCAACGTGGCCCGCACCACGCGCTCGCTGATCAAGTTCGGCGCAGCCGCCATGCATATCGAAGACCAGGTCGGCGCCAAGCGCTGCGGCCACCGCCCGAACAAGGAAATCGTCACCAAGGGTGAAATGGTCGACCGCATCCGTGCCGCCGTCGATGCCCGCACGGACGAGAACTTCGTCATCATGGCCCGCACCGACGCCCTGGCCGTCGAAGGCCTCGACAGCGCGATCGAACGCGCCGTGGCCTGCGTGGAAGCCGGCGCCGACGCCATCTTCCCCGAGGCGATGACCGACATGGACATGTACCGCAAGTTCGTCGATGCCGTGAAGGTGCCCGTGCTGGCCAACCTGACCGAATTCGGCGCCACGCCGTACTACACGCTGGACGAACTGCGCAACGCCGGCGTTGCCATGGCGCTCTACCCGCTGTCGGCGTTCCGCGCCATGAACAAGGCGGCCGAGAATGTCTTCCAGGCGATCCGCCGCGAGGGCACCCAGAAGAACGTGGTCGACACGATGCAGACGCGCGCCGAACTGTACGACCGCATCGGCTACCATGACTTCGAGCAGAAGCTCGACGCGCTCTTCGCACAAGGCAAGGGCCGCTGATCCAGCACCCACCGCCATGACCGCACGTAAACACACCAAGCTTAACCAGGAGACCCAAATGTCCGAAGCCCAACCGCTGGCCACCCCGAAGCCCAAGAAGTCCGTTGCCCTGTCAGGTATCGCCGCCGGCAATACCGCACTGTGCACCGTGGGACGCAGCGGCAATGACCTGCACTATCGTGGCTACGACATCCTCGACATCGCCGACACCTGCGAATTCGAGGAAATCGCTCACCTTCTGGTCCACGGCAAGCTGCCGACCAAGTCCGAACTGGCCGCCTACAAGGCCAAGCTGAAGGCACTGCGCGGCCTGCCCGCCAACGTGAAGGCCGCCCTGGAATGGGTGCCGGCCAGCGCCCACCCGATGGACGTGATGCGCACTGGCGTATCGGTGCTGGGCACCGTGCTGCCGGAAAAGGACGACCACAACACCCCGGGCGCGCGTGATATCGCCGACCGCCTGATGGCCAGCCTGGGCTCGATGCTGCTGTACTGGTACCACTACAGCCACAACGGCCGCCGCATCGAAGTGGAAACCGATGACGACTCGATCGCCGCCCACTTCCTGCACCTGCTGCACGGCGAAGCCCCGTCGAAGCTGTGGGAACGCGCGATGCAGACCTCGCTGATCCTGTACGCAGAGCACGAGTTCAACGCCTCGACGTTCGCCTGCCGCGTGGTGGCTGGCACGGGCTCCGACATGTACTCGGCCATCTGCGGCGGCATCGGCGCGCTGCGTGGTCCGAAGCACGGCGGCGCCAACGAAGTGGCCTTCGAGATCCAGAAGCGCTACGACACGCCGGACGAGGCAGAAGCCGACATCCGTCGCCGCGTGGAGAACAAGGAAGTGGTGATCGGTTTCGGTCACCCCGTGTACACGATCTCCGACCCGCGTAACGTAGTGATCAAGGAAGTCGCGCGCAAGCTGTCGAAGGACGCCGGTTCGATGAAGATGTTCAACATCGCCGAGCGCCTGGAAACGGTGATGGCCGACGCCAAGAAGATGTTCCCGAACCTGGACTGGTTCAGCGCGGTGAGCTACCACATGATGGGGGTGCCGACCGCGATGTTCACGCCGCTGTTCGTGATCGCCCGTACCTCGGGCTGGGCCGCACACGTGATCGAGCAACGGGTCGACAACAAGATCATCCGCCCGACCGCCAACTACACCGGCCCGGAAAACCTGAAGTTCGTGCCGATCGAAAAACGCGCCTGATCCGATACCCAGGCACGCAAGATCCGCAAGAAAAACGTGCCGCCGTCCGCGCCCCAGGGCGCGCCGGCCGGCGCGAAACAGTCCTCACACGACGCCATGAACACTGCATTCCGCAAGCCGCTACCCGGCACCAAGCTCGACTACTTCGATGCGCGTGCCGCGGTCGAAGCCATCTCCCCGGGCGCTTATGACAAGCTGCCCTACACGTCGCGCGTGCTGGCCGAGAACCTCGTGCGCCGCTGCGACCCCGCCACGCTGACCGCATCGCTCAAGCAACTGATCGAGCGCAAGCGTGAGCTCGATTTCCCGTGGTTCCCGGCCCGCGTGGTCTGCCACGACATCCTGGGCCAGACCGCGCTGGTGGACCTGGCCGGCCTGCGCGACGCCATCGCCGATCAGGGCGGCGACCCCGCCAAGGTCAATCCGGTGGTGCCGGTGCAACTGATCGTCGACCACTCGCTGGCCGTTGAATGCGGTGGTTTCGACCCCGATGCGTTCACGAAGAACCGCGCCATCGAGGATCGCCGCAATGAAGACCGCTTCGATTTCATCAACTGGACCAAGAAGGCGTTCCGCAACGTCGACGTGATCCCGCCGGGCAACGGCATCATGCACCAGATCAATCTGGAGAAGATGTCGCCCGTGATCCACGCCGACCACGGCGTGGCCTACCCCGACACCTGCGTCGGCACCGACAGCCACACGCCGCACGTCGACGCGCTCGGCGTGATCGCGATTGGCGTGGGCGGCCTGGAAGCCGAAAACGTGATGCTCGGCCGCGCCTCGTGGATGCGCCTGCCGGACATCGTCGGCGTGGAGCTGACCGGCCGTCGCCAGCCTGGCATCACCGCCACCGATATCGTGCTGGCCCTGACCGAATTCCTGCGCAAGGAAAAAGTGGTTGGCGCGTACCTGGAATTCCGTGGCGAAGGCGCTTCGTCGCTGACGCTCGGCGACCGCGCGACGATTTCGAACATGGCCCCCGAGTACGGCGCCACCGCTGCCATGTTCTTCATCGACAACCAGACCACCGAATATCTGCGACTGACCGGCCGTGACGAGGCACAGGTCCAGCTCGTGGAAACCTACGCCAAGACCGCTGGCCTGTGGGCCGACGCGCTGACGAAGGCCGAGTACGAGCGCGTGCTCCATTTCGACCTGTCCACGGTCGTGCGCAACATGGCCGGCCCGTCGAACCCGCACAAGCGCCTGCCGACCTCCGACCTGGCTGCCCGCGGCATCGCCGGCAAGTGGGAAGAAGTGCCGGGCCAGATGCCCGACGGCGCCGTGATCATCGCCGCCATCACCAGCTGCACGAACACCAGCAACCCGCGCAACGTGATTGCCGCCGCCCTGCTGGCGCGCAACGCCAACGCACGCGGCCTGACGCGCAAGCCCTGGGTCAAGTCGTCGCTGGCACCGGGATCGAAGGCCGTGGAGCTTTATCTGGAAGAAGCCAACCTGCTGCCCGACCTGGAAAAGCTCGGCTTCGGTATCGTGGCGTTCGCCTGCACGACCTGCAACGGCATGTCCGGCGCGCTGGATCCGAAGATCCAGCAGGAAATCATCGACCGTGACCTCTACTCCACGGCCGTGCTCTCCGGCAACCGCAACTTCGACGGCCGCATCCACCCGTACGCGAAACAGGCGTTCCTGGCATCGCCGCCGCTGGTGGTGGCCTACGCCATCGCCGGCACGATCCGCTTCGACATCGAACGCGACGTGCTGGGTACCGATACCGACGGCAAGCCGGTGTACCTGAAGGACATCTGGCCGACCGACGAAGAGATCGACCTCATCGTCAAGCAGAGCGTGAAGCCCGAGCAGTTCCGCAAGGTCTACGAGCCGATGTTCGCGCTGCAGGCGGAAAACGACACGTCGATCAGCCCGCTCTACGACTGGCGCCCACAAAGCACGTACATCCGCCGTCCGCCGTACTGGGAAGGCGCGCTGGCCGGCGAGCGCACGCTGCGCGGCATGCGTCCGCTGGCGGTGCTCGGTGACAACATCACCACCGATCACCTCTCGCCGTCGAACGCGATCCTGCTGAACAGCGCGGCCGGCGAGTACCTGGCCAAGATGGGCCTGCCGGAAGAAGACTTCAACTCGTACGCGACGCACCGCGGCGACCACCTGACCGCGCAACGCGCCACATTCGCCAACCCGACGCTGATCAACGAGATGGCCGTGGTCGAAGGTGCGGTCAAGAAGGGTTCGCTGACGCGCATCGAGCCAGAAGGCAAGGTCGTGCGGATGTGGGAAGCGATCGAGACGTACATGAACCGCAAGCAGCCGCTGATCGTGGTCGCCGGGGCCGACTATGGCCAGGGCTCGTCACGTGACTGGGCCGCCAAGGGTGTGCGTCTGGCCGGCGTGGAAGCCATCGTCGCCGAAGGCTTCGAGCGCATTCACCGCACCAATCTGATCGGCATGGGCGTGCTGCCCGTGGAGTTCAAGGCCGGTGAGAACCGCGCCACGTACGGCATCGACGGCACGGAATCCTTCGACATCATCGGCGCACGCAAGCCGCGCGCGGAACTGACGCTGGTCATCCACCGCAAGAACGGCGAGCGCGTGGAAGTGCCGGTGCTGTGCCGCCTGGACAGCGACGAGGAAGTTTCGATCTACGAAGCAGGCGGCGTGCTGCAACGCTTTGCGCAGGACTTCCTCGAGTCCTCGCGCGCGGCGGCATGACGGGAGACTGACGAATGGCACATGTACCCCAAATCAGGATTCCCGCCACCTACATGCGTGGCGGCACCAGCAAAGGCGTGTTCTTCCGCGTGCAGGACCTGCCAGAGGCCGCGCAGGTCCCTGGCAAGGCGCGTGACGCGCTGCTGATGCGCGTGATCGGCAGCCCCGATCCGTACGGCAAGCAGATCGACGGCATGGGCGCGGCCACCTCGAGCACCAGCAAGACCGTGCTGATCTCGAAGAGCACCCGCCCGGACCACGACGTCGACTATTTGTTCGGCCAGGTGTCGATCGACCAGCCGTTCGTCGACTGGAGCGGCAACTGCGGCAACCTGTCGGCGGCGGTCGGTCCGTACGCGGTCAGCAACGGCTTCATCGACGCGGCGCGCATTCCCGAGAATGGCACCGTGACGATCCGGATCTGGCAAGCGAACATCGGCAAGACCATCATCTCGCACGTGCCGATCACCAACGGCGCGGTGCAGGAAACGGGCGACTTCGAACTCGACGGCGTCACGTTCCCCGCGGCCGAAGTCCAGCTCGAGTTCATGGACCCGGCCGCCGAGGAAGGCGATGACGGTGGCGGCGCGATGTTCCCGACCGGTAACCTCGTCGATGACCTCGAAGTGCCCGGCGTCGGCACGCTCAAGGCCACGATGATCAATGCCGGCATTCCGACGATCTTCGTCAATGCGGAGGCCATCGGCTACACCGGCACGGAACTGCAGGAAGCTATCAACAGCGACCCGAAGGCGCTGGCGATGTTCGAGACGATCCGTGCCTATGGCGCCAAGCGCATGGGCCTGATCCGCGACATCGACGAAGCCGCGCGTCGCCAGCACACGCCGAAGGTGGCGTTCGTGGCGAAGCCGGCGACGTACACGGCATCGAGCGGCAAGACCGTCAATGCCGGCGACGTGGACCTGCTGGTGCGTGCGCTGTCGATGGGCAAGCTGCACCACGCGATGATGGGCACCGCTGCGGTGGCCATCGGCACGGCGGCTGCAGTACCGGGCACGCTGGTGAACCTGGCGGCCGGCGGCGGCGAACGCGAGGCAGTGCGTTTCGGCCACCCATCCGGCACGCTGCGTGTGGGCGCGCAGGCCGTCCAGTCCGATGGTGAATGGACCGTGACGAAGGCCATCATGAGCCGCAGCGCACGCGTGTTGATGGAAGGCTGGGTTCGCATACCGGGCGACGCGTTCTAAGCGCGTACAGACGGAAGGTCCTCGCTGCTTGAACGAAGCGGCATCCTCTCTGGCAGAGGATGCCGCTTTGTCTTTTCAGGCATACGTATGCGGCTGTGCCCCTGCTGGTGCAGTTGTCGACGCAACTCTGGGGCCTCGGTATAGTGCTCGCTCCATTCCCGGAAACGACCGCTGGAAAACCCTGCGGCGCCTGACGAATGGAATCCATGAATCGAAAACCTGCGGCTCTCGCGCTTCCACAAGACGCGCGCCGTTCGCCGATATGAGGAGAATCATGCAACGCACTGCCCGTCTCAAACCCCTGGCCGCCCTGCTGCTTTCGGCCAGCCTGCTCACTGGCGTGGCCCACGCCCAGCTCAGCCCCACGTCGGCCGCCAGCGCCAATGCGCCGGCAGGCACCACCGCCGAAGCACGCAAAGCCAACATCGTCATCATCGGCACCGGCGGCACCATCGCCGGCGCGGGTGCTGCCGCCACCAATACCGCGGCCTATCAGTCCGCCGTGGTGCCAGTCGACAAGATCATCGCTTCCGTGCCGGAGATCTCGAAGATCGCCAACGTCAAGGGTGAACAGGTCTTCCAGATCGGCTCCGAAAGCTTCAACAACGAGCGCCTGATCAAGCTGGCCAAGCGCGTCTCCGAACTGCTCAAGCAGCCCGACGTCGACGGCATCGTGATCACGCACGGCACTGACACGATCGAGGAAACCGCATACTTCCTGAACCTGACGCTCAAGAGCGACAAGCCCGTGGTGGTGGTTGGCTCGATGCGGCCGGGCACCGCACTGGGCGCCGATGGCGCGCTGAACCTGTACGACGCCGTGCTGGTGGCGTCGAACCCCGCCTCGAAGGGCAAGGGCACGCTGGTGGTGCTCAATGACGAGATCCAGACCGGCCGTGACGTGACGAAGACCAACACGTTCAAGGTCGAGACGTTCCGCTCGCCGTTCGGCCCGCTCGGCTACGTGGTGGAAGGCCGCACGCTGTATTTCCGCCTGCCGGCCCGCCCGCACACGACGCAGACGGAGTTCGACATCGACAAGATCGACAAGCTGCCTGAAGTGGCCGTGGTCTACGCGTACGGCAACATGAACCCTGCCGCGATCGATGCCGCAGTGAAGAGCGGCGCCAAGGCCATCATCTTCGACGCCACCGGCAATGGCAGCGTCGGCGACTACATGGTCGAACCGCTCAAGGCCGCCCGTGCCAAGGGCGTGTTCATTGTGCGTGCCTCGCGCACGGGCAGCGGCGTCGTGATCCGTAACGGCGAACAGCCCGACGACAAGTACGACTGGATCGTCACCGACGACCAGATCGCGCAGAAGGCTCGCATCCTGATGGCGCTGGCACTGACCAAGACCAACGACCCGAAGGCACTGCAAGAGATCTTCTGGAAGTACTGATCCTGGTGAACCTGGTGTGAACTAGATCAGGGCCGTGCTCATCAATGCCTTGGCAACGAGCACGGCCTCGGCATCGCCCTCCGCATAGACCGAGACCTCGGTCGCCACCTGCCGTTTGCCACGGCGAATCACCTCGGCCACGGCCCGCAGTGGGGCTGCCCGCGCCGGCGCCAGATACTGGATCGACAGCGAACCCGTCGCCCCGGTCTTGACGACATCCAGATCGACTTTCGAAAACGCCGCAGCCGCGCCGGCCACATCGATCAGCGTTGCAATGACGCCTCCATGGACAATATCGCCAACCGTGATGTTCTTCATGCTGAATGGCAGCAGCATCTCCACGCGCTCGGCAGCAAGCGCATCGAGCCGGATACCCAGCGCTTGCGCCACCGGCGAGGCAATCAGCACCGATTCGATCATTGCGGCATTGCGCGGGTCGACAGCGTTGGCGGACTCGGACATCGGCAATCTCCCGGTAATCAGTTGCGGTGGAAACATGACCCATCAAGCGTAGACGGGTGACCAGCCAACCACAATGACCTCGGGGGTAATTCCGGATCGGACAGACGTTTATAATGTGCGGCCAGTCGTTCCTGTCGCCGTCACTCCGTCTTTATGCCCGTCAACCCGTCCGCGTCACTTGCCCCGTCCGCCACCGTCGATACCGATGGTCAGGCGCAGTTGAGCGATCGTCCGGACAGCCCCTGCATCGGCATCTGTTCGACCTTGTTCGACGAGATCTGCCAGGGCTGCGGTCGCACGGCGGCCGAGGTCAGCAACTGGGTGTTCTATTCCGACGAGGAAAAGCAGGTGATCTGGGAGCGGATCACCCGCGAAGGCACGGCGCGTCGATTCCAGCCGGATTGACCGGCAGATACGCCGCGCTGGCTGACCCTAGCCTCCGGCCAGCCGCTTCTCCATATCCTCCACGAGATGGCTCGCCACGCGCTGGCGGGCCAGCTTGCGCCAGCTTTCCGCCAGCGGCGCCAGATCGGCCATCTCGGCCAGTGCCCTGTAGTTGAGGCGATCCACGTAGAGCACGTGCAGCAACCGTTGCAGGGACCATTGCGGGTAAGGGCGCGCTACGAGCACCATCCTGTCGCCGGCGGACACTTCGCCCTCCTCGATCACCCGGTAGTACCAGCCCGTGCGTCCGCCTTCCTGCACCGAGCGCGACATGGCCGCATAGCCGAACCGATGATTGAGCTTCCAGCACGGCTGCCGGGCCTGCGAGACTTCCACCAGCGCCGTGCCGACACGGAAGCGGTCACCAATACAGACTTCCGCCTCCGTCAGACCGTGCGTGCTGAAGTTCTCGCCGAAGGCACCGGGGCCATCCAGCACGTCGACGTTACCGCCATGGGCCGCCAGCGTGTCGTGCCAGACCGGATAGTGGTCGCGCGGATAGTGGTGCAGCGCCTTCTCCGGACCGCCGTGATGCTTCGGATCGCCCTGCTCGTCGATATCGAAGCCGAGCTTCGTGATGCGAACCGGCCCGCTGACCACTGTCTTTTCGATCCCGCTCGGTACCCCTTTGGGGCCGAACGGCTTTACCCTGCCCGCCAATACGGCGGCAATCGGGATGTTGATCACCGCATCCATCAAACCCCGGCCTCTTCCATCCACCGTGCAAACATCCGCTCACCGGCATTGGCAACGACGGCGCCGATTTCACCGGTACGGCGACGAATCGTGCGCGGATCAATGCCGGCGCGCCCCAGTTCGACCGTATGCCCGATCAGCCAGGTTTCGATATCGCCCGGCTTGACCTCGGGGTGGAACTGCAACGCCAGCACATGCGAGCCGATGGCATAGGCCTGGTGCGGCGTGGCAGCCGTGGAGGCAAGTAGTTCGGCGCCGGCGGGCAGGTCGAAGGTATCACCGTGCCAGTGCAGCACCTGCCAGTCGGCCTCGGCCAGCGCGGCCAGCGGCGACCGCCGACCGGCTTCCGTGGGCGTGATCGGCGCCCAGCCAATTTCCCGCGTGCCCGGATACACGCGCGCACCGGCCGCGGCTGCAATCAGTTGCGCACCCAGGCACGCACCGATCATTGGCCGCCGCGCATGAAGACGCTCGCGAATGACGGCGATCTCGGCTTCGAGCCACGGATAGGCTTCGGTCTCATAGACCCCGATCGGGCCGCCGAGCACCACGAGCAGATCGGCGGGATCATCCTGCACCAGTGCAAGGTCATCCACGCCGGCCTGATACATGCGGATTTCGTGACCACGCGCACGGGCTGCATCGGCAATCACGCCGGCGTGCTCGAATCCCACATGCTGGATCACGTCGGTGCGGCGCGGGCTGCGAGGTGCATGGGTATCGCTCATCGAATGACTCCTGCAAGGAAAGGTCTCGTCATGGTACTGCCCGCTTACCGGGAATGATTTCCATTGACACAATCTTTGACAACATCGGGCGGGTCAGTTGCCGTCGATCAGTTGCCATCAGTCAGCGGCCGCAGTACCAACGTGTCAAAGCTGTCCCCGCCCGGATTGCGCCGGTGGGCGCCAATCGTGATGAATTGCACGGCGGCCCACTCCTCGGTCCAGTCGCGGTAGTGCGGCGACAGCGCATTACCAGACTGCCCGGTCGACGTCATGAAACGCGACTCCGACAGATCGTCCAGATCGTAGATGGCGCGCAGACTGGCCGCGTGCGTGCTCTCGAATGGTGCGTGCTCGTCGCGGAGGTTGTGGCGGCCCACATCCACCGTATACGTATCGCCACCAGTAGGCACGCGCACGTTGAACAGGCTGGACAGGTACGGCACCTTGCCGAACGGCTTGTGCTCGGAACGCGCGGTGTGCGCCTTGCCCCAACGCCACTTGGCCGTGTCATCGCCATAGCGACGATCCAGATCGGCAATCGCCCGCTGCCATGCCAGCCCGATCGTGTCCGCACAGCTCTCGTGGGCGGGCGTGCGCGAGTTGTCGCACCAGAAGGCACCCAGGCCCTTCGGGTCGCGCATCGCATTGAGCATCGGCAACTGGACGTTGCGTTGCTCCCAGAGCCGGTTGAATTGCGATTCGCCGACCTTGTCCTCGAACAGCAGGCGCGACAGTTCGCGTAGCCATGCGGTCACCACCAGCGGCTCCGCGCGGTCGGCCGACATCGTGCCGTCCCATTTGCGCAGCGCGTCGAGCAGCGCGCGCTCGCGCGGCGGGCGTGTGGCGTCCGTCGCCACTGGGGCAGCCAGCAGCAATGGCAGCGCATCGCGCACGGCTAGCGAGACCACGTCCTTCTGGATCTCGGCAAAGGTGTCCTTCGTATGGTGCGGCTCGGCCTCCAGCAGCGTGCGGATGCGCTGGTAGCGATACGGTACCGTCCATTCGCTCGTAATGAAGTACGGGTAGTCGTCTCCCACGATCTTCTGGTTCGCCGTGACGATCATGCCCTCGGGCGGATTGAAGCGGTGCGGCAACTGCTCGAACGGGATGAAACCCTGCCAGTCGTAACGCGCATCCCAGCCCGGCGCTGGCGCGAGCCCCATCAGGTCATTGTCGGGGCGGCGCAGCGGCACGCGCCCCGGGGCGATATATCCGATATTGCCGTCGACATCGGCGTAGACGATGTTCTGCTGCGGCGAATGGAAGTCACGCAACGCCGCCACGAACGACTTCCAGTCCGAGGCGTGGCTCATGTTCAGGCTGGCCACGAACGTGCGATCGTCGGCACGCAGCGCCGCCCACTGGAACGCCACCACGTACTGCGCGCCCAGCGGCTTGGCGGCCGCGCTGATCGGCTCCGCCACATCGGACATGACCGGTCCGTGCCGCGTGCCGCGCACCGTCAGCGTGACATCCGACGCCCCCTTGACCTGGATGGTCTCGGTTCGCGTGCTGAACTCCGCCCAGCCCTCTGGCGTTTGATAGCGGTTGGGATTGGCCGGGTCGACCCGCTCCAGATACAGGTCCTGGACATCGGGCGCGGTATTGGTGAAGCCCCAGGCAATGCGCTTGTTGTGACCCAGCACCACCAGCGGCGCGCCGGGCAGCGTGGCGCCGGTCAGATCCAGGCCAGGGGCCTGCAGATGCGCGAAATACCAGAGCGCGGGCGCCTGGAGCCCCAGATGCGGGTCATTGGCCAGCAGCGGCTTGCCACTGCGCGTATGGGCGCCGGAGACAACCCAGTTGTTCGAGCCCATCCCCTCCACGTAGCCAGACGGCGCCTGCTGGACAACTTGCGCCATGGCCGTGGCCACCGGGGCAAGCTTGCGATAGAAGCTGGCGTAGTCCATCGTCCGCAACGGCTTCTGGCCCGGATACGGCGCCAGGATTTCTGCAATGCGAGAGGCAGGCAACTGCTGGGACAGCCCCATGCGCAGGACTTCCTGCGTCCAGTTACCCCCGAGATCCCACGCCATCATAGTCTGCCAGCCAATCGTATCCACCGGCTCCCAGCGCTCGGGGCGGGTGCCAACGATCAGGAATTCCGGCGGCAGCGCCGACTTGCGCGTGTCGATGAACGCATTGACACCATCGGCATAGGCCTGCAGCACCGCGCGGGCCTCTGGCGGTGTCTGTGCGAGGATCGCCTCTGCATTGCGCCGCACGCCCAGTGTGCGCAGGAAGCGGTCGGTCTCGAGCGCGCTGGGACCCAGGATTTCGGCAAGACGGCCCGCGACGATGCGCTTGTTCATCTGCATCTGCCAGAGGCGGTCCTGCGCGTGGACGTAGCCAAGCGCGTAGTACGCATCGAGTGAGTTGGCCGCCTGGATATGTGGCACGGCATTGCGGTCTCGCACCACTACCACGCGGTCTCGCAGGCCGGCCAGTCGCAAGGTGCCGGCCACGTCGGGCTGCGACGCCTGCCTGTACCAGACATAGCCGCCGATCGACCCGGTTGCCGCCAACAGCACGATGCCCAGCAATCCCCAACCCAGCCGTTTCAACCAGCGCATCCAACTCCCCCCGATAGGAAAGACCGCAAAGACAGAAATAAAAAATGCCCGGACATGCCGGGCATTGATGATACGACGAACTCGTCCTCGGTCAGGCGGGCTTCTTGAGTTGCAGCGACTTGTACTCGAGGAATTCCTCCAACCCGAACTTGCCACCTTCACGCCCGTTGCCGGACTGCTTGAAGCCACCGAACGGCGCGTTCATGTTGAACGGGCCGCCATTTATGTCCACCTGGCCGGTACGGATACGGCGTGCCACGCGGATCGCGCGCGACTCGTCACCCGACCAGACACCGCCGCCCAGGCCGTAGATGCTGTCGTTGGCGATGCGGATGGCCTCGTCTTCGGTGTCATAGCAGATAACGGACAGCACCGGCCCGAAGATCTCCTCCTGCGCCACGGTGGCCTTCGGATCGACGTTGCCAAGGACGGTCGGCTTGACGAAGAAGCCACGGTCCAGACCAGCCGGCGTATCGGGCCCTCCCGCCACCAGTTCCGCGCCCTCGTCCAGACCGCGACGGATATATCCGGTGACGCGCTCCTTCTGCACCGCCGAGATCAGCGGTCCCAGCTTCGTCGTGTCGGCCAGCGGATCGCCAACGGTGAAGCCTTCCACCACCTTCGCGGCGATGGCCTTGACTTCCTCGTAGCGGCTGCGCGGCACAAGCATGCGCGTGTGCGCCGAGCAGGTCTGCCCCGAGTTCAGGTAGCAGGCGCCGATGGTGCCCTTGACGGCCGTCGGCAGGTCCGCATCGTCGAGGATCACCGACGCCGACTTGCCGCCGAGTTCGAGCGCCACGCGCTTGACGGATTGCGCGGCCAGTTCCGAGACGCGCTTGCCGGCACGGGTCGAACCCGTGAACGACACCATGTCGACATCGGGATGGCTCGCCAGCACCTCGCCGACCACGGGGCCATAGCCGGTCACCAGGTTGAACACGCCCGGCGGCAGCCCCGCGGTCTCGATCACTTCAGCCAGCACGAAGGCGTTGAGCGGCGCCACTTCGGACGGCTTGAGCACGACGGTGCAGCCCGCTGCCAATGCCGGCGCCACCTTCAGCGTGATCTGGTTGAGCGGATAGTTCCAGGGCGTGATGGCCGCGACCACGCCGACCGGCTCGCGCACGACCAGCGAATTGCCCACCTGCTCCTCGAACGCGAACTGGTCGAGCAGCGCCGCGGCCTGGCCCCAGTTGTAGACGGGGCCGCCCACCTGGATGGCGCGGGCCAGCTTGATCGGCATGCCGACTTCGCCCGCGATCATCTGCGCGAGCTCCTCGCTACGCGCCTTCAGGCCTTCGGCAATCTTGCGGATGTAATCAGCGCGCACGGACGGCGGCGTGGCCGACCAGGCATCAAATGCCGCGCGCGCGGCAGCGATGGCGTTCTCGGCGTCACGCGCGTCCCCTTCGGGGATCTTGCCCATGACGTCTTCGGTGGCGGAATGAATGACATCGATGAACCCCGTGCCGTGGGGGGTCACCCAGCTACCATTGATGAAAAGTTTGTCTCGTTGTTGCATGGCCACAGTTCTCGTTAGGTGAATCGGCGGTTGCAATATTTTTTGTTACTTTCGTGGTGCACCACATTGTAGAGCGGTTTGCGGTTTCGAATTTCCTGTGCCGCAAGCTCCAACTGACATCGAGACGGCGATTATCGGCCACATACCAGACTTTGGGAGGGTATGCGTCGGGCGGCCGGTACATAACAAAACAAGACAGAACAAAACAACAAGGAGCGGGGCATGGTCGATCCGATCTTTCGCAAGACGGAGGCAGGACAGGAAGAAATTCGCACGCGCGAACGAAAACTGGATCAGAAACTGCGTGCGCTACTGCTGATCGTGAACGGGGAGCGCGCCAAGTCGGAGCTAGTGGCGCAAGTCGGCGCCCTGGGCGTGGCCGGGGAAGCATTGGACACGCTGCTGGCACTCGGGCTGATCGAGCCAATACCGGCTCCCACGGGCGCGAAGCCTGCCTTGTCGACTGCGCAGGCCACGGTTCGCCCAGCTACCGGCCAGGCGCAACCCGCTCCGCAGCGGGCCCCGGCCGAGACCAATCTGTTCGCGGCCTATTCATCGTTCAACACGTCCGATGGCAAGGGCATCGACGACGTCCTGGCGGACACCACGATCGCCCCGGGCGCCCTGCCCGCGGCAAAGCCATCGGCGCAGCCAGCCACGCCGGCACCCGATGGCTACCAGCGCCTTTATCACTTCTATACGGATGTGATCGGTAATCACCTCGGCCTGCGCGGCTATATGCTGCAAGTCAAGGTGGAGAAGGCGGCGACGCTGGTGGAGCTGGCCGCCCTGCGTGACATGCTGGGGGCTGCGCTGCAGAAGGCGAAGGGAGAGATCACGGCGCGCGCGATCATCGATCAGCTGGATCAGCTGCTGGCGGAGATGGGATTGGCGCCGGTGCGGTAGCACGGGCCATGAAGCTCCCCTGCTCCGCGTTGCGGGACAGGGGAGAAAGACGCCGGATTACCGGCTTACCGACTTTATGCCTCGATGCCCTGCGATTGCAGGTACTCGTCGTACGTGCCGAGGTAATCGGTGATCCGCCCGTCGGTGCGCACTTCGATCACTCGCGTGGCCAGAGCACTGATCAGTTCACGGTCATGCGACACGAAGACCAGCGTGCCCGTGAACTTGTCCAGCGCGACCTGGAGCGATTCGATCGACTCCATGTCCATGTGGTTGGTCGGCTCGTCCATCGCCAGCACGTTATGGCGGCCCAGCATCAGCTTGCCCCAGATCATGCGGCCCTTCTCGCCACCGGACAGCACCTTGACGGACTTCTTGATATCGTCGGCCGAGAACAGCAGACGGCCCAGCGTGCCGCGCAACGACTGGTCGTCGTCGCCGGCCTGAGTCCACTGGCTCATCCAGTCCATCACGTTCAGGTCGTTCGGGAATTCCTCGTACGTGTCCTGCGGCATGTAGCCCACGTTGGCGTTCTCGGCCCACTTGACCGTGCCGCGGTCCACTTCCACGCCGCGCTGCACGCCGGTTTGCACCACGTTGTTCAGCAGGGAACGCAGCAGCGTGGTTTTGCCTGCGCCGTTCTCACCGATGATGGCCACACGCTCGCCAGCCTGGATCGCCATCGACAGATTGTTGATGATCTTGCGGTCGTAGGTCTTGGTGATGTCTTCCGCTTCGACAGCCAGGTTGTGCAGCTTCTTCTCGAACTCGAAGCGCACGAACGGGTTCTGGCGCGACGACGGCTTGATGTCCTCGACCTTGATCTTGTCGATCTGCTTCAGGCGCGACGTGGCCTGGCGAGCCTTCGACTTGTTGGCCGAGAAGCGGCGCACGAAGTCCTGCAGTTCGGTGATGCGATCCTTGGCGCGCGCGTTGGCGGCCACCTGGCGCTCGCGGGCCTGCATCGACGCCTGCATGTAGTCGTCGTAGTTGCCCGGGTAGACCTTCAGCGTGCCGTAGTCCATGTCCGCCATATGCGTGCACACGGAGTTCAGGAAGTGACGATCGTGGGAAATGATGATCATGGTGGAGTTGCGCTCGTTGAGCACGTCTTCCAGCCAGCGGATCGTGTTGATGTCCAGGTTGTTGGTCGGTTCGTCGAGCAACAGCACATCCGGATTCGAGAACAGCGCCTGCGCCAGCAGCACGCGCAGCTTCCAGCCCGGGGCGATCTCGCTCATCGGGCCCTGGTGCTGATCGGTCGGGATACCCACGCCCAGCAGCAGTTCGCCAGCGCGTGACTCGGCCGTGTAGCCGTCGAACTCGGCGTACTTGGCCTCGAGTTCGGCAGCGTGCATGTAGTCTTCGTCGGTGGCTTCCGGGTTCGCGTAGATCGCGTCCCGCTCGCTCGCCGCGCCCCACATTTCGGTATGGCCCATCATCACCACGTCGAGCACGCGGTTGTCTTCATACGCGAACTGGTCCTGGCGCAGCTTGCCCAGACGGATGCCCGGCTCCAGCATGACCGTGCCCGACGACTGCTCCAGATCGCTGCCGAGAATCTTCATGAAGGTGGACTTGCCGCAGCCGTTCGCGCCGATCAGGCCGTAGCGGTTACCCTCGCCGAACTTGACCGAGATATTCTCGAACAACGGCTTGGGGCCGAACTGCATGGTGATGTTTGCGGTAGAAAGCACGTCTGAACCTTGTCTGGAATGTCGGTGTGCCGCGTGGGCACCCTGAGATGACTGCTCGCGGCAGGCATTGGCGCCCGGCGCAGCGAAATGAGGAAATAACCAGATATTTTACCACTCGTGGGGGTATCTGGTAAGTCGCGGGCGGCATGTCGCCGCCCTGGGCGCCCTCCGGCTACAGCCCCGCCTTACAACGTCGGATAACCCGACAGCGACAGCACGAATCCGTCGGCACGTGCCGTCAGCCGCGCATTTCCGCCCACCGGCAAAGTCAGCTTGCGCGGGCAGTGGCCGAACGGCAGGCCCGTGAGCACCGGAATACGCAACTGTTCGCGCACAAAGTCGAATACGGCATCCATGTTGTAGCCGTTGTCGTAGTCGGTGGTGCGGTAATTCGAGAAATCGCCCAGCACGATGGCCTGTTGCCGGGCCAGCACCCCTGCGTGCAGCAACTGGAGCAACATCCGCTCCACGCGGTAGGGCGGCTCGTTGATGTCTTCCAGGAACAGAATGCCACCGTCGATGTTCGGCATGTACGGCGTGCCCAGCAGCGTGCACAGCATGGCCAGATTGCCGCCCCAGAGCGTGCCTTCCACGGTTGCCGGCGCGGCCATCTGGGGCGCTTCGACCTCGATGTCGTGGACCGGGGCGCGCAGGATGCCCTCGAAATGCCGCCACATGAACGAATCGACGTGCTCCTCGCCGAAATCCGCGAGCAGCATCGGCCCTGCGAACGACACCCCGCCAGCCTTGGCCAGATAGGCCAGCTGGAACGCGGTGAAATCGCTGTGACCGACGATCGGCGTGCCGCTTGCGCTGGCCTGCTCCGCGATGCGCCCGAACTCGATGCGATCGAGCAGTCGGCCCAGGCCGTACCCGCCGCGCACCGCCAGCGTCAGTTCCCCCGCGGGACCTGTGCCGATGGCATGGAGATCGGCCAACCGCTCCGCATCCGTACCGCCGAATCGCAGATAGCGGCGCGCAAGCACATCGGGATTGTTGACGTGGTAGCCATGGTGCTTGAGCCAGGCACAGCCGCGGGCGGCAATGGCAACGTCGTGAGGGTAGCCGGATGAGGCGATGAGGCGGACTTCGGTGGGCTGGCTCATGTTTCGGAATTCGGGTCTGAAGCCTGAATTTTCCCCGAATCTGCGTCCACTGGCGAGACCTGCAAGGCTCTTGCCGCTTTCTGCGCCCTGCGGCGCGCCCCGAAAAAGTCGCGCAGCAACTGGCCACACTCATCGGCCATCACGCCTCGCGTGAGTGTGGTCTGGTGATTGAGCGTGGCCTGCGCGAACAGATCGACCACGCTGCCGGCCGCCCCCGTCTTGGGATCGGTCGCGCCAAATACCACGTGTCGCAGCCGCGCATGGAGAATCGCCCCGCTGCACATTGGGCACGGTTCGAGCGTCACGTAGATCTCGCACTCGGGCATCCGGTAGTTGCCCAGCACCTTGGCCGCCGCGCGCAGCGCCTGCATCTCCGCGTGGGCGGACGGATCGACCGAACGGATCGGCAGATTGTGGCCGCGCGCGATGATCTTGTCTTCCCACACCACCACGGCGCCCACCGGCACCTCGCCGGCCGCTTCGGCCAGCCGTGCCTCGTCGAGCGCGGCGGCCATGTAGAAGCGGTCGCGCTCCGCGGGGTCGGCAAATACGGGGACGTCTGCCATGAAGCGCCTGTCAGTCCCGCGTCAGTCCTGCGCGGGCAGGCTGAGCGGCGCGCTGACCTCGGCCCAGCAGTTCGGCGTCTCGAACAGCACCAGGCGGGTCAGTTGCAGATGATGATCGAAGCAGTCCTTGAAGACCGGCGCCAGGATGTCGAACGCCACCTGCGCAAGGTTTTCAACGGTCGGAATGCTGTCGATCACCACGGTTTTGTGGTTGTCCATCGACTGCAGGAAATTCAGCAGCGCGGTATCGCCACGATAGATCAGGAACGCGTGATCCCACTTCGACACCAGATGCTCGTTGGCGAGCGTCTTGATATCGCCGAAATCCAGGATCATGCCGTCATCGGGCGCGCCCTCCTGGTGCAGGACTTCGCCGGACAGCGTCAGGTCCAGACGATAGCGGTGGCCATGGATGTTGCGGCACTGTCCGCCATGGCTTGGGATGCGGTGCCCGGCGTCGAATTCGAGCCGGCGCGTAATCGAAACTTGTTTGCTCATGTGTCAACGAATGCCCAGCAGCTTGTGGGTCTGCAGCGACAGGCGCCAGCGCGGGTGGCGCTGGCAGAACTCCACTGCCGCGGCAGTATTCTGCCGGGCCAGCGGGCCATCCATGGCCTGCACCATGAAATACTGGAAATCCAGTTGCTCGTATGCCGCGAAATCCTGGCCATCCTGCGGAATCACGACCTTGAGTTCATCGCCCTTCCTCACCACGAGTTCCGAACCCATCTTCGGGCTCACGCAAACCCAGTCGATACCCTCAGGCACTTCGATCGTGCCGTTGGTTTCGATGGCGATCTCGAAACCGCGCGCGTGCAGGGCGCCGATCAGCGGCGCGTCGAGCTGCAGCAGCGGCTCGCCGCCAGTGCAGACCACGAGCGGTTTGCCGCCAGCACCCTGCGGCCATTCGGCCGCGACCACTGCCGCGAGTTCGTCGGCGGTCTTGTACTTGCCACCCAGCGTGCCATCGGTCCCGACGAAATCGGTGTCGCAGAACTGGCATACCGCCCGCGCGCGGTCTTCCTCACGACCGGTCCACAGGTTGCAACCCGAGAAACGGCAGAACACCGCGGCGCGACCGGCGTTAGCGCCTTCGCCCTGCAGCGTGTAGAAGATTTCCTTGACGGCGTAAGTCATGCGGTTGGTTTTGGGTCTTGGGGGTGTCCGGAATCGCCCGCCTGCCTAAAAAATAAGCAAAATGCGATGGGTGGGCAACCGGTGATTGTAGCAAGAACTTAGGGTTTTTGCTGAGAACCCGAAATCATGACGACCTTGGCGCCGGCCGCCGCGAGCAGCAGACGCCACCCATCATCGCTCACCGCGGCGGCGCGCCCAGGAAATCCATCTTGCCGATCTGTACCCCCTTGTGACGCAGGATGTCGTAAGCCGTCGTGACATGGAAATAGAAATTCGGGAGCGCGAAACCAAGCAGGTAGTTCTTCCCGTCGAACGTAATCGGACCATGGCGCAGCTTGAGCTCCACCGTCCGCGTCTCGCTGCCTTCGAACTGCTCCGGCCGAATCGTCTTCAGATAGCCAATGGTCTTGGCGATGCGCTCCTGAAGCTCCGGGAAAGTCGCCTCGGTATCCGGAAATGAGGGAGTCTCAAGCCCCGCCAGCCGTGCCGCGCAGCCCTTGGCCGCGTCGCTCGCGCGCTGGATCTGAGCCGGCAACGGGTCCATATCCGCGATCAACCGCGTCTGGATCAGCTCCGCGGCGTCCATTCCCTGCGCCTTCGCATGGGCCGCGCCCTTTTCCAGGATCGCGGACAGGTTGGTCAGCGCGCGGATGAATACGGGTACCGATACGTCGTACATCGAGAGGGCCATGTGGGCTCCTTGGCTGTGAATACGGAACGTGCGTTGCTGTTGTCCAGGCGGGGCCTGCCGGCACCCGCTGGCCAGAGCATAGACCGGAATCCCGCCGACTGCCCGGTCAGGCTTCAGCCCCGGCGGAAATCGGGCCTTCAATGGTCCGGGCACGGACCTGCGGATCGTGAATGCGTGCGATGCCTTCGTGACCTGACATGTGAGCCTGAGCCTCTGCTGAGATAGAGCGCTGGCGATCGTGCTCGAACGCGTTGCACCAGGTGCTGGGCCTCGCCAATAAAGATGCGCTTTAAGTCACTTATCACCGGGAGGCGATATTTTTATCCGGGTGATATTGCGCGCTCATTTTTATCCGGGTAATATGTGTGAATCGCCTAGTTACCCATCCGATGATGATGACAACCTCCCCCTCCTATACCAGCTTCAACGGACACCAACGCATCGCCACAGGCCCCTTGCTGGCGAACGCGCTGGCCATCAAACATGCGCTCGCACAGGGTACGACCGGCCCCGTGTTGATCTTCGACGATACGACCGGCCGCACCGTGGATGTGGATACCAGGGGAACGGAACAAGAGATCGCCAGCCGATTGCAGCTGGCGACGCCACACAACAAAGATCCTGAAGCCGGGTTGGAAGCGCCGGAGGCCTCCGAGCCCAAAGGCCGCGGTCGACCGAAGCTTGGCGTGGTGGCGCGTGAGGTCACGCTGCTGCCCCGGCACTGGGAATGGCTAGCCGGCCAGCCTGGTGGCGCCTCCGTGGCGCTCAGGAAGCTGGTCGAGGAAGCGCGCCGCGCAGGCAGCGAGAAAGACCGGATGCGACAGGCCCACGAGCGCGCCTATCACTTCATGCTGGCCATTGGCGGCGATCTGCCCGGCTTTGAAGAAGCTACGCGTGCGCTGTTTAGCAATGATGCATCGCGGCTCCGCGAACTGATCGGCGGATGGCCGGCTGACGTGCGCGATCACGCGCTACATCTGGCGGACTATTGATAGTCCAAAGAGAAAACGCAGGCATCTGCGATTTGCAGCGGAGAATATCAACTGGCAACCGGGCCGCATCAGACGGCCCGATGCCGGGCGAGCGCCCCCACCCCACAAGGCGATGAAATCATGACAATTTCAACGAACACGGCAGCGCAAATCCTCGAGCAACTCGCCGACGCACTCATCTTTGCCGATACGGACGGCCGAATCACGGGCTGGAATCATGCCGCGGCAGAACTCTTTGGATATGGCTCGGACGAGGCGCTGGGCCAAAGTCTCGACCTGATCATCCCCGAGCGCCTGCGGGCCGCACACTGGAAGGGATTTCAGGCCGCCATCGACACCGGCAAGACCCGGCTCTCCGGCAAGCCGACGCTGACCAAGGCGATCCACAAGGACGGACGCAAACTCTTCGTGGAAATGACGTTCGCGCTGGTCAGCGATGCGACTGGCAAAGTCATCGGCTCAGTCGCCGTTGCACGGGATGTCACGGACAAGGTCGAGCAGGAACGCGCCCAGAGCGCTGCGGGGCCAGCGTCAAGATAGCCCCCCTTCCGGGACGATCACCAGCAGACAAAACCCACAGTCACTTGCGGGTTTTGTCTTTCCGCCGCTGACGACAGCTACCCGTCAGGTTTGGCCAACACGCCAAATGTGTTCGGCAGAGGCCCAACAGCATGGCAGACCGGAAATTGCAGCCGGCCTTCAGTTCCGGCTTGCACAATAGGCCACAGGGACTATAAATAGAACCATAAATCGAATTCTATTTGGGAGACACAGCATGCTCGATGTTCCCATCGGCAGCGTCGAGGCATCGCCTGAGCGATCAGATCGACCTGATCGCCAGACAGAGGCGGCACCCCCAAAGAACCGCAGACTCGCCCTGCAAGCCCGCAGCCAGGCAACAGAGAAAGCGCTGCTGGATGCTGGCCTGGCCCACTTCGAAGCGCACGGATTCGAGGGCTTGTCGATGCAGGCGGTGGCTGAATACGCTGGCACATCGATTGGCGCCTTGTACTTCCGCTTCGGAGACCGCGAAGGCTTCATTCAGGCCGTGCTGGAACGCGGCTTCGACCAGATCCGCCAGGATACCGACGACTTGCTGGCCAAGGTCACGACCGAGCATGCATCACCGCACGAGGTCATCAATGCCTTCGTGGACCTGGCCGTACGCGTACAGAAGAAGAGTCATGGCGTATTCCATGCCGTACTGCAGCGTGCGCTGGTCGACCCCAAAGCCTGGGAGCCCGTGGGTCGCCTGGGAAACGACGCCACGCGCCGGCTGGTGTCCGCACTGAGCCGGTTTCCGGAGGTGGTAGCCATCCCTGACTGGGAAGCGCGCCTGATGTTCGGAGTGTACGCAGCGCGCAGCGCGCATTTCAACGCGATGTACAACAGCCAGGCACCCTTACCCAAGGGCCATACCGCCATGGTTCACACGCTGTACGAGCTTGTCGTGAGCTATCTGGGCCTGCCCCCAATCGGGCGCGTCGGCCAGGGCACTAATGACCAGGGCGGCCGCCCCAGGAAGCTAGCCACCTCATCGCGTACCCGCCATACGCCGTAGACACCCGTGCAGGCGCTAACGGCCAGCGAATCGAGCGTTGGCCGCTAGCAAACTGACGCAGTCTGGTTGGTCTCTTTCTTCTCCTCACTCAAGGACTCCTATGCAACGTCTGAATGTGGACGCGCCCGGCATTCCCAGAACCACTGTGCTGGACGCGGGCCAGGGCAGACCCACAATTCTGATTCACGGCACGTCCTCAAGCGCCGAAATGGGTTGGGCGCAGTTGCTACCCAGGCTGGCAGCCAAACGGCGCTGCCTCGCGTTCGACATGGTCGGCGCAGGCCAGACCGAAGACCCGGGCGGCCCCATCGCCCTGACCACGCTGGTCCAACAAGTCCGCGCCGTCGCCGACCTAGCTGGAGACGGCAAGCCACTGGATCTTGTCGGCTATTCGCTGGGTGCCGTGGTCGCCGCGGTCGCGGCCGCTGCAATGCCCGACCGTGTGCGCCGACTGGTCTTGCTAGGTGGCTGGGTGCAAAGCAGCAGAAGCATGTGCGTGCTTTTTGACCTCTGGGCGGAGTTGTCACGAACCGACAAGCACCAGCTCGCGAGACTGCTGCTGGTCAACGGCGTATCGGATGCCTTCTTTCAAGCCAACTCCACTGAGGCAATCCAGACCGCACTGGACCGCATCGCCAACCTGCTTTCTGCCGGAGGCGATCGCCAGGCGGAGCTCGATGCCACGATCGATATTCGCGCCGAGCTACCCAAAATCAGAGCCCAGACCCTGGTGATCGGCATGCAGCAAGATCGTCTGGTGCCGCCCGCGCATTGCCGCGATCTGGCTGCAGGCATTGCAGGCGCGCGTTACGAGCAGATCGACTGCGGCCACCTCGTCACGCTGGAACAGCCCGGTGCCCTGCTCGATCTGGTTGAAAGTCATCTTGATAGTCCGACAGGACATTGCCACGAAGAACGACACGGTGCCGCATGACGTCATCGGCGTTCTTCACGTGAGTGGCCAGGGCCACATACGATATCTCAGGAGACAACCCCATGAATGCCAACATCTTGTCCGGGCGCCAGCCTGCCCGACCCGCAGCCACGGAGCACACAGAGCATTTCGACGTGATCATCGTCGGTGCGGGCATCTCGGGTGTAGGCTCGGCCTATCACATGCGGACACAGTGCCCCGGCAAGCGTTTCGTCGTGCTCGAAAGCAAGGACAGCTTCGGGGGCACCTGGCATACCCACCGCTATCCCGGCGTGCGTTCGGATAGTGACCTCTACACCTTCGGCTACCGCTTCAAGCCATGGATAGGGAAACCCATTGCGACTGCGGAAGAGATCCTCAGCTACATGGGCGAAGTGATCGAAGAAAACGACCTCGCTCGGCACATCCGCTATCGCCATCGCATCGATGCGGCCTCCTGGTCTTCCGCCGAAGGACTTTGGACCCTTGATGCCACACGGCTCGAATCGGGAGAGCACGTACGATTCACCACCAATTTCCTGTGGATGTGCCAGGGATACTATCGCCACGATCAGGGCTACCTGCCCGAGTGGACGGGCATGGACAATTTCAAAGGCCCGTTGATTCACGCGCAGACCTGGCCCGAGGAACTGGACGTCCAGGGCAAGCGTGTGGTTGTCGTCGGCTCAGGCGCTACCGCTGCCACCGTCGTGCCGGGATTGGCCCGCCTGGGTGCCAAGGTCACCATGCTGCAACGCTCGCCCACATACTTCATCTCGGGCCGCAACGCCAACGATCTCGCAAACGAGCTACGCCGGCTCGAGATCGACCCGATGTGGATCCACGCCATCATCCGGAAGAAAGTCCTGATGGATGGCGCCATCTTCGCCCGCCGCTCACGTGAAGAACCAGAGGAGGTGCGCAAGGAACTGCTTGCGGGGGTTCGCGCGCAGCTTGGCGAGGACTTCGAACTCGAACCGCATTTTTCGCCACGCTACCGGCCTTGGCAGCAGCGGGTGGCGTTCATTCCGGATGGCGACATGTTCGCGGAAATTCGCGAGGGCAACGCCAGCGTGGTCACTGACGAGATCGACCGGTTCGTCGAGGACGGCGTCGTACTCAAGTCCAACGAGAAGCTAGACGCCGACATCGTTGTGGCCGCTACGGGCTTTCAGCTCAGTGTGCTGGGCGACATTCCGTTTAGCATCGACGGCCAACCGCTGGATTTCTCGAAAACCGTGACCTATCGCGGCATGATGTTCACTGGCGTGCCAAACATGGTCTGGGTATTCGGCTACTTCCGCGCCAGCTGGACGCTACGGGTTGACATGGTCGCCGACTTCGTCTGCCGCCTGCTGAAGCACATGGATGCCACGGGAGCAAAGCAAGTCACCCCACAACTCCGTGAAAACGAGAAAGACATGCCTCTATCCGAGTGGATAGACGCCGACAACTTCAACCCCGGCTATCTCATGCGCGACATTCATCTCATGCCCAGGAGCGGCAACACGCGCGAGTGGCAACACACGCAAGACTACTGGGGAGAAAAGGATGAGTTCCCCGAGATTGATCTGACGGATGGGGCATTTCGTTACGACGCGAATCGCCCATCAGGCAATGCCTGAGCCAGGCCGTGGTCGACTGCACCGTGCCGGATGAATGGCACAAAAAAGCCCGCAATTACGCGGGCTTTTTTGTTCTCTGGTGCGACTCGGCTCTGGCCAGTGCCAGAGGCCGAATCACTCCCACTCGATTGTCGCCGGCGGCTTGCCCGAGACGTCGTACACCACCCGGTTCAGGCCGCGAACCTCGTTGATGATGCGGTTCGAGCAGCGGCCCAGCAGCGAGTACGGCAGGTGCGCCCAGTGGGCGGTCATGAAGTCGGTGGTCTGCACCGCGCGCAGCGCTACGACATAGTCGTACGTACGGCCATCGCCCATCACGCCCACGGACTTCACCGGCAGGAACACGGCAAATGCCTGGCTGGTCAGGTCGTACCAGCTCTTGCCCACCTGATTCGCTTCGCACAGACCGGCAGCGGCGTCCTGCTCCGTGGCGATCGTCTTGCGGAGTTCCTCGATGAAGATTGCATCAGCGCGACGCAGCAGGTCGGCATAGTCGCGCTTGACCTCGCCGAGAATCCGCACACCCAGACCCGGACCCGGGAACGGGTGACGGTAGACCATCTCGGGCGGCAGGCCCAATGCCACGCCCAGTTCGCGCACTTCGTCCTTGAACAGGTCGCGCAGCGGCTCCAGCAGCTTCAGGCCCAGCGTTTCCGGCAGGCCACCCACGTTGTGGTGGCTCTTGATCGTCGTCGCCTTCTTGGTCTTGGTACCGCCCGACTCCACCACGTCCGGGTAGATCGTGCCCTGCGCCAGCCACTTGGCGTTGCTCAGCTTCTTCGCTTCGGCCTGGAAGACTTCCACGAACTCGCGGCCAATGATCTTGCGCTTCTGCTCGGGGTCGGTCACGCCGGTCAGATGGCCCAGGAACTGCTCGGAGGCATCGATATGGACAACCTTCGCGTGCAGGCGGCCTGCGAACATGTCCATCACCATCTTGCCTTCGTCCAGGCGCAGCAGGCCGTGATCGACGAACACGCAGGTGAGCTGGTCGCCAATGGCGCGATGGATCAGCGCGGCGGCCACCGACGAATCGACGCCACCGGACAGGCCGAGGATCACCTCTTCATCGCCCACCTGTTCGCGGATCTTCTCGACGGCTTCGGCGATGTGGTCACGCATGACCCAGTCGGCCTTCGTGGCGCAGATCTCCAGCACGAAGCGCTCGATCATCTCGCGGCCCTTCGACGTATGCGTGACTTCCGGGTGGAACTGCACGCCGTAGTAACCGCGCGCCTCGTCGGCCATGCCGGCGATCGGGCAGCTCGGCGTGGAGGCCATCAGCTTGAAGCCGGCCGGCAGTGCCGTGACCTTGTCGCCGTGGCTCATCCAGACCTTCAGCATGCCGTGGCCTTCGTCCGTGACGAAGTCCTCGATGCCCTTGAGCAGGTTCGTGTGACCATGGGCGCGCACTTCCGCGTAACCAAACTCGCGCGAATCGCTCCACTCCACCTTGCCGCCCAGTTGCACGGCCATCGTCTGCATGCCGTAGCAGATGCCGAGCACCGGCACGCCCAGGTCCCACACGGCCTGCGGCGCGCGCAGCTGGTGGTCCTCGTAGGTGCTGGCGTGGCTGCCGGACAGGATGACGCCCTTCGGCGCGAACTCGCGCACAAACTCGTCGGTGACGTCGTTCGGATGGATTTCGCAGTAGACGTGCGCTTCGCGAACGCGGCGGGCAATGAGCTGTGTGACTTGCGAGCCGAAGTCAAGAATGAGGATTTTGTCGTGCATGATTGGCAGTTGGCAGTGCTTCCGGATCGGGTTCGGGCATCACCTCGGTGCCCGGACCATAGCCAGGCGGTGGCGTGATACCCGGCTCGCGCCGGTATTCGGGAGATGCAGGGGATCCATTCGGGCGCGCCGTGCGGGGCACGCCGGGTTCGTTGTTCGGGGAGTCGCCATTGGCCGCGCCAGGTTCGCGCTCGGCCGTAGCCAGTTCGGCCTGTTGCCGCTCACGCAGCCGCACCTTCTTGGCCGCGGGGATCTGCACGATGGCAAAAAAGATCAGTACGGCTGCCAGCGTTAGCAACCAGACCTTGCCCACGCCTTGTACGGGAATGTCGAGAAACAGCGTCCATACGGTCACCAGCAGCGCGCTGACCAGATTCACATAGCCCGTGGTCCGCGCCACGGCGACGGTCAACTGGCCGTTGATGGTGGCCTGGAACAGCAGCCAGGACAGTCCGATCGTCGCCACGCCAAGCAATTGCCCGAAGAGGGCCGGCTGGGGCTGCGGCAATTGCAGCGCGGCATACAGCGTGGTGAACGGTGACGCCAGCAGCAGGATGCCAAGCAGCAAGTCCAGCAAGGCGTCGAAGAACAGCACGGCTCGCAGCAATACCTTCATGAGCGCTCCTTTTTTGCAGCGCGGCCGCGCGGCCCCGTCAGCATCGACGAAACCAGCGCGGCCGTGGTGGGAGGCACCAGATCGAAATCAATCGATATGGTAGTTCGGCGCTTCCTTGGTGATCTGCACATCGTGGACATGCGACTCGCGCATCCCCGCGGCGGTGATCTGCACGAACTCGGCGGTTTCGTGCCATTGGGCGATCGAGCTTGCGCCACAGTAGCCCATCGACGCGCGAATGCCACCGGTCAACTGGTGGATGATCGCCTGCACCGAGCCCTTGTAAGGTACGCGGCCTTCGATGCCTTCAGGCACGAGCTTGTCGACGTTGGCCGTGTTGTCTTCCTGGAAGTAGCGGTCAGCGGCACCGTCCTTCATCGCGCCGACCGAACCCATGCCACGGTAGCTCTTGAACGAACGACCCTGATACAGGAACACTTCACCCGGCGCTTCCTCGGTACCCGAGAACATGCCACCCATCATCACGGTGTGGGCGCCAGCGGCCAGTGCCTTGGCAACGTCACCCGAATAGCGCACGCCGCCATCGGCGATCAGCGGCACGTCCGTGCCCTTGAGCGCTTCGGCCACGTTCGACACGGCGGTGATCTGCGGCACGCCTACGCCAGCAACGATACGCGTCGTGCAGATCGAGCCCGGGCCGATACCGACCTTGACGCCATCTGCGCCATGTTCGACGAGTGCCAGCGCTGCCGCGCCAGTGGCGATGTTGCCACCCACGACCTGCACTTGCGGGAAGTTCTGCTTGACCCAGCGCACGCGGTCCAGCACGCCCTGGCTATGGCCGTGCGCGGTATCGACCACGATCACGTCCACACCGGCCTTGACCAGCAACTCCACACGCTCGTCGTTGTCCGGACCCACGCCCACTGCCGCGCCTACGCGCAGTTGGCCGTGTGCATCCTTATTGGCCAGCGGGTTTTCCACGGCCTTCTGGATATCCTTCACGGTAATCAAGCCGCGCAGTTCGAACGCGCCGTTGATTACGAGCACACGCTCCAGACGATGGCGGTTCATCAGGCGCTTGGCTTCTTCCAGCGGAGCGCCTTCGGCGACGGTTACGAGCTTTTCTCGCGGCGTCATCTTCGCGCGCACCGGGGCGTCGAGTTCTTCCTCGAAGCGCAAGTCGCGGTTGGTGATGATGCCGACTACGGTCTTGCCTTCCAGCACCGGGAAGCCCGAAATGCCATGCTGCTGCGACAAGGCGATCACATCGCGCACCTTCATTTCCGGAGAAATGGTGATCGGATCACGCAGCACGCCCGATTCGTAGCGCTTCACACGCTGCACTTCGCGCGCCTGGTCGGCTGGCTTCAGGTTCTTGTGGACGATGCCGATACCACCGGCCTGTGCCATGGAAATGGCAAGGCGAGCTTCCGTCACGGTATCCATGGCGGCGGAAACCAGCGGAATGTTCAAATCGATGGAACGGGTCAGGCGGGTGCGGAGGGAAACATCCCGGGGCAGGACGGCCGAATAGGCCGGGACGAGCAGCACATCATCGAATGTGAGTGCTTTCTGGACAAGACGCATAGCGAATCCTCTAGGCGCAAAAGCAGATTATACAGGAATGCAGGATTTGCTGATGCGTTATCGCATGGCGTTTGCTAATCTCGGCCTCCTTTTTAGACGCCCCTTCGGGGCCAAGCGGGAAGACCATGGGAATCGGGGTGTTGTGCGGACTGTTGGCGGGAGCATTCTGGGGCATGGTGTTCATCGCGCCCAAGCTGCTGCCGGTGTTCTCCCCCTGGGAACTCGCGATCGGCCGGTACCTCGCCTACGGTCTGGTGGCCTGCGTCGCGGCGCTGCCCCTGATGGGCCGCATCGCCCGCAAACTGACCCGCGCCGACTGCGTCGCCCTGCTGCGCCAGGCATTCACCGGCAACCTGCTCTATTACGTGCTGCTGGCCTTCGGCGTGCAGTTGGCGGGCGTCGGACCGACCTCGCTGATCATCGGCATCCTGCCGATTTCGGTCACGCTTATGGGCCGGCGCGACCATGGCGCCGTGCAACTGCGCCGGCTGGTGCTGCCACTGCTCGTGGTGGCAGCCGGGATCGCCTGCATCAACATTGATCTTTTCGCCGGGGGCGGCAGCGCGCACGGCGCCACAATCGGCGCAGCGGCGCGCCCCGTCTGGCAGAAAATCGCCGGTGTGATCTGCGCGGCCGGCGCTCTGGTCTGCTGGACGCTTTATGCCGTCGACAATGCTCGCTACCTTCAGCGCAACCCGCACTACAGCGGCAACGAATGGTCCGCGCTCTACGGCTTGTCGACCGGGCTGGTATCGGCGGTTCTCGCCGCAATCGGCTGGGCGATGTTTGGCGACACCCTGACCGCCCCCGACAGCGGCCGCGACTGGCAGTTGTTCTGGATGGTCAATGCGGCCGTGGCGCTCGGAGCGTCGCTAATTGGCAACAACCTCTGGAACATTTCAAGCCGTCGTTTGCCACTGACGCTGTCCGGTCAGATGATCGTTTTCGAGACGCTCTTCGCGCTGGCATACGGGTTTGTATTCGATCATCGCTGGCCGCGGCCCCTCGAGATGGCCGCGATCATGCTGTTGATGGCAGGCGTGGCGTGGTCCGTGCGCTTGCACGCGACCGACAAGTCTCAGTAGACTAACGAGCCATGACGCACGGGTCACATCACTGTCAACCCTACTGGCGTCTGATGCCCATCTGCAACCCGCTCGACCTGTTGACGCCTTCGCCATGAACCGATCGTCCGTGCTGTACCTGCTGATTGCTGCAAGCCTTGCCGTCCCCGGCACCGCATTCTCCCAATGGCAATGGAAGGACACCAACGGTCGCACGGTCTACAGCGACACGCCGCCACCGCCGTCCGTGCCGGACCGCGCCATCATCATGGCGCCGGGCCGCGCGCCGGGCATGTATCACGCAGTGGAAGCCGATGCCCCGCCCAAAGGCGACGCACCGGCAAAGGCCGACGCTCCGCGTATGCAACCCACCAGCGTCAAGGCAGGCGGCGCCAAGCCGAAGGACGCGGACACCGAGTTCCAGGAGCGACGTGACGCGCGCTTGAAGGCGGATCTCGAAGCCGCCACCAAGGAGCGAGAGCAACTGGCCAGGCAACAGAATTGCCAGGAATTGCGCAACTACGCGGCGGGGCTGAATCAAGGGATGCGCGCCGCGAAGGCGGGTCCCGATGGCGTGCCGGTGCGTCTAAACGACGACGAGCGTGCCGCGGAGATTGCGCGCACCAACGACGCGCTGCAGCAGTGCAATAGCTGACAGGGCGCAAAGCGACCCGCACGCCACTCATCCGCCGCTCATCCGCCACTCATCCGCCACTCATCCGCCACTCATCCGCCACTTAACAAGCCACTTAGAGGCGCTATCAAAATGAAGCGAAGCGGTTCTGGCTAGGCGCGCGGCCGCAGACAGTACAAGTGGTACGGCAAGGCCGCGCAACGACGCCAGAATCATTTTGATAGTGCCTCTTAGGCGCCCTGCCCGCCTCCACGCAGCCATTTCTGGCCCTCGCGCGTGCCGGACGCTCGCGTCCTCTGAACCCGCTTGCGCCGCGCGGTCTTCGGGTCGGCAGTCAGCACACGATACACTTCCACGCGATCGCCCTGCCTTACCGGGGTATCCAGCGTCTTGAGCTTGCCGTAGACACCAACGCGCAGCGTGCTCGGATCAACCTCGGAACAGGCTTGCGTCAGGCCACTGGCCTCGATCGCACCGATGATCGTCGTCCCCGCGGGAACATCCAACTCCTTCAGGAACACGGTATCCGGCCGCGCGTAGCAAACGGACAGGCGCACCAGACCGCCCACCTCAGCCGTTGTTGGCGTTGTCGGCATAAACCACCTCGGCGCGTTTGACGAAGGCATCAACAAAGGTATTGGCGATCACGCTGAATACCGGCCCGATGATCTTCTCCAGAAAGACGCTGGAGAACTCGTAATGCAGGTGAAATTCGATCTTGCACGCATCCTCACGCAGCGGCGTGAAGCGCCAGGAGCCATTGAAGACCTTGAAAGGCCCGTCGGCGAACGTCATATCAATGCGGGACGGACGTTCCTGAGCATTACGCGTGTGGAAGAACTGCTTGATCCCTTTGAAATGAATATGGATCTTGGCATCGAGCAGCGTATCGGTCTGCTCGAACACCTCCACGCCGCCACACCACGGCAGAAACTTGGGATAGTCCTCCACGCGGGTGACCAGATCGTACATCTGTTCGGCCGAGTGGCCGAGCAGGACGGATTTATGGACGTCTGCCATGTATTCGGATTACAGGGCACCGGCGGGCTGGGCCGGGGCCGGGGCGTTTGCTAAAATCGCAATTTTAGCCGACAGCCGCGCGTACGGCACGTCCGGCGCCGCCGCACCCACCCCGGCTGACTTACGCTGTCGCCCAAGACCGGCGCGACAAATACCTTCAGGAACCACTTCCCGCATGACGATCGCTGACAACAAGAAGGCCTTTTTCGACTACTTCATCGAAGAGCGCTATGAGGCCGGGATCGTGCTCGAAGGCTGGGAGGTCAAGGCGATTCGCGCCGGGCGCGTGCAGATCAAGGAAGGCTACGTCGTGGTGCGCGACGCAGAGATGTTCCTGATCGGCGCCCATATCAGCCCGCTGCAAAGCGCCTCCACCCACATCAACCCGGACCCTGTGCGCACGCGCAAGCTGCTGCTGAAGGCCGACGAGATCAAAAAGCTGATCGGCAAGGTCGAGCAGCGCGGCTATACGTTGGTGCCGCTGAATCTGCACTACACGCGCGGCCGCGTCAAATGCGAGATCGGGCTGGCCAAGGGCAAGAAGCAGTTTGACAAGCGCGAAACAGAAAAGAACCGCGACTGGGATCGCGAGAAGGCTCGCATCATGAAGGGTGGCGTGAAGGAATGATGGCAGCGCCAGATAAGCCATAGACAAAAACGGAGGCATGAGCCTCCGTTTTTGTTTCTGCCGACCTACTACCTATTGGTCCCATGCGGCACTCAGACGGCCTTCTCCGTCTTCTGGCCCTTCACAATCTGCAGCGCGGACGCGATCATCGAACTCATCTCGCCAAGGTTGCCCGGCACGATCAATGTGTTGCCCTGCTTGGCCAGGTTGCCAAACGCCGCCACATACTCCTCCGCGACCTTGAGGCTGACTGCCTCGGAACCGCCCTCGCCCCGGATCGCGTGACCGATCTTCTCGATCGCCTGCGCATTTGCCTCGGCCACGGCCAGAATCGCGGACGCCTCACCTTGGGCCTTATTGATAGCCGCCTGCCTTTCACCCTCTGACTTCTGAATCGCCGCCTCGCGCGCGCCAGACGCCAGATTGATCTGCTCCTGCCGCTTGCCTTCCGATGCTGCAATCAGCGCGCGCTTTTCGCGCTCGGCAGTGATCTGCGCCTGCATGGCATGGAGAATTTCCTTGGGCGGCGTAAGATCCTTGATCTCGTAGCGCAACACCTTCACACCCCAGTTTGCCGCGGCCTCATCCAGCGCATTGACCACGCTGTGGTTGATGAACTCGCGCTCCTCGAAGGTTTTATCGAGTTCCAGCTTGCCGATCACCGAGCGCAGCGTGGTCTGTGACAGTTGCGTAATGGCCACCACGAAATTGCTCGAGCCATAGGACGCCTTCATCGGGTCGGTCACCTGGAAGTACAGCACACCATCGACCTGCAATTGCGTGTTGTCCTTCGTAATGCAAACCTGGCTCGGCACATCGAGCGGGATTTCCTTGAGGATGTGCTTGTAGGCCACTCGATCGATGAAAGGCACGACGACGGTGAGGCCTGGTGTCAGCGTGGCGTGATAGCGCCCCAGACGCTCCAGTACCCACGCGTGCTGCTGCGGCACGATCTTGACCGACTTCGCAATCAGCACGATGGCGGCAATGAGCAGGATCAGCGGAAACAAACCTAGCTGATAGGCAAGCATATATACGACTCCCTTCGAAAGGATTGACGACTGGGTAATGCGGAAGAAGTCAGGCCGTGTAGTGACGCGCCACGATCAACGTGGCTCCACGCACTTCGACAATGCGATAGCGGCCCGGTTTCGGCTCGGCGCCCGGTGCCAGCTCCACGGTCCAATCCGCGCCGCGGTAGGGCACGCGCGCGCGACGGGAATCGTCCCAGGCGGGCACTTCGAGTTCCTGACCGATATCGAGATTGACGTCCGGATTGGATGCGGCGTCGCGGCGCCTCAGCTTGCCAAAGCGCGTGCGGCGTAACAACAGGATGCCAATGATCGCAACCAGCGCGGCGGCGACGGTCTGTATTGGCTCATCAGCACCCAGCAGCGCAGCCACACCGCCTGCGGCAACCCCGAGGGCGATCATCAGCAAATAGAAGGTCCCCGTCGCCAGCTCCGCAATCACCAGCACGACCGCAACGGCAAACCAAAGGTAGTACGACGTCATCCCGCTCCTTTCCCGGAGGAAACAAGACACCCCACCCGCAAAAACAAAAACCCCCGCCAAACGCCTACGGCGTCTGCGGGGGCAGATGGAACACCTGCCGCAGGGCCGGTGTCACGCGGCACGCTGGCCGAGGGCCAAGCGCCGTCTATACGTGATCCTCTCTATTGTGACGCGAAATGCCTCACGAAGCCAGTTGCTGCCAGGTTTCGACCACTGAATCAGGATTCAGCGAGATCGACTTGATACCTTCATTGGCCAGCCAGACCGCGAAGTCCGGATGATCCGAGGGGCCCTGACCGCAGATGCCAACATACTTGTTCAGGCGCAGCGCTGTCGAAATGGCGCGCTGCAGCATGAAACGCACTGCCGGATCACGCTCGTCGAAGTCCTTCGCAAGCAGTTCCATGCCCGAGTCACGATCGAGACCCAGCGTCAGCTGCGTCAGGTCGTTCGAGCCGATCGAGAAACCGTCGAAGAACTGCAGGAACTCCTCGGCCAGGATCGCGTTGGACGGCACTTCGCACATCATGATGATGCGCAGACCGTTCTCACCGCGCTTCAGGCCGTGCTTGGCCAGCAGTTCGATCACGCGCTCGGCCTGGCCCAGCGTACGCACGAACGGCACCATGATCTCGACGTTGGTCAGGCCCATCTCGTCGCGCACGCGCTTCATGGCCTTGCATTCCATCTCGAACGCTTCGGCGAAGTCCTCGGAGATGTAGCGCGAAGCACCACGGAAGCCCAGCATCGGGTTCTCTTCGTCCGGCTCGTAGCGCGAACCGCCGATCAGCTTCTTGTACTCATTCGACTTGAAGTCCGACAGGCGCACGATCACGGGCTTCGGATAGAACGCGGCACCGATTGTCGCAATGCCTTCCGCCAGTTTGTCGACATAGAACGCACGCGGGCTGGCGTGGCCACGCGCCACCGATTCCACGGCCTTCTTCAGGTCGGCATCGACTTGCGGATAGTCGAGGATCGCCTTCGGGTGAACACCAATGTTGTTGTTGATGATGAACTCGAGGCGGGCCAGGCCGACGCCGTGGTTCGGAATCTGCGCGAAGTCGAACGCAAGCTGGGGATTGCCAACGTTCATCATGATCTTGGTCGCGATCTCGGGCATCTCGCCACGCTGGACCTCGGTCACTTCGGTTTCGAGCAGGCCATCGTAAATCCGGCCCTCGTCACCTTCGGCGCAAGACACCGTCACCAGCGTGCCATCCTTCAGCAAGTCGGTCGCATCGCCGCAACCCACAACAGCGGGCACGCCCAGTTCACGCGCGATGATCGCAGCGTGGCAGGTACGGCCACCACGGTTGGTCACGATTGCCGCAGCGCGCTTCATCACCGGCTCCCAGTTCGGGTCGGTCATGTCGGCCACCAGTACGTCACCAGGTTGCACGCGCTCCATCTCAGACGGATCGTTGATCACGCGCACCGGACCCGTACCGATCTTCTGGCCGATCGCACGACCGCTGGTCAGCACCGGCGCCGTGCCCTTGAGCTTGAAGCGCTGCTCGGCCTTGCCGGCCGACTGGCTCTTCACGGTCTCCGGGCGGGCCTGCAGGATGTAGATCTTGCCATCCTTGCCGTCCTTGCCCCACTCGATGTCCATCGGACGGCCGTAGTGCTTCTCGATGATCATTGCGTAACGCGCGAGTTCGGCCACGTCGTCATCGGTGATCGAATAGCGATTGCGCAGCTCAGGCGGCACGTCCACGGTCTTCACGCGGCCAGCTTCGCCCGGCTTCGTGAATTCCATCTTGATCAGCTTCGAACCGATCGAACGGCGGATGATCGGGTACTTGCCCGCTTGCAGCATCGGCTTAAAGACGTAGAACTCGTCCGGGTTCACCGCGCCCTGCACAACCGTTTCGCCCAGGCCGTAGCTCGACGTGATGAAGACCACATCGGGGAAGCCCGATTCGGTATCGATCGTGAACATCACGCCCGAGGACGCCAGATCCGAACGCACCATGCGCTGGACGCCGGCGGAGAGCGCCACCACGTCATGCGCAAAGCCCTTGTGCACGCGGTACGAGATAGCGCGGTCGTTGTAGAGCGAGGCGAACACGTGCTTGATCTTGTCCAGCACGTCGTCGATGCCGCTGACGTTGAGGTATGACTCCTGCTGGCCGGCGAACGATGCATCGGGCAAATCCTCGGCCGTGGCCGAGGAACGCACTGCGAACGATGCCTCGGCACCTTCGCGAGCCGACACGCGTGCGTAATGCTCGCGGATCTCCGCCTCCAGACGCGGCTGGAACGGCGCCGCGGCTACCCAGCCACGAATCTCGGCGCCGGCTTCCGCCAGGGCCTTGACGTCGTCGACGTTGAGCGTCTTCAGACGTTCGGAGATGCGGCTGGTCAGGTTGTTGTGCGCAAGAAAGTCGCGGAATGCGAGCGCGGTCGTGGCGAAACCGCCCGGAACGCGAACGCCGGCACCGGCGAGCTGGGAGATCATTTCCCCCAACGACGAGTTCTTGCCGCCGACAACTTCCACGTCCTGCATCCGTAGCTGCTCGAACGGCAGCACGTAGGCGCCGGTATCTACCTGGTTGGTCATAAAAGCCTCAAAACAAAGTAAGAAATCTTTTGCACCGACCGGCATATTGTTGGCGTTCTGTTCCCGGCGGATCGCTTGGCTGAGCAATTCCGTGTGCTATCGGCGGCACTGATGCTGCAGTGCACATTGTCGACAATCCGGCCTCAAATCGTTGCCTGGCCGGCATTGGCGGAATTGCTTAGCCAAAAGATCGCCGCTATTCTACCGTGCCGCATCGCACTTTCGCGTAGCCGCGGCTTCAAATAATTGTTCAGACATGTCCCTGCCCGAAACGCCTGAAGGCACACAACCGCTGGCGCAGCCCACGGCCGCCTCTGGCGCGACCGACGCCACCGCTCAGTCCGCTGAGGTCCCCGCCACGAATCGCCCTGCCGTGCGCACGGTCTTTATCGTGTCGGATGGCACCGGCATCACAGCCGAAACATTCAGCCATTCGATCCTGGCCCAGTTCGAGATGCGGTTCCGCAAAGTGCGTATGCCGTTTGTCGATACGCCCGAAAAGGCACATGTGGCCGTCGGCAAGATCAACGAGGCGTTCTATAACGAGGGCGTTCCGCCGATCGTGTTCACCACGCTGGTCAACGCCGAATCCAACAAGGCGATTCGCCGGGCCAAGGCGATGATCCTCGACATGTTCCAGACCTTCATCGAGCCACTCGAGAAGGAACTGGGCCTGAAATCCACCCATGCCATCGGCCGTTTCCACCAAAATGCGGACACCGAGGCTTATAAGAACCGTATCGAGGCGATCAACTTCTCGCTGGCGCACGACGACGGCCAGTCGCACAAGAACCTCGAAGACGCCGATGTGATCCTGGTTGGCGTGTCGCGCAGCGGCAAGACGCCGACCAGCCTGTATCTTGCGATGCAGTACGGCCTCAAGGCGGCGAACTATCCGCTGATTCCTGACGATTTCGAGCGAGGCCGCCTGCCCTCGGCGCTGTATGCATACAAGCAGAAGATCTTCGGCCTCTCCATCGATCCGCAACGTCTGACGGAAATCCGCAACGAGCGGCGTCCGGGCAGCAAGTACGCAGCCGTGGAGAACTGCCGCTACGAAGTCAATGAGGCGGAGTCGATGATGCGCCGTGAAGGCATCAAGTGGCTGTCGTCGACACACAAGTCGATCGAAGAGATTGCCACGACGATCCTCCAGGAAATCAAGGTCGATCGGGACAACTATTAATAGCGGTGGCGTTTTCAGAATCGCGCCCTATCGGCGCTGCACCGATAAGGGCACGATGAAGGCTGTTCCAACATGCCTGCATCGGATAGATGTTCTTCATGACAGCAGATCGTCAGCCCCTCCCGCCAAACCGGGCTGCAGGCCGGAAAGCGCCCAACGAACTGGCGTATTCGGGCTCTTCTCACGCCCTGAAGGCTGCGGGCCTGGTCTTCAGCGGCGTCGCACTGTCGTTGGCCGGAATCTTCGCCATCATCGAGTATTCGTCCAGCCATTCGCGGGCACTGATCGCTGCGGACATCAAGACCGTTTCAGCCGAAGTCAGGGCAATCAATACTCGGCTGGACTCCCATCAGGCTGCCACGGAGCAGCGATTCAATCGGGTCGAGCAGCGCCTCGACAAATTCGACGAGCGGTTCAAGCGGATTGACGATCGTTTCGAGAGCCTCGAGTCGAGGTTTGACTTGAAGCTCGAGCACCTCGAGACAAGATTCGATTCGAAACTGGAGCGCCTCGAAACCAGGCTCGACCAGAAACTCGACACCGTAGCGGATCTGCTACGTCAGTTGGTGTCCCAGAATGCAGATCAGCCCGCCGGCACCGGACAACCAGCTGCCTGGCGAGCCAGATAACTCAGCCCACCGCCAAGACACTTGGCGTCCGTGCTAACCGCCGCTAGCGCGGCGTTGCCGGACGGCTTCAAACAGGCAGACTGCCGTTGCGGCGGCCACATTCAGCGACTCCAATCCTCCAGGCTGCGGAATGCCAACCGTACGGGAAACATGCGCCATCCACTCGGGGCTGACTCCTCCCCCTTCATTGCCAACCACCCAGCCAACCGGCTGACGCAGATCTGTATCGAACACCGCCGCGTCCGCATGGGATGACGTCGCCAGTAACGGCACTGCCAGCCGGCTCTCAAGCATTTCAAGCGTGCAATGCTCGACGATATTCAAGTGGAAGTTCGCGCCCATACCGGCGCGCAACGTCTTGACCGACCACGCGAATGCGCAACCTTTGGTCAGGAACGCATGTGGAATGCCAGCGGCCGCAGCGCTTCGAAGAATCGAGCCTACGTTGCCCGCATCCTGCAGACCATCCAGAATGATGCAATCGGTATCGATGCTTGCCGGGAGATGGCCGGCCGGCGTATCGATCACCAGCATCAGGTCGACACCGTTGACCACACTGCTGATCTGCTCGAACAACGCATCAGCCAATACAACCAGCTTGTCCGAGTCGATCTTCTCGAGCAGCGCGCGCACCTCAGCGTGGTCATAATGGCGCTCGCTCACCACGCAGCTCGCGGGCTGCCCAAGCGCAGCCACATAGGCCTGCGCGAGATGGATGCCATCGAGCACGGACTGCCCCGCCTTGCGGCGCTGGTGCGTGGACCCCGTCAGGGCCTTCAACTGTTTGAACAGCGCGTTGTCGCGCGAAGTGACATGCTTCAAAGGTCTGCCTCAGAAAGGCGGCGCTTCGGACGACATGGTGCGCACCATGCCACGCTCAAGCACCTTGCGCACCGGCGCAAACGAACGCCGATGATGCGGCGTCGCGCCGAATTGTTCGAGCGCGGTGAAATGCTGTGGCGTCGGGTAGCCAAAGTGAGAGTCGAACCCGTACTCAGGGTACTCCTGGTGCAGCTTCAACAGTTCACGATCGCGCGCCACCTTCGCCAGGATCGAAGCCGCGGAAATTGCCCGTACCTTGGCATCACCCTTGACGATAGCCTCGACCGGGAACGCCACCTGCGGACAACGATTACCATCGACCTGCACGAGATCGGGGATGACACCGCTCGCGGCCAACCCCTGCACCGCCCGCTGCATCGCGAGCATCGATGCGTGAAGGATATTGATCGAATCGATCTCCTCAACCGACGCGGATGCGATATGCCATCCCAGCGCGTGTTCGCAGATGCGATCGAACAGTGCCTCGCGCTTTTCCGCACTGAGGATCTTCGAATCGGCCAAACCGCGGATTTGCCGCGCGGGATTCAACACCACAGCCGCAGCGTAAACGGGACCCGCCAAAGGGCCACGCCCAGCCTCATCGACCCCACACAAGCGCTGCACCACGGCAACGGTTTGAGTCAGTTCCAGGCCCAACTGGCTAGAAGCCGCAGCTTTCGTTCGCGCCATCAGACCACTCCACGGCTGCGCATCAGATCGACGACCACGCCGGCAGCCAGCTTCGCCGTGTCGCGCTTCAGGGTTTCGTGCATCGTCGTGAAATGCTGCCGCAGGAAGGCGATATTGCCCTCGTCATTGAGTTGCAGCAGCGTCTCGCGTGCCAACGCCTCCGGCGTCGCATCGTCCTGTAGCAGTTCGGGAACAACAAAGCGTCCCGACAGGATATTAGGCAGCCCGACATACGGCAGATAACCCTGCCGTTTCATGATCTGCGCCGTCAGCCAGGGCACCTTGTACGAGATCACCATGGGTTTCTTGTACAGCGCGGCCTCGAGCGTTGCCGTGCCACTTGCAAGCAGCACAACATCGGCGGACTCCATCGCAAGATGCGATTGGCCGTCAACTACGGTCAGGTCGATATCCGGATACTGCGCGTGCAAGCCAGCAACAATCTCCCGCAGCGGTGCGCTGGCAACAGGCAGCACGAAAGCGAGGTTGCCGTCCATGCGGTGCATACGGTCCATCGCGGCGAAGAACGTCGCGCCGAGGTTGCGCACCTCTGATTGTCGACTGCCAGGCAACACCGCCACGATTCGTTTGCCTTCCGGCAAATCCAGCTTCGCCCTCGCACCCGCAACGTCGGGCACCATCGGGATTACGTCAGCTAGCGGATGGCCGACGTAGGTTGCCGGAATGCCAGCCTTCGCATAGATCTCGGGCTCGAACGGGAACAGGCAGAGGATATGGTCTACGGCCCGCGCTATCGTGCGGATGCGGCCTCCACGCCAGGCCCAGATCGACGGGCTGACAAAATGGACAACCGGAATGCCCGCGCGGCGCAGCGGCACTTCCAGACCGAAGTTGAAATCGGGAGCGTCGACGCCGATAAAGCATAGCGGCGGTCGCGCCAGCAATTGCTCGCGAATCTCACGCCGCGTGGCCAGAATTTCGCGTAGCGAGCCCAGTACCTCGACATAGCCATTGACCGATAGCGTTTCCATCGGCCAATGCGAGACAAATCCCTGCGCCATCATGCGATGGCCACCGATACCGGCGTAATCCACCGATTCGCCAAGCCTCGCACGCAGGCCTTCCAGCAGCAGCGAAGCAAGCAAGTCGCCAGATGCCTCACCGGCAACCATGGCGATACTACCTCGCTTGTTCCCATTAGCACCCGCATCGGCGGGAAGCACGGCCTGCACGGTGTCGACCATGTCGCGCCGGAATCAGCGAACGATACCGCGCTGGGTCGCGGCCAGGAACTCCACGAACGCCTGCAGCGGCACAGCGGTAGTGGCGTCTACCTGACCGAGCATCGCCGTGATTTCCGCCCGCGCATCGTCGAAACTCAGATCAGACTTGTACAACAACTTGTACGCCTGACGCAGCGCCGCGATCTGCCCGGCATCGAATCCGCGACGACGCAGACCTTCGACGTTGATGCCGTGCGGGGTCGCCTTGTTGCCATTCTTGTCGCTGGCCGCGATAACGAAGGGCGGCACGTCCTGCACCAATGCCGAAGCACCGCCAAGCATCGCATGAGCACCGATGCGGACGTACTGGTGCACGCCGCTCATGCCGCCCAGAATTGCCCAGTCCCCGACTTCCACGTGGCCGGCGATCTGCGCGTTACTGGAGAACACCGTGTGGTTGCCCACAGAGCAGTCGTGCGCGATGTGCACGTAGGCCATGATCCAGTTGTCGTTACCGAGACTGGTCACGCCGCGATCCTGCACGGTGCCCGTATGGATCGTCGTGAATTCGCGAATCGTGTTGCGATCGCCGATCACGAGCTGCGTCGGCTCGTTGGCGTACTTCATATCCTGCGGCACACCGCCCACGGAGGCATACGGACCAATGCGGTTACCTGCGCCGATCGTGGTGTGGCCTTCGACCGTGGTATGGGAACCGATCCGCGTGCCGCTACCGATCCGCACATTCGGGCCGACGATCGAAAACGGGCCGACGGTAACATCGTCAGCCAGTTCCGCCTTCGGATCGACTAGTGCGGTAGGATGGATTTGCGTCATACGTGCTGTCCTGTGGTCTGTTCTGCTTGGGGTCCGTGCTCAGCCTTCGGCTTGCTTCACGGTGCACATCAGTTCGGCCTCGCAGGCCACCTCACCGTCCACGGTCGCGCTGGCCTTGAACTTCCAGATACCGCGGATGTAGCGCTCCACGGTCACGTTCAGGTGAAGCTGATCGCCCGGATACACCACGCGCTTGAAGCGCGCGCCGTCGATCCCGACGAAGTAATACAACGCACCTTCCTTGCGTTCCATATCGGCGCCAAACGTCAGAAGACCTGCGGACTGAGCCAGCGCCTCGAGGATCATGACGCCCGGCATCACGGGTTGGTCCGGGAAGTGGCCCATGAAGTACGGTTCGTTGATCGTCACGTTCTTCAGCGTCTTGATCCGCTTCTGCGGTTCGAACTCGAGCACACGGTCGACCAGCAGGATCGGATACCGATGCGGCAGCAACTTCAGGATCTTGCGGATATCGATTTCGGATGCGGTCATGATGATTTCTCTTCGTCTTGTTTGTTCTGTGCGGGGGCGTTGTTTTCACCGCGCAGCCTGCGTTCCAGTTGCACGACACGTTCGCGCAGCTTTGACAAGCCACGTACGATTGCCGCGTTTCGCTCCCATTCGCCATGCGACGTGAACGGGAACACGCTCGTGTAATGCCCACCGGGTTTAGTAATCGATTTGGTAATCGACGTACCGCCGGACACTGTGGTCCGGTCAGCGATATTCAAATGGCCAGAAAAGTTGGCCGCGCCGCCGATCACGCAGAACCGGCCAATCTTCGTGCTGCCCGAAACCGCAGCCGTTCCCGCGATAACGGTGTGCGCCCCCACGTGCACGTTATGCGCGATCTGCACCTGGTTGTCGATCTTGCAACCGTCCTCGATCACCGTGTCAGCCATCGCGCCACGATCCACGGCCGTATTGGCGCCAATCTCCACGTCGTTGCCGAGCACCGCGCGCCCCACCTGGGGAATCTTGACGTACTCGACACCCGTCGGCCCGATATCCGGCGCAAAACCAAAGCCATCTGCGCCGATCACCGCCCCGCTATGCAGGATGTTGCGCGCGCCAATCACGCAACGATGATATACAGAAACATTGGCGTAGATGAGCGTATCTTCGCCGATCTCCGCGCTTGCGCCGATAAAGGCATTTGCGAGGATCCGAACACGCTCGCCGAGCCGGGCACCGGACTCGATCACCACGTTGGGGCCGATAAAACACGATGCCGGGACCACCGCATCGGGCGCCACGCTGGCACGGGGATCGATCCCAGTCCGTGAATCGGCATTAGCGGCGCGGTCGAAGCGCTGCGCAACACGGGCAAAGCAGACGTAGGGATTGCGTGCCACCAGCCAATTGCGCCGTTCGGCTTGCCCTTCCGCACGAATGCGCTCAAGGTCTGCCGGTGACACGATGACGGCGCCTGCGGCCGAGGCGAGCGCCTGTGGCAAATACAGCGGATTGGAGAGGAAAGACAGGTCGCCGGGACCAGCCTGGTCTAGCGGCGCCAGGCCGACTACGGCCAGGTCGGGATCACCCACAACCTGCGCGCCGTTCTCGGTGGCGAGCTGACCCAGTGTGGGTGTCTTCATGGCAGTACTTCCTTGAGAATCGAAACGGCAGACGACGCTTTGGCGTCGTCGCTTACTTGCCCGTGCTGCCGGCGTTCAGCGCCTTCATCACGTCATCGGTGATGTCGATGCGCGGATTCACGTAGACGGCTTCCTGAACGATCAGATCATACTTGCGCTGCTCGGCGATTTGACGAATCACGCGGTTGGCACGCTCCAGCACCTGTGCCAGTTCCTCGTTACGGCGCTGGTTCAGATCCTCGCGGAACTCACGCTGCTTGCGCTGGAATTCGCGATCGAGATCGGCCACTTCGCGCTGACGGCGCTGGCGGTCCGCGTCCGCAAGCACGGCCGTGTCCTTGTCGAGCTTGTCAGCCATGGCCTTGATCTTCTGGGCCATATCCTGCAGTTCACGGTCACGCTTGGAGAATTCCTGCTCGAGCTTGACCTGCGCAGCCTTCGCCGGCTGCGAATCGCGCAGGATACGTTCCGAGTTGACCGCAGCAATGCGCGCCTCCTGAGCCATCGCCGGGGCCGCCGCGCACAAGGCCGCAGCGGCCAGCGCGGCCGCGCTCAGGGATTTCACCAGTGGAGTGTAAATTTTCATCAAACAAATCCTCTGTGGGGATCAGAACGCAGTACCGATCTGGAACTGGAAGCGTTGAACCTTGTCAGTTTCATCCTTCTTCAGCGGGAAGCCCATGCTAACCTTCAGCGGGCCGATCGGCGAAAGCCACGACATACCGAAACCAGTCGAGTATTTCAGATCGCTGAACGAAAGCGGTGCCCCTTCCTGGTAAACGTTACCGAAGTCGAAGAACGTGAACAGTCGCAGCGTGCGGTCAACACCCGAGCCCGGGAGCGGGAACACGAATTCCACGTTGCCGATCATCTTCGATGCGCCACCCACCGGGTTGCCGTTCTGGTCCTTCGGACCGAGCGTGCTGGTCTGGTAGCCGCGCACCGAGCCGATACCGCCGGCGTAGAAGTACTTGAACACCGGGAACGGCGTATTGCCATAACCGTGACCATAGGCCACTTCGCCGTTGAAGGCCAGCGTGAAGGACTTCGACAGCGGGTAGAAATACTGTTGCTGCAGGCTTGCGCGATAGTACTGCGTGTCGCCACCCGGAACACCCACTTCCAGGTTGGCCTGCGTGTACGGACCCTTGGTCGGAATCAGCGCGCTGTCGCGGCGATCGCGTGCCCAACCGATCGTGAACGGGAAGTTGTTGATCGGATCACCGCTGGCCTTGCCGATCTTCTGCAGCCAGGCCGTGTACTGGTTCGGCGTGTTGGGCGAGGTGTAGACCTGGGTCCGCTCGTAGCCGATGCCGAAGAACACCGTGTCGTTCTCCGAGAACGGCACGCCGAACTTGAAGCCACCGCCAGCCGAGACGATCTTGTAGTCCTGATCACCGGTGTAGTACAACGGGCGCGACGTACGGTAGTAGATGTCTGTCGATCGGCTAATGCCGTCGACCGTAAAGTACGGATCGTATTGCGTCAGCGCAATCGTACGGAACGACTTGGCCGTGTTCACATCCAGGCCCAGGCTGGTACCGGAACCGAACACGTTGTCCTGGCGCAGACCTGCCTGCAGCACGAGCTTGTCGGTCGACGAGAAGCCCAGACCCAGACTGATCTGGCCGGTCGGCTTCTCCGTCACGTTCACGTTCACGTCGACCTGGTCGGGCGCGCCCGGCACGTCTTCGGTGGTGATATTGGTGTCAGTGAAGTAGCCCGTCCGGTTGATACGCGCCTGCGACTGCTGGAGCTTTTCGCTATCGAACCACGACGACTCCATCTGGCGCATCTCGCGACGCACCACTTCGTCACGCGTCTTGCTGTTACCCACCACATTCACGCGGCGCACGTAGACGCGGCGGCCCGGGTCGACCATCAGGGTCAGCGCCACTTCGCGCTTTTCCTTGTCCACCTGCGGCTGCGGGTTGATCGTCGTAAAGGCGTAGCCATACGTGCCGAGCAGGTCCGTAATGGCCTTGGTGCTGGCCGTCAGCTTTTCGGACGAGAAGATGTCGCCCTTCTTCAGCTGCAGCAGTTTCTCCATCTCTTCCTGCTTGCCGAGCGTTTCGCCGGCCAGGCGGATGTCGGACACCTTGTATTGGTCCCCTTCGCTGATATTCAGCGTCAGGTAAATGTCCTTCTTGTCCGGCGTGATCGACACCTGCGTCGACTCGATCTGGAATTCGAGGTAGCCGCGGTTGAGATAGTACGAACGCAGCGCTTCCAGGTCAGCCGTCAGCTTCTGCTTCGAATAGAGGTCGTTCTTGGTGTACCAGGAGAGCCAGTTCGGCGTGGAAAGCTGCATTTCATCGCGCAGCGTGCTTTCCTTGAATGCCTTGTTGCCGACGATATTGATCTGGCGGATCTTGGCGACAGGGCCCTCGTCAACGTTGAACACCACCGACACGCGATTGCGGTCAACTGGCGTCACGGTGGTCTGCACCTCGGCGGCATAGTAGCCACGAGCCACGTACTGGCGCTTGAGCTCCTGCTCTGCCTTGTCGATCAGCGCCTTGTCGTAATAACGGGCCTCGGCCACGCCAACGGCGCGAAGCGAGCGGCGCAGCGTGTCCTTGTCGAATTCCTTGATGCCGACGAACTCCAGTTGCGAGATCGCCGGACGCTCCTCGACCTGGACGACCAGCACGCCGTCTTCGGCGCGGATCTGCACGTCCTTGAAAAAACCGGTGTTATAGAGCGCGCGAATCGCATCCGCACCCTTGTCGTCGGTAAACGTTTCGCCAACGCGAACCGGCAGGTAGCCGAAGACCGTGCCCGGCTCGACGCGCTGCAGGCCCTCCACACGGATATCCTTGACTACGAACGGATCGGCGGCAAAGCCCGCCGGGCTCCAAGCCGCAATAATGGCACTCGTCAGTAGACCCAGCGAGATGCGCTTATTTCTGATCAAAGTCGATCCCCTCTTCCTCATCGATTTCATGCAGGGCATTGGCTCCAAGCCTGGCAATGCTGGCACGGCTGCCCGATCCCGACGAGGTTCTTCCCCTGGGATACGATCGCCCCCTGCCAACTTGGGCTCTGGCTACGCGAAATTAGCCGCGCGCCAGAAACAGTCGGCTGACGTCATTGAACAAAGCGAGTGAGGTCAGGAGCAAGATGCACGCGATGCCTACCTTCTGCAGCATCGCTTGCCAATGGTCTGGAACAGGCCTGCCAGTCAAAAATTCCACGCAATAATACAGCAAATGCCCACCATCCAGAACCGGAATAGGTAACAAATTCAGTACACCGAGGCTGACACTTACCAATGCCAGAAAGCTGATAAATGGCTGCCAGCCCATGTTCGCAGCACGCCCCGCATAGTCAGCCACGGTCAGCGGCCCGCTCAAATTCTGCAGGGACGCCTGCCCCACCAGCATTTTGCCGAGTAGTTTCAACGACAGCGCACTGGTATTCCAAACCTGGTCCGCAGCCCGCGCCACTGCCTGCACCAGCGGGTACCGGACGATCTCCGTCTGGACGGCCTGGTTGAGCGCGGCGCCCAACTTGCCGACCTGAGACCCGCCACGGGCCTCGCCTTCGGGCGCTGGCGCGGCGTCGAGTTTCGCCTTGACGTCCATCCGTTCCCCGGCCCGCTCGATACCTAGCGTGACCTCCTGCCCGGGACGGGCACGGACACCACGAATTAGCGCGCTGGCCTGTGTGAGGGGCTGCCCATCCCATGCCACTACCCTGTCGCCAGCCTTGAGCCCGGCACGCTGCGCCGCGGAATCAGGGACGATCTCGGTAATGGTCACCGGGCCGCCCTTGAGGGCCAGACCCAGAACGGCCAGCGGATCCTGCTCCGGATTTCCGCCAGTATTCGGAAGGCGCGCCAAGGTAACATCGCGCTCCGCCCCATCGGTGCCACGCACCCGCAGTACCGCCCGCGCATCCCCGAAGCCCTGCGAAAACACGGCCATGCGCAGATCATTCCAGGAGCGTACGGCTTCCGTATGGTCGCTTGCGGTCAGCGACAGCACGCGATCCCCGTCCCGCACGCCAGCCTGCGCGGCCAGCGTCCCAGCGGCCGGCGCGGCCACCACTGGCACCGGCTCGCGCATCCCACCCGCGAACAGCACCACGTACAGCACGACGGCCAGCAAAAAATTCGCCAGCGGCCCGGCGGCCACGATGACAAAGCGCTTGCCTACCGGCTGGCGATTGAACGCACGGGGCAATTCCGCGGGATCGATCGGCGGATCGGTCTCCGGGTCACGCTCGCGCTCATCCAGCATCTTGACGTAGCCGCCCAGCGGAATTGCCGCCAGCGTCCACTCAGTCTTGTCACGGCCCTTGCCGACCCAACGCGCCAACGGGCGGCCAAAGCCGATCGAGAAGCGCAGCACCTTGACGCCGCAAGCGCGGGCGGCAAGGTAGTGCCCCATCTCGTGCACGAAAATCAGAATACAGAGGGCGACGACGAACGCAACTACGGTTTGCATGGCAAATCACCCTTTTCAGATTTTGCCCACGGCGGACTGGTTCAACGGCCAGCCAGGCCTCCCAACTGCGCCTGCGCGCCGCGACGCGCCGCTGAATCGGCAGCCAGTACGCCCTCGAGCGTATCAGCCGATCCTTCCGCCGACTGCTCCAGCACGGTTGCGACCACGCGAGCGATATCGGTGAAGCGGATCTTGCCGTTCAGGAACGCTTCCACGGCCACCTCGTTAGCTGCATTTAGCACCGCGGGCGCCACGCCGCCGGCACGCAATGCATCAAAGGCTAGCCCAAGGCATGGGAAGCGCTCAAGGTTCGGAGTCTCAAAATGCAGGCCACCGGCAACCGTGAGATCGAGCGGCGTTACACCGGAGTCGATCCGCTCCGGATAGGCCATGCCGTAGGCGATGGGTGTCCGCATGTCGGGGTTGCCCAGTTGCGCCAGCACGGAGCCGTCCGCGTAGGCCACCATCGAGTGGACAATGCTTTGCGGATGGATCAGCACCTCGATCTTCTCGGCCGGCGCGCCAAACAGCCAGTGCGCCTCGATGACCTCGAGACCCTTGTTCATCATCGTCGCAGAATCGACCGAGATCTTCCGCCCCATCACCCACTTCGGATGCGCGCAGGCCTGGTCGGGCGTGATGTCGTGCAGCGTGGACGGATCACGCGTGCGGAACGGGCCACCCGAAGCGGTAAGCAGCACCTTCGATACCCCGGCGCCATAGCGCGGATCACTGGTCGGCAGGCACTGGAAGATGGCGTTGTGTTCGCTGTCGATGGGCAGCAGCGTGGCGCCATGCTCACGCACGGCATCCATGAAGATGCCGCCGGACATCACGAGCGATTCCTTGTTGGCCAGCAGCACACGCTTGCCGGCCCGAGCAGCCGCCAGCGAGGATCGCAGGCCTGCCGCACCGACGATGGCGGCCATCACTGCATCCGTGCCAGCGTCCTCGGCGATGGATTCAAGCGCGGCCTCGCCATAGCTCACCTCGGTGGGAACACCGGCGGCACGCAGCTTGGCTTCAAGTTCGCTTGCTGCCTCGGCCGACCCTACCACGGCCCGCGCGGGACGAAACTCCACGCAGGCGGCCGCCAGCTTGTCGACCTGCCGATGCGCGCTGAGTGCGTGCACAGTGTAGCGATCCGGATGGCGCCGAACCACGTCAAGTGTGCTCTCGCCGATGGAACCCGTAGCGCCGAGGATGGTGATGCGTTGCATAGAAGCTGGAATGCGAAATCAGATTATTTGTTCAGATCCACGCCAGCAGCAGAGCCGCCAGCGGGAACACCGGGATCAACGCATCGATCCGGTCCAGGATCCCGCCATGGCCGGGCAGCAAACGGCTGCTGTCCTTCATGCCGACCTGGCGCTTGAGCAGCGACTCGAACAAGTCGCCGACAATACTGGCCGCGACCAGCAGTGTGGTCAGAATAACCACGAGGCGCAGCCCGCCTTTGTCGGCAACCAACGAATACCACGTTGGGGCGAACGTGTGCGTCGCGGCCAGCGAGAGCGCCACGATCATCGCCAGCAGCCATCCGCCAATGGCGCCCTCCCAGGACTTGCCCGGACTGATCGTGGGTGCCAGCTTGCGCTTGCCGATGGCCTTGCCAACAAAGTATGCGCCGATATCGGCGGCCCAGACCAGCACGGCAGCCGTCAGCAGCACGCCAATGCCCGCTGCCCGAAGCACCATGACGGCGTGACCAAAGGCCGGCAACATGATCAGCCCCAGAACGACGCCGAGCGCCGTGAACGCCGGGGTGGCAGTTCGCACGCCGCGCGCCATCAGCACCAGCGCCACACCCCAGGCAATCAGGGACGCCTCCAGCAGCCACGTCACCGCGTCACGCTGCGGCGCATCATGCCATCCGATCAGGACCAGCAGGCAAGCTACGGCGTACACATAGGGCCAGGCCCCGCGCAACCCGATCAGGCGACCAAACTCCCAGCCACCCAGCAGCACGATGACGGCGACCAGCCCCGCCAGTGCCGCCGGCGGCGCCAGGAACAGGATCGGCAGGATCAACAGCAACAGGCATACGGCGGTGATGACGCGGGTAAGGAGCATGTGCGCTGTGGGTTCCCGTGAGTTTGTTGGGGGTTGGATGCGTCAGGCTGTGCCGGACAGGCCTGGCGCCACCAGCTGCGCGCTGGTCCGTCCGAAGCGCCGCTCGCGCTGACGGTACGAGGCAAAGGCCTTGTCCAGCTCGGCAGCATCGAAATCCGGCCAGAACGTTTCGGTGAAATACAACTCCGTGTAGGCAAGCTGCCAGAGCAGGAAGTTGCTGATGCGCTGCTCTCCGCCGGTGCGGATGAACAGGTCCGGCTCGGGCGCGTAGGCCATGGCCAGATGCGGTGCCAGAACAGACTCGTCGATCGCGTCCGAATCGAGCAGCGGCGAACGCGCCAGCATCTTGCGCATCGCCTGGAGCAGGTCCCAGCGGCCGCCATAGTTGGCGGCGATCGTCACGGTCAGACCCGTATTGCCTGCCGTGCGCGCCTCGGCATCCTTGATCGCCTGCTGGATGCGCGGGCTGAACCGGCTGAGATCACCGACCACGCGCAGGCGAATATTGTTGGCGTGCATCCTGACCACTTCGCGACGCAAGGCGGTCATGAACAAACGCATCAGGAAGGACACCTCGTCGGCAGGCCTGCGCCAGTTTTCGGAACTGAATGCAAACAGCGTCAGGTACTGCACGCCACGCGCGGCGCACGCCTGCACGATCTCGCGCACCGCGTCCAGGCCACGGTTGTGGCCGGCCACGCGGGGCAGATGACGCTGCGTCGCCCAGCGACCGTTGCCATCCATGATGATGGCAACGTGCCGAGGCACATAAGTGGTATCGGGAACGCCTAGCGTCGAACTGATGTGCTGCATGGATTCGCGGACGATATCCGGCAACCCTGGCGGCTCGGCCGCCAGGACGGCCTTACACCGTCATGATCTCCTTCTCTTTCTCGGCAACGAGCTTGTCGATTTCGGCCACGAACTTGTCCGTGAGCTTCTGCACTTCGTCCTGACCGCGACGCTCGTCGTCCTCGGAAATAGCCTTGTCCTTGACCAGCTTCTTGAACTGCTCGTTGGCGTCGCGGCGCAGGTTGCGCACGGCCACCTTGGCGCCTTCGGCTTCGCCCTTGACCACCTTGGTCAGCTCCTTGCGGCGCTCTTCGGTCAGCGGGGGCATCGGCACGCGGATCACGTCGCCCATCGTGGCCGGGTTCAGGCCCAGATCGCCGTCGCGGATCGCCTTTTCCACAGCCTGGACCATCTTCTTTTCCCAAGGCTGCACGGAGATCGTGCGGGCGTCGGCAAGGCTGACTGCAGCCACCTGGCTGATCGGCACCATCGAGCCGTAGTAATCCACCTGAACATGGTCAAGCAGGCCGGTATGCGCGCGGCCGGTACGAACTTTCGCCAGATCGGCCCTGAAAGCTTCGATCGACTTCTGCATCTTCTGCTCGACGCTCTTCTTAGTGTCGGCGACGGTCATGATTACCTCCGAAAAACGGCCAGACATGATCCCGCCCAGCGGGATCGAAAATGAAACATTCTACTCTGAGGAAGGACCGAATCCGCATCCAGATGCGGTCCCCGCCTCTTAAACGTGCACCAGCGTGCCCTCGTCCTCGCCCAGGATCACGCGCTTCAGTGCGCCCGGCTTGACGATCGAAAACACCTTGATTGGCAGCTTCTGATCACGGCACAGCGCGAACGCGGTGGCGTCCATGACCTGCAGGTTGCGGGAAATGGCTTCGTCGAACGAGATGGTCGTATAGCGCGTGGCGCTTGGATCTTTCTTGGGATCGGCGGTATACACGCCGTCCACCTTGGTGGCCTTGAGCACGATTTCGGCACCGATTTCAGAGCCACGCAGCGCCGCGGCCGTATCGGTCGTGAAGAACGGGTTGCCGGTGCCGGCGGCGAAGATCACCACCTTGCCCTCTTCGAGCTGGCGAATCGCGCGCGGGCGGATATACGGCTCGACGACCTGGTCCATGCGCAGCGCGGACTGCACACGGCCTTCGATGCTGGCGTGGCGCATCGCGTCCTGCAAGGCCAGCGCATTCATCATCGTGGCCAGCATGCCCATGTAATCTGCCGTGGCGCGGTCCATGCCGGCAGCACCGCCAGCAACACCGCGGAAGATATTACCGCCGCCGATGACCACCGCGACCTGGACACCCAGCTTCACGATTTCGGCAATGTCATTGACCATGCCCTCGATGGTGGCACGGTTGATACCGAAGGCATCGTCGCCCATCAGGGCTTCACCGGACAATTTCAGAAGGACGCGCTTATAGGCAGGCATGTTCACCTCGGGCTGGTTCTTGATCGCTCGTTTGAACGGAGGGTGGGCGCGGGCGGCACGAAGCATCTGCGCACCGGCCGCGCAAAAATACGGATCGCTTGACTGAGACAAGCCGGTTTTCGCTGTCATCTGCCTGCAACATCTGTCAAAAGACGCGCGAAATGCCGGTGACTGCGAAAACTGGCTGGTGCGGCGCCACTGAAGGCCGCACTTGTGCAGAGGGGCACCTTGCGGCGCCCCTCTGCATTATACGGTGGCCAGGTGGTCACCCCTCAAGGGGGAAACCCGCCCAGCCACCAGGACATCAGGCCTTCTGGGCGGCGGCCACCTGGGCAGCCACTTCAGCAGCGAAATCGTCCTGCTTCTTCTCGATGCCTTCGCCAACCACGTACAGCGTGAAACCCTTCACGGTCGTGTTGACACCCTTCAGCATCTGTTCCACGGTCTGCTTGTCGTTCTTCACGAACGACTGGTTCAGCAGCGAAACTTCCTTCAGGTACTTCTGGACCGAACCTTCCACCATCTTGGCGACGATCTCGGCCGGCTTGCCCGATTCGGCAGCCTTTTGCTCGGCGATGCTGCGCTCCTTGGCGATCAGCTCGGCGGGCACCTGGTCAGCCGACAGCGACACCGGCTTCATGGCGGCCACGTGCATGGCGACGTCCTTGGCGGCGGTTTCGTCGCCATCGAACTCGACCATCACGCCAATACGGGTGCCGTGCAGGTACGAAACCAGCTTGCCACCGTTGGTGTAACGCTGGAAGCGGCGGATCGTCATGTTCTCGCCGATCTTGCCGATCAGCGCCGAGCGCACGGCGTCGACGGTCGAACCGTCCATTTCCAGCGCCGACAGAGCAGCCACATCGGCCGGGTTCTGCTTGGCGACCAGCTCGGCAACCTTGGCACCGAAGCCCAGGAAGTCGTCGTTCTTCGACACGAAGTCGGTTTCGCAGTTCAGTTCGACCAGCGCACCCGTGGTACCGTCGATGTACGAAACCACGATGCCTTCTGCGGTCACGCGCGAAGCAGCCTTGCTGGCCTTGTTGCCCAGCTTGACGCGCAGCAGTTCTTCAGCCTTGCCCAGATCGCCGTCGGCTTCCGTCAGGGCCTTCTTGCATTCCATCATCGGCGCGTCGGTCTTCGCGCGCAGTTCTGCAACCATGCTTGCGGTAATTGCCGCCATTTGTCACTCCTTGATTGGTTCGGGCCGACTGCCCAGCACGTCGCGCGTGGCAGCCGGCCGGGATCAGATCCACTTCAGTCCGGCTTCACCCGCGGCGAATGGTATCCGCGGCGGATGACAACAAATTCTGTTTGCAAAAAGGGGGCGCCAGCTGTGCCCCCTTTTTTAGTTGCCGCAAGGCAGGCGTCAGTGGCCGGTGTGCCCCGGCCTCAGACGCCAGCGGGCAATCAGCCTTCCTGGACTTCGACGAATTCGTCGTCGCCGCGTGCGGCTTCCACGACTTCCTGAACCGCGTTCGCGCGGCCTTCCAGGATCGCGTCGGCCACGCCGCGCACGTACAGGGCCACGGCCTTGCTCGAGTCGTCGTTACCCGGGATCACGTAGTCGATGCCTTCCGGCGAGTGGTTCGTGTCGACCACACCGATCACGGGGATGCCCAGCTTGTTGGCTTCGGTCACGGCGATCTTGTGGTAGCCGACGTCCACCACGAAAATGGCGTCAGGAATACCGCCCATGTCCTTGATGCCGCCGATGGACTTTTCCAGCTTTTCCATCTCGCGCTCGAACATCAGCGCTTCCTTCTTGCTCAGGGTTTCCAGCGCGCCGGCTTCCTTGGATGCTTCCATGTCCTTCAGGCGCTTGATCGAGATCTTGACGGTCTTGAAGTTCGTCAGCATGCCGCCGAGCCAGCGGGCGTCGACGTAGGGCATGCCAGCGCGACCAGCTTCTTCAGCCAGGATTTCGCGCGATTGACGCTTGGTACCCACGAAAAGCACGGTGCCGCGGTTTGCTGCCAGTTGGCGCACGTACTTCAGCGCGTCCTGGAACATCGGCAGGGTCTTTTCGAGGTTGATAATGTGGATCTTGTTGCGGTGACCGAAGATGAAGGGGGCCATCTTCGGGTTCCAGAAGCGGGTCTGGTGGCCAAAGTGGCAACCGGCTTCCAGCATTTCGCGCATAGTCACGGACATGAGAGGTGCTCCAATAGGGTTTGGTCTGAAGTCCGCCCCGACATTCCTGAAAAGGAACACCCCGGATGGGCGGACCAGCGATTTACAAAAAAGTGATTTCTGACCCGCCTGAGCCACCGCAACGCTTGTCGAGCAGCCCGGAGCAAGTCAGCCCGCGATTGTAGCAACAAAGTCGGGGTCGGCTCAACCCCCTTGGAAATCGACCAAGAGCAGGCCGCCCCGCCGCCGTCAATCGGACAATTCCCCGTGTTCCCCCTGCTTTCCCGTCACGATGGTGCGATAATCCCGTCTTGCGAATCGTTTCCGGCGCAGCCTGTGGCTGAGCCGTCACTTACAGGCAAAGCAGCATGAGCATCCATATCAACACCGCCGAAGACATCGCCCAAATGCGCGTGGCTTGCCGCCTTGCCTCCGAGGTCCTCGACTACATCACCCCGCACGTGAAGCCCGGCGTCACCACCGGCGAACTCGACCGCCTCTGCCACGCGTATATGCGCGACGTGCAGGGCACCGTGCCGGCGCCGCTGAACTATGCGCCCCCCGGTTACCCGCCCTTCCCTGGCGCCATCTGCACGTCGGTCAACGACGTGATCTGCCACGGCATTCCGGGCGACCGCGTGCTGAAGACCGGCGACGTGGTGAATCTCGACATCACCGTGATCACCAAGGAAGGCTACTACGGCGACACGAGCCGCATGTTCGTGGTCGGCGAGGCGTCGATCCTGGCCAAGCGCCTGTCCCAGATCACTTACGAATGCATGTGGAAGGGCATCCAGCAGGTGCGTAACGGCGCGCGCCTCGGCGACATCGGCCATGCCATCCAGACCCATGCCGAGGCCGCCGGCTATAGCGTGGTACGCGAATATTGCGGCCACGGCATCGGCAAGGTCTTCCACTCGGACCCGCAGATCCTGCATTACGGCCGTCCAGCCACTGGGATGGAGATCAAGACCGGCATGATCTTCACGATCGAGCCGATGATCAACGCAGGCAAGCGCGATATCCGCACGATGCCTGACCAGTGGACCGTCAAGACGCGCGACCGCAGCCTGTCGGCCCAATGGGAGCACACCGTGCTCGTGACCGAAACCGGCTACGAAGTGCTGACGCTTTCCGAAGGCTCGCCGTTGCCGCCAGCATTCATCACGGAAACCGTGGCGGCCTGACGCCGCAACGTTCGCCAGGGCGCCAACCACGGCGCCCTTTCTTCTTGCAGCCGTGCCCACGACCTCCATCGACCCGCCCATGGACACCACGCCGGAACTGCTGCTCTGCCAGCGCATTCGCGACAAGCTCAAGGCCGACAAGCAGGCGCTGTTCGCCGAATTCGACGCGAACAACCAGGTCAACCCACTCGTCACCAAGCTGCGCCGCGCCGTCGACGTCGCGCTGACTGACGCCTGGACTGGCCTGGAACTGCCCGGCGACGCCGCCCTGGTGGCGGTCGGCGGCTATGGGCGCGGGGAGCTGTTCCCCTACTCCGACGTCGATGTGCTGCTACTTCTGCCCGGCGATCCCGACGCGGAAACGGCAGCGAAGCTCGAGCGCTTTATCGGCCTATGCTGGGACCTGGGCCTCGAGATCGGCTCGTCGGTGCGCACGGTCGACGACTGCATCCGCGAATCGGCGGCCGACATCACGATCCGCACATCGCTGCTTGAGGCACGTCTGCTGATCGGCAACAAGGCGCTGTTCAAGTCCTTGCAGACGCGCTATCAGGCCGATATGGATGCGGCCGACTTTTTCCAGGCCAAGCTGCTGGAAATGCGTCAGCGACATGCCAAGTACCAGGACACGCCGTACGCTCTGGAACCGAACTGCAAGGAAAGCCCGGGCGGCTTGCGCGACCTGCAAGTCATCCTGTGGATGACCGAGGCCGCCAGGCTCGGCGACAGCTGGAAGCAACTGTTCGAGCGCGGCCTGCTGACCGAGCGCGAAGCGCAGGAACTCACCCGCAACGAGCGCCTGCTGCGCACGATCCGCGCTCGCCTGCACCTGCTGGCCGGCCGCCGCCAGGACGTGCTCGTGTTCGACTTGCAGACGGCGCTGGCCGAGGCATTCGGCTATCGGCAGACCACGAACAAGCGCGCCAGCGAACAGCTAATGCGCCGCTACTACTGGGCAGCCAAAGCGGTCACGCAGCTCAACAGCGTGCTGCTGCTGAACATCGAGGCGATGTTGTTCCCGAGCGAGTCGATGGTCACGCGCGAGATCAACGATCGTTTCGTCGAACGCCAGGGAATGCTGGAGATCACGAGCGACGATCTCTACGAGCGCAATCCGCACGCGATCCTGGAGACGTTCCTGCTCTATGAGCGCACGCCCGGCGTGAAAGGCCTTTCGCCGCGCACGCTGCGCGGGCTCTACAACGCGCGCACGGTCATGGACGCCAGCTGGCGCAACGATCCGGTGAACCGTCGCCTGTTCCTGGCCATCGTCCAGGAACCGCAGGGGATCACCCATGCGCTGCGCCTGATGAACCAGACCAGCGTGCTGGGCCGCTACCTGATCAATTTCCGACGCATCGTCGGCCAGATGCAGCACGACCTGTTCCACGTCTATACCGTGGACCAGCACATCCTGATGGTCGTGCGTAATATGCGCCGCTTCGCGATCGTCGAGCATACGCACGAGTTTCCGTTCTGCAGCCAGTTGATGGCTGGCTTCGACCGCCCTTGGGTGCTGTGGGTGGCGGCACTGTTTCATGACATCGCCAAGGGCCGTGGCGGCGATCATTCGAAGCTCGGCACCGTCGATGCCCGCCGCTTCTGCAAGCAGCACGGCATCTCGCGTGAAGACACGGACCTGATCGCGTGGCTGGTCGAGCATCACCTGACGATGAGCCACGTCGCCCAGAAACAGGACCTGACCGACCCCGACGTGGTCAAGGCATTCGCCCAGGTAGTGGGCAACGGGCGCTATCTGACCGCGCTGTACCTGCTGACCGTGGCCGATATTCGTGGCACCAGCCCGAAGGTCTGGAATGCCTGGAAGGGCAAGCTGCTCGAGGACCTGTACCGCATCACGCTGCGCGTGCTCGGCGGCGCGCGGCTCGACACACATTCGCTCTGGGCACAGAAGCGCGACGACACGATCGCCCAACTGCGACTGAAAGCATTCGATCCCGAACTGGCCAAGCCACTGTGGGACAAGCTCGACATGTCGTTCTTCATGCGGCAGGACGCTCGCGACATCGCCTGGCTCACGCGCAGTCTGTTCAACAAGGTGAACAGCCCCAACCCCGTGGTCAAAGCGCGCATTTCGCCGGCGGGCGAAGGTCTCCAGGTAGCGGTCTACGTCAAGGATCAGCCCGATCTGTTCGCACGTATCTGCGGCTACTTCGAGCGCAAGGCCTTTTCGATTCAGGACGCCAAGATCGAGACCACGCGCGACGGTTACGCGCTGGATACGTTCCAGATCACGGACCCTGGTCTTGCCGGTGACTACCGCGACATCCTGACGCTCGTCGAGCACGAACTCGGTGAGCGCGTGCGGCTGGAGTGCCCGCTCCCCGACCCTGCACAAGGACGCCTGTCGCGCCAGTCGCGCAGTTTCCCCATCAAGCCGCGCGTGGACCTGCGTCCCGACGAGCGCGGCCAGTATTACCTGCTGTCGGTATCCGCCAACGACCGCACCGGCCTGCTGTACGCGATCGCGCGCGTGCTGGCCAAACATCGCGTGTCCGTGCATTCGGCACGCATCAATACGCTCGGTGAACGCGTGGAAGACGTGTTCCTGGTCGACGGCTCGCGACTGGCCGCCGACAACCGATTGCAGATTCAGCTTGAACAGGACCTGCTCGACGCGCTGGCCATCTGAGGCCGGCACGCCGGTAGTTGAAACGATATGACCGATAGCAATACGCCCGGCCGCAAGACGCTGGGCATCAAGACCACCTCCTCCGGCACAACGCGCAAGGCGAGCCGCCCCGTGCGCGTGTCTGACCTGAACCGCAAGCGTGTCCAGGAAGTGGTCACGGGGATCAAACAGGCCAAGAACCGCGCCTCCGACAAGGACAAGCGCAAGGCTGGGCCGGCCGATGGCGCGCCGCGCAATGACCGTCAGGATCGACCGGCGCGACCGGCACGTCCTCGCCCCGCCGAAGGCGAGCGGGCACCTCGCCGTTTTGCCGAAGGAGAACGGGCACCACGCCGGTTCAGCGATGAGGAGCGCCCGCAGCGCGAGCGCCGGTACGGCGATGACAACCGCCCCGCGCAGCCGCGCCGCTATGGCGATGACAATCGCGCCGAGCGTCCGCGTCGGTTCAGCGATGAGAATCGCGCCGCGCCCCCCCGTCGCTTTGGCGACGAGGAACGCCCCCAGCGTGAACGCCGCTATGGGGATGACAACCGCCCCGCGCAGCCGCGCCGCTATGGTGACGACAATCGCGCCGAGCGTCCGCGTCGGTTCAGCGATGAGAATCGCGCCGCGCCCCCCCGTCGCTTTGGCGATGAGGAACGCCCCCAGCGTGAACGCCGCTATGGGGACGACAACCGCCCCGCGCAACCGCGTCGCTATGGCGATGACAATCGCGCCGAGCGTCCGCGTCGGTTCAGCGATGAGAATCGCGCCGCCCCGCCCCGCCGCTTTGGCGACGAGGAACGCCCCCAGCGTGAACGCCGCGCTGGAGACGACAATCGCCCCGCGCAACCGCGCCGTTATGGCGACGACAATCGCGCCGAGCGTCCCCGTCGGTTCAGCGACGAGAATCGCGCCGCGCCGCCCCGTCGCTTCGGCGACGAGGAACGCCCCCAGCGTGAACGCCGCTATGGGGATGACAACCGCCCCGCGCAACCGCGCCGCTATGGGGATGACAACCGCCCCGCGCAACCGCGCCGCTATGGCGACGACAATCGCGCCGAACGTCCCCGCCGCTACGGCGATGACGAACGCACGCAGCGCACCGAGCGTCCGCACCGCAGCGACGAAGCTCGCGCGCCGCGCCGGCCGCACCAGGACGACAACGCACCGCGTCGTGGTGACGCCCCGGCACGCCGCTTCAGCGACTCCGCCGACCGCGCCCGTGGTGAGCGCACCGAACGCCCGGCACCGCGCGCCGAAGCGCATCAGCCGGTCTCCGAGCATGAAGACGGCCTCGTCCGCCTCTCCAAGCGCATGTCCGAACTGGGCCTGTGCTCGCGCCGCGAGGCCGATGAATGGATTCCGCGTGGCTGGGTGCTCGTCGACGGCAAACCAGTGACCGAACTCGGCACGCGCATTCGTCCCGAAGCGGAGATCGAAATCCTGCAGGCCGCGCGCTCGGAACAAGGCGAACGCGTGACGGTGCTGCTGAACAAGCCGGTCGGCTATGTCTCCGGCCAGGCCGAAGACGGCTATGAGCCGGCGGCCGTGCTGTTCGCGCCCGAGAACCAATGGGAACTGGACCCCACGCGCAAGCGCTTCGCCCCGTGGCAACGCAAGAATCTCGCACCGGCGGGCCGGCTCGACATCGACTCGACTGGGCTGCTCGTGCTGACCCAGGATGGCCGCGTTGCACGCGCACTGATCGGCGACGACTCGAATGTCGAGAAGGAATATCTGGTGCGTGTGGAGTGGGAGTCGCCGCAGGGTCTGGTCGAACGCAATATCAGTGCCGTGTTCCCCGATGACATGCTGGAGCGTCTGCGCCATGGTCTGTCGCTGGACGGCGTGGCGCTCAAGCCCGCCAAGGTCAGCTGGCAGAACGAGGAGCAACTGCGCTTCGTGCTGCGTGAAGGCCGCAAGCGTCAGATTCGCCGGATGTGCGAGCAGGTCGGCCTGAAGGTGGTTGGCCTCAAGCGCGTGCGCATGGGCCGTGTGGTGCTCGGCGACTTGCCGCCGGGCCAGTGGCGCTTCCTGGGGGCCTTCGAGAAGTTCTGATCGGCGGCGCCTGCCGGCTATTCCTCTCTCCCGTCAGCGGGGGGAGGAATAGCCATCCATCACTCAAACGCCTGCGCGCTTCCCGGTCACCGGTTGCAGCTTGTGCAGCGCCTCCTCGGCCGACTCATCAGCCGGCACATAGACCAGCAGCCGCGCGCCGTTACGCGGCGCGGTCCACCAGTTGGTCTGCGTCAGGTTGAAAGCCCCCGTTTCCGGATGGGTGAACTGCTTGACGTGGTTCTGGATACCGCGCACCTGATAACGCTGCCACAGATCCCGGAATAGCGCCGACACCGCCATATAGCGCTCGAGTTGCGCTTCCCAGACAGGATCGTGCACATGCTCGGCCATCGCGGCCCGGTAAAGCGCCACCATGTTCGCAACCATGCCATGCCAGTCAACCACGATCGCGCGCCAGGCCGGATGTGTCAGCGCCAGATAGACACAGTTGCGATCCTCGACCGGCAGGCCCGGCAGATCGACGCCAAGCAGGCGGCAATAGGCATCGTTATGCGCGACGATGTCGAATCGCGCGTTCTGCACCAGGGCGGGAATCGGATCGAGCTGGTCGAGGATCCGTTGCGTCGTGGCGGACACCGTTTCGCAGACCGACGTCCCCGCGAGTGGCGCCGGACGTTGCATGCCAGCCAGTGTGAACAGATGCTCGGTCTCCGAGGGCGAACACTGCAGCGCTGCGGCAACCGCATTGAGCACCTTCGGCGATACCCGGATCGGACGGCCCTGCTCCAGCTTCGTGTACCACGTGATGCCGATGTCAGCCATCGCGGCCACTTCCTCGCGCCGCAAGCCGGGCGTGCGCCGCCGGCCCATGCGCGACAGGCCCAGCCGCGCCGGATCCAGGCTCTCGCGCCGGGCGCGCAGGAATGCGCCTAGTTCCACCTCCCTGCCGGTGCCCTCGATCTCCTCGTAGCCATCCACATCGAGCAGGACACCCGGTTCCTGGCGAGCATTCATGATCAGTCACTCCGTTTGCCTAGGCTGACACAATTTATACCAGTCTAACTGGACTCTTGTACCAGTCTGATCGACCCACCATACTCCGGTCCTCAAGCGTTGTCGAGGCCAGATCCGCCATGCAAACATCCCCCGCCCCCACCCTCGGTCGAGCCGGACTTTACGTCCTGCTGGCCGGCCAGCTACTGCCACAGATCGACTTTTCGATCGTCAATGTGGCGCTACACCCTATCGAGCACTCCCTGGGAGCGACGCCGTCCGAACTGGAACTGATGGTGGCCGTCTACGGCGTGGCATTCGCCGTCTTCCTGGCCATGGGCGGGCGGCTCGGCGACAACTACGGTCGCCGTCGCATCTTCAACGTCGGTGTGCTGCTCTTCGGCGTCGCGTCGCTACTGTGCGGCGTGGCGGATTCGATGCTGTCGCTGCTGATCGCGCGGACGCTGCAAGGCGCGGCGGCGGCGCTGCTCGTGCCGCAGATTCTGGCGACGATTCACGTCGGCCTGCGTGGACACGCCCACTCCCGTGCCCTGGCGCTGTTCGCGTCGATTGGTGGCATCGCGTTCATCATCGGGCAGGTTCTGGGCGGCTTGCTGGTCGACGCCGACATCGGCGGCCTGGGGTGGCGCAACGCGTTCCTGATCAACCTGCCGATCTGCCTGGCCATCCTGGTTCTTTCGCCGCGCGTGATCCCCGAGACCCGGCGTGAGAACGCCACTGGCATCGACGCCCCGGGCACCGTGCTGCTGGCTGCCGTGATCCTGGCGATTCTGCTTCCGATCGCGTTGGGACCCATGTTTCGCTGGTCGTGGCCCGTGCTGGCCGTTCTGGCCGCCACGGCGCCGTTGATGCTGCTGCTCTGGCACATCGAACTGCGCCAGGAACGCCGCGGCGTGCATCCGCTACTGCCACCATCGTTGCTGCGACTGCCCAGCGTGCGCTTCGGCTTTATCGTCGCCGTACTCTTCTATGCGTGCTGGAGCGGCCTGATGTTCGTGCTGGCGCTAACGCTGCAGGGTGGCGTGGGTATGACGCCCACGATGGCGGGCAACACGTTCATTCCGCTTGGGCTGGCCTTCATTGCGGGATCGCTGGCGAGCCCACGCGTGGTGAACGGCTGGGGCCGCACGCGTGTGCTGATAGTCGGATGCGTGACACAGATGGCCGGCGTTGTGGTGCTCGCCTACGTGCTGCGGCACGCCTGGCCCCACCCGGACATCCTGACGCTCGCCCCGCCAAGCTTGCTGATCGGCTTCGGCAATGCGCTGGTGGTCGGGTGCTTCTACCGGATTGGCCTGGCGGACATTCCCACCGACCAGGCCGGCGCGGGCAGCGCCGCGCTGGCCACGGTTCAGCAGGCCTCGCTTGGACTCGGCTCGGCCCTGCTCGGCACGGTATTCGCGCAGCGACTGCATCACGCCGCGACTTATCTCGATGCGGCGCTGGCCAGCCTCGCCGCCGAGTTGTGCCTGATGACGATCCTGGTTGCCGCTGCGCTGGTCTATCACAACCGGCATGGACAGCCGGCAATCACCGCGTGCGCTTCGCCTCAGTCGTCGTAATTGGGTGGTAGTTCGGGGAACAGGATCTCGGTAAAACCGAAGCGCGTGAAGTCCTTGATCCGCATTGGATACAGCACGCCGATCAGGTGATCGCACTCGTGCTGCACCACGCGCGCATGGAAGTCCTCGGCCACGCGCTCGATCCTGTTGCCCATCATGTCGAAGCCCGTGTACTTCAGCCGCGTGTAGCGCGGCACCACGCCGCGCAGGCCCGGCACCGAGAGGCACCCTTCCCATCCATCTTCCATCTCGTCGGACAGCGGTTCCAGGGACGGATTGATCAGTACGGTCTTCGGCACGGTCGGTGCGTCGGGATAGCGCGGGTTGCGATCGAAACCGAAAATCACCACCTGCAGGTCCACGCCGATCTGCGGCGCGGCAAGGCCGGCGCCGTTGGCATGTTCCATCGTGTCGAACATGTCGTCGATCAGCAGGCGCAGTTCAGGCGTGTTGAACTGCGTCACGGGGCGCGCCTGTTGCAGCAGGCGTGCGTCGCCCATCTTCAGAATGTCCCGGATCATTGCGCGTTCTCCCTCTCTCCGTATCAGGCTGCGCCGGCCTCGGCCAGCAACTTCAACATCCCTTCCTCGTCCAGCACCGCCACGCCCAGTGTCTGCGCCTTCTCGAGCTTGCTGCCCGCCTCGGCCCCGGCCACCACGTAGTCGGTCTTCTTCGACACCGAACCCGCCACCTTGGCGCCAGCGGCTTCCAGCTTCTCCTTGGCGTCCTCGCGGGACATCGTCGGCAGCGTGCCGGTCAGCACGAACGTCTTGCCAGCCAGCGGCAGCGGCGCACGCGCGGTCGGCTCTGTCTCCGCCCAGTGCACCCCCGCCGCCCGCAACTGTTCGATAACCTCGACATTGTGCGGTTCTGCAAGGAAGTTGGCGATCGACTGCGCCACCACGGGGCCCACGTCGTTGACTTCGAGCAAGGCGGCCTCGTCCGCGGCCAGCAGGTTGTCCAGCTTGCCGAAGTGCTTGGCCAGATCCTTGGCCGTCGCTTCTCCTACATGACGGATGCCGAGCGCGAAGATAAAGCGGTTCATCGTGGTCTCGCGCGACTGCTCGATCGCCACCACCAGATTCGATGCCGACTTGTCGGCCATCCGGTCCAGCGCCGCGAGCTTTGCCACGCCGAGCTTATAGAGATCGGCAGGCGTGCGCACGATGCCCAGGTCGACCAGTTGCTCCACCACCTTGTCGCCCAGCCCTTCGATATCCATTGCCCGACGCTGCGCGAAATGCAGCAGCGCCTGCTTGCGTTGCGCGGCGCAGATCAGCCCGCCCGTGCAGCGTGCAATCGCCTCGCCTTCGAGTCTTTCCACGTGCGATCCGCAGACCGGGCATTCAGTCGGCATCACAAACGCACGGGCGTCCGCCGGGCGGCGCTCCAGCACCACGGCAACCACCTCCGGAATCACGTCACCCGCGCGGCGCACGATCACCGTGTCGCCGATATGCACGTCCTTGCGCCGGATCTCGTCCTCGTTGTGGAGCGTGGCATTGGTCACGGTGACCCCGCCGACGAACACTGGCGCCAGTCGCGCCACCGGCGTGATCGCGCCGGTGCGGCCAACCTGAACCTCGATGTCCTCGACCGTAGTGGTCATCTCCTGCGCAGGAAATTTGTGCGCCAGCGCGAAACGCGGGGCGCGCGAGACAAAGCCGAGCTGTTCCTGTTCGGCAATCGCGTTGACCTTGTAAACCACGCCATCGATGTCGTACGGCAACTGGTCACGACGCTCGCCAACCTCGCGATGGAATGCCAGCAGGCCCTGGGCGCCCCGGACCACTCGCCGCTCGTCGCAAACAGGCAAACCGAGCTTGGCAAAGCCGTCAAGCATTGCACTATGCGTGACCGGACGGTCGACGCCTTCCATCTCGCCCACGCCATAGGCAAAGAACGAAAGCGGGCGCTTGGCCGTAATACGCGGATCAAGCTGGCGAAGGCTGCCCGCCGCCGCGTTACGCGGATTGACGAATGTCTTTTCGCCCGATTCGGCCTGGCGCGCGTTGAGCTTGTCGAAATCGGCGCGATACATGAACACCTCGCCGCGCACCTCCAGCACGGTCGGGGCCGTGCCGCGCAGCTTGAGCGGAATCGCCTTGATCGTACGCACGTTCGCGGTCACGTCTTCGCCCGTCTCGCCGTCGCCGCGCGTGGCGGCCTGCACGAGCGTTCCGTTCTCGTACCGCAGCGACATCGCGAGCCCGTCGAACTTCAGCTCGCAGGCGTACTCGACGGCATTCCCGGCGTTGCTTGCGGCTGCCTCGGCGGCATCGGCCGCGCTGAACAGATCGTCAGCCGGCGCGGCGGGTGTCGCGGGTGCGGCGGGTGTGGCACGGCCGAGGCCCTGCGCGCAGCGCCGGTCGAAGTTGATGACGTCGTCGTCCTCGAAGCCGTTGTTGAGCGACAGCATCGGCACGCGGTGGCGCACCGAATCGAACGCCGACAACGGCGCACCGCCCACGCGCTGCGTGGGGGAATCGGGTGTCAGCAGCTCGGGATGTTCGGCTTCCAGCGCCTGCAACTCGATGAACAGCGCATCGTAGTCGGCATCGGGAATCGTCGGCGCGTCGAGCACGTAATACTGGTAGCTGTAGCGCTCCAGTTCTTCGCGCAACCATTGCGCGCGCTCGGCGGGGGAAGCGCCGGACGGCGCGGAGGCTGAAGCCTGCGCGCCTTGTTTCTTGGCGGTCATGACTGGCTCCGTTACTGGCTGAACAAGCGCACGGCAACAGGTGATCCGGCGGGCATTCCGCGCGATTCCAGCTTCTCGTATAATTTCTCGAGTTGGCCGAAGATCGCCACGAACGACGCCTCGGTCAGCGGCCGCATATTGTCGTCGACCAGTTGCGCGCCCATGCGCTGGGCCAGGCTGTACCCGTATTCGCACACGGTCTTGAACGGCTTGGCCGCCTGCGATGCCTGCGGCACGTCGAGCAGCAGCGTGATCTGTCGGCCGGCGCTCAACGTCAGGTCGTCGCGCAGGAAGTTGGTATCGCCGAATTGCAGCGTGAACAGCGGCCGTTGCACGCCGTCGGCGCCCGGTTCATAGCGGATGAAGCGTGTGCCGTCGCGCGACAGCACCAGCCCGTCCTGCGTCGCCACCGTCTGGACATAGGCGGCCGACCACGGCGCGCCATCAGAGATCACGTTCACGCCGAGCTGCACGTCCGCGCCCGCCGCAAACGCGTCGAGTTCGCGCGCATTCCCGACGGTCTCGGTCATGTCCGGCAGGTCCGCCGATGCATCGAGCGATTCGGACAGGGCTTCCACCGCGTTGACGAATTCGGAGAATTCAAGCGCGTTGAGCGGACCACTGCGATTCGCCAGTTGCACGGCCACCTGGATGTCTTCGTACTGGTGACCTGCGGTCACGGCTTCCCACGCGTTGGATTCGACGCGCAGGCCCTCGATATGCACCTGCTTGGTACCGGCGCGACGCAGACGGCCCGTCAGCGGCAAAATACGATCGCCCGACGCTTTGCGTTCCAGATGCATCGGCACGATGCAGTCGATCAACGGGTCAATCACCGCAGGCGTGGGCTGACCATTGAGGGTCTCGGCCTCGGCAGGCTGCGCGCGGGCAGGCGCCTCTTGGGCTTCCGCCTGTTCGTCGACCTCGGCCGGTGTCACGTCTTTGGCGGCATGCGCCGCCGCTGGCGAGGCGGCTACAGCGACCTCGTCCGCCACCGCCTCGTCGGCATCCGCGGTGCTGGCTGCCGCGCGGGCTGCCGCCGCCACCGTCGCCACGTCCTCGTCCTCGTCGTGTTCGGCGGGACGCTGCCCGCCCCCACCAAGCGTCGGCTCACGGCGCGAGACTTGCTCCGGCGGCGTGGCCTCCTTGAGCTTGGCCGCCGTCTCGGGATGGGTGGTCTTGCCCACCACCGGCTCCCGCATCGGCTGAACGTCGTCCTCGGGCATCAGCGGCCGCACGCGGCGCGCCTTGTAGATCTGCCAGCGGTTATAGGCCACCAGCAGCAGGAGCAATACGACACCAGCGATGATCAATGCGTTCTGCAGTTCCATCTTAAGCGACCTCCGCCATCGATACGGCTGCATCCATGTCCACCGCCACGATCCGCGATACACCCTGCTCCTGCATTGTCACGCCGATCAACTGGTGGGCCATCTCCATCGCAATCTTGTTGTGGGAAATAAATACGAACTGGGTCTTGTCGGACATCCGCGCAACCATGTTGGCATAGCGCTCGGTGTTGGCATCGTCCAACGGCGCATCCACCTCATCGAGCAAGCAGAACGGAGCGGGGTTGAGCTGGAACATTGCGAACACCAGCGCGATCGCGGTCAGCGCCTTCTCGCCGCCGGACAGCAGGTGAATCGTCGAGTTCTTCTTGCCCGGCGGTTGGGCCATCACCTGCACGCCGGCGTCGAGGATCTCCTCTCCGGTCATGATCAGACGTGCCTGGCCGCCACCGAACAGCGAGGGGAACAGTTCGCCGAAGTGGTGATTGACCTGGTCGAAAGTGCCTTGCAGCAGTGCCCGCGTTTCCTGGTCGATCTTGGCGATCGCGTCCTCCAGGGTGTTGATAGCGTCGGTCAGGTCGGCGGTCTGCGCATCGAGGAAGGTCTTTCGCTCGCGTGCCGCGGTCAGTTCATCAAGCGCGGCCATGTTGACCGGGCCCAGCGCGTTGATGGCGTTGTTCAGGCGCGTGACCTCGCCCTGCAGGTAGGACGGCTTCAGGTCGCCAGTCAGCTTCTCGGCCAGCGCGGCTTCATCGACTTCCGCCGTGGCCAGTTGCTCCGTGAACTGATCCTGGTTCAGGCGCGCGGCCTGCTCCTTGAGCTGGCATTCGGTGATGCGGTCGCGCAGCGGCTGCAGGCTGCGTTCGGCGGCCAGGCGCTGTTCATCGAACTGGCGAAGCTGGGCCGAGAGCGCGTCGAGTTCAATACGCGCGGCGGACAGCTTCTGCTCCTTCTCGGCGCGCACTTCCAGCGCTTCCTGCAGGCCGGTGTTGGCGGTCTGCTCGTTGATCGTTTCGAGTTCGGCGCGCGCATTTTCAAGCGACTCGGCGATGCGCTCGCTCTGATCGCCTGCCATCTGGATATTGCGGCGCAGTTCGTCGATACGGCCGGCGAGATTGCGTTCGGCGAACAGCGCTTCCTGCGCGGCGCGTTCGAGATCGCGCAACTGCTGGCGTGCCCCGCTCAGCTTCGCATCCATGCCCTCGAAGGCCATCTGCTGGTCTTCGTGCGAGGCCTGCATATCAGCCAGTTGAGCGTCGTGCTGCTCGAAGCTGGCTTCCGATTCGGCGCGAATCGCGCGTTGCTCGTCGATCTGCGCGTCGATCTCGGCCAGTTCCTCGCGAATCTGATTGCTACGCGCCGAGAACCGCTCCATCGCCTGCGAGAGCTTGAGCACGTCCATCTGCAGCGTGTGCACCCGGCGCGTGGCCTGCTCGGCACGAGACCGCGTGTCGATCAGCACCGCGCTGGCGTGCGTATACGCCGACTCGGCACGCACCGACTGCGTCCTGGCTTCGTCCGACAACAGCATCTGGGCACGGGCCTGCTTCTGCAGATTCTCGATCTCCTGCTCGCGAGCCAGCATCCCGGCCTGTTCCGAGTCGGCAGCATAGATCTGAATCGCATTGCGGCCGACCAGATGGCCTTCGGCCACCACGAACTGCGCGCCCTCGGGCAGCGTGCCGCGCGCGGCCAGCGCCTGCGTCATGTCGGTCGCGGTATAGATATCGGCCAGCCAGTCCTGCATCACGGCACGAATGCCGGGCTCGGTGATCTGCAGCAGCGACATCAGCGGACGCAGCCCGGCCGGGGCCTCTACGGGACGCGCGGCAGGCGGCGGCGAGTAGAACGCCAGCTTGGCGGGCGGCGCGTCCGAGAGGAATGCCTTGACCCAGTCGAGGTTCGACACTTCCAGCGCGGCCAGCTTCTCGCGCAACACCGATTCGAGCGCGTTTTCCCAGCCCGGCTCGATATGCACCTTCTTCCAGAGACGCGGAAGCTCGGCTAGCCCATGACGCTCCAGCCACGGCTGAACCTTGCCGTCGGTCTGCACGTTCTCCTGCAACTGTCGCAGCGCGGACAGACGGGCTTCCAGCGAAGCGATCGCCGCGGCCTCGCTCTGCACGCGCTCCTGCGCGGCACGGCGTTCTCCGTCCAGGCGGGGAACCGCCTCCTCGCTGTCCATCAGCACGGCCTGCGCTTCCTCGAGCAGCGCTTCCTGCTCGGTCAGATCCATGCGCAGTTCTTCCAGACGGACTTCGTCCGGACGATCCAGGCCCTTTTCCTCGCCCTGCAGTCGCTCCTTGCGCTGCTCGAGTTGCTGGAGCATCTGGTTGGCGTTGCGCTGATGCGCGGCTTCGAGCTTCAGTGCCTGCTCGGCCTGCATGATGCCGGCGCGCTGCTCGTTGAGCATCTGCTGGGCATCGCGCCATTGGCCTTCCAGCGTCGGCAGTTCGTCGCTCTTCTGCGCGACGGTTTCCTGCGACTCGATCGTGCGTGCCTCGGCCAGCGCCAGGTTTTCCTCGGCCTGCGCCAGTTCGTCATTCGCCTGATCGGACTTGCCCTGCCATTGCTCGCGTTGAGTGGTCAGCGCGGCGATCTGAGCCTGCAAACGGTTGCGCGATTCAACGACGTAGCGGATCTCGGCCTCGAGCTTGCTGACCTCGGTGTTGGCTTCATACAGCGAGCCCTGGGCCGCGTGCATGCCGTCCGAGGCCGCATAGTGCGCCGCGCGCATCGTTTCCAGTTCGGCCTCGACATGGCGCAATTGCGCGGTCTGGGCTTCCAGGTCGATCTGTGCCTGGTCGATCGCGCGTGCGTGGCGCTCCTGTTCTGCCTGGGCCTCGCGCTTGCGCAAGAGCCACAACAGATGCTGCTTCTCTTCGCCTTCCGCCTGCAGTTGGCGGAAACGCTGCGCCACTTCGGCCTGGCCCTCGAGCTTATCGAGGTTATTGCCGAGTTCGCGCAGGATGTCTTCCACGCGGGTCAGGTTTTCGCGCGTGTCGCCCAGCCGGTTCTCGGTCTCGCGGCGGCGCTCCTTGTACTTGGAAACACCGGCGGCTTCTTCCAGGAAGATCCGCATGTCATCGGGCTTGGCCTCGATGATCCGCGAGATCATGCCCTGCCCGATGATGGCGTAGGCGCGCGGACCCAGGCCGGTACCCAGGAAGATATCCTGAATGTCCTTGCGGCGCACCGGCTGGTTGTTGATGTAATAGGAGGACGTGCCGTCACGCGTCAGCACGCGCTTGACCGCGACTTCGGCGTACTGGCTCCACTGTCCGGCCGCGCGGCCTTCGGCGTTGTCGAACACCAGCTCGACACTGGCTCGACCGGCCGGCTTGCGCGCCGTGGAACCGTTGAAAATCACGTCCTGCATCGACTCGCCACGCAGCTCCGAGGCGCGTGATTCGCCGAGCACCCAGCGTACCGCGTCGATGATGTTGGATTTGCCGCAGCCGTTGGGACCTACGATGCCGACCAGCTGGCCGGGCACTTGAAAATTGGTGGGATCGACGAAGGACTTGAAGCCCGCCAGCTTGATCGAGGACAGTCGCACGGTTGTCGTGTGGTTTGGGCGATACGCAATTGGATAAGCCGGGCCATACCGGAGCCCGCCGCCCAGACGTGACGCCTGCGCCGCATCCTGCCCCCGGTGCCCGATAGATTGGCGCTAATCATACCATCGCCATTCTCTCGGCCGGCCGCTTTATCTACCGTTGCGCGGGTCGTAACGCCGCTATCCCCCGGCGCCGAAAACCTATAGATATCCGTCAGTTGCCAGCGTTGCTGCAAGGATTTTCTAGGCGCACGCCGTTGTTTGGCAAATACGCGCCGCAGTCAAAGTCTGGCCGATCCGCCAGGAAACTTCTTAGGGTTAGTGCTAGTCTCTCACTATGCCGGCGTGATCCCGGAGTCCCCTCCGGCCTCATCGCCCTCCGGGCCGTTCTCCGCACTCGACGTGACAGCGGCCAGCCTGAAGCGCCAAGCAGCAGTCTGGATGGAGGATTGAGCATGACCGCAACGCACCCGGCCACGGCGCCGGGGGACCTGCCCTGGTCAATATCGGAGATCGACTTTTCGTCGATCGATGTCGCCAAGGTACGCAACAACCGCACGCTGTTCTATCTGCTCGCCGCCGCCTCGTTCATCGAAAGCGGATCCGACACCTACGCGGGCAACCTCGCCAAGTACTACGCCGATGTACCCGAAGCCGCCCGGTGGCTCGCCGAACACTGGGAGTGCGAGGAACTCCAGCACGGGCAGGCGCTACGCCGCTACGTGGAGCATGTCTGGCCCGAATTCGACTGGGAACGTGGATACCGGCGCTTCTTCGACGAATACAGCGTGACCTGCTCGATCGACAATTTCGAGCACTCGCTGGCCCTGGAAATGGCCGCCCGCTGCGTGGTGGAAACCGGCACCGCCACCTACTACCGCGCACTGGAACAGGCCAGCGACGAACCGGTGCTGCGCGATCTGACCCGCCGCATCGCCAATGACGAAGTGCGCCACTACAAGCACTTCTATCGCTACTTCAACGCGCTGCACGAGCACGAGCGGCTCGGCCGCACCAAGGTACTTGGCGCGCTGGCCCGGCGGCTGCTGGAAATCAAGAACGAGGACGCCGAGATCGCGCTGCGCAACGTCCTGCGGATCGAACATGAACGCGAAGACGTGCCCGAGGGCGATGTCAGGGCGCTGAATTCCCGCTGCAGCGCCGTTATCCGGCGTCATCTGCCGCTGGAAATGACGGTCAGGATGCTGTTGCGCCCACTGCACCTCAACGCCCGGGTGGAGCGGTTTCTGCGCCGGCCGATCGTGGCTGTGGTGTCGCGGGTGATGCTGTACTGATCTCCGGCGCCAGCCGGGGCGGATTTGCCCGATTCACGCGCGCGGCGATGGGCGGCATTCCTTTATAATGCTGCGTTTCAACCGCCCCGCCGCTGCCACCGTGAATCCGCGCCTCGACCTGCTCCAAACCTATCCTTTCGAGAAACTGCGCGCGCTGGTGGCCGATGTGAAACCGGCCGCCGTCCCGGCAATCAGTTTCGGCATCGGCGAACCCAAGCACCCCACCCCGGCCTTCATCAAGGAAGCGATGACCGCGTCGCTCGGCGGCCTGGCCAACTACCCGAGCACCGCCGGCAGCGACGCGCTGCGCGCGTGCATCGCGGGCTGGCTCGAACGCCGCTACAACCTGCCGAAGGTCGATGCCGCCACCGAGGTGTTGCCCGTCACCGGTTCGCGCGAGGCACTGTTCGCGTTCGCCCAGACCGTGATCGACAGCAGCAAGCCCAACCCGCTGGTGCTGTGCCCGAACCCGTTCTACCAGATCTATGAAGGCGCGGCCCTGCTGGCCGGCGCCCGTCCGGTGTTCGCCAACAGCGATCCGGCGCGCAACTTCGCGCCGGCGTTCGACCAGATCGGCGCCGATGTCTGGCCGCACGTGCAACTGCTGTACGTCTGCTCGCCGGGCAACCCGACCGGCGCCGTGCTGTCGCTCGAAGACTGGAAGCAGCTTTTCGACTTGTCCGACCGCTATGGCTTCGTGATTGCCTCCGACGAGTGCTACTCGGAGATCTACTTCGACGAAGCAAAGCCGCCGCTTGGCGCGCTCGAAGCGGCCCACAAGCTTGGCCGTGGCCTGGAACGGCTGGTGATGTTCTCAAGCCTGTCGAAGCGTTCGAACGTGCCGGGCCTGCGCTCGGGCTTCGTCGCCGGCGATCCCGAGATCCTGAAGAAATTCCTGCTCTATCGCACCTACCACGGCGCCGCGATGAACCCGGCCGTGCAGGCCGCCAGCGCCGCGGCGTGGGGCGACGAGGCGCACGTGCGCGAGAACCGCGCGGCCTATGTGCGCAAGTTCGCCGAGGTCACGCCGATGCTGGCAGGGGTGCTCGACGTGGCGCTGCCCGATGCGGCGTTCTACCTGTGGGCCGATGTCTCGCGCACTGGCCTGTCGGACACCGAGTTCGCCGTGCGGCTGCTGGCCGAACAGAACCTGACGGTACTGCCCGGCAGCTATCTGGCTCGCGACGCCCACGGCATGAATCCCGGCGCGAACCGGGTCCGCATGGCGCTGGTGGCCACCCCGGACGAATGCCTCGAAGGCGCGCGCCGGATTGTCGAATTCTGCAAGTCGCTGGGCTGACCGGCGCGAACGCTTCACCCTGAATCACCGAATGTCCTGAAGCCGGAACGAGGATTTCCGGCATCACTCCCGATACATATTCACCACTGAGAACACAACCATGACGCAAGCACTGCAAGCCCTGATCGACCAGGCCTGGGAAGACCGCACCAGCCTGTCGCCGAAGTCCGCGCCGAACGACATCCGCGAAGCGGTGGCCAACGTGATCTCGCAACTCGATTCGGGCGCACTGCGCGTGGCCGAGAAGCAAGGCAAGGACTGGGTCGTCAACCAGTGGATCAAGAAGGCTGTGCTGCTGTCGTTCCGTCTGGAAGACAACGCGCCGATGAGCGCTGGCGGCTTTGCCCAGTTCTACGACAAGGTGCCGACCAAGTTCGCCAACTGGACTGGCGACGACTTCGCGAAGGCCGGCTTCCGCGTGGTGCCGCCCGCCGTGGCCCGCCGCGGTTCGTACATCGCCAGGAACGCCGTGCTGATGCCGTCGTACGTCAACATTGGCGCCTACGTGGATGAAGGCACCATGGTCGACACGTGGGCCACCGTCGGCTCGTGCGCGCAGATCGGCAAGAACGTGCACCTGTCGGGCGGCGTCGGCATCGGCGGCGTGCTCGAGCCGCTGCAGGCCAACCCGGTCATCATCGAGGACAACTGCTTCATCGGCGCCCGTTCGGAAGTCGTGGAAGGCGTGATCATCGAGGAAAACTCGGTGATCTCGATGGGCGTGTACCTGGGCCAGTCGACCAAGATCTACGACCGTGAAACGGGCGAAATCCACTACGGTCGCGTGCCTGCCGGTTCGGTCGTCGTGGCCGGCAACCTGCCGTCGAAGGATGGCAAGTACAGCCTGTACTGCGCCGTGATCGTCAAGAAGGTGGACGCGCAAACCCGCGCCAAGACCAGCCTGAACGACCTGCTGCGCGACTGAATCGCGCCTTGACAGCAATGCCGCCGCCGGGCACGCCCCGGCGGCGCGAAGCCCAGCCGATGCCATCCCTCCGCAAGCGACTCATGGCCCTCGACCCCGCCACCGTCAGTACCGTCCTCTCCCTCCTGCCGACCATCCTCGAACAGGCCAACAAGACCATCGAGAAGCTCAAGAAAGGCAAGAAGAAGGACGAGGAAGGCGCGCAACCCGGCGCGGCCGACACACGCGACCCGGCCGCTCGCATCGCGGAGCTGGAAACCACCGCCATGCAGCAGGCCGAGGCCGTCAAGCTGCTGGCCGAGCAGCACGCCATCACGATCGAGGCATTGCGCCGCGAAGCCGCGCGCCTTGACCGGCGCCTGCGCCTGATGACCGCCGTGGCCATGGCCGGCGTGGCACTTGGCCTGGGTGGACTGGTCATCGCGCTCAACCTGCTGTTCCGCTGAACCCGAACCTGACACCATGACTACCCTGCTCTACGGCATTCCCAACTGCGACACCGTCAAGCGTGCCCGTACCTGGCTGGAGTCGAACGGCGTCGACTACACGTTCCACGATTTCAAGAAGCAAGGCGTCGACGAGAAGATGTTGCGCGCCTGGCTCAAGCACGTGCCCCTGACCACGTTGCTGAACAAGAAGGGCACCACGTACCGCGCGCTGTCCGATGCGGACAAGACGCGCGCCGAGTCCGAAGCCGGCGCCATCGCGCTGATGCAGACCAGCCCGTCGCTGATCAAGCGTCCCGTGCTGGACCGCGACGGCAAGGTCAGCGTCGGTTTTTCCGCTGACGGCTACGCCGCCCTGTTTTAACGATTCATCCCCCGCCCCATGAACCCGACCCTTGCCCTGACCGAAGACCTGATCCGCCGCCGCTCGGTCACCCCCGCCGACGAAGGTTGCCAGGCCGTGCTCGAGACCCGACTCAAGGCCCTTGGCTTTACCTGCGAGAACATCGTCAGCGGCCCTGACGATTTCCGCGTCACCAACCTGTGGGCGGTCAAGCGCGGCACCCAGGGCACCGCAGGCAAGCTGCTGGCCTTTGCCGGCCATACCGACGTAGTGCCGACCGGCCCGCTCGACCAATGGTCTTCGGACCCGTTCGAGCCCTCCCATCGCGATGGCAAGCTCTACGGCCGGGGCGCGGCCGACATGAAGACGTCGATTGCCGGCTTCGTGGTGGCAGTAGAAGAATTCGTGGCGAAACACCCCGAGCACAAGGGATCGATCGCCTTCCTGATCACAAGCGACGAGGAAGGCCCGGCGCATGACGGCACCGTGAAGGTGGTGGAAGCGCTGAAGGCGCGCGGCGAACGTCTCGACTATTGCGTGGTAGGCGAACCGACCTCGGTCGACACGCTCGGCGACATGGTCAAGAACGGCCGCCGTGGCTCGCTGTCCGGCAAGCTCACGGTCAAGGGTGTGCAGGGCCACATCGCCTACCCGCACCTGGCGCGCAACCCGATCCACCTTGCGGCGCCGGCAATGACCGCGCTGGTGAACGAGGTATGGGACGCGGGCAACGAGTATTTCCCGCCCACCACGTGGCAGATGTCGAATATCCATGGCGGCACCGGCGCGACCAACGTGATCCCGGGCCACGTGACGATCGATTTCAACTTCCGCTTCTCGACGGCCAGCACGCCTGACAGCCTGAAGTCGCGCGTGCACGCGATCCTCGACCAGCACGGGCTCGACTACACGCTCGACTGGACGCTGGGCGGCGAGCCGTTCCTGACGCCGCGCGGCGACCTGTCCGAAGCACTGGGTGCAGCCATCGCGGCCGAGACCGGCGTGAAGACGGAACTCTCGACCACCGGCGGCACCTCCGACGGCCGTTTCATCGCGAAGATCTGCCCGCAGGTCATCGAATTCGGCCCGCCAAACGCCAGCATCCACAAGATCGACGAACACGTGGAAGTCCGCTTCGTCGAACCGCTCAAGAACGTTTACCGTGGCGTGCTGGAACGCCTGATTGCCTGATCCCCATGGCCACCACCTCTTCCCTGAAAACCGTCCGCGACATGCTGCGCCTGGCGGTTTCGCGCTTTACCGCCGCGAAGCTCTCGTTCGGCCATGGCAGCGCCAACGCCTATGACGAAGCCGCCTACCTGGTGCTGCATACGCTGAACCTGCCGCTGGACACCCTCGACCCGTTCCTCGACGCCCGGCTGCTGCCAGAGGAGATCGACGCCGTGCACAAGGTGATCGATCGCCGCGTAAACGAACGTGTTCCGGCCGCCTACATCACGCACGAAGCGTTCATGCACGGGCTGCGTTTCTACGTGGATTCCCGCGTGATCGTGCCGCGCAGCTTCATCGGCGAGCTGCTGCAGGATGGGCTGGAACCGTGGGTCGGTGATACCGGGCAGATTGGCCCGGTACTGGAACTGTGCACCGGTTCCGGCTGCCTGCCGATCATCGCCGCGCACGTCTGGCCGCACGCGCGAATCGACGCGGTGGACATTTCGTCCGACGCCCTGGCCGTGGCCCGCCGCAATGTGGCGGACTACAAGATGGAAGACCGCATCACGCTCTACGAAGGCGACCTCTACGCGCCGTTGCCGTCGACCGCAACGTACGACGTGATCCTGACCAACCCGCCGTACGTCAACGAGCAGTCGATGCGCGACCTGCCGCCCGAATACATGGCGGAGCCGCGCATTGCGCTGGCCGGCGGCGACGACGGCATGGACGTTGTGCGCCGGATCATCGCCGGCGCGAAGAAACGCCTGAATCCGGGCGGTGCGCTGGTGGTGGAAATCGGCAACGAGCGCGAGAACGTCGAAGCGGCCTTCCCCGATCTCGACATCGTCTGGCTTTCGGTCAGCGCCGGCGACGACCAGGTGTTCCTTGTCACTTATGAGGCACTGCCGGGTTAAGTAGAAAGGGGGATTTCGTCACACACGCCTAAAATTTGGTGTGGTGCTTCAAGGCGAAATATAAAAAAGGTTCGTATTGCGCGAATTTGGTGTGCAAGGTGGCAGCTAGGCCGGGGTCTGGTCTCGCCCCCATTTTGCGCACTTCCTAATAAAAAGTAGACGAAAGTAGCGAGAAATATAAAAATTCATCGCTCACCTAAAAAAAGGTTGCGCCCCTAACATCACTTTGATGGATCGACGGTGCAGAACATGCGTCTGGTTGGATATGCCTGGTTGCGCGAACGGCTGGATCTTCCCGTCGTCCCTGTCACTCGTGAAGCACGTGCGGGGGCAACTACGCGCATTCTTGAGACTGCCGATGCCGTGCTGTTTCCACGCAAAGTCGCACCGGCAGAGGGCGCCTCTGATCTGACCCATCTGCTGTTCGCGCTCAAGCACGAAGGCATCAACCTGGCCATCCTGGCCGGGGCGCTCCCTCCGATCGGCGCAGCCGAACTCCAGCTCGAACTCGACCGCCACCCCACCAGCCGATACATCCGTGTGGCTGCGCTTCTCTGGGAGCATTTCACGGGCGCCACATTGGCACCACGGCACTCGGACAAAGTGCCGTACGTCAGCGTGTTCGACCCCGAACGGTATTACACGGCGGAGCCCGGCCAACTATATCCACGCTGGCGCGTGCGCTTCAACGGGCTGGGTTCACTTGATCAGTGCGTGGCCGTGCGCCGTACCGAATCGATCCAGTCGATTCTGGACATGGACGTGTTCGCGCGTATGGACGCCTTTATTGCCAACGTCGGCAAAGACATCCTGGACCGAGCGCTCAACTGGGCGTATCTCAGCGAAGCGGAAAGCTCATTCGAGATCGAGCGCGAACACCCCACTCAGGACAAGACCGAGCGATTTGTCCAGTTGCTGCGTCACGCGCACGAACGCCGGCCGCTGGATGAACGCTACCTGGTGGAGCTGCAGAACGACATCATTACCAACCCGTTCGATCAGGCCATGCAATACCGGACCGAGCAGAACTGGCTGCGCCGGGGCGGCCACGGCGCGGCTTCGGTCACCTACGTTCCGCCCAACCCCGACGACGTACCAGCGCTGATGCAGGGACTGGAAACCTTCGCCAACGATCCTCCCCGCAATCTCGATCCGCTGATTGTGGCGAGCATCGTCTCGTTCTGGTTCGTCTTCATCCATCCGTTCATGGATGGCAACGGCCGCTTGTCCCGTTTCCTGATCCACCACGCGCTGTGCCGGTCCGGCAAAATGGCGCATGGTTTCCTGCTGCCAGTCTCGGTGGCCATCAAGCGTCACGAATCGGACTACCTGGCGGCGCTGGAGAGCTTCTCGAAGCCGGCTCGCGCGCTTTGGCGCGTATGGGCGCTGGGGGAGCATGAATTCGATTGCCAGACCGATGCCGGCTCGATGCCCTATCGATATTGGGATGCCACGCCCTGCGTGGAATTCGGCGCGCGCATGGTCAAGGAAGCCCTCGAACACGATCTCCAGGCCGAAACACAATTCCTGCAAGGCTACGACGAAGTGGTCAGGCGCGTCGAGGCAGAGTTCGACATTCGCAACCACGACCTCGCCACACTCATATCGAGTTGCTTCCGGGAGAAGGGGCGCGTGTCCAATCGCTGGAAAAAACAGCTCGGCATCCGCGTGCAACCCGAAGCCTTCGACGCGATCGAGGCAGCGGTGCAGGACGTGTTCTTCCCGGGCACGGCGTCCGAGGCTTGAGCCCGTCCCCGGCAGTCATCCCCAAACGCAAGATTCCAGGCAAAAAAAAGCGCCGTGATCACTCACGGCGCGTTTCACATCTCAAGCTCGGATAAGCAGCGGCCGCAACGGCCAATCAGCCTCCGGGCCCAACCGAGTACACCGTCCCATTGGACGACACCTGGTAATAGTCAGCACCGATACCCACCCAGTGGTAGCCCTTCTTCGGCGCTGGGAGGTTGTATTCCTTGTACTTGTCGATGACGTACTGCCGGTCACGGAACTCGGCTGGCAACTTGTCACCCTTGCTCCACTTCTGAGGCGTATACGGCGATGCCGCACCCATCGGCATCGTGCCCGATGACGATGGCGATGACGACATCGAGCCAGAAGACTTCATGGAACCAGAGTGCTGAGCAAGAGCAAAAGGCGCCGCCAGCATACCGGCGGCTGCCACGGCGATGGGTATTAACATCCTCGTTTTCATCGTGATCTCCACAGATGGAACACAAGAACTGCTCCAGAGTCGGGCAATCCTCTTGAAGCTTAGTAACAACTGTGGGGAAAACGGTAGTTCTGCCGTACTTTAGGTGCCGCAAATACCACTTTACGGTCATGAAATACGCGAATTCTCCCCGCTCTCCCACATGGTGAAAGAGCGGGCGATCCGCCGACCTCGATGATGCGCGGCGACGGTTCAGATGCCGTGCGACATCAGTGACTCGGCGTCTCGCGCAGCGCCTTGACCGAGTCAGCCGTCACATCGGCCGGCTGGCCGCCGTAGCTGGCCCGCAGGTAGTTGGCGAGCGCCGCCAGCTCGGCATCGTTCATGCGCGTGGCGAATCCCGGCATATCCTGCATGCTCTCCAGCCCCGGGAAGTCCTGCCGCTCGATGCCGTCGAGCATCGACACGATCAGGTTGCGCGGGTCCGCATTACGCACCGTCGAATTGCCAAGCATCGCCACCGCAACGTGAGGCTTGCCTTCGCCTTCGCGTCCGTGGCACCCCGCGCAGACCGCCAGATAGTGCTGGCGGCCCGTGGCCATGGCACCCGCGTCGGCATTGGCCGGCTTCAGCGCTTGCGGTGCCGGCGGCTTGTCGCCGAGCAGGTACGTGGCCATCGCGCCGACATCAGCGGCATTCAGGTAACGGCTGCTCAGATGCACCACGGGGAACATCTCGCCGTAGGCTGAACCTTGGGGCGCGATGCCGGTGGAGAAGAACGTCTGCAGGTCCGCCGCAGTCCATCCGCGCGCCGCCAGCCCGGCCGGCGAGATATCGGGAGCCCCCACCCGCGCCAACGCCGAACCCGTCAGCGGACGACCACCATCCATCTGTCCGAACTTGCCGCGTGGCGTGTGGCACTCTGCGCAGTGACCGAGCGCGTTGGTCAGGTAGCGGCCGCGTATCCACGCCGGCGACTCGCCCTTCGATGCATCGGGCAACGCATCCTTGCGGAACAGCAGGTTCCAGCCTGCCATGGCGAAACGCTGGTTGTACGGGAAGCCCAGTTCTGGCTCGCGATTCTGCACCGCTATCGGCTTGAGCTGCATCAGGTAGGCGTACATCGCATCGGTATCGGTACGCGACAGACCCCGGTACGAGGTGTACGGCATCGCCGGATACAGATGCTTGTCGGGCGCCACGCCATCATGAAGCGCCTTGTAGAAATCGTCGGCGCTCCATTTGCCGATGCCATGGTCCTTGTCCGGCGTGATATTGGTGCCGTAGAACTTGCCGAACGGCGAAGCCAGTTCCACGCCGCCCGCGAATGGCGCCCCGTTCGGCGCGGTGTGGCAGGCCGCGCAATCGGCCGCGCGCACGAGGTAGCGGCCACGCTCGATCTGCTGGGCCGGGGTCAGCTTCGTGGCCGGCGCCAGGTCGGCAGCCTGCGGCACATCGGAACTGCCCGACCCGCATCCGGCAAGCAGTAGCGCCGAGCCTGCGGCCAGCGCGGAAATCCATCGGATTGTCGTCATTGCGCGCCCTTCCCCTTCACCAGCCCCGGCGTGCTGGTGACCACGTCCTTGATGGCCTCGTAGTACCGCACATAGCCCGTGCAGCGGCAGATGTGCTCGTCCATGGACGACATGATGGTCTGCTCGACCTTGTCCGCCGCTACCGGCTCACGCTTGAGTTTCTCCACCAGCACGGTCGCGCCATTGACGAACCCGGGCGTGCAGTAGCCGCACTGGAAGCTGAAGTGCTTGAGGAAAGCCTGCTGCACTGGCGTCATCTCGACGACTTCGCCCTTGTCATTGCGCTTGCCATGGCCTTCCACGGTGCGGACGCGCTTGCCCTGGAAGAAATGCGCGCCCGTGATGCAGGTGCGAATGGTTTCGCTCGTGCCGTCCGGGTGGTCGAGAATCGCCACGCAGGCGTGGCAGACGCCCTGTCCGCACCCCAGCCGCGAGCCGGTCAGGTTCACGTACTCGTGCAGGAAATCGATCATCATCAGGCCGACGGGCACCTCGAGCGGACCGACGTCCTTGCCGTTGATGTTCATGGACAATGCTTGCGTGGCGATCATGCCAGTACCTCCTGAATCTTTTCGGCCGTGACCGGCAAATCGGTGAAGCGGTGCCCAATGGCGTGGGCGATACCGTTGACGATGGCACCCACCACCGGAATCATCACCACCTCGGCAATACCCTTGGGCGGGTCGGTGTCGGAAATGGGCGGCAGCACGGTTCCGGTCTGCGTCCATACGGCCACATCGCTGGCACGCGGCAGGTGATAGCGGTTGAAATTCCACGTGCCGTTGCCGGGGCCATCCTCGTAGAGCGGCAGGAACTCGTGCAGCGCATGGCCGATGCCCATCGCGATGCCGCCCTGCAACTGACCCGACACCAGTTCGGGCGACAGTTGCGAGCCGCACTCCATGATCGAATGGTGCGTCAGCAGGCTGACCTTGCCGCTGGCCTCGTGCACCGACAGCTCGACCAGCGTGCCAACCGCGCTGTAGTACGTCACGGACGCATTGTTGCGCTGGACCGGCGCGATATAGACCTTGCGTCGATCGAGCACGTCATAACCATTGGTCGTGCGCTTGCCGTTGGCTTCGCCCGCACCCATGCGTACCGACAAACCATCCACCGGAATCCGCACGGCCTGGCCGTTGACGACGAAATCGGCTTCGGTCCACTGCCAGCGATTGAACACGTGCACCGTGGCGCCGGTGACCAGCCCCAGTTCGTGCGCCTTCTTGACGAGCTGTTCGTATGGCAGCGCCTGCAGACCGCCGGCGCTGAGTTTGCCATCGACCCAGCGGGCATCCTCCACACGCACCACCAGCGATGCCGCCTGGCCGCCGCCGATGCCCTGGCTCCAGATCGCCATCGCCGCCGGCCACAGGCCATGCATGAAGACCACGCGGGCCGCTTCGCGCGTGCTGTGCGTGAAGTAGTAGGCCGAGTTCGTCGCGCTGGATGGCGACGCATAACCCGGGGACCAGCGCGGATTCTGCGAGAGCTTGTCCTGATCCGCCTGGCTCATCAGGTAGGGATCGCCACTGGTCATGACGGGCAGGTCCGGCCACTCGGTAATCGACGTCCGCACGTCCGTGGCCGCGCGGCTCAGCCAGCGCGACACCGCGGAGGCCTGCGACGTCGACATGCCGGTGCCGATTTCCGCGCCTGAGTGATACAGCGCGATACGGCCTTCGGCATCGATCTCGACGCGCGCGAACGATGTCTCCGCGCCCGTGCCGAAGTCCTTCTGCACACAGGCAAAGCCCACACCATAGCGATGGCCCGGATGCGCGGCCTCGTACTCGGCCTTCTTCTTCGCGCGATTGGTCCACAGCGGATGCTTGCGCGAGGCTTCCAGCACTTCATCCACGCGAATAGCCCCGGCGGGAATCGCGCCCTGCGTGTTCTTCATGCCGGAGCGCAGCGCGTTCTTCAGCCGGAACTCGATCGGGTCGAGCTTCAGCTGCTCGGCGAACTCGTCAATCATCATCTCGGTCGCCGCCATGCTTTGCAGCGTGCCATATCCGCGCGCGGAGCCAGCGTCGATCGCACGGGAGGCGATGGCCACCGTGGCGAGATCGTTCTTCGGGAAGTAATAGATCGACTGCGCAGCCGTCGCGCCGACCATGGCCACGGACGGCGAGAAGTTCATACGGCCACCACCGTTGGCCTCGAAGTCGCCCTGGAACGACTGGAGCAGTCCGGTTTCCTTGTCCACCGCGATGCGGTAGTGCATCTTGAACGCGTGGCGCTTGAGCGCGGTCTGGAACTGCTCGTAGCGGTCGTTGGCCAGCCGCACGGGCTTGCTGCCGGCATAGAGCGCCGTTACCAGACCGTAGAACGGGAAGTTGTAGTGATCCTTCGAGCCGTAGCCCACCGTGTAGGTCGGATGCAGGATCACCTGCTTCACCGGAAACGCGGACTTGCAGCGCGCCAGCATTTCCGCGGTCGATTCGCCCACCTCCGACGGCGCCTGCGTTGGCACCACCATGTGCAGCGTCTGGTTGTCGCGGTCGTACCAGCAGTTGGCGTTATCGGCCTCGAGCGCTGCGGTATCGATCGACTGCGTGTTGTACTCGCGATCCAGCACGAGCCAGTTGGCCGGTGGACTTGCCAGTTCGTCGCGGATCGACTTCGCATGGGCCATGCCCTGCTCGCCCACCTGCCCGTGGTCCTTGCCGTCCGGCCAAACGGGCTGGTGCTTGCGCATCGCGCTGGGGAACACCGGCGCGAACTTCAGGCTCGAGAACACATCGTCGTCGAACGGCGTGGCGCCGCCCACGCGCACGAAACGGAACGTGCCCCAGGGATCGCGCTCAAGCGCGCCAGTCTGCGCGCCATAACGCACGACCTCGTCGCGATACTTGAGCTTGTCCTTGGCAAAGCGGAAGCGCGCGAAGTCGTGATAAATCAGGATGGCCACCGCGTGGCCAAGATACGCCGGGGTCTTGCCCACCGGCAGCAGCATGTCGTCACCGTAGAACTTCGGGAACGTCACACCGTCGCGCTCCAGGTCGGCGGCCGTCACCACAACGTCGGGCTTCAGGTCATCGCCGAGCAGGCTCAGGTCGATGCCGTCGAAGGTACGGTCCGCACGGGTCGTGCGCACGATGAAGGCATGCGATTGCTGCGCGGGCCAGTGTGGCATATCGCGTGCGCGGATATCGCGTGCGAAGACTTTTTCGCCGTTGACCTTGGCGATGCCATCCACACGGAAGCGTGGCGCGCCGGTGGCGGGATCGGTTTGCACCGGCGTCAGGTGCTTCTCTTCGAACAACGCGGCCAGGGCCGCCTTGTCCGCGAGGGGCACGATGCAAACCGATACCCCGGCCACGACGCTCGTCTTCAGGAACGTGCGGCGCGATGGATTGAAACTGGGCATGGAGATTCTCTCGAGGAGTGCGACGGGCGAACGCTGCCAGCCGGTCCATTCGACCGGCGCGGATCATGAACCACGCGGGAGATGCCGACGCGCTCTCGCTTGCGTCCGGCTGAGGATGTGGGGCTGGGCAACGACGCCTGTTCTTCTTACTGTGCTGTCATGGCGCGCGGCATCGACCAAGCGATGCCGGCACGCCCGGGCGATTGTCTCGCCATCCCTCCCCGCGTCTCAACCGGGCACGGTCAATAACGACTATCAGCGCTTCCGTATGGTCGTTGAAAGGTAGTCGAAAGATGAGTCGATTACGAACCGCCGCATCTCGGCATAAGCCGCTACACGCCGATTCCCTTGCGCACCGCGTCGGTCACCTGAGCCACCACGCCATCGCGCCATTCGTCCGAATCGCCATAGAAGGCACGCCACACAGCCTGCTTGATCAGTGCGCGCTGATTCTCGTCCGCTTCAGGATGCACATGCAGCCAATGGTCGCCACGCAACGCATCGAGCACATCAGGCAGCGGCAGCGTGCCGAACTCCAGGGCGATGCCCGCGTAGTCGATCGTCGGCAGCGTCTGCGGCACGGCCGCCCACGCGAGCCCGGTCAGGTTGGCCGATGTCGACGAGCCGTCGTAGATCGACGTCACGCTGCCGCCCCAGATGGCCCGCGTCTTGTTCAACTGGCGCGCCTCGTCGGGCCCCATGTAGATCGGTTCGCCATAGCCCCACGGTCCCAGCCCCGTGTGCACATCGACCCATCGCAAAGTGGTCCGCCCGGCGCCAAAGCGGGCCAGGATGCGCCGTAACGTGTAGTTGCTCCACGTTGCCTGCTGACCGCCGAAGAACATGCCATCCGGGTCCTGATACTGTCCGGCGCTGATCGCCGCCTGGAACCAACCCATGCCCCGCTCCGTCACCCGCTTCATCAGCGCGGTGTGTTCGTCGCACGACGGCGGCCACTGGCTCGGCAGCAGCATCGGGGCAATCTCGGCATAGGCCGGATTGGCCGGCAGTGGCCGTTCGAAGTCCGCGAAATTGCGGTTCAGGTCAACGTTGTCCTCGTTGACGCGGCGCAGGTGGGAAAAGCCGTAGGGATTGACCGCGTGGATGAACATCAGCGCACAGCCGGCGCGGTGGCAGTCAGAATGCAGCCCCGTGTCGGCAAGCATCGCCACCTGTGTGCCTGATCCGCAGAAGCCTTCCGCGCCGTGGGTGCCGGACGTCACCAGCAGCACGCGCGACGCATCGGCGGCCCCCACCCAGGCGACGTCCATCGCCAGGGCCTCGCCCTGGTTGCCTGTTTCGGTGGGATGGGGGAACTCGGTCAGCGTCGCACCACATGCGCGGGCGGCCGCCAGGAATTTCTGGCGGGCTTCGGCATAGCTGCGTGCGAAGTAGCGCGCAGTCTGACTGGCAGGCATGGCGGGAATGGCCTGGGCCGAGTGGGGATGCCCTCAATGTAACGCCAATCCGGCGTTTTTATCCAGCGGACGTCAGAACAGCTCCGTCGGACCGCCCTCTGACGGCCAGGCGCTGCGGAATGCGTGCGGGTGCATCACGATGCCGGCGGCAGCAATCTGCGCGGCAGACAGCACCAGATGTCTGGCCAGCCAGTCATGCAGGCTGCGCAGGAAACGTATCTGATCCACGCGGTTTGCCCCTGCGATCAGCCACTCTAGCTTGACGTGCGCCGTATAGACATCGAGCAGGTTCGTGCTTTTGAGCTTGGGCGGCGTGGCCTGGCTGCGTTCGATCGCCAGCACGCGTTGCACCTGCGCGTTCGTGAGCGTGCCGCCGGTGGCGATCCGCTGATAAAGCTCATCGAGCGCGGGAAACAGGACTGTCGGCTGCACGCGCGGCACGGCAGCCACTTTCTCCATGCGCAGTACCACATAGCGCGTGGCCGCATTGCGGCGCGCCAGCTCCTGTTCGGCCGCCGAGGGCTTGCGCCTCACCGGCGCGGGCAGATCGGCGTCGATCCGCTTCACCGCATCGCGCTCGGTATAGTCCGGGATCTGATCCAGCGCCTCGGGCACGGCCAGCACCTCGCGCGCGCATTCCGGGCCGAATGGGTACTCGTGGCCATCCGGCCCGCGCAAGATATAGGCGTGACCTTCGGGAAAACCGTGGTGGCGGCCACCTTTCGCGTTGCGCGCATGGCATCGCGTGCTGGCCGGATCGACGAAGTCCTTGCGAACGGGCGTCCAGCTCCCGTGCGTCGGATGGGTCATTGGAAGTCAGGCGAAATCGGGAACGGGCGCTATTGTCCCACTGTTTTCGCTCCCTTCTCCCGCGTTGCGGGAAAAGGGGGAAAACAACTACTTCAGCATGAACGACATCGCCGAGCAGCAGTTCAGCATTCGCACCGCAGCCTGCACGGTCGGCGCCGTGAATGTCAGCGTGACACCTTCCACCCGTTCGAACTCGGGCCATTGGCAGAACAGGTCGGCGTGGGCGGTGGTCGTCGTCTGCAGGCGGCAACTCACCGGCCCGGGCAGTTCGAAGCAACGTGCCTCGGCGTGGACGATCGCATCGCGCGTCACGGACTCGGCGGCCACTGCGATCGCTTCACGAGCGGCAGCGGGCGACAACGAGGTGCCGCTGCCCTGCCCGCCCGCGGCCTTGGTCTGCACGTAGCGCACCCATGGCATCAGCGGCTGCGTTTCCGCGATGAAGACGTCATCGCCGCTGGCAAGCATCACCGGCACGCCGAACTCGCCGGCCAATGCGGCGTAGATGCCCGCCTCGCCCAGCTCCTGCCCGTTGAGCCAGACGCGCGCGAATGCGCCGCTGTTGATCGTATGGGCCAGCACGCCACGGCTCTGCGCCCGGCCGTGATAGCCGATCATGAACACGCCGTCGCAATCCTGCTCGACGCCGGCCATCATGCTCAGATAGCGCGGCTTGCCCAGCACCAGTTGTGCGCGCGGGTCGATCTGATCCGGCAGCAGGTTGCGGAAGCCCCCGTGCGAATCGTTGACCAACACCTCGGTAGCGCCACCCGCGAATGCGCCCTGTACGGCGGCGTTGGCCTCGGCCGTCATCCAGGCACGCGCGCGCTCGTACTCTCCATTCCCCGCGCGGGTCTGCTCGGCGTGGAATACGCCCGCCACGCCTTCGATGTCGGTGGAAACCAGAATCTTCATGCCATCAGTTCCTGCAACAGGTCTCGTAGTGCCCGACGGGTGTGCCCATCGCGGCCATGAACGGTTTCGCCATGCCAGAGCGCATTGACGATGGCCTGCTCCACGCTGTCAGCCGCGGCGCGGAACAGCGGGTCGAGCCGTGTTTCATGCACCATCTGCACGGCCGGCATCGGCACGTCGGCCAGATGCGGCACGGTGTACGCCGTCGAGAACGCCAGCGCGATATCGCCAGAGCCATGGCCGAATACGGAGCCGGTTCGCGCCAGCCCCGCGCCGGCGCGCAGCGAAAGCCGGCCTAGCTGCCGCGCGTCGAGCGGTGCGTCGGTGGCCACGATCATGATGATCGATCCCTTCTCCGGGACGATTTCCTGCCTCAGTTGGGCGGCCAGCGCCGCGCCCAGCGGCCTGCCGCCATAGATCAGGGAATCCGGCGTGCCAAAGTTCGACAACACCAGCGCGCCAACCGTGTAGCCGCCCGCAACGCGCGATGCAGTGCCGATACCACCCTTGACGCCGAACGACGACATGCCCCGCCCCGCGCCCACCGCGCCTTGTGCGACATCCACGCTCGCGGCCGCCAGGGCGCTGTCGTAGTGGATCCCCTGGACCGCCATCGCCTGGATATCGTTCAGGTAGCCATCATTGCACTCGAACACGAGCGGATTGACGGTGGGCCAGGCGCGGCCGATCTCGGGGTTCTCGGTAATGGCCGCGCGGATCTGCGCCTGTGCCAGTGCGCCGACCGAGAAGGTGTTGGTCAGCGCAATCGGCGTTTCCAGCACGCCGAGTTCGTCGACCTGCACCAGGCCGATGCTCTTGCCGAATCCGTTCAGCACGGCGGCGGCGGCAGGCACCTTCTCGCGGTAGACATTGCCCGCATGCGGGCGAATCACCGTCACCCCGGTCTGGCAGGCCCCGTCGGCCAGCGTGCAGTGGCCGACGGTCACGCCAGCCACGTCGGTGATCGCATTGCGAGGGCCCGGCGGCAACGTGCCAATCACGGGGAGATCCATCATCGTGCTCGACTTGTGTTCAATGCGTGCTGAAGGTGCCATCAGCGCCGGTCGATCTTCGGATCGAGCGCATCGCGCAGGCCATCGCCCAGCAGGTTGAACGCCAGCACGGTCAGGAAGATCGCCAGGCTCGGGAAAATCGCCACATGGGGCGCGGTCACCATGTCAGCGCGCGCCTCGTTCAGCATCGCGCCCCACTCGGGCGTGGGCGGTTGCGCGCCAAGGCCCAGGAATGACAGGCCAGCCGCCGTGATAATCGACGTGCCGATCCGCATCGAGAAGTACACCACGATCGACGACACGGTACCGGGCAGGATATGCCGCATCAGGATCGTCCAGTCGGATGCGCCAATACTACGTGCCGCTTCCACGTACGTGAGCCGCTTGAGCATCAGCGTGTTGCCCCGCACAAGGCGCGCGAAGGCTGGAATGCTGAACACCGCCACTGCGAAGATCACGTTGACCATGCCATTGCCCAGGATCGCGACGATGGCGATTGCAAGCAGGATGCCCGGGAACGCGAACAACACGTCGCAGATGCGCGTGACGATGCGGTCCCACCAGCCCTCGTAGTAGCCGGCCAGCAGGCCCAGCACCGTGCCAATGACCGCGCCGATGATCACCGAGAAGAAGCCGGCCGCCAGCGAAATGCGCGTACCGGCCAGGATGCGGCTGAAGATGTCGCGCCCGAGTGAGTCAACGCCCATCCAGTGCGCGGCCGACGGGCCTGCGTTGAGCGCGTCGTAGTCGAAGAAGTTCTCGGGATCGTACGGGACGATGTGCGGCGCCAGAATCGCGACCACCACCAGCAGCAGCACGAACGCGCCGGCGGCCAGCGCGAGATGCTGCTTGCGGAACTTGCGCCAGAACTCGGTCCAGGGCGTGCGGACGGCCTCCGGGACGTTGGCGGCCTCGGGAGCGGCGGGCGTGGAAATATCGGACATGCCAGCCTCCTTATTTGTAGCGGATGGTGGGGTTGATCACGGTGTACAGGACGTCCACCACCAGGTTGATCAGGATGAATTCGAGCGAGAACAAGAGCACCTCGGCCTGGATCACCGGGTAGTCGCGCATCTCCACGGCATCCACCAGCAGGCGGCCGAGGCCGGGCCAGTTGAACACCTTCTCGACGAGGATCGAGCCACCCAGCAGAAAGCCGAACTGCAGGCCCATCATCGTCACAACGGGAATCATTGCGTTGCGCAGCGTATGCTTGATCACGACCACGGTCTCGCGCACGCCCTTGGCGCGCGCGGTACGGACGAAGTCCTCCTGCAGTACCTCGATGAACGATGCGCGCGTGAATCGCGCCATCACGGCGGCTACGGCTGCGCCGAGCGTCAGCGACGGCAGGATGTAGTGCTTCCAGCTATCGGCGCCGATCGACGGCAGCCAGCCGAGCTGCACCGAGAACACTTCCATCAGCAGCATCCCCAGCGCGAAGGCCGGGAACGAGATACCCGACACCGCCAGCGTCATGCCCAGGCGGTCCGGCCACTGATTCCGCCACACGGCCGAGCAGATGCCGATGGTCATGCCGAAGATAACGGCCCACACCATCGACGCGATCGTCAGGTACAACGTGGGCAGGAAGCGGTCGCCGATTTCTTCCGAAACGGGCCGCTTGGTGCGCAGCGAGGTACCGAAGTCCCCCCGCAGAGCGTTCGAGAAGTAACGCACGAACTGCTCCGGCATCGGGCGATCGAGCCCGAGGTCCTTACGCACGAGTTCCACGGTGTCCGCGTCGGCCTCCGGGCCCGCGGCCAGCCGCGCCGGATCGCCGGGCAGCAGATGGACGAACAGGAATACCAGCACCGCCACGATCAGCATGGTGGGTATCACGCCCAGAAGTCGTTTGAGGAAGTAATTCAGCATCTCGCAACGGAAAATTGAGGACCGCCGGCCGCCCGCCCTCAACCCCGCGTATCCGGGCAGGCAGCCACACGGCTTACTGCATACAGCTTGTGCTTGTTTTTGGTACTGCGGCACTGCGATACCACGACTTGCAACCACTCTTACTGCGTTACTGCGTTACTGCGGCACTCCCCCTCCCCCATGAATGGGAGAGGGGAAAACACCGAAGACATACCAACCGCTTACTGCTTGATATCGATCTCGTCGAAATTGAACGAGCCGTCGGGCATCACGTACGCGCCGGTCAGGCGCTTCGAACGCGCGTACAGCACCTTCTCGGTCACCAGGAAGGCCCACGGCGCGTCCTTCCAGATGCGTTCCTGAGCATCCTTGTAGAGCTTGGCCTTCTCGGCGCGATCGGTCGTGCGCAGCGCGTTGGCGATATCGGCATCGACCTGGTCGTTCTTGTAGTAGGCCGTGTTCAGCAGCTTCGGCGGCATCGCTTCCGAAGCCAGCAGCGGACGCAGCGCCCAGTCCGATTCACCGGTCGACGACGACCAGCCCACGTAGTACATGCGCACGCCGGCGTCCTCGGGCTTGGCCACGGACTCCACGCGTTCCACGCGCTGGCCAGCTTCCAGTGCCAGCACCTGCGCCTTGATGCCCACCTGCTGCAGCTGCTGCTGCACGAACTGGATCACCTTCTGCGCGGTGGTGTGGTTATAGGCCGACCACAGCGTGGTTTCGAAGCCGTTCGGGTAGCCGGCTTCCTTGAGCAGTTCGCGCGCCTTGGCCGGGTTGTACGGCCATGGGCCCAGCTTCTCGGCGTAGTCCACGCCCGGAGGCACCACGCCGGCCGACGGTACGGCGTAGCCGGCGAACGCCACCTTGGCCAGCGCCTCCTTGTTGATCGCGTAGTTGATCGCCTGACGCACCTTGGGGTCGTTGAACGGCTTGACCATCGTGTTCAGCGACAGGTAGCGCTGGATGATCGACGGCCCGTCGATCAGGTCCACCTTCGGGCTGGCCTTGAGCACCGCAGCCTGCTCGAACGGAATGCTGAACGCGAAGTCGGCCTCGCCGGTCTGCATCACGGCCGAGCGCGTGTTGTTGTCGACCACAGGCTTCCAGGTGATCGTGTCGATCTTCGGATAGCCGGTCTTCCAGTAGCCCGCGAACTTCTTGCCCTTCAGGTAATCGGTCTGCTTCCATTCCACGAACTCGAACGGACCGGTGCCCACGGGGTGGAAGGCAATCTCCTTGCCGTACTTCTTCAGCGCGGTCGGGCTGATCATCACCGCCGACGGGTGGGCCAGCACGTTGATGAACGGCGAGAACGGTTCCTTGAGCGTGATTCGCACCGTGTTCGGGTCCACCACGTCGGTCTTGGCCACACGGTTGAACAGCGTGTAGCGCTTGAGCTTGTTGGCCGGATCGGTCACGCGGTCCAGATTGGCCTTGACGGCGGTCCCGTCGAACGTGGTGCCGTCGTGGAACTTCACGCCCTTCTTGAGCTTGATCGTGTAGACCAGGCCATCCTTGCTGACGTCGTAGCTCTCGGCCAGCACGTTGACCAGCTTCATGTCCTTGTCGAAGCCGAACAGGCCCTGGTAGAACGACTTCACCGCCGCCTGCGACAGCGTGTCATTCGCGTCGTACGGGTCCAGCGTGGTGAAGGTGGAGTACACGGCCATCACCGCGTCCTTGGCGGCAAATGCCGGCGCGGCGGCCATCATGCCCATGGCGCCCACTGCGGTGGCGCCGGCCATCAGGCGGAACGAAACCTTGCGGTCAGACATCTTCACTTCTCCTTGAGGAAAACGAACTTCAGTAGGCGCCGCCGACGGCGTGCCGGGCTACGTAATGTCCGTGCGCGCCACTGCCGGCCACGGCAACCAGCGGCTGGACCACTGGCTCGTCACCGACCGCGCGGATCGGGCTGGGGATCTCGTCGGAAAGCGGCTCGCGCTTCATGTGGCGCCGGGCCGGATCGGCGATTGGCACCGCCGACATCAGCTTCTTCGTATACGGGTGCTGCGGGTTCTCGAAGATGGCGCGACGCGGGCCGATCTCGACGATCTGGCCCAGATACATCACGGCCACGCGGTGGCTTACGCGCTCCACCACGGCCATGTCGTGCGAGATGAACAGGAAGGCCACGCCCAGCTCGCGCTGAAGGCCGAGCATCAGGTTGACGATCTGCGCCTGGATCGACACGTCGAGCGCCGACACCGACTCGTCGGCCACGACCACCTTCGGGTTCAGCGCCAGGGCGCGCGCGATGCAGATCCGCTGGCGCTGGCCACCCGAGAACTCGTGCGGATAGCGCGATGCGTGCGCGGCGGTCAGGCCCACCTTTTCGAGCAGCCAGGCAACTCGCGCCTCGGCTTCCTTGCCGCTGGCCACCTTGTGCACCAGCAGCGGCTCCATGATCGAGTAGCCGACCGGCACACGCGGGTCCAGCGACGCAAACGGGTCCTGGAAGATGAACTGGATATTGCGGCGCAGCGCCTGAAGCGCCGGCCCCTGCATCTGACTGATGTTCTGGCCTGCGAACTCGATCGTGCCGCTCTGCGAATCGACCAGCCGCAACAGCGAACGTCCCGTGGTCGACTTGCCGCAGCCCGATTCGCCAACCAGCGCCAGCGTCTCGCCCGGGTAGAGATCGAAGCTGACTTGCTCCACCGCGTGAACGCGGCGCGTGACCTTGCCGAACAGGCCGCCTGGCACATCGAAGCGCGTCACCAGGTCGCGTACGCGCAGGATCGGCTTGGCGCCTGCCGGGATAGTGTCCTGCGGCGCTTCCTCGACCACCTTGTCGGTATCGCTCATCTGCACCAGCGGGAAACGGGCCGGCAGATCGGTGCCCGCCATCGCGCCGAGCTTCGGCACGGCAGACAGCAGCGCGCGCGTGTACGGATGGGCGGGCGCATGGAACACCTGATCTGACGTGCCCTCCTCCACCTTTTCACCGCGATACATCACCAGCACGCGATCGGCCACCTCGGCCACCACGCCCATGTCGTGCGTGATGAAGACCACGCCCATGTTCATTTCCGCCTGGAGATTGCGGATGAGTTGCAGGATCTCAGCCTGGATCGTCACGTCGAGCGCGGTAGTCGGCTCGTCCGCAATCAGCAACCCCGGCTTGCAGGACAGCGCCATCGCGATCATCACGCGCTGCCGCATGCCGCCCGAGAGCTGATGCGGGAAGCGGTCGAGCACGCGCCGCGCCTCCGGAATGCGCACCAGTTCCAGCATACGCAGCGCCTCGGCACGGGCTGCGGCCTTGTTCTTGCCCTGATGCAGGCGAATCGACTCCGCGATCTGCTCGCCGACCGGAAACACTGGGTTCAGCGAGGTCATCGGCTCCTGGAAGATCATCGCCACGTCCGCGCCGCGCACCTTGCGCAACGTCGATTCGCCGGCATTGACCAGATCGAGCACCTCGCCATTGCGCCGGCGCAGCGCCATGGCGCCATTGGCGATCTTGCCGCCGCCGTGCTCCACGAGGCGCATCAGCGCCAGCGACGTCACCGACTTGCCCGAGCCCGACTCGCCAACCACGGCCAGCGTTTCGCCACGGTCGACATGGAACGACAGGTTGCGCACAGCCTCGACGGTACGCTCCGACGTGGCGAAGCGCACGGTGAGGTTGTCGACGGCCACCACGCGTTCGGGCGGCAGCACGATGCCTTGTTTCGAAACGGTCTTCGCCATATCAGCCGTAGATCCAGACAGTGGCCGGCTCGCCAACGCGCGCCACGCCTCGGTACATGCCTTCCGTGTTGAACGGCAGCGTGACGTTGCCCGCACGGTCCACCGCGATCAGGCCACCACGGCCGCCAATCGCAGGAAGCTTTTCCATCACCACGCGGCGCGCCGATTCCTCGAGCGACAACCCCGCGTAGCGCATCTGCGCCGAGACGTCGAACGCGGCCACGGTGCGGATGAACATCTCGCCCGTGCCCGTGGCCGAGACTGCCGCGACGTCGTCCGCGTAGCAGCCGGCCCCAACGATCGGGGTATCGCCCACGCGGCCCACCTGCTTGTTGGTGACGCCGCCGGTCGACGTGGCCGCGGCGAGGTTGCCGGCGGCATCGCAGGCCACCGCGCCAACCGTGCCGAACTTGTTGTCGGGATCGATCGGATCGGCAGCCCCCGCCCGGGCGGCCAGTGCAGCCGCGTCGTGGTCGAGCAGCGCCATGCCTGTGCTGGCCTGCGCACGCACCCATTGATCGTGGCGGGCCTGCGTGAAGTAGTACTCGGGCCCGACCAGTTCCAGCCCCTGCGCTTCGGCGAACGCCTCGGCGCCTTCGGCAGCGAACAGCACGTGCTCGCTGCGTTCCAGCACGGCGCGCGCGGCCAGCACCGGGTTGCGCAGGCGCTTGACGCAGGCCACGGCGCCGGCGCCCAGTGTCTGGCCATCCATGATTGCCGCGTCGAGTTCGAACGTGCCGGCATGGGTCAGCACGGCACCCCGGCCGGCGTTGAACAGCGGACAGTCTTCGAGCAGGCGCACCGCTTCGGTGACCGCGTCGAGCGCGGTGCCGCCGTCGGCCAGCACGCGCTGGCCAGCGAGCAGTACCTGCTCGAGCGCGGCGGTGTACTCGCGTTCGCGCTCGGCATTCATCGCGGCACGGGTGATCGTGCCCGCGCCACCGTGGATGGCGATAACAGCTTGAGACATGGGGTCCTTCTACTTCGGTCGGGGATCAGTCGGAAGATTTCGCGGCAATCCGGCCACCACGCGCGTCGGGCGCGCCGTGTAGCCAGGGCAGCAGGAATTCGGTCATTTCGGCAGCCGCTTTGACCGACCGCGCGGACCGGTGCGCCACGGCGCCGCACAGCGCCTCGATCAGCGCCAGAACCGTCGCATCGGAATTGGCGGAGAACCGGTATCCAGTATTGGCGTAGAGCGTGTAGTCAGCCAGCGGTGCCAGCGGCGATGCCGGGCCATCGGTCAGCGCCATCAATCGGCCGCCGTGCTCCTTGACGCGCTGGGCCAGCATGACCGTGTCAGTCACGTAGCGCGGAAACGCGATGGCGATGACCAGATCCTGCGGTTGCAGCTTGAACAGTTGCCGTCCCGCATGGGATGCGCCACCGGCGTTGGACACCGACGTGACCATGCGGCAATGCATCTCCAGACCGTGCTGCAGCAGCCCGGCCAGGAATCCGCTGGCGCCAAAGCCCATCACGTAGACACGCTCCGCCTCCAGGATCGCCGACACCGCACGCTCGCAGGCTTCGGGGTCCAGCGCGCGGCGCGTGGCTTCCAGATTACGGATACCCTCCTCGAGCGAAGCCGCGAACACCTCCGCCGCCGTGGTGGGGCGCGCCAGTTCGTCGCGCAATCGCTCCACCGGTGCCAGCGTGGCCTCGAAGCCGCGTACGAGTTCGGTGCGGAACTGCGGATAGCCTTCGAATCCCAGCGCGCGCGCAAAACGGTTGGCCGTGGCCACCGATACGTCCACGGCCGTGGCGAACTCGTCGATCCGCATCGTGGCGGCGCGGAACGGGTTCTCCAGCACGTACTGCGCCATGCGCTGGTGCGCGGGCGTCAACGTTGGCAAGGCGCGTGCAATACGCTCGGAAATTGGCTGGCCGTCTGGCATCTCGGGACTACAGGATCTATTCAAAACCGCGCGAATCAGCGCGAAACAATGATTGGCGCACCAGGACCGGCATCGCGCTTTGATGAAAAAGCACTTTCCCGGTGCAGCCATCTATGTAAATAAATTTACACGCAATTGCCATACCAGGAGAGTGAAAAGTGGCCGATTAGGGGTAATCCCTCAGAACAAGCGGCCGAACATAGCCAGCAGCGACAGCCTTCAGATCCCGGCGCGATACAATGCCCGCCTGCCGAAAAACCGTTTCCAGCATTAGCCTCCCGTCTCCTCCGTGATCCGAATCGACCAGCTTGTCCTCCAGCGCGGCACCAAGGTGCTGTTCGACCACACCAGCGTGACGCTCAACCCGGGCGAGCGCGTCGGCCTTGTCGGCGCCAACGGCAGTGGCAAGTCCACGCTGTTCTCCATGCTGCGCGGCGAGTTGCACGCCGACGGCGGCGACGTCTTCCTGCCCGCCCAGTGGCGTATTGCCCATGTGGCGCAGGAGACGCCCGCGGTGGCCCGCTCCGCCGTGGACTATGTGGTCGATGGCGATACCCGCCTGCGCGAGATCGAGGCCCGGATTGCCGCCGCCCAGGCCAGCGGCGATGGCTCGGCCGAAGGCGAAGCCCATGCAGCCTATGCCGACGCCGACGGCTACACCGCCGCCGCGCGCGCCGAGGCGCTGTTGCTGGGCTTGGGCTTCACGCTGCCGCAGGTGTCGCAGCCCGTGGCATCGTTCTCGGGCGGCTGGCGGATGCGCCTGAACCTGGCGCAGGCGCTGATGTGCCCGTCGGACCTGCTGCTGCTTGACGAACCGACCAACCACCTGGACCTCGACGCCATCGTCTGGCTCGAAGACTGGCTTGCGCGCTACCCAGGCACGCTGGTGATGATCTCGCACGATCGCGAATTCCTCGACGCGATCTGCAACGTCACGGTGCATATCGAGAACCAGCAACTGAAGCGTTACGGCGGCAACTACACGCAGTTCGAAACGATGCGGCTGCAGCAGATGGCGCAGCAGCAGTCGGCCTACGCGCGCCAGCAGAAGGAAATCGCGCACCTGGAGTCGTTCATCAACCGCTTCAAGGCCAAGGCCACCAAGGCACGCCAGGCGCAAAGCCGGGTGAAGGCACTGGAGAAGATGGAGCGGCTGGCGCCGGTGCACGTGGCAGCCGGCTTCGCTTTCGAGTTCCGGGAGCCCGATTCGGCGCCGAACCCGATGATGGTGCTGGAAGGTGTCGACTGCGGCTATGCCGAGGCCGACCCACCTGTCACGATCCTGCACAACCTTGCGCTGTCGATCCAGAACGGCCAGCGCATCGGCCTGCTGGGCGCGAACGGCCAGGGCAAGTCGACGCTGGTGAAGACGCTGGCCGGCACGCAGGCGCCGCTGAACGGCACCGTCCGGCTGGGCAAGGGACTCGTGATCGGCTACTTCGCCCAGCACCAGCTGGAAACGCTGCGCGACCACGATTCGCCGCTCCAGCATCTGGCGCGGCTGGCGCCGGACGTGCGCGAGCAAGAGCTGCGCGACTTCCTGGGCAGCTTCAATTTCCGCGGTGACATGGCGACGTCGCCGATCGAACCGTTCTCGGGTGGCGAGAAGGCCCGGCTGGCGCTGTCCCTGATCGTCTGGCAAAAGCCGAATTTGCTGCTGCTGGACGAACCGACCAACCACCTGGACCTCGACACCCGCGAAGCGCTGACGATGGCGCTGGCCCAGTTCGAAGGCACGCTGATCCTGGTCTCGCACGACCGACATCTGCTGCGCGCCACCTCGGATCAGTTCATGCTCGTGGCCGAGGGCACGATCCGCCCGTTCGATGGCGATCTGGACGACTACCGCGACTGGCTGCTGCAACAGGCGGCCGCCAAGCGCAACGCGGCCACGGCCGCGCACGCAGCCGAAGCCGCGCCCGTGGTCAACCGGAAGGACCAGCGCCGCGCAGAAGCCGACGAGCGCCAGCGCCTGTCGGTACTGCGCAAGCCGCTGACGAAGGAACTGGAAAAAGTAGAAAAGCGGATGTCGGTGCTACAGGCCGACAAGACCACGATCGACGCGTTCATGTCTGACGCGTCGAGCTACGACGACGCCAACAAGACGAAGCTGAAGGACATGCTCAAGCGCCAGGGCGAAGTCACCGGCGAACTCGAGCAACTGGAGGAACGCTGGCTCGAACTGCAGGAGCAGATCGAGCAGATCGCCTGAGGCAACTCAATCGACCTGAAGCTTGCGCCCCTCTCACGCACGCGGGAAAGGGGCTCAAGAAGGACAAGAAGGACAAGAAGGCCAAGAGAGCCAAGAATCACGCCGCTCAGCGGAAATGCTTCTCGCGACGAATCAGCCCGACGGCAAGCGTCAGCGTCAGAATCAGCAGCCAGATCAGCGACCAGGCCGGAATTGAAAGGCCCAGGATGGGCGGCGTGGGTGCCGTGCACAGGCCATCCGAATAGAACACCTGCGGCAGCAGCTTGGCCGTGGGCAGCGAGTTAACCCAGTTCTCCAGCGGGTCGATGCCGCAGGACGCTTTCGGGTTCATCAGCAACGCCACCTGGTAGCCCGCCACGGCAATGCCGCCCACGCCAGAAAGCATCCCCAGGCCCTGCCAGAGCGTGCGCGTGTTCTGCGCGATGACCGCCAGCAACGAAAAGATACCGATACCAATGAACGCGAAGCGCTGCATGATGCAGAGCGGGCACGGTTGCAGGTTCTCCGCGTACTGCATATACAGCGCGGCACCGACCATCGCAAAGGAGACGATGGCGATCAGCAGGAAATAGGTTCGGGAATTGGCTTGCATGGGCATTGGGTGCGAAATTTCTTCGACGCGATTATTACCCATTTTCATCGATATCTTCATTGCGCCCCGGCAACCGGCCTCGCCGGCAGCTGTGGCGGATTGCCGCATCGACCCGATTCGGCATTGACCAAGTGCCCGCGCATGGTCCGCCGTCAAGCGTGGCCGGCCTTTGTGTCGCACTCGCCACACCCCACCAAAGTGGGGAACAGCATCATCGCCACGTGAATATCCTCTCGGATCGGCAAACGCAAGAAATCCAATAAGACAGCCGGACTCGCCATCCGGCACTCAGGGAAATCAAATCAAATGGGGATTCAAGAGACGTTGCACGGGCGTGGCTCGCGCATCTGGACACCCGTGCTCGGCATCATGACGGTTGCGGTGATAGCGGCATGTGGTGGTGGCGGCGATAGCGGCAGCACTGGTGGCAGCAATGGCGGCGGCAGCCAGCCCGCGGCAACGGTGCAAGGTACTGCGGCATCCGGTGCGTTCATGGGCGGCGCGCAGGTCACCATGTTCGATGCCGATGGCAAGACCGTCGGCACCCGCGTCGCCGACGCAAACGGACGGTACAGCTTCGACGTATCCGGCTTCCGCGCGCCGTTTGCCCTGTTGGCAACCGGCACGGCCGGTGGCGAGACCGTGACCTATGTGTCCGTGCTGCCGACCAAACCCGCGAGCGGCTCCACGGTCACGGCCAACGTGACGCCGCTGACTACCGCGCTTGCGGCATTGCTGGCTGGCGGCAATCCGTCCGACCTGACCAGCGCCAGCGCGCTCAACAGCAAGGTCAGCAGCGCCGGCGTGCAGCAAGCCACGGCCGCCCTGCGTGCCGTGCTGGCCAATGTCGCAACCAGCGCCGGGCTGAACGCCAGCAGCTTTGACCCGATTACCACCCCGCTCACCACCGAGGGCCAGGGCGCCGACGCGGTCATCGACCTCATCCACGTGACCCTGACCACCAACGGCGTCAAGCTGGCATCCCGGGGGGCACAACTTACGGGCGGTTCCATTCCGGAAGCCGTGCTCGACGCCGGCGCATTGACCAACCCGCCCGCCGCACTGCCTACGCCGACAGCCTCCACCAATGCCCGTACGTTCGAAGCAATCCGCGCGAACCTGCAAGCCTGCTTCGCCGCGGCGCCGGCCGCACGTGCCAGCGCCACCGCGCTGCTCACGGCGTGCGCGCCGGCATTCGCCAGCGACTATCTCAACAACAGCTATTCGGCAGCCGTCGATTTCTCCGCCCTGTTCTCGTCGACTGACATGAATGGCGCCGTATTCCAGGCTCCGATCGTGTTGTTCAACGGCAAGGCCGATAGCGGCGAGGCCACGGCATACGTGCGTTTCCCGTTCGTGCGTGCCGACGGCAGTACGTCGCAGTTCACCCGCCGCGTGACCAACCGCGCCGGCACGTGGACGATGACCGGCAACCAGCGCCAGTACGAAGCTGCCGTCACGCGCCGCATCAGCAAGGTGATCGAGCGCAATCCGGGCGCGGGCATCGCTTCGCGCTATGAAACCAGTCTGCGCGTGTTGCTGAATCCGCAGACCGGTCTCGGCATCAAAGCGCAGCTCGTGCGCGTCACGGGCCCCGGCCTGCCCAGCGCGGGTGTCGTACTGGCCCGTTCGCGCGTATGCGGCTCAAGCGCCAACCTCGTGATCCAGAACCTGAACGGCTCGCTGACGTATGCCGCCAACGACCTCGTGGCGCCCAACGCGGTCATCAGCGATTCAGGACAGTCCAGCAGCACCGTGGTCCTGGCCGCGACGCCGCTGAAAGCTGGAGACGCGCTGACCTGGTCGTCGCTGACTTCGGGCGCCAACACCTATGCGTCGGCGCCGCTGTCCGACAGCGACATCGCCGCGATCCCGACCTTCGCCAGCTACACGTTCGACGTCTGGTATCTGAACAACGATCTGTCCCCCAAGACCGCTCTGCCGGCCTCGCCGGACGATTCGTTCAGCGTGACGTCGTCGGGTGGCGTGCTGATGCCGTCTGTCATCGCGCGCCAGACCTGGAACGAGATCGCGGAAGGCAGTCTCGATTTCGTGACGACGTCCGGCGGCAAGACCGGCGTCCAGACCACGGTCGATGTGAACTGGACACAGAACGCCGAGCCCGTGGACCGCGCCCTCGCCTTCGGCCGCCAGTTCGCCGCCGCGGTTGCGCCCGCGCCCGCAGCGGGCGATCGCACGTTCATCCAGACCAACGTGCCGTCGTACCTGCAGCGCTCCGTCACGGTCAGCACCGCCAAGCAGGGCTCCAGCGCGTTCGGTAGCTGCAACGGCGCTACGTTCCCGGCCTTCGCTTCGGCCGGAGACCAGCGCACCATCGAGATCCGCTCGACCACGGGTGACGATACCCAGAAGTTCGTGCGGGTGGTGGGCACCTACCGCTGATCCGGCAGCTCGGGCGCCAGAGACGGCGCCCATGAAAAAGCCCCGCTTCGGCGGGGCTTTTTTTCCTTCCACGTCAGTCCAGATGCCTGACCCGGTCGATGGCCTGTTCCAGCCGGTCCACCGCGATGACCTCCAGTCCGTCGATCCGCTGCTTGGGCGCGTTGGCCTTCGGAATCACCGCCATCGTGAAGCCAAGCTTGGCGGCTTCCTTGAGCCGCTCCTGTCCGCGCGGGCTCGGGCGGATTTCTCCCGCCAGGCCCACCTCGCCGAACACCACCAGGCCGCGAGGCAGCGGCTTATTGCGCATTGACGAATGAATCGACAGCAGCACGGCCAGGTCGGCGGCCGGCTCGGTGATCTTGACCCCACCCACCGCGTTCAGGAAGACGTCCTGGTCGAAACACGCGATACCCGCGTGACGATGCAGCACGGCCAGCAACATGGCCAGCCGGTTCTGCTCGAGGCCCACGGCCAGCCGGCGCGGATTCGGCACGTTGGCGGTGTCGACCAGCGCCTGCACTTCGACCAGCAATGGCCGCGTGCCCTCCTGAGTCACCAGCACGCAGGAACCGGCCACCTGCTCCTCATGCTGGGAGAGGAACAGCGCCGACGGATTGCTGATGCCGCGCAGGCCGCGCTCGGTCATTGCGAATACACCGAGTTCGTTGACCGCGCCGAAGCGGTTCTTGAACGCCCGGATCAAGCGGTGCGAGGAATGGGTGTCCCCCTCGAAGTACAGCACCGTATCCACGATGTGTTCGAGCACGCGCGGGCCGGCCAGGCTGCCTTCCTTGGTCACGTGGCCGACCAGGATGATCGTGATGCCGGTACTCTTGGCGATCCGCGTCAGTTGCGCCGCGCATTCGCGTACCTGAGCCACGGAGCCCGGCGCGGACGTCAGCGCCTCCGAGTAAACCGTCTGGATCGAGTCGATCACGGCCACCTCGGGCTTGTCGGCCTCGAGCGTGGCCTGGATCTTCTCCAACTGAATCTCGGGCAGCAGGCCGAGCGTGGCCGCCTCCACACCCAGGCGATGGGCGCGCAGCGCGATCTGGGCGGCGGATTCCTCGCCGCTCACATAGAGCACGCGCCGGCTGGCCGACAGGTTGGCCAGCGTCTGCAGCAGCAGGGTCGATTTACCGATGCCAGGGTCCCCGCCGATCAGCACCACCCCACCCGCCACCAGGCCGCCGCCAAGCACGCGGTCGAACTCGTCGATACCGGTCGAGAAGCGTGGCACATCGGCCGCCTCGATCTCCGACAGCTTGCGCACCACGGCGGACGTCGCCAGCGGCTGGAAACGGCGTGCCGCGGACGAACCCGAATCCGCCACCGTTTCCACCAGCGTGTTCCAGGCGTTGCACTGTGGGCACTGGCCCGCCCAGCGCGGCGTGGTGCCGCCGCACTCGGTGCATGTGTATACCGTCTTGGTTTTGGCCATTTATACGGCGTCGGCGGTAGTCAACGTGGCAACGGAAGTCGGCACGCGCGGCGCCAGCGCGCACATCAGTTCATAGCCAACCGTGCCGCTGGCGGCGGCCACGTCGTCGATCGGCAGACCATGGCCCCAGAGCGTGACCGGCGTGCCTACCTTTGCCTTCGGGCAGGGGGTCAGGTCGACGCAGATCATGTCCATGGACACCCGCCCCACCAATTGCGTGCGCACGCCGTCGACCAGCACCGGCGCGCGGCGCTCGCCCCAGCCCATCGCATGGCGCGGGTAGCCGTCGGCGTAGCCGCACGCCACCACCCCGACCCGCATCGCGCGGTCCGCAGTAAACATGGAGCCATAGCCGACCGTATCGCCTGGTTGCAGATCCTGTATGCCGATCAGCTCGCTATGGAGAGACATCGCCGGTTGCAGGCCGGTCTCGGCGATATCGGACGACACCCCGGTGGGCGATCCGCCGTAGAGGATGACGCCGGGGCGCACCCAGTTGCGATGCGCCTGCGGATGCCAGAGCACGGCGGCCGAGTTGGCCATGCTGACCTCCCCCGGCAGGTTGGCCGTGGCGGCTTCGAAGGCTTCCACCTGATGCGCAATGCCGCGCTTGCTGTCGGCATCGGAAAAGTGCGTCATGTGGACAATGCTGCCGATGCAGGACATGGTCCGGGCCCGTTCCCAGGCGGCGCGGTACTGCGCCGGACGGAAGCCGAGGCGGTTCATGCCGGTATTCAGCTTGAGCTGGATCGCCAGCGGCCCCTTGGGGCGGGCCAGCTCAAGCATCCGCAACTGCTCCTCGCAGTGCACGGCGGTGGTCAGGCGGTATTGCTCGAGCAGCGGCACATCCTGCGCCTGGAAGATGCCTTCGAGCAGCAGGATCGGGCCCTGCCACCCAAGGTCGCGCAACAGCACGGCTTCCGAGAGATCGAGCAGGCCAAACCCGTCGGCGGCCTTGAGACCGGCAAAGACTCGGCGGATGCCGTGGCCGTAGGCGTTGGCCTTGACGACAGCCCAGATGCGGGATGCCGGCGCTTGGCGACGCACCACCTCAAGATTGTTGGCCAGCGCGGGCTGGTGGATGACGGCTTGAATGGGTCTTGGCATGGAATAGACAACTTGGGCCGGCTGCCGGATGGGTCTTGCACCAATTCAGGGAAGACCCGGTCAGCAACCTGCGGGATTCGTGCGTTGATGGGGACACCGGACGGTGGTGGATGGTCGGCAGAAACGCCGGCCTGCGGCTCTCGCATCGCGCAGTCGATATTTGAACACAACCGGACGAAAATTCCGGGAATCCAAGCGGCGACATGCTGTCCAATGCGCGTTTCCCTGTGTGCTGAAATGTCGCGGTTTCGTGATATAAAGCCGGACGCTCCGGCAATGTTTTAAAAGAGAAGCAATATGTCAATGACGGTCAGGCAGGCGGCAAAGCACGCGAATGTTGCGCAACCGCCCCACTTTGACAAAGCTGGAGCGACAGGTTCCCTGCAAGCCGCGGCGCTGCCGGCTGGCGGGCATTTGTCCGCCCAGGCGGGCTTCCGCGATGGAGACAAAGTCGAAGGTATGAAGAAGGGTTTCTACACGATCATGGCCGCGCAGTTTTTTTCGTCGCTGGCCGACAATGCGCTGCTCATTGCTGCCATTGCCCTTCTCACCGAATTGCATTCCCCGCAGTGGATGACCCCGCTGCTCAAGCTGTTCTTCGTGCTGTCCTATGTGGTGCTGGCTGCCTTTGTGGGCGCCTTCGCGGACTCGATGCCCAAGGGCAAGGTCATGGCGATCACCAACACGATCAAGATAGTCGGCTGCGCCATCATGATGTTCGGGCTGCACCCGCTGCTGGCCTACGGGATCGTCGGGTTCGGGGCTGCGGCCTATTCGCCGGCCAAGTACGGCATCCTGACCGAACTGCTGCCCCCCGAGAAACTGGTCATGGCGAACGGGTGGATCGAAGGCCTCACCGTGGGCTCGATCATCCTGGGCACCGTGGTGGGCGGCGCGCTGATCTCAGTTCACGTCTCCACCATCCTGCTGCACTTCGACATGCCGTACATTGACACCGGCATCAATACGCCGGCCGAAGCGGCGATGGTGGTGATCATGTTCTTCTACGTGATCGCGTCGATCTTCAACCTGTTCATTCCGGACACCGGTGCCCGCTATCCCCAGCAGGAAAAGAACCCGGTCAAGCTGATCGCGGAGTTCGGCGACTGCTTTATCGCGCTCTGGCGTGACAAGCTCGGCCAGATCTCGCTGGCGGTCACCACCCTGTTCTGGGGCGTGGGCGCCACGCTGCAGTTCATCGTGCTCAAGTGGGCGGAAAAGTCACTCGGCCTGAACCTGTCGCAAGGCGCGCTACTGCAAGCCGTGGTGGCCGTGGGCGTGGCCGTGGGCGCGATCATGGCGGCAGCAAGGATTCCGCTGCGCAAGTCGCTGTCCGTGCTGCCGTTCGGCGTGGCCATGGGCGTAACGGTGATGATCATGGCGTTCTACACCAAGGACACCATTCCGGATGTGACGCTGGACCTGTTCGGCCTGCACATGCCGCTGTACATGGCCATCGCCTACGTCTTCCTGATGATCGTCGGCGCGATGTCCGGCTATTTCGTGGTGCCGATGAACGCACTGCTCCAGCACCGCGGCCACGTGCTGCTTTCGGCGGGTCACTCGATCGCGGTGCAGAACTTCAATGAGAATGTGTCGGTGCTGCTGATGCTGTGCCTGTACGCGCTGCTGATCAAATTGAATGTACCGATCGGGTTCGTGATCGTGGCGCTGGGCCTGTTCATCTGCGCGACCATGCTGCTGGTCATGCGCCTGCACAAGCACAATGTGAAGATCTACAACTCGCTGGCGATGATCGGCGAGGACAAGCACCACTGACCCAGGCGGGGCCCGCAGCCCTGCTGGCGGGGACCACCGCCCCGCCCCGGTCAATCCCTGCGCGCCCGTTCGATGGCGCGCGCTTCCCAGCCGCGCGGCACGACGAAGCCGCGCGAACGCTCCACCCAGATGCCGGGCTGATCGGTCCCGGCGGGCTCCATTTCACAAACCATGACAGGCGCATCGCGCCGCCAGCCGTGGTCCGGATGCGCGTCGCCAAATCGTTCCGCCAGCACCGCATGAAGCACTTCCGCTGATTCGGTTTCGGCCTCCGGCACACGCGCGCCAGACAACCAGTCGGCACGCTGCAGCCGGCACCAGCGCGCCGCGCCACTCCCCTGACCTGCCCGCTCCGACGCACGGTCCATCCAGACATCCAGCGTGGACCACCAGCCACGCTGGTGGTCGGGGGCGATACCCAGCACATCCAGCCCCGGCGGCGTCACCCCGTCCCGATAGAATAGCCAGCCCAGCAGGTAGACCTCACTCCGGTCGATCGCATGGCCGAGCGCGGCCTTCGCCTCTGCGGTGCGGCCCAGCGGCAATTGCCGGCGCACGATATGGTCAAGCTTGTCGCCCAGCCGATCCACGAGATTCGGGCCGACAAATGCACGAAGGTCGAGCCGTCGGTCCTCGATGCCATCGACCATCAAATAGAACTTGGCCGCCATTTCCCAATGCACGGTTTCCATGACGACGGGATCGCGCCAGACGACATCGAGTTCGCCGAGCGTCTGCACGCCATGCCCATTGGCACGGCGGATGGGCACGTTGGCGGCCAACAGTTCGATGCCCGGCGCATGGTCCAAGGCGAAGTGCAGCAACCGCTCGGCATGGCGGCCCAGCCGGAGGCTGCGGCCGTCGTTGGCATCGGCGTGGTGGCTCAGTTCGGTGATGGTCTCGGGGAGCGTGGACGGATCGGCCTGGGCCAGCCAATCCTGCCATGCGGCGCGCACACCGGCTGGCCATTGCGCTACGCGCACAACATCGGCCCCATCTGGCAACCGGGAAAGCAGCGGCGGCGACAAGGAACTCCACGCCAGGTCGCGGGTACGTTGCGAGGGCGCGCGCCGCCAGAGCGGCGTCTGCCCGTCGGCGCCGGTCATTGCCGGCCCGCCCGGGGGGATGCCCTGCGCGAGATCAGGCTTGAGCTCCCGCACGATCGTGTACCTCGCGGGCCAGGCAAAGATCTTCCCAGGCGCGTGCCTTGTCGGTCAGCGTGCGCAGCAGATAGGCCGGGTGATAAGTCACCACCACCGGGATGCCTTCGTAGCTATGCACCGCGCCGCGCAGCTTGCCGATCGGCGTGGTGGAGCGCAGCAGCGACTGCGCCGCGAAGCGGCCCAGAACCACGATCACCTTCGGCTTGATCAGCGCGATCTGGCGCTTCAGATACGGTTCGCATTGCGCCACTTCGCCCGGCTCGGGATTGCGGTTGCCGGGCGGACGGCATTTGAGCACGTTGGCGATATAAACGTTGCGGCCACGCGCCAAACCGAGGGCCCCCAGCATGTTGTCGAGCAGCTTGCCAGCCTGGCCGACGAACGGCTCGCCTTGCAGGTCCTCGTTCTCGCCAGGCGCCTCGCCGACGAGCATCCATTCGGCCTGCTGATCACCGACACCAAACACGGTGTTCGTGCGCGTCGAGCACAAGCCACAGGCCGTGCATCCGGCCACGCTGTCGGCCAGCACCGGCCAGTCCATCGCGGCGATCGACGCTTCCCGCCCATCCTGCGCCGGCGCCAGTGCGATCGGCACCGGCACTTCCACGACATGGGCTGGGCCAGGGGTATCGAAGGCTTCGATCGTTTCCGCGACCTCCGCCTCGTTGACCGCGTGCGCGATATCCGGTGCCGCGGAAGTTTCGCCCATGTCAGCGACTTCAGCGACTGCGGCAACGTCGACGACGTCCGCCAGCCCCGGCGCAACGTCCGAAGGCACCGCAACCTGCGCGGGCTTCGCCGACGGGCGCTCGGCAACGGCGACCGCTTCAGCTATTTCGGCGACTTCGGCCTGGGCAAGTTCAGCGGCTTCGGGCGCCCTGCGGGGCACCCATTCGGCCGGAATGCCAAGCACCTCGAGGAACATGGCCCGACGGTTCATACCGTACCCTCCTCGGTCGACAATGCCGCCGACGGGTCCGCCGACCAGTCGCGACGCAGTACCAGCGCGTCCTCGCGCCCCAGCGCCGTGGCCGGGTAGTAGCCCTTGCGGCGGCCGATTTCCACGAACCCGGCCTCCATGTACAGCGCCAGCGCGCCGGTATTCGACGGGCGAACCTCTAGCAGCATGGTATGAAGCTGGTGAGCATGCGTGGTAGCCAGCGCGATGCCCAGCAGCAACCGGCCATAGCCATGCCGCTGGAACACCGGATCGATGGTGATATTGAGCAGATGCATCTCGTCGACCACCGGCATCAGCATGACGTAGCCAATCAGCGCCGTCGACGGATCGCGCAAGGTCAGCCCGAGATGACCGGCCTTAAGCGAATTCTCAAAGTTACCGCGTGTCCAGGGATGGCTGAAGGCCCGCTGTTCGATTTCAGCTACCGCCTCCACGTCCAGCGCGCTCATCCGATCCAGCGCCCAGCCCGCGGGCAGCGCCGGCATAGTCGGGGTCTCCGGCCAGATGGGCTGATCGGGAACCGGCGCGATAGCGACACTCACGCTGCATCTCCAACTTTTGCCGCGGCGGCCTTGGCGGCGGCAACCGCCTCGCGCTCGGCGATGGTCTGGGCGACCTTGTCGCGTATGTAGAACGGCATGGCATCCGCGGCGTCGATGGTCTCGCCGCGCGCCAGCGCGCGCAGGCCGATCGTTACCATGGCGCGTGCGTCAGGCATGGCCTCCGGCACCACGCGCCCTGCCTGGGCCGCGACGGCCAGCCGCTCGCCGAACACCTGCGCCGCGTTGCCCGCGATCCAGAAATCGCCGTCGGGCCGCGCCACGGCCTCTGGCGCGACAACCTGCATGTCGCCGTCCATGCGCCATTCGTTGGCAGCATCTTCCCAGCGGAACGCGGCGGCATAGGCTTCGTCCATGCGCGCATCCAGCGCGACCAGCACCGCCGTACCGGCGGGCAACAACGGGGTGCCCGCACGCGCACTTTCCGCGCAGGCCATCAGCACATTGACGGGAATGACCGGCAGCCCGGCGCCAAACGCCAGGCCTTGCGTGACACCGCAGGCCGTGCGCAGGCCCGTGAACGAACCGGGGCCGGCGCCAAAGGCGATGGCAGCGCAATCGGCCAGGCGGATACCGGCCTCGGCCAGCACTTCGCCTACGGCCGGCAGCACGCGCGACGACGATCGCGCGCCGGTATGCTCATGACGGGAGAAACACTCGATGGCGCCGTCTACTCCGGCGCGTCCGAGTGCGACGGAACACCACTCAGTGGAGGTTTCGACAGCAAGAATCCAGGACATGGCGCGATTGTATCCGTTGCCGGGCCAAAGCTGTAAGGCGCCGACGCCCGGCGGCGGCCTTGCGAACAGCATCGCTTCGGCCATGCGCCAACCGGCGCAACCGAGCGGTTCCTCGGTTTTTTTGCGCTGAAACAGCCGACGTCGCCGCTTATCATCGCAGACTGTACTGATCCACCGCCTTACCGGAGATATTCATGAGCGACCTGCAGACCCGTTTCGACCAGGCCCAGATCGACGTCAAGACGCTGAGCGAGCGTCCCAACAACATGACGCTGCTGCGTCTGTACGCGTTGTACAAGCAAGGCGCCGAAGGCGACGCCCACGGCGACAAACCAGGCATGACCGACTTCGTGGGCCGCTACAAGTTCGAGGCCTGGGAAGCCCTCAAGGGCACCGGCCGCGAGGAAGCGATGCAGAAGTACATCGAACTCGTGACCGACCTGCTCGAAGGCAAGGCCAGCTGATCAATCAGCCGGCACTGGCCGCGGGCGGATGCGCCAGGCGGCCAGGATCGCTGTGGCAATCACCACGCCCACGGCCAGGAAAGTCTCGTCGAAAGCCTGGATGCGCGCGGCTTGCGCCGCCACGTCACCGCCCTTGCCGAGCACGGCGCCGTGTTCGGCAAGGCGCCATTGCAGCCCCACACCAGCCAGACTCACACCGATCGCCCCGCCCAGTTGCCGCACGAAATTGATGCAGCTCGAGCCCTGCGCAATCATCGAGAAATCCACCCCGCGCATCGAGCCCATCGTCAGCGAGGGCAGGACGCAGCCCAGTCCGATCCGGCCGATCACTGCATATAACACCAGCAGCAGGTATGGCGTAGCCGTCGACCCGGTGGCCATGAGCAGAAACGACCCCGCCAGCAACGCCAGCCCGAACGACACCTGCCGGTGCGGCGGGACCCGGCTGGTCAGGCGCCCGGCCACGGCAATCGTCACCGCCAGCGCAACGCCAGCTGGCATCAGCACGATGCCCGCGGCCGACGGCGTATAGGACAGCGCCATCTGCATGTAGACCGGCAGCAGGTACGTGGAGCCGAACAGCCCCGCCCCGTAAATGAACGCCACGATGGCGCCGGCCGAGAACTGCCGGTAGCTGTATAGCCGCATGTTCATCAGCGGATACGGCGCGCGCAGTTGCCAGAACACGAATCCGGCAAGCATCACCACGCCCAGGGCGACCAGTCCAATCCCCGAATGCACGTCGCCGCGCATCTCCACCAGCCCGTTGAGCAGGCTGACAGTAGCCACGCCGACCAGCATCAGGCCGCGCCAGTCCAGCGGCTTGCGCTCACCCATCATCGCGGAGTCCACCGCCATGAAGCGACGCGCCATCGCCAGGGCGATCAGCGTCAGCGGCACCACCACGAAGAAAATCGAGCGCCAGCCGAATGTCTCAACCAGAAAACCACCCACGCTGGGCCCGACGGCTGGCGCCAGCACCACACCGAAGCCGAACAGCGACAGGGCCTTGCCCTGCTCGCGTTCGTCGAACACGCGCAGGATGAAGATATTGGGCAGCGGCTGCATGATGCCCGCCGCGACGCCTTCGGCCACACGCATCGCCAGCATCACGCCGAAGGTTGGCGCGACGCCACCTATCAGGCCACCCACACCAAGCAGCGCGAGCGCGCCGATGAAGGTCCTGCGCAGGCCATATCGGTTCAGCAGCCAAGGCGTGAGCAGCATCGACAGCGTCATGGCGATCATGAAGCTGGCTGCCACCCATTGGGCGCGCTCCTGGCCGAGCAGGAAATGCCGGCTCAGGTCCGGAATGGCGACGTTGACGATGGTCGACGACACGATGGAGGACACCGTGCCAAGCATCAGCGTCAACAGGATCAGCCAGCGCAGGCGATCGCCATAGCGCGCCCGCAGTTGCGCGCGCGTGGGCCCACTGCGGCGCGGCCCTCCGCCGCCACCGCCGTGGTTGCCGCCTCCGGATTCCCCGCTGCCAGTACCTGCCGGCGCGGTGGATTCGCGCTTCACCCGAGCTGCCCCGTGGCGGCAATCTCGCGGATCTTGCGCACGGTGTCGAGGTCGGCCTCGTGGTAGGCGGATTTGACGATCTCGGCGTAGCGGTCATCGCCGCTTGCGTCGACGCTCGGCATCGTGGTCTCGTAAATGAAACGTGCCAGCAACGCGCCCGGCCCCGGGGTCTCGATGATCATGGTCAGCGTGCCGCCCGCATGCTCGGCTGTGGCTGCCGATTCGTACCGCACGGCGCGGCGCGGCTCGAATACGACCCGGTCGCGTATGTTGGCCTGACCGAAATGCAGCACGCGCTCGATCCAGCCATCCCCCCGTTCCACGACCTCGGCCCGGTCCAGCCCGAGCACGAACAACTCTGGCGACTCCGCGCGCAACACCAGTCCCTGCCAGAGTTGGTCCGCGGTCAGCGGCTCCAGCGTGGGGTTGGCCGGGTCATTGATCTCCACCAGGTGCTCGAAACGCAACTTGACTCTCCTAATCGTGAATGTCCGTATTATGAGGCCTCTCGCGTGCCAACGTCGGTGGCTTTTGACCCGGATCGGGTCGATCGCGGGTGGGCATTCGCGCATCACTCCTGACAGCTTTTGTCAGGAGCCTGGGCGCACAATGCTCGCCCGGTACCGGCATGGAGTCAGGAGCCGTCAGGAGCGGCAGCCGACATGACCCCGGCACCGGAAACATCGCCCAGAAGGCGCTCAGGAGGCAGGCATGGAGTTGTTGATCAACATCGACGTCGATGACCTCGAACGCGGCATCGGCTTCTATGAGACAGGACTGGGGATGCGGCTCGCCCGCACCCTCTTCGACGGCACGGTGGCGGAAATGCACGGCGCCTGCGCGCCGGTCTTTCTGCTGGCCAAACCGCCCGGCACATTCGCCACCACGCGGAGCGACAGCCGGCGCGACTACGCCCGCCACTGGACGCCGGTGCATCTGGATTTCGTGGTCGAATCGCTGGAACCGGCGATCGAGCGCGCGCTCGGCGCGGGAGCGGAACTGGAAGACTGGCCGCGCGATTTCGACTGGGGCCGGCAGGCCATGCTGTCCGACCCATTCGGACACGGACTGTGCTTCATCGAGTGGAAAGGCGATGGCTATGGCGCCAACGCGGAGCGCTGAGCGGGCGCGGGCCATGGCCACGCCCCCACCGCGACGCTCTCATCCAGTCATGGCGGCAAAAAAAATCCCACGGCTCATCACCGTGGGATTTTTTTCAGGCTGACGCCCGGACTCAGACTTCTTCGTACAGCGGCAGCGTCAGGAATTCGGCAAAGTCTTCCGAAGTCGACATCTGCTCGAAGATCTGCGCGGCACGGTCGTACGTGGCGCCTGCGCCCACCACTTCGCGGACCTTGGCCAGCTCTTCCGGAATCAGCGCGCGCACCATCTCGGCGGTCACCTTGCGGCCGTCTTCCAGCTTGCCCTTCGGCGAGCGGATCCACTGCCACACCTGCGAGCGCGAGATCTCCGCGGTGGCGGCGTCTTCCATCAGGTTGTGGATCGGCACGCAGCCATTGCCAGCCAGCCAGGCGCCCAGGTAGTGGATGCCGACGTTGATGTTCATGCGCAGGCCGGCTTCGGTGATCGGCGCTTCCGGCTGGAAGTTCAGCAGGTCAGCACCCTTCACGTCGACGTCCGGACGTTGCTTGTCGAACTGGTTCGGGCGGTCGCCCAGCACGTCCACGAATTCCTTCATTGCCGGCTCGACCAGACCCGGGTGGGCCACCCAGCCGCCGTCGTAGCCATCGGTGGCGTCACGGCGCTTGTCGCCGATGATGCCCTGCATGGCGATGGCGTTCTTCTCCGGATCGTTCTTGATCGGGATCAGCGCGCTCATGCCGCCGATCGCAGGCGCGCCGCGCTTGTGGCAGGTCTTCAGCAGCAGCAGCGCGTAGGCGC
>Ga0310345_10000090_pt1 | contig 190862 bp, 154 predicted proteins | sample HC15DNA20500_MG_FD_204667 | JGI IMG/M metagenome (GOLD analysis project Ga0310345, IMG submission 204667) | Marine microbial communities from station ALOHA, North Pacific Subtropical Gyre - HC15-DNA-20-500_MG | ecosystem: Environmental > Aquatic > Marine > Oceanic | place: Pacific Ocean... | reverse complement strand
ACCACGATGAAGCCAGAACCCCCAAAGCTATCCCGGTCGTACAAGGCTGCATGTCCATGAAGGCGGATTTTAGCGACTGCACCTGCTACACCCAGCAGGGCACCACGATTGCTGATATGCCCCCGCCCATGTGCCGGCAGATCCTGAAGCACGGGATATTTAATCACCTGGCAGAAGAAGAACGGGAAGGGACAGGCCGTCGGCGGAGGGCTGATGGCGAGGCACGAGCCATGGCACCCGCCGTCGGCCAGCTCCAGACGTCCCTGTAACACGTCTTATAACCGGCGAAAGACGCCCACAATAAACCACATTAGGTACTTGTTATGGCAAACGCCCCGAAACACTGCATCGCACTGGATAACGAACTGAATGAAGCCCCTTGGGGAAAGCTGTTCATTGATCCGGCATCCGGTCAGTCGTTCAACCTCAATGAGGTGGAAGTGATCCATTTTGGCACCGACACGGTACGCCAACTCTACAAAGGGCAACTACAACCCGGCATTCTCGGATTGTTTGATGAGCCTGGCATTGTGAGCTTCGCGGGTGAGCGATGGTCAGCGGGGCGGATTGGGCGGGATTCGGGATACCAGTACCGACTGCAGAATGCCGACCTGGGCATAATTCTGCTGATCAAGAGCTTCCACGCCAAAGATGACGCGATAGGCCCGCACCTGAAAATAGAAGTGTCTCCCCATTGCTTGCGATCACAGAGCCCGCAGCAACTACAGGCCACAATGAACCGCTTTGCTGAACATGTCCTCATTGATCCGCAATCCGGGCAATGCGCTGTGCATATCGCCATGGATGTACAGGGATGGAGGCCCCCCAAGGACTTTGAAAGCAAGCTCCATTGTCGATCCCGTCGAGTGCGTAGCTACCACGGTATTGATTCCGTTGAGTTTGATACGTCTAGCGCCGTTTATGGCCGTGGTGAATCCTTCCTGTTCGGCTCTCCTGCAGGAATCCAGCTTGCTGTGTACGACAAGACACAAGAGGCCAAACTCCGGGACAAGCTCGACTACTGGCGTTCTGTATGGAGTGAGAAGGACAACTACGACCAGGACAAACAGGTCTACCGGATAGAGTTCCGGTTTCACCACTCGGTGGTAGAGCAATTCGCTCAGGGGTCAGTAAACACCCAAACCGGTGAACTGCTGGCCTTTGACGACTATTGCAGTCTTTATGATCACCTGGACGCTCTCTGGCGATATGGTTGCGACTCCTTCCGGTATCTGTATCGGCCCGGCTGGTTCGATCCGTTCTGGACGTTGATTGCCCGTCAGTCTTTCCCCGTTGATCCTCCTGAAGCGGAATACAAGCGCTACTACAAAACTGCCTCGGGCTTTTCCGGCAAGAATGTTGAGCTGCTTCTAGGCAATTTCATCAGTTGTGCCGCTCGCCACCGAATGAGTAGAAGCCAGGCATGGAAGGCTCTCGAATCACTCCCGTTTTTCCAGCTGATACTGGATCACTACTTGAATAAGGGTAAGAAAACCTACGATTTGAAAATGCACATTAAAGACTTACTGGAAGAGCGATACATCCGATATGGGAAAGCCATATGATCAGGCAGCTACCGGATGGCCGCTGGCGTGTCGATGTGGAACCCGTAAAGGGAAAACGTCACCGCAAGATATTGCCAACCAAAGCAGAAGCAAGGCGCTACGAGTCTCACATCCGGGCCCAGTACGCACAAAATACGGACTGGAATCAAACAGCGAAAGACCGTCGACGCCTAGTCGATCTGATTGAAGAATGGTTTAGCCTGCACGGCCATAGTCTGCGAGATGGTGATCGTCGTGCTCGGGCCTTGCTGGTCTTGGCCCGTCGACTGGGTAACCCCATCGCTGCTGACCTGAAAGGGCATCATTACTCTCAGTATCGAGCTATCAGAGCCGGACAGGGTATTGCACCTAAAACCTTGAATAACGAGTTGGGATATCTCAAAGCCGTTTACAACGAAATGCAGACGCTCGGAAATATCCACTATGAATGTCCTATTGGTGGAGTGAGGCCGTTGAAGGTGCCGGAAAGGGAGTTGTCCTGGTTAACCTCTGAGCAGATCCAAACATTGCTGCATGAGATCCGGGAAAGGACAGACAACCCCCATGTTGAGATAATTACATTGGTGTGTCTGGCAACGGGGGCAAGGTGGTCAGAGGCAGAAGGGCTTACCCTGGACAAGATCCGGAACGGGGCTGTGGTCTTCAGCAACACTAAGAGTGGAAAGGTTCGCTCGATCCCCATCAGTGAGGAGCTTGAGTCCAGGCTAACGGCACATCTGAAAACCTACCGCAATATGACTTCCAGCATTACCGCATTCCGTCGGGCGCTTTCCAGAACGGGTATTGAGCTACCTAAAGGCCAAGCAGCCCATGCTCTTCGTCATACCTTCGCGAGTCACTTCGTTATGAATGGTGGAAACATCCTGACTCTACAAAAGGTGCTCGGTCATTCCACCATCAATATGACAATGCGCTATGCGCATCTAGCGCCTGGGCATCTCAATGAGGTCCCCGTCCTTAATGCCTTGCAATAATCTTTATATAGCTGGTAAAAAACATGATCTATTTCACGTTTTAAGGAGAAGGAAGTGCAGGATGCTTATTGCCATTTGGATGGCCTAAATTGGAGTGCAGACCGCTTTGCCGCTCTGCCTCCACAGGAGTTGGACCTCAAGCGTCGACAGCTAACGTGTATCTTATGTGGTGGTGATGCATGGTTTAGGAGGGAAAGCCGGCATGGTCACCCCGCGCATTTCTGTGCTCATCATGAAGGAAATTGCGAGCTAAGGGTTGTGTACACCCTTACCACTGACCCTCGGGACGAAGCTGCAGAAGAAGGCGATGAGTTGGCCGCAGGCGGGGGGATCCTTGTAAATCTAGACGATGAAAACGGTGGGGAGGTCGATGTCCATCCAGTGCCACCAGCTCCTGACGGAGGTGGTGCGGGCGGGCGGACCCATGTTTTACCAGGGAATAGAGAAACAGCTGAGACCTACACTCTTAGACGCGTACTGCACAGATTGGTGACAAGCCCAACATTTCGAGATTCAAATCGGGCCATAACCATTTTCCGAAATGGTGAGGTATTCATTAGTGGCCCGATCAACGAAGTTTTTGTTCCTTTTGATCGAGCCCATGAGGTCCCCGAAGATGGAAACTTTTTCTTTTGGGGGTCTATTGCTAGCTATGGCAGTACTGTAGATGGAAAGCTCTGGTTAAATTCGTCTGAGCTCCGCAATCAGGGTTTGAGTGTTGCTATTTTCGGTGACATAAGGGAAGAGTTCATTCAGTTCTTTCAGGTGGATGAACTTGAGGATCTTGTGGGCGCTCATGTCCTGGTACACGGGAGGTGCCACGTTTCTGCTACGTCCCAGAAGCCAGTTATTTGGTGTGGCGCTGTGCGAAATATAATTCTGCGTCGTTATAGAGAAAATCAGCAGTAGTTTCCGATTCGACACTTTTTCGACGTCCATAAAAAAAGCGCAAGGCAAAGATAGCAAAAATACAGTGCTATCAATGGCTTGCGCTTTCTTTGTTTGGTGGAGCCGGCGGGAATCGAACCCGCGTCCGTCAGCAATCCATCTGCAGGTCTACATGCTTAGCCAGATCTATTGATTTAAGCCTTCACAACCCGATTGGCAGGACGTGAAAGCCGAGCCCCTAAGAGTTTTAACAGCGCGATCCGGGGCGGACGTTGCTGCGAGCCTGTGTTGCGATGCTCGCCGCTCTTCCCCACAGGCAGGGTCGATTGGCGATAAGCAGGGTTTAAGCTGCTAGTGCGTAAGAATCGTCGTTTGCGATTACTTTAATGTGCCACAAATGATTTACGAGACTCGTGACCTTCTCGACATGCACCACAGAGTTCAATACCGGCGTCGAATCCAGGTCGGCCCCTGTGAACGGCTATTGTAGGAGATGGGGTGGGGGAAGTCGATCGACAAGTGTGTCGGACGATTAAAATGGATTTTGCGTGTTTTTTGATCGATTTTGGGCTGAAAGCGGTTCATAAAGTAACCGGGCTGTGAAAAGTGTTACCTGAATACACATCTGTTGTCCGACAATCTGACCTTTTGCCCTTGTTGTGTCATCTTTCCGGCGCAATATAGCGGTGTGCCACGGAATAATGTCATCAATAAATGATGAGGTCTTCGGTGGCAAGGTCGAATCCATGTGCGGGGTAGCCAAAAGCCACCATGACGCATGGGGTTCGAGATTGTGTATCCACACAATGGCTTTACAGCGAGCCTTGAGATTGATGTTCATGAAGGCCGCTGATCAAAGCATTGTCGTTCATTAAGGAGAAGGAAGATGAACACGATCTTTCGGTCAGCAGGGCAAGTTTCCGAGAAGGCACTGTCGCCTTTGAAGGCTCAGCCGCTGCTCTACAGAGCGCTGCAACTGGTATTCGCCCTGGCGGCTTACGCTGCTGGTGTCTACCTGGTGGACCTGGCAACGCCGGACGCCCGTATTCCGGTGATCCTGTTTGCGGTCTACTTTCTGCCGGCGGTACTGCGTGCCTGGCTCCAGTTTTACTGGCAGCTGCGCGGCGACAGTCGGGCGGACAGCGTAGAGCGCCATACGGCGTAATTGCCGGCTTTAGACAGTGTCTTGAGGTTGGTCGGGGTGGTGTTTGCCAACCCCGGCGGGCCGGGGCGGGGCTGGTGATCAGCCCTGCCGCATGAGGCGCTGCTTCTGCCGGTTCCAGTCGCGCTCTTTCTCGGTGGCGCGCTTGTCGAATTTCTGTTTGCCCTTGGCCAGTGCAATGTCGCACTTGGCGAACCCTTTCTTCCAGTACAGGCTCACCGGTACGCAGGTGAAGCCGTCTTTCTGTACCCCACCAAATACCTGCCCCAGCTCGCGACGGTGTAGCAGCAGCTTGCGTGTGCGTACCGGGTCCGGGGTGATGTGGGTGCTGGCCGTGTTCAGCGGCTCGATGCGGGCACCAAACAGGAAGGCCTCGCCATCCTTGAGCAGGACGTAGGCTTCGCTGAGGTTGGCTTTGCCGGCACGCATGGACTTCACTTCCCAGCCTTCCAGAACCAGGCCGGCTTCAAAGTGCTCTTCCAGATGGTATTCGTGACGCGCCTTGCGATTTTGCGCAATGGTGGCGGACGGTGCTTTGGCTTTTTTGTTGGCTTTTCCCATAGGCGGGCGATTATAGAGCATGGCCGGGGCGTCGAATAGCGCTTTGTCTATGGCAAGCGCCTGTATGTGAGTGGTTACTTCGGGTTGAGCCCGCATGGCAAAAAATAAGAGAATAGCGCCACGTTAACTAGGGTACAGATGTTATGAAGCAAGAGAGCAAGCCGGTTCACGGCATGTGGGCCAGCCGTTGGGTTTTTATTCTGGCGGCGACCGGTTCTGCGGTCGGGTTGGGGAACATCTGGCGTTTCCCTTACATCACCGGTGAAAACGGGGGCGGGGCATTTGTCTTGTTGTACCTGCTGTGTATCGCGGTGGTGGGTGTGCCGATCATGGCGGCGGAAGTGATGCTGGGCCGCAAGGGCGGGATGAGCCCGATTAACACCATGCGCAAGCTGGCGGCGGAGAGCAAGGTCACCCAGCGTTGGTCCTGGATCGGATATATGGGGGTGCTGTCGGCGTTCCTGATCTTGTCTTTCTATTCCGTGGTGGCCAGCTGGGCACTCTACTACACGTGGGAAGCGGTGCAGGGTGCCTTCCAGGGGATTACGGCTGCCCAGTCCGGTGCCCGTTTTGATGACATGCTGGCCAGTCCCTGGCTGATGATGGGGTATCACACCCTGTTCATGCTGCTGACCATGGTGGTGGTTGGCCGTGGCGTAAAAGGGGGGCTGGAAAAAGCCGTGCAGATCCTGATGCCGCTGCTGTTTGTGCTGTTGCTGGTGCTGGTGGGCTACGCCGCCACGACGCCGGGTTTCATGCAGGGTATCGAGTTCCTGTTTGCCTTCGACTTTTCCAAGCTCAATGGTCAGGCAGTGATTACCGCTGTCGGCCAGGCCTTTTTTACCCTGAGCCTGGGTATGGGCGCGATCATGGCCTATGGGGCCTATATGCCGCGGCAAGTGCCTGGTAAGGCTGGCAAGAAGAAGCCGGTGTCCATCATGTCCACGGTGATCATTATTGCCTTGCTGGACACGCTGGTTGCGCTGGGTAGCGGTGTGGCCATGTTCCCGTTGCTGTTCTCCGGTGGGCTGGAGGCCGGGCAGGGACCGGGCATGATGTTTGTGACCTTGCCGCTGGCGTTTGGTCAGATGCCGGGCGGTATGTTGTTCGGTTCGCTGTTTTTCGTGCTGGTGGTGTGTGCCGCCTGGAGTTCCTCTATCAGTCTGGCGGAGCCGGTGGTGGCCTGGCTGGTCGAAAAGGGCGTTAACCGTGCCATGTCTTCGGTGATTGTGGGGCTGGGCGCCTGGGTGCTGGGGCTGGGGTCGGTGCTGTCGTTCAATATCTGGAAGGACAAGACCTTCCTGGTCGGTACCTTCTTCGACAACATGGAATTCCTGTCTACGACGATCATGTTGCCGTTGGGCGGATTGTTGATCGCGGTCTTTGCCGGTTGGGTGATGAAAGAGACCCATGCCCGCAAGGAGCTCGCGATGAAGAGCTTCCCGCTATACCTGATCTGGCGGGCGCTGGTGCGCATCTTCTCGCCGGTGGCGGTGATTGTGTTGGTGGTGTACTCCGTGTGGAGCACCTTTGCGCCGGAAAAGGCGGATGAGCCGGTTGCTGAGGCGCCTGTGGCTGAGCAGGCGGCACCTGTTGAGCCGGCAGATCAGCCGCCCGTGACCGAGCTGCCTGAGGTGCAAGGGGAGTCGTTGCCCGAGACGCCTGCCGCGGCGGATGTACCTGCGGCGCAGGAGGCCCGGTAATGGCCGATACCCTGATTCATGTGGAAGTGGCGTTTGCCCTGCCGGAAAAGCAGCGTCTCGTCGGGCTGGACGTGCCGGAAGGCACGACCATGCTGGAGGCGGTGCGGCTCTCGGGGATCAGTGAGCAGTTCGAAGGCTGGGACCTGGAAAAGGCCTCGATGGGGGTGTTTGGCAAGGTGGTGGCCAATCCCTCCGCCCATGCGCTGAAGGCCGGTGAGCGTGTAGAGATTTACCGCGGGCTCAAGGCGGATCCCAAGCTCAATCGCAAGAAACGGGCACAGGAAAAGGCCGGGAAGGACTGAGGAGGAGCGGGCCCCGGTGCTGACCGGGGCTTGGCGGAAGCGTCTGGCGAGACGGAGTGCGGTTTACTCTGCGTCTTCCTTGCGCTCTTCGGCGGTTTGCTGAAGGTCGCGATCATTTCGGCCGCTGGTCTTCGCCTTGAAATCGTCGATCACCTGACCTTCGTAGTGGCTGTACTGGCCGCCTTCAAAGTAGATGGCGATCTTCTGGCTGACATTGTCCCCTTTGCCGGGACGGTAGGTCATGGGGTAGAACCAGACATCGGGCGTGAAGGGATCCACCAGGGTTGGCGCGCCCAGGACGAAGCGTACCTGGTCGGGAGACATGCCGGGCTTCAGATCGGCGAGCATGTCTTCTGTCACAAAGTTGCCCTGGGGGATATCGATGCGGTAAACCCCGGGGAAGCGCAGGCTGCTACAGCCAGACAGGGCGAGCAGGGCAGTGATAAGCAATGTGACGGTAATACGTGGCATGGTTTTTCGACTTCATTGAGTGTTCGGGCGATAATACAGACTTGGAATCGCGGTACAAGTTTCCGGACATCGACATAATAGCCACCCAACGGCAGATGGAGCATACGCAGTGGATAATCAGGATCTGAGAAAAGCGGGCCTTAAAGTGACCTTGCCGCGGGTGAAAATCCTGCAGCAGCTGGAAAAGTCCGAAGAGCGTCACCTGAGCGCGGAAGACATCTACAAGTCGCTGATGGAAGCGGGCGAAGACGTGGGGCTGGCAACCGTGTACCGGGTGCTGACCCAGTTCGAGCAGGCCGGCATGGTGTTGCGCCACAATTTTGAAGGTGGCTCGGCGGTCTTTGAGCTGGCCGATGAAGACCATCATGACCATATGGTGTGCATGGAAACCGGGCAGGTTATCGAGTTTATGGACGAGGTGATCGAGAAGCGTCAGCACGCCATTGCAGAAGAGCACGGTTACGAGATTGTGGACCACTCGCTGGTCCTGTACGTGAAGCCGAAGAAGTAAGACGCTTCGCGCAGCGGCACGCAACACGCGGGGAGCCCCGGGTGTTGCGTGGGCTGTTCCCCTCCCTCTCCCAGTCAGTGCCCCCAGAACACCCTTTTCCCTGCAGGCATTCATGCTTGCATGACGATGCGTTGGCCTTTTGCCGGGGGAGGGGATCGCCATGCGAGCATGGGCTCCTACGGGGGATGGCGCTGGATTTGATGTCGGCGTGTGGAGATATCGCACTGTGGGAGTGGTCGTTCGACCACGATCCCGGCGTTGCCGGGAAAATCGCGGTGGAACCACCGCTCCCACAGGAAGGTCGGGGTTAGGCTTTCCCTTTGGGGTGCTCTGTGTAATTTTGGGTATGCCTGCAGGAGGTGTTTTCCCGAATCCTGCCTTTCTCTTGCAAGCAGGCTGCCACAGGAGGCTGATGACAGTGGTTTGAGCGCGGGCACGGCATGTCAGTCCGCCCAACCCTTCCCGCGCAGCTATTAACTATTCACTGTTAACGATTAACTGCCTTTCAGGCCGCTTGCGCCTTGCTCAGCATTTCTTTCGCGTGGGTGCGGGTGGATTCAGTGATTTCCACGCCCCCCAGCATTCTGGCCAGTTCTTCGACTCTGGCCGCTTTATCGAGCCCGTGGATGCGGGTGTGGGTGGTGTCGTCGCCCTGAATCTTGCTGACTTGCCAGTGCTGATGGCCCTGGCTGGCGACCTGGGCCTGGTGAGTAATGCACAGTACTTGCGCGTGGCTGCCCAGCTCGCGCAGCAGGCGCCCGACAATTTCGGCGACACCGCCGCCGACGCCCACGTCGACTTCATCGAAGACCAGGCTGGGCACGGTGAGGTTGCGGGCGCAGATCACCTGAATGGCCAAGCTGACCCTCGACAATTCACCGCCGGAGGCCACTTTGCCCAGCGGTTTCAGGGGTTGGCCGGGGTTGGCGGAGAACAGGAATTCGACGTCCTCGAGCCCGTCGGCGCCGGGGTTGCATTCGCTCAGGCGCGCTTCGAGTACGGCAGCTTTCATGCCCAGTGCGGTGAGCTGTTTCTGGACTTGCTGGGTGAGTGACTGGGCGGCCTTGCGCCGGGCCTTGCCGAGTGTCAGGGCGCTGTCCATGTACTGCTTTTCTGCTGCGCTTTCCGCTTCTGCCAGGGCATGGAGGTGGGCGTCCACATTGCCCAGCGCTTCGGATTCCGACAGCAGCCCCTGATGGTGCTCCACCAGTTCTTCGGGGCGAATGCGGTATTTGCGGGCCAGGGTGTAGCACTGGCTCAGGCGCTCTTCTACCTGGCTGAGGCGTTCCGGATCCAGATCAAGTTTTTCCAGGTAGTGGCGCAGGTCGTCGGCCGCGGCTTCGACTTGCAGGCGGGCGGATTCCACTGTGTCGGCAATACTGGCCAGGCCTTCATCTTGCCGGCGCGCATCATCGAGCCAGTGGCTTACCTGGCTGAGGTGATCGTTGCAGGTGCCGTCGTCGCCTTCGTACAAGGCGCCAAGCGATTGCTGGCAGATACGAATCAGCCCTTCGGCGTTGGCCAGACGCTGCTGTTCCTGTTCCAGCTCCTGCAATTCGCCTTCCTGCAGGGCAAGCGCGTCCAGTTCTTCCAGCTGGAAGCGCAGCAGTTCTTCACGCTCGTTTTGCTCACGGGCCTGGTTGAGGGCGTCGTCGTGGGCGCGACGGGCTTTCTGCCAGCTGCGCCACTGCTCACGCACGGTGCCGGCCAGATCGCGGGCATCGGCGAAATTGTCCAGTAGTTGCCGGTGGGCCTCTTTCTTGAGCAGGGCCTGGTGTTCATGCTGGCTGTGGATGCTGATCAGGCGTTCGCCCAGATCGCGGACTTCTGCCAGCGGGGTCGGCGTGCCATTCACGTAGGCCCGGGAGCGGCCATCGGCGCGCACGGTGCGGCGCAACAGACACTGGTTGTCGTCGTCCAGTTCCCGTTCCGACAGCCATTGCCGGGCGGCTGGATTGTCGCTGACATCAAAGGTGGCGAGCACCTCAGCCCGGTCATGCCCGTGCCGTACCACGCTGGAGTCGGCCCGATCTCCCAGGGTCAGCCCCAGCGCATCGATAATGACAGACTTGCCCGCGCCGGTTTCGCCGCTGATGACGGTAAGTCCGTTCTCTGGCTCCAGCTCCAGCTGGTCGACGGTGGCGAAGTGGCGAACACTCAGGTGGGTCAGCATCGGGCTCTCCTGCATTTGCCTGCACTGATGAAGGTGCTGTCCTTATGGTCAGTAAGGCCAATACTAGGGCAAATAGCAGGGAAGTGTAAGTCCCTGTGGGGCTGTATAATGACCGGGACTTTCTGGTACATATATTCCCATGACCAAACTGGACCTCAACGAACGCAAACAACGCCTGCTGATGACGCTGGTGGAGCGCCATATTCGCGATGGCCAGCCTGTGGGTTCCAAGACGCTGGCTTCCGGCAGTGGTCTCAAGGTCAGCCCGGCCACCATCCGCAATATCATGGCGGAGCTGGAGGATCTGGGCATTCTGGCCAGCCCGCATACGTCTGCCGGGCGGATTCCGACCGAATTGGGTTACCGCATGTATGTGGATTCCCTACTGGCGACCAGCGTGATGGAGCGGCCGGATCACAGGGATCTGAAGCGCGAGTTGAACCAGCTGCTGGCGCCGGAGCAATCGCCGCAAGAGTTGATCGCCCAGGCGTCAAAGACGCTGGCGGAGTTGACGCGTATGGCGGGGCTGGTGGCGGTGCCACGCCGTGAGGTGAGCACCCTGCGGCAGGTGGAGTTTCTGCCGTTGTCGGGCAAGCGGGTGCTGGTGGTGCTGGTGGTGAACCGCTCTGAGGTGCAGAACCGTATCATTCATACCGACCGGGATTACGATGAGGTGGAGCTGAGGCAGGCCGCCAACTACATCAATCACACCTATGCCGGTTGCGACCTGAATAGTATCTGCGATGGCCTGCTCAATACCATGAATGCGGACCGTCAGCAGATGGATGCCCTGATGCAAACGGCGGTGGCGGTGGCCGACAAGGCCCTGCGCACGGAGCAATCTGATTCTGATTATGTGGTTTCCGGTGAGTCCAACCTGATTCAGTCTGCCGAGGCGGACAATCTGGGCCAGCTGCGGGATCTGTTTGATGCCTTCAACCACAAGCGCGATATCCTGCATTTGCTGGAGCGTTCCATGAAGGCCGACGGGGTGCAGATTTTCATTGGCCGGGAATCCGGTTTTCGTCCCTTCGAGGATTACTCGCTGATTTCTGCCCCTTACCGTGCCGAGAACGGCCCGGTGGGCGTCCTCGCCGTGGTGGGGCCCACCCGCATGGACTACGAAAAAGTGATCCCCACCGTGGATATCACCGCCAAGATCCTCTCGGCGGCCCTCACCCAGCTGTAATTCAGTTGCCAGTTGAGAGTGGACAGTTGACAGCTAACTGCCTGTAGCCGAAGGCTCTGTGGGAGTGGTCGTTCGACCACGATCCCTCGGCAGGGTGCTGAAAATCGCGGTGGAACCACGGCTCCCACAGCATGATCTGACGCGGGCATGGGGGGCGGAGGGCCATCGCTTGCAGGCAAGCTCCCACAGGATGCGCTGACAGCCGCCTGAGCGCGGCCAGCGCCGTCCCGGCACCCACCAACCCCTCTCGCGGCGCTGTTAACTGTTCACTATTAACTATTCACTGCCTTTCCCTTGAATCCCCACCAACAGTTCCCATATCTTTGCCGGCTTTCCTGGAAAAGCCCGGTTTAGGGATGTGGAGTGACAAATGAGTGAGCAGGAAAAAGACCAGAAGGCCGCTGAGCCGCAGGTAGAAACCGTGGAAGAGCAGCAGGCTGCTCAGGCCGAGGCAGAGGCAGCCGAGCCCACCGCCGAAGAGGCGCTGGCCGAGATGGAAGCCGAACTGGCGAAAGTAAAGAAGGCACTGGGTGAGGCTGATGTCCGTGCCCAGGCCGAAGTGCAGAACGTGCGCAAGCGTGCCGAGCGTGATGTGCAGCACGCCCACAAGTTCGCGCTGGAAAAATTCGCGGGTGATCTGCTGAGTGTGGCAGACAACCTGGAGCGTGGGCTGGCGGCGCTGGATGCGCAAGACGAGGCCCTGAAGCCGGCCCGTGAAGGCATCGAGCTGACCCTCAAGTCCCTGCTGGATGTGTTCGGCAAGTACAACCTGGAGCAGATCAGCCCCAGCGATGAACCGTTCAATCCGGAATTGCATGAAGCCATGACCATGGTGCCGGTACCCAATGTGGATCCGAACACGGTGATTGAGGTGCTGGAGAAAGGCTATCAGCTCAATGGCCGTCTGATTCGCCCGGCGCGGGTGGTGGTCAGCAAGGCGCCATAAAGATTCTGGTCGGACGTCTGACGTCGGAAGTCAGGCGCCCTGTTCGGCCGGTTTTGGGGTTTTGACGTCCGACGTCCGACGTCCGACCCGCTAAAAATGGCAATAAACAAAATCTTCACGCTCCCTTGAATTGGCAGAAAGCACCGCCATATAGGAGCCAGACGAGTTAACAAGTTCAACTGACCGAATCGCCGAAAGGGATTCGGGTGGTGTGAAGGAGAAAGAGACACATGGGCAAGATTATCGGTATTGACCTGGGTACGACCAACAGCTGTGTGGCGGTACTGGAAGGCGACAAGGCCAAGGTTATCGAGAACAGCGAAGGCGCCCGTACGACGCCTTCCATCATCGCGTACACCGACGACAAGGAAACCCTGGTCGGTCAGGCAGCCAAGCGTCAGGCCGTGACCAACCCGGAAAACACCCTGTACGCGGTGAAGCGTCTGATCGGTCGTCGTTTTGAAGACGATGTGGTTCAGAAAGACATCAAGATGGTCCCTTACAAGATTGCCAAGGCCGACAACGGTGACGCCTGGGTAGAAGTGAAGGGCGAAAAGATGGCGCCGCCGCAGATCTCTGCGCAGGTGCTGAAAAAGATGAAGAAGACCGCGGAAGATTACCTGGGTGAGACCGTCACCGAGGCCGTTATCACCGTGCCGGCTTACTTCAACGATTCCCAGCGTCAGGCCACCAAGGATGCAGGTCGCATCGCCGGTCTGGATGTGAAGCGTATCATCAACGAACCCACTGCTGCGGCCCTGGCCTACGGCATGGACAAGAAGGGCGGCGACCGCACCATCGCGGTATACGACCTGGGTGGTGGTACCTTCGATATTTCCATCATCGAGATTGCCGAAGTGGATGGCGAGCACCAGTTTGAAGTGCTGGCCACCAATGGTGACACCTTCCTGGGTGGTGAGGACTTTGACCTGGCCGTGATCAACTATCTGGCGGCCCAGTTCAAGGAAGATTCCGGTATCGATCTGGGTGGCGATCCGCTGGCCATGCAGCGCCTGAAAGAAGCCGCCGAGAAAGCCAAGATCGAGCTGTCTTCCAGTGAGCAGACGGAAGTGAACCTGCCGTACATCACTGCCGATGCCACCGGTCCCAAGCATTTGGTGGTGAAGTTGACCCGCGCCAAGCTCGAGTCTCTGGTGGGCGATCTGGTGACCCGTTCCCTGGAACCCTGCAAGACCGCGCTGAAAGACGCCGGTGTGAGCGGTGCCGAGATCACCGATGTGATCCTGGTGGGTGGTCAGACCCGTATGCCGATGGTGCAGAAGAAAGTGGCCGAGTTCTTCGGCAAAGAGCCGCGCAAGGACGTGAACCCGGATGAAGCGGTTGCCATGGGTGCGGCCATTCAGGGTGCGGTACTGAGCGGCGATGTAACTGACGTACTGCTGCTGGACGTGACGCCGCTGACCCTGGGTATCGAAACCATGGGTGGCGTGATGACTCCGCTGATCGAGAAGAACACCACCATCCCGACCAATGCGTCGCAGGTGTTCTCCACCGCAGACGATAACCAGACTGCTGTGACCGTGCACGTGCTGCAGGGTGAGCGTAAGCAGGCCGGGCAGAACAAGTCTCTGGGTCAGTTCAACCTGGAAGACATTCCGCCGGCCCCTCGTGGCATGCCGCAGATCGAAGTGACCTTCGATATCGATGCCAACGGTATCCTGCACGTTAGCGCGAAAGACAAGGCTACTGGCAAAGAGCAGTCCATTCAGATCAAGGCCTCTTCCGGTCTGTCCGATGAAGAGATCGATCAAATGGTCGCGGATGCCGAAGCGCACGCGGACGAAGACAAGAAGTTCGAAGAGCTGGTGCAGACTCGCAACCAGGCCGACCATCTGGTGCACGCGACTCGCAAGACCCTCGACGAAGCGGGCGACAAGGCCACGGACGAAGAGAAAGAGTCCATCACCAAGGCCTGTGACGAACTGGAAGAAGCCGCCAAGGGCAGCGACAAGGACGACATCGAAGCCAAGATCAAGGCGCTGTCTGAAGTGTCTGCGCCGCTGGCCCAGAAGCTGTATGCCGAGCAGGCCCAGCAAGCCGAAGGCGCTGCTGATGCCGACGCGGGTCAGCAAAAGGCGGGTGATGACGTTGTCGACGCGGAGTTCGAAGAAGTCGACGACGACAAGAAGAAGTAAGCGAAAGGCGTCGGACGTTGACGTCAGACGAACGACGCCGGGCCCTGCCCGGCGTCGTGGTTTGAGCCCAGAATACGGACCTGTATATGTCCAAACGCGATTATTACGAAGTGCTGGGGGTGTCCAAGGATGTCAGCCAGCAGGATCTGAAAAAAGCTTATCGCCGACTGGCGATGAAATACCATCCGGACCGTAATCCGGATGATGAAGAGGCATTGGCCAAATTCAAGGAAGCCAAGGAAGCCTACGAAGTCCTCGCCGATGAGCAGAAACGTGCGGCTTACGACCAGTTCGGCCATGCCGGTGTGAATGGTCAGGGCGGCGCTGGCGGTTTCGGTGGCGGCGGTGCTGGCGGCTTTGGCGATATTTTTGGCGATATCTTCGGCGATATTTTTGGTGGCGGCGGCGGTGGCCGTCGTGGCCCGGCCCGTGGTGCCGATCTGCGTTATACCCTGGAGTTGACGCTGGAACAGGCGGTGCGAGGCTGCGAAGAAAAGATTCGTGTGCCCACCTGGGATAGCTGCGGCGTCTGTCATGGCTCCGGGGCAAAGGAAGGCTCGCAGCCGGTGACCTGTACCACCTGTGGTGGTGCTGGTCAGGTGCGCATGCAGCAGGGCTTTTTCACAGTGCAGCAAGCTTGCCCGACCTGTAAGGGCGAAGGTCAGATCATCAAGGACCCTTGCGGCAGTTGTGGTGGCCAGGGCCGGGTGCAAAACACCAAGACCCTGTCTGTGAAGATTCCGGCCGGTGTCGATACCGGTGATCGCATTCGTCTGGCTGGCGAGGGCGAGGCCGGAATGCACGGTGCGCCGTCCGGTGACCTTTACGTTCAGGTAGCGGTACGCGAACACGACATCTTCCAGCGTGATGGCACCAATCTCTATTGCGAGGTGCCGGTCAGCTTTGTGGATGCCACTCTCGGTGGTGAGCTGGATGTGCCGACCCTGAACGGCAAGGTAAAGCTGAAAGTGCCGGCCGAAACCCAGAGCGGAAAAATGTTCCGTCTGCGCGGCAAGGGTGTGACCTCTGTGCGGGGGGGCGCCCCCGGGGATCTGCTTTGCAAGGTGGTGATCGAAACGCCGGTGAAGCTGTCCAGTGAGCAGAAAGACCTGCTGCGTCAGTTCCAGGATTCGCTGGAAAACGGTGGCGATCGTCATAACCCGCGCAAGAGCAGCTGGTTTGAAGGCGTGAAACGGTTCTTCGACACCAAGTAAGTGTGGTGGTCAGTGAATCGGGAAAAGCGGAGCCGGGCAACCGGCTCCGTTTTTTTGGTTCATCGCGGATTTGAGGGAATGGCTCGCCACGCCTCATGCTGTAGGAGCGTCGCTGGCGGCGCGATAACCCAAGCCTCAAACTACAGAGGGCACAGAAAAAAGACGCTCTTAAGCTCTGTACCCTCTATTGTTTCAACGGTTCTGGTTATCGCGCCGCCAGCGACGCTCCTACGGATAGGTGGGAGGATCAAATCGGGCTTTTCCCGCAAATCCGCGATGAACCTTTTTTGTGCCCGGCGGCGAGTGCCCTGTCCCGTGCCTTCCGGGAGGCTCAGCCGATAGTATGAAAATTGACCGGGTTCATTGTCCCGCTTCTGTTCGCTGCTATATTCTGCATAAAAAACAACAACAAATATTGAGGCAGTTATGGGTGCGTGGCGACTGGCATGGATGCTGGGGGCGATCCTGATGTTTCCGGTTTCTCTTTCGGCGGCGCCTGTGGATCAGGCTTACCAGCGGGTGGAGGAAACCTTTTCCCAGCGAGCCCCCTTGCCGCTGGAGGATGCTGTCATTAATGGGGTCTGGGTGTCAGTACCCTTCGATCAGGCGCCTTACACCTATACCTACGACGAGATCCGCGAACACTGGGCGACCTTCATGCGTGGGTTGCAGTTGCCCTATCCGTCTGCAGAGTACCTTCAGTCCCGCTATCAGCGTTTCCCGGCCCTGTATCGTGATCTGCGCTATCAGGATGATGACTGGCAGCAGCACAGTCGCAATGTGCTGGAGGTCTGGCAGGCCTTTTTTCGCGGTGATCTGCGTCACGCCCGGGATCTTGGGCGGCGCTATGGGGGCTATGCCCGGGTGCCTGCGGTGGTGGCGCAAATCGTCTACGCCACCTATCTGGCGCCGACCCACACCCAGAAGCAGCAATTGCTTCAGGAAGTGATTAACGAGATGGAGTGGTTCGGCCGCAATGCGCCTGTGTTGCCGGGGGATAAGGGCATGCAGTCGGATTACTGCATGATGCGGCTCGGCTTTGGCTACGCGGTGGCGCGGTTGGCCGAGGATGAATCGGTGCCGGCCACCCTGCAGCGCAACTATGCTGCCATGGTTATCAACGCCGCCACAGAGATGCTGGCAGTAGAACCGCAGCACCCGTTGGCGTTGTCGTTGAGCGCCGCCTTCGAAGCCAATGTGCTGCGGCGGGTGGGCAAGGCGGCAGGGCGGCTGACCCTGGCGGCCGACAGTCAGGATGCGATCCGCCCGTTCGAAGTATCGGTGGAGCAGGTGCCGGATCTGGCCATTGTGCGCTATGAGTATGCCAATAGCCTGCTTTACACCTACCAAGGCGATCAGGCGCAGCAGGCACTGGCGCAATTGATGCTGGCGGCGCAGTTGCCTGCCCGTTTTTCCATGGAATGGCTGGATCGGGCCTATGCTCGCAAGCGCCTGAAGGAAATCCAGGCCTGGCAGGCCAGCGGCATGAGTTTCAAGCGCTTTGACCGCAAGCGCCGCAAGTTCATGGAGAAGGAGGATCGCAACCTCTACGCAGTGAATCAGCCCCCCTTTCTGGTAGACTAGCCGCCTTTCACAATATTGGCGGGGCTGTGTGGTTGAGCAGTTACTGCCCGGTGCGATGTTCAAGGAATTCAGCATGAAAGTAGGCATTATCGGCGCTGCCGGCCGCATGGGCCGTATTCTTATTGAGGCAACTCTTGCCAACCCGGATACCTCCCTGGCGGCAGCGGTGGATGTGCCCGGGTCCAGCCTGATTGGCGCCGATGCCGGAGAGCTGGTGGGGCAGGGTAATGCGGGTGTGGCGTTGGCGGATGACCTGGCGGCAGTGGTTAACGATGCGGATGTGTTCATCGATTTCACCGTGCCGGAAGCCACCGTAAAGAATATTGAGGTGTGTCGTGCGGCGGGTACCAAGCTGGTTATCGGCACCACGGGCCTGGATGACGGGCAGATCGCGGGCCTGCGTGCGGCCAGCGAAGAGATCGCCATTTGCTACGCCCCCAACTACTCCATTGGTGTGAACCTGTGCTTCAAGCTGCTGGAAACGGCGGCTGCGGTGCTGCAGGACGAGGTGGATATCGAAGTGATCGAGGCTCACCACCGTCACAAGATCGATGCCCCTTCCGGTACCGCCCTGCGCATGGGCGAAGTGGTGGCCCAGACCCTGGGGCGTAACCTCAAGGATGTGGCGGTCTACGGCCGCGAAGGTCGCACCGGCGAGCGTGACCGCCAGACCATCGGTTTCGAGACCATTCGTGCCGGCGATATCGTTGGGGATCATACGGTACTGTTCGCCGCTGATGGTGAGCGGGTAGAGATTACCCACAAAGCTTCCAGCCGCATGGCCTTTGGCCGTGGTGCGGTGCGGGCCGCGGCCTGGTTGGGCGGTCAGGACAAGGGGCTGTTCGATATGCAGGACGTATTGGGTCTTGCCGGTGATTCGGCGGGCTGGGGCAAGGGCTAAGAGGGTCGAGCCAAAATCGATCGTGGGAGCCTGCCTGCAGGCGATTATCGCTTGCAGGCAAGCTCCCACGGAGGCCTTTCCTGCAGCTCGTCGTGTGCCGGCGGCTTTGAGGGTGACATTTGTTCTCCAAAGCCCTAAAATGGCGCGCAGCCCGTGATGGGCGTGCGGGGCACACGAATGAAGAATTTCACGAAAAAGCGAGGTGGAGCAATCCATCTCGCTTTTTTGCGACCGGAAAGCTGTATCCGGTCACGGTGCCCTGCCGCATATCTCCCTTTATTTCTGCCAGCCTGGAGGTTGCGTTGACGGTTCCCGCCATTCTCGCTCTCGAAGACGGAAGCATCTTTCGGGGTGTTGCTATCGGTGCCACGGGTGAAACCGTGGGTGAAGTGGTGTTTAACACCGCGATGACCGGCTACCAGGAGATCCTGACGGATCCCTCCTACGCCAAACAGATTGTGACCCTGACCTATCCCCACATCGGCAACACCGGTGTGACCGCCGAGGACGAAGAGTCCAGCCAAATCTGGGCCGCCGGCCTGGTGATTCGCGATCTGGCCATGACGGTCAGCAACTGGCGTAGCGAAAAGTCCCTGCCGGACTACCTGCGTGAAAACAACATTGTTGCTATCGCCGATATCGATACCCGCCGCCTGACCCGCATTCTGCGCGACAAGGGCGCCCAGAACGGCTGCATTATCGCCGGCGATAACCTGGATGAGGCCAAAGCCCTCGACGCGGCCAAGGGTTTCCCCGGCCTGAAAGGTATGGATCTGGCCAAGGAAGTGACCGTCAAGGAATCCTACAGCTGGACGGAGTCCACCTGGGATCTGGAAAACGGACACACCGAGCAGAAAGACGCTCGCTTCCACGTGGTGGCCTACGATTACGGCGTCAAACGCAACATTCTGCGGATGCTGGCGGAGCGTGGCTGCAAGCTCACCGTGGTGCCGGCGCAGACCCCGGCTGCCGACGTGTTGGCCATGAATCCCGATGGCATCTTCCTGTCCAACGGCCCGGGTGATCCGGAGCCCTGTGACTACGCCATCGCGGCGATCAAGGACATCGTTGCCACTGGCAAACCGGTGTTTGGTATCTGCCTGGGCCACCAGCTGCTGGCGCTGGCCAGCGGGGCAAAGACCATCAAGATGGGCACCGGCCACCATGGCGCCAACCATCCGGTTAAAACCCTGGATGACGATACCGTAATGATCACCAGCCAGAACCACGGTTTTGCGGTGGACATGGACAACCTGCCGGACAACCTGAAGGTGACCCATGTATCGCTGTTCGATGGCACTCTGCAGGGGATTCATCGCACTGACGTGCCGGCGTTCAGCTTCCAGGGGCATCCGGAAGCGAGCCCGGGGCCGCATGACTGTGCGCCGCTGTTTGATCACTTCATCGAGTTGATGGAAGCCAAGTAATAGCGTCTGACGTCCGACGTCTGACGTCCGACGCAAAGACAACCGCAACATACGTCTGACGGTTAGCGAACTATGCCTAAAAGAACCGACATCAAAAGTATTCTCATCATTGGCGCTGGCCCGATCGTGATCGGCCAGGCCTGTGAGTTTGACTACTCCGGTGCGCAGGCTTGTAAAGCCCTGCGTGAAGAGGGGTTCCGGGTGATCCTGGTGAACTCCAACCCGGCCACCATCATGACCGACCCGGCCATGGCCGATGCCACCTACATCGAGCCGATCACCTGGGAAACGGTCGCCAAGATCATCGAGAAAGAGCGTCCGGATGCGCTGCTGCCCACCATGGGCGGTCAGACGGCACTGAACTGTGCGCTGGATCTGGACCACAACGGTGTGCTGGAAAAATTTGGTGTCGAGATGATTGGCGCCACCGAAGATGCCATCGACAAGGCGGAAGACCGCTCCCGTTTTGACAAGGCCATGAAAGCCATCGGCCTGGAGTGTCCGCGTTCTGCCATTGCACATAACATGGAAGAGGCCAATGCGGCGCTGGAAGAGCTGGGTTTCCCCTGCATCATCCGTCCCAGCTTCACCATGGGTGGCTCCGGCGGTGGGGTGGCTTACAACCGCGAAGAGTTTGAAGAAATCTGTCAGCGTGGTCTGGATCTTTCACCGACTAATGAGCTGCTGATCGACGAATCCCTGCTCGGCTGGAAAGAGTACGAGATGGAAGTGGTCCGTGACAAAAAGGACAACTGCATCATTGTCTGTTCCATCGAGAACTTCGATCCCATGGGTGTGCACACCGGTGACTCCATTACCGTGGCGCCGGCCCAGACGCTTACCGACAAGGAATACCAGATCATGCGGGACGCCTCGTTGGCGGTACTGCGTGAGATCGGTGTGGAAACCGGCGGCTCCAACGTGCAGTTCGGGGTAAACCCGGACAACGGCCGCATGGTGGTGATCGAAATGAACCCACGGGTGAGCCGTTCTTCCGCGCTGGCCTCCAAGGCGACCGGTTTCCCGATTGCCAAGGTGGCGGCCAAGCTGGCGGTGGGCTACACCCTGGACGAGCTGCAGAACGAGATCACCGGTGGCAAGACCCCGGCCTCTTTCGAGCCGTCCATCGATTACGTTGTTACCAAGATCCCTCGCTTCAACTTTGAAAAATTTGCCGAAGCGGATGCGGTGCTGACTACCCAGATGAAGTCTGTGGGCGAAGTGATGGCGATTGGCCGTAACTTCCAGGAATCCTGCCAGAAAGCCCTGCGTGGCCTGGAAACGGATTCGGTCGGCTTTGATCCCAAGGTAGATCCGGCGGCGCCGGATGCCCGTGAACAGGTGGCACAGATGCTGGCCACGCCGGGTCCGGAACGGATCTGGGTCGTGGGCGATGCCTTCCGGGTTGGTATGACCGTGGAAGACGTGTTCAACATCACCAAGATCGATCGCTGGTTCCTGGTGCAGATCGACGATCTGATCAAGGCAGAACAGCAAGCGGTGGCGCTGACGTTCTCGGGACTGAATCGCGATAACCTCTACGGCTTCAAGCGCAAGGGCTTCTCGGATGCGCGTCTGGCCCAGTTGCTGGGCGTCAAGGAATCGGACGTGCGCGGCAAGCGTGAAGAGCTGGATGTGCTGCCGATCTACAAGCGTGTTGATACCTGTGCGGCCGAGTTCGCGACGGATACCGCGTACATGTACTCCAGCTACGACGAGGAGTGCGAAGCGAATCCGTCTGACCGTGACAAGATCATGGTTATCGGCGGTGGCCCGAACCGTATCGGCCAGGGTATCGAATTCGATTACTGCTGTGTGCACGCGGCGTTCGCCATGCGCGAAGACGGTTACGAGACCATCATGGTCAACTGTAACCCGGAGACCGTGTCCACTGACTACGACACCTCTGATCGTCTGTTCTTCGAGCCGATTACTCTCGAAGACGTGCTGGCCATCGTGGCGAAAGAAAAACCCAAGGGCGTGATTGTGCAGTATGGCGGTCAAACTCCGCTGAAACTGGCCCGTGCCCTGCAGGCTGCTGGCGTGCCGATCATCGGTACCCCGCCGGATGCCATCGATGAAGCGGAAGATCGCGAGCGCTTCCAGCAGATGGTCAACAAGCTTGGCCTGAAGCAGCCGCCGAACCGTACCGCCCGTTCTCTGGAGGATGGCGTGCGCCTGGCAGAAGAAATTGGTTACCCGCTGGTGGTGCGTCCCTCCTATGTACTGGGTGGTCGCGCCATGGAGATCGTGTACAACGAAGCCGAGCTGCGTAACTACATGCTAAATGCCGTGTCGGTGTCCAACGATTCGCCGGTACTGCTGGACCGCTTCCTGGATGACGCGATCGAAGTGGATGTGGATGCCATCTGCGACGGCACCGATGTGGTGATCGGCGGCATCATGCAGCATATCGAGCAGGCTGGTGTTCACTCCGGTGACTCCGCCTGTTCCCTGCCGCCGTACTCCCTGGATGAGGACGTGCAGAACGTGATGCGTCAGCAGTCCCGCGACATGGCGTTGGAGTTGGGTGTGGTCGGTCTGATGAACGTGCAGTTCGCCGTCAAAGGTGGCGAGGTGTATGTTCTGGAAGTGAACCCCCGTGCGTCGCGAACAGTGCCGTACGTGTCCAAGTGTATTGGTGCTTCCCTGGCCAAGGTGGCCGCCCGCTGTATGGCAGGTGTCAGCCTCAAGGAACAAGGGTTTACCGAAGAGGTCAAACCGCAACACTACTTCGTGAAAGAAGCCGTGTTCCCGTTTGCCAAGTTCCCGAAAGTGGATCCGATCCTTGGCCCGGAAATGAAGTCTACCGGTGAGGTAATGGGCGTAGGCGCAACCTTCGCCGAAGCCTTTGGCAAGGCCTCTCTGGGTGCGGGTGAGAAAATGCCGGAAAAAGGCACTGCCTTTATTTCTGTGCGTGAGGTGGACAAGCCCGCCGCGGTGGATGTGGCGCGCATGCTGATCGAGCGCGGCTTCGATCTGGTGGCGACCCGTGGCACCGCCAAAGTCATTGCTGATGCCGGGCTGGCAGTAAAAGAAGTGAACAAGGTACTGGAAGGGCGTCCGCACATTGTGGATATGATCAAGAACGACCAGATCGCCCTGATTGTAAACACCACTGAAGGCAAGCAGGCGATTCGCGATTCCTTTGCGATTCGTCGCTCCGCTTTGCAGCACAAGGTGTTCTACACCACCACCATCACTGCGGCCCACGCCGTGTGTCAGGCGCTGGGTATCAGCGGCGAGCCCACCGTGCGTCGTCTGCAGGATTTGCACGCAGAAATGCAGTAATCGTCCCATGGAGCGCTCGGAGCTGAGTGCTCCGGGCGATTCGATGGAATTGACGAGGAAAACTATGCAACGCGTACCGATGACCGCCAATGGGGCGAAGGCCCTGCGTGCGGAACTGGAAAAACTGAAAAAAGAAGATCGCCCGCGTATTTCTGCTGCCATTGCGGAAGCGCGCGAGCACGGCGATCTGAAGGAAAACGCCGAGTACCATGCTGCCCGCGAGCAGCAGGGGTTCTGTGAGGGGCGGATCAACGAGATCGAATCCAAGCTGTCGGCGGCCCAGATCATCGATATCACTGAGCTGGAAAACACCGGCAAGGTGATCTTCGGCACCACCGTGACCATCATCGATGTGGACACCGATGAAGAGAAGGTCTACCAGATCGTGGGTGACGATGAAGCGAACATCAAGCAAGGCAAGCTGAGTGTGAACTCTCCCATTGCCCGTGGCCTGATCGGCCGGGAAGAGGGTGATGTGGTGCAGATTGATACCCCCGGCGGCACCCACGAATATGAGGTCGACAAGGTCGAGCATATTTGAACCCGGGTGATCCGCAGGCAACAAAAAAGGCGACGTGATACGTCGCCTTTTTTGTTGTTGGCCCCGCGGGTGGCGTGGGCCTCAGGTCGGGTGTGTTGCGATCAGGTATTCTGGTAGCGCAACAGATTGGAGAGCTTGGGGTTGGGCTTTTCGGCGGCCCGGTACAGCAGGGCGATGTTGCCAATGCGCTGGATCAGCTCGGCGCCGCTCTGTTCACACATGGTCTGCACGATGGCGGCCCGGTCGTCGCGGTTTTCGGCGTTGACCTTCACTTTCATCAGCTCGTGATCTTCCAGGCGGCTGTTGAGCTCTTCCTGGACGCTTTCAGTGAGACCCTTGTCGCCAATGATCAGGATGGCCTTCAGGTGATGGCCAATGCGGCGAAGGCGTTTGATGTCCTGGGAAGATAGCGGCACGGTGGTAGGCTCCGAATGAGTGTGGTGCGCTATTCTACAGCAACCGGGCTGAGGGTATAGGGGCGAGGACGTTGCGAGGTACGGGTTTCGGGTTGCGAAAGGCGAAATCGGAACCCCGGCATTCCGGTGGGAGGGTGGGTTTTCGCAACCCGAGCCCCGTACCTTGAGACGGCGTGTCGCGTAGGGCGGAAATCGGCAAATGCCGATCTCCGCCATGATAATTGCAATCGAAATACCGGCGGAGATCGGCATTTGCCGATTTCCACCCTACGAAAGGCAGGAGATTCTTTGCATGGCCAAATCCAGCCGCTCCAAATCCAGCAAGGGCTGGCTCAAGGAGCATTTCAGTGACCAGTGGGTGGCCAAGGCCCAGGAGCAGGGTTACCGGTCCCGTGCCAGTTTCAAGCTGTTGGAAATGCACGAAAAGGACAAGCTGTTCCGGCCTGGCATGACGGTGCTGGACCTGGGAGCGGCGCCTGGCGGCTGGAGCCAGGTGGCCGGACAGCTGATCGGTGGCAAGGGGACGGTGATTGCCAGCGACATCCTGGCCATGGATGCGCTGCCGGATGTGACCTTCATTCAAGGCGATTTCCGGGAAGATGACGTCTATGAGCAGATCCTGGCGGCGGTGGGGGATCGCAAGGTAGACCTTGTAATGTAGGATATGGCCCCCAATATGAGTGGTAACAGTGGTGTGGATCAGCCGCGAGCCATGTATCTGGCGGAATTGGCGCTGGAGATGGCGGAGCGGGTGCTGGAACCCAATGGCCTGTTTCTGGTCAAGGTATTCCAGGGAGAGGGGTTCGAGGAGTACCGCCGCGCCCTGCAATCACGCTTTCGCAAGGTGATTACCCGCAAGCCGGCCGCAAGCCGTGCCCGATCCACCGAGGTTTACCAGTTGGCGGTGGGCCTGAAGTAGAGCGTAAAAGCTGTAAAACCGGCTTTTTGCTGTCCGAACCGGCATTACGCTGCCATTGATAAATGGTGTAAGGTACAGGTTCGCAAGTGTGCGCAGATGCGCCAGGAATTGATCGAGGTCTCCCTTGAACGACATGACCAAGAATATTGTGCTGTGGCTGGTAATTGCCGGCGTGCTTTATGTAGTGGCATCCAGCATCAGCAACCAGCCTGCCAATAGCGACATCCCTTATTCCACCTTTATTTCCCGGGTGGAAAGCGGCGGTGTGCAGGCGGTGACCATCGGTGAGAGTGATATTTCCGGCACCTACAGTGATGGTAGCCGGTTCTCCACGATCAAGCCGCCGACCCTGGACACCAACCTGATGCCGACCCTGATCCAGAACGGTGTCGAGGTGAAAGGGACCGAACCCAAGCGCGACAGCTTCCTGATGCGTCTGTTCCTGTCTGTGCTGCCGATCCTCCTGATTCTGGCCATCTTTATCTTCTTCATGCGTCAGATGCAGGGTGGCGGCAAGGGAGGCGGTGGCCCCATGACCTTTGGTAAATCCAAGGCCAAGCTGCTGGGTGAAGACCAGATCAAGACCACCTTTGCCGATGTGGCTGGCGTGGAAGAAGCGAAGGAAGAAGTGCAGGAGCTGGTGGAGTTTCTGCGTGACCCGGCCAAGTTCCAGCGCCTGGGCGGCAAGATCCCCCGGGGTGTGCTGATGGTGGGCTCTCCGGGTACCGGTAAGACCTTGTTGGCCAAGGCTATTGCGGGTGAAGCCAAGGTGCCGTTCTTCAGCATCTCAGGTTCTGACTTTGTGGAAATGTTCGTGGGTGTCGGTGCCAGCCGGGTACGGGACATGTTCGAGCAGGCCAAGAAGCATTCACCCTGCATTATCTTCATTGATGAAATTGATGCGGTGGGCCGCTCTCGTGGCGCCGGCCTCGGTGGCGGGCATGATGAGCGTGAACAGACCTTGAACCAGTTGCTGGTTGAGATGGACGGTTTTGATGGTAATGAAGGCATCATCGTTATTGCTGCCACCAACCGTCCGGATGTGCTCGACCCTGCGCTGCTTCGCCCGGGCCGTTTTGACCGTCAGGTTACCGTGCCGCTTCCGGATATCCGTGGTCGTGAGCAGGTGTTGAAAGTCCACATGCGGCAGGTGCCGATTGCCGATGACGTGGATGCCAGCCTGATTGCTCGCGGTACCCCCGGTTTCTCCGGTGCTGATCTGGCCAATCTGGTCAATGAGGCAGCCTTGTTCGCGGCCCGTGCCAACAAGCGCATGGTCTCCATGGAAGAGTTCGAGAAGGCCAAGGACAAGATCCTGATGGGTGCTGAACGTCGCTCCATGGTCATGAACGAGAAAGAAAAACTGAATACGGCTTACCACGAGGCCGGCCATGCCATCGTAGGGCGCTTGGTGCCTGAGCATGATCCGGTTTACAAGGTGAGCATTATTCCTCGTGGCCGCGCCCTGGGTGTGACCATGTACCTGCCGGAAGAGGACAAATATTCCCAGTCCAAGCGGGCATTGGAATCCTCCATTTGCTCCTTGTACGGCGGCCGTCTGGCGGAAGAGATGACGCTGGGCTTTGATGGGGTTACGACGGGTGCGTCCAACGATATTGAGCGTGCCACCAAGCTGGCCCGTGCCATGGTGACCAAGTGGGGCTTGAGCGAAAAACTGGGCCCACTGGCTTACGAGGAAGAAGAAGGTGAAGTGTTCCTCGGCAAGCAGATGTCCCAGCGCAAGGCCATGTCTGAGCAGACGGCTGAAGAAATCGACCGTGAAGTGCGCGCCATCATCGACAGCTGCTACGGCCGCGCCAAGCAGATTCTGGAAGATAACCGGGACAAGCTGGACCTGATGGCGGATGCTCTGATGCAGTACGAGACCATCGATGCGGATCAGATTGATGACATCATGTCGGGTCACAAGCCGCGCCCGCCGAAAGACTGGCGTGATCAGGGACCGGGCAATGGTGCTGCGGCGACCGGTGATCCAAAGCCGGGTGACGACGCCATCGGCGGCCCTGCCAACAACCATTGATAGATAAACACGCCGTGCGTCACGGGTTGGCGCACGGCGTTGTTGTTTCTGATCCTTTACAGTTCCCAAAACGATAAATAAGGCGCATTTCATTGCGTATGACCTGTTGCATTGGCCTGTATTCAGGCGGCAGGCTCCGTAATATTCCATTGATGAATCTTCTGGTTGCTTTGCGATGACCCGACTGCCCTGTGGCGCCCGCACGCTGGATCTGTCAGCCCCCGTGGTGATGGGGATCCTCAACGTGACTCCCGACTCCTTTTCTGACGGTGGCCGCTTTAACGAGCGTGATGCGGCGTTGCGCCAGGCTGAGCGCATGCTGGCTGACGGGGCCGCCATCATTGATGTGGGGGGCGAATCCACCCGGCCCGGTGCGGCGCCGGTGACCGAGCAGGAAGAGCTGGATCGCGTGGTACCCATTGTTGAAGCGTTGGCGCGGGAGCTGGATGCGCTGGTGTCTGTGGATACCAGTACTGCGGCGGTGATTCGTGACAGTGCGGCGGTGGGCGCCGGGTTGATCAATGATGTGCGCTCGCTGCAGCGTCCGGGGGCGCTGGCGGCGGCGGCGGCCACGGGGCTGCCTGTGTGTGTGATGCACATGTTGGGAGAGCCGGGCACCATGCAGGATGATCCTCGCTATGAGGATGTCACCGCCGAGGTGGTGGCGTTTCTTGAGGCGCGAGTGCGGGAGTGTGTGCAGGCCGGGATTCCCCGTGATCGTCTGTTGGTGGACCCGGGGTTCGGTTTTGCCAAGACCATGGCGCATAATCTGACCTTGATGCAGCAGATGGATGCCTTGCAGTCCTTGGCATTCCCCATCCTGATAGGGGTGTCCCGCAAGTCGCTGTTTGGCAAGGTATTGGGGCGGGACGTGAATGAGCGATTGCCGGGCAGTCTGGCGGCTGCAGTGATGTGTGTGGAGCGCGGCGCCAGGATTGTCCGTGCCCACGATGTTAAGGAAACCGTGGATGCCGTGCGTTTTGCGCATGCGGTCCGCGAAGCGGGAAAGGAGTCGCAGTGATGGCGCGTAAATATTTCGGCACAGATGGCGTGCGCGGCACGGTGGGGCAGTTTCCGATTACCCCGGATTTTGTGCTCAAGCTCGGTTGGGCGGCCGGTAAGGTACTGGCGGCACGCGGTGGCAGCAAGATTTTGATCGGCAAGGATACCCGCATTTCCGGGTATATGTTCGAGTCTGCCCTGGAGGCGGGTATCTCTGCGGCGGGGATCGATGTGCGGTTGCTGGGGCCCCTGCCGACCCCGGGGATTGCCTATCTGACTCGTACTTTGTCTGCCCAGGCTGGGATCGTGATCTCGGCTTCACACAATGCCTATACCGATAACGGGATCAAGTTTTTTGGTCCGGACGGTCGCAAGCTCAACGATGCGATTGAGCAGGAGATCGAGAAGCTGCTCGATGAGGAAATGTCGGTGGTGGCTACTGATCAGATCGGCAAGGTACGTCGTATTGATGATGCTCGTGGCCGCTACATCGAGTTCTGCAAAAGCACCACGCCTGGGTTGGATTTGAAAGGCATGAAAGTGGTGGTGGATACCGCTAACGGGGCGGCGTACCACATCGCGCCGGCGGTGCTGGAAGAGCTTGGAGCGGAAGTGATCGCCATTGCTCATCAGCCGGATGGATTCAATATCAACCGTGAGTGCGGTTCTACTCATCCCGAGCAGCTGCAGGAAAGGGTAGTTGCGGAAAAGGCGGACTTGGGGATTGCCCTGGATGGCGATGCGGACCGCCTGATCATGGTGGATCACACAGGCAAGTTGGTAGATGGTGATCAGCTTCTGTATGTGATCGCCCGTGATCGCAAGGAGAGCGGCGAGGCGGTCGAGGGTGTGGTTGGCACCCTGATGACCAATTTTGGGTTGGAGTTGGCGCTCAAGACGCTTGGTGTGGAATTTGTACGCGCCAAGGTCGGTGATCGCTATGTGATGGAGCAGCTGGATCAGCGCGGCTGGTTGATTGGCGGTGAGTCCTCGGGGCATCTGGTCTGTCTGGATCGCACCTCTACCGGTGACGGCACCGTCTCTGCCTTGCAGGTGTTGGCGGCCCTGGCCCGTCGGGGCGATAGCCTGGCCGAGGCGGTGGCCGATGTGGCGATGCTGCCGCAGGTGATGATCAACGTGCGCGGGCCCAATCGCGATGGCTTTGAGGCGCTGCCGGCGGTCAAGGCCGCGGTGGCCGATGCCGAGGCAAAACTTGCGGGGAATGGTCGTATTTTGCTGCGTCCTTCCGGCACGGAGCCGCTGGTGCGGGTCATGATTGAAGGCAAGGATTCCGAACAGGTAGAAACGCTCTGCCGCGAGCTGGCGGATGTCGTAGAGGGCGCCATCGCCTAAGGGTGGCTGGCGTCGAGGTGGACGGCTCGCGTAATGATCAGGCTGGCACTCTGTGTGCCGGGGAAGTGCGGCGCAATCTGTGTCGCCGGGTAATTAAGGAATACACATGAACAAAAGAACACCGCTCGTTGCCGGCAACTGGAAGATGAATGGTGATCCTTCCCTGGTTGAAGGTATGGCGGCGGCCCTGGCGGGATATGACGGTGCGGCGCAGATGGTGGTCTGCCCGCCGTTTCCTTATCTGGCCCAGGCCAGGCAGGCATTTGCCAGCCATATTGCCATCGGGGCACAGAACCTGAGCGATCAGGAAGAAGGGGCCTATACCGGTGAGGTGTCTGCCTCGATGCTGGCCGGTGCGGGTTGTGGGTATGTGATTATCGGGCATTCCGAGCGGCGCGCCCTGTATGGCGAAACCGATGCATTGATCGCGGCGAAGTTTGCTCGTGCACAGACAGAAGGGCTGGTGCCAATTCTCTGTGTCGGCGAGACCCTCGAAGAGCGGGAGGCGGGCAAGACCGAGGCGGTAGTGTGCGGGCAGTTGCAGGCAGTGATCGATGCGGCAGGGATTGAGGCGTTTGCCCGAGCCGTCGTCGCCTACGAGCCGGTCTGGGCCATCGGTACTGGCATGACGGCCAGCCCGGAGCAGGCACAGGAAGTGCACGCTACACTGCGCCAAACGGTGGCGTCGTACAGTGCGGATATTGCCGCTTCCCTGCCGTTGCTTTACGGCGGCAGTGTAAAGGCGGATAATGCCGCCCTTCTGTTTGCCCAGTCAGACATCGATGGGGGTCTGATTGGTGGGGCATCGTTAACTGCCGACAGTTTTCTTGCTATCTGCCAGGCGGCGGAATAGCGGAACCAATGAAAATATAGAGTAACTATGGATATCGTCGTTCACGTAGTACATGTGCTGGCGGCCCTGGGCCTGATTGGTCTGGTCCTGATTCAGCATGGCAAGGGTGCCGATGCTGGCGCTTCATTCGGTGGTGGTGGCTCCCAGACTGTGTTTGGCAGCGCGGGTTCAGCCAATTTCCTGACACGGGCTACTGCCGTGTTGGCGGTGGTGTTCTTCGTGACCAGCCTGGTGTTGGCCTGGATGGCACGCCAGGAGGCAGAAGGGGCGCGTACCTATCTGCCTGAGCTGGAAACTATCGAAGAGCAGGCGGATGTCCCTGCGCCGGCGGATCAGGCGGAAGTGCCTGCAGCGGCGACAGAGGTTCCTGCGGTTGCTGGTGAGAATTCTGAAAAAGAAGTTTCAGAACAGCCACAAGCTGATGTAGAATCCGCGTCCCCGGCTGAGGTGCCTCAGCCGGCGCAGTAAGTTAAGCGTTCTTTGCCGAAGTGGTGGAATTGGTAGACACGCTATCTTGAGGGGGTAGTGAGCTTCGCTCGTGCCGGTTCAAGTCCGGCCTTCGGCACCAATTTGGGAAAGGTGGGTGGCACTGAATTTCAATGTCTCCATCTGGTCAAGAAAGCATCAGGTTAAGCGGCTTTTCCTGATGCTAAGGCTTCGAAAAATAAATACTTTTTTCACGAAGTCTCCTTGACAGCGTAGCGCTCCATAAGTAGTATTTGCGCTCGGTTTTGAGGTGATTTGCAGCGTCCACAGGCGCAGCAGATCACGGGTTCAGAATACTGAACCAGAGCCCTGGTGCATCGGGCTTTAAAGGGCACAAGGTTTATTGCGGGGTGGAGCAGTCTGGTAGCTCGTCGGGCTCATAACCCGAAGGTCGTAGGTTCAAATCCTGCCCCCGCTACCACTTAGAAGGATCAGCTTCGGCTGATTCAAAGCGGACAAAAAGCCCCTCTAGCAGGGGCTTTTTGTTATCCGCGACAGTGGAATGGGCGGTGGATGTGCGGTCGGTTGCGTGTTGTCCTGCAGTCGTCGGTGATGTCCCCAGGCCCATTTTTTGTTTGTACCTGAAGCAACCATTTCTTCGGGAGTAATGTCGGAAAAGGCATGTCGAAACGCGTAGAACAGTTAACGGCGCTATTTGCACCGGTAGTGGAAGATCTCGGCTTCGTGCTTTGGGGTGTGGAATACATCCAGGGGCGCGGGGCTGTTGTGCGTGTGTTTATCGATCATGAAGACGGCATTACGGTAGATAACTGTGCGGCGGTGAGTCACGAGATCAGCGGCGTGCTGGATGTGGAAGATCCAATTTCCGGGGAGTACAACCTGGAAGTGTCCTCTCCGGGCATGGATCGTCCCATGTTTGAACTTGCGCAATATGCCGACTACATCGGTGAAGATGTCCAGCTCAAGCTGCTGGCACCGGTGGCAGGCAAGCGCAAATTGACCGCAGCCATTGTGGCTGTGGATGGCGAAACGCTGGTGGTGGAGCTGGATGGCGAAACCCTGCGTATTCCTTACGGTCAGGTTGATCGTGCCCGGCTTCAGCCGCGCTTCGATTAAGCCTGAGAGAACCTTGTCTTTGTAAAGGCCTGGCCATGAACAAAGAGATCCTGCTGGTAGCGGAAACCGTTTCAAACGAGAAGGGCGTTAGCCGCGATGTAATTTTCGAGGCTATTGAACTGGCTCTCGCGGCGGCAACCAAGAAGCGTTTTAAGGAAGAAGACGTGGAAATCCGTGTGGACATCGACCGTGTTTCCGGCGATTCCCGCACCTTCCGTGTCTGGCATGTGGTGCCCGACGAAGATCTGTATGAATTCGGCAAGCAGCTGACGCTGGATGAAGCCCACGAGCAGGATACCTCCCTGCAGATCGGCGACACCTGGGAAGAAGAGATCGAGTCCGAAGCATTCGGTCGTATTGCGGCCCAGACCGCCAAGCAGGTGATTGTTCAGAAGGTTCGTGAGGCCGAGCGTCGCCAGATCATTGAAGAATATCGTGACCGTATTGGTGATCTGGTCAGCGGCACCGTGAAGAAGGCCAACCGTGATTCCATCGTGTTGGACCTGGGCGGTAACGCAGAAGCGCTGATTACGCGTGAGCACATGATTCCCCGTGAAGCGGTGCGTCAGAACGATCGCATTCGCGCCTACTTGCTGGGTGTGAACGAAGAAAACCGTGGCCCGCAGCTGTTTGCCAGCCGTGCCTGCCCGGAAATGCTGATCGAGCTGTTCAAAATCGAAGTGCCGGAAATCGGTGAAGAGCTGATTGAGATCAAGGGCGCTGCCCGCGATCCGGGTTCTCGCGCCAAGATTGCGGTGAAGACCAACGATCAGCGGATCGACCCGGTGGGCGCCTGTGTGGGTATGCGCGGTGCGCGTGTTCAGGCGGTCTCCAACGAGTTGGCTGGTGAGCGTATCGATATCGTCCTGTGGGACGACAACCCGGCACAGCTGGTCATCAATGCCATGCAGCCGGCGGAAGTGGCGTCCATTGTGATGGACGAAGAAAGCCACGCCATGGATATCGCGGTGGAAGATGAATCCGCGCTGGCACAGGCCATCGGCCGTAGTGGCCAGAACATCCGTCTTGCTTCCGAGCTGACTGGCTGGGAACTGAACGTGATGACGCTGGACGACGCCGAGAACAAGCAGCAGGAAGAAGCTGCTCAGGCGCTGGAAACCTTTATGAACGAGCTGGACGTGGACGAAGATATCGCCGGCGTGCTCGTGGAAGAAGGCTTTTCCACGCTGGAAGAGGTGGCCTATGTGCCGGAAGAAGAGATGCTCGCTATTGACGGGTTTGACGAGGATATCGTCGAAGCCCTTCGCCAGCGTGCCAAAGATGCCCTGCTGACCAAGGCACTGGTATCTGAAGAGAAATTTGAACAAGCCGAGCCTGCGGACGACCTTCTGAGTATGGAAGGTATGGACCGTGAGTTGGCTGTGGAACTGGCTTCCCGTGGCATCGTCACGATGGAAGATCTCGCCGAACAGGCGGTGGATGACCTGCTCGAAATTGAAGGCCTGGATGAGGAGCGCGCTGCGCAACTGATCATGACCGCCCGGGCTCCCTGGTTCGAGAACGAAGACGGGGAATAACAGCCGTATTTTTCCGGCTGAGGCAGTGCAGGCACCATAGAGCGGACAGGAGAGTGTTGCTGACATGGCAGAAACGACCGTAAAGAAACTGGCCGAAACCGTAGGTATGCCCGTTGAGAAACTGCTTTCTCAAATGAAGGAAGCGGGCTTGCCTCATGGGGACGCCAGCGAAGAGGTCTCCGGTGAACAGAAGCAGCAGCTGCTGGCGCATCTGCGCAAGTCTCATGGTGCCGCGGAACCTGAGGGCAAGAAAATCACCCTCAAGCGCAAGTCCACCAGTACCATCAAGACCACCGGTGCGGCGGGTAAAGCCAAGACCGTAAACGTGGAAGTGCGCAAGAAACGCACCTACGTGAAGCGTGAAGTGCTGGAAGCGGAAGCCCGCGAGGAAGCCGAGCGCAAAGCGGCTGAAGAGGCTGCACTGAAGGCCGAACAGGAAAAACGCGAGGCAGAAGAAGCTGCCAAGCGTCAGGCGGAAGAAGAAGTCGCCCGCAAGAAAGAGGAAGAGGCCAAGGCCGCTGCAGAAGTTGACCGCAAGGCAGCTGAAGAAAAAGCAGCGGAAGAGAAGGCCAAGCGCGTTGCTGTGCCGAAGACTGCAGCAGCCAAGAAGCCGGCCAAAGAAGAAACGCCGGAAGAAAAGGCCAAGCGCGAAGAGGAAGAGAAAAAGCAGCGTGAGGCAGAAGAAGCCAAGCGTAAGCAAGAATCCGAAGCCCGTAAAAAGGCCGAGGAAGAGGCTGCCCGTCGCACCGCTGAAGAAGCGGCCCGCATCGCTGCCGAACTGGAGCAGCGTGGCGACCAGCCCGAGAAGAAAGAAGAGGAAGTGGACGATGGTTCTTCCATCGTGGTGGCGGCCCAGGAGGCCAGCTATCAGCGTGAAGAGCGTCAGTCCCGTCGTCGTCGTCGCAAGCCGAAGGCTGCCGGTGTTGCTCATGGTCAGATGAAGAGCTCCATGAACAAGGCGCACGGATTCAAAGCCCCGACGGAGAAAAAGATTCTGGAAGTTGAAGTCCCGGAAACCATTACCGTAGGCGATCTCGCCCAACGCTTGAACATCAAGTCCAAGGAACTGATCAAGTCCTTGATGAAGATGGGCGAAATGGCCACCGTGAATCAACATATCGACCAGGAAACCGCCATCCTGCTGGTAGAAGAAATGGGCCACAAGGCCGTTGCCGGCAAGGGTGAAGAAGAGGTACTGGAAGATCACCTGGCAACCATGGTTAACCGTGACGGTGCCGAGCTGTCTCAGCGCGCGCCGGTCGTGACCATTATGGGCCACGTTGACCACGGCAAGACCTCGCTGCTGGATTACATTCGTAAGGCCAAGGTAGCGGCCGGTGAGGCGGGTGGTATTACCCAGCATATCGGTGCGTACCACGTGGACCACGAGAAGGGCATGATTACCTTCCTGGATACCCCGGGTCACGCCGCCTTTACGGCCATGCGTGCCCGTGGTGCCAAGGCTACGGATATCGTCATCATCGTGGTGGCGGCGGATGACGGTGTCATGCCGCAGACCGAAGAAGCAGTCAACCACGCGAAAGCGTCTGGTGCGCCGATCATCATTGCGGTCAACAAGATCGACAAGGAACAGGCTGATCCGGATCGTGTGAAGAACGAGCTGGCGGCCAAGGACGTGATCCCGGAAGAGTGGGGCGGTGACTACCAGTTCATTAACGTCTCTGCCCATACCGGTGAGGGTGTTGATGAGCTGCTGGATGCCATCCAGCTGCAATCCGAACTGCTTGAGCTGGAGGCCTCGCCCACTGGCCCGGCGACCGGTGTGGTGATCGAATCCCGTATTGAGAAAGGTCGCGGTACCGTGGCCTCTATCCTGGTGCAGGCGGGTCAACTGAATATCGGCGACATGTTGCTGGCGGGGGCACACTTCGGCCGCGTCCGTGCCATGGCCGATGAGAATGGCCAACCCATCAAGAGTGCCGGTCCTTCCATTCCGGTGGAAGTGCTGGGTCTGGACGGTGCACCGGAAGCGGGTGAACAGGTTCAGGTGGTGTCCGACGAGCGTAAGGCCCGTGAAGTGGCCGAGTTCCGTCAGGAGCGCGACCGCGATGTGAAGCTCAAGCGTCAGCAGGCTTCCAAACTGGAAAACCTGTTTGCCAACATGGGGGGCGCCGAAGCCAGCACCGTGAACATCGTCCTCAAGACGGATGTTCGTGGTTCTCTGGAAGCGCTGCAGGGTGCCCTCCATGATCTGGGCACCGACGAAGTGAAGGTGAACCTGGTTGCTGCCGGTGTGGGTGCGATCAACGAATCCGATGTAAACCTGGCCATGACCAGTGAAGCGGTACTGCTGGGCTTCAATGTCCGTGCCGATTCCAAGGCCAAGAAGCTGTGTGAGCAGGAAGGTATCGACCTGCGTTACTACAGCGTGATCTATGAGCTGATCGACGATGTGAAGCAGGCCATGAGCGGTTTGCTGGCACCGGAGAAACGCGAAGAGATTCTGGGTACTGCCCAGGTCCGCGACGTGTTCCGTTCTTCCAAGTTCGGTGCCGTGGCCGGTTGTATGGTGATCGAAGGTACCCTGTACCGAAACCGCCCGATCCGCGTTCTGCGCGACGATGTGGTGATCTTCGAAGGCGAGCTGGAATCCCTGCGTCGTTTCAAGGACGACGTGCCGGAAGTTCGCAACGGCATGGAATGTGGTATTGCCGTGAAGAGCTACAACGACGTGAAGGAAGGCGACAAGATCGAGGTCTTCGAAGTGAAGGAGGTGGCGCGCTCCCTGTAAGGGGCGTGCCCGGCCGCAACTGCCATGAGTCGTCATCGTCGCCCGCAGGGGTTTAACCGCACCGACCGTATCGCGGACCAGATCCAGCGTGAGCTGTCCCGGTTGCTGCAGTTTGAAGTCAAAGACCCGCGGGTGAACCTGGCGACCGTGCAGGATGTGACGGTCTCCCGGGACCTGTCTTTTGCCGATGTCTACTTCACGTTGCTGGGCAAAGGTGAAGAAGAAGGGGCAGAAGCTGAGAAGGTGCTGGAAAAGGCCAGTGGCTTTCTGCGCAGTAGCCTGGCTCAGAGCCTGAATACCCGCACCACCCCCAAGTTGCGTTTCCACTATGACATGACCCCGGAAAACGCCGCGAAGATGTCTCGTCTGATTGACGATGTCCGCGCGGAAGACCGGGAGTTGCGTCCGGACAACGACGAACCCGAGCAGGATTAACGGAGCACTCCGGTGGCAAAACGTCGTCCCCGTGGCCGCAATATCAGCGGCATTTTGTTGTTGGATAAAGTGACCGGCGTGAGCAGTAACGGTGCTCTGCAGATGGCGAAGAAGATGTTCGCTGCCGCCAAGGCGGGCCACACTGGCAGCCTGGATCCCCTGGCCACCGGTATGCTGCCAATCTGTTTTGGCGAGGCGACCAAATTCAGCCAGTTCCTGCTGGAATCCGACAAGAGCTACCGGGTCACGGCCAAACTGGGTGTCACCACGGAAACCGGTGATGCCGATGGTGAGGTGGTGAAGACCACTGAAGTCACGGCCTCCGCAGCGGATATCGAAGATGCGCTGATGTCTTTCATGGGGGATATCGAGCAGATTCCCAGCATGTATTCGGCGATCAAGCATGAGGGGGTTCCCCTCTACAAGCTGGCGCGGGAAGGCAAGACCGTAGAGCGCAAGCCTCGCGCGGTGACCATTTATGACATCCGGATTCTGCGCATCGAAGGCGATGAGCTGGAATTCGAGGTGGACTGTTCCAAGGGCACTTACGTACGTTCGCTGGTGGAAGACACCGGAGACAAGCTGGGCTGTGGCGGCCATGTCACCGTTCTGCACCGCTTGTCGGCGGGGCCCTATCCGGCGGAAAAGATGCTGACCCTGGAGCAACTGGGCAATATCAAGGCCGAGGGCGGGTTCGAGGCAATCGACGAACTGCTCTTGCCTTTATCAACCAGCGTGGCAGACTGGCCGCGCGTTGAACTGGGTGACAATGCTGCCTATTACATTCAGCAGGGTCAGCCAGTGATGGCCTCAGACCGTCCGGCGGACGGCTGGGTCAGTGTTTACAAGGCATCCAGCGGCGAGTTTTTGGGCGTCGGTGAGGTGCTGGAAGACGGGCGAATTGCGCCGCGTCGACTGGTTTCAAACTGAGTTGCCCTTGCGGTAACCGGCTTGGAAAACCCGACGGCAGCTATAAATATGCATGGCTGACCGTGACATTCATTGTGCATATTGGAGCAAAACCATGGCTTTGACCGTAGAACAGAAAGCGGAAATCCTGAAAGAGCACGGCCAGAAAGAAGGCGATACCGGTTCCCCGGAAGTGCAGGTTGCACTGCTGACCGCCAATATCAATGGCCTGCAGGGTCACTTCAAGGACCACAAGAAGGATCACCACAGCCGTCGCGGCCTGATCCGCATGGTAAACCAGCGTCGTAAGCTGCTGGACTACCTGGCCAAGAAAGACCGCACTCGTTACCTCCAGCTGATCGAAAAGCTGGGTCTGCGTCGCTAACAGGCTGTGCAGATCGGGTAACCGCAACAGAAGCTCGGCTCCGCCGGGCTTTTGTTGTTTCTGGAGGGACACAATTCCCTCCCCCTGCGGTCGCTTGCTGGCAAGCGATGTTTTTGGCGAGGATCGGCTCACGCCGATTTCCGCCCTGCGGGCTGGCGGGTTATGATGCGCGAGCGAAAGAAGATGTTGTCAGAGGCATGGGCCTCGAAGATTGTCGTGAAGAGAGAAGAGACGAGATATGTTCAATAAAATCACCAAAGAGATTCAGTTCGGCCCTGACACGGTCATCCTGGAAACCGGGCAAATCGCCCGCCAGGCCACTGCCGCTGTCATGGTACGCATCGGTGCCACCGAAGTGCTGGTCACCGTGGTGGGCAAGAAAGAAGCCGACCCCAGCAAGAACTTCTTCCCGCTGACCGTGAATTACCAGGAAAAGACCTACGCAGCCGGCCGTATCCCCGGTGGCTTCCTGAAGCGTGAAGGTCGCCCGAGTGAGAAAGAAACCCTCACTTGCCGCTTGATCGACCGTCCGATCCGCCCGCTGTTCCCCAATGGCTTCATGAATGAAGTGCAGGTCGTGGCGACCGTGATGTCCGTGGACAAGGAAAACGATCCAGACATCGCTGCCATGATTGGTACCTCTGCGGCCTTGGCAATCTCCGGTATCCCGTTCAGTGGCCCCATCGGTGCGGCCCGCGTCGGCTTCAAGGATGGCATGTACATCCTAAACCCGAGCTACGCAGAGCTGGCCGAATCCGCTCTGGATCTGGTGGTTGCCGGTACCGAGCCCGCCGTACTGATGGTGGAATCCGAAGCCAAAGAGCTGTCTGAAGACCAGATGCTGGGTGCAGTACTGTTCGGCCACATGGAAATGCAGCCGGTCATCCAGGGCATTCGCGAGTTCGCTGCCGAAGTGGGCACCCCTGCCTGGGAGTGGACTGCTCCGGCCGTAAACACCGAGCTGAAAGATGCCATCAAGGCCAAGTTCGAGGCTGGCCTGGCCGAGGCCTACACGATTACCGAGAAAATGGCCCGCTACGCCAAAGTCGGCGAGCTGCGTGACGCTTGTGTGGCCGAATTCGCTACCGGTGAAGAAGGCGCGCCAGAAGCGGGCGAAGTGAAAGAGCTGTTCGGCAAGATCGAGAAAAACGTGGTGCGTGAAGCGGTTGTGTCCGGCAAGCCGCGTATCGACGGCCGTGCCCTGGATGCGGTGCGCGCCATCGACTGTCAGGTCGGCAATCTGGCCAAGACCCACGGTTCTGCACTGTTCACCCGTGGCGAGACGCAGGCCATCGTGGCGGCGACCCTGGGCGGTATGCGTGATGCCCAGTTCATCGACGCGCTGGAAGGATCCCGTCAGGATCACTTCATGCTGCATTACAACTTCCCTCCTTACTGCGTGGGCGAGACCGGCATGATCGGTTCTCCGAAGCGTCGTGAGATCGGTCACGGTCGCCTGGCCCGTCGTGGTGTGCAGGCAGTACTGCCCACCGTGCAGGACTTCCCCTACACCATTCGTGTGGTCTCCGAGATCACCGAATCCAACGGTTCCTCTTCCATGGCGTCCGTGTGTGGCACTTCCATGGCACTGATGGATGCCGGTGTTCCCCTGACTGCACCGGTGGCGGGTATCGCCATGGGTCTGGTGAAGGAAGAAGACGGCCGTTTCGCGGTACTGTCTGACATCCTCGGTGACGAAGATCACCTGGGCGACATGGACTTCAAGGTGGCCGGTACCGCACGCGGTGTGACTGCCCTGCAGATGGATATCAAGATCGAAGGGATCACCGAAGAGATCATGGAGAAGGCGCTGGAACAGGCTAACGCCGGTCGTCTCCATATCCTTGGTGAAATGTCCAAGGCCATCGGCGCGTCCCGTACCCAGGTATCCGAGAATGCACCGACCCTGCTGACCCTGAAGATCAATCCGGACAAGATCCGTGACGTGATCGGTAAAGGTGGTGCGACCATCCGTGCCCTCACCGAGGAAACCGGCTGTACCATCGATATCGAAGACGATGGCAGCGTGAAGATCTACGGTGAAACCCGTGAAAAAGCGGATGAAGCGGTACGTCGTGTTGAAGAGATCACCGCTGAAGCTGAAGTGGGCGTGATCTACGAAGGCAAGGTCACCCGTGTGGTTGATTTCGGTGCTTTCGTTGCCATCATGCCGGGCACGGAAGGTCTGCTGCACATCTCCCAGATTGCTGAAGAGCGTGTGGAGAAGGTGACCGACTACGTGAACGAGGGTGACATCATCAAGGTGAAAGTCCTCGACGTGGATCAGCGTGGCCGTATCAAGCTGTCCATGAAGGAAGCCAAGGAAGACTGATTAGACCCGCTTCCAGAAGTATAGAAGGGGCCGGCATTTGCCGGCCCTTTTTTTTGGTTCATCGCGGATTAGCGGGGAATCGTTTACAGAAAAGCCCCCCTTGCTGTAGGAGCGTCGCTCGCGGCGCGATAACCCACGTGGTTAAAGACTGATTTACTGCAGAGGGTGAAAGGGCCAACAGAGGAAAACCGCCTTCCTCAGTGAACGCTGTGCCCTCTGTTGTGAAAGTGCTTTTGTTTCCTGGTCTGGGATCGCGCCGCCAGCGACGCTCCTACGGCAAGGGCGGGGATTAAATTGGACTTTCCCGGAAACCCGCAATGAACCTTTTTTGGGGTTCTTAGCAGATTTGAGGGAAAAGCCTGATTAATCTCCCTGCTTGCCGTAGGAGCGTCGGTTATTCGCTCCGCTCACCCTTCGGGCCGTTCCTTCGCTACGCTTGGTGGCGGCGCATTCCGGGTCAGGCAAAGGCATTGTTAGGACTAGGCAGGACGTTTTTCTACCAGTCTTGCCGCGAGCAGGCCCATCTCGAACAGGAACCACATGGGAATGGCCAGCAAGGTCTGGCTGATCACATCGGGTGGGGTCAGCAGCATGCCCAGTACGAAACAGCCCACCACCACATAGGCGCGGGCCTTGGCCAGTTTTTCCACCGTGGTGGCGCCGGTGGCGACCAGCAGCACAATGGCAATGGGCAGTTCGAAGGCCAGGCCGAATGCAAGGAACAAGGCCAGCACGAAGTCCAGATAACTGCTGATGTCGGTGGTTACGGCCACGCCTTCCGGCGCGATGGCGGTAAAGAACTGGAACATCAGCGGGAAGACCACGAAATACGCAAAGGCGGCGCCAGCGTAGAACAGCAGGATGCTGCTGCCCAGAAGCGGAATCGCCAGTTTCTTTTCGTGCTTGTATAGCCCGGGAGCTATAAACGCCCACCCCTGATGCAGAATGAACGGCATGGCAGCGAACACACTGAGGTAGAGTGTCAGTTTGAACGGCGCCAGAAACGGCGCGGCGACACCGGTAGCAATCATGCTGGTGCCGTCCGGCATGGCATCCATGAGGGGCTTTGCCACCAGGGTGTAGAGCTCGCGGGAAAAGTAGAACAGACAGAGGAAAATCACGAACACGACTGCCATGGCTTTGAGCAGACGGTTACGTAATTCCAGCAGATGCGCGATCAGTGGTTGGCCGGGATCGTTACTGGCGTCAGTCATTGCGGGGTGGTTCCTGGCCTTGGTCTTCATCCTGGGGAGGATCAGGGTGGATGCGGTTTTCCTTGCTGGCAGGTTGGCGCGCCTTGTGGATCTGTTCCGGGCTCAGCAGGCTTTCTTTGGCTTCACGAATGCTGTCTTCGTCCAGCCCCATCTGCCGCATCTGTTTTTCCATGCGCTCGCGCATGTCCAGGGTCACGGCTTCGCGTTCCAGTTCATTCTTCAGATTATTGAAGGTGGAACGGGCACGCCCCATCCAGTGGCCCAGGGTGCGGGCCACGGTGGGCAGGCGTTCCGGGCCGAGCACTACCAGTCCGATCACGAAGATCAGGGTGAGTTCGGTAAAACCGATATCGAACATGGACGCCTCGCTTCAGGTCAGGCCTGATCCTTGTCCTTTTCGGTTTTTTGATCTGCCTGGGTTTTTTCGTTTTCAGCCAGGCGTTTCTGGTCCTGCTCTTCTTCGCCGTCTTTCATGGCGTTCTTGAAACCCTTCACGGCGCCACCCAGATCGCCACCCATGTTGCGCAGTTTCTTGGTGCCGAACAACAGGACGACGATGGCGAGGAGGATCAGTAACTGCCAGATGCTGATGCCGGAAAACATGATGCTTTACTCCAGAAATGTTGTCCCTGTAACGCTAGCACGCTACGGGACACGCTTTTAGTGATTCTTTTAATGGTTGTTTGGTTGTGCTCAGTGCTTGTTGCCGCGGGCGGCTTTTTCGTCGTGGCCGGACAGGCCGAAACGGCGCTCCAGCTCGGCCAGTACCTTGTCAGGGTGTTCGCCCAGCTTGGCCAGCATGACCAGACTGTGAAACCACAGGTCGGCGGTTTCGCTGATCAGGGCCTGGTTGTCGCCACTGACTTCGGCGTCGCGGGCGGCGAGGATGGTCTCCACCGCTTCTTCGCCCACTTTCTCGAGAATCTTGTTGAGGCCCTTGGCATACAGGCTGGCCACATAGGAGCTGTCCGGGTCGGCGCCCTTGCGGGATTCCAGAACGTCGTGCAGCTGGCTGAGAATATCTGACATAGTCTGTGCTTCGTTATGGCCTGACGTGTGTCTTTATCGGGACCTTGTCAGGCGCAGTGATCATTGCTGACGACAGTCTAGCGTCGCCAGCCCCAGCTCACCAGTACCAGAGCCGCGGCCGACAATGGCCAGCTGTAGGGATTGGCCAGCCACAGGGCGGCCCCGGCACAGCCAAGACCGGCGAGACCGGCCAGCAGTTTGTGGCGGTGGCGCACCAGCTGCTGTTCGAGGCGCGCCTCAAGGCGGTCCTGCTGGTAAGGCAGGTCACGCAGGGTCTCCAGCCCGTCACGCAGCAGATCAGGCATGTCCGGTAGCTGGGCGGTCCATTCCGGCAGGCGATTCTGTAGTTTCTTGAGGGTGGCGCCGGGGCCGTATTCGGCCAGCATCCAGGCTTCCAGTAGCGGGCGGCCCGTGTTCCAGATGTCCAGTTGCGGGTAGATACTGCGGCCGAGCCCTTCGATATGCACCAGGGTCTTCATTAGCAGGATGTACTGCACCGGCATTTCGATGTGGTAGCGACGAGCCAGATCGAACAGTTTCATCACCAGTGGGGCGAATTCCAGCTGGTCCAGCTGGGCCGAGCGCACCGGTTCTACCAGATCGATGACGGCCCGTTCGAAGCGGGGCCGGTCAATGGGCGCCTGGTTCCAGCCGGCACGAATGACCGCGTCCACCAGGGCGCTGTAGTCCTCGCGCATGACGGCCAGCACCATGCGCCCCAGCACATTCAGGTCTTCTTTCGACAGGCGCCCGGCAATGGCGGCATCGATGGCCATGTATTGTGGGGATTCCGGGTGTTCCGGGTTAACGAAGATGTTGCCCGGGTGCATATCGGCATGGAACAGGTTGAAGCGGAAAACCTGGGCGAAAAAGATTTCCACGCCGCGTTCAGCCAGCACTTTCGGATCAATGCCGGCGGCTTTGATGCGTTCGATATCATTGACCGGGATGCCGTTGATGCGGTCCATGATGATCACCGTGGGGCTGGACAGCTCCAGGTGAATGGCGGGCATGTAGAGCAGCGGGCTGAACAGGAAGTGACGGCGCATGGCTTCGCTGTTGCGGGCCTCGGCACTGAGGTCCAGTTCACCAAGAATGATGTCGCGGTAGTCTTCTACCACACGCACCGGGCGGAAGTAACGGGCATCGCGCCACAGTCGCTCCAGCCAGCGGGCGCCAAAGGCCATGACCTTCAGGTCGCGCTGGACCACCGGGCGAATGGTGGGCCGCAAGACCTTGGCGACTACTTGCTGGCCGTTCTTCAATGTAGCGGCGTGCACCTGGGCCACCGACGCGGCGGCCATGGGGGTGGTGTCGAACTGTGCGAACACCTCATCAAAGGGCAGTGGCAGGCTCGCTTCGACCAGATCTCGGGCCTGTTCCCCATCGAAGGGGGCCACCTGATCCTGAAGCCGCGCCAGTGCTGCGGTCCATTCAGGCGGCAACATGTCCTGGCGAGTGGCGAGCAGCTGGCCAAACTTGATGAAAATGGGGCCAAGGCGTTCCAGTGCCTTTTGCAGGCGCTCCCCTTCACTGAGCTTGCCGGTACCCGCCCAGCTGGAGGGAACCAGAAACGACAATGTCAGCAGCAGGGTCCGTAGCGGATGGGCCGGTAACAGGGCAATCAGTCGGTAGCGGCACACCACATGGGTGACCATGAGGATGCGGGTAATGGGGGGCATCAGTGGTTGGCGTCCCTGTTCTGGTCGGCGTTGAGTCGCTGGATGCGGGCCTCAAGGCGGTCCACGTCCAGGCGCAGGTCGTCCACATCCTGGCCAAATTCATACACCTCGCGGCGGGACGGGGTGAGGCCGGATTCGTTGCCCACGTAATCGCCCAGTTGTTCTGCCAGTCGTCCGGCGGCCTGTCTGGCCCAGCCGAACAGGCGCCGGGCGCCGTAATCCAGCTGCTGGGCCAGCTCAGAGCCGGTAATCGGTTCCAGTACGGCGCCCCAGTCGATGTGCAGCTCACGGGCCAGCTGTTGCAGTTCCAGCAGCAGTTCGCGGTTGCCTGAGATGTCCACCGGCCCGGCGATGGCGCCGGGCCGGGTTTTCCATTCCAGCAACAGAGCGGCCAGATCCATGGGGCTGCCTTTAACCGCCACGTCCGGGGTGGCATCGCTGCGGTGGTATAGCTCCACGCCGTCTTCCACGATCAGGGCGTAGATCGCCAGAGGTGGCAGGGTGACGTCTACCGCCACCAGGCGCCCGGCATGCACGGCCAGTTTGTCTGCTGTCACCGGGTCGGAACGCAGCGCCGTGTTGATGGCGCGCTCAACGGTGGCCAGGGCAGTGGTGGAAATCAGGCCCGGGGAGCGTGACTGGTCTTTCAGACTCATCAGAACTTGAATCCTCTGTGCAGTGCCACGATGCCGCCCAGCATGTTGAAATACTCGGTACGGGCAAAACCGGCGTTATCCATCATGCCTTGCAGGGTGTCCTGATCCGGATGCATGCGAATGGATTCGGCTAGATACTGGTAGCTGTCGGCGTCGTTGACGATCAGTTTGCCGAGCCGCGGCCAGACCGCAAAAGAATAGGCGTCGTAGGCCTTGGCCAGGGTCTTGTTGGTGGGGGTGGAAAACTCCAGCACCAGCAAGCGGCCGCCGGGTTTGAGCACCCGCAGCATGGAGCGCAGGGCGGCGTCCTTGTCAGTGATATTGCGCAGGCCGAAGGCGATGGTGATGCAATGGAAGGTGTTGTCCTCAAAGGGGAGGCACTCGCCATTCACCTGGGCGACCTGGGTGTTGTGGCTGCAGCCTGCGTCGAACAGTCGATCACGGCCAACCTCGAGCATGGCGTCGTTGATGTCGGCCAGCACAACCTGACCGGTTTCGCCGACCAGGCGGGAAAATTTGATGGCCAGATCACCAGTGCCACCGGCCAGGTCCAGCACCTTGTGGCCAGGGCGAATGCCGGCCAATTCGATGGTCATGCGCTTGAGAATGCGATGACTGCCCATGGAAATCAGGTCGTTCATCACATCGTATTTGCCCGCTACCGAGCGGAATACGCCGGCCACCTTTTGCTGTTTTTCCTGCCACGGTACCTGCTGGTAGCCGAAGTGTGTGACCTTGTTGTCGTCGGACATATCAATTCTCGAAAGGCGTGGGGTGGCCGGCATAGACCTTTTGCATAATGGCTTCTTCGCGGGCGGCAAGCTGCTCCAGCAGCAGGCCCACACTGGGTACCGGTTTCATCACCCGGAAACTGCGATCCATGAAATCATACAGGTTCGAAAAGCCCGCCGCATGGACTGGCTTGCGCACCATACGAAAGGTGGCATGGAGCATGCGTGAGCGAATGTAGCGATCCAGCCTGTGGCCCAGTTCGGCCACCAGCTGCACTTGCCGCAGGCGGTCATTGTGATGGTGGTCCTGGCGGAAGCCCTTGAGGTAGGTCACTTCCGTGAGCGGTTGATCCAGTGCCTCGCCCAGCGTTTGGGTGACGGCTTCGTCCAGTTCCTGGGTCAGAATGGCGGCCTCCAGTGCGGCGGCAGAGGTGGCCATGACCTTTTCAGGCAGCAACTTCATGGCCTTGGGCAAGGCGCGGCGAATCTCCCGGGCAACCGGCAGCAGTTCGCGACCTCCGTAGACATCGTCCAGTAAAAACTGAATGCCCTCGGCGGTAACGGGATCGTCGAGCAGGTGCGCATGGGTATGCTTGAGTCGCTCGCCTTGCCACTCTTGAAGGCGGCGCAGACGGGCTAAAAAAAGGGCGTCGTCGCCGTGCTGGCGCAAGGCAAAGAAGCGCTCGAGATAGTGTTGAAGCTGTTCGCCGGCGGTCATGGTTTTTCCTCCGGCGGGGATAATAGCAGGAAAGCGGCCCGGCGTCGGAAGCCAGACGTCTGACGCAGGGTGATAGCGTCAGACGTCCGTCGTCAGACTTCAGCCGTTTACAGGATATACCGGCTCAGGTCTTCGTCGTCTGCCAGCTCTCCGAGGTAACGGTCTACCGCTTCGGCATCCAGCACCAGAGGCTTGTCATGGTACTGGGTGGACAGCGAATCAGCGTCGAAGCTGATTTCTTCCAGCAGTTTCTCGAGTACCGTGTGCAGGCGGCGGGCGCCAATGTTTTCGGTGCGTTCGTTAACCTGCCAGGCCACTTCTGCAATGCGGCGGATACAGTCCTCGGTGATCTCCAGCTTCAGGCCTTCGGTGTCCAGCAGCGCCTTGTACTGTTCAGTGAGCGAACACTTGGGCTCGGTGAGGATGCGCTGGAAATCTTCCGGGCTCAGGGCGCTGAGTTCGACGCGGATCGGCAGCCGGCCTTGCAGCTCCGGGATCAGGTCGCTGGGTTTGGCCAGATGGAACGCACCGGAGGCGATAAACAGCACGTGATCGGTCTTCACCATGCCGTATTTGGTGGACACAGTGCAGCCTTCGATCAGGGGCAGCAAATCGCGTTGCACGCCTTCACGGGACACATCGGTGCCGCCGCCTTCTCCGCGTTTGGCCACTTTATCGATTTCATCGATGAACACGATGCCGCTGTTTTCCACCACATCGATGGCTTTCACTTTCAGTTCGTCTTCATTGACGAAACGGGCGGCCTCTTCGTCACGGATCAGGCGGTAGGCTTCGCGCACACGGAGTTTTTGTGTCTTGCGCCGGCCGCTGCCGCCCATTTTGGAAAACATCTGTTGCAGCTGGCTGGTCATTTCTTCCATGCCGGGCGGGGCCATGATTTCCACCCCTGCCGGATTGGCCGCCACGTCGATCTCGATTTCCTTGTCATCCAGTTCGCCTTCACGCAGCTTTTTGCGGAAGATCTGGCGGGTGCTGTTGTCGGTTTTGCTGTCTTCCTCTGCGCCTCTGGCGGTGGGCAACAGCGCATCGAGGATGCGGTCTTCGGCGGCATCGTCAGCCTGACTGCCGACACGGGCAATTTCCTGCTCGCGCAGCATCTTGATGGCCATTTCAACCAGATCACGGATGATGGATTCCACATCGCGCCCCACGTAGCCCACTTCCGTGAACTTGGTGGCTTCCACCTTCAGGAAGGGGGCGTTGGCCAGCTTGGCCAGGCGGCGGGCAATTTCGGTCTTGCCGACGCCGGTGGGGCCGATCATCAGAATGTTCTTGGGGGCGACTTCAGCGCGCATTTCGGCGGGCAGCTGCATGCGCCGCCAGCGATTGCGCAGGGCCAGGGCAACGGATTTCTTGGCCGGTTCCTGGCCGACAATGTGTTTGTTCAGTTCCTGAACAATTTCGCGGGGAGTCAGGTTAGGCATCGGGTTACCAGTTCAGTTCTTCAATGGTTTGCTGTTGGTTGGTGAACACGCAGATATCGCCGGCAATGGTCAGGCTTTTTTCCACAATTTCGCGTGCACCCAGCTCGGTATTCTGTAACAGCCCGGTGGCTGCGGCCTGGGCAAAGGGGCCGCCCGAGCCGATGGCAATCAGGTCATTTTCCGGTTCGATCACATCGCCGTTACCGGTAATGATCAAAGAGGCTTCCTTGTCGGCGACGGCCAGCAGGGCTTCCAGTCGTCGCAGGGCGCGGTCGGTGCGCCAGTCCTTGGCCAGCTCCACGGCGGCCCGGACCAGGTGGCCCTGGTGTTTTTCCAGTTGCGCTTCAAAGCGTTCGAACAGGGTAAAGGCGTCGGCGGTACCCCCGGCAAAACCGGCAATGACCTTGCCGTGAAAAAGGTGGCGTACCTTGCGGGCATTCCCTTTCATGACGGTGTTACCCAGTGACACCTGGCCGTCACCGCCGATGACAACGCTGTTGCCGCGGCGTACGGATACGATAGTGGTCACGTTAAGCTCCTTTCATAGTGATTCTGTTGATGTGGGGCTGGCGGGCGGGGATTCAAGCTTCAAAGGGAGTGAATAGTTAACAGTTAACAGTGAATAGTAGCGCGGGTTGGTCTGGGTGTGGGCTGATAGGTTGGAGGTCGCGCACCTGGCGTTGGCTGGGGTGTTGTTGTGGGAGCTTGCCTGCAAGCAAGGGGGATTGATTGGAGGTTATCGCTTGCAGGCAAGCTCCGACAGAGGTCACGTTTCCCGCTGCAGGCCAAGCTGTGGGAGCGGTGGTTCCACCGCGAATGAAGCGCCGGGCTTGGGCTGTCGCGGCCGGATGACCGTTCCTGCCCTATTGCCTTCCGCCTGCGGGTGCCGGCGTCTATTTTTTCATCTTGATCGGCAGGGTTTCGATGCCGTTGCTGGCCAGTTGGTCCTGGGCGCGGTGCATGGCGTTGAGGTTGTTGTAGGGACCGATCATGACCCGGTGCCAGCTGTCGCCGCTATCCAGGTTTACGGACTGGATGGAGGCCTCGAAACCTTTGAGGATCAGCTCGGCGCGGCGGCGGTCGGCGTCCTCGTTGCGGCGGAAGCTGCCCGCCTGCAACAGGTATTTTTCATCACTGTTGCGGGTGCCCGCATCAGGCTTTGGCTGACTGTTGTTTTGTTTGGGTTTGTTGTCGGTGCTGGACTGACGGGTACTGGTGTCCGTTTCGTTTTGTGGAACGATCACTTCCATCTTGGGCAGGACAGCATAGAAGTCGAATTGCGGGGACTCGTCGCTTTTCGGTTCTTCCTTCTTTGCGACAGGCTTGTCTTTGGGCTTGTCGGTATTGACGATGGTGGGCGTGTCGTCGCCCTGCGCCATCTGGGTTTTGCCCAGGTGAAACAGGAAGGCGCCAAACAGACCCACCATCAGTCCCGTGAATAGCCATACCCAGCCGGGCACCTGGCGTTGGGTTTTTTTCTTGCGAGTGGGGCTACGGCTGGCCCCGCGTTTTGTGTTCTTTGCCATGATCCTTCCTGGTTCTTGCCAGCCTGGCGGTCAGGGTTACATGCGTTCGAGTGGCGACAGGCCCAGCAGTTCCATGCCCTGTTTCAGGGTGCGGGCTGTCAGGGCGGCCAGCTTGAGCCGGCTCTGTTTCAGGGCCGCGTCCTCGCTGTTGAGGATCGGGCAGTGCTCGTAGAAGCTGGAGAACAGCCCGGCGAGCTCGTACAGGTACAGGCACAGCAGGTTGGGCAAGCCCTTGTCGGCCACACTTTGCAGAACTTCACCAAACTGCACCAGCCGCGCGGCCAGCGCTTGTTCGGCGTCTTCCTGAAGCAGGAAGGCTCCGTTGACATCGGCCATGTTCAGGCCTGCCTTGCGGAAGATGCTGGCGACCCGGGTGTAGGCGTACAACAAGTAAGGGGCGGTGTTGCCCTCGAAGCTGAGCATCTGGTCAAAATTGAAGATGTAGTCGCTGCTGCGGTTCTTGGACAGGTCCGCATACTTAACCGCGCCGATGCCGACCGCACGGGCGATGGTGCGCAGCTCACTGTCTGCCAGTTCCGGGTTCTTTTCCTTCACCAGCGCGTAGGCACGCTCTTCGGCCTCGTTGAGCAGGTCGATCAGTTTTACGGTGCCGCCGTCGCGGGTCTTGAAGGGGCGTCCATCCGGGCCATTCATGGTGCCAAAGCCCATGTGCGACAGGTCGGTGCTTTCCGGCACAAAGCCCGCCAGCTTGGAGAGGCTGAACATTTGCTGGAAGTGCAGGGCCTGACGCTGGTCGACAAAGTAGAGCATGCGGTCAGCGCCAAGGGTGTCGGCGCGGTAGCGCAGGGCGGCCAGGTCGGTGGTGGCGTACAGGTAGCCGCCGTCGGCTTTTTGCACGATGACGGGCAGCGGGTCGCCTTCCTTGTTCTTGTATTCGTCCATGAAGACGCATTGGGCGCCCTGGTCTTCACTGAGCAGGCCCTTGCTGGCCAGGTCCGAGACCACTTGTGGCAAGTCGTCGTTGTAGGCACTTTCGCCGCGTACATCGTCTGCGGTCAGGCTGACGCCGAGGCGGTCATAAACGGCCTGACAGTGACTCAGGGAAATGGCGTTGAACTCGCCCCACAGTTTCAGACATTCCGGGTCATGGGCCTGCAGCTTGACCACCAGGCCACGGGCCCGGGTGGCGAACGCCTCCGATTCGTCGAAGCGCTGTTTGGCGGCACGGTAGAAGCCTTCCAGGTCGCTCAATTCGCTGGACAGTTCGGCGGCGCTCTCTTCGTCCTTCTGCTCTTCCAGATAGGCGAGCAGCATGCCGAACTGGGTCCCCCAGTCGCCCACGTGGTTCTGGCGAACCACATTGTGACCCAGGAATTCCAGCGTTCGTACGACCGCGTCGCCGATGATGGACGACCGCAGGTGCCCCACGTGCATTTCCTTGGCCAGGTTCGGGGAGGAGTAGTCCACCACTACGGTCTGGATCTGTTGTGGGCGGGGCACGGACAGATGGGCATCTGCCAACGCCTGATCCAGCAGGCTGGTGAGCCAGTCGCTGGCCTGAAAGAAGTTGATAAAGCCGGGCCCGGCAATCTCGGTCTTGGCAATGGCGCTGTCCTGCGGCAGGGCGGCAATCAGCTTGTCGGCCAGGTCGCGCGGCTTCATGCCGGCGGGTTTGGCCAGCATCAGCGCGATGTTGGTGGCGAAATCGCCGTGGCTCTTGTCCTTGGTGCGGTCGATTTGCACCGGGCGCTTGGCGTCGGCAGGCAGCGTGCCCTCGGCGATCAGGGTGTCGAGAGCGGTTTCAATCAGGGAAATCAGGCGTTCTTTCATGGGGTCCGTCGGGGCCGTTTGACTGGCCGGCGATTGTACGGGAAAAGGGAGGTTGACGCAGCACGCTCCACGCAACACAGCCTCACGCTGTTGCTCGAGGCGTGTTGCGTGGAGCGTTTGTAACGGTTGTTCGCCGATTTTGAGGGCGGGAGTGTGATCGGCTCAAAGGTCGGACGTCAAAAGTCTGTCCTGCCTGCTTTACCCGCTAATCCGCGATGAGCCTAAAGCATGTCGATGGGGTCGACATCCACATGCCAACGGCACTGGCGTGACTGTGGCGATTGGCGGGCGGCGTCCAGCAGGCGCTCGAGCGTCTGGTGCAGGGGCGCCCGCTGGTTGGCCTGCAGCAGCAATTGGGCTCGGTAGCGGCCGGCCCGTTTTTCCATGGGGGCGGGGACCGGGCCGAGCACATTCACGCCGTCGGCGACCGGTTGCTGGGCAAGCTCCTGAAGGAATGCCATGGCCTTGCCCAGCGTCATGGCCTCGCAACGGAACAGGGCCAGGTGGCCGAAAGGGGGCAGGGCGGCCATGCGCCGCTCTTCCAGCAGGGCGCTGGCCAGGGCGGGGTAGTCACCGCTGGCGGCCAGCTGCAGTAAGTGATGGTCCGGGTGGCGGGTCTGGAGCAATACCCGGCCCTGACCTTCGCGGCCACTGCGCCCTGCAACTTGTAACAACAGTTGGGCGGCTTGCTCGGGGCCGCGAAAATCGGCGCTCAGGAAGCCGGCGTCCATATCCAGAATCACTACCAGTGCCAGCTTCGGGAAATGGTGCCCCTTGGCGAGCATTTGGGTGCCGACCAGCACGGCCGGGTCGCCCTGGCGGATGGTCTTGAGTTTGCTGTCCAGTTCCCCCTTGCGGCGGGTGGCATCGCGGTCGATGCGGATCACCGGCACCGGCAGGGACTGTTCCAGCAGCTCGGTGAGCTTTTCGGTGCCGCTACCGGCTTCATGGATGGCGCTGGAACCACAGCTGGGGCAGCGTGATGGTACGCGCTGCTGGCTGTCGCAGTGGTGACAGCGCAGGTTGTTTTCGGCCCGGTGCCAGGTGAGAAAGCTGTCGCACCGTTTGCACTCAGCCTGCCAGCCGCAATCCTGGCACAGGATCATGGGGGCATAGCCTCGGCGGTTGATAAACACCAGAGCCTGATTGCCGTTGTCCACGCACTGCTTGATGGCTTGCAGTGACAGGGGGAGCAGAGGCTGATTGGGAGGCGCGAGGGTGGCGTCCAGAATTTCGATGCCTGGGCGCTGTTGCTCGGTGGCCCGGCGCGACAGTTTCAGCCAGTGGAAGCGCTGGTCGCGTGCCAGCTGCAGGGTTTCCAGTGCCGGGGTGGCGCTGCCGAGCACTACCGGGATGTTCAGGGTCTTGGCTCGCCAGGTGGCCAGGTCGCGGGCGTGGTAGCGGAAACCGTCCTGCTGCTTCAGGGAACTGTCATGGGCCTCGTCGACAATGATCAGGCCGGGATTCGCCAGCGGCGTGAAGATGGCCGAACGGGTGCCGATGATGATGCGTGCCTTGCCGTCCCGGGCCGCCAGCCAGTTATCCAGTCGCTCCCGGTCGGTGAGGCCGGAGTGCAACGTGGTGACAGGCACGGCAAAGCGCTGCCGGAAGCGCTGCACGGTTTGCGGGGTCAGGCCGATTTCGGGGACCAGCACCAGTACCTGCTTGCCGGCGGCCAATTGGGGTGCCATGGCCTGCAGGTAGACTTCGGTTTTGCCGCTGCCGGTGACTCCATCGAGCAGGAAGGGGGTAAAGCCCTCTGCATCCTGAATGGCATGAATGGCTTGCTGTTGCTCTCCGTTGGCGGCCAGTGGAGGCTCGGCCAGTACCTCCTTGCTGATGCCGGGGCCGTTTTCGACCACGAATTGCTCGGCCCAGCCCTTGTCGCGCAGGGCGTTCAGGGCCGGAGAGGCCACGTCGAGTGCATTGAGCATGGCGCTGCTCAGGCCTTTGGGGTGTTCGCGCAATACTTGCAGGGCCTGGTGCTGGCGGGGGGCTCGGCTGACCTGTTCGTCGCTGACATGGGTGCCGCGTTCGGTGAGCCGCCAGCGTTTTTCCTGGCTGGGCTGGGCATCGCCGCCCTGGCGTAGCAGGGCGGGCAGGGCGTAATTGAGCACCTCGCCCAGCGGGTGATGGTAATAGCGGGCGGCCCGTTCACAAAGGGCATAAAGTTCTGCGGTGAAGACCGGGGTGTCGTCGAGAACCGCGCTGACGGCCTTGAGTTTGGGATAATCGCTTTGGGTCTGGCCATGCACTACGCCGACCAGGGTGCGGCGCCCAAACGGGACCTGGACGCGGGTGCCCTGTGCCGGCGCCGGTGAGCCGGGATACAGATAGTCGTAGCAGCCAGGCAGGGGGACTGGCAGGGCAATTTGCAGCACGGGTTTGGTCGACACGGAGTTTCCTGAGCCTGCAGCCCCCATAGCGGGGCATAATGGCGCTTGCGGATTGGAATCAAGCTGTTATGATTCGCCTTCTTTTTCCCAGACGCAAGCCGTGTGGTGCCTGTCGTAGAGGCAGGTAGCGACACAGATTGGAGCTCAGCAATGAAACCAGAGATTCATCCCGAATACCAGGCAGCCACCTACTCCTGTAGCTGTGGCAACGTGATCGAGAGCCGTTCCACCCGTGGTGGTGACATGTCCCTCGACGTTTGCTCCGCCTGCCATCCTTTCTATACTGGCAAGCAGAAGCAGGCTGACAGCGGCGGCCAGATCGACAAGTTCAAGCAGCGCTTCGGCATGATGCGCAGCAAAAAGGACTGATCGCGAGAGCGAACAACCCTTTTAAGACTTGCCAAAAGCACCCTGCCGGGTGCTTTTTGCTTTTTTGACCTTGCGAACACAGTGTATATCCCTCAAAGGGACCAGCGGAGACCACCATGTCCGAGGATTTGAAAACGGCGGCTTTGGAATATCATGCCAAGCCGAGACCCGGGAAAATCAGTGTTGAAGTGACCAAGCCAGCGGCAACCAGCCGTGACCTGAGCCTGGCCTACAGCCCCGGGGTGGCCGAGCCGGTGCGTGAAATCGCGCGGGAGCCGGAGCTGGCCTACCGTTTTACGTCCAAAGGCAATCTGGTTGCGGTGATCAGTGATGGTACCGCTATCCTCGGTCTCGGTAATCTGGGGGCGCTGGCGTCCAAGCCGGTGATGGAAGGCAAGGGCATCCTGTTCAAACTGTTTGCCGGTATCGACGTGTTCGATATTGAGGTGGATGCTGAGGATTCTCAGGCGTTCATCGATACGGTGGTGCGAATCCATCGCACGTTCGGTGGGATCAATCTGGAAGATATCCGGGCCCCGGAGTGTTTCGAGATTGAGCGCATCCTGAAAGAGCAGTGCGATGTGCCAGTATTTCATGACGATCAGCATGGTACTGCCATTGTCGTGGGAGCCGGCTTGATTAATGCCCTGGAAATCCAGAAAAAGCGTATCGAAGACATCAAGGTGGTTTGTGTTGGCGCCGGGGCTGCCGGTGTTGCCTCTGTGCGTTTGTTGATCGAGATGGGTGCCCGCAAGGAGAACATCCTGGTGCTGGACCGCAAGGGCGTTATTCACAGCCGTCGCGATGACCTGAACCAGTACAAGGCGGCGCTGGCCAACGATACCGACAAGCGCACGCTGGATGATGCCATTGAAGGGGCTGATGTGTTCATCGGTGTGTCCGGTCCGGATACGCTTAGCCCTGAGATGGTGAAAAAGATGGCCGAGAAGCCGATCATCTTTGCCCTGGCAAACCCGGATCCGGAGATCCGCCCGGAAGTGGCCAAGGCGGCTCGCCCTGACGCCATTGTGGCCACTGGCCGCTCTGACTTCCCGAACCAGGTGAACAATGTGCTGTGTTTCCCGTACATGTTCCGTGGTGCGCTGGATGTCCGCTCGACGTCTATCACGGAAGAGATGAAGATTGCGGCGGTGCATGCCATTGCCGAGCTGGTGCGCACGGCACCCCCGCAAGAGGTGCTGGACGCCTATGGCGGCGAGCCGCTGACCTTCGGTGCGGATTACATCATTCCGAAACCCAATGACCCGCGCTTGCTTGGCAAAGTGTCAGCTGCGGTGGCTCGTGCCGCCGTCGATTGCGGTGTGGCCCGTAAAGGGTACCCGTCGCACTACCCGCTCAATTCACTGGATGAGATTTTTCCGGCGTTGTAAGCAGGGTCTGCGAGCCATAAAAAAAAACCGCCCGTTATGGGCGGTTTTTTTATGGGCGCTGATCAGAAGATCTGTTCCGGAGCGCGATGTCCGCCGGCGGGGGCCAGAGGGGGCTCCAGATCCGGCACCTGGGTTTCGATGAAGTATTCCTTGATGGCATCCGGGTTTTCGGGGCGGGCCAGCAGGCCGTTTTCCGGGTTGATGCGCACGGTGGCAATACCGGAGGGTTGCTCCAGCTGATGGTCGGCTACGCCCTCCAGGGCGGGTCCCATGTAGTCCATCCAGATGGGCAGTGCGGCCTTGCCACCGTATTCCCCCCAGCCGAGGTTGGCGGGATTGTCGAAGCCAACCCATACGGTGGCAACAAGATCGGGAGAATAGCCGGAGAACCAGGCGTCCATCTGATCGTTGGTGGTGCCGGTTTTGCCCGCGAGGTCCCGACGGCCCAGACGGTTGGCCTGGTGGCCGGTACCTCGACGCACCACGTCCTGCAGCATGGAGTTCATGAGCCAGGCGACCCGCTCATCCAAAACCCGTGGAGCCATCAGTGGGGCAGGCTGGCTGTCCGGGTTGCTGCTGGTGTCTGCAGGGGGGGTACAGGGGCTTTCGCAGCGAATCACCTTTGGTGCTTGCCAGAGTATTTCGCCATCTTCGCGCTCGATGCGCTGGATACCCCAGGCAGGCACCCGGTAACCACCATTTGCAAAGATGCTGTAGGCGGTAGCGATTTCCATGGGGGTGACGCTGGCACTGCCCAGTGCCAGTGACAGATCTCGCTGAAAGGTGTCGGTGGGGAGGCCGAAACGCTTGAGGGTGCCCATGGCCTGGCTGATGCCGATCTGGCGCAGTATGCGGATGGACACCAGATTCAGCGAACGGTACAGCGCTTCGCGCATGCGGGTGGGCCCATAGAACTTGCCGCTGGCGCCAGTGGGCCGCCAGGCAGTTTCCAGTTTGTCATCGTCGAACACGACTGGGGCGTCGTTGATGATGGACGCTGGTGTAAAGCCGTTCTCCATGGCGGAGGTATAAATGAAGGGCTTGAAGACCGAGCCTGCCTGGCGTTTGCTTTGGACGGCCCGGTTGAAATTGGATGCGCTGAAGCTGTAGCCGCCCTGCAGGGCTTCAATCGCACCGGTCTGGGGATCAAGGGAAACCAGTGCTGACTGGGCGCGAGGGACCTGGGCAAGTCGCCAGCGGCGGTCGTCATCGTTGCCTGCGGGACGGACGTAGATGATGTCCCCGGTAGCCATGGCCTGGCTTGCCTTGCTGATTTCGTTGCCAACGTACTTGTCGCTGATATAGCGGCGGGCCCACTGGATATCCTCCCACTGCAGCTCTGCCCGCTTGCCATCACTGAACAGCACATCCGCCTGTTGTCCGTTGACGGCGGTGACGATGGCTGGGCGCAATGGACCCACCCGGTGGTGTTTCTGCAGCAGTTTGGTCCAGGCGGCGACGCTGGGGTCCAGTCCGGTGATGGTCTTTTCCAGTTCGGCTTTGTCTTCTTCGAGGGGTTGGCCGGCGTCAGCTTCTTCAGGCGGTGTTTCCTGGTCCTTGCGCTGCATGGCAGGGAGTGAAGGCAGCGCGGATGTGTCTATCTGGGCCACCGGTCCGCGGTAGCCATGCCGCTCATCATAGCTGTGGAGTCCGTCGCGAAGGGCGTTTACGGCGGCGGTCTGCTTGGCGCTATCCAGGGTGGTAATGATGCGGATGCCATCGGTGTAGATATCGGCATCCACCAGGTCCATGGCCTGAAGACGGATCATTTCGGCGAAATAGGCGCCTTCGACCTCTGGTTGGGCGGCATGGAAGCGGGCCGATACGGGCTGCTGCTGGGCCGCCAGCCGTTCTTCGTGGCTGATAGCGCCGGTTTCTTCCATCCGGAACAGGATCCAGTTGCGCCTCACCAGAGCCCGTTCCGGGTTGGTGATGGGGTTGTAGGCAGAGGGGGCCTTGGGTAGCCCGGCAATCATGGCCATCTGGGCTACATTCAGTTCACCGATATCCTCGCCGTAGTAAACCTGGGACGCGGCCTGGGCGCCGTAGGCGCGGTGACCCAGGTAGATCTTGTTCAGGTACAGCTCCAGAATCTCTTCCTTGCTGAGTACCCGCTCGATCTGTATCGCCAGTACGATCTCATTGAACTTGCGCAAGAAGCGCTGCTCGCGGCCGAGGAAGAAGTTACGCGCGACCTGCATGGTGATGGTAGAGCCGCCGGAGCGGATCTCACGGTAGCGGGCCAGTTCCACTGCAGCGCGTAACAGCCCCTTCATGTCTACCCCGTTATGGCTGAAGAAGCGCTCATCCTCTGCCGCCAGTACGGCCTGTACCAGTGGTTGCGGCAGTTCATCAAAGGTCACTGGTTGGCGCCGTTTTTCGCCATATTCTGCAACAAGCTTCATGTCATGGCTGTATATCCGCAGAGGAATCTGGTATTCCACCTCGCGAATCTGGCTGGCCGGGGGCAGTTGGGGGGCCAGATACAGGTAGCTGGCGGCCAGTATCAACAGGCCTCCACCGGTGCCGGCGGTGAGGAGAAGGAGCAGGTATCGGATCCAGGGGTGTAAACGCATGTTTTCGACAACTACAGGCTGGGATCAGAAGAAGGGCCTAGCTGGCCCGTGAAGTGGGTCATTATATGGTGGAAAGGTTGTTGTGATCTAATATCTGTTCTGCTATTACTAACTCCTAAAGTAATTCGACATAAAAAACCTGTAAGTGTATCTTTAGCAAGAAAAAACACTTCAATAATAACCAGACGGGACGACGACAGTGCTGCCTTTCCTCAGAAAAAAGGCCCAGACACTACTGGGGATCGACATCAGTTCTACCGCAGTCAAACTGCTGGAACTGTCCAAATCCGGGGGCCGCTACAAGGTCGAAAGCTACGGGGTTGAACCCCTGCCGGCCAACGCGGTTGTCGAAAAGAACATCACCGATGTGGAAGGGGTGGGCGATGCGATTGCCCGCCTGGTCAGTCGTGCGCGCCCGGGGGTAAAAACCGCGGCGGTGGCGGTGTCTGGCTCTGCGGTGATTACCAAGCTGATCGAGCAGGATGCCAGCCTGAACGAGGATGAGCTCGAAGCCCAGCTTAAATCCGAGGCCGATCAATATATTCCCTATCCCATGGATGAGGTCCGCATGGACTTTCAGGTCGTGGGGCCGGTAGAAGGCAACGATGAGCGTGTTGAGGTTCTGGTGGCGGCGTCCCGCACCGAGAACGTGGAAATGCGTACTGATGCCCTCGAAATCGGTGGGCTGCAGGCCAAGGTCGTGGATGTGGAGGCCTACGCCATGGAGCGTGCCTACCAGCTGGTGCTGCCTACCCTGCCGAATGCCGATGAGCTGGAAACCGTCGCCGTTTTTGACATCGGCGCGACCATGACCACGCTCAATGTGTTCCATCAGGGCCGTAGCGTGTATACCCGCGAGCAGCTGTTCGGTGGCAAGCAACTGACTGAGGAAATTCAGCGTCGCTACGGCATCTCCATGGAAGAGGCTGGCCTTGCCAAGAAGACCGGTGAGCTTCCCGACGATTATGAAAGTGAAGTGCTGCAGCCGTTCAAGGATGCGGTGGTGCAGCAGGTGAATCGTTCACTGCAGTTCTTTTATGGTTCTACCCAGTTTAACGAGGTGGACTATATCCTGCTGGCCGGGGGGTCGGCATCGATTCCGGATCTGGATGACCTGATTCAGGAAAAGGTGGGGGCCAGCTGTTCCGTGGCCAATCCGTTCAGTGATATGGCGCTGGCGAACAAGGTAAGTGCCTCTGCCATTGCCAATGATGCACCGGCGCTGATGATCGCCTGTGGCTTGGCCCTGAGGAGCTTTGACCAATGACAACAACAATTAACCTCCTGCCGTGGCGTGAAGAGCGCCGCAAGCAGCAACAGCAGGAATTTATCGTCATGCTGGTGATCGCGGCGGTCATCGGTTTTGCCTTGTTCTGGTTCTGGCAGTCCAGTGTTAACCAGCAAATTGCTGATCAGCGTGCGCGCAACAGTCATATTGAAGCAAAGTCCGCCGAGCTTGATTCCAAGATCAAGGAAATCAAGGAGCTGAAGGCGCGGCGTGATGAGTTGGTGGCGAGAATGGAAGTGATCCAGGGGTTGCAAGGTAACCGGCCCGCGATCGTCTATGTCTTTGACCAGCTGGTAAAGACCTTGCCTGATGGAGTGTTTTATAACCAGATCAAGCGTGTCGGTGAGACCTACACGATTGCAGGTGTCGCAGAAAGTAATAACCGTATTTCACGTCTGATGCGCAATCTGGACGAGTCAGACTGGTTCCAGGAAGCGACGCTGCAGAATGTGACTGCTCTGGAGGATGGTTCTGAAGCCAATAGTTTCAAGTTGACGGTCAAACAGGCCTCCGCGAACAGCCAGGATGAGGAAGAAAAACAATGAAAGCCTCTGAGCTGAAAAATATGGATTTGCGTGAGCTCATGGATGAGCTCAACAGTCTGGATTTCGAGAATGTTGGGGGGTGGCCGACGCCAGTGAAGGTGGTGGCTGCGTTGTTGGTGCTGATCGCGGTGTTGGCTTTGGGGTACTTCTTCTCAATCAAGGATCTGGGAGGGGTGCTTGAGTCGCAGCAGCGGGAAGAGGCGAGTTTGCTGCAGGCCTACGAGAAGAAGGCGTTCGAGGCCCATAACCTTGAACAATTTCGCAAGCAGCTTGCCGAGATGGAGCAGACCTTTGGTGCTCTCCTGAAGCAGCTGCCCATCGACACCGAAGTGCCTGGCTTGCTTGAGGACATTACGCATACCGGATTGGGTAGCGGTCTCGAGTTTGAAAACATTGCATTGCAGGGCGAGGTGGAAAAGGAGTTTTATGCCGAGCTGCCCATTGATATTGAGGTGATTGGCGATTTTCATGGCTTTGGTTCTTTTGTTTCCGGGGTGGCGGCATTGCCCCGGATTGTAACCTTGCATGATTTCACTATTAGTCGTCCGCCAGAAAACAAGCCAGAGCTAGTGGCTCTCGGGTTGCTGAAAATGGATATCACCGCCAAGACCTACCGCTACTCTTCCAGAGATGCCTCGGTTGGTGCGTCGGCCACTGGCAAGAAGAAATAACGGGGGCGTGTGATGAAACAGATTTTGGCAATACCAGTGATTTTCATTGCTCTGTCAGGTTTGACGGGGTGTGGTTCAGGGGCAAATCTGGGTGAGCTGGATGCGCGGCTCCAGGAGATCAAGGCCCGCCCGCGTGGCCGGATCGAGCCGCCGCCGGAGTTCAAGCCCGTTGCGTCCTACGCGTATGCGGCGCATAAGCTTCGCTCTCCGTTTAGTCCGCCGGTGGACCAGCAGCTGATTGTGGTGCCGGATGGCCGTAAGGTTGAGCCTGACATGGGGCGTCCCAAGGAGTACCTGGAACGCTTCCCGCTGGATTCATTGAAAATGGTGGGTACCATCAATCGCCCGGGTGAAACGTTGCAGGCGCTAATTGCAGATCCTTCTGGAGCTGTGTCGCGCGTGAGGCCGGGGAGTCACATGGGGAAAAACTTTGGTCGGGTCCGGGAAGTTACCGAGGCCAGGGTAAGTTTGATTGAAATCGTTCCGGATGGGCGTGATGGCTGGGTGGAGCGAGCCAGCAACGTCACGCTTTCCGAATAACAGCCGCTGGGGATCCAGTTATGAAAAATACAATGTTGAAAACAAAAAAATACGCGTCCCGGCGTCTGGCAGGAGTACTGGCGGTCGGGGCTTTGTCTACCCTTGCTTCTCTTGCAGGTGCGGACACCCTGAAATCTATCGAAGCCAATGCGCTGTCCGGTGATGCCATGGAGGTGCGCCTAAAGTTTGAAGGTGGCGTTCCGGAAGTGAAGGGCTACAGTATTGAGCAGCCCGCACGGATTGCGCTGGATTTGGTTGGTGCGGATACCTCTATCACCGGCAAGCGTCAGAATCTGGGTGCGGGCAATGCACGCAGTGTCACGATCGTTGAGGCCAAAGATCGAACCCGTCTGATTTTTAATCTCGATTCGCTGACTGGTTACACCACGGAAGTAGAGGGTGACACGCTGGTTGTGATGTTGGGTGGGGACCGAGCGCAAACTGGCCAGGCATCCGCATCCGGCGCAGCCGGTGAGGCTTCTGTGACTGGGGTGGATTTCCGTCGCGGAACAGACGGTGAAGGACGAGTCATTGTGACATTGTCCAAAGCAACGATTCCTGTGGATGTCCAGGAAGAAGGGGGTCGTATTGTTGCGCGTTTTGTGGGGGCTGGTGTGCCCAATGATTTGCTGCGCAAGCTGGATGTAACCGATTTTGCTACGCCGGTAAGAATGGTGGACACCAAGACCACCGATGGCAGCACGATTATTGAAATCGAGCCGACTGGTACTTGGGAGTATATGGCCTATCAGGCGGATAATGAGTTTAGCATCAATGTGAAGCCGATTAGTCGCACTGAAGCTGAGCGGAAAAAGAAAGATGCGTTTGAATATACTGGCGAGAAGTTGTCGCTGAACTTTCAGGATATTGAGGTTCGCTCTGTTCTCCAGCTGATAGCTGATTTTACTGGCCTGAACCTTGTGGCGTCAGACACAGTAAGCGGTCGTATCACCCTGCGTTTACAGAATGTGCCCTGGGACCAGGCGCTGGAACTCATCCTGAAGACAAAAGGGCTGGATAAGCGCCAGGTAGGTAACGTGCTCTTGGTTGCTCCAGCGGACGAAATTGCAGCCCGTGAGCAGCTGGAGCTGGAAAGTCAGAAGAAAATCGAGGCACTGGCGCCGCTTCGCACGCAGTACATCAACATTAACTATGCTAATGCGACCGAGTTGAAAGCCTTGATTTCCAATGCTGGAGGCAAGGGTGAGGCTCTGCTGTCTTCCCGTGGCTCGGTGGTGGTTGATCAGCGAACCAATACGCTGATTATTCAGGATACCTCTGCGAAGCTTCAGGAAATTGGGGAGCTGATCGAGCAGCTGGATATTCCTGTGCAGCAGGTGCTGATTGAGGCTCGCGTTGTGGTAGCTACCAATGATATTACCGATGAATTTGGTGTGCGTTGGGGTGGTTTGGGCTTCGATGGCGAGAGTATGCTCCAGGACAAGCGTACCTATGGCGTGTCAGGTCGGCTTCAGTCCATTCGCGACCTCCATCAGAGTAATGTGGATGCAACGATCTTTGGCGGTAACACCGCGCTGGACCCCGATGATGTTGATTTCGGTCCTGATGACTTCGAGATGGAAAGCCTTGAGAATGGCGATGACCTGATCGTTGATCTGGGTGTGGATTCTGCTGATGCATCACGCTTTGCAGTTGGCTTTACCTCTCTGGCTTCCGGTCTGATCGAGCTTGAGCTTTCTGCTCTGGAAGCCGAAGGGCATGGTGAGCTGGTGGCGACGCCAAAGGTGCTGACCGCAGATCAGCAGCCTGCCGTTATCGCCTCCGGTCAGCAAGTTCCCTTTGAAGTGGCAACTTCCTCCGGTGCAACGTCCATCGATTTTGTGGAAGCTGAGTTGCGACTTGAAGTGACCCCTCACATTACCCCTGATGGCAATATCATCATGACGCTGAAGGTGAACAATGATTCTTTCAGCTCGGATGGCTCTGCTGCAATTGATACCAACCGGGTTGAGACTTCGGTGCTGGTCAATGATGGCGAAACCGTCGTGCTTGGTGGTATCTTCCAGCAGGAAAAGATCAACGCAGTGACCAAGACCCCCTTCCTGGGTGATCTGCCGTGGATCGGAAACCTGTTCAAGAAGACCGTTAACCGTGATACCAAGCAGGAGCTGCTGATCTTTATCACGCCGCGGTTGATGAAAGATGCGCTGGCGAGTCGGTGATAGATAATTCAACTCCTTCCTTGATATTGGTCGGCCCGATGGGTGCAGGTAAAAGCACCCTGGGCCGACACCTTTCCCAGATACTGGAACGTCCTTTCTACGATTCTGACCGGGTGATCGAAGAGAAAACCGGCGCAGATATCCCCTGGATTTTCGATGTGGAAGGCGAGTCCGGCTTCCGTCGTCGTGAGCACGAAGCCATTGATGAGCTGACCGCCATGCCGGGCATCGTGCTGGCGACAGGAGGGGGTGTGGTGACGACGCCGGAAAATCTGGCGCTGATGCATGACCGGGGTTGCGTGGTCTATCTGTGGACGCCGGTTGAGGTGCAGCTTGCTCGCACCCGTAATGACCGAAACCGCCCCCTGTTGCAGACAGCGGACCCCCAGGCAAAGCTGGAAGCATTGTTTGCCGAGCGCGATCCCCTCTATCGAAAGGTGGCTCATCATGTGGTGTCAACGGCGTCGGGTAACCTCAAGAAAGTCGCGGATGACGTGCTTGCTTGTTTGGTCTCTCGCGGCCAAGGATAATGTGCCCCAGTCCACGTAACTGATTGGGCGCTTGCTGGCTCAGCATGCGCCGTTCTGCAGGTTGCGGCGATTCTCACCACGGAGACATGATGCGCACACTTCAGGTGGCCCTGGCCGAACGTAGTTATCCCATTCATATCGGGCAAGGCTTGCTCGACACTTTTCCGCTTGCTGAGCAAGTTCGCGGCAACCAGGTGATGATCATCACCAACGAAACCATTGCGCCGCTCTATCTGGACAAGCTTCAGTCACAGTTCAGTCAAATCCAGTGCGATACCCTGGTGCTGCCCGATGGGGAGAAGTACAAGACACTGGCGACGCTGGAGAGCATATTTGACGCGTTGCTCGAGAAGCGCCATTCGCGCACAACGACGCTGATTGCCCTGGGTGGCGGCGTGGTCGGCGACATGGTCGGGTTTGCGGCGGCGTGCTACCAGCGAGGTGTCGATTTCATTCAGGTGCCCACGACATTGCTGGCCCAGGTGGATTCGTCCGTGGGTGGCAAGACGGCGGTGAATCACCCGCGTGGCAAGAACATGATTGGTGCCTTTCATCAGCCGCGGTTGGTATTGATTGATACCGATGTGCTTGAGACGCTACCGACCCGTGAGGTGGCGGCGGGTTATGCCGAAGTGGTGAAGTATGGCCTGATTCGGGATCCGGAATTTTATGACTGGCTGGAAACCAACAACCCTCGACTGTTGTCCAGAGACTCAGAGCTGATGGCAGAGGCGATCTACCGCAGTTGCGAGAACAAGGCTCAGGTGGTGGCCGATGATGAGACCGAGCAGGGTAACCGCGCGTTGTTGAACCTGGGTCATACTTTCGGCCACGCCATGGAAACGGCCACCGGCTATAGCGAGTGGCTGCATGGTGAGGCTGTGGCTGCCGGGATGGTCATGGCAGTGAGCATGTCGGCCAGACTTGGCTGGCTGGATGAAGGCCTGGAGTCGCGCTTGACGGCATTGCTGGAAAGTTGGGGGCTGCCCGTTGCGGTGCCGAAGGGTATGACCGCCGCACAATTTATGGATTTGATGGCACTAGACAAGAAGGTGCATAACGGCCAGTTACGCCTGGTGTTGATGAAGGCGTTGGGCGATGCTGTGGTCACTGCCGATTATCCGGCGGCCGCACTGCAAGAAACCCTGGAGGCATTCTGTGGAGTTTGATGAGGACCGTTTTTTCAGTGGCGCATCCCGTGGAGATTTTCTGGATGCACTGACGGCCCATGCCGGACTGGGTTCCGTGGCTGTGCTCGAGGGGGATGAAGGCAGCGGCGTGTCCACCCTGTTGGGGCAGGCAGTCATGGCCTTGCTGGATGACATGGAGGTCGTGCGTCTGGACGGCGCAGACGAGCATGATGCCAATGCGGTGATCGATGCGTTGCTGCGGCACTTCAATATCGAGCGTGCAGCGTTACCTGAAGTGCTGAAAGCGGCGTTGGCTGAGGGGCGCCTTGTTGTTGTTATCGACAACGCGGAGCAGCTGGAGAGTGCTGCGGTTGCCACTATGCTGGCCCTCAAGCAAAAGCTGGGTGCGCGTCTGGGTTACCTGTTCGGCGGCTTGCCCGGTATTGCCGAAAGCCTCAAGGGCGCAGATTTTGTTGTTGATGATGTACTGGATCTTCCGGCGCTGGCAGCGGAAGACGTGCAGGATTTTGCCTGGTTTGTGCTCGGTATGGAGCTGGATGATGCTGCGTCGGGCGCGCATGCTGAGGCGGTATCAGGGAATCTGGGTGCGCTGAAGGCGCGACTTCACGAGAGTGGCGAGTCGCCGTTGGTTGCCACGTCCGGTGCGGTCGGAGTTGGGGCTGGCAGTGTTGAGGAGGTGCCGGAGGAGGCTTCCATGCGTTTTGCTGCCCGTCAGGAAGAGGGCGACGATTTCGATGACGCCGAGGCCGGACAGGATGCCGAAGAGTATGACGAACCGTTAGAGGAAGAGGCAGGTGCGACCCGTGCGGCTCCTCCCTGGCGGCATTTGGTGGCAGTGGGCGGTCTTCTGGTTGCCGTGGTGCTGCTGTGGGCAGTTTTCTCCGGTAGCGATGAGGTCGATCCGGTGCCCGAGCGGCGGGATCTGGCCTTACCCATGCCGGAAGCGGTTGGTGAAACGGAAAGGGAGCCCGTGGCAGCTGAGCCGCAGGTGCAGCCGCTGCAGCCGACCATGAAGCCGGTGGCCCGGCTGGAGGATCTGGACAATCCTGCCTCTGACGGCGGAGCAGACGAGTCTCCCCTGAATGATGCTGGTGAAGAAGGAGTCCGCTCGGCCCCGGAAAGTGGTGTGGTGCTGACGCCGGTTTCCGATCCGGTCATGCAGTCGTCGCCGGCGGCCAGAGAGAAGGAGATGCAGGTCACTCAGGCGCCAGCCGCGAATAATGAGGGCGAGGCGACGAAGCCCGAGTCGCAAAGCAAGCCCGCCGCTGAGGCGACCGCCTCCGAGGCCATGTCGGCCAGCAAGCCGGCGCCGAAGGCATCCGAGGGGGAGTCGGGTTATCGGCAGGCCGATTGGCTGGCGACCCTGGATGACAGTCGTTGGTTTCTGCAGATTACGGTGACAAGCCAAGAGGCCAATGCCCGCGGTGTGCTGGACCAGCTGGCGCGAAAAGGGGCTTATTATGCGGCACGCCGCAATGGAAAGTCCGTTTGGCTGGTGCTGGCGGGGGATTATTCCAGTCGTCAGGCGGCGCTTGACGCAAAGGCGGAGTTGCCTGCAAAGTTGCGCCAGGCTGGCCCTTTTCCCCGCAAGATGGCCGACATTCGCAACGAGTTGTAGGTCCTGTTTCAAGAAAAAAAGCGGGTTGGGCGACTGTTCAATTTGTCGCCCAACCCCGCAATGTGTAGAATGCATATCCCTTTTTTGCCGTCACCACTATCCTGACGCCATTCGCCTTCTGTAAGTCTCTGAATTTCAAGAGGAAAGGTTTTGATGCAGCAGAACTCAACGCTGGTGCGGGGGCTCACTGAGCCCGGAGAATTCCGGGACAACTGTGGTTTTGGTCTGATTGCCCATATGGAAGGCAACGCCAGCCACGAGCTTTTGCAAACCGCCATCGAAGCACTGACATGTATGACCCACCGGGGCGGTATTAACGCCGATGGAAAAACCGGTGACGGCTGCGGTCTGTTGCTCAAGAAACCCGATTCTTTCTTCCGCAAGGTTGCGCAGGATGCGTCTATTGCCTTGCCGGACAACTACGGTGTGGGGATGGTGTTTACCCATCCTGACAGCGCCGAGGCCGACAAGCAGAAGGCCGCCATCGATGCTGCTCTTGAAGCGCAGGATGTGAAGGTGCTGGGCTGGCGTGAAGTGCCCACGGATGACGCCTGCCTGGGTGAGCTGGCGCGCGCCTCTCTGCCGGGTTTCTGGCAGGTGCTGGTCGCTGCAGACGGTAACTCCGAGCAGGAGCTGAACCGTCGCCTGTTCTTTGCCCGTCGCCATGCCGAAAAAGCGATTGAGAGCGATGGCTATTTCTATGTCTGCTCCCTGTCGGCGTCGGTGATTTCCTATAAAGGTCTGATGATGCCGGTGGATCTGCCGGCCTTCTTCCCGGATCTGGGCGATGAGGCCATGGAAACCGCCATCGTGGTCTTCCATCAGCGCTTCTCCACCAACACCCTGCCGCAGTGGCCGCTGGCGCAGCCATTCCGCTACCTGGCTCACAACGGTGAGATCAACACCGTTCAGGGTAACCGTAACTGGGCGCTGGCGCGGGAAAGCAAGTTCGCCAACGAACTGTTGCCCGGGCTGGAAGAGCTGAGCCCGCTGGTCAACCGTACCGGTTCTGACTCTTCCAGCATGGATAACATGCTGGAAATCCTGCTGTCCGGTGGTATGGATCTGTTCCGCGCCGTGCGCATGATGATCCCGCCGGCCTGGCAGAACGTGGAAACCATGGACGCGGACCTGCGTGCCTTCTACGAATATAACTCCATGCACATGGAGCCGTGGGATGGCCCGGCGGGTCTGGTGATGACCGATGGCCGCTACGCGGTCTGTATGCTCGACCGTAACGGTCTGCGTCCGGCGCGTTGGGTTGTGACCAAGAACGGCTTCATCACTCTGGCCTCTGAAATCGGTGTCTACGGCTACAAGCCGGAAGATGTCGTCGCCAAGGGCCGCGTCGGTCCGGGCCAGATACTGGCTGTGGACACGGAAACCGGTGAAGTCCTGCATACCCGGGATATCGATAACCGGTTGAAAGTACGTCACCCCTACCGTGACTGGCTGAAGGGTAACGCCCTGCGTATTGAGGCGGACTACGATCACGAGGTGGGTCGCACCGACGAAGTGGATCCGCAGGATCTGCTCAGCTATCAGAAATTCTTCCAGATCAGCTTTGAAGAGCGTGATCAGGTGCTGCGTCCGCTTGCCGAAACCGGGCAGGAAGCCACAGGTTCCATGGGGGACGATACGCCCATGGCGGTGCTGTCCAAGCGTGAGCGTCCGCTGTACGACTATTTCCGTCAGCAGTTTGCCCAGGTGACCAACCCGCCCATCGATCCGCTGCGTGAAGCGATCGTCATGAGCCTGGAAACCTGTGTGGGTGCTGAGCGGAACGTGTTCGAGGAAACGGCGGACCATGCGGACCGGGCAATTCTGTCCACGCCGGTGTTGTCGCACTCCAAGTTCACCAATCTGCTGAATATCCAGCGTCCGGGCTATGAGCACGCCAAACTGAGCCTGCATTATGATCCCAAGGCCGGCCTGAAACAGGCGGTACTGGATCTGTGCGACGCCGCGGAAAAAGCGGTACGTGATGGCAAGGTCATTCTGGTGCTCACCGATCACGGTATTGGCCAGGATACCCTGACCATCCCGGCGCTGATGGCCACCGGTGCCGTTCACCATTCTCTGACCGAGAAAGGTTTGCGCTCTGACGCCAACATTATTGTGGAAACCGCGACGGCTCGCGATTCCCATCACTTTGCCGTGCTGTTCGGCTTTGGTGCCACCGCGGTCTATCCGTACCTGGCTTATGACGTTATCGCCGACATGGTGCGCTCCGGCGAGCTGCTGGGCGATGCGGTAGAGCTGCAGAAGAACTTCCGCAAGGGTATCAACAAGGGCCTGATGAAGATCCTCTCCAAAATGGGGATCTCCACCATCACCTCTTACCGGGGTGCCCAGCTGTTTGAAGCGGTAGGTATTGACCGTGAGGTGGTGGACCTGTGCTTCCGGGGTGTGGCGAGCCGCATCCAGGGGGCCGGCTTTGTCGACTTCGAGGCGGACCAGAAGAATCTGGTCAAAGATGCCTGGAAACAGCGTAAGCCGATTGATGCCGGCGGTGTTCTCAAGTTTATCCACGGCAAGGAATATCACGCCTTCAACCCGGACGTGATCCATGCCCTGCATCATGCCACCCAGGATAACGACTGGAACGCTTACCGCGAATACGCGGAGTTGGTAAACAAGCGTCCGGTAGCGACCCTGCGTGATCTGTTCGCCTTGCGTGATGATGTGGATGCCATCAGCGTGGATGAGGTCGAGCCGCTGGAAAATATCCTGCTGCGCTTTGACTCTGCGGGCATGTCGCTGGGGGCTCTGAGCCCGGAGGCTCATGAAGCCATTGCGACCGCCATGAACCGTCTTGGCGGGCGCTCAAATTCCGGTGAGGGCGGTGAAGACCCGGCCCGTTACGGTACCGAGCGGGTCTCCAAGATCAAGCAGATTGCCTCGGGTCGCTTCGGTGTCACCCCGCACTACCTGGTGAATGCAGAAGTGCTGCAGATCAAGGTCGCCCAGGGTGCCAAGCCCGGTGAAGGCGGCCAGTTGCCCGGCGGCAAGGTGAACACCCTGATTGCGCGGCTGCGTCATTCCGTGCCCGGTGTCACCCTGATTTCACCGCCGCCGCACCATGATATCTATTCCATTGAGGATCTGGCCCAGCTGATCTTTGATCTCAAGCAGGTTAACCCGGATGCCCAGGTCTCTGTGAAGCTGGTGTCCGAGCCCGGGGTTGGCACGGTGGCCTCCGGTGTGGCCAAGGCTTATGCCGACCTGATCACCATCTCCGGCTATGACGGCGGTACTGCTGCGAGCCCGTTGACCTCTATCCGCTATGCGGGCTCTCCGTGGGAGCTGGGGCTGGCAGAAGCGCATCAGGCGCTGCGTGGCAATGATCTGCGCGACAAGATCCGTCTGCAGACCGATGGCGGTCTGAAGACCGGTCTGGACGTGATCAAGGCGGCTATTCTGGGTGCGGAATCCTTCGGGTTCGGTACCGTGCCGATGGTCGTTCTCGGCTGTAAGTACCTGCGGATCTGTCACCTGAACAACTGCGCCACCGGCGTGGCGACCCAGCGTGAAGACCTGCGTAAGGAGCACTACATCGGTGCGCCTGAGCTGTTGATCAACTACTTCACCTTCGTGGCGCGCGAAGTTCGTGAGCTGCTGGCCATGCTGGGTGTGAAGAGCATTCCGGACCTGATCGGCCGTACCGACCTGCTGAAAGTGCTGGAAGGGGAAACCGAGCGTCAGGGCAAGCTGGATCTCACTCCGATTCTGCGCAACGACCTGGTGCCGGCAGACAAGCCCACCCACTGTCAGGTGGATCGCAACGAGCCGTTCGACAAGGCGTTGCTCAGCGATACCATGATCAATGACATGCAGGTGGCGATCGACAACAAGTCCGGTGGTTCTTTCCACTACGCGATCACCAACTGTGATCGTAGCGTGGGTGCCCGGGTCTCTGGAGCCATCGCCAAGCAGTATGGCAACCTGGACATGGAAAGCGCGCCGATCAAGGTTCGTTTCACCGGTACAGCAGGGCAGAGCTTCGGTGTGTTCAACGCCGGCGGCCTGCACATGTACATTGAAGGGGATGCCAACGACTACGTGGGCAAAGGCATGGCCGGCGGCAAGCTGGTGATTCGTCCGCCCCAGGGCAGCCCGTTCAAGAGCCAGGAAACGGCCATCATTGGTAACACCTGTCTGTACGGTGCCACCGGAGGCAAGCTGTTTGCCGCTGGTACCGCCGGCGAACGTTTCGGGGTGCGTAACTCCGGAGCCCATGCGGTAGTAGAAGGCGCTGGCGATCATTGCTGCGAATACATGACCGGTGGGTGCATCACGGTACTTGGCCGGACCGGCCACAACTTTGGTGCCGGCATGACCGGAGGCTTTGCCTTCGTGCTGGACGAGGACAATGATTTCTTCGACCGCATCAACCCGGAACTGATCGAACTGCATCGCATCAGTTCCGAAGCCACCGAGTCTCACCGCAGCCATCTGCGCGGCGTGATCAGCGAATATGTTGAAGAGACCGGCAGCGAATGGGGCCAGTACATTCTGGATAATTTTGATGCCATGAGCCGCAAGTTCTGGCTGGTGAAGCCCAAGGCCGCGAGCCTGGACAGCCTGCTGAACACCACGCGCGCCAATCCGGCATAACGGAGGTTGGGGAGAACATGGCTGAACGTTTGAGCAACAATTTCCAGTTTCTGGATGTGCCACGGCACGATCCCAAGAAAAAGGACATTGACGACCGCAAGCACAAGTACGAGGAAATCTACTACCCGTTTGAAACCCGGGAAGTGGAGCATCAGGCGCACCGCTGCCTGCATTGCGGTAACCCGTACTGTGAGTGGAAGTGTCCGGTACACAACTACATTCCCAACTGGCTGAAACTGATCAGCGAAGGGAATTTGATGGAAGCGGTGGAGCTGAGTCACCAGACCAACTCCCTGCCGGAAGTCTGTGGTCGTGTGTGCCCCCAGGACCGTCTGTGTGAAGGGGCCTGTACCCTCAATGACGGCTTTGGTGCGGTGACCATCGGTGCTACCGAGAAGTACATCACCGATACCGCGTTGGCCATGGGCTGGCGTCCGGACATGTCCAAGGTCGTCTGGACTGACAAGAAAGTGGCGGTTATCGGGGCGGGCCCGGCCGGGATCGGCTGTGCTGACGTGCTGGTCCGCAACGGGGTGAAACCGGTTGTCTTCGATCGTTATGAAGAAATTGGTGGCCTGCTGACGTTCGGTATCCCCGAGTTCAAGCTGGAAAAGCCGGTCATGGCCAAGCGCCGTGAAGTCTTTGAAGGCATGGGTGTGGAATTCCGTCTGGGCGTGGATGTGGGCAAGGACATCAGCATCGATGAGCTGTTGGCCGAGTACGATGCCGTGTTCATGGGCATGGGCACCTACACCTACATGAAAGGCGGTTTCCCGGGTGAAGATCTGGATGGCGTGCACGAAGCGCTGCCGTTCCTGATTTCCAACGTGAACCGTAACCTGGGCCTGGAAAAGGCTGCCGCTGACTTCATCGACATGAAGGGCAAGCGGGTGGTGGTGCTCGGTGGTGGTGATACCGCCATGGACTGTAACCGGACCTCCATTCGTCAGGGCGCCGACACCGTGACCTGTGCCTACCGCCGTGACGAAGAAAACATGCCGGGTTCCCGCAAGGAAGTGGTTAACGCCAAGGAAGAGGGCGTGCAGTTCCTGTTTAACCGCCAGCCTATCGAAGTGGTGGGTGAAGACGGTAAGGTGGTTGGCATCAAGGTGGTGGAAACCAAGCTGGGTGAGCCTGATAACAATGGCCGTCGCCGCCCCGAGTCGATCCCGGGCAGCGAGGAAATCCTGCCTGCGGATGCCGTGATCATTGCCTTCGGTTTCCGGCCCAGCCCGGCGGACTGGTTCGCTGACAAAGGTATCAACACCGATGATTCCGGTCGCGTGACTGCGCCGGAAGAGCAGGAATTTCCCTTCCAGACCAGCAACGAGAAGATCTTTGCCGGTGGGGATATGGTGCGTGGCTCTGACCTTGTGGTGACCGCCATCTGGGAAGGCCGTGAAGCCGCCAAGGGGATTCTGGACTACCTGGATGTGTAATCCCGGTATGTGCCCATCCTGACAGAAAGGCCCGCGAATGCGGGCCTTTCTGTATGTGCAGGGAGGGGGCGTATTGGTTGCCAATCAGGTAAAGTTCGCTATTCATACTCGTTCGGCACACCGTGTGCCAGTCAGATTCAGGATATTGCATGACCAGCTTTGCGCCACTTCAGAATGATCTCTTCCTGCGTGCACTCAACCGAGAGAATGTTGAACGTACCCCTATCTGGATGATGCGGCAGGCCGGACGTTATTTGCCGGAGTACCGTGCCAGCCGTGAGCATGCGGGGTCGTTCATGGATCTGTGCATGAACGCGGATCTTGCCTGTGAGGTTACCTTGCAGCCGCTGGAGCGCTATCCGCTGGACGCGGCGATCCTGTTCTCCGACATTCTTACCATCCCGGATGCCATGGGGCTGGGGCTTTATTTTGAAACGGGTGAAGGGCCGAAGTTCAAGAAGGTGGTGCGCACCGAAGCAGATGTGGCGGCCTTGCCGATTCCCGACCCGGAGGCCGATCTCGGCTATGTGATGAAGGCCGTCAGCACCATTCGAGGGGCGCTCAATGGCCGAGTGCCGTTGATCGGCTTTTCCGGTAGCCCGTGGACCCTGGCCACCTACATGGTGGAAGGCGGCTCCAGCAAGGATTTCCGCCACCTCAAGGCCATGGTTTACAGTCAGCCGGAGCTGGCACACGCGATGCTCGACAAACTGGCGCAGTCCGTTACCGGTTACCTCAATGCGCAGATTCGTGCCGGAGCCCAGGCAGTACAGATCTTTGATACCTGGGGTGGGGCTTTGTCCGCCGAGGCGTATCAGCAGTTTTCGCTCAAGTACATGAAGCAGATTGTCGACGGGCTGATCCGTGATCATGATGGCCGCAAGGTTCCTGTGATCCTGTTTACCAAGAACGGGGGGCTGTGGCTGGAGTCCATGGCCGAGACTGGTTGTGATGGTCTGGGGTTGGACTGGACCATCAATATTGGGGAAGCCCGTCGCCGTGTCGGTCACAAGGTGGCCCTGCAGGGCAATATGGATCCGGCAGTATTGTATGCGGCACCAGAGGCCATTCGTGCTGAAGTAAAGCGTATCCTCACGGACTTCGGCGATCACCCGGGGCATATTTTTAACCTGGGGCACGGCATTACCCCGCAAGTGGACCCTGAACATGCGCGTGTATTCATTGAGGCTGTGCACGAGTTCAGCACGAAATAACCAAGCTACAAGCGGCAACGCGTTTGAAGGGTTGATGTGTGTTGAATACTGGAGTCGCGACCATGGTGTCGGCGCGGCTCCGGCGGTACCAGCCCTGACAGGTCCTTGATTCGCGTTGTAGCTTGAAGCTTGCCGCTGTTCAGGGGGAAGGATTCTCATGCGATTGTTGATGGTTGTGTTGTTGCTGGGCTGGGCGCTTCCAGCGTTGTCCATGTCTCTGGCGCTTGCCAAGGTGGAGCGTGCCGCTGAGGGGGAAACCGAGCAGCAAGTCTGTGCCCGGGCGCTGGAAAAAATGACGCAAGAGCTCCAGGTCAGTCTGCTGAGCGTGATTGCTGCCACGGATGCCTATCAGCAACGCAAGCTGGCTTACCGGGAGCAAGATCTCAGCGAAGCGCTGCTTGAAGATGCCTATCGCAGCCAGCTGATGGACGAAGCGCCGGTACTGGATGGTCAGCGCTGGAGCGGTTCGCGATGCTCTCTGCGGGCACGATACAGTGCTGATGTGGATGTGTTGGCGCGCCGAGTGCCCATGCCGCAGACGCAGCCTAGGGCTGTGCCGGACAACGCGCCGGTTCCTCCGGGTATCGATCCTAAAACCTGGGAGCTATTCAGTGCCAGCCGTGACCGCTCGGAGTTGGCGCAGAGTTTTTCGACCGTCTCCGCCCTGCGTATGTACATAACCGAATATTACGTGAGCTCGGGGAGCTGGCCGCAAAGCCTGTCTGATTTGGGAGTTGCCCAGGAGCAGCTGATTGATGATCGGGTGAAGCGGGCGTACTTGTTGCAGGAGGGCATGCTCAAACTGGAGCTGGCAGGGCGTTTGGAGGGGCACGAGCTGACGACCTGGCCGGTAGATAGCCGGGGGCCCAGAGGAATCGAGTGGAAATGCACCACGACGGTTAACATGGGGCCGTCAGGTTTCTGTGAGCAGGTGGAATGATCAGCTATCAGCTATCAGCTATCAGCTGTGAGTTAAGAGTTAAGAGTTAAGAGTTAAGAGTTAAGAGTTAAGAGTTAAGAGTTAAGAAAAGAGGCCGCGTCCAGCATTTGGGCGCGGCCTCTTTTGTTTGGGTCGCTTGCGCGATCACCTGCGTTGTTGCGTGCAGCTTTATGCGTCTTACGCGCCAATCTTGCGCATTTGGTAGACGTTGTGGGAGATGGCAACCACCTCGCCGTTGGCGTCTTTTAGTTCCACGTCCCATTCGAAGTCGCATTTGCCCACTTCTTCCGTGGTGCTTTCAATGCGCTGGATCTCTTCTTCGCTCAGGGTCACTTCCACGGTGACGTCGGTGGTCGCGGGGCGACGGAAGCGGATCGACATGTCCTTGACGATGGGATAGAACTTCTTGGTGTCGAAGGACGTCAGGTAGATGGTGCCACCGGGTAGTTCGGCGATAGTGTACAGAGCGCCGGCATACATGATGCCCACGTGATTGATGTTGGGCTTGAACGGCATCAGCATCTTGCAGTAGCCGCGGTCGACTTCCAGCGTCTGCACTTCGCAACGTTCCACAAATGGGAAGGTCTTGTCGCTGGCAGCTTTGATCAGGGTTTTCTGTTCTTCGGTCAGGGCCATGTCAGTTTCTCCTCAGTTACCGGGGATGCTAACAAAGCCGGGGGATGCGCCGGAAAACCGTTTAGTTCAGCGGGATGGCGCAAACGGTCAGTCGTTGAGCAGGGCGTCAGTCTTGGCGGCACAGATAAAGTCGTTGCGGTGCAGGCCACGGATCTTGTGGGTCCACCAGGTCACTGTTACCTTGCCGTATTCCGTGAGAATGGCTGGGTGGTGGCCTTCCTGCTCGGCCAGTTCGCCGACCCGGTTACTGAAGGCTAGTGCCTGTACGAAATTCCTGAACGGAAAATGCCGCTGCAGTTTCTCGATGCCGTCTTCTTCTACCTGAATCCACTCCGGGATCTGCGGGAACAGCGTTTCCCGTTCCTGCTCGGTCACTTGGGGAGCGTCAGCGCGGCAGGCGTCACATTGCTGGCTGTTGAGTGAGGTTGTGCTCATGGGAATGTCATTACCTTGCGTGGATGCATGCACGTTTCATTGTGCATGCATCCACAGCGGGTAATCAATCAGGCAGGGTTCGCCGGCTCACACAGGCGAACCGGGTCGCCATCGGTGCCGCCTGGGGCCATTTTCTTGAGGACGCGGCGCAGTTTTTCCAGGTCGGTGTCATCGCGAACCCGGCCTGGGATCTCCATTCCTGCGGCCAGATTCAGCAGTACCGCCTTCATTTTCTCGGGCATCAGTACCGGTTGACGGTGCTGCAGGACATAAATCAGGTCACCGCGTTTGAACAGCAGGAAACCGTAGTAGTAGGTGCCGCTTTCCACGTCGCTGTCCTTGACCTGGGCGGCGTCCACGTTTATCCCGATGATGGCGAACAGCGCTTTGGGATCGGCATCTTCGATGAATTCCCGGTAGGACGCTTCGGCGCTGGTGATCATCGGTGCCTTGGCCACCACATCACGCAGGTAACTGTTCAGTGTCAGGTTGAGCAGGGTGAGATCCGAGGCGAAGCGCGGAGCCTGGATCATGGGGTGGTTCTGCACGTTCAGGTAGTCCACCCGGAACAGTCGCCCGCTGCCATCCCAGAAGGTGGCGGAGCCGCCGTTACGGTCACAGCGTTCATCCAGCACCACTTCACCCCGAAAGGTATTGATGCTCAGGTCAAGAATGTAGGCGCCGGCCGGTGAGAAGTAGTAATCCCCTTCACGGTCACCCTGCATGCCCTGGCAGCCAGCCAGCAGCGTTACGGTCAGGGTAGACAGCAGGAACGCGGCAGTTTTGATTATTTTCATTATTCGCCCCGAAGATAAAAAGCCTGAAGATCATAGCATAACAGGGGCGGCATGCCGCCAGTGGCAGTGTGGCGCCTTACAGTGCGGGCAGATCGGCCAATGGGACAATGGTCTTGCCCGGTGATTCCCGGCGGCTACGGCTGTAATGCCAGGTCGCTTTTTGGGGGTTGTCGTACACCCTCGCAGGGATGTCGGTCAGTGGTGTGTCACAGGCCTCTATCTTGCTGGCGGCCTTGTTAAAGGGGGCAAGCAAGGCTTCCTGCAGTTGTTGTTGGCGCTCGCTCACGGCGTCGGTGCACTGTTTGTCGCCACTGTTCAGATAGTTAACCGCGGGTGAAATCAGCACAAACTGCTCGATCTTGCGCTGGCTGGCATCGATCACGTTGAGGCACTGATGAACCCAGTAATAGTAGCAGTCTGCGGCCTGTGCGAGAGGCGCGAAGCCCAGCAGCAGAGTGGTGAGTAGCAGCCGCAGGTGGCGACGATTCATGAGGATAGTCCTCCGCGCTGTTGTCGCCCCGGCTCCCACTGTAGCAGTACGTTCTCGGTAATCAGGTGCTCGGGAATCCGGTGGCGAATCTGCTCATGCAGCTCGGGCAGCTGGCTCCAGTGCAGCCCGGGCAGCATGTGATGGGCGGTGTGATAGCCCAGATTCCAGGAGGGCAGGTTGTAGCGTTTGAGTTCCACATTGCGTGAGGCATGGAAATGGTCTTCAAAACCGGTGCCTGCGTGTTGGCCGTAGGTATTGTCCAGCAGCATGAAGAGCATGAAAACCATGGGGGCCACAAAGACCAGTAAGGCGTTGCGCGGGTCATACAGCAACGCGGCGATCAGTGGGATGTTGGCAAGCACTAACAATCGCAGAAAGCGTTGATATAGCTGAGGGTGCTGCTGCCCGATCTGATGGATTTCGGGGTAGATGCGTAGTGTGTTGACCAGCACATAACGCCAGCGTGGCATCAGGCTGCCGTCTGCCATTTGCCATGGAGAGGGATCATTCTCCGGGTCCAGATACAGTTTGTGGTGCCCGATGTTGTGGTGCAGGGTCCAGCTCAGGGGGCTGGTGCCCGTTTGCAGGTAGAGAATGCATTCAAACAGGCGGTTGAGGGGCTTCTTCACGAAGGTATTCACGTGATGATGGTTGTGGCAGATGGCGCCACAAGAGACTTGCACCGGCATCAATGCGAGCACCGCCAGCCAGGTAGTCAGGCCCGAGCTGAAGAAAAACAGCATGCATTGAATGAAAAAGACCGCCAACACCAGGGCAACAGCGGCACGATCAGCCCTATAGCGTACTAACATCTCACTCACCTGGGCCAGAAGTCTGGCGCCCACTACGAAGAAGGCGTGAGTTTAGAGGCATCACAAAGTGTGATGAAGACCACATTAACCAGAGGGTTGGGCGCCTTGGTCAATATGGGTACGCTTGTACCTGCAGGGATATGCGCGATTCTGCATTTTGGAAGGCGCCCCAGCCACCACAGGTGGGGCGCCAGCAGGTCAGGCTCGGCTTAACAGGTCCCGGGCGATAGCGATCACCTGCATTTCGTCGGTCCCGGCATAAATCTGCAGGATCTTGGCGTCGCGCATCAGTTGCTCGACACGGGATTCTCGCATGTAGCCGTAGCCACCATGAATCTGTACCGCCTCGGTGGCGACCTCCATGGCGGTCTGGGCGGCATAGAGTTTCATGGCAGAGGCTTCGGCCAGGGTCATCTGCTTGCCTTCGGCGGTCATCTCGATATAGCGGAATACCATGTTCTGCAGGTTGGTACGGGCGACTTCCATCTTGGCCAGCTTGAGCTGGATCAGCTGGTTCTGGCCAATCGGACGGCCGAACTGGCTGCGGTCGTTGGCGTACTGGACGGACAGCTCCATGGCGCGCTCCACCATGCCCAGTGCCATGGCAGCAACGCCGGCGCGTTCCTGCATGAACGTGCCCTTGGCGCCGCTGCGGCCGTAGCTGTCTTCGCTGCCGCCAAGCAGACGATCTGCTCCGACTTTCACGTCGGACAGGAACAGCTCGCCGGTGGGGGAGGAGCCAATGCCCATCTTCTTGAATGGCTTGGACTGTTCCAGACCCTCCATACCGCTGTCGAGGATGAATGAAACGATTTTGCGTTGCTCGGCCGGCACGCCTTCCTCGTCGAGCTTGCAGATCAGGATGATGGTGTCGGCAAAGGGACCGTTGGTGATCCAGGTCTTGCTGCCATTGATGATGTAACCGCCATTGCCGTCGCGGCGGGCCACGGTTTTCATCTGGCCGAAGGCGTCGGAGCCGGCATTGGGTTCAGAGATCGCCCACGCACCCACTTTTTCCAGTGTCAGCAGCGGTAGCGCCCAGCGTTCTTTCTGTTCAATGGTGCCCTTGCTCATGATGGCGCCACCGGCGAGGCCCATGGAAACACCCATGGCGGTCACCAGCCCCTGGGCATGGCGACAGATTTCGATGATGGGGATCATGCGCATGGCCGCTTCTTCCCCGGCCATGGCGGAAGGGCCCTCTTTCTTTTTCTTGTCGTCTACGGCGTCGCCGGCGGCGATGGCTTTTTCCCGGGCCAGTTGCTTGTCAAAACTCTGCTTGGCCATCACATCCATGCCAAACGTCTTGATCAGTTTGCGAAGGATGTCGTAGGGCGGTACGCCGTTGTACTCGATGTCATCCAGCTGCGGCACCACTTCCTTTTCCACGAAGTCGCGCACCATTTTCTGGATCATCTGTTGTTGTTCTGACCACTGAATCATGGGGATGTCCTGTCCGTTTTAGGTTGCCCCAACAGTAACAAGATCTTTCCCGGCGCCGCATTGATCATAACGGACGGAAATCTTGACGTTCGGGATCAATGGGCGGGCAGTCGGACGTCAGACGTTGGTGGTCTGACGCCCCGGGGCAGGCTCCTTAATGAGCGGTGATGCAGGGGAAGGGGTCGAAGCGGACGCGCATGACCAAGGCGTCAGGGCCCTCGGTGCTGGCGGCGGCTTCAATGTCGGCAGCCCGCAAGCGAGGGTGGGTGCCGTTGAAAAACTTCTGGGCGGCGTGGGCGTTCAGGGTGCGATCCCGTGCCTGTTCGTAGGTGATGCCCTCTCCGCCCAGCAGATGGCGAATGTACTCGGCGCAGGCCACGTCTTCATCGCCGGTGGGGTGGGAGGCCACCAGCACCACCGTGGGCGGGTTCTGTTGGCGCAGGTAGTTGGCGGTAGCTTCCGCATTGACCAGGCTGGCCACCAGCACTTCCCGGCTGTCGCGGGCACGTAATGTGGCGGCGACCCCGTTGGTGGTACGCATGATCATCTCCCGACCGGCCAGCTCTGCCTGATCAATCTCCCAGGGGGAATTGCCGAAGTCAAAGCCCTTGATGGGCAGGGCATCCACTTCGCCGGCCAGCAGGGCATCCGGAAGATGCTCATCGCGCAGGGCAAAAGCCTGTTCCGCACTGGCCACCGGCCAGATGCAACGCAGCCCCTTGCGGAAAGCATGGTGGCTGGTGGTGAACGCACGGATCACATCAATCACAACCGTGATGCCGTGGATGTTGTGGGGCGGGTTGTGCCCCTGGGCAATGTGTATTTCCATCTCGGCTCGCAGGGGGGGCTAGAACAGCAGGCCAATGCCCCAGGTGGCGTTGTCGAAAATTTCTTCTTCGTCTTCCAGGTACTGCTCAATGGCAATGGTAAAGGTCAGCCGGTCACCCAGTGTGAAGCGGTCCTTGGGAGTGCGTCTGCCGCTGAAGAAATCCACCACATCGCGATAGTTGAAATCGGAACGGTAGCGGATCAGACCATCGTGGTTACCATGGCCATACTGGATCTGGATAAAGCGGCCGAAGCCTGTGCCCAGATAGGCGTTGTTGACCCGTTCACCGTCTGCGGCAGAGGTACCGTCAATGGTCGCGGAGCGAATTGGCGAATCGCCGAATTTTTTGGTGGCGATACCGCCGTTGATGGCCACACTGCTGTAGTTGGCATCGACGAAGAAGCCGGTATCGATGTTTTCCGTGGGGTCGACCCGGCCGACCGAAATGACGGTGCCACGAATCATGGTGACGCCGCTGTAGCGGTCTTCGGCAAGGGCTGTCAGGGGTAATACCAGCAAGGCGGCAAGCAAGATTGTTATTGTTTTCATTCCATTCCCTCCATGAATAAGCCGACATTATGCCTAGGCTGGGGGCGGGTTTCACCCATTGTGAGCGTCCAGGGTGTGCTTGTGGGGGAGGGTGCGTGCCAGCGTCCAGACATGGACCTGATGGGCGCCTGCGTCAATCAGGGTGCGGCTTGCGGCTCTGGCGCTACTGCCGGTGGTCATGACATCGTCTATGAGCGTGATGGTGAGTCCTGTCACGGGCGTGACGCATTGAAAGGCGCGGCGCAGGTTGCGTTCCCGCTGTGTGCGTTTCAGCCCCTGCTGGCTTGCCGTGGCATGTTGGCGTAACAGCGCAGGCAGCAGGGGGCGTTGCCAGAGGAGGGAGAGCCGGGTGGCAAGTCGTTGGCTTTGGTCAAAGCCGCGCCACCAGCGGCGCCGCCAGTGAGCGGGGACGGCACAGAGGACGTCGGTGTCCGGCCAGGGTAAGGGCATGCCTGCCAACAATTGTTCCAGGGCGTTTTCGCAAACCAGGTCTCCGTGGTGCTTGTAGCGTTGAATCAGGCGATCCAGGGGATGGCTGTAGATCAGCGGGGAATGACTGGCAGCAAAAGGGGGTGGCCGGCGAACACAGCGACCGCACAGCGGCGGGGGCTGGCTGTTGTCCGCGCCAGGCATGGGCAGGCTGCACCGGCAGAGCGGGCCCTGTAAGGGCGTCAGCAGTACCATGCAGTGAGGGCAAAGCAGGGTGCGGCTCTTCTTCCCGCATAGCAGGCAAGGATAGAATTGATTAAAAAATGACCCGCAGTAAACTTTTGTTGCGGCTTTCCAGTTGACAGCTGGCATGTCGCTCCCTAGCCTGTTGATTCCCGTTCAGGAGAGACACCATGCCCGCCACCGCCAGCATTACCCAGACGCCAGAGTCGCAAACGGCTGTACGCCATGACTGGAAGCGTAGTGAGATCGAAGCCCTGTTTGCTCTGCCGTTCAATGACTTGTTGTTCCAGGCAGCGGCTATCCATCGGGCCAATTTCGATCCGAATGCGGTGCAGGTCAGCACCTTGCTGTCGATCAAGACCGGGGCTTGCCCGGAAGACTGCAAGTATTGCTCCCAGTCCGGCCACTACAACACCGAGCTGGAAAAGGAAAAGCTGCTGGAAGTCGCCCGCGTGGTGGAAGAAGCCAAAGCTGCCCGCGACAAAGGGGCGTCCCGTTTCTGCATGGGGGCGGCCTGGCGCAGCCCCCGCGACCGTGACATGCCGTTTGTGCTCGACATGATCCGCCAGGTGAAAGGGCTGGGCATGGAAACCTGCATGACCCTGGGTATGCTGGATCAGGGCCAGGCCGAGGCGCTGGCGGACGCCGGACTGGACTACTACAACCACAACCTGGACACCTCGCCGGAGTATTACGGCAAGGTGATTACCACGCGGACCTACAATGATCGTCTGAGCACCCTGGCCAATGTCCGTGATGCCGGCATGAAGGTGTGTTGTGGGGGCATTGTTGGCATGGGCGAGCAGCGTGATGACCGTGTCGGCCTGCTGCAGCAACTGGCCAATCTGCCACACCACCCAGAGTCTGTGCCGATCAATATGCTGGTGAAGATTGAAGGTACCCCGCTGGCGGATGTGGATGATCTGGATCCGTTCGAGTTCGTTCGCACTGTGGCGGTGGCGCGTATCCTGATGCCCGAATCCTATGTACGCCTGTCTGCCGGTCGTCAGGAGATGAATGATGAAGCGCAGGCGCTGTGTTTCATGGCGGGCGCCAACTCCATCTTCTACGGCGAGCGTTTGCTGACCACCGATAACCCGGAAGCGAACCACGACCAGCAGTTGTTCAAGCGCCTGGGCATCCATCCGTTGGATCCCCGTCATGAGGCTTCCGATGAAGCTCATGAAGAAGCCATCAAGGCGCAGGTTGCCGAGCAGGAAGCGGAAGAAGCGGGCCTTTTTTATAACGCCATGGACAAACGTTCCGCGAAGCACGTGCTCGACAAGGACACAGGCCGCCCTGCTGCTACCGAGCATTGATTCTCCGCAGGGTGGAAATCGGCGTGAGCCGATCTCCACCGGTGGCTGATTACCATGCCAGGTATCCATTTTCTCCAGCCATTGATTGGCGCTTACGTCGCGGCGGAGATTGGCTGACGCCAATTTCCGCCCTACGGGTTTCGCAATGACCTTTGATCTCGCCGCCGATCTTGAAAAGCGCCGCCAGCAACATCGCTTTCGCGAGCCGCTGGTTATGGACGGCCCCTGTGGTCGCTTTGCGCGCTTGGCAGGGCGTGATTACCTGAATTTCTGCAGTAACGACTATCTGGGGCTGGCCAATGACCCGGAGGTGATTGCTGCCTTTCAGCAGGCCGCCAGTGACTGGGGGGTGGGCAGCGGTGCTTCTCATCTGGTGTGTGGTCATCAGCGTCCCCATCAGGATCTGGAGGAGGCGCTGGCAGCGCACACCGGCCGTGAACGCGCTTTGCTTTTTTCCACGGGCTATATGGCCAATCTGGGTGTGATGTCTGCGCTGCTGGGCAAGTCTGATGCCGTCTTCGAAGACCGGCTTAATCATGCGTCCCTGCTCGACGGTGGCTTGCTCAGCGGCGCCCGTTTTCGTCGCTTCGCCCACAACGATCCCGCTGCACTGTCGCGCCTGTTGCAGCGCAGCGACGCGCGCCGCAAATTGGCAGTGGTCGATGGCGTGTTCAGCATGGATGGCGACGAAGCACCGCTGACGGCGCTGGCGAATGTGTGCGAGACCAATGATGCCTGGCTGATGGTGGATGATGCCCATGGCATTGGCGTACTGGATGAGCGAGGGCGAGGGTCACTGTTTTCCCAGGGCGTGAATGATCGCGTGCAGGTTCTGATGGGCACCCTGGGCAAGGGGCTGGGTACCGGCGGTGCTTTTGTCGCCGGAAGCCAGCAACTGATCGAGACCCTGATACAATTCGCCCGCACTTTTATTTATACCACCGCCATGCCGGCGGCAGTGGCGGCGGCAACGCTCACCAGCCTGAAGAAATCACAGCAGGAACACTGGCGCCGGGAAAAACTGGCGGAGCTGGTAACGCGTTTTCGTGCCGGCGCCTGTGAGCTGGGCTATACGCTGATGGACTCGCAGACGCCGATCCAGCCGATCCTGATCGGCAGCGATGCCGATGCCATGGCGCTGAGTGCTGCGCTCAGGGATAAAGGCTTTCTGATCAGCGCGATCCGCCCGCCCACCGTGCCGGAAGGCGAGGCGCGTTTGCGCGTGACCCTGTCTGCGGCCCATGAACTGGCGGATGTGGATGCGTTGCTGGCAGCGCTTGATGAAGTCGGACGTCGGAAGTCGGACGCCTGACGCCCAAAAAGGCGAGCCTGTTTTACTTCTGCCGTCAGACTTCCGACGTCAGCCCCGTGACTAAAGGATCTTTAATGCCCAAGCTGATTCCCTACCACAACACCTACAAGGCCACTGGCGTAGAGGATGCCGAGGCGCAGGATGTCGTCCTGATTCATGGCTGGGGGCTGCACGCCATTGTCTTTGATGACATCGTGCCGGCGTTGCTGGAACGGTTCAGGGTGACGGTAGTGGATCTGCCCGGCATGGGCCAGAGCCCGCTGCCGGCGGCCGATTACACCCTCGATTTTCTGGCGGATCAGATGCTGGAGATTATGCCGGAGAAAGCCCACGTGCTGGGCTGGTCGCTGGGTGGGCTGGTGGCGCTGGCCATGGCGGACAAGGCGCCGCAGCGGGTGCAGTCGGTGGTTACGGTAGCGGCGTCTCCTCGTTTTACCTCGACAGAGGGTTGGGACACCGCCATGAAGCCGGAAATTCTCGGCAAGTTTGCGGAAATGTTTGCTGAGGATCAGGAGGGCACCCTGGTGCGTTTTCTGGCCCTCAACTGCAAGGGCAGTGCCGCCATGCGCGCCGATACGGCGCGGCTCAAGGAGATTCTTTATTTCTGCGGATTGCCTGCGCCCAAAGCCTTGCGGGGCGGGCTGGATATTCTTCGTGATGCGGATATGCGCGCGGTGTTGCCGACGCTGCCAATGCCGGTGCTGATGGTGTTTGGCGAAAACGATCATATTGTTCCTGCGGCCGCCATGGCGGCCTGTGAGGCCTTGATCAATACCGGTCGCACGGCGTTGATCGAGCAGGTGGCCCATGTGCCGTTCCTGTCAGCACCGGACACCTTTACCCAGGCCATCTATGACTTCTGGCGGGAATATGCTCTGACGTCGGATGTCTGACGCCGGACACAAAACTATTCTGATTTGACGGTTTGATTATTGTCGTCAGACGTCCGACCTCAGACGTCTGACTTGTTTCAAGGAGCGCGAGCATTCAAGCGACAGCAGACAAGCAGCTGGTCGGCCAGCACTTCAGCCGCGCCGCGCGCAGCTACGATGAGCATGCGATCCTGCAGCTGGCCGTGGGGCGCTCGCTGGTGCAGCGCTTACCGGCGCAGTTGCCGGTGAATCATGCGCTGGACCTGGGCTGCGCCACCGCGCCCTTTGCCCGGGCCCAGCAGCAGGCACTGCCGGATGTGCACTGGCAGGCGGTGGATCTGTCTCCAGCCATGCTGGCAGAAGCGGCCGTGCGTGGCCGCCTGAATGAACGCTATCAGCCTCTGTGTGCCGATGCGGAACAGCTGCCGCTGGCGCAGGCCAGTCAGGGGCTGGTGTTCAGTTGCTTCGCCCTGCAGTGGTGTGATCCGCAGGCCGTGTTGCAAGAAATTTCCCGGGTGCTGGCGCCAGCTGGGCGTGTGCTGCTGGCGGTGCCGTTGGGTGGTTCGTTGCAGGAACTGCAGCAAAGCTGGCAGGCGGTGAACCAACGCCCCCATGTGAATGCATTGCCGACATTCAACGACTGGCAAAACGCGGCGTTCAAGGCAGGTTTTGCCGATGCGAATTTGCAGCAGCAGGTGATGGTGGAATACTACGACTCCGTCAAATCCATCGCCCGCCGCCTGAAGGCAACCGGTGCCGACCATGTCAGTGGCGCCACCGGCCTGACGGGAAAGAATGCCTGGCAGGCAATGGTGGCCGAATACGAAACGAAAAGAACCGCGCAAGGCTTGCCGCTCACCTGGAATGTGCTGTTTCTGGAAGCGGAAAAAATCTGAGCTACAAGCTACAAGCTACAAGCTACAAGCTACAAGCTACAAGCTACAAGCTACGCTTGTGGGATAGGAAAACCTCACATGGTTCCCGGGTTTTTGGTTAATGGAAATGCCTTGCCAATCGTCGAGTTCGGCGACATGCAGGATCTGATGCCCCTGTGGGAGCTATGCTTGCATGGCGATCCTCGTCTCAGCGAGGTAGAGATTTCAGAGCGCATGTAAACCGCTCTGTTTCTACAAAACAACGACAACGAAGCTGCTGATTTAAAGGTGCCCCATGGAAAACCAGAAACCACCCCTTCCCGCTCTGAAAGGCATCTTCTTCGTCACTGGCACCGATACTGAAGTCGGCAAGACCTGGGTCAGTTGTCGCCTGCTGGAGCGTGCCCGTGAAGCGGGGCTGAGTTGCTACGGTCTCAAGCCGATTGCGGCTGGCTGCGAAGCGACTGCTGATGGCTGGCAGAACGAAGACGCGCTGCAGTTAATGGCGGCCAGCTCGGTGAAGCTTCCCTATGAGACAGTGAATCCCGTCGCCCTCAAAGCAGCCATCGCGCCGCATATTGCCGCGCAGCAGGAAGGCAAGGTGGTGACGCTGGCCAGACTGGCAGGTTATGTGCGCGGGGCCCTGAATGCGCACAAAGCCGATCTGATTCTCATCGAGGGTGCCGGGGGCTGGCGGGTCCCACTGAATGATCGGGAAATGTTGTCAGGGTTGGCCAAGGAGTTGGCGTTGCCGGTGATTCAGGTGGTGGGCATGAAGCTGGGTTGCATCAGTCATGCGTTGCTGACGGCTGAAGCGATTGAAAAGGACGGCTTGCAGTACGCCGGCACCATGGCCAATTGTTTTGGGGATATGGACGTGCGCGAAGAAAATCTGTTGACCCTTCGCCAGCATTTGCCGGGCGCGTTTGCCATCGTTTAAACATGCGTATGTCACGCCCTCGTCACGTTTAACTGGGCGGTTACAGGTCGCTACATAGCACTACAGTGCTACTACCCAAGGCTCACTGTTGCCGTGCAATTTCCTGCCTACTCTTGGAAAGCTGTTGTTGATGACAGCTTTTCAGGGGGTAAGGCATGGATCGAATCCGTCGTAATCTTGTGCAGGCTATCGGGGCTGGCACCACACTGGCATTGGCAGGCTGTGGCGGGGGAAGCAGCTCCTCCACCCCGGTGGTCAATAATCCCGCGCCAAATGTTCCTGCTGATCCTGAGCCGCCCGGCGGTCCGGATGCGTTGCCATCTGTGACGTTTCTGCATGGCGTGGCCTCTGGAGACCCGCTGGCGGACAGAGTGATCCTGTGGACTCGTGTGACCCCGGACCAGTCCGGCGTGGTGGTGCCGGTGGAGGTGAAGGTCGCCAGTGATCCGGCCATGCAGCAGATTGTCACCTCGTATACGACTACTACCAATGCGGATGCGGATTACTGCGTCAAAATTGATGCCGACGGGCTGGCTGCCGGGCGTTGGTATTACTACCAGTTTCAGGTGGGGGAGACGCAGTCAGCGGTGGGCCGGACACGCACCTTTCCCGCCGCCGCAGATTTCATCGATCGCGCCCGTTTTGCCGTCGTTTCCTGTTCGAATTTTCCCTATGGCTTTTTCTCGGTGTACCGGGCCGTGGCCAACCAGGGTGACCTGGATTTTGTGCTGCACCTGGGTGATTACGTGTATGAGTATGGGGCCGGCGAATACGGCGACTTCCCCGAGCGTGATCCGCAGCCTTCTCATGAGATGGTCAGCCTGTCGGATTACCGCTTGCGTCATGCCCAGTACAAAACCGATGAAGATCTGCAGGCGGTACATCAGCAGTTCCCGATGATTGCGGTCTGGGATGATCACGAGTCCACGGATAACAGTTACCGCGATGGTGCCAGTAACCACCAGCCGCTGACGGAAGGCGACTGGGAAACCCGAAAGGGGGTTGCCCGTCAGGCGTATTTCGAATGGCTGCCGATTCGTCCCCGCGAGCCGGGTAATCACAATGTGATCTACCGGCAGTTCCGTTTTGGTGATCTGATTGATCTGACCATGCTTGATACCCGTCTTGAGGGGCGTGATGCCCAGTTGACGGTGCCGTTGGATCCCGCCCGCAATGATGAAGACCGTCACCTGATCAGCAGCGAGCAAATGGACTTTCTGCTGGAGGCGCTCAGCCAGTCTGATGCCCACTGGCGCTTTATCGGTCAGCAGGTAATGTTCGCCCAGCTCAATATTTTGGAAATTCCCAGTCTGGATGAGCGGAGTGCGCAGCTTCGCGGCAATCTGTCCGCCATCAACATGGATCAGTGGGACGGGTATGCAGCCGATCGGTTGACCATTCTCAATCACATCGACGATAACGCTATCGACAACGTGGTGATCCTTACCGGTGATATCCATACCTCCTGGGCCAATGAAATTTACCGTAATCCGGGCTCCCTTCTTGGCGACCTTTTCGACAAGCCCTTGGCGGCAGAGTTTGTGACGCCGGCCGTGACCAGTCCGGGCTTCCCGGAGGGGGCCGCCGAGGTGGCTGGCGTGCTGATTCCGGTAGTTAATCCGCATATCCGTTACGTGGAAGCGAAATCCCGCGGATTCATTCTGGTGGACGTGACGCGCGACCGGGCTCAAGGGGAGTTCTATTACGCCCAAAGCATCGAGTCGTATGATCTGCGTGGCCAGATTGATACCAGTAAAACCAAGGTTGTTGCGGTGAAAAGTGGCGACAGCCGTATCGTGGAAGATGGCCCTGTGTCACGCCCGCGCACCCTGCGTACCGCCCTGTTCCACCCTCCTGTTTCTTCCCCCGTTAGTGGGCTCAATTCAAGTAAAGAGGTGTTGTCATGATATCCCCGTGGAAAGTGTTGCCGCTGGTCGCGGCCATTGCATTGGTCGCCTGTGGCGGCGGTAGCGGGGGCTCTTCCGGGGGCGGGGGTAGCAACACCCCAACGCCTAATCTTCCCTCTGGCCCTGGCGGCGAGGATGACGGCAATGGGGATGGCACAGAGGTATCCGGGAATCCCCCGGCCGCCCTGCGGTTTATTGTCATTGGCGATTCCGGCAGCGGCTCGGAAGGTCAGTATGCGGTCGGTGAAGCCATTGCCGAGGTGTGTGACCGCAAGGATGAATTCGTTGACGATATGGCCTTTCCTGGCTGCGACCTGGTGGTAGGGCTGGGCGACAATATCTATGAATCCGGGGTGACCAGTGTGGATGATCCCCAGTTTGAAGATAAATTTGAAAAGCCTTTTGAGCCTGTACAGCTGCCTTTCTACATGGTGCTGGGAAATCATGACAACACCGGCTATGTGGGCGGTGATGGCGCGGGGAACGCCCGTGGCATGTTCCAGGTGGACTACACCTATTTTGACGGCAAATTGTCTAACCGTTGGAACATGCCGGATCGTTACTACCAACACAGTGCCGGGACGACGACCCTCGGGGGGCGCCCGCTGGTGGATTTCTTCGCGCTGGATTCCAACCCCATTGCAGGAGGGTTTGCCGACCCGGATATTGCTTACGCGTATCACACCTATGGTATTGATCAACGCAACTGGGCGGTGAATGCAATCGGCAGCTCTAATGCGGTGTTCAAGATTGCCATGGCACACCACCCCTATCTTTCCAACGGAACGCATGGCAACGCCGGTAACTATGATGGTGTGCCCAGTGAAATTCTTCCGGTGTTGGCTGGTGAGCGCTGGAAAGCCTTTATGGAAGAAGCGGTGTGTGATCAAACCGATTTCTTCCTGGCCGGGCATGACCATGATCTTCAGGTGCTTGAAGCCGTTCCGGCCTGTGGGCGCACAGAGTTTGTGGTGAGTGGTGCAGCCGGGAAGACCCGTTCCATTGATGACCCGGAACGCAATGCGGCCCGCTTTCAGCAGGGCGATGAATATGGCTTCTTCTGGGTCAAAGCAACCGAAGCCGACCCGGACACCATGACGCCGGCCACTCTGTGCCTTGAGGCCTACACGGTGAAGCCCGGAACAGAAGGGCTCGGTGTGGTTGCGGGCGGTAGTGATACGCTCACCCCCAGTTATACCCATTGCTTCGAAAAACAGCCCATGGCAATGATCGCCCCAAGCAATGATTTTTCGGGGCAGGCACTGGGGGGCTATGCCTTGCCGTTGCCGCTGCCGGAGGGCTTCGATGCAGATTTTACCGGCCCGCTCAAGGAACTGCGTGAAACCCTGCTTGCCGGATTTACACAGGCAGGGAGCCATTTGCCTGAAGAGCAACGACAGGTGTTTGACCAGATGCTGGCCGGCACCGACATTCTTTTCAACGCACTGGATGCGGCTACCGCGGCTATTTTGAGTGGTGACAGTGGCGAGATTGAGCAAGCCCTGCAGGCGGTGCTGGCGGCTTCGGAGCAGCTTGAAGCCATTGATACTGGTGCACTGCCCGCTCCCTTCGACCAGCTGGGCGGAGCCTTTGCGTCTTTGGCTGACGGTTTTGGTAATGCGGGTGTCGCGCCGGGCGAAGGTGGTACGGTCGATGATATTGCGTTTATTGCAGGCCCGCTTGTGGCGCTGGCGCGTAACCTGAATAACATCCTCGATGGTATTGAAGAACAGGTGCCTGGCGAGGTGCCGGTGCTGGCGGGGCTGACGTCCGTGTTGTCCACAGTGTCGTTTGGTTTGGCCAATACCCTTGAGCAGCTGGTAATGCTGGATACCTCGGCCACCGGGGAGCAGCTGGTTGGCACGGTTCATGCGACTTTGGAGTCGCTGGTGACCGATGTGCTTTGGCTCAACCAGATTCCAGAAGCGGGGGATTATGCGACCTTGCCAGGGGATGCGCTGTCCTCCACGTTGCTGACGGTAGTACGTGAAGTGACGGAGCAACTGGATGAACGTGTGCTTGGCCCATTGGGGCCGCTGCTGGATCTGTTGTCGCCGATCACCAATTTGCTGGCAGGACTGTTTGACGGGTTATAAGGCCGTCGTCATTTGTCTTGCTTGTACGAAACCGCGGAGCTTGCTCCGCGGTTTTTTTTTGCGAAAGAAAAGCGTGCGAGGCGCAGGAAGTAGTGTGGGAGAGTTCTCGAAAGAACGTTGTAATGAGGCTAACGCATAACCGTCGGGCGGTGGTGTCCACAGGCAGCTTGGTTGCCATCCAGTGCTCCCAGGCTTTCCAGGGTAGCAATGACTCTGTCTACGGTGATGCCTTGCAGACAGGGGTAGCTGTCCATGACGCAGCTGTTGCGCTGGCATTGCGAATGGCACTGGCGTTGGCGTAGCACCGTTGCCCGACGGGATAGTGGCGACCAGAGTGTGTCGCTGGTGGGGCCAAACAAACCAACCGTGGCAAGCCCGCAAGCCGCAGCCAGATGCATCGGGCCGCTGTCGTTACCCACATACCCCTGGCTCTGCTGCATCAGGGCCACCAGTGCCTCGAGACTGAGCTGGTCGCACAGGTTCATGGCGGGTTCGCAAAGGAATGTTTGAATACGCTCAATCTGCGCGCGATCCTTCGCGCCGGCACCGATCAGAATCGGGGTCGCGCCCAGCCGGCGCAGTCGTTGGCAGAGGCTGGCAAATTGTTCCGGGTGCCACATCTTGTAGGTCTTGGTGGCACCGGGGTGAATCAGTATCGGCCTCGGTTGTTGGGTGGGCTGTAACGGATGTTGGGCAATGTCCTGCTGGCCTGCCCTTGTGGCGTTGAGGGGCAGGTAGTTTGCAGGTGTGTCTGCAGCGGGCAGGCTGAGGCTCGCATACCCCAACCAACGATGGCCGGAAAAGTCGGCACCATGGCTATGGCTGTAAAACCAGCGGCTGTGCCGGCGGGTAGGGCCATGGCGCGTGGCTGCGCCGCTGAGCAAACTGAGTGTCGCTGATTTTTGCTCACCCTCGATATCCACGCTGTGTTCAGCGCCAAAGCGACGCAGGGCACGCAGAAAACGCAGGTAATGGCGGGCGCGATGCAGAAGGGGTTTGTGAGAGGCCAGTTCAGCATCCGGGTACCACAGCACCCTGGTCTCACCGGGCAGCGCCATGGCAATAATGGATTGATAACGCTGATCAATGACCAACAAACACTCTTCCTGATCATCCAGCATGGCTTTCAGATGAGGCAGGGCAATCAGCAGATTGCCCATATGGCTACAGGGAAAAAGAATCAGCTGGCGAGGCATGGCAGCAGCGGGAGTGTCATCCTTAACATGGAGAACCAGCCTAGCCACAGCCTATGACGAGCAGATGACAACAGGAAAGGCGATATCAGCTATCAGCTATCAGCTATCAGCTATCAGCTATCAGCTATCAGCTATCAGCTATCAGCTATCAGCTATCAGCTATCAGCTACGCTGGGTTTGGAATGGAAAACAAAAAATAGTTCCCGGTTTTTTTAGAAGAACGGAAACGCTTTCCCGATCGTTGAGTTCGGCGCCAATAAATAACCCGAGCACCAGGTAGGAGCCATGCTCGCATGGCGAACCGAGCCCAAGCGAGGTAGGGATCCCAGAGCCCCATCCAAACCCAAACCCAAACCCAAACCCAAACCCAAACCCAAACCCAAACCCTAAAATCACATCCCGCTAGATGCCCCCGTGAATCACAGGTTCATGACATCAATAAAAACACTTACAACGAACAAAACGAGGGCTGCCGATACCCGCTTTCCTTCCCCGCATGCCAAAAAAACCGCACTCATGCTTGAGCGCGGTTTCTGTTTTTCGGGCTGCTCCAGGCGGAAATTCGCGTTGCAGCGTGAGACTTGCCGCTTGCAGCTAGTCCCTCTCTATCAGCCACTCCGCAATCCTGCCCCAGCTTTGCGTCTGCGCTGCGCTGCTGCCCAGAATGCCCATGTGGCCGCCATCGATGGTCAGGTAGGTCTTGTCCTTGCTGCGCACCAGTGTATCCATGGCCAGACTGCAGTCACGGGTCACAATGGGGTCGGCACCGCCAGTAATGTTGAGAATATTGGCGGTGACGCGGCTCAGGTTGCCTTCGCTGCTGGCCATGGGCAGTTGCCCGTGGGCGACCACGTTGTCGGTCCACAGATAGCGAACGATGTCCTGAATGACGCCGCCGGGGTAGGCCACCATGTCATCGAGAAAGGCGCCATTGGTGGCATGGGCCGCCACGAATTCGCGGTCGTGGAGGTTCCTCACCAGATTCATGTAACCCTGCAGGCTACCCACCGGGTTGGTGAGTTTAAAGGCCAGACTGTTCATCCAGCCAGGGGAGCGTAGCAGGCGTGCCGGTACGTCGTGGATGCGCAGGCCGGTGTTGCTGCGAATCCACTTTGCCTGGCGGCTCAGTCGCCGGTACTGGGCGCCCAGTGCACCATTGCGATGGTAGTCGCAGGGGGTGCCGACCAGCACCAGATTACGGATATCCGGATCATTGCCCAGAGCGGTGTAGCAAAGGCTGAACAGCCCGCCGAAACTCCAGCCATGCAGGCTGAGTTGCTGTTGTCCGCTGTGCTGACGTACCTGTACCAACATCTTGGGCAGGTAGTCGGCAAAGTAGCTGCTCAGGCTCAGGTGGTTGTGATATTTACCCGGGCGCCCCCAGTCCACCATGTACAACTCAAAACCGCGGGCGCGCAGGTAGCGCACCAGGCTGCGTTGCGGGAACAGATCATAGATCAGCATGTTCACCGCCAGCGGCGCGACCAACACCAGCGGGGTGCGCTGGGTGTGTTCGCTGACGGGCATCACCGTTCCGTCACTGAGAGGAATGGCTTTTTCCTGCAGTGGCGGGTAGTAGCGCAGCTTGACCAGACCATCGTCGAACAAGGTGTCGTAAGGGGTCTGTTCTGCCTGGCTCAGGCGCTCTGCGTCGAACAGGCGCGCACGGCCATTGTCCAGGCGGTGAAGCCATGGGCGGGCTTTCTGCTGCAGGGTGTCAGTGAGCATGCAATGCACCGGCGTTGTGATTCGGGCCGGCCATTGTAGGGAAGAACGCGGCGGGTGCACTTGCCGTGCGGCCCGCCGCTGACGTCCTTGCGGTTACCCCATTCATCACGGTCATTGACGGGTAACCTGAGGGAATCAGGGGTGGTAGTGGCCCAGCGCGCCTTTCACTCTGACCACGCTGCCGGCTTTTAGCTCGGGTTCAAAACCGGCCTTGCCTTCCGGGAACAGCAGTACCACGGTGGAGCCCAGCAGGAAGCGGCCCAGCTCGTCGCCCTTTTGCAGGGTAACTGGGGCGGTGCGCAGGTAGTCGGTGGTCACCACCTGTTTGGGGAGCGGGGTGACCTGGCCGGAGAACACGGTCTCGATACCTGCGACGATCATGGCGCCCACCAGAATCACCGCCATCGGGCCATTGTCGGTATCGAAGATACACACCAGACGCTCGTTGCGGGCAAACAGGTTAGGCACCCCGTTGGCGGTAGCCTCGTTCACGGAGAACAGGTCGCCGGGCACATAGCGTGTTTCGCGCAGGGTGCCAGTGAAAGGCATGTGTACGCGATGGTAGTCCCGCGGGGACAAGTAAATGGTGGCGAACTGGCCGTTGGTGAATTCGCTGGCCAGGGCGCTGTCGCCACCGACCAGGTCATACAGGGAGTAGTCATGCCCCTTGGCCTGAAACACCTGATTGGCTCGGATGGCGCCCAGCTGGCTGACGGCGCCGTCGGCCGGACAGGCAATGGCGTTGGTAGCGTCCGCTTCCAGGGGCCGGGCGTCCGGTTTCAGGGCGCGGGTGAAGAAGGCATTAAAGCTGGGGAACTGGTCCGCATCCTGAATCTCGGCCTCAGACAGGTCGATGCCGAACTTCTTCATGAAAACGTTGATGAAGGTGGTCTTGATCCACGGCACTTCGCTACGGGCAAGAAAGCCCACCAGCCGGGAGAGGCCGTGTTGGGGCACCAGATACTGCAGAATCACAAAAAGCTTGTCGCGTAGGCTCAAGGGAACATCCTTAGAGTAATCAAACAGGTTAGTCGGGTTTGGCCACCGGGGTGTCCGGGTGGTTGCCCCATTCCGCCCAGGAACCGGCGTAACCCCGCAGGCGCGGGTAACCGAGAATCTTGCCCACCAGCCAGGAGAAACTGGAGCGGTGGTGGGTCTGGCAGTGACAGATCACTTCCTTGTCGGGGGTGATGCCGCGGGCTTCCAGTTCCGCACGGATGTCATCCAGCGGTCGCAGGCGTAGGTTGTTGCTGCGGTCCATGGCGTCGGTCCATTCGTAGTGAATGGCGCCGGGAATGTGGCCGGCTTTCTGGGCAAAGGCGCGTACCCCTGCGTATTCCTCTTCCGAGCGTGAGTCCCACAGGGCTAGTGAGGGCGAGGTGTGATGCTCGAGCAGGTAGTCCAGGTGCACTTCCGTGAGCGGGTCGTGTTCACCCACTTCATAATCGCTGGCCACCGGCTCGGGAGAGTCGCTGCTGGTGGGGTGTCCCTCCGCCAGCCACGCATGGATACCCCCGTTGAGGTAGCTGTAGTGCTTGTGGCCAATGGCGTCCAGCGTCCACAACAGGCGGCCGGCCCAGCCGCCGCCTTCGTCGTCGTAGGCCACCACATGGGTATCCGGTGTCAGCCCCAGGCTGGAAAACAGGTCACTGAGGGTATCGTCATCCGGGATCATTCCCGGCGCCGGCTGCGCGCCGCTCTGCAGGCGTTTGAAATCCAGATGGATTGCCCCCGGCACATGGGCCTGTACATAAATCGCAGGCTTGCTCAGGTCGATGATCAGCAGCTTGTCATCATCAAGATGCTGGGCGAGTTCGGCGGGTTCTAGCAGCAGAGGCAACATGGGATCAGTGAACAGTTAACAGTGAATAGTGAACAGCGAAAACAGGATATCGCTATCGGCGTTGCGGTGCATTGTCCCTTATTCGCTGTTCACTGTTAACTGTTCACTGGTATCGGTCGCGCCCCTCTTCGTCCAGGGTGTCGGCGATCTGGAAGAAGTTGGCCAGTCGTTCCTCGCTGATGGCGCCGCTGTCGGCGGCATCGAGGAAGGCGCAACCGGGTTCGTTGCGGTGTGAGCAGTTGCGGAACTTGCAGTAACCGGCCAGTTCGGACAGTTCGCGGTAACCGTGCAACAGCTCTTCTTCGCTGATGTGCCACAGGCCAAATTCGCGGATGCCGGGGGAATCGATCAGTTCACCGCCGGTGGGCAGGTGAAACAGGCGGGCGGTGACGGTGGTGTGCTGGCCCAACCCGGAGTTGGCTGACAGATCGCCCACATCCAGTTCAGCATCGGGCAGCACGGCATTCACCAGGGATGACTTGCCGACCCCGGATTGGCCCACGAACACACATGTTTTGCCCTTCAGTGCCTCGTGCAGTGGAGTCAGGCCTGCCGGGTCATGGGCGCTCAGTTCCAGCACCGGGTAGCCGAGCCGTTCATACATGGCTTTCATGTCATCGATGAACGGGCGCAGCTCTTCGTCGATCAGGTCGGCCTTGTTGAGCACCAGCGTGGCAGGAATGCCAGACAGTTCCGCGGCGACCAGGTAGCGGTCCAGCAGGGTGCTGGAGGGGGTGGGCAGGGGAGCGAAGACCACCAGCATCTGGTCCACATTGGCGGCAACCGGTTTCAGGTTGCCGTAGGGGTCCGGGCGCTTGAGGACGTTGTCGCGAGGGTCGATCGCCACCACAACGCCAAGCCCTTCGCTCTGGGGGGATTGCCAGATCACCCGGTCACCCACGACCAGCTGTTCCAGCGTGGCGCGAAAATGGCAGCGACGAAGCTGTTTGCCTTTGCCGTTCGGGCCATCAGGGCTTTCAACCAGCACCTGCTGACCAAAATGGGCGGTAATGATGCCGGTCTGCTCATCCCCCAGATCGTCGGCCACCAGGTCTTCCAGCTGCTCACTGCGACGCTGGGCGCGTTCGCGCTTTTCTGCCTGGATCTTTTCGATGCGCCAGCGCTGGCGGCGATTGAGTTTGCGTTTGGCCACGGTGGTGTCGGGTTCTTCCTGCTTTGCGATGGGGGCATGCTACCATGCCCCCTGAATACCGCGTAGCGAGAGATAGCCACCCATGACCGACAAGCGCAATAACCTGATCTGGATTGATCTGGAAATGACCGGACTGAGCCCGGAAAACGACCGCATCATCGAGATCGCCACTATCGTTACCGATGCCCAGCTCAACGTGCTGGCAGAAGGGCCGGTGCTGGCGGTGCACCAGAGCGATGCGTTGCTCGATGGCATGGATGAGTGGAATACCACACACCACAACAACTCCGGGCTGGTGGCCCGGGTGAAGGAAAGTCGCATCAGTGAAATGCAGGCCCAGGCGCAGACGATCGATTTCCTGAAAGAGTACGTGGAAGCGGGCATGTCGCCCATGTGCGGTAACAGCATCTGTCAGGATCGCCGTTTTCTGGCCAACTACATGCCGGAGCTGGAGGCCTTCTTCCATTACCGCAATCTGGACGTGTCCACCCTCAAAGAGCTGGCGCGACGCTGGAAGCCCGAGATCCTGGAAGGGCTGAAGAAAGAAAACAAACATCTGGCGCTGGATGACATCCGCGAATCCATCACCGAGCTGCAGTATTACCGCGAGCATTTTATTGACGCCTGATGGCAACGCATCAGGCAACACGCAAACCCCTCGCCGTAGGGTCGTCGCCTCTACGGCTTAGGCGTTCGGTGCTGTTCCAGCGCCCACTGCACATGTTCCTGTACCGTCTCGTCTGGGTAATCCAGGCGTTCTTTCAACGCCAGGATAATGTCCGGCGAGGTGGGGGCATTGCCCAGCGCTACCGCAATATTCCTTAGCCACTTTGCATAGCCTGCCCGGCGGATGGCCGAGCCGGCGGTGCGTTCGAGAAAGTCGGCTTCGTTCCAGCGGAATAATGTCACCAGGTCACTGTCGCCCAGTCCGTGGCGGGGGTGAAAGTCGGTTTCGCCGGTGTGCCGGGCAAAACGGTTCCACGGGCACATCAACTGACAGTCGTCGCAGCCGAAGATGCGGTTGCCGATACCCCGTCGCAGGTCCTCGGGGATGCTGCCGTCGTGCTCAATAGTCAGGTAGGAAATGCAGCGGCGGGCATCCAGCTGGTAGGGCGCGACGATGGCGTCGGTGGGGCACACGGTGATGCAGGCCTTGCACTTGCCGCAATGGTCTTCACCGGGTTGGTCTACGGGCAGGGGGATGTCGGTGTAGATTTCACCGAGGAAAAACCAGCTGCCGGCCTCACGGTTGAGCACCAGGGTGTGTTTGCCCTGCCAGCCCAGCCCGGCTTTGGCCGCCAACGGCTTTTCCATCACCGGGGCGCTGTCCACAAAGGCGCGGGCCAGTTCACTGTCGCCCACTTCCGCCCGGATTCGGGCGGCCAGTGTGGCAAGCCGTTTGCGGATCAGTTTGTGGTAATCCCGGCCCAGCGCATAGCGAGAGACGTAGGCCTTGTTTTTTTCGCCCAGCATTTTCACCGGTTGCGTATCGGGTGGCAGGTAATCCATGCGCGCAGAGATGACTCGCAGGGTGCCGGGCTCCAGCGCTTCAGGGCGAAAACGTTTGTCGCCGTGGGCGCTCATCCACTGCATTTGCCCTTGATAGCCTTTGGCCAACCAGGTTTTCAGGTCCGCTTCAGCGGCGGACAGATCCGTATCGGCAATGCCGATCTGCTGGAAGCCCAGTTCGCGGCCCCATTGCTGGATGTTTTCCTTTAGCTGCTGAAGATCCATGGGTTTCTGAACGGCCGGTTCCCGTGGGTATAATGAGGGATATTGCGGTACGCAACGGCGCACAACAAAGGACCAAGGGTACCATGACCATACTGCCCACAGTGCTATTTACTGCTGAACAGACCCGCGAACTGGATCGCCTTGCCATTGCGGCTGGCACACCCGGTGCCGAGCTGATGCAGCGGGCCGGGCAAGCGGCCTTCGATGCCCTGTGTGAGCGTTGGCCCGAAGCGCGTCGTATCGCCTTACTGTGTGGCGGCGGCAACAACGGCGGCGATGGCTATGTGGTCGCGGCGTTGGCTCACCGGGCCGGATTGCAACCCGAGATTTTTTATACCCGCGCGCCGGATACGCTCAGCGGGGATGCGCTGACCATGGCGCAGCGTTGCCAGGCGTTGGCGATCCCGCAGCAACCACTCCGCGAGGACGCCTTGCCTGTGGAGGCGGATGTGCTGGTGGACGGTCTGCTGGGCACCGGATTGTCGGGCGCCCTGCGTGATGACATGAGCGCATTGCTGGCCGGGCTGGATGCCCTGCCGGTGCCCCGTTTGGCGCTGGATATTCCCTCCGGGCTCAATGCCGACACCGGCATGCCGTTGGGCGCGGTACTGCGGGCGGATCTTACCTGTACCTTTATCGGCATGAAGCGCGGACTGTTAACCGGTCAGGGGCCGGTGTTCGCTGGCGAGTTGCTGTTTTTTGATCTGCAGGTCCCGCGCTCGGTGTATCAGCAGGTCTCGCCGGATTGTCGTGTCCCGGTGCCGGAGGAGCTGCCCGCAGCCTTGCCCAGGCGAGCCGCGGATGCCCACAAGGGATGCTATGGCCATGTGCTGGTGGTTGGGGGCGATCATGGCTTTCCCGGTGCAGCGATCATGACGGCCCAGGCGGCGGCCCGCTGCGGGGCGGGCAAGGTCAGTTTGCTGACGCGGCCGGAGCATGTGGCCATGGCGATTACCCGGCAACCGGAAATCATGGTGCGTGGTGCTGACGAGAGCGGCGCAGCGGATGAACTGATCGAGTCGGCCACGGTCATCGCCGTTGGCCCCGGGTTGGGTACGGGGCCTTGGGGGCAGCAGTTGCTGGAGCGGGTGCTGGCCAGTGGCAAGCCGCTGGTGGTGGATGCCGATGCCCTTAACCTGTTGGCTGCGCATGCCGAGATCGGCGCCCACGACTGGGTGCTCACACCGCACCCCGGTGAGGCGGCACGGTTGCTGCAAGTGGGCAACCCGGAGATACAGTCTGACCGCTTTGCCACACTGGAAACCCTGAGTGCGCGTTATGGCGGCACGGTGCTGCTGAAAGGGCTGGGTACCTTGATTCAGGGGGAATCCGCCGGCCAGCGTTGTCGTGCCCTGATCGTGGACGGCAATCCGGGCATGGCTAGCGGGGGCATGGGCGATGTGCTGACCGGGGTGATCGCGGCGCTGCGGGCCCAGGGATTGAACGGTTATGATGCTGCCCGTCTCGGCGCCATGGCACATGCCCGGGCGGCAGACCGGTGTGCCCGGCAGGCCGGTGAGCGCGGCTTGCTCGCCACCGATCTGCTGGGTGCGCTGCGAGAACAACTGAACGAAGGAAGCCTGTATGCCCATTGAACACCAGACCCTCGCTGACGAAGCCGCCACCCTGGCGTTGGGGGCCAGCTTGGCTGCCCGACTGACCGGCGGTGGCTGTGTCTATCTGGAAGGCGATCTGGGGGCCGGGAAAACCACGCTGGTTCGCGGTATCCTGCGTGCCATGGGGCATGAGGGGGCGGTAAAGAGCCCAACCTATACGATTGTGGAACCCTACGAGCTGGGTGACGTCCATATCTATCACTTTGACCTGTATCGACTGGCAGATCCGGAAGAGCTGGAACTGATCGGGGTGCGGGATTATTTTGGCTCTGGTGACCTGTGTCTGCTGGAGTGGCCGGAGCGCGGGGCCGGAGTGGTGCCGCCGCCGGATTTGACCATTACACTGGCTGTGGATGGCCACGGAAGAAAGGCGACCCTGGACTGGGTCGGTGACTGAACGCCTATGATAATGCGCAGTAACAATAACAAATGGCTTGTGACCGCCTTCACCCTGCTGGCTGCCATGCTATGGGCGCCCGTTGCCCTGGCCCAGGCGAGCATCGAATCCGTACGCCTGCACCGGGCACCGGACCACACCCGCATTGTGTTTGATCTGCCATCGCCGGTGGATCACAAGCTCGACAAGCTCGCCAATCCTGACCGTATCGTGCTGGATCTGCAGGAAGCCAAATTGGACTTCGACATCCAGACGCTGGATTACGCCACCAGTCCCATCGCCAATATCCGGGTCGGCAAGCACAGCGACAAGACCCGTGTGGTATTCGATATGAAAGAGGGGGTGCGCACCCGCACCAACCTGCTCAAACCCATCGAGCCGCATGGCTGGCGTCTGGTGGTCGATCTGTTCGACAAGGAATTGAATGGCACCTCGTCAGGGGCCGCTGCCACGGCTGCCGCATCCACTCCTGCCCCGAAAAAGCCTGCTGCCCAATCGGCACCCGCAGAGCAACGCTTGATGGTGGTGGCGATCGACCCCGGTCACGGGGGCGAGGATCCGGGTGCCCGTGGCCCCAGTGGGACCTGGGAAAAAACCGTGGTGCTGCAGATCGCCAAAAAGCTGGAGAAGATGGTTAATGACCAGGCCGGCATGCGGGCGGTGATGGTGCGTGACGGTGACTACTATGTCCCACTGGCGGAGCGTCGCAAGATCGCCCGGGAAACACACGGTGCGGACGTGTTCATTTCCATTCATGCGGATGCGTTTACCGATGCCCGCGCCCATGGGGCGTCGGTGTTTGCGCTTTCCAATCGTGGCGCGACCAGTGCCAAGGCCCGCTATCTGGCAAAGATTGCCAATGAATCCGACCGGGTTGCCGGGGTGTATGAAGAAGAGGAAGACGACAGTTCGTTGCTTAGCGTGCTGGCAGACCTGCAGATGAACGGATCCATGGCGGGCAGCCTTTATCTGGGCCGGCAGGTGCTGCAGGAAATGGGCAAGGTCACCAAGCTGCATGGCGGGCGAGACAAGGTGGAGCAGGCGGGGTTTGCGGTACTGAAAGAGCCCGAGATGGTGTCCATTCTGGTAGAGACCGGGTTTATCTCCAACCCCACCGAGGAGCGTAACCTGCGTTCGTCTGCGCACCAGACCAAGCTGGCGCGTTCCATCCTGCGTGGCATTGATGATTACTTTACCTCGCACCCGCCGCCGAACAGCTGGTACGCCGCCCAGCGCCGTGGCAAAGGTGATGAGTACAAGATTCAGCCCGGTGATACACTGTCGGAAATCGCGCGCCAGTACAGCGTCAGTGAGCAGGCTATCCGTGCGGCCAACAATATCAGTGGTGACCGCATCATGGTCGGCCAGGTGCTGAAAATTCCCCGAACCTGAGGTCCGTTTTGTCCAAGATCCAATTGCTCGATTCCCGCCTGGCCAACCAGATTGCTGCCGGTGAGGTGGTCGAGCGACCCGCCTCTGTCCTCAAGGAACTGTTGGAAAACGCCCTCGATGCGGGGGCGGAGTCCGTGAATGTGGATGTGGAGCAGGGCGGCGTGAAGCTGCTCAAGGTGCGTGACAATGGTCATGGCATTGAACGCGATGACCTGCCGCTGGCGCTGTCTCGTCACGCTACCAGCAAGATTCGCGGGCTGGATGATCTGGAAGCCATTGGCACGCTGGGCTTTCGTGGTGAAGCGCTGGCGGCGATCAGCTCTGTCTCGCGACTGACCCTGGCCAGTAACGTGGAAGGGGAAGCCGAAGGCTGGCAGGTCCAGGTCGAAGGTCGAGACATGGCGCCGTCGGTCACGCCGGCGGGGCATCCCCGTGGCACCACCGTCACCATGCGCGACCTGTTTTTCAATACCCCGGCACGGCGGCGCTTTCTGCGTACCGAGAAGACAGAATTCAATCACCTGGAAGAGGTGTTTCGGCGCATTGCCCTGAGTGAATTCAACACCGCGTTCCGGCTGACCCACAACCAGAAAGTGATCCATCAGCTACCGGCAGGTCTGGATGACACCCTGCGGGCGGCCCGCGTGGCCAAGCTGTGCGGCAAGGGCTTTATGGAACAGGCCATCCCGGTGGACGTGGAGCATGACGGGATCCGTCTGCATGGTTGGATGGGGCTGCCCACCTTCTCCCGCTCCCAGGCCGACCTGCAATATTTCTATGTGAATGGCCGAGTGATTCGCGACAAGGTGGTCAATCATGCGGTGCGCCAGGCCTATGCGGATGTGTTGTATCACGGACGTCACCCGGCCTATGTCCTGTTTCTTGAACTGGACCCGGCCATGGTGGATGTGAATGTTCACCCCACCAAGCACGAAGTGCGCTTCCGCGAACAGCGTATGGTGCATGGGTTCCTGTACAGCTCCCTGCACCGGACCATTGCTGACGTGCGCCCCGGGCAAGGTGCCGAGCCTGCGGTGGTGTATGACGACTCGCCCATGCCGATGAGTGAGCCGAGCCAGGGCAGCATGTCGCTTACCGCGCCCTCCGGCCGCCCTTATACGCCGCCACCTGCATCTGGTGGCTATGGTCAGGGCCTGCGCCAGGCAGATGCCTATGGTGCGTTGGTTCAGCCACGTATTGAGGATGGCGCCCCAGCAGCTATGCCGCCGGCCAGTGATGATGAAACCGTGCCGCCGCTGGGGTATGCGGTGGCGCAGCTGCACGGCATCTTTATTCTCGCGGAAAACCAGCACGGCATGGTGGTGGTCGATATGCACGCCGCCCACGAGCGCATTACCTATGAACGGCTCAAGCAAAGTTGGTCCACGGACAAGGTGCGCAGCCAGCCGTTGTTGGTGCCGGTATCGTTGGCGGTCTCGTCGCGGGAAGCCGACTTTGCCGAAGAACAGCCCGAGGTGTTTTCCCGGCTGGGGTTCGTGGTGGAGCGCGCCGGCCCGGAAACGCTGGTGGTCCGCGAAGTGCCCGCCATGCTGCGCAATAGCGACAGCGAAAGCATGGTGCGTGATGTGCTCTCCGATCTGCTTGCCCAAGGCAGCAGCGAGCGCATTGAACAAAAGCTCGATGAACTGCTTTCCACCATGGCCTGTCATGGCAGCGTACGGGCCAACCGCCGCCTGACCGTGCCGGAAATGAACGCCTTGCTCCGGGACATGGAAGCCACCGAGCGCTCGGGCCAGTGCAACCATGGCCGGCCGACCTGGACTCAAATGAGCCTCAAGGATCTGGATCGCCTGTTTATGCGGGGGCAGTGATGGCGCCCTCCCGCCCCTCGCCGAAGAATGACGGGGATACCCGGCCTGTCTTGCCCGTGCTGCTTTTAATGGGGCCCACCTGTTCTGGCAAGACCGCGCTGGCCATTGAGGCGGTGCAATCTCTCCCGGTCGAAATCATCAATGTGGACTCCGCCCTGGTGTACCGGGACCTTGATATTGGTGCCGCGCGGCCATCAAACGACGAGTTGCAAGCGGCTCCGCACCGGCTGTTGGGGTTCCGTGACCTGGACCAACCGTATTCCGCTGCAGACTTTCGCACGGATGCGCTGAGAGAAATTGAGACGGTCCATGCTGCTGGGCGTTTGCCGCTGCTGGTGGGAGGCACCATTCTGTATTTCAAGGCGCTGGTCGAAGGTCTGGCGCCGCTGCCGGAAGCGGATGAAACGGTGCGCGCCGAGATTGCTGCGCTGGCGGCAGAGCAAGGCTGGCCAGCGGTGCATGCCGAGCTTGCCCGGGTAGACCCGGCCACTGCCGACCGCCTGAAGCCCATGGACCGTCAGCGTCTGCAAAGGGCGCTGGAGGTGTATCGGCTCACGGGCAAGCCGCTTTCTGCCTTTCATGCCGAGCATCATACGACTGTCACAATGAGAGAGGATGGTCTGAGTGAGTTCAGTGGGCTTCCCTGGCCAGTCTACAGTGCGGCACTGGCGCCCAAAGACCGCGCCTGGTTGCATGCGATGATCGCCCGCCGTTTTGACGTCATGCTTGAGCAGGGCCTGGAAGAAGAAGTGCGCCAATTGATGGCGCGCCCGGAAGCACACCGGGACCTGCCTGCCATCAAGGCCGTGGGTTACCGGCAGGTATGGGATTACCTGGAAGGGCAATACGACCATGAGACCATGGTCGAAAAGGGTGTGATTGCGACCCGCCAACTGGCGAAAAGGCAATACACCTGGCTAAGAAAATGGCCGAACCTGGAACGGTTCGACAGTAACAACGAGCAGGAGCGCAATGCGCTGTTTAGCCAACTTGCGAAGATCTGTAAATCTGTGTTTAGTTGAGACCGTACACGCGCATTTTGGTTTATAATGTAACCAGTTTATCGACTGGGGGAGGTCAGGAGTCTGCCTTCGGTCGCTTATGGGTCGGGACCTGGAACCATTTCACTGGGTTGTTGACAAAAAAATGTCTGATGGCGCATCAGGCATGCGGTGGCCGTTCGGGACGGCTTCACTGCAGGTAAAGCGCTGATATTGCCCGAGTGTTGGGCACCACTTTTTACTGTTATTTCAAGGAGACTTGCCATGTCAAAGGGGCACTCACTACAAGACCCTTTCCTTAACGCTCTGCGTAAGGAACGGATCCCGGTATCCATCTTTCTGGTAAACGGCATAAAGCTGCAGGGACAGATTGAGTCCTTCGACCAGTATGTGGTCCTGCTGAAGAACGCCGTCAGCCAGATGGTATACAAGCACGCAATTTCTACTGTGGTCCCGGCGCGCAACCCGCGTGCAGGTGGCAACCCGGCCATGTCGACCGGCAATGGCACCACGGGCGCACAGGGCACAGAGAGCTACGGTAACCAGTAATCACGGTTGCCCGAGCCTTTTTGCTGAAAAGAGCCACCTTCGGGTGGCTCTTTTCGTTTCCCCTCCTGCCTTTTCGTTTGTGGCGGTTTACAATTGGCCCCACTGTCCCCATATCAGGCACCTATGGACTTATTTGATCGTACAGAGCAATCACGCACCGGCGCCGGCGAGCAGGCGATTCTTGTGCATCTGGACCTGCCGGACTCCATGGGCCGTGAGGATCTGGACGAATTTCATCATCTGGTGACCTCCAGTGGTGTGGAACCGGTGGCGGAATTGACGGGCAAGCGTGACAGGCCCGACCCGGCTCTCTTTATCGGCACGGGCAAGGCCGATGAGCTGGCCGAACTGGTGCAGCAGCACCAGGCGGATGTGGTGCTGTTCAACCATTCCCTCAGTCCGGCCCAGGAGCGCAACCTGGAGCGGGCGGTGAAATGCCGGGTGCTGGACCGTACCGGGCTGATTCTGGATATCTTTGCCCAGCGGGCCCGCACCCACGAAGGGGTGTTGCAGGTCGAGCTGGCGCAGCTGCGTCACCTGTCCACCCGGCTGGTACGTGGCTGGACTCACCTGGAAAGGCAAAAAGGCGGTATTGGCTTGCGTGGGCCCGGTGAAACCCAGCTGGAAACTGACCGTCGATTGTTGCGAGACCGTATTCGTGCCATTGAGTCGCGACTGGAGAAGGTGCGAAAGCAGCGAGCGCAGGGGCGCCGGGCCCGGCAGCGTGCCGAAACACCGTTGATTTCACTGGTGGGTTATACCAACGCGGGTAAATCCACCCTGTTTAATGCCATTACTACTGGGGATGTGTACGTGGCGGATCAGCTGTTCGCCACCCTGGATCCCACCCTGCGCAAGGTCAAAGTGCCGGGTGTCGGCCCGGCCATTCTGGCTGATACCGTGGGGTTCATTCGCCACCTGCCTCACCGGCTGGTGCAGGCTTTCCGGGCGACCTTGGAAGAAACCGCCAATGCTACCCTGTTGTTGCATGTCACCGACTGCAGTGCCGAGGAACGGGACAGCAATGTGGAGGCGGTGAATGAGGTGTTGGAAGAAATCGGTGGCGATCAGCTGCCGGTGCTGCATGTCTATAACAAGGTCGACAATCTCGATGAGTCGCCACGGATCGACCGTGACGAGCAGGGCCAGCCCTGGCGGGTGTGGATCTCGGCACAGACCGGTGACGGGTTTGATCTGCTGTTCGAGGCCATTGCGGAGCGGCTGGCCGCAGGCTGGGTCGATTGCTGGGTGCGGTTACCTGCCCATGCAGGGCGCCTGCGCGCCCGTCTGCATGAAGCTGGTGAGGTGCTGGATGAAGAGGCCGCAATGGATGGCAGCATGCTGCTGCGCATCAGCGTCAATCGGGTTCATTTTGAACGCCTGTTGCGTGAGCAGGGTCTGAACGAAGACGAACTGGTGGTGCCGGCCCCGGAATCGGCGGCCTCGGTTGCAGGGGAAGATGGGCCTTCCTACAATTCAGAACGCTCGCCCAAGGTGAGCTGACATTACAAGTCATGGGCCATGCCGGCCCTGACGGACTGGAGACCTACATGGCGTGGAATGAACCCGGCGGTAACAAGCCGAAAGACCCTTGGGGTGGCGGCGGTGATCAAGGGCCGCCGGATCTGGATGAGGCGCTGAAGAACCTCAAGGACAAGATCAACAATGTGTTTGGTGGCAAGGGCGGTCGTCCGGGTGGCGATGGCAGCAAGCCTGGAGGCTCACCGCTGCCGCTACTAGCTGTGGTCGCCGTGATCGCACTGGTGGTCTATGGTTTGGTCGGGTTCTTTCAGGTGGATCAGCGCGAGCGGGCCGTGGTGCTGCGTTTCGGTAAGTTCGATCGCATTGTCGAGCCGGGTCTGAACTGGCGCGCGCCGATTCTTGAGCAATACCAGAAGGTGGATGTGGGGCAGAACCGCCGCTACGAGATCACCGAGGAAATGCTCACCAAGGACACCAATATCGTCAGCGTGACCCTGCAGGTCCAGTATCAGGTGCTGGATCCGCGTCCCTTCTTGCTCAAGGTCGCCCAGCCAGAGCAGATCCTGGAGCACGCTACCAGCTCGGCGCTGCGTCATGTGGTGGGCTCTGCCTCCATGGATGATGTGCTGAAAGACAACCGGGAAGCCATTCGGGTGCAAGTGCGGCAGCGTCTGGACGAATACCTGAACCGTTACGACACCGGCCTGGTGTTGCGTCAGGTGGTGCTGGACAAGACCGAAGCCCCGGATGCGGTCCGGGATGCCTTTGACGACGTGTCCAAGGCCAAGGAAGACGAAGACCGCTTCAAGAAAGAAGCGGAAGCTTACCGCAATGCGGTGATTCCCCAGGCCCGGGGCGAGGCGCAACGCCTGACCGAAGAATCGGAAGCGTACAAGCAGCGGGTAATTGACGGCGCCGTGGGTGATGCGGATCGCTTTACCGATCTGCTCACGGAATACCGCAAGGCCCCTGACGTGACTCGCGAACGCCTGTATCTGGAAACCATGACTCAGGTGTTTGGGGCTACCAGCAAGGTGCTGGTGGACGTGGATAACGGCAATAGCCTGATTTACCTGCCCCTGGAGCAGCTGGTGAAAGGGCGGGACGCGAGAAGCGCAACCCCCCAACAGAGCCCCGGCGCCGCCAGCAGCGATGCCGCCAAGGCGGGTGCCGATGACGGAGGCAGCGGCCGTAGCACCAGCCGTAGCCTGTACAGCACATCACGACCACAGGAGTTGCGCTAATGAATAATCGTGGATGGTTGGCGCTGCTGGCGCTGGGTGTCCTCGCCCTGCTGGCGCTGGACTCCTTCTATATTGTTAACCAGACCGAGAAAGCGGTACTGAAACAGTTTAGCCGGATCGAAAAGGCGGACATTTCCCCGGGTATTTACCCCAAGTGGCCCCTGTTTGAGGAGGTCGTCAAGGTGGATGGCCGGGCGCTGGTATACGACGTGCCCACCCAGTCTTTTCTCACCGCAGAGAAGAAGCTGCTGAACGTGGATGCCTTTGTGGTCTGGCGGATCAACAATGTGCAGCGCTACATCGTGAGTGTGGGTGGTGGTTCTGCCAACCCGCAGGTCATGGAGCGTCGCGCCCGTGAGTTGCTGGATCCGCGCGTTAACGAAGCGCTGCGTAACGAGTTCGCCTCGCGCACGGTGTTCCAGGTGGTTGCCGGTGAGAGTGACGTGGAAAAAGTGGAAGGGGATACCGCGATTATTCGTGACCCGGCCACGGGGGAAACCACGGAAGTGCCGACCGATCAACTGGATGAATCCATTCTGCGTGAAGCCGGACAGGAAGACAGCGACGAAGACGTGGCCGACGCCGGTGAGCCGTCGGGTAACGACCAGCGTGAAGCGCTGATGGATCAGGTCCGTCAGGAAGTGAACAAGTCCACCATGGAAGATCTGGGCATCGAAGTTGTCGATATCCGGGTGAAGCAGGTGGACTGGCCGGATCAGGTGCGTGGCCGGGTGTTTGACCGGATGCGCGCAGAGCGTCAGCGTGATGCGGCGGCTCACCGCTCCCAGGGCCGGGAAGAAGCCGAAAAAATTCGCGCCGGGGCTGATCGTCAGCGCACCGAGATTCTCGCGGACGCCTACCGCAAGTCGCAGGCCATTCGCGGTGAGGGGGATGCCCAGGCGGCGGCCACTTATGCGCAGGCCTATAACCAGGATAAAGAGTTCTTCCGGTTCTACCGTAGCCTTCAGGCCTACAAGGAAAGTTTCAAGGATCCGGAAGATGTGCTGATTCTGGAGCCCGATAGCGATTTTTTCCGCTATCTCAAGGGTGCCAAATAGGTCGAACTACCGCACATTTGTGCATTTCGACCGTTCATCGAGAAAAACCCGCCGCTGGCGGGTTTTTTTATTTGTAGGAAAAAGCTTACACGGATGTAAGTCATTGATTACAGGCCGCTGACGCCTGAAAAGTGCACTAAAGTCCCATTGCTTTCACCCTTTTTTTACAAACCCGTCACGCATCACGACCGTTTTTTGTGCAAAATAGGCACCATGTCACAGAAAGCGGACAAAAAATAACGCGGTACTGTGACACCAATCACAGAAATTCGTTTCATAGTGGTTTGGTCGGGAAGTAGGGAATCTTCTTTGGCGAATATGCCGGTACTGGGAGTTTAGCAATGAAGCTGTATTTGTCTGTTCTGTTGTTGTCACTGTCTTCTCTGATTTGGGCAGAGGGACCACTGACCAGCCAGATGGAAACCTTTCTGGTGACGGAAAAAGGCGGCAAGGAAACTGTCGTTGCGACGGAGCAGGCGTCTCCGGGTGACGTGGTGGAATACCGTCTTACCTATCGAAATACCGGTGAGCAGCCCCTGTCCGGGCTGGTGATCACCGGCCCCGTACCGGCCAACACTGCCTATGTAGGCGGTAGCGCCAACACCGAGGTGGACGCATCGTTCACCGTCAGCATTGATAACGGAACCAGTTTCCTGGCTGAGCCCGTCACTCGAGAAGTGAAGGACGCGGACGGCCAGAGCAAGAACGTCACGGTTCCCCCCAGCGACTACACCCAGGTGCGTTGGCAGCCAAATGGCAGCCTCAAGCCTGACCAGGAGCAGCAGTATCGCTACCGGGTGAAGGTGCAGTAGCTCCCGGGGGAGCTGACGTAGGAGCTAACGCTCCGAGGAAGTCTTGCGCGAGCGGCTTGATCGTCATGGTCAGCCGCATGGGGAGGGGCGGACCACTCGTTTCGACGAGGGGCCGCTCTCGCAAGGCTTTCTGAAACTAGAGGGTAAGTCAAAACATCAAACTTTGAGGATGAAGCCATGAAACATGCCTTCAATAAGGGCGTGTTGTCTTCGAAAATGGCCGTGTCCCTGGTTTCTGGTGGGTTGCTGTTTGCCGCAGGGCAAGCTTGGGCACTCACGGAAGCCGGCACGGACATCAAGAACAAGGCAACCGTAACCTATGAAGATGCCAACGGTAACAGTTATTCCGCCCAGTCCAACGAGGCGGTGGTCACCGTTGCAGAAGTGTACGCAGGTACCCTGCGTAACGACGGTAATAAAGCCGGTGCGCCTGGCGAGACCGTGTACTTCAGCCATAGCCTGAAGAACACCGGTAACGCCCGTGACACCTTTGTGCTGAGCGGCCGTACTGGCGGTGCGACGGGGGCGGTTAGCTATGACGTCTACCTGGACGCCAACGGCAATGGTCAGCCAGATGCCGGTGAAAACGTTGTTACCCAGGTCGAGCTGGATCCGGATCAGCAAGTTGAGTTGATTCTGGCCGTGCCGGTGCCGTCGGGTACCGCTGCAGGCACCACCATTGATGCAACCCTGTTGGCGCAGTCTACTCAGGGTGACGGTGTCTACGCCGCAGCTGATGGTGGTCTGGTTCAGGATATTGGTACCAACGGCGATGCTGGCACCTACGATGCGGATGGTGACGGTACTGCTGATGGTAACGACACCAACAACGATCAGGTGACGGTAACCACCGATGCGGTACTGGTAACGACCAAGTCTGCGTCTGTTAACACCTCCACCAACACCATTACCTATACCTTGACCGTGAAGAACAACGGTGGCCGTGCGGCAACCGATGTCAACATCTTCGATGCGGTACCGGCCAATGCCACCTTCGTGGACATCACTTCGGTGAATGGTTTGCTGGCGGCGAACGGAGATACCTACGAGGACAACACGGGTGCCGACCAGAATATCCCGGCGGATGCCACCACCATGTATGCGCCTGGTTCACTGGCCACCATCGATGAGCCGGCGGGTGTGGATCTGGACGGTGACGGCACCAGTGGTGAAACCGGCATCCCCGGTATCCTGCTGACCGATGCCAGCCTGGGTGTGAACACCACGGTTTCCATCGTGTATCAGGTGAGCTTTGATCCGACGGCGCCTGCCGGCACCGAGATCAAGAACACCTTTGCGGCCCAGGGTGAGCTCGATGGCGACGCGGGCACCACCGAAGCAGCGGTAAGCTCCAACACGGTAACCACTGTGATTGGTCAGACCTACGCTGTGGATGCCAACGACACCGAAGATGCCACCGATGGCACCGATGACGACATCTACACTGTGGCCAGTGCGGCTAGTGGTGCCGTGGTCGACTTCAAGCACACCATTACCAACAACGGTAACGGCGTGGATGTGTTCGAGCTGAGCGCAGCCAACGATGCGACCAATCCGTTCCCGGCAGGTACCACGTTTACCTTCTGGAATGCTGCGGGCACGGTTCAGATCACTGACACCAACGGTGACGGTAACCCGGATACCGGCGAGCTGGATCCGGCGGAAGCGCTGAACATCACCGTTAAAGCCGATTTGCCGGCCAGCGCCAGTGGTGCAGGCCCGTACCAGTTCAACCTGACAGCCACTTCTGCCGGCGACAATGCCCAGTCTGATACCACCGCTGGTGTATTGAGCACCATCAATGCGGCGGCCGTGGATATTGCCAACACTGCCAACGCAACCGGTATGGGTGATAGCGCGGTCGATGCTGACGCCAATACTGGCACGCCGACCACGACCAACACGGCAGCGGCAGGTGCAGTCACTTCATTCAACCTGTATGTCGCCAACGAGTCCGGCAACGCTCAGTCCTACACCCTGGGTGGCACGGTACCCGCGGGCTGGTCTGTGCAGTTTGTGGATGTGGGTGTCGATACCGATGGCAATGGCACGGTGGACAACACCAGCAATGCAGGTGATGTGGTCACAGCCACCCCGAACCTGCCGGCCGGTGCGGTTTATCACTACATCGCGAATGTGACTGTGTCCTCCAACGTGGCTCAGGCCCGTGCGGATTACACCGGCGGTGATGCAGTGAACACCAATGATAGTGATGGCGACTACCCGATCACGTTCACGGTTACCTCTCCATCCAACAGCAGTATTACCAACAGCAAGCTGGATGCGGTTGATGTGGTGGCGGACCGTGATCTGAGCATCACTCCTGACGGCGCCAACCAGGTACAGCCAGGCGGTAATGTGGATTACCCGCATGTGCTGTCCAACGACGGTAACTCCACCGAGACGGTTGAGCTGTCTGCCACCAACAGCGAAACGGGCTTCACCAATACCACCCAGCTGTTCGTGGATACCAACAACGATGGTACCCCGGATGCTTACCGTGAGCTGAGCCAGCTTGCCGGTCTTGCTACTGCAGGCCAGCTGTGGGTGCGTGATCAGGCGGGTAACCCGGTGCAGATCGGTGTTGCGGATGCCGATAGCGACAACCTGCCCGAGCTGACCCTGGAAGCTGGTGAGAAGGTTGAAGTGCTAGTGACCGTGTTTGCTCCGGCTACTGCTTCTCAAGGTACCCAGGACACCCTGAGTTTGAGCGCGACCAACGAAGATGCCACCGCAGGCGCGGCTGCGTCCGCCACGGCCAACGACGTGACTGAAGTGATTCTGGGTCAGGTGCGTTTGAACAAGCTGGCCGGTGTTGATGCTGACTGTGGCTGTAATGCCGGTACACCTGACTGGACGCCGGATACGCCGTTCGCTGCTACCCAGACCACGCAGGTGGAGCCGGGTCAGTGTGTGATCTGGGATCTGACTGCGACCAACGAAGGTGCGGCCACGGCCAAGAACGTGACCATCACCGATGAAACTACCCCTTACACCACTTTCCTGGTGGCGAATGATTCTGTTCGCAACTCGGATAGCAACACGGTGGCCAACTCTGGCACTGCGCCAGTGGTTGAGTGGGTCATTGGTGATCTTGCAGCCGGTGACAGCGCCAATGCGCAGTTCTGTGTGCAGGTGAACTAAGCCCCTCCCAAGGGGCCCCTCTCTCCTTCGGGAGAGGGGGGCTTTCCCAAGGGCTGCCTTGCCAGCGTTTGGGAAAGCCCTCCAAGGGATCGAGGAAAAAGCAAAACACAATATTTTGCCCGCTGATTCGGGCTGTACCAGGGAACGACGGAAAACGCCGTGAAAAACAGACTCGTGTGGACAATGGTAGCGATGACGCTGCTGGCGATAGCCAGCGGCGTTGTCGTTGCTGCCACCGAGGCAGGCACGGTGCTGCGCAACCAGGCAGAAGTCAGCTATTTCGACCCGATCAATGGCGAAGTCATTGTCATGCGCTCCAACCTGTCCCAGGTGGTGGTGGCGCCGTGGCGGGCAGTCACTCTGGATACCGATAATCAAGCCACTGTAGCGGCGGGGCAGCCGGTCAATCTGCCCCATGTCATCAGTAATAATGGCAACGTGGCTGATCGCTTCTCTATCACCGTGAACAATCTGACAGGTGACAATGGGGATCTGATTAATCCTGTCGTATACCTGGATGTAAATGGCAATGGTCAGGCGGATGCTGGCGAGCCAGAACTGCTTGAAACCGCTGAACTAAAACCGGGTGAAAGTGTTGCTCTGGTTGTTACCGGCAGTGTTCCGGCTGGACAAAACCCGGACGATGAATTGCGTCTTGAGGTGAGTGCTACCTCTCTTGAGGATTCGGCGATCACTGATGTCCGTCAGGATGTGATTACTGTTTCCCGGGGAGCCTTCCTGAATATCACCAAATCGGCTAGCCAGAGCTGTGAAGCGCCTCTTCAGGCGGGTCAGAATCTCGACTACCGGATCAGCTTCACCAATAACGGCAGTGCGGCTCCCCAGGCGCGCACGGTGTTGGTGAATGGTGCTCCCTATGAAGGGGTGCTGGTTGAGGATGAAATTCCTGGCAATGTCTCCTTGCGCCCATCCAGTGTGACCAATGTGTCTCCGGTTCAGTCCTTCCCGGTGGTGCACCGTGCGGGCGATGCGGAAGATCAGTGGATCAGCTATGCACAGTGGGATACCCGTGAGCCAGTAGATCGGTTTGCCATGCTGATGCCGGCAGATACCCTTGAAAGAAACGAGAGCGGCGGTTACACCTTCGGTGTCTCTGTGGCCTCAGGCACCACTGCAGGCACCCGTATTTTCAATACCGCCCACGTGGATGTTGATGGCGATGGCCTTGCGGACTTTGAGAGTAATACTGTCTGTAACACGATGGGGGGGGCTGTCAGACCGGCCATCCTGTTTGAGCGGCCGACGCCAGCGGTTGTTCGTGGAGAACGCACTCCGGACCTTGGTAATGATGGCGATTTCGAGGCCGCAGATATTTATCGTTTGCTCCCTGAGGCCAGTCATGACGTGCTGCACGATGGGGTGTATATCCGTCTGACTGCATCGCAGCTTAATCAATCGCAAACCCAGCGCGATTTTCTGCAACAGACGCCCAATGGTCAGCAGCTGATCATCGTTACCGTTGAATCACGTTTGACGGGGGATTCGGTCAGGGTGGTGATGATCGAAACCGGCGCCAACAGTGGTGAGTTTCGCAGCATTTTCCCGATTGTGCTCAGTGAGGAAGAAAGAGGCAATAATCGGCTTTGCCCCTCCTATGCCAGTCAGCAGGATGTGCGCCAGTACGACAGCGATACGACGACGCTTGATGCATTGACCAACGCCTGTGTACTGAACAGCACCCAGCGAGATACGCTGACGGCGCGCTATACGCTTCCGGTATATGGCGCAGGCGGGAATATCGAAAACTATGAAGTTGTGAGTGATATCGCAGCTGTAGATCCCGCCGGCACCGTATTTGATTCCACCAACGGCAATCCGGTGGGAGGAGCCAGTGTCATTCTGTATCAGTCACGGCAAACCCTGTCAGCCAGTGGTGCGGGTTCCTGTGCGGACCTCGCCGAGAGCGATTACGAGGTCGGTACGGATCCCTACACCGGCGAGTCGCTGGATGGTGAAAACACCAATACGACCAATGCCGACAACACAACCAAACTTGGGGATTACCAGTACCCCTATGCAACCCCGGGACACTGCTACTATCTGGACGTGATCCCGCCTGCGGGTTACACCTTCCCGTCGGAAGTTGCGCCTGCGGCAGCGGGCGCCTTTTATTCCGATGTGAATGACAGTTCCTACGGTATTGAAGGCTACCAGGCACCGGTGGGGCGCAAGGCTGCCCGTGTGGCAGGAAGCAACAATGGTTCCTTCCTGCTGGGAACCGCCAATGTGTTTGTGAATATTCCGGTGGATCCGAGTGCCAGCCTAAATGCCGGCATTCTGGTCATCGACAAGCGCTCTGAAACAGACAGTGCAGCAGTGGGTGATGTTGTGTCATACAGCATCGATATCACTAATAACCATACCGGTGAACTGTATGCCGGCCGGGTGTTCGATTCGCTGCCTTACGGCTTCCGCTACATCAATGACAGCGCCTGGCTGGAGGTCAATGGAAATCGGGTGGAAATGCCTGAGCCCGAGGGTCGTCCGGGCCCCCAGCTGACATTCCGGATCGAACGTTTGTTGGCCAGTGGCAATGTGGATGCACTGCCGTTGCAGCCGGGCAATACCATCACACTGCATTACGGATTGCGTCTTAGTGCGGGTGCCGTCGACAGCAACGGTATTAACCGGGCGACGGCTCAGGCAAATACGCTTTCCGGTTCAACCTACCGCTCCAATGAAGACCAGGTCGAAGTGAAAATCCGTAACGAAGGCGTGCTTTCTGACAAGGCCATGCTGTTCGGTAAGGTCTATGTGGATGCGGATTGTAATAACCTGCAGAACGACGGTGAGTGGCCCATCGGGGGCGTCAAGCTGTACATGCAGGATGGTACCTGGGTTATCACCGACGAGAACGGCCAGTACAGCATTTATGGTCTGGAGCCTGGGCTGCACACCATCAAGATTGACCCGCTGACATTGCCAGCCGGGGTCAAGCTCAAGCCGATTGATAATCGTCATGCGGCGGATCCGGAAAGCCGTTTTGTGGATCTGCGTTCCGGTGAATACCATCGTGCGGACTTTGCCGCATCTTGCCCTGTTGGGGACCAGGCTGAGGCGCTGGCAGAACAGCTCAAGCAGCGCAATGCGTCCATGAACGGTGACTGGATGCTGGATGAAGCCGCCCGTTTTGATCCGCTGCGCCAGCAGACCACCAACCCGATCATTCGCCAGGCAGATGGTAGCGGTGACCTGGGCAGTGGTGTGTATACCCAAACGGGGGATGATTCACTCAACGAAGCCTGGGACCAGGTTTCTCGTGTCAGCGGCGCGGAAACCGGGACGACCCGGCTGGTTGATGAGCAGACCCCTGAAGCGGCCATGGTGGAGACCAAGGAAGCGGCTGCCACCATTACCCGTGAGCAAGCTGAGCAGGGTGCCTGGTTGTGGCCACGTGGACAAGTGAGCCGTGATGGTCGTTTCCAGGTGGTGGTGCGTGCCGGGGTCGATCCGATCTTGAACGTGAACGGCAAACCTGTGGCGAAAACCCAGTTGGGCGAGCAGGTTGTGAACAAGCGCGAACGGGCACAGGTAGCTACCTGGTACGGGGTGCAGCTCGCCGAAGGCGAAAACACCCTCACCGTGACCACTAAAGACATGTTCGGTAACACCCGGGTGATGGCAGAAGGCAAGTTCATCCGTCCGGCTGCGCCGACCTCCATTACGGTTGAATCGGAAGCCGACACCCTGCCAGCCGATGGAGGTCGCTCCACTCTGGGCATTCGGATTCGACTCAACGATGCTGCGGGCAATCCGGCGGTTGGCAATCACTTCGTTACTGTGGAAACCGATCGTGGTCGGTGGCTGGAAGACGACCTGCAGAGCGATACCCCTGGGCATCAGGTGAAGCTGGTCGATGGTCGCGCACTGGTACATTTACGCAGCACCGAATACACCGGGCCGGTGCGTATCCGCGCAAGCCTTGACCGCTTCAGTGACAGCATCCAGATTGAGCAGATTGCGCCGCTGCGTCCCTTGCTGGCCACCGGTTTTCTGCAGGTGCAAAGCCGCGCAGGTGGATTGCGTGACAACGGCAATGCGCCTGCGGATGTGGCGGATGAGTTTGACGACGGTGTTGATGGCCGTGCCGCGGTATTCATGAAGGGACAGGTGCGTGGCGATGCTCACCTGACGCTGGCCTACGATACCGACAAGGATCTGGATACCGAAGACGAAGTACGTCGTGACTTGAATCCTGCGGATTACTATCCGATCCCGGGTGATGCCTCTGTGCGGGGTTACGATGCACGCAGCCGCAGCAAGCTGTACGCCAAAATCGAAAAAGACCGAAGCAGCCTGATGTGGGGGGATTACCTTACGGATCCGGGCTATGAATTCTACGACCTGGGTCGTACGCAGCGTACTTTGACCGGCCTGAATGGCATCTATGACAACGGCCGTGCACGTTTCCAGCTGTTTGCTGCCCGTCCGGAAATGGAACAGGTCACCGAAGAAATTCCCGGCAACGGTACGGCACTGCTTTTCACGTTGAGCAATAACCCTGCTCGTGACAGTGAAACCGTGGAAATCATCGTGCGTGACCGAAACAACCCTGGGCTGGTGATTGAGACGACGCCACTGACCCGGTACGTGGATTATTCGGTGAACTACTTCACCGGCGATATCCGCTTCCATGATGTCATTCCAACGCGTGATGAAAACCTGAATCCGGTGTACGTGCGCGTTAACTACAACGTGGAAGGTGAGGCTGAGGAGTACACGGTGTTGGGGGCCCGCCTCAACTACGATCTGACAGACCAATTGCAAGTTGGTGTAAGCCGTACCCAGGATGATCACGATACCGACGGTTATGATCTCACCAGTGTGTCAGCACAGTACAAGGTGGATGAAAATACGCGGGTGAATGTTTCCACCGGTACCATGGAGCATGAAGATGGTTCGCCGGAGGGTCGCGCCTACAGCGTTAATGGTGAGCGTCTGTGGGTCGATGGTTCGCGCACCGAGTTGCGCTGGGCCCGTGCTGAAAGCGGGTTTGATAACCCTGCGGCAGGCATTAGCGAAGCCCGTGAAGAAATGCGACTGGGGCATGAGCAGATGATTACCAACGATTTCTCTGTAGAAATTGAAGGTATTCGCTCCAAGCAACTGGATGCATCAGATGAACAGAATAGCCTGGGCGCTATCGCTGAAAAGCGGATCGGTGCGACCGCGTTGCGAGGCGGGGTGCGGGGTATTGAACAGAAAGACGCGCAGGATACCGAGCGTTTCGGGACCTATATCCTCGGTGCGGATCGTGGTTTTACGCTGCTGGGCAAGCCTTTCCAGATTGGTGGTGAATACGAGCAGGCCTTCCAGGATCCGGGACGCCGTCGTATTGCAGCGGATGCAGACATGCAGCTGACCGAGAAAACCAGCCTGTATAGCCGTTACGAAATCATCAACAGCCTGAATGGCATCAATACGCTGGATGATGATGTAGAGACGCAGCAATTTACCACCGGGGTCCGTTCTGCTGTTACACGCAATACGGATGTCTACTCTGAATACCGTTTGCGTGGTGCAGTGAGTGGTGAAGATGTGGCGGCGGCTAACGGTGTTAAATCCAACATCGAGATTGAGCCTGGACTGACGGTCACCCCGACCTTTGAATGGATCCAGACACTGGAAGGCAGCAACAGCCAGGACTCCACTGCGCTTTCTATCGGTGCAGAAGATCGCCGCAACCAGAACCGTCGCACCCTTGCCCGTGTAGAAACCCGGTTTGGTGATGACCGTGAGTATTATGGTTTGAGTGCAGCCAATATCTGGCGACTGAATACGGATTGGTCCGGTGTTGTTCGGGATGATTTGCGCCTTCAGTACTTTGATGCTGACCCCAAAGAGGGCGATAACATTGTGACTCTGGGACTGGCCCGTCGCCCGCGTCGTGACAACCGTCACCACATGCTGTTCATGTACAAGTGGAAAGAAGAGTGGGGTGGTGCTGCCGGCTCTGATCGCACTGTGCACCTGTTCTCTACGCACCATAACTTCCAGCCTCACGATGACTGGATCTTCTCTGGTCGTGTTGGTGGCAAGTGGCAGGAGACGGAACTGGGCGCGCTGAATGTGCACACGGATGCCTATGTGGCTGATGGCCGCATCATCTGGGACATGACCCGCCGTTTTGATCTCGATCTGCATGCGGGGGCGATCACCACCGATGGTGTTGATGAGCGCCGCTACAGTTACGGTTTTACCGTCAACGCCCTGATTCGTCGCAATCTGCGGATGGGTGTTGGTTATAACTTCCAGGGCTTCCGCGATGATGACCTGGACCCGGAAGGCTACAACGCAGAAGGCGTGTATGTGGGCCTGGAATACAAGTTTGACGAAGACGATCTGGGCTGGCTGGGCAGCAAGGCTGCAGGCCAACGCAGTTACATGGGAGATGCGCGATGAACAGGTTGAAAGGGTTCATAGCGGGATTGTTGTTGGCGGGCCTGGGCGGTTGTGCCACCACCGAATCCCTGTACGCTCAGTATGATGAGTTGTGTCCGGTTGAAGCACGTGTGACCAACACTGGAATGGTAATGGTGACCGGTATTGCAACCACGGGTAATGGATTGGCAGCGGCGGGAGCCACCGAGAGTCAGGTGTGGGAACCGGCAGTGTATTTCGGCTTCGATATGGATGACCTGAAAGACAGTGAGAAAGCGCGACTGGATAGCAATGTCGCCGTTCTTCAGCGCTACGACGCCTTGCAAATCAGTGTGCAGGCCTACACCGACCAGAAAGGCAATGATGATCTTAACCAGATCCTTTCGAAAAAAAGAATGAACAGTGTGGTGGCTTACCTGAAAGCGGCAGGCATCAGTGGCAGCCGAATCAAGGCCACCTATCTTGGTGAAGGGGCGCCGTTGTTGTCTGGTAGCACTACCGACGAGCGAGTCATTAATCGTCGTGTGGAATTGATGCCGCTGGATTCAACAGGGCGTCCGCTGGTCATGCGTGCGGATTTTGCCAACAGCGGCGGCGATGAGTTTGTTGCGCCGGCTCCGGTAAAGTGACAGGAGGTCCGAGGTGAAAATGCTGCAACGTTTTCTGCTTGTTTGCTTGGTGCTGGCCGGAGTCTTTGCTCATGCGGCCACGCCAGCAGCGGGCACCCTGATCAAGAACCAGGCATCGGCCAGTTACCGTGCCTGTCTTGATGAAGGATGTACCGAACAAGCTGAGGCGCAGCGTGTTACCTCTAACCTTGTGCAAACCGTAATTCGCAATGTGCCGGGCCTTGAGCTGGTCAGCGATCAGGGTAAACCGGCGGTGCCGGGTGGCTATGTCTACTTTTCCCATGTGCTCACCAATACCGGTAATGGCCCGGACCAATATCAATTCTGTCTCGACAATATCAGTAACGACTTTGCTGCCTGGACGGTGTACCGGGATGAAGATGGTGACGGTCAGCCCGATGTGGGTGGCGCCCTGTTTAATCAATCTGATTCTGACGCCTGTTGGGATTCATTGACACGAACGCTGATTGCCGATGAAACCTTCTCGCTGGTGATTGAGGCGGAATTGTCCAATGCCGTAGTGGCTGGCCAGCAGCCTTCCATGCGATTGTTGGCCAGCAGCAATGAGGACAATGCCATTGTTGCCACCAACACGGATGAAGCGGATGTCGTTAACGGCCCGGTCATTGAAGTGGCAAAATCCCTGAGCGAACGGGAGGGGCGATCGCCTGCTGGCCCGATTACGGTGACGTTGGAATATCGCAATGCGTCTGACCAGACTGCAACGGATATCGTTATTGAGGATATTCTTCCCACCGTGACGGTGGACGGCGTGGTCGGAGGCATGACTTACGTGGCGGGTTCTGCCCGCTGGAGTCAGACGGGCAGCACTGTGCTGACCGATGATGGTGAAGATGGTAGCCAGGGCAGTGCTCCCGATCTGATCGATTACTGCGCTTACGATGAGGATGCTACGAATCCGGATTGTCATGACCGAGTCCGTGCCGAGGTGCAGCAGTTGCCACCGGGTGGTATCGGCATCCTGACCTTTGATGTCATGATCGACAGTGGTATCACCGCAGGCGACCGGGTGCGGAATACGGCACGTTTTCGCTATGCGAACCAGGCCGGCGATACCGTGTTCGGCTCGCCTTCACCTTTCAGTACCAATTCCGTCAGTTACCGCGTGATAGGGCGCGCGCTCCTGCCTGCGGTAGTCGCGAACAATGACACCTCTGACAGTGTCACCGGCAGTGATGATATTTCTGACACCGGCAACCGGGTTGAGGTCGCGGCGGTAGGCCAGGGGGGAACCGTCGCATTCGACAATATCATCTGGAATACCGGCGACGGCGAAGACAGCTTTGATATTCTGGTGGACAGCGCAAACGACCGTCAGGGCAACGCGCTGGCCACGCCTTTCCCGGCGAATTCTGTCTTCCAACTCTACAAGGCAGACGGTGCCACCCCGTTGGTGGACACTGATGGCAATGGTGTCAGTGATACCGGTCCAATTCCCCGTCCGGATACGTCCGGGCAGTGCCCCGCAAGGTTTGTGACCGACACCCTCAATGGCGCCTGTGGGGTTAAAGTAGTGCTGCGGGCAACTCTGCCACCGGATGCCCTGGGTGGCCCGTTTACCGTGACCAAGATCGCGCGTTCTGTCAGCGATACCTCGGTGAGCAATGCGGTCAGCGATATCTTGCTGGCCATTACTACTAATAGTGTGGACCTGACCAACGATCAACCGGTGAATGGCAGCGCACCGGGTGAGGGGGCGGGACCGGAAGCAACACCGGTGCGAACCCTGTCTATTGCGCCGGGTAGTCATGGTGCTTTTGTGGTGTATATCAACAACACGGGTGCGCGTCAGGATACATATGATCTGCAGGTGAGCACGACTAACTTTGTGGCAGGGCAGCTCCCTGCGCAATGGCAGGTGACCTGGCATCGTGATGGTGGCAGTGGCGATTGCAGCAGCCTCGGTACAGCACTGACCAACTCTGGTCTTGTTCCGGCGGGTGGGCAGAGGCTGATGTGTGTTCAGGTGAAGGTGCCTGAGAGCGAATCGGGTAACCAGTCTGTGTCTTTATATCTGCGTGCGTTGTCGCCCACCAGTGGCGTCAGCGATATCAAACATGATGCGGTTACAGTTGTGGCAGGCCCGGCGATATCGCTGCAACCGGATCAGGTAGGGCAGGTCGCACCGGGCGCAAGCACCACTTACAGTCACCAGTTGACCAATACCGGTAACGTAGACCTGTCCAATGTCTTGTTGGCGGCAACGCCCGCGGCGGCGGCAGATAATGGTTGGTCAGTGACCTTGTATGAGGACTCCAATGACAATGGCCAGTGGGATCCAGATGACGCTTTAATTATTGAGGGGAGCCCGTTGCAGACAGCGGGAAGTGACAGCGTGCTCAGTGTTGGAGAAAGCATCTCGGTGTTTGCCCGTTTGTTTGCTCCTGCCAATGCTGCTTTCGGTACGGTCAATATCAAAACCCTCACCGTTACTGCTGAGGGCGCAGCACAAACCGTTTCTGATCAGGCCACGGACACCACTACCGTCAACAACACGGATGTTGCCATTACCAAAGAGCAGGCTCTGGATGGCAACTGCGATGGAGTGCCAGATGGGCCCGGGAGTTGTACGGCGGATGGTTGCTTCGTTTACACCTCGTTTCAGGCCACGCCGGGGGAGCAATGCGTCATCTACAGGCTGACCGCGACCAATAGCGGCTCACAAAGCATGTATGAGGTGACCATCAATGATCGTACCCAGCCCTATACCAGCATGCTGGCCGCGGCGACACGCTGTTCTTCGCCGGCGGGGGACTGTGTCCCGGATGTTGTGGCGCCGGGAGACGCTGCAACCGGGGATGTATCGGTCAATATCGGTGAGCTGAGAGCCGGTCAGCAGGCGGTGCTGATCTTCGGTCTGAGGGTAGAGTAATCATGACAACCAAAGGCCCCAAAAAAAACAAAGGCAAGCTGGTGACGAGACTGCTGGCAATACAGATGCTGATTCTGGCGCTGGTGGTTGGGATCTGCCTGGTGAGTGCTCCTGCTTATGCCGTCAGTGTTGGGCTGAGCGGAACGCGAACGGTAATCAGCGGCAGCGACTGCGCCCTTGCCACTTACCGCTTCGGGACCAATACCACCTACAGCGGTCAGGCGTTGGACCTGCTGGTGGAAGTCATCCAGGAAGATAACGAGCAAGCGGGGTCCTTCCAGTGTGTGGGTGTGGACAGCGGTGTGCTGTTTGTAAGCTTGCGAGACAAGGACAGTGGCGAGAACATCGCCTATGCGGATCTGCGTCTCACCCTGGTCGCTCAGGGGAGTACCACCCCGGTAACGGTGGATCGCATGGTGGTGACCGGTTTCGATCTGGACCGCAGCAGTGATAACACCCAGACAGACACGGATGACATGTACTTTACCACCGGGCCGACAACCCGGTCATATGTCTCTACCAATACCCAGACAACCGTCACCACGACAGGGACCGGAAGCTATAACACCCGCATCCGTGGCCGTGATGACAACTGTGATGATGGCGCAACCAATGCCCAGCCGGAGTGTCGGGCCAGTGTGGTGTTCGCGGAAACATCCACCGCCACCGTCAGGGTGCAAAACAACAACGCCTATGGAAACGAGGCCAACACGAGTACTGCACGGCGGGTATCTTATCTGTCATTCAGGATCAACGACTTTGAAGATGTTGTTGACGGCAACCTGGATTATGGCGATGCGCCTGCCAGTTACGGGGCGGGGCGCCAGAATGTGTCCACGTCACTAGGCCTGGGGCGTGGGTTGGTGCCAGATCATGATGCTGCCAATCAGGCTTCATCCGCTGCGACCGGGGATGATAATGACGGCAGTGGTGGCTCGCCGACTGAGTACGACGATGAAGATGGCGTTTTGCTCAATGGCTCGACGTTGAGCGATGCGTCCGTGTTTCCTGGGCAGCAAAGTGAGCTTTCCATCACGACCTTCGGAAGTGGTTATCTAAACGCCTGGATCGACTGGAACCGCGATGGTGACTTCAACGATAGCGGGGAGCGGGTCATCACCAATCGTCAGGTTACCAATAATGGGGAAACGACAACCGGAAATAACTCCAGCAGTTTTATCACCTCCACGCCGGTGACGATTAACGTCCCTTCAACGGTATCAGCAGGTCAGACCTACTCCCGATTCAAATTTACCAGAAACACCAATCCGGGGGTTGGCTCGAATGCCAATGACGGGGAGGTGGAAGACTACCGCTTAACGGTGGCTCAGCAGACCTGTAATGCCGAGATTAGTGGGGATCTTTCCTTAAGCGGAACCGCCTCTCGTAATGGTGTGACAAATGAGATCACGCTGACTCAAGCGGCGGGGAATCAGGCGGGTTCCGCCTGGTCGCAGAATCGTATCAGTCTGTTGTCTCCGTTTACGGTGGAATTTTCCATCTATCTGGGCACCAAGAATGCAGATGGTGCTGATGGTATTGCGTTTGCCTTTCAGCGCGATCCGGATGGAAGTAGCGCCACAGGTATATTCGGTGGCGCGCTGGGGGTCGGTGGGCTCGATCCTGCCGTTGCCGTTGAGTTCGATACCTACAACAACGGTTCAGGTTACGGCGATATTGCCAATGACCATACGGTAATTTACGACCCGGTGAATTATACCGATAGTTCAGGGGGCGGTAGTCTGCTCAGTTCCGTTGTCGACCTTGGAAACATTGAAGATGGCGGCTGGCATACGGTGTCTCTGGACTGGAATCCGGTTTCCAATCAGCTGCAATACCGTTTTGATGGGTCGCTGGTCGCGGTGGTTAACCGCGACTTCACCAATGAAGATTTTGCTGGGGACCCGAATGTCTTCTTTGGTTGGGCTGCCTCAACGGGGGGATCCAATAATCTCCAGAAAGTGTGTGTTATTGATGCCCCGGAACAGGTTCTGGTGGACTACGCCGATGCGCCTGCCAGTTATGGAAGCCCGTCGCACATTATCGTTGATGGCGTGCGTCTTGGTGATGGTATTTCTGAAGATATCACCGGCTACGACAACGCCTCCGCCAACGCCGATACCTTTGATGATGGTGTCACGTTTCCGGCCAATGTGCCGGGGGTTGATCCGATTCAGGTTGAGGTCCATGGCGATGACGGTTATCTGCAGGCCTGGATCGACTGGAACCGCGACGGGGATTTTGATGATGCTGATGAACAGGTAGCGACTAACCTGCAGGACTCGGATGGTGACGGCATTATCGAAGTACTGGTGCCGCCCTCAGCCGAGGCGGAAAACGCCAATGATGTGATTGCACGTTTCCGCTGGTCGACCACGGAAGATCTGAATGCGGGCGATGGCGCTGATGACGGCGAAGTCGAAGACTATTTGATCAATACCCGTGAAGTGGTGTTCTGTCCGCAAGGTTCCGATGCGACGGGTGGCGGGATTGCCAGTGGCGGTACGGGGGGGTACCGCGAGGCGGTCTACTGGCTGGACTGGAACTGTGGCAGTAAAAACAATTACCAGCCTGGCGAGCTGGTTCGCAAGACCTGGGTATTCGGGCCGGTGGAAATCCGTGCAACCGTAGACAACATTACCAGTCAGCTGAACATCTATAACAGCGGTAACTGGTCGGGCGACCGTTTTGATGATCTGTACCAGGGGGTTAATCCGGTAGGTCTTGCCAATACCAATGGGGCAGAGCCTAACTTCGATATTGGCTGGGAAGTCTATCTCAATGGCCAGAGGGTGCCGGCAGATATCATTGCTGCTGACGTGGAAGATACAGATGAAAATGAAAGCCTGACCTGGGAAACCGACGGTGAGCCCTGGGAGATTTTCTCGATCGCTCCGCTGTCGGACCTTCAGGCCCGTTTTGAAAATGGTGCCCGCCGCCTGGTGCTGACTACAGGGGTGGCGCCAGGTACGGGTACTCTGCTCGCCTTGACTGAAGATGCGACCCAGACCTCACACATTGTGGATGGCTCGGGTGTTCAGGCTGTGGGGTTTGGCGTGTTCCTGCAGGTAGACCATGGTGATATCGCGGGTGGTTACCCGCAAAGCGGTGGCCATGTGTCACGTCGTGATGCAACCGGTGGTAGCAAACCCACCTCTGATACGGATGTTAATACCCTGACGGTGGCGACCTTGCAACCGGCTACGCCCTACCTGGGCGACACGGGGCCAGATCCGGAAGATGCAGACCAGAACTCCGCCAATGCAGATGCCGATGGCCCGGAAGAAGACGGGGTCAGCTTCCCGCCGCTGATTCCTGGTGCGGGCGCCACGATCACGGTAACCCTTACCGAAGATGTGGTTGGTGAAAATTATGTTCAGGGCTGGATCGATTGGAACCGGGATAATGACTTTGACGATGCCAGTGAACAGATCGCCCTGAACGTTCGTGATAATGATGCCCAGGACGCCAATAGCAGTCCGGGGGTGATCGAGCTGAACCTGTTTGTTCCGCCGGGCGCCTTTATCGGCAACACCTATTCCCGCTTCCGACTGTCCAGCACCCCGGACGTGCCGGCGGGTGGCCAGGTTGTGTTCGATGGTGAGGTGGAGGATTACCTGGTGACCATTTCTTCCGGCAATACCGGGGGGATTTTGTCGGGCTGGGTGTACGAGGATAATGGTGACGGCGCCACCGCCCACGATGGCATCAAGGCCGGTAACGAACCCGGTATCGCCAACCAGCGGGTGGTGTTGTATCACGATGCCGACAATAACGGTGTGTGTGAAGACTCCGACACGGTTCTGGCGGAGACCCTAACCGACGGGGACGGGGGCTGGCGTTTGGTCCCGGTGCTGGCGGATGTGGGCAAGAATGCCTGTCTGGTCGTGCAAACGGCCAACGGTTTTCGTTCCATCAGCGAGAATCCCGGCGATGGCGGAGCCAGTATCAACACCGGTGCCGTGGATGATGATGTGATGTTGTTGCAGGTGCAGCCCAGCGGGGTGGATTGGGACAATATCCTGTTTGGTGATGCCGGGTTGCCGGTGCTGGAACCGGATCGTCAGGGCGTAGTGGATGCCGGTAACAGTCTGCTCTACAGCCATCGCTTTACGGCACGCACTGCCGGTTCGGTGGATTTCAGTCTCGGCACAGCCCAAACCGTCCCTGCGAGCCCGGCCTGGACCGATACCCTGTTCCGTGATGAGGATTGTGATGGCGAACTGTCTGCTGCAGACGAGGCGCTACCGGTTAGCGGAGTGGCGGTGCAGGCGGGAGACAGCCTGTGTCTGCTGGTCAAGGTGTTTGCCCCTGCCGATGCGCCCCTTGAGTCACTGCACAGTCGTCCGGTGATCGCCATCCAGTCTTTTGCAGGTACGGCGCTGCAGTCCACGGTCCAGGTGCTTGATACCACTCGCCTGACGGCAGGCAAGCTGATCCTGGACAAGACCGTGCGAAACATCGGTCCGGATGGTCTGGCCGGCACGGGCGATGATGTGGACAGCCAGGACGGGACCGCCAATCAGGCTTCTCCGGGGGATGTGCTGCGTTACCGGCTGACCTTCTCCAACCAAGGGGTGCGGCCGCTGACCGAGGTGACGATCAATGACAGCACGCCTGCGTTCAGCAGTCTGAGTCAGGCCGCCGTCTGTCCCACGCCATTGCCGGCGGATCTCAGCGGTTGCAACCTGACCACCCCGGATGGCCTCAATGCCGCTGGCTATGAGGGCGCGCTGCAATGGTTGTTCAGTGGCCAGCTGCAGCCTGGCAATCAGGGTTCGGTGGTCTACGATGTGCGGGTTAGCCCCTGATCCGGGGCACCCGCTTCAACCTACCTGATACCGTAAGACCGTGATAGAATGCGGCAACCGAGCCCGAGGGTTCGGTTTTTTTGTGGCTGTCTGGCAGGAATCATGGATTTCAGCATAGTGATCAAGGCCCTGTGCCTGGTGCTGGTAATCGAGGGCATTCCGCTCTTTCTGGCGCCCGAGCGGGCTCGTCAGGCCGCGCTTCAGCTGGCGCGGATGCCCGGGCAGTCCCTCAGAATACTGGGGCTGGTGCTCATGGTGTTGGGCGCCGTCCTCCTGGTGGTGATGAAATGAATCAGCAAGCACAGTGGCTACTCCCCGATGGGGTGGAAGAAGTCTTGCCGGGCCGCGCCCGGGCGATTGAGCAACTGCGGCGCGGTACCCTGGATCTGTACCAGCGCTGGGGTTACGAACTGGTCTTCCCGCCACTGATCGAATTTCTGGAATCCCTGTTAAATGGGGCTGGCCGGGATCTGGAGCGGGAAACCTTCAAGATCACCGATCAGCTCACCGGGCGTTTGATGGGGGTGCGTGCCGACATTACCCCGCAAGTGGCGCGGATGGACGCTCACAGCCTGCGCCGTAATGCGCCCACACGGTTGTGCTATTGCTCCAGTGCCCTGCGTACCCGTCCTGCCGTGGCCGGTGGTACCCGCCTGCCGTACCAGATCGGCGTTGAACTGTTCGGCCATTCCGGCGTGGACAGCGATCTGGAAGTCATTTCCCTGTTGCTGGAAACCCTGCGGCTGGCAGGGGTCGACAACGAGGTCGTGCTGGATCTGGGCCATGTGGGCCTGTTCAGTGGCCTGCTGGCGGATTGCTCCCTGAGTGACGCGCAGCAGGCCCAGCTGGAAGATATTCTGGTCCGCAAGGCGCGGGTCGAACTGGAGACTTTCCTGGCCGACAGCAGCCTGCCGGACGCCGCCAGCAAGGCGCTTGCGGCTTTGCCATGGCTGGCGGGTGATGCGGCGGTGCTGGGCGAGGCACGGGAGATATTTCAGGATTTCCCCGCAGCGCTGGCAGCCCTGGATGAACTGGATACGCTGGTCTCGGTGCTGAGCCAGCGTGGCGTTACCCTGCATCTGGATCTGGGTGAGCTGCGGGGTTATCACTACCACACCGGTTGTGTCTTTGCGGCGTACCTGCCCGGCGAAAGTGAGCCGGTGGCCAAGGGGGGTCGCTATGACCACATTGGTGAAGTATTTGGTCGTGCCCGCCCCGCGACGGGTTTCAGTGCCGACCTGAAAATGCTGTCGGCTCGCACGGTGGCTGCGGGCGATAATGGCATTCTCGCCGAAGGCTCTTTGCAGGATGCGGATTTCGCCGCCGCCGTGGCCGCGTTGCGTGATCAGGGCGAGCGGGTCGTGCTGGCGTTACCGGGCGCAGACAATGATGCCCAGCTGTTGGGCTGTCAGCGCAGGCTGGTACAGGGCGACAACGGCTGGGTCATCCAGGATTTATAGAATTCGTAGGGCGGAAATGGGCGACAGCCCATCTCCGCCGTTGTGATGGTGGCGGAGATGGGCTTCGGCCTGTCCTCTGTCTACGGTAAAGCGTGTCGTGTGCCAAGCGCGCCGCGTGCAAGCGTTAACTCAACAGGCAGCTAGCAATCATGGGTAAGAACGTAGTCATTCTGGGCACCCAGTGGGGTGATGAAGGCAAAGGCAAGATCGTGGATCTGCTCACCGATCAGGCGTCGCTGGTGGCCCGTTTTCAGGGCGGCCACAATGCCGGCCATACCCTGGTGATCGACGGCAAGAAAACCGTCCTGCACCTGATCCCCTCCGGCATCCTGCGTGAAGATGTTCAGTGCCTCATCGGCAATGGCGTGGTGCTGGCGCTGGATGCTCTGCTGAAGGAAATCGGCGGCCTGGAAGAAAACGGCGTCCCGGTACGTGAGCGTCTGCGTCTGTCGGCATCCTGCCCGTTGATTCTGCCTGTGCACGTGGCACTGGATCAGGCCCGTGAAGCGGCCCGGGGCAACAAGAAGATCGGCACCACTGGCCGCGGTATTGGTCCGGCCTATGAAGACAAGGTCGCCCGTCGCGGTCTGCGTCTGGGTGACATCTATCACCGGGAGCGTTTCGCGGCCAAGCTTGGCGAAGTGATGGATTACCACAACTTCGTGCTGCGCAATTACTACAACGCCGAGCCGGTGGACTTCCAGAAAACCCTGGATGAAACCCTCAAGCTGGGTGAAGACGTGCGCGGCATGGTGACCGATGTGACCTCCGTGCTGCATCACGCTCGTGAGCAGGGCGAGAACATCATGTTCGAAGGGGCCCAAGGCACTCTGTTGGATATCGATCACGGTACCTACCCGTACGTGACCAGCTCCAACACCACCGCTGGGGGGACCGCTACCGGCTCCGGCGTGGGCCCGCTGTATCTGGATTACGTGCTGGGTATCACCAAGGCCTACACCACCCGTGTGGGCAGCGGCCCGTTCCCCACCGAGCTGTTCGACGAGAATGGCCGCTACCTGGCCGAGAAAGGCCACGAGTTCGGTTCCACCACGGGCCGTGCCCGTCGTTGTGGCTGGTTCGATGCGGTGGCCCTGAAGCGCTCTATCCAGATCAACTCCATTTCCGGTCTGTGCCTGACCAAGCTGGATGTGCTGGACGGACTGGAAGAAGTGAATATCTGTATCGGTTACCAGGATGCGGAAGGCAACTCCCTGGAGTGTGCCTGGGATGCGGACAGCTATGAAGAAGTGAAGCCGGTGTACGAAAGTCTGCCAGGCTGGAGCGAGTCCACCCTTGGCGTCAAGGCAGTGGAAGACCTGCCGGCCAATGCCCAGGCTTACCTCAAGCGTATCGAGGAAGTGACCGGCGCGCCGATCGATATCATCTCCACCGGCCCGGACCGGGTAGAAACCATCATCAAGCGACATCCGTTCGCATGATGCACAAGGGCAGCTTCGGCTGCCCTTTTTTGTGGCTCTGTGTGTAAATCAGGAGCTATTCCGGATCCGGTTCACAAATCATCCTTTTGCCGTTTTGCTGAGATCAAACTGCAATAACTTCCCGATTAGATAGTGCCCTCTTGGTTCATTCATCAATCGGGGATTTGTCATGCCTAATCGTATCGTGCGGTTTGCCCTTAGTGGGCTGGCTGCTGGCGTTTGTGCTGCTGCCAATGCAGATGTCGCCATTCCGGCTTATCAGTCCGGTAGTGCCTGGTTCACCGACGGCCAATCAAATGTACAAGAAAAAGCGGAGCTGGAACGTACGGCCGCGACCGCGAAGAATGTCATCCTTTTTGTGGGTGACGGGATGGGGATTTCGACCCTCACAGCGGCCCGAATTCTTCAGGGGCAGCTGGCAGGTGATGAGGGTGAAGAGAACTACCTGTCCTTTGAAACCTTTCCCTACAGCGCACTGATCAAAACCTATAACACCAATCAGCAGACCCCGGATTCCGCCGGCACCATGACGGCGATGATGAGTGGTGTGAAAAACAAGGCCGGCATGATCAACATTTCTGATGCGGGCATGCGCGCAGATTGTGCTTCCTCTCAGGGAAATGAGCTCAACACCTTTCTGGATCTGATGGAAGAAGCCGGGCGCTCCACCGGGGTGGTCAGCACAGCCCGTGTTACCCATGCGACACCAGCGGCGACCTATGCCCGTGTTCCCGAGCGTAACTGGGAGTCCGACGACGGCCTGACGGATGAAGCCAAAACCAACGGCTGCAAGGATATCGCAGATCAGCTGGTGTCCTACGATTATGGTGACGGCATTGATGTGGTGCTGGGCGGCGGTCGGCGTCATTTTCAGACCATCACCGATGGCGGCAAGCGTACCGACGACCGCGATCTGACCCAGATCTGGCAAGACCGCTACGCCGATACCGAGCAGAGCGCGCTGTACATCGAGACGGGCACGGAGCTGGCCAGCGCGGATCTGGCGGCCACCGACAAGCTGCTCGGGTTGTTCGCTTCCTCTCATCTGAGCTACGACGCTGACCGCCAGGCAACCGGTGCGGATGAGCCCACCGTGGCAGAAATGACGGAAGCGGCGATTGAGGTGCTGAGCAAGAACGAAGACGGTTACTTCCTGATGGTCGAGAGCGGCCGTATCGATCACGGTCACCATGCCGGCAATGCCTATAACGCTTTGCACGATGCGGTCGCCTTTGCCGATGCGGTGCAGGCAGCCAAAGACAAGGTAGACCTTGAGGATACCCTGATTCTCGTGACGGCAGACCACAGCCACGTATTCACCATCGCCGGTTACCCCACCAAGGGCAACCCGATTCTTGGCAAGGTTGTTACCAACGACGGTTCCGGTGCGCCGGAATCTGATGCCTATCTGGCTGCAGATGGCCAGCCCTACACCACGCTGGGCTACACCAACGGGTTTGGCTTTGCCGATCTGGGGGCAGAAACGGATGCGGATGCCATCTATGCCATGGCGCCAAACGGCGGTCGCCATGATATCTCGTCAGTGGATACCGAAGCGCCGGGCTATCACCAGGAGGCCCTGATTCCGATGGGCTCTGAAACCCATGCGGGTGAGGATATCTCATTGCATGCCGCCGGCGCCGGCGCGTACATGGTGCAGGGGAATGTGGAGCAAAACACGGTGTTCCATATCATGACCACCGCCACCTCCGTGACCCCTGCTGAGTAAAGGAGCAAGACAATGAAAATCAAATATCTGGCACTGGCCATTTCCGCCTCGGCACTGCTTTACGGCTGTGGGGGCGACAGTAATAACGATGAAAACGGGGACGGTGGCCGCGATGTCGGCGGTGAGGCCGCGCTGTCTTTCCCGGCGTCACAGGTAGCCAGCGACTGGTACGAGCAGGGTGAGGCGGTAGTTGCCGCAGCGGCACAGAAACAGGTCAATAACGAGGTGGGTGCGGCCAAGAACGTGATTCTGTTTGTCGGTGACGGTATGGGCATCTCCACCGTGACGGCGGCACGCATCCTGGCCGGGCAAATGCAGGGCCTCGATGGTGAAGAGTATCAGCTCAGCTTCGAAAAAATGCCGTTTACCGGTTTGATCAAGACCTATAACACCAACCAGCAAACCCCGGACTCGGCCGGCACCATGACGGCCATGATGAGTGGTGTGAAAACCAAGGCTGGGGTGATTGGCGTAGCGGAAGGCGCGGTACGGTCTGATTGTGCCTCCAGTCAGGGCAAGGAGCTGGTAACCGCCCTTGAGCTGGCTGAAGATCAGGGTAAGGCCACCGGTATCATTTCCACTGCCCGTATCACCCATGCCACCCCGGCGGCTACCTATTCCAAGAGCCCCGAGCGTAACTGGGAATCCGACGATAACCTGACTGCAGAAGCCGCCACCAATGGCTGTAAGGACATCGCCGATCAGCTGGTGTCGTTCGACATTGGTGATGGTATTGATGTGGTGATGGGGGGCGGCCGCCGTCACTTCTTGCCTACCGCAGACGGAGGCAAGCGTACTGACAGTCGCGACCTGACCGACGAGTGGAAAACCGCGCATCCTTCAGGCTCTTACCTGCAAACGGGAACCGAGCTGGCCGCGCTGGATGCCGCCAGCGCTACCCAGGTGCTGGGTCTGTTCAGTAGCAGCCATATGAGCTACGACTCGGACCGTCAGGCCAACAGCAAGGATGAGCCGTCCCTGTCTGAGATGACCAGCAAAAGTATCGATATCCTGTCCAAGGATGAGGACGGCTTTTTCCTGATGGTAGAGTCTGGCCGGATTGACCATGGCCACCATGCGGGTAGTGCCTATAGCGCCCTGACGGATGCGGTGGAGTTTGCCAACGCCATTCAGGCCGCCATGGACAAGACCAGTGAAGAAGACACCCTGATCATCGTCACCGCTGACCATAGCCATGTCTTCACGATTGCGGGCTATCCGACCCGGGGCAACCCGATCCTTGGCAAGGTGGTTACCAACGACGGTAGCGGTGAACCGGAAAGCACTCCGGCCCTGGCTGCGGATTCCATGCCCTACACCACGCTGGGCTACACCAATGGCCTGGGCTTTGCCGAGCTGGGCGATGAGCACGATGCGGACGCCCGGTACGGCTCTGCCATTGATGCCGGTCGCAAGGATCTGGCCGCCGTCAACACCGAGAGCCCGGGTTACCACCAGGAAACACTGGTGCCGCTCAGCTCTGAAACCCACGCGGGTGAAGATGTGGGAGTGTGGGCTCGCGGTCCGGGGGCGCACCTGCTCACCGGGACCAACGAGCAAAGCCTGATCTTCCATGTGATGGCCCATGCGGGTGGTCTGCTGCCCGAGTAACCCTCCGGCAGTGGCAACAGGAGGCCCGCGAGGCCTCCTTGTTGTATGGAGCTAATATGAAACAGGGTTGTGTGGCCAATGGGAGAGTCACAATGAAAAAAACGATTGGGATCGCTTTGCTGCTGGTGCTTTCGCCGCTGGCTCAGGCTCAATGTCTTCAGCCTGCGGCGGGGAGCGTGATTCATGCCCGATATGATGTGTATAACGGCACCCAGCGTTACAGCGTGGACTTTTATCGTGGTGATGATCAGGTTGCCTGGCAGCGTGGAGACGTGATCAGTGCCTGGTCACAGCAGGATGATCAGGTGTCGCTGTTGCGGGTGTTTCCCCAGTATCAGCGCACCATTTGGTATCCCGCCGGGGACTTGCGGGCGCTGGGCAAGTCCTCAGAGTGGGGTGCGGTAACCGGTTGGCCGGTGCCGCAGGAGAATGGTTATCAGCGAGTCAGTGATCAGGTGGCGGTCGTGCAGGGGTGCGAGGCGGGTGAGTTCGAGAATGCCGAAGGCGCCCGGGTGCTGTGGCTGGAGACGGCAGGACTGCCGGCCCGGATCGCCGAAAACGACACGGTCTGGCAGCTGGTATCACTGGAGCAGGTCGCCGAGAGGGACACCTTTGCCCGTTGGTCGGCCTGGCAGAGCACGGATTTTGCGGATGTCGGGGATAACGAAGCAGATCCCTTCCTGCGCCGCATGATTGCTTTGGGCTTTGTGGAGCATGGTGCGAGCGGGTTCTATCAGGCCGATGGCACACCGATGCAGGCACCGGCGCACTCACACGCGCATTGATCCGTCTGCCCCAGTGGCCATCAGCGATGGCGGCGGCGGGGGACTATTTGCGACGGGTGATGACGATCAGGCCTACCGTGATCACCACCACAGCGGCAGGGAACAGCAGCAGATAACGCTTGCGGCGGGCTTCCTTCTCGCGCTGGGCGTCGGCGGCGGCGATGGCTGGATGGATCTCGCTGCTGCGGGCGCCTTGTTCGGGGCTGTTGGCAGACCAGGCTGAAACCGGTGCCAGGAACAGGCCGGTGGCCAGTACCCAGGCGGCAAGCAGATTACGCATCAGTATCATGGCAATAGCGACCTCATCGAATGTCGGGAGACGGGTGACGGCAGGCCAGAAACGAAAAAGGGCCCCCGTCTGGGAGCCCTTTCGAAATTGGTGCCGAGGAGAGGACTTGAACCTCCACGGGGTTGCCCCCACTAGCACCTGAAGCTAGCGTGTCTACCAATTTCACCACCTCGGCGTTTCGTGCTGAGCCGTATATGAGTCCGGTAAAGTTTTTACCGTTTCATGTTCGGTTCATCGCGAAAGCGCGTGCATTCTAGTATATGATGGACGAATGTCAAATCCCTTTTCGAAAAAATCCTCAATGCCCCCAAAAAAGCGTTACCGCGACCCCCACGCCGAAAGAGAGGCGGAAAAGTACGAAAACCCGGTGCCCAGCCGTGAGCTGATCCTGGACGTACTCAATGACCAGGGTAAGCCCCTGGCCTTCGAAGACATCGCTGCGCTGCTGGAGGTGGGCGAGGACGGTGAGGTCGGTCTCGACCGCCGTATTCGCGCCATGCTGCGCGATGCCCAACTGGTACAGAACCGCAACGGCAAGGTTGGTGTGGTGTCCCGCATGGACCTGATTGCAGGCAAGATCCAGGGCCACAAGGATGGCTTTGGCTTCCTGATTCCCGATGACAAATCCCAGAGTGACCTGTTCCTCGGCCCCCGCCAGATGGAAAAGGTCATGGACGGCGATCGGGTGCTGGTCAGTGATGCCGGGGTCAATCGTTTCGGCAAGAAAGAAGCCCGTATCGTCGAAATTACCGAGCGCGCCACCACCGAAGTGGTCGGCCGCTATTACCGGGAAGCCGGCATCAGCTTTGTGGAGCCGGAAAACCGCCGCATCACCAAGGAAGTGCTGGTCGAGGACAAGAACGGCATCAAGCCCAACCCGGGTGACCATGTCCGTGCCACTATTACCCAGTACCCCAGCCGTGATCACCATGTACTGGTTCGGCTGGAAGAAATCATTGCGACCCCGGACCAGGCGGGTATGGAAATCGAAGTGGCCCTGCGCCGTTTCGAGATCCCCCATGTATGGCCGGACGGGGTAGAAGAACAGGCCAATGCATTTGGCGATAGTGTCCCCCACAAGGCCAAGGCCAACCGGGTGGATCTGCGTGACCTGCCGCTGGTGACCATTGATGGCGAGGATGCCCGCGACTTCGATGACGCTGTGTATGTGGAGCGTCGTCCCCGTGGCGGTTGGCGCCTGATTGTGGCCATCGCCGATGTGAGCCATTACGTGTATCCGGGCTCGGCGCTGGATAACGAAGCGGCCAAGCGCGGTAACTCGGTGTACTTCCCCAATCGGGTGATTCCGATGCTGCCGGAGGCGCTGTCCAACGGGCTGTGCTCCCTGAATCCCCATGTGGACCGACTCTGTCTGTATTGCGACATGACCATCTCGGCCAATGGCCGGCTGTCCGGTTTTGTGTTCCGTGAGGGCGTAATGCGTTCGCGTCACCGTCTTACCTACACCAAGGTGGGCGCGATGATCGAGGACCCGGAGTCCGAGTTGGCTCAGGAAACAGTGGCCAGTCTGGATGATGAGTCCCTGGACATGCTGTGGGCCTATCACGAGATGTTCCTGGCCCTGCGCCGACGCCGCGAAGAGCGGGGAGCCATCGACTTCGACAGTGAAGAAACCCGCATCATCTACGACGAAAACCACAAGATTGAAGGCATGGTGCCGGTGGTGCGCAATGTGGCACATATCATGATTGAGGAGGCCATGTTGGCCGCCAATATCTGTGCCGCCAAGCTGTTGGAAAAAGCCAGAGTGCCTGCCCTGTACCGTAACCATGAGCCGCCCAAGGAAGAGCGTCTGAGCAAGTTGCAGCAGTTCCTCGGGGGGCTTGGGCTGAGCATTGCCTGGTCCGAAGGGGCGCCGAAACCGGCGGTGTTCCAGCAGCTGCGTGAACAGATTCTGGAGCGTCCGGATCGCAACGTGATCCAGACCATGATGCTGCGCTCCATGACCCAGGCCAAATACGAAGCAGAGAACAAGGGCCACTTCGGGTTGGCCTACAAGGCCTATACCCACTTTACCTCGCCGATCCGGCGTTACCCGGATCTGCTGGTGCACCGGGCAATCCGTTATCTGATTCGCTCCGAGGGGCTGCCCGCCCATGTGGACAATCCTGGTAGCCTGCCGGAGATTCCCCGTCAGAAAATCCTGCCCTATAGTCAGGAAGACATGGTGGTGATCGGCGAACAATGCTCCATGACCGAACGCCGTGCGGATGAAGCCACCCGTGACGTGATTTCCTGGCTCAAGTGCCAGTTTATGGAGTCGCGTATCGGTGAAGTCTTCGAGGGGGTAATCAGCGGCGTGGCCAGCTTTGGCCTGTTTGTTCAGCTTAACGAGCTGCATATTGACGGGCTGGTGCATGTGGCCAATCTGGACAGCGATTATTACCACTTTGACGAAGTGAACATGAGCCTGAATGGCGAAAGCAGCGGGCGTCGCTTCAGTCTGGGTGACTCTGTCACCGTGCGGGTCGCGGCAGTGCATACCGAAGACCGCAAGATCGACCTGCAGCTGGAGTCGTCGACGCCGTCCCGCAAGGGGCGCCCCAAGGGCGGCAGCAAGGCGTCCGGTAAGGGTGCTGCTGGCCAGAGCAGCGGCAAGAAGGGGCTGTCCGAACGGGAAAAGCTTGCCAAGGGCGATATCCCCAAGCCGAAGGCCAAGCGCAAGGGCCCGCCCCGTGGTAAAAAGGCGGCCCGGCGCAGCAAGAAGAGCTAGCTCTTCATTCTGTAGGAGCTTGCCTGTAAGCGATTTGCCACGCGTCGCTGGCGCGAATCGCTTGCAGGCAAGCTCCTGCATTTCTCTTTTCCCACCGCGTGTAGCGTGGTGCGTGTAGCGTGCAGGCGTTCCAATGAGTAAAGCCCAGAAACCCCTGATGTATTCCGGCTTCCACGCAGTGGAGGCGCTGTTGCGCCATCGCCCCGAGGCGGTGCTGGAATTGTTTGTCCAGGACTCCCGCGCCGAGCGCGAGGAGCCGCGGCTGGAGGCCATGATTCGGGCCGCCAGGGATTTCGGGATTGCGGTCCAGCGGGCCCGCCGTGAGGTGCTGGAGAAGCATGCCGGTCCCCAGCATCAGGGGATTGTGGCGCGTGCCCGTCCGCGTCGTCCCGCAGATGAAAATGCGCTGCTGAAGTGGCTGGACGGCAAGCCGGCCAACCCGTTTTTGCTGGTGCTGGAAAATGTCACCGACCCCCATAACCTCGGCGCCTGCCTGCGCAGTGCCGATGCTGCGGGGGTGCAGGCGGTGATTGTTCCCCGTCGCGGCGCGGCGGGTCTGACGCCGGTGGCGTGCCGTACCGCCGTGGGGGCCGCTGAGAGTCTGGCTTATTATGAGGTGGGTAACCTGGCGACCTTGCTGGACCAGCTCAAGGAGCGCGGGGTCCAGGTCGTCGGGACAGCGCTGGAATCACGAAGCACCTCCCTGTTCGATTTCCAGGCCCCGGATGCCCTGGCGGTGGTCATGGGCGCAGAGGGGGCTGGCCTGAAACGGCTGACCAAAGACAAGTGCGACCAGCTACTGGAAATTCCCATGGCGGGCGAAGTGCAAAGCCTGAATGTCTCCGTGGCGACAGGGGTGGTGTTGTTTGCTGTTTGTGCGCAGAAGAAGGGCGGGGGGCAGTGAACAGTTAACAGTGAATAGTGAACAGCGTCGCGATCTTGGGGTTTTGACTGTTTAAACGTATGAGGCCGCGCCCAACCATTGGGCGCGGCCTCATGCGTTTAAAACCGCAGAGCCGTTGCTCGCGCAACTGTTCACTGCCTCACCGTAGTTCTGAGTGGCTCACAAACTGCTGGCGTTCCAGGGAGGGTAGGGCCGGGCCTGCGTGGCTGGCGGCCATTTCCCGTTGCAGGCGGGTGTTTTCTTCGAGGATGACCTCGGGGATGTCTTCATCAGGGCGGGGCTCGGGCAGTGCGTCTGCGCTCAAGGCTTTTTCGGCCAGTTGATCCTTTTCCAATGGCGACAGCGGGAAGCTCAGGTGAGTGGTGCGGTCAAACCGGCGTGCTTCCTGATAACGGGGCTGCTGATAGCCCTCTGCATTGCGGATGGCGGTGTCGAGGTCTTCGGGGCCGGTGACATGATGCCAGTCATCTTGGCTGGGCGGGGGCGGAGGTGAAATGTTTTCACCGTTTTCCAGTCGTTGCTGAAGCTGGTTTTTGCGGGTCTGCCAGGCAAGCAGATCGGTGACAAACTGGTCCTGGCGCTCGTAGTGCTGAATCTCGGGGCGGGGGCCGGCTGCACGTTCGAGAATGTTCGCTTGTTGCTGTGACAGCGGAGAGGCAAACAGAAAGCTGGGCAGTGTAAGGAGAACACTGAGCAGGAGTCTTGCCTGACCTACCCCGGACCCGAGCATCCCTAGAACCCCAGTGGCCCGTAGCCGATCCCCTCAATGAGGTAGATCTCATCGTCTTTGTTGAGATACACGGTGAGTCCATTCACGGTGTACATGTCGTCGAGCTGGGCCCGGTTTTCTGCAACGAACGCGGCAATCTGAGCTTGCCGTTCCTCATAAGGTAGCTGGAGGTATGCGGTTTGCTCTTCGAGCCCTTGTGCGTTGCCACCATCGTTTACGCCTTTGAGCTGCATGCCCACCACGGTCATCGGCAGGATCAATGGTTCGTCACTGCCTGCGTTACCCAGCAGAGTGCGCAGTCGCTCGGTGGAGAGCACTGGCGCGGTCAGGGGAGACAGGACAAAGCTGCGAGACGTGGAGCGGTCATGCCAGGTGCGATGTGCCTGATAATCAATCTCGGGTATGCGAGGGGTGCGTTGCAGAGCGCTATCCAGGGTTTCCGGCCCGTCGATCACGGTCGGGTCGGTGCTGGCGGTGTGCTCAGGCAGGTAGTCTTCCGGGCATGCTTGTCGATGGGCGGCCTGATCCCGGCTGGCTTGCTTGTATTTCATGATCTGGAGCAGGAAGTCCGTATAGTCCGGATAATCCTCCAGAATCGGTTTTTCCGGCACGGCCACGGGGCTGCCGCAGGGGGGCAGGGCATCCTGTGCGTGAACAGGATTCAGCAAGCTAAGGCTGCACAGACCAAAGGCCAGGGCTCTGTAGTGCATGGTCGTATCCCGATTGTTGTTGTTTTCCTCTGTAAATCAGAGGCTTAGGGTAAACGACGCTTTTTGTAAGCGTTTGTAGCATTTTTGTTTTCATTGAGGATACGTGGACTGTGCACCGTTGGCAATCCACACGGCTTGAGTTGTCCGGGGCGAATGGGATAGAATCGCGCGCTTCCTGCATTCCGGTGGTTTCCGGAGGGCAGGCCTCCTTGCTTCACCGCGGTGCCGACAGGCCCGGGGGAAGCTGATCTGACACCGTGAGGTGTCTCAACCGTAAGGAGCTAACATGCGTCATTACGAAGTTGTGTTCCTGGTTCACCCGGACCAGAGCGAGCAGGTGCCCGCCATGATCGAGCGTTACAGCGCGATCGTGACCGATGGCAAAGGCACTATCCACCGTGTTGAAGATTGGGGTCGCCGTCAGCTGGCCTACTCCATCAACAAGATCCACAAAGCCCACTATGTGATGTTGAACATCGAATGTGACGGCGAAACCCTGGCCGAGCTGGAAAACACTTTCCGCTTTAACGATGCCGTAATCCGTCACCTCGTGATTCGTCGCGACAACGCTGTTACCGAGCCGTCGCCGCTGGCGAAGAACGATGAGAAGGAGGGGGCTGCCAGCTAATTTTGGAAATCAATTGCTGCGAACTCACCGGTATCGTCGCCAGCCTTGAAAAGGTGGCACTGACACCGGCAGGGGTACCCCGCCAACGGCTGTGGCTGGAGCATCGCTCCCGACAGCTGGAAGACGGCCACCCCCGTGAAGTCCAGGCCCGTATCGCCGTGATTCTGGCGGGCGGGATGACCCGACAGGCCCAGGGCCTGAAAGAGGGTCAGCGAATCAAGGTAACCGGATGCCTTAGCCGCGCTGGTTACAAGGGAGACGCCCGGGACCGACTGCAGCTGATTGCCCAGACGCTGGAACCTCTCAATCAGGATTAAACAGGAGATATCCAATGGCCCGTTTTTATCGCCGCCGCAAGTTCTGCCGCTTTACCGCGGAAGGTGTTGAGTACATCGATTACAAAGATCTCGACACCCTGAAAGCCTACATCACCGAAACTGGCAAAATCGTGCCCAGCCGTATCACCGGCACCAAGGCACGCTATCAGCGTCAGCTGGCCTCTGCCATCAAGCAGGCCCGCTACCTGGCGCTGCTGCCGTACACTGACAGCCACGACAGCTAAGCCGAGGGGACTACTATCATGCAAGTGATCCTGCTGGAAACTATCAAAAACCTGGGCGACCTGGGTGCTGTGGTTGACGTACGTTCCGGCTACGGCCGTAACTTCCTGATCCCTCAGGGCAAGGCTCTGCCTGCCACCAAAGCCAATCTGGCTGAAGTGGAAACCCGTCGCGCCGAGCTGGAAAAGCATGCTGCCGAGCAGCTGGCTGCCGCTCAGGAGCGTGGCGAGAAGCTGAACGAAGCTACCGTTACCATTGCCGCCAAGGCCGGTGATGAGGGCAAGCTGTTCGGCTCTGTCGGTACCCGTGACATCGCTGAAGCCATCACCTCTTCCACGGGTGTGGAAGTGGAAAAGGCGGAAGTGAAGCTGCCTCACGGCGCACTGCGCAACACCGGCGAGTTCGAAATCGACCTGGTGCTGCATGCCGACGTTACCGCTACCATCAAGCTGGCCGTGGTGCCTGCCGAGTAACGGATAACCGGTTTGCCCATTACTGGGCACGGTGACAGAATCAGGGCATTGTCCGCGAGGGCAGTGCCCTTTTTAATGGCAGCTACAAGCTACAAGCTACAAGCTACAAGCTACAAGCTACAAGCTACAAGCTACAAGCTACAAGCTACAACGCGATCACAGCTTCTCTTGATTTTGAATGTCTGCAGCCGCGCTGGTAGTCCGGGGCGCGGGTGATGGCCTCTCCAATAATGATGACTGTGCCCGTGTTGCAGCTTGCAGCTTGTAGCTCATAACCCATCACTGGATCCTGGTTACCCCATGAACGAACCTTTGCCGCTGGATAAACATTTGCCTGAAAACCTGAAGGTGCCGCCGAATTCGGTGGAGGCCGAACAGGCAATCCTGGGTGGCCTGTTGCTCAATAACAGCGCCTGGGATGATGTGGCTGAGCGTGTCGGTGCACGGGATTTCTATCGCAAGGCCCATCGCCAGATCTTCGAGGTCATCGCACAGCTGGTAGAGGAAGAAAATCCTTGTGACCTGGTGACGGTATCCCAGGCGCTGACCCAGTTGGGGCAGCTGGATGACATCGGCGGCATGACCTACCTGTCCGAGCTGGCGCGCAATACCCCCAGTGCAGCAAACATCACCGCCTACGCGGAAATTGTGCGCGAGCGCAGCATCCTTCGTCAGCTGATCAATGTGTCTCATGATGTGGCGGAAAGTGCTTTCAATACGGAAGGTCGCAAGTCGCTGGAAATTCTCGACAAGGCCGAGTCCGCCATTTTCGAGATTGCCGAGCAGCAGAAAAAAGGCTCTGGCCCCCAGGACATCAAGTCGGTTCTGAAGAAGACCGTGGATCGTATTGATGAGCTGTACAAGAACAAGAGCGCGATCACCGGTGTGACCACGGGGTTTGACGAGCTGGATAAAATGACCGGTGGTCTGCAGCCCGCGGATATGGTGGTTATCGCCGGCCGTCCTTCCATGGGTAAAACCACCTTTGCCATGAATCTGTGCGAAAACGTGGCGATCAAGGCCGGCAAGCCGGTGCTGGTGTTCTCCATGGAAATGCCCGCAGAATCCATTGTCATGCGGATGCTGGCCTCGCTGGGGCGAATCAACCAGACCGCCGTGCGCTCCGGGCAGCTGGAAAAAGACGACTGGCCGCGGGTGACCTCGGCGATCCACATGCTCAGTGAGCAAAAGTTCTTTATCGATGACACCCCGGCGCTGAGCCCCCTGGAAATGCGGGCCCGTGCACGTCGGGTGGCGCGCGAGTGTGGCGGCGAGCTGGGAGCGATCATGGTCGATTACCTGCAGCTGATGCAGGTGCCGGGGGTGGATAACCGGGTCAACGAAATTTCGGAGATTTCCCGCTCGCTGAAAGGCCTGGCCAAAGAACTGAACTGCCCGGTGCTGGCCCTGTCCCAGTTGAACCGTTCCCTTGAACAGCGCCCCAACAAGCGCCCGGTGATGTCGGATCTTCGTGAATCCGGAGCCATCGAGCAGGACGCGGATTTGATCACCTTTCTCTATCGCGATGAGGTGTACAACAAGGAAACCAACGAGAAGGGCGTGGCAGAAGTTATCATCGGCAAGCAGCGGAATGGTCCTATCGGTACCGTGCGTCTGGCATTCTTGGGCCAGTACTCGCGCTTTGATGATCTGGCGCCAGAGTATTACGCCCAGCTGTCTGCAATGGATGAGTGATTGCGTTGCACGATTCAAACGGCAAGTTAGCGGGTCAGTGTAGGGCAAGCCTTGATACGGGTTTGCACGGGAGCCGTGTGTAATGCGGGGCACCCGGGTGGAGATTCGCACAGCCGCATTGGCGCACAACGCCGGCCGTGCCCGGAGACTTGCCGGTGACGCTGAGCTCTTTGCCATGGTCAAGGCCAATGGTTATGGGCACGGGCTGCTTACGGCAGCGCAGGCCATGGCGCCGGCGGTAGAGGGCTTTGGCGTTGCCGTGATGGAAGAGGCCGTGGCGTTGCGGGATAGCGGCATCGCCGGGCCGATCTTGGTGGCGGAAGGCTTCTTTGATGCGGATGAACTGGAACACGCGCGGCGGCGTTCGCTGGAGGTGGTGGTCCACTCGCTCTGGCAGGTTCAGTTGCTGCTGGCAAAGCCGGCACCTACCCGCATCTGGTTGAAGCTCAATACGGGGATGAACCGGTTGGGCCTGCGCCCGGAATGGGCGCTGCAGGCGGCAGAGCAGTTGGCGGCAGCGGGCATGAAACCGCTGGGTATCATGAGCCACTTCGCCTGTGCTGATGACGCCACGGATAGCGTTTCTGAAAAGCAGCTTCTGTTGGCCGCAGAGGTGGCACAGCGTCTGCAATTACCACTGTCCACGGCCAATTCCGCGGCGCTGATTCGTTACCCCCATGCCCGTGGGCAACGGGTTCGCCCCGGAATCATGTTGTACGGTTCCTCGCCGTTTGACTGGCAAAGTGCCAGCGAGCTGGACTTGCAGGTCAGTCACCGCTTCAGTGCCCGTCTGATCGCGATCAATGATATTCAGCCCGGCGAGTCCGTGGGTTACGGGGCAACCTGGACCGCGGCCCGTGCGGGGCGTGTCGGCGTGGTGGCGGTCGGCTACGGGGATGGCTATCCCCGTCATGCTCCCAGTGGCACCCCGGTGGCGGTCAACGGGCAGCCCACGATACTGGTCGGTCGTGTCTCCATGGATATGCTGACCATCGACCTGAACGGGATTGATGCACAGGTGGGCGATGCAGTGGAACTATGGGGCGATGCGGTAGCGGTGGATGCGGTGGCGAAGGCCTGTGGCACTATCAGCTATGAATTGTTCTGTCAGATCACCGCACGTCCGGCACGTATTGTCGTTTAATCCGAAGGTCGCTGTAGCGCCATTTGAGGCGCGGACAAAATGGTGTCGCGTTACTCGCTAACGCTCGTATTCGCAACTCACGCGGTGTTATTCGCTGCGCTCACCCCTTTGGGGCCGCACTTTGTGCGTTACTCCGCTGCGCTACGTTCCTGCAGCGGTTTCATAGATTCGTCTGCACAAGAAGGGTTTGCTGTGGCCAAGAAAAAAATCGCTTTTGTCTGCACGGAATGTGGTGGAGATACGCCGAAATGGCAGGGGCAGTGTCCGTCCTGCGGTGCCTGGAATACCTTGCAGGAATTCGTTCACGACCCGGCTACTCCTGCGTCAAAAGGGGCGGGTAGTCGTGGTGGTTTTAGCGGTCAGCTCTCGGAGGTGCAAAACCTCAACGACATTGTGCTGGAGGAAACGCCGCGCATTGGTTCCGGTATGGGTGAGCTGGATCGGGTGCTGGGTGGTGGCCTGGTGCCGGGGTCGGCCATTCTGATCGGGGGGCACCCGGGCGCGGGAAAATCCACCCTGTTGTTGCAGACCCTGTGCAAGCTGGCGGACACCCAGAAGTCCCTTTACATCACTGGTGAGGAATCGCTCTCCCAGGTGGCCATGCGCGCGGATCGTCTGAAATTACCCAAGGACAAGTTGCGACTGGCGGCGGAAACCGATGTGGAGCAAATTCTTGAGCTGGCCCGCAAGGAGCAGCCGCGGATTCTGGTCGTGGATTCCATCCAGGTTATGTATCTCTCAGCGCTGCAGTCGGCCCCCGGTAGTGTGGCTCAGGTCCGGGAATGTGCCGCCGCGCTGACCCGTTTCGCCAAGCAGACGGGCACGGTGTTGTTGCTGGTGGGGCATGTGACCAAGGACGGCACCCTGGCTGGCCCCAAGGTGCTGGAACACATGATCGATTGTTCGCTGATGCTGGAAGGATCCACGGATTCCCGTTTCCGGACACTGCGGGGCTTGAAAAACCGCTTTGGCGCGGTGAATGAACTGGGTGTCTTTGCCATGACCGGCGAAGGCCTGAAAGAAGTGAAGAACCCCTCGGCAATTTTCCTTAACCGTGCCGACGAGATTGCTTCCGGGTCACTGGTGACGGTGGTCTGGGAGGGCACGCGCCCGCTGCTCGTGGAGTTGCAGGCGCTGGTGGATGCTTCCCACTTTGGTAACCCCCGCCGGGTCTGTGTCGGCCTAGAAGGGAACCGGCTGGCCATGCTGCTGGCGGTGCTGCATCGCCATGGCGGCATTCAGGTGGGCGACCAGGATGTGTTCATGAACGTGGTGGGCGGCGTGAAGGTGACGGAAACCGCAGCGGACCTGGCGCAGGTGCTTGCCATTGTCTCCAGCTTCCGAGACCGGGCACTGGAGCGTGAACTGGTGGTCTTCGGTGAGGTGGGGTTGTCCGGAGAGATTCGCCCGGTACCCCAGGGGCAGGAGCGTCTCCATGAGGCGGTGAAACATGGCTTCAAGAAAGCGATTGTGCCAAAAGCGAACCTGCCCCGGAATTTGCCGGACGGGGTGGAGGTGATTGGGGTGAGCAATGTGGCGCAGGCGTTGGAATACCTCTAAGAGCAGTTAATAGTTAACAGTGAATAATTAATAGCTAAAACCTTGAAAATCATCCCTAGGCAGGTGAAAGAGGGATGTTTTGCAGGAGGCTCAAATTGTTGAGCGAAGGGGCAGGAAGCTTGTGACGGATTTTTGTTGATTGGCTGGCTTGGCAAGGTTCGTTGAAAATGGCGGAGATGGGCTGGCGCCCATTTCCGCCCTACGGTTTTCTTTTTAGTTCATCGCGGATTTCCGCGAAAAGCCTAATTCAAGCCCTCCAACCTCTCCGTAGGAGCGTCGCTCGCGGCGCGATAGCCCAAATCTGAAAACGATATTTATCACAGAGTGCGCAGGGCGTCCCGCTACTGTTTGTTCAACTTCCAGTTGTAGTCCAGGTGGCGGATGGTGATGTCATCATTTTTCATCAACTGCCGTTTTTCTTCCGGTACCCCTAGTTTATCGGCGTAGGGCAGCAGGTATTCTGCCAGGCTGCCGGCGGCGTTTTCGAAATCTTCTTCGTACCAATCAAAAATTTTCGATACTTCCAAGGCGTTTTTGTCGGCGTTGAACCGGTTGCGTTGTTTGTCGCTGAGAAACTGGTTGGCGCTGTCTTCCAGTTGAGCGTCCAGCTGGTCTGCGGTGTAGGCTTGCGGGCGCAGGGCTGGGCAGCCGATGGAGGCGCAGTTCACGGCGAAGTGGATGCGCGGGTCCATCAGTGCCGGGTTGCCGCGAATCATGTCGTGTTCCACTTCATCCAGGGTGCGTGGCTCGCCCAACAAAGTGAAAAAATCCTTGTCCCAGGGGCCGGACAAAAAGCTGCCAATATCGCGGATGGATGCAGGCTGGTTTTCGAGCAGGATCAGCTCGACGGTGAAAGCATTGTAGGCGTTGACCAGGAAGGCCAGTTGCTCATCCCGGCTGAATGCCTGGAAATCGGCAGCGGAAACTGAGGACAACTGTTCAAGATAGGTGTTCAGTTGTTGCCGGTCGGCGGCCATGCCGTTGTAGTCAACGGCGGTGGCAACACCGCCTCGCAGGGGTTGCACATGCTTGCCAAGAAGTTGATCCCAAGCGGTATGGTCAAAGGCCATGGCTGGGTGGGTAAGGGTGAGCAGGGCGATAACGAGCCCGCCGATCCATTGCTGCATGCTGTGCTCCCTGAGGGTGTGAATGCATGCACAGCATGTTGGGCAATGGCGATGGCGTCAAGGTGTCGGTCGGCGAGCCTGTTTGCGCCGTTGGGCCTGCAAACGCAGTTGCCGTTTTTGCCACCACATATAGGTTCCGGTGATAAAGAACAGTAAGGGGGTCAGGCCACTGACCAGCACCAAAATGCGACCGGGCAGGCCCAGCGCGTCGCCATTATGTAGCGGAAATTGCCAGGTCATGAACTGGCTTCCAGCGGCGACTTCCGGTGCATCCCAGATGGCCAGAATCTCGCCACTGTACTGATCGACCCAGATCCCGCTGGCACCATAATCCTGCCAGGGTTCACCGGCCCGGTTGAAGGCCAGCCAGTAACTGCCGGTTTCATTGCGGGGGAGGTTAAGTCGGGTAAGGGTGGCGTCCGGGAACACGGTGCGAGCCATATCCAGTGATGCCTGGGGGCTAATGGATGGCGTGTCGGGATCGTCCGGCAGGCGGGAGGGCGGGAAAGGGCGTTCGTCCATGGGCAGCACGGTGCGCACCAGTGCTGCGACCTGATCGGGAAACACCAGTGTCACGCCGGAAAAGGCCACCGCCAACAGCACCGGGAGCAGATAGATCCCGGTCACCTGGTGTAAGTCGAAATGCAGCCGGTAGGCTCCGCCATCACGTTTGATCGTCAGATTCCGTCGCCATTTCCCCTTGCGACGGCCCGTCGGCCACCAGAGGTAAAGGCCGGTCAGGCAGAAGCCCAGCAGACAGAGGCCCATAACCCCCACGACAATCTCGCCGGTATGGCCGGACAGCAGGGTGTAATGAAGGCTGTAGATCCAGGTCATGGCGTAGTCTCCCCAGGTTCGCACGGCCAGAATCTCGCCGCTGTAGGGTGAGACGCTGACCTGAATGGGGCCGGGTTCGCCGGGAGGCGCGAAGAAGCGCAAGGTATGCGGGCTGCCAGGGTCCTGTGCCGGTTCTATACGCAGGGCGCGACGTCCCATTTCGGCTTCCGCTCGTTCGATGATGTCGTTGAGTGGGAGTGGAGTGTCGCCGGTGGTCATGAGTTGCGGATTGAGTATTTCATCCAGCCCGTCATGAAAGACCAGCAGGCTGCCGCTCAGGCCGATCACCACTAGCAGTAGGCCGGTGATCAGTCCGGTGTATTTGTGCAGAACAAATAGCGTGTGACGCATGAACAGTGTGGGTCCTCAAACAACACGGGCAGCCAATGGCTGCCCGTGTTGAGACAATGGGCCAGATCAGAAGTCCAGATTGTAGCCCAGTGTTACGGTGCGGCCACGTCCCTTGAAGTTCTGGTCGTCGCGGGTGGTGGCGGTTTGTGAGAAGTAGCTGAAATAGTCTTCGTTCAACAGGTTTTCGATGCCTGCGGTGATCTGGCCTTTGGGCAGGGTATAACCCAGTGACAGGTCGACCAGCTGATAGGCGGTGAAGTCATTGGTATCGCCTTCAAAATCCTTGTTGAAGTAGTGGGTACCCTGGAGCTGGGTATCCAGCTTGCTGGTCCACTTGGCATGCCAGCGCAGCTGAAAGCTGTCCGGGGCGATATTGCGGCCGTCCAGTCGGGTGTCCACCGTGCCGTCGTCATCGCTGTCGAATTTGCCGCTGATGTGGGCGTAGGAGGCGTTCAGGTAGTGCACAGGGTTGATCTGCCAACCGGCATCGGCCTCGATGCCCTGGATTTCGGTGCGCTCACGGCTGACTTCAAAGATCCCGCCGTTGTTCTGCAGGCGTTGCCCCAAGTCGGAATCGGAGCTGAAGTGGCTGATTTCGAAGTGGGCGCTGCCGTTATGCAGGCGGATACCGATTTCGGTGTTGTCGGTCACAATCGGCTGCAGGTCGAGGAAGTCGTCAACACTCTGGTTCGGCTGGTTGATGCCGCGCAGCACCCGGCCCACATCGGGCATGCCGAAGCCTTCAGAATAGTTGGCAAACAGTTGGGCGTTTTCCGTGGCCTGGAATACCAGGCCGTAGTTGAACAGGGTTTCGTCGAAGTCCGGGTTGCCGCCTTCTACCTGCTGGCTACCGTAGGAGGCCAGGGTAGTGAAATCGTCCACGTTGAGTTTCGCGTATTCATAACGCACGCCGGCATTCAGGGTCAGCTGTTGCATGGGGCTGACTTCCGCCTGCAGGAAGGGGGCAATGTTGCGGAACTGGGTTTCCGGGACCCACTCACGATTGGTTTGCGCCAGGATCTGGGTGGTCTCGTCCTGCAGCAGGTCCAGGCCGGTGGTCAGCTTCAGGCGGTTATCAAACATGCCGTCACGGGACAGGGTCAGCTTGCCGCCGACTTTATCGGATTCGTTCTGGGACTGGTCGTAGACATTCGTTCCGTAGGCCGGGTCCTGGAAGGTGGCAAAGACGCCGCCGCCGTAGCGGGCCTTGAAGCTCTGGCTGTAAAGCTGGGCGGTAAAGTGATTGCCTCCCAGATTACTGTGGGTGTAGCTGAGTCCTGCGGTGAGCACTTCGTTCATGGCAGGGTCGCCTTCCGGGTCGCCTTCTACCGACGTTGTCGGGATACCCGCAGCCCAGTCGCCGGGCACGCCCACATAATCATGTTTTCCTTCCAGGGCAAAACGGTTGATGCTGAGCTCAATGTTCTGCTCGTCGCTGAGCCAGTAACCCAGTTTCAGGAAGATGTCATGGCTTTCGCTGTTCATGATATCGCCCTGGGTATTGTCTACCCCGATAAGTTCGCCATCAGCATCGTAGAACATGCCTCGATCGATATAGCTCAGGCCCAGCAGGTAATCCCAGTTGCCCTTGGTGCCATCAACCCGGTAATCCACCTTGTAGCTCAGGCTGTCGGACTTGATGTCGTCAGTGGGCGCGGTCATTTGAACGCCTACGTGCTGATTCAGGCTGCCGGACTCGGGGCGGCGGGTCACGAAGTTGATGATGCCGCCGGTGGCACCGAGACCCTGCTCGGCGCTGGCACCATAAATGACTTCGATACGCTCGACCATGGACAGATCAATGGTGTAGCCGTCACGGGAGCCGTCACGCAGGGGATTGGATTGCGGGATACCGTCGATCAGGAACAGGGGGTTACGCCCCCGGAACGTCTCACCGGAATTACTCAATTTCTGACGGCTGGGCGTGTAGGACGGGATCAGGTTACTCAAAACCTGGGATTGATCCGAGGTCATGCGTAGCTGTTCTTCGATCTGATCGCGGGTAATGACCGTGATCTTCTGGGAAGTTTTGCCCGCTTCGCTGTTGGCGCGGGTGGCAGAAACGGTAATGGCACCCAGTTCGTGGGCGTCTTCCTCGGCCAGGGCAAGAGGGGAGACGGCAAGTGTCAGCAGAGAAACAGGCAGGCCAAAACGGCGAAAACGGAGCACGGCAGCTCTCCTTATGTAAGGAATGTAAAAACAAGGCCGTGAAAGCTAGGGTTGAGGGGAATGATTGTCAATCTCGAAACGAGATTGCGGACGAATAGCATTCATTTTCTTGGGGTGGCACGGGCAGCGGACTGCCCGTGCAGGGAGTTATTCAGGGGTTCCTTAGAAGTCCAGATTGTAGCCCACTGTATAGGTGCGCCCCCGTCCCTTGAAGTTATAGTCATCACTGGCACGGGCTGCCTGCGAGTAGTAGGTGAAGTAGTCTTCGTCTGTCAGGTTCTCGATGCCCAGATCAATCTGGCCTGCGGGCAGCTGGTAGCTGATCATGGCGTCCACCAGGGTATAACCGTCAAAGTCCAGATCAGGGTCATCGAAGCCTCGGCTGAAGAAATGACTGGCTTGCAGGTGGCTGGCGAGCTTGCTGTTCCAGGCGGCATCCCACCCCAGTTGCAGGGTGTCTGGCGCAACGCTGAGACCATTGAGTTCGGTGTCGACCACCCCGTTGCCGGTGGTGTCAGACTCGCCTTGTTCGTGGGTATAGGACATTTTTACGCGGTGGGCGGCATGGATCTGAACATGGCCACTGAGTTCCACACCCTGAATCTCCGTTCTTTCACGGCTCCCTTCCCAGGTGCCCGTGGCACTGTTGAAGGTGAGTCGTTCGCCCAGATCGGAGTCGGATTCATAGTAGCTTAGTTCGAAGCCGTATCGCTCCCAATTGAAGCGGCCGCCGATTTCACGGTTGTCAGTGACGATGGGCTGGATCTGCAGCAGGGTGTCGACATTCTGCCCCGGGGTGCTGATGCCGCGCAGTACACGTCCTACATCCGGCATGCCGAAGCCTTCCGAATAGGTGGCATACAACTGGGCCCAGCCCGTCAGCTGGTAGACCAGGCCGGCGTTGTACAGGGTTTCATTAAAGTCCGGGCTCCCTCCCTGAACCACCACGTTGTCCTGGGTAACGTTGCTGCGATCAATGGTGGAGTAGGTGTCCACATTGAGCTTGGCGTATTCGTAACGCACCCCGGCATTCAGGTTGAGTTTGTCTGTCATGGTATAGCGCCCTTGCAGGAAGGGGGCGTAATTGCGGTACTGGGTTTCCGGTACATAGGTGCGACCGGTGTGCACAAGGTCCTGCTGGGTCTCATCCTGTAGCAGGTCCAGGCCAGTGGTCAGCCCCAGTCGATTGTTGAGCAGGCCGTTGCGAGTGAGGGTGAACTTGGCGCCAACCTTGTCTGATTGATTGCGCGTCTGGTCGTAGCGGGTGCCGCCACTACCGTCGGGATAAGGGAAGAACGGGGTGGTGGCAAACTGTGCCCGAAAACGCTGGGTATATAGCTGAACATCAACCTTGTTATTGAACCAGTTGGCGTGGCTATAGCTCAGGTTGGCGGTGGTCACGTCGTTATAGCCGGGGTTGCCATCCTGTTGTCCCTTGCGAGCGGTGGTTGGGATGCCGTTGTCCCGGTCGCCAGCAACGGGCACATAACCCCCTTCCCCTTCCAGTTCAAAGTGATTGAGCATGAGCTCGATGTTCTGGTTGTCATCAAGCCAATAGCCGATACGTCCCATAAGGTCGTAACTGGTGCTGTTCTGGAGTTCGCCGGGGTACGCGATGCCGACAAGTTCATCGTTGCCGTCATAGAACACACCGCGCTTCTGTTGCGATCCGGCTAGCAGATAATCCCAGTCGCCATGCTGGCCATCCACACGATAGTGGATCTTGTGACCCTGACCGTCGGTATCGAAGTCATCGTCTGAGTTCAGGCTGATGCCCACGCTTTGATTCAGTGTGCCGGCATCGGCCCGGCGGGTGACAAAATTGATGATGCCGCCGGTGGCTCCCAGGCCATGTTCGGCGCTGGCGCCATAAATGACTTCGATGCGCTCGACCATGGACAGGTCAATCGTATAGCTATCGCGTGCACTGTCGCGCAGAGGATTGCTCTGGGGCACGCCATCAATCATGAACAGCGGCGAGCGGCCACGAAAGCTTTCGCCTGCATTGGAGAGTTTCTGACGGCTGGGAGAATAAGAAGGAATCAGATTGCTGAGAACCTGTCCGGGATCCTGGCTGATGGCCTGTTGTTGCTCGATTTCGTCACGGCTGATGATAAGCACCTTCTGCGGTGTTTCATCGGTCGTAGTCTGAGCCCGGGTGGCGGTGACCGTGACCGGACTCAGAGTGTTGGTATCGGTTTCGGCGAGTACCAGGGTGGGGGCGGCAAGGGGAAGTAGTGACAGCGACAGGCCAATACGGCGCGAAAGGAGCATGAAACTCTCCTGAATTGCGTGAATGGAAAAGCAGGTCGCGCACCGTAGTGTTAATGAGAAGCATTGTCAATTTTGTGAGGTCAGCGTCGCAGGGTATGCAGCCGCTCCACCCAGCGTAGTAGCCCCTCTGGCTTGCGGGCCTTTTTCCACTCGCCGGCGGCGAATTTGTTGGCCTCTGCCATGGTCGGGTAGATGTGAATGGTGCCAAGGATCTTGTTCAGGCCCAGTCCGTGTTTCATGGCCAGCACATACTCGGCGATCAGCTCGCCGGCGTGCTGGCCAACAATGGTAACCCCGAGAATCTTGTCGCTGCCTTTGGCGGTCAGCACTTTTACATAGCCTTCGGCGGCGCTGTCGGCGATGGCGCGATCCAGATCGTCAATGCCGTAGCGGGTGACCTCGTACGCGATGCCCTGTTCTTTCGCTTCCTGCTCATTGATCCCCACACGAGCCACCTCGGGGTCGGTAAAGGTGCACCAGGGGATCACGCGGTAATCCACCTTGAAGCTTTTCAGGAAACCAAACAGGGCATTCACCGCGGCATACCAGGCCTGGTGAGAGGCGGTATGGGTGAACTGGTAAGGGCCAGCCACATCGCCGCAGGCATAAATATTCGGGTAGCGGCTTTGCAGTCGCTCGTTGGTCTGGAGGGTGCCATTGGTGTCGGTGGGCAGCTGAAGGGCGTCGAGGTTCAGTCCGTCGGTGTTGGCCTTGCGGCCAACGGCCACCAGCACCTGATCGAAGGGCTGGGCGCTTTCCTGGCCATCCTGTTCTACGTATAGAACCTTCTCGCCATTGTCGTGACAGAAGCGCACGGCTTTATGATTGGTCAGCACGGTGACGCCACTGTCCTGCAGAGAGCGGGTCACGATCTGGCTGGCTTCCTCGTCCTCACGGATCATCAGTCGAGGCAGCATTTCCACCTGGGTGACATCGCTGCCCAGTCGCGCAAAAGTCTGTGCAAGCTCGCAACCGATGGGGCCGCCACCCAGTACCAGAAGGCGCTTGGGTTGTTCCTCTAGCTGCCACAGGTTGTCGGAGGTAAGAATGTCCATCTCTTCGATGCCGGGGATGGGCGGCACAAAGGGGCGGGCGCCGGTGGCGATAATGATGCTACGGGCGGTGAGTGTTTCGACCTGGTCGCCGTTGCGGATTTCCACTTCCCACGGGGAGACTAGGCGCGCTTCTCCCTGGCGGCAGTCCACCCCCAGTTCGGTGTAGCGCTCCACGGAATCGTGGGGTTCGATTGTCTCGATGACCTTGTGTACCCGTGTCATCAGACGACGGAACTGAAACTGGCTGGTGATGCTGTCAAAACCGTATTGGTCTGCCTGTTTATCGTGGTAGGCGACCCGGGCGCTTTTGATCAGCGCTTTGGAGGGAACGCAGCCAGTATTGAGGCAGTCGCCGCCCATCTTGTGTTTCTCGATCAGGGTAACTCTCGCTTTTACCATGGCGGCAATGTAGGCACTCACCAGGCCTGCGGAGCCGGCACCAATGACGATCAGATTACGGTCAAAGGTTGTGGGTTTGCGCCAGCCGGCGTAAACCTTGCGGGCTTGCAACCGTGCCATGATGGCCTTGGCGATCCACGGGAACATCCCGAGCAGGACAAAGGCGCCCAAGAGTTGTGGAGAAAGCAGGCCGCCAAGGCTGTCTATTTGCCCAAGCTGGGTGCCCGCATTCACGTACACAGCGGTGCCGGCCAGCATGCCGGTTTGGCTGACCCAGTAAAATGTGCGTGTCTTGATGGGGGTAAGCCCCATGACCAGGTTGATTACAAAGAACGGAAAGGCAGGCACCAGCCGCAGGGTGAAAAGGTAAAAGGCGCCTTCCTTTTCGATGCCCTGATTGATTTTTTTCAGGCGTTCGCCGAAGCGTTGCTGCACGGTATCCCTGAACAGAAAACGGGAGGCCAGAAAGGCCAGGGTGGCGCCAATGGAAGAGGCAAATGACACCAGCACCAACGCAACGGCAAAACCGAACAGGGCGCCGGCGGCGAGGGTCATGATGGCGGCGCCAGGCAGGCTCAGAGCCGTTACCGCGACGTAAACGGCAAAAAACGCCCCCAGCACCAGCGCGGGGTTGTCGGCATACAGGGCATCAAAGGCACCTTGCTGCTCTTTCAGATACTCCAGGCTAAAAAACTGCCCCAGATCGAAGATAAAGTAGCTGGCAACGAGCGCGGCGATGATGACAAGTAACAGCGCTTTTTTGAGGTTCATGGGGCGTCCTTGGTTAGTAGAAGTCATGCTCGCATGGCGATTCAGCAGCAGCTGGCCGCGCCGCTATCTTCATTGTCCTCAAAAGGGACATTCAATCCGCAGCCTTCAAAGATGCCGTAGTGCGTATCGAAGTGTCCGATAAAGTTGAAGTGTTCCGCAAAACGGCTTTGTTCCAGCATGAGCCAGGTGTTGCCGCAGACCGGGAAAACTTTGCCGGTTTCGATAATGTGATGCTCGTCGAGCATGAAGGCATGCGGGCAGTTTTCCAGGGTGCCCTTGTAGATCACTGCCTGGCCGTAGTCTTCGCAGGCAGGCTCTAGGTTGTCGATGTTAAACAAGCGGTAGGTGGCGGAGTAAAAGCGAATGCGGCCAAGCTTTCTCTCAATGGCCGGGTTTTCGATGGTGAGGCGACGAGATTCCACCAGGCGCGGATCGGCAAAGCCGCAGCGTTTGCCAAGGTTGATAAAGTCGTTCCAGTAGAGCGCGCCGGAAAGGCACTCCCCGTAGAGTACGGGATCATTTACCAGTGCGGCAGGTACCCGTCGGTCAGCATAGACGTCAGAAAAATAAAACTCGCCGCCTGGTTTGAGCAAGCGTTTCACATCCCTGAGGACTTTTTCCTTGTCGGTGCTCAGGTTGATTACACAGTTGGAGATGACGATATCAAAATAGCCGTCTTCCAGATCCAGGGTGTCGAGCGCTTCAATATAGCCTTTTAAAAAACGCACATTGCTGTTGCTGTAACCGAATGCGTCACGATGGTAATCCTGATGGCGGCGAGCGACCTCCAGTTGTTCGTCGGTCATGTCGACGCCGACGACTTCGCCCTGCTCTCCGACCAGTGCAGACAGCAGGTACACATCGCGGCCGGAGCCGGAACCCAGATCCAGAATGCGCATCCCCTGAAGTTGTTCGGGGGCCACCAGTCCGCAGCCATAGTAGCGGCTGACGACTTCGTCATGCAGACGGGCAAGCAGGGGTTTCAGGTGTTCGGGGGGCGCCTGGTCACAACAGGCATTGGTCTGCAGGTCCTGGCTGGATTGCAGTTGCTTGCCGTAATACTCCTGAACATCTTCACGCATCGAGCGCTCTCCCTGGCTGGTGAATGGCTAAAACAGCGTACCCTGTTGCCGCGGGCGTTGGGGCAAAACAGGGTAGGTGCTATGGCGGCGGGGCGGGAATGATAAGAATTGCATTGCCTGGGTAGAAGACGTCAGCCGATGTGAAGGCGGCGTGAGTTTCAGGGGGCCTGGTCCAGGTTACGCATAATGCGATCGACCTGTTCATCGCTGGCTGGCGGTGCCGCCGGTTTATGAAGGGAGGTGACCAGGGCGCCCAGCTGACGCACATAGCGCCGACAGTGGTGGCACATCAGTAAATGCAGGCGCAGGGCGACACGTTCCCGCCAATGGAGCGGGGTGCCATCCACGAGGGCGTCCGCTTTTTCAACGACCTCCTTGCACTTCAGCATTCGCCTGTCTCCTGAAAATGATCAACCAGTTCAAACAATCGGGCCCGTGCCCGGTGCAACAGCACACGGACATTGGATGCGCTGACATCCAGCATGTTACAGATAGCATCAAAATCCATGCCTTGCAGATCACGCAATTCCAGCACCAGTCGCTGGCTTTCCGGCATGCGCTCAAGGCACTTTGCCATGCACTGGCGCAGTTCATCCCGGGTTAGCAGAGCGTCCGGGCCGTCCAGGTCCCAATGCCTGGGGCCATCCTGCCAGTGGCCGCCTTCACGAAAGCGGTGTGCCAGTGGGTCCTCTTCGCTGCTGGGATCAAACTGAATTTCCCGGCCTTGCTTGCGTAGCATCATACGCGCCTGATTGATGACGATGCGGGTCAGCCAGGTGCGTAGCTGGCTACGCCCCTCGAACTCGCCAATCGCACGATGAATGGCAATCCAGGCATCCTGCACCGCTTCTTCGGCATCGGCGTGGGACAACATGCTGCGCGCCGTGGCGAGCAGACGGTGGTGTTGATGCTGCACCAGTTCTGCGAAGGCTGCGTTGTCTCCCTGCTGCAGGCGGGCAAGAAAGTCTGGTGCTTCGATATCCAAGACTAGCCCTCGTTTAGCATCGAGGCAGGATCGTCTTCGCCGTCGTCGCCCTGATGCAAGGCGACAAGGCGGCGCAAGTGCTGCATGGCATCGACACTGGGGCGCTCGAAGTGAATGCCTACCTCCATGGCGGCCTGGCGAATCACCCGGCCTGGGAGGGTCAGGGTCAGGTCGCTGTCATCAAAAGCGATTTCCAGCGTTACCGGGCCGTCGTCCGGGAGCGCGAGTGGCGTGGTGCAGATCACTCGTGCCCCGGAAATGGAGATGTCCTGGAGCTCAACATCATGACGGTCCTGCTGAAACAGCAGCACCGCCTCTCCGTCGAAATCGATGCGGCCGGCTCGGCGCCGTTCATTCATGTGGTGCGTTCCTTGTCGTCACCTTGAGGCCCTGCCCGGGACTACGGATCAGACGTCGATCCGCTTGTACTTCATGCGCTTGGGTTGCAAGGCTTCGTCGCCCAGCTGCTTGCGCTTGAACTCTTCGTACTCAGTATAGGAGCCTTCGAACCACTCCACTTTAGCATCCCCTTCAAAGGAAAGGATGTGGGTGGCGACACGGTCCAGGAACCAGCGATCGTGAGAAATGACAATGGCACAGCCGGGGAATGCCAGCAGGGCTTCTTCCAGAGCCCGCAGGGTTTCCACGTCCAGATCGTTGGTGGGCTCATCGAGCAGCAGCACATTGGCGCCCTGCTTGAGCAGTTTGGCCAGGTGCAGACGGTTGCGCTCACCACCGGACAGGTCGCCGACCCGCTTCTGCTGGTCGCCGCCCTTGAAGTTGAAGCGGCCCAGATAGGCACGGCTGGGGACTTCGTAGTTGCCGATGCGCAGGATATCGTTGCCGTCGGACACTTCTTCCCACACGGTCTTCTTGCCTTCCAGGTCTTCGCGGCTCTGATCCACGTAGGCCATCTGCACAGTTTCACCGGTGGTGATTTCGCCCTTGTCCGGGGTTTCCTGGCCCGCCAGCATGCGGAACAGGGTGGTCTTACCGGCCCCGTTGGGGCCGATGATGCCGACGATGGCGCCGCGTGGCACCTTGAAGCTCAGGTCTTCGTAGAGCAGTTTGTGGTCGAATTCCTTGGCCACCCCGTTCAGCTCAAAGACCTGCTCACCGAGACGCTCGCCGGGCGGGATATACAGTTCCTGGGTCTCGTTGCGCTTCTGGAATTCCTGACTGGCCAGTTCCTCGAACGCCGCCACACGGGCCTTGTTCTTGGCGCGCCGGCCTTTCGGGTTCTGGCGCACCCACTCCAGTTCCTTTTCCACTGTCTTGCGGTGGGCGGATTCGCTCTTGGCTTCCTGCTCCAGACGCTGCTCTTTCTGCTCCAGCCAGGAGGAATAGTTACCCTTCCAGGGAATCCCTTCACCGCGGTCCAGTTCCAGAATCCACTCACAGGAGTTATCGAGGAAGTAACGGTCGTGGGTTACTGCCACCACGGTGCCGGGGAATTCGTGCAGGAAACGCTCCAGCCAGGCTACGGATTCAGCATCCAGATGGTTGGTCGGTTCGTCCAGCAGCAGCATGTCCGGGGCGCTCATGATCAGGCGGCACAGGGCCACCCGGCGGCGCTCCCCCCCGGACAGGTTCTTGACGCTGGCGTCCCACGGCGGCAGACGCAGGGCGTCGGCGGCGATCTCCAGTTTGCGCTCCAGGTTATGGGCGTCACTGGTTTCAATGATGGCTTCGAGCCGGGCCTGCTCGGCGGCCAGCTTGTCAAAATCCGCGTCTTCCTCGGCATAGGCGGCATACACCTCTTCCAGGCGTTGCTGTGCCTCCAGGATCTCGGACAGGGCCTCTTCCACGATTTCACGGACGTTTTTGTTCGGGTCCAGTTCCGGCTCCTGGGGCAGGTAACCAATGTTGGTGCCCGGCTGCGGCCGTGCTTCACCCAGGAAATCCTTGTCCACCCCGGCCATGATCTTGAGCAGGGTGGATTTACCCGACCCGTTCAGGCCCAGCACGCCGATCTTGGCGCCGGGGAAGAACGACAGGGAAATGTCTTTGAGGATGTGCTTCTTCGGCGGGACAACCTTGCCCACCTTGTCCATGGTGAAGATGTACTGGCTCATAAACTCCGACCGCAGTGTCGTTAAGTGTGCGGGGCGCGCGGACCCCGGCGGAATGGCGCCTAAGCTAACGGAAAGGGGGGAAAGATGAAAGAACCCCGGCGGCTCCCGGGTTGGACTGCCGGGGCGGCATGGTCGGGTTTGCGATGGGGTCAAGGGGGGCTCTTTGTGGCGCCAGGGGTCGCGCAAAAGTTTGATTTTTTTAGTTCTTGTTGGTTCTTTCGGCTTATTTCCCCGGAAGATAATGCCAAAACCTTTTCTTGCGTACCTCATATGGGGGATGCGTGTCGTTGGATCGTTTTCCTATTGTTCTGATGTCCCTCGTCTTTTTTGAGGGCATGCGCTGAATCTGTGATCAAGGTGACAACCGTCGTGACTGTACTTTTTCTGGCTTGCCGCAAGGCGGGTACGGGCGGGTTGTGACTCTGGGCAGGCTCAATGGAATGAAAGATGCCACATCAGTGTGCAGGGGATGCTCGCACACAAGGAGATAGTTGTGTTGTTTGATAAACGGGTATTGATTGTCGGGGGTGCGGTGTTGGCCGTGGGGTTGTCAGGCTGTGGCGGGGGCGGGGGTTCCTCTGGTGGTGCAGGGGGCAATACGGGCACGGCGCCGCTGGTTCAGGAAAGTATTGAGGTCGACATCCCAGCGGTGGCAGTGGACCCCGTCGCGTTAGTGGTTCAGGTCGTTGATACCGACGGCAACCCGGTCACCACCTCTGGTACCGTGACCGTGCTGGAAGACAGTGCCGGTGTGTTCGGGCAAAGCCAGTATCAGGTGGTGTCGGGTGTGTTGAATGTGGGCGCGGTGACCTTGCCCGCCGATGAGGACAATAACGGCATTCCGGATGTGCCAATCAAGGTAACGCTGAAGTTTGAAGGGTTTGACCAGTATCTGGGGGTCAGCAAGAAATTCGAGATCACCGGCTTTGGCAGTAATACGCTTGAGGTAGCCCTGGTGTCACTGGCCGGCAGTGAAACGCTGTCGGTAAAACAGGAAACCGCCACGCTGGCGAGCAAGACGGTCACCGTGTTGCCGGGCCAGGATGCTGCTGCAGCTTCTCCTGCTGTCGTGGTCGCCTTTGTGACCGAGGCGGAGTCGTCCAACAAGCCTTCATCGGCGGTGTACCTGTCACCGGAACTGGTGGCCTATGACGATGAAGGGACCGAGCTGGATACCGCATCCGTCACCGTGACCACGGTGGCAACCCCCGCCGGCGAAGTGAACAAAACCGGCGTGATTCAGCAGACAGGGGTGGTGTCAGTGACCAACCTGGCAGATCTGGAGGCGGATGGACTGCTGTCGCAACCGGTTGGTGAAAAATCCAAAATTCAGCTGCAGAGTCTGGGCAATACCCAGGTCGTTATTACCGATGCGGCAGGAAAGAAAGTCAGCTCGGTTAACCCTGCCAGCCCGATCACGGTCGAAATTGAATTGCCAGCTGGCAGTGTTGACCCGAACACAGGAAATGACATCCTGCCTGGCGATCTGGTACCGGTTTGGACCCGTTCCGATGATGGCGCCAGCTGGCAGTACATGGGTCGCTACGCGGTGCATGAGAACGCGGAGGGCCGTCTCAAGGTGTATGTGGCGACCACCCACCTCAGTCACTTCAACGTGGCCTACGCGAATGTGGTTGATGCCTGCAGTGGCCGTATCTATGTCAAAAACCCGGCGGGCGAGAATTTCGCTATCAATGGCATGTTGCGATTGTCCAATGCCCGCTTTGACATGGACGACGCCTACCGGGGCAGCAGCGACGGTCAGCTGGTGTATACCGATATCCCGGATGAGCCCACCGACATTCTTTTTATTAGTGGTGACGGAGAGTCGGTGGCAGTGGTGCCGGAAGTGACAACGCTTGCCGTGACGGAGAACGGCGAGATTCGCGAAAGCGGGCTCAGCGGCGTTGATCTGTGTGGCAGTGATGGGACCACGTTGACCCTGAACCGGGAGATAACAGAGCCGACCATCGTGGTGGAGGCCAGCAGAGGGTACCGCCTCGATGGTGGGTTCCAGCTCTACTCTATTTGGGAAGGTAACCCTCCTGCTGCCGGCAATGAGTGGGTGGTCCCGATCAAGCTGATCAATGCCCCGGAGGAGCCGGTTGAGCTGAGCTACGTGTTCAATGGTTCTGGTGATGCGGTCGCTACAGAGGGTGAAGACTTTACGCTGTCTGGCGCGTCAGGCGGCACGGTGACCCTGAGCAAGGACCAGCCGTCCGTAGAATTGCGCATCACAACGCTGCCTGACGATGAGGAAGAGACGCGATACAAGCGGTTTGGTATGACGCTGACCACCGGTGAGCAGGCGCTGTTTATGTCCGGGGGCACCACCTACACCCTGTCGAGCTCTATTTATGATGAAGACCGCCCGGTACTGGAATCCGTCTCGGTCACTGATGTCATCGAAGGGGAAAGCATTGAGGTGACGGTGACGCTGGATCGCCCTGCACAGGTATCCGGTACGGCTCATCTTTATCTCGGCATGGATGATCGTGATGGAGTTGTGACTGCGCTGCCGGGTTATGACTATCACCCCAATGACATGTTGCTTGCAGGTGATGTCACCAGGGCCCCGGACATGAATTTTTCATTGTATGGCGGGTATGGCTCTCATGCCTTTAGCCGTTTTGCAGGCGAGTTCAGAGTCTCTTTCGGGGCCGGTGACAAGGTTGCAGTGGCGCATGTGCCTACCCTCGACAATCCCTGGCTGGACCCTGATCGTACTGTCAAAGTGGCGGTAGGTTCCCTGTATGGGTTGTATTACCCCGACGACCGGACTGCAACAGTCGCCTATGCCCGCATTGAAGACAACGATGTGCCTTCCGGGCTGGCGCCCACCGCGTATGCCCTGGACGTGCAGGATCAATACGGCGAGGCATTTTCTGCTGATGCATTGAATGAGGGAAGTGACCTGCTGTATCTGTTGTCGCTGGACCAGCCTGCGCAGGCTGATCTGGCATTCCCGCTCTCCTTGAGCGGGGAGTCCGCTGCCCGTTTTCTGGTTGCGGAGGATGGGGTTCTGAGGCCGATTTCCGGTGATTCTGAGCTGGTGATCCCTGCGGGGGAGCAAACCGCGAAGATTTACCTGAATACCGAGGAAGACGGTTATGTACTGCCCGATTATTCCACCGGTGAGCTGGTCATCAGTCCGCCTGCCGGCTTTGCCGGCGGAAATATCCCACTGGACTTGACCGTGCTCAATACGACAACGACGAAAGTACGCGTTTCTCTTATAGCCAATAACAATGGGTACGAGTTTGTCGAAGGGGGGGGCGACGGCTTCCCGGTTCGGGTCAGCTACAGTTCCAACAATAGTGATGTCCTGGTCGCCATGAGCAATATGGTTGTCGGCCTCGATGATCTTCACCCGGCGGTGGACGGAGAGGATTTTTCCATGCCGGACCGGGCCGTGGGTACCTTCAGCGATTACTACGATTCACGTCATTTCATGGTCAACGTGATCGATGACGAGGAGAGTGAGTATTCCAAACGCCTGCATTTCCAAACCACGGTCTTGTCAGGCATTCCTGAAGGATACGGTGACTATGGTTCCCCTGAAAATGGCGATACGTTGTCAGAAACCGTCGTGATTACCGATAACGACGGCGTGGTGATTTCCACCAGGGATCGGGCGTTTGAATTTGAATCCAACGGGGATTTTGCCGGTGAGGTGAAGGCCGGTGTCAAAATTAGCATCCCGTTGTCGGTGCCTTTGTCTTTCCTGGTAACGCTGGTGGGTACCGATCTGCCTTTTGATGTGCAGGAGCAGACGGTAACGGTGCCGGCAGGCGAGACCATGGGTGAGGCCGTGTTTTCCCTTTCTGGTCTGACGCCTGCTTCCCTGGGGCTGGATACGGATAACCGGAAACAGGACTCAACCGTCAAGGCCACGGTAAGGCTGACGGAGGCCAGCCGGCAGGTGCTGGTGGAAGAGTTGGGGTTGCCCTTTATCATCTCCAAGGGTGATGCGGATTTAACCCTGAGTTTTGAGTATACGGGGCAAGCGCAGAGTGGCGGGAATAATCCGGGCACGGGCGCCACGGGCGGTACCAGCTCGTCGGGTACCGGGTTGTTCTAGTCCGCGCTGAGGTAGTGAAGCGTACAGATAAGCGGCCCTCGAGGCCGCTTATCTGTTTAAGGGGCCGGAGATTGGCTTGGTTACCTCCGGTTTTTTTCAGGGGGCTGGTGAACGCTGTTTAGTTGGAGTGGATGTCTTGAGCCCGAGGCATCAGCCCATGAGGCGTCTTCATGTGTCTTTATGGCCGGTTTTGGTTAGAATACGCGCCCCTGAATCCACCAATGACTGCGTAGGGTAGCCCATGTTCCCGAAATCCATGTCCATCGCCGAGTTTGATCCTGAAATCCAGGCCGCCATCAAGGCCGAGGAAGTCCGTCAGGAAGAGCACATCGAGCTGATTGCCTCTGAAAACTATGCCTCCCCGCGGGTCATGGAAGCTCAGGGCTCCGTACTGACCAACAAGTACGCCGAAGGCTACCCGGGCAAGCGCTACTACGGTGGTTGCGAGAATGTGGACGTGGTTGAGCAGCTGGCTATCGACCGTGCCTGTGAACTGTTCGGTGCCGATTGGGCCAACGTGCAGCCGCACTCCGGTTCCCAGGCCAATGCCGCGGTCTACATGGCAGTCCTGCAGGCGGGCGATACCGTGCTGGGCATGAGCCTGGACGCGGGTGGTCACCTGACCCACGGTGCCAAGCCGAACTTCTCCGGCAAGACCTACAACGCCATCCAGTATGGCCTGGACAACGAGACCGGCCTGATCGACTACGCGCAGGTAGAAAGCCTGGCTCGTGAGCACAAGCCGAAGATGATCGTGGCCGGTTTCTCTGCGTACTCGCAAGTGGTGGACTGGCAGCGTTTCCGTGACATTGCCGACGAAGTGGGCGCGATCCTGCTGGTGGACATGGCCCACGTGGCCGGTCTGGTCGCCGCGGGTGTGTACCCGAGCCCGGTGGGCATTGCCGATATCACCACCACCACCACTCACAAGACCCTGGGCGGTCCCCGTGGTGGCCTGATCATGGGCAAGGCCAACGAAGAGATTCAGAAGAAGATCAATTCTGCGGTTTTCCCTGGTGGTCAGGGTGGCCCGCTGGAGCACGTGATTGCCGCCAAGGCGATCTGTTTCAAGGAAGCCATGCAGTCTGACTTCAAGGGCTACCAGGAGCAGGTCGTCAAGAACGCCCAGGCCATGGCCGGCGTGTTCATCGAGCGGGGTTTTGACGTGGTCTCCAACGGCACCGAGAACCACCTGTTCCTGCTCAGCCTGATCAAGCAGGACATCACCGGTAAAGATGCCGACGCTGCCCTGGGCCGTGCCAACATCACCGTGAACAAGAACGCCGTGCCCAACGACCCGCGTTCCCCGTTCGTCACCTCCGGCCTGCGCATCGGCTCCCCGTCCATCACCCGTCGCGGCTTCAACGAAGCTGACGCCAAAGCGCTGGCCGGCTGGATTTGCGACATCCTCGACAATATGGGCGATGAGTCTGTGATTGACGCTGTTAAGGGTAAGGTGAAGGAAATTTGTGCGCGGTTGCCGGTTTACGAGCGCTGAGATTAGTGAACAGTTAACAGTGAAAAGTTAACAGCTAAAAGCAGAAAAAACGGGGGTCATGGATGACGGACCGGTTCGTGGCGCGGGAGAAATCCCGCGCTTTTGCGTTGCGGGTAGTAAAAAGTTTCCAGTATCTGCAAACGGTAAAGAAGGAATATGTGCTCAGTAAGCAGTTGCTGCGCAGCGGAACGTCCATTGGCGCTCTGGTGAGAGAGGCGGAGTATGCCGAGAGTCGGGATGATTTTATTCATAAGATGCACATTGCCTTGAAAGAGGCCAACGAAACGGATTACTGGATTGATCTGTTGTCGGACTCGGGTTACTTCAATGAGCTTGCAGGTGATTCTTTGCAGGCAGATTGTCGCGAGCTGTTGCGGTTGCTGATAGCCATTATCAAAACGACAAAAAGTCGAAGATAATGGGTGTTTCGCTATTAACTGTTCACTGTTAACTATTCACTGAGGTTTGTATGTATTGCCCATTCTGCTCAGCCCAGGACACCAAGGTGATTGATTCCCGTCTGGTTGCCGATGGTGGGCAGGTGCGTCGGCGGCGGGAGTGTTTGAGCTGTAATGAGCGTTTTACCACGTTCGAGACCGCTGAGTTGGTGATGCCCCGGTTGGTGAAGTCCGACGGCACTCGCCAGCCGTTTGATGAGGCCAAGCTGCGCGCCGGGATGTTGCGGGCGCTGGAGAAGCGGCCAGTGAGCATGGAAGATCTGGAAGCGGCGATCAGCCGGGTTTGCCATCGTCTGCGGGCCACGGGTGAGCGGGAGCTGCCGGCCCGGGAGCTGGGTGAATTTGTGATGGAAGAGCTGCAACAGCTGGACGATGTGGCCTATGTCCGTTTTGCCTCTGTTTACCGCAGCTTTCAGGATATTTCCGAGTTCTCTGCCGAGGTGGACCGTTTGCGCAGCAAGGGTGGCAACAAGGACGATTAGAGTCCGTTCATCCTGGTCTTGTGTCTGCTGTGGGAGCGGTCGTTCGACCGCGATCTTTCCCGGGGCAGGCTTCGCGGTCGAACGACCGCTCCTACGGTAAATGCCCCCGCGGGTTTTTGCAGCATCCGGCCACCTGATCCAGTAGAATAGCCCCATGTTCACCGACGCTGATCGCCAGATGATGGCGCGGGCCCTGCAGCTGGCTCGCCGTGCTCTTTATACTACCGACCCGAACCCACGGGTGGGGTGTGTGCTGGTGCGTGACGGGGCGGTTGTCGGTGAAGGTTTTCATTTGCGGGCCGGTGAGCCCCATGCCGAGCGGTATGCGTTGGCCGCAGCGGGTGACAAGGCCCGTGGTGCCACAGCCTATGTCACTCTGGAGCCGTGCTCCCACACAGGTCGAACGGGCCCCTGTGCCGATGCGCTGGTCGAGGCCGGTGTGGCACGGGTGGTGGCGGCCATGGAAGATCCTAATCCCCAGGTGGCGGGTCAGGGTCTGCAGCGGTTGGCCGATGCTGGCATCGAGACGGCGTCCGGGCTGCTGGAAGCCGAGGCACAAGCGCTCAATCCCGGTTTTATCTCGCGCATGACCCGTCAGCGCCCCTTCATTCGTATCAAGATTGCCGCCAGCGTAGATGGCCGTACGGCCATGGCCAGTGGCGAGTCGCAGTGGATCACCGGACCGGCAGCCCGGGAAGACGTGCAGCGATTGCGTGCGCGCAGCTCTGCGGTCATTACCGGGGTGGGCACGGTGCTGGCGGACCGTCCCTCCTACACGGTGAGAGCGGAGCAATGGGCTTGCGCCGATTATGGTAGTGACTGGGTGCGCCAGCCCCTGCGCGTGATTCTGGACCGCACCCTGAAAACGCCGCCGGATGTGCCGGTGGTCAGTGCCCCGGGGCATTGCCTGGTGATTGCCGGTGAACAGCATCGAGGGCGCCAGAATGCGCTGGAGTCGGCAGGGGCGGAGGTGATGCATCTGCCGGCATCCGGCTCGGGAATTGATCTGCAACAGCTGCTCAGGGAATTGCACCGGCGCGAATGTAATGAAGTGCTGGTAGAATGTGGCGCCACGCTGGCAGGCGCGTTCGTGCGCGAAGGCCTGTTTGATGAACTGATTGTCTATATGGCACCCGCCTTGCTGGGCTCGTCGGCCCGCCCGTTGTTGGGCTTGCCGCAGCTGGCCAGCATGAGCGAAAAGGTGGCGCTGAAATGGCAGGACGTGCGGATGGTAGGGAATGACCTGCGTCTGACGCTGGTTCCGGCCTGACAAACCCTGCTGTAGGAGCGTCGCTCGCGGCGCGATCAAGCAGTATCGAGTTGCGAGCTACGAGTTTCGAAAGGCAAAACCAAAAGATGGCACGGTCTGAAGGTTTTCGCTTCTCGCCCTAATTATCGCGCCGCGAGCGACGCTCCTACGGAGAGAGGAAGAGGTTTTTGCATGTTTACCGGCATTATTGAAGCCATGGGCAAGGTAGCATCCATGACCCCCAAGGGGGGCGATGTGACCCTGCTGATTCAAAGCGACGAGCTGGATTTCAGCGATGTGCAGCTGGGCGATTCCATTGCCGTTAATGGGGTCTGCCTGACGGCGACCGCCTTGCCCGGTGGGGCCTTCGCGGCGGATGTGTCCGGTGAAACCCTGTCACTGACGTCCCTGAAGCAGATCAGCGTGGGCAGCAAGGTCAATCTGGAAAAGGCGCTCACACCCACCACCCGTCTGGGTGGCCACCTGGTCAGCGGGCATGTGGATGGGCTCGGCAAGATCGTCGAAATGAAACAGGATGCACGCTCCGTACGCATCGATATTGAGGCCCCGGCCGAGCTGGCCAAGTACATCGCTCACAAGGGCTCCATTACAGTGGATGGCATCAGTCTCACGGTGAACAGTGTTGCCGGGGCGGTTTTTTCCCTGAATATCATCCCGCACACCCAGGATGTGACCACCATCGGCCAGTGGAAGGTGGGGACGCCAGTGAACCTGGAAGTTGATATAATCGCCCGCTACCTGGAGCGTCTGTTGCTGGGGGAGAAGGCCGCCGAGCCCACCTCTGAAGGCATTTCCATGGCGTTCCTGGCGGAAAACGGGTTTATCAAAGGCGTTTGACGCCGCAGAAACAAGCTGCAAGCAACAAGCTACAACGCGAGGATAGCGAGTTGCCACCATTTGCAGTCCGGAGTACGCGAACATTGTGTGCCCGAAATCAGGGTTTGCGCTGGTTTTCCTTGTAGCTTGAAGCTTGTCGCTTGCAGCTCAGCACCGGTGAAAAATGCAGAGGAGGCGTTGTCAGCCTCCAGGCTTGAAAGGTCGAGTACCATTATGCAGCTCAACACGATTGAAGAACTGATCGAAGATATCCGTCAGGGAAAGATGGTTATTCTGATGGATGACGAGGACCGGGAAAACGAAGGCGACCTGGTGATGGCGGCGGAGCATGTGGATGCCCAGGCTATCAATTTCATGGCCAAGTACGGCCGTGGCCTGATCTGTATGCCCATGTCCCGTGAGCGCTGTGAGCTGCTGGAGCTGCCGCTGATGGTGCAAAGCAACGGCAGTGGTTTTGGCACCAAATTCACCGTCTCTATCGAGGCTCGTGAAGGGGTGACCACCGGGATTTCTGCGGCAGACCGGGCTCGCACGGTGCAGGCTGCGGTAGCACGTAATGCGCGCGCCTACGATATTGTCCAGCCCGGGCACATTTTTCCGCTGATGTCCGAGCCAGGCGGTGTATTGCGCCGCGCGGGTCACACCGAGGCGTCCTGCGATCTGGCCCAGCTGGCCGGTTGTGAGCCTGCCGGGGTGATCTGTGAAGTCATGAATGAAGATGGCTCCATGGCCCGTCGGGAAGATCTGGAAGTGTTCGCCAAGGAGCACAATCTCAAGATCGGCACCATTGCCGACCTGATCCAGTATCGCGCCCTGAATGAGAAAACCATTGAACAGGTGTCCGATAATGAACTGGATACCTGGTATGGCGATTTCCGTTTGGTGGCGTTCCGCGACACCGTTGACGGCCTGACTCATGTGGCACTGGTGAAAGGCGAGATCAGTGAAGAGCAGGTGGTCACCGTGCGCGTGCATCAGGTGGATCCGCTGCGCGACCTGATGAGCGCCAAGATGAATGGCCGCACCGGCTGGAACATGCACCGAGTACTGGAAGAAGTTTCCGGCTCGGATGCCGGTGTGGTGATTATTCTGGGGCAGGATTACGACTCCCAGGACATGGTCGATCGCCTTGATACGTTCTTCGGCGGCGGCACCCGCAAGCCCAAGGGCGAGTCCCGTGCTTATCGCAACATCGGTACCGGCTCCCAGATTCTCAAGGCCCTGGGTGTGCGCAAGATGCGCCTGCTGAGCTCTCCCATGCGCTTTAATGCCCTCAGTGGTTTCGACCTGGAAATCACCGAGTACGTGGAAGCGGATAGTTGAGACAAGTCGGACGTCTGAGGTCGGACGTCCGACGACAAGTTCAAGAGCGTCAGACGTCAGACTTCCGACGTCCGGCTCCAAGTTTAATACTGCGTCGGTAGCCGTGAGCCACCGGCACTGACAGGAAGGCAAGCATGCAAAACATCAAGACTCTCGAAGGTACTCTGAATAACGTCGGCGGCCGTTACGGCATCGTTGTCGCCCGCTTCAACAGCTTTGTGGTAGAAGCCCTGCTGGACGGCGCGATCGATGCGCTGGTGCGTCATGGTGTCAGCCGTGATGACATCGAAGTGATCCGCGTACCCGGAGCCTGGGAGCTGCCAGTGGCCGTGAAGAAAGTGATCGAGAAGCGTGACTACGACGCGGTGATTACCCTGGGCGCGGTCATCCGTGGGGGCACTGCCCACTTCGAATACGTGGCGGGCGAAGCCGCCAAAGGGCTGGCCGGTGTGCAGAATGCCACGGGCGTGCCGGTGATCTTCGGTGTACTGACGGTAGATACCATTGAGCAGGCCATCGAGCGTTCCGGTACCAAGGCGGGCAACAAGGGCGCAGAAGCGGCCATGTGTGCGCTGGAAATGGTTTCCCTGTTCAAATCCCTGTAAGCCGGGCTTGGCCTTCTCGCGGGAAGCACCGCGTAAGGCCTTCCAGGCGTTAGACGCACCACAGAGAGTGTTATGAGCGAAGCAACACCCGCCGCCCGTCGCAAGGCACGACGTTTTACCCTACAGGCGCTGTACCAGTGGCAGCTGGCCGGGGCCAGTGTGACGGATATTGAAGCCCAGTTTCTGGCGAACAACGATTTCGCCAAGGCGGATCGTGGCTACTTTCATGACCTGTTGCACGGAGTGCCCGGGCAGGTGAAGGAGCTGGACGAGTTGCTTACCCCTTTCCTGGACCGACGGGTGGAAGAGCTCTCCCAGGTGGAGAAGGCGATTCTGCGTATCGGCGCTTTCGAACTGAAAGAGCGCCAGGACGTTCCCTACCGGGTGGTCATCAACGAAGGGATCGAGCTTGCCAAGGTATTTGGTGCGGAAGAGTCCTTCAAATATGTCAACGGTGTGCTCGACAAGCTGGCGCGCAAGTTGCGCTATGCGGAAACCGCCGAGCGCCACACCCGCGACGAATAAGCGTTGTCGTGAGTTCCCCGCCCACCTCTGTAGCGCTGGATGAGTTTGCTCTCATCCGGCGTTATTTTCATCATGCCCAGGGGGACTCGGTGGTCGCGGGTCCCGGTGATGATGCGGCCATTGTGACTCCGCCTGTCGGGCACGAACTGGTGCTGACCCAGGACACCAGCCTGGCAGGGCGGCATTTTCCGTTGGATATGGCTGCCGCCGACGTGGGGTATCGTTGTCTGGCAGTGAACCTGTCGGATCTGGCGGCCATGGGTGCGCAGCCATTATGGTTCCTGCTGTCGTTAACGCTCCCGGAGGTGGATGAGACCTGGCTTGAAGGTTTTGCTGCCGGCCTGTTCGAATTGGCGGATGCCACGGGGATTTCGCTGGTGGGCGGCGATGTGACCCGTGGCCCCTTGTCGGTATCCATTCAGGCAACAGGTGCCGTGCCAGTCGGGCAGGCGCTGCGTCGCAGTGGTGCGCGGGTCGGTGATGCCATCTGCGTGGGGGGGGTCACGGGCGCCGGGCTGCTGGGGCTGCAACAGTGGCAGCAAGGGCAGCGCGAGGGCGCGGCGGTGGCGCATTTCCGGCGACCGGTTCCCCAGCTGGCGTTGGGGCAGGCGCTGCGGGGTACCGCAACAGCCTGCATTGATATCTCCGATGGCACCGTAGCGGATCTCGGGCATATTCTCGCCGCCTCCGGAGGGTTGGGTGCAGTGCTGGACGAAGCATTGTTGCCTGTAGGGACGGCATTGCTGGGTGACTGCGATGTGCAAACCCAGCGCCAGTTGCAGCTTCAGGGCGGGGATGATTATGTATTGTTGTTTACTCTCGATTCGCGCACGACGCTGCCAGAAGGATGCCATCGTCTTGGTACGGTGGAGTCGCAGCCCGGCGTCCGACTGAATAATTTGCAGGGTCAGCCTGTCCCGCTCACGCTGGGGGGGTGGCAGCATTTCTGAGTGTTGCCGCCGCTCATGACAATAACACCCCGAAGCCAATGGCCCTGTGCCACCGAGGAATGGAATGGAACTGAAACGCCCCAAGATGAGTAACCCGGTGCACTTTCTGGCCTTTGGCTTCGGCTCAGGCTTGGCGCCGGTGGCGCCGGGTACCTTTGGGACGGTGGCAGCCATGCCCATCTGGTGGTTGTGTGCCCAGCTACCGTTGTGGGGTTACCTGGCCGTGACGGCGCTGGTGATCGTTGTCGGCCCTTACCTGTGCGGCAAGACCTCCCATGACATGAATGTGCATGATCACCCCGGCATTGTCTGGGATGAGATTGCCGGCCTGCTGGTGACCATGATTGCCATACCGGTTACCCCCTGGGGGGCACTGGCCGGCTTTCTGGCGTTTCGCTTCTTCGACATTATCAAGCCTTGGCCCATTGGCTGGCTGGACCGGCGTGTGGAAGGTGGGCTGGGGATCATGGTAGATGACCTGCTTGCCGGTGTGTACGCGGCGGTCGTCATGCAGTTGCTGGTCGCCTTTGTGCCGGTGTTTGCCGGTTAGCCTGAAGTTGTCACCTTGTTGTCATGGTTGGGCCGCCTTTGCGGCGGCTGGCCTGATATCGTTTTGCTGGTACCGTTCACACTTTCCTGCTGGTCTGCGAGGCCATTCCTTTCTAGCCTGATATCATTAAGCAATTGCCTGTAGTTGCATACGGGCGGCGCAAAGGAATTGCTATGTCAGGCACAGATCCCCGATTTCGTCGGGTGGTAGTGCCGGGGGTTCGCTGGTTACGGTTTCCCCGGCGGCTGGAACGTGAGTATCGCGATTATCATTGCCGGGAGGCCGTAACGGCATTCCGGGTGAATGCCTTTTATATTCTTCTTCTCTATGTCCTGCTGATTACCGGTATCTATGCCCTGGCTCCGGAGGCGGTGCGAGGGCGCTGGTTGGGGACGTATATCTGGGTGGGTGTGATTGTGCTGGTGGCTGGCTGCATGGCCCAGCTACGGCCTCTGGATCGCTGGTTTCCGGTCTATGCCGGGATTGGCAGTTTTCTCGCCGTGGCGTTGTCCATGGCTATCCCGGGTTTTCTGCATGGGCCGGCAGAGACCCAGTTGGCCCACGTATCGGTGATTTATGCCCTGGTGATTGTCTATGCCATGGTCGGTCTGCGATTTTCCCATGCGGTGCTGGCTTGCTGGGGCGGTGGTGTGCTCGGCTGGGGAGTGGCCGAGGCCTTTGGTAGCGGTATTGACTGGCAAATCGCCCACCGTACTTATACGGGCATCAGCTTGCTTGGCATGTTTCTTTGCTACACCGCAGAGGTGCGTGACCGATTACTGTTTTTTAACCAGCGCCAGCTTCACCGCCAGCAGCAGCGAACCCAGGCATTGGCAGACCGGCTTCACCGGCTTAGCCGCGAGGATAGTCTGACCTCGTTGGCCAATCGGCGTTTCTTTGATGAGGCGCTGGAGCGTGAGTGGAGACGCTGCAAGCGCGAACAAAAACCGCTGGCGGTGATGCTGGTGGATGTGGATCACTTCAAGGATTACAACGATCACTACGGCCATCTGCAAGGCGATGAATGCTTGCAGGCGCTGGCAACCGAACTGCGCCGCTATGGGCGACGAGGGGGAGATCTGGTAGCCCGGTTTGGGGGGGAGGAGTTTGTTCTGCTTTACCCTGGCGTCGAGGAGGCAGAGGCCATGCAGTTGGCGTCACGGCTGTGCCGTGCGGTACGGATGTTGGGCATGCCCCATAAACTCAACCCGAGGGTGGGGGAAGTGACCATCAGTGTGGGTGCGGCCGTGCTGATGCCCGGTGAGCGCAATCGCGCAGAACAGTTACTGGAGGCGGCAGACCGTGCCTTGTATCAGGCGAAAACGGCAGGGCGCGATACCTGGAAGCTGTACACGCCGCCACCACCGGTCCGCCTGGTGAGCGATACGGCCAAGCCGGAAGAGTGACGCTTACGGCTTGGCTTGTGCCACCGAAGTGGATTGCCGGCTGAGACGGGCGCGAATCTGCTCTTCGATCCCGGTTGCATCCAGCCCGGCTTCGGACAGCAGCACATCGCGCTTGCCGTGATGAATAAAGTGATCCGGCAGACCCAGATTCAGCACATCCACCACGATACCTTCGTCGTGTAATAGCTCATTGACGGCAGAGCCGGCCCCGCCCATGCGTTGGTGATCTTCGACGGTGACCAGCAAAGCGTGCTGGGCTGCTGCCTTGATGATGGCGTCATGATCCAGCGGTTTTACCCAGCGCATGTCGATGACGGTGGCATCAAGCGTTTCACCGGCTTCGTGTGCGGCCGGGGTCAAGGCGCCAAAGGCAAGAATGGCGATCTGATGCCCCTCGCGCAGCAGACGGGACTGGCCCACGGGCAGGGCTTCCATGTTGTCTTCAATGACGACCCCGGGGCCGGTGCCGCGGGGGTAGCGGACCGCCGCAGGCCCTTCGTGCTGGTAGGCGGTGTAAAGCAGCTGGCGGCACTCATTTTCGTCGGAGGGCGCCGCCACAATCATGTTGGGGACAGTGCGCAAGTAGGCAAGATCAAAGACCCCGCCGTGGGTGGCGCCGTCCTCGCCGACCAGCCCGGCCCGGTCCAGGCCGAAGGTCACATCCAGCTCCTGCAGGGCGATGTCATGGATCAGCTGATCATAGCCCCGTTGCAGGAAAGTCGAATAAATCGCCACCACCGGTTTCTGGTTTTCACAGGCAAGCCCACCGGCGACAGTGACGGCGTGTTGCTCGCAAATCGCCACATCGTGGAAGCGGTCCGGAAAACGCTGGCTGAATTCCACCATCCCGGAGCCCTCGCACATGGCGGGGGTGATGCCCACCAGGCGTGGGTCTTGTTCGGCCATGTCACACAGCCACTGGCCAAAGATGTCCTGATATTTCGGGAGCTTGGGTTTCTCGGCGGCAGGGGGGGCGGCCTGAACCTTGGGTTTGGGCTCGATCTTGTTGATGGCGTGATAACCCACCGGGTCGACCTCTGCAGGGGCAAAACCCTTGCCTTTGGTGGTGTAGACATGCAGCAGTTGGGGGCCTTCCAGGGTGCGCATGTTGCCCAGGGTGCGCACCAGCTCATCCAGATTGTGACCGTCGATGGGACCGATGTAATTGAAACCGATGGCCTCGAACAGCATGTCCGGGCTCACCATGTTTTTCATGCTCTCTTCGGTGCGACGAATGAAATCCCAGGCCGCCGGCATGGTCGAGAGCACCTTTTTGCCCCCTTCACGCAGGGCGATATAGCTCTTGCTGGCCCAGATACGGGCAAAGTAGTTGGACAGCCCGCCCACATTGTGGGAAATCGACATGTTGTTGTCGTTGAGGATCACCAGCAGATTGGAGCGGGTATGGGCGGCATGGCTCATGGCCTCGAAAGCCTGCCCCGCGGTCATGGCACCATCACCGATGATAGCGACCGCGCGACGGTCACTGCCGGCCATTTCAGCCCCCAGGGCCATGCCCAGCGCGGCGCTGATGGAGGTGGAGGAGTGGCCGACACCAAAGGTGTCGTACTCGGACTCGCTACGTTTGGGAAAGCCTGACAGGCCGTGCTGCTGACGAATGGCGGTGAGCCCTTCGCGACGACCGGTCAAAATCTTGTGCGGGTAACACTGGTGGCCTACATCCCATACCAGCCGGTCGTCAGGGGTGTTGTACAGGTAATGCAGGGCGACGGTGAGTTCGACGACGCCAAGGCCTGCTCCAAAATGGCCGCCGGACTGCCCTACGGAATACAGCAGATATTCGCGCAATTCATCCACTACCCGTTCCAGCTGGCTGGCGGGGAGGCGGCGCAAATCTGCCGGGCTGGCAAGGGTGTCCAGCAAGGGGGTGGCAGGGCGCGTCAGCGGTATCTGGGTAAAGGTCTTGGGCATAATTCCGGGTGCCAGGTCAGTGCGTGCTGCAAGTGTGACAAGTATACAGGGCCGGGGGGGCGGCCGTCAGTGATTGCGGGCGATGATGTACTGTGCCAGTTGTTGCAGCGGCAGGGCGCTGGCGCCATAGCCTGACAGCGCCTGGCGGGCATCTTCACACAGTTGCTCGGCCCGTTCGCGGCTGGCGTCCAGCCCGATCAGGGAAGGGAAGGTACTCTTGTGGAGTTTTTCGTCCGAGCCTGCCGGTTTGCCAAGCTGGTCAGTGGCCATGGTGACATCCAGAATGTCGTCCTGGATCTGGAAGGCCAGGCCAATGGCATCGCCAAAGCGAGTCAGGTTCTCCAGCAGTTCAGGGCTGTCGCTCTGGGCCGCGAAGTAGCCCAGCTGCAGGCTGGCAGTGATAAGGCGCCCTGTCTTGAGGTAATGCATCTCTTCCAGTGCGGCCAGGGTTTGTTGTTGCCCTTGCGCCAGCATGTCCTGCATCTGCCCAGCGGCCATGCCGTCGACGCCTGCTGCCTGGCAAAGGTGCTGAATCATGGCGATACGGGTATCGCTGCGGTACTCCCCACGGGTGGCCAGCAACTCGAAGGCCTTGGTGTGCAGGGTGTCTCCGGCGAGGATGGCGGTAGCCTCGTCGTAGGCCTTGTGGCAGGTAGGCAGTCCCCGGCGCAAGTCGTCATCGTCCATGGCGGGTAAATCATCATGCACCAGCGAGTAGGCGTGAATCAGTTCAACCGCCGCCGCAGGGGTATCGGCCTGTTCCGGTGTGCCGCCGGCCAACGCGGTGGCGCCATAAACCAGCAGGGGGCGAATGCGCTTGCCGCCGCCCAATGCGGCGTAGCGCATGGCCTGACTGAGACGCGACGCGGCGCTGGAGGCAGGCAGAAACGCATCCAGACTCTGTTCCAGACGAGTCAGGCTGGTTTGGCGAAGCCCTTCCAGGGCGCTCAGTTCATTGCTCATCGCTATCGCCGGTGAATGGGGCGGGCTCGGCCTCGACAGATTGCTCCAGCAGAATACGGACCTTCTGTTCTGCTTGCTGCAGGGCTTGTTGACACTCCCGGGACAGGCGAACCCCTTCTTCAAAGGCCTTCAGGGATTCTTCCAGCGTCAGGTCACCGGATTCCATCCGTTCTACCAGGGTTTCCAGGTTATCCAGGGCGGTTTCCAGTGCCGGGGCGGTGTTTTTGGCCATGCGTCTCTCCGGTAGACCGTAAGCGGGCATTTACGGCGGCAACAGTAATGCAGCATGGCAGGTGAATCAATCTTCAGACTCGCTCCGTCCCGGCGAATTCGCCGCTTTGGTGGGCGTGTAGGGCGCTGAGCTTCTTCGGCTATGGGAGCTGGCGTGGCACGCTCCTGTGATCAGTTTTGGCTATTGTTATGGCGCGTTTGAAAGGGGGTTGGTTTGTCGGCAACAGCTTGATAGTAGGTGACTTTTTTGAGTGTTGGGAGCGTTGATCTGTTTGATTCCAAATGGTTCTAATAAAAGGGGTTCCTGGCCGGGTGATGCCCTGCTTATAGTAAAGGGCCCGCCGGAAATCGCAGGCAGCTTCTTCCTCTGATCTCCTAAGCTATGGCGTTTCGTCTGCGACGCCGGCGGGGTTCTTCTTTCCCCACCTGTGCGTCGCCTTGTTAAGACGGGGGCTCAGAAATCGAACCGCATCCCTACGGTAAAGACCTGACCATCGCTTTCGACATGGTACCCGGCCAAGGGGTTGAAGCTTTCCGAGTTGGGGGTGTAGATCGCGTAGCCCAGCTCTTCATAAAAATATTCCGCGAAGAACTTCAGGTTTTCGGTGTGTCGGTAGTCCAGGCCCACTTGAGCCGAGTCCCCTTGAAAGAAGGCGTCACCTTCATCTGATTCTTCACCGTGTGCGATCATGGCTCGCAGTGTGTACTTGTCCCAGCTGTAAGAGCCGAGCAGGTTATAGGTCACCGGGTCGTCATCTTGTACGGTGTCGTCATTGGTGAGCAGCTGCTCTACCTTTGCCGCAAAACGCCAGTTGCCTGGCGACCATGCGGCAGAAATCCCGACCTGGTCCGCGTGTTTGGCGGAGTCCTGCTCGCTGTCCTGATAGCCCAGCCCAACACTCCAGTCATTCACCGCGTAGCCGAGCGCGTACTGCATGGTGTCCAGAAAACTGGTGCCTTGCTCATCGGTGAGATCCACCCCGGAGACGGTGGCGGTAAAGCCGCCCATGCTCGGGGTCTGGTAGGTCACCGCATCGCGCCGGAAGGTGGATTGGGTCGCGTAACCAGAATAAAACGAACTGAAGAAATCCAGCGGGTAGGCCACGTTGTTGTAGTAGGCGAGCCATTGGGTGCCCACGCGCAAGCTGCCGAAGCTGTCATGGGTTGCGGTGATATCGGCGACCCGGGGTTTGTTGTTGCCTTTGTAGCTTTCCTGGAAAAAGGTCGGATCTTCTGCCCGCAGTCGAGCGGAGTTGATGGGGAACTCCACGGTGGCTGAAATCTTCAGATTGTCGATGTCGTCGTAATTGGCGGTGACGCCCAAGCGGGAGTAGGCGTCCCGTAGTCCGGTATAGGAATCGTCTTCACCGGGTTGTGCTTCATCCACGGAAACGGCTTCTGACTGGATGCGCAGAGAGCCATAGGGTGTCACTTCCAGCTCGGCATGGGCAGGCATGGTGGCAAAACCGGCCAGTAGTGCCGATGACAGGGGTACAATGCGTGCATGTTTCATTCGTCTCTCCCTCGGGTGGTATTCAAATCAGGGCGGTGCATAAAGGGGTGCCGAAATCATTCCGGGAACATCGCGAAGGCGTCGGAAGCGGGATGGGGTGAGAGTGTGCGCGACCGCTGAAGCAGACAGGGCCGGTGCCCGGCGAGATCAGAAGCCGGATGAAAAACCAGACCGGGTCTGGTGAAAGTGTTTGCGTTCCCGTTGTGTTCAACCCAGGTCCCGCGGCAGCCATAAAAGGTCCATTTTTTATGTGCGTTGCGATACACCGTTGCAAAAGCGACAGATGATTGCAAGAAAATCGCCATCTTCGTTCTCGTGGCTGAGAGGTGAAGGATGCCGTTAGAATGCGCCCCATGAAACTTATCCTGGCCCCGATGGAGGGTCTGGCGGACTTTTGGGTCCGTCAGGCGCTGACCGATGTGGGCGACTTCGATTGGTGTGTGAGCGAGTTTGTCCGTGTTAACGGCCAGCTGCTGCCGCCCCGTGTTTTTTATCGTTGGTGCCCGGAACTGAAAAACGGCGCGCGTACCCGTGCGGGCACGCCTGTGCACTTGCAGTTACTGGGCTCGGATCCGTCTTGCATGGCGGACAATGCGGTGCGTGCCGTCCGATTGGGAGCGCCCGCCATTGATCTCAATTTTGGTTGCCCGGCAAAAACTGTGAACCGTCACCGGGGTGGCGCTGTGCTACTGGATGAACCGGATGTGGTACATGCGGTGACCGCGGCCGTGCGGCGTGCCGTACCCGCGCATATCACGGTGTCGGTAAAAATGCGGTTGGGCAATGAAGACGATGGATTGGCGCTGGAAAATGCCCTGGCGGTGCAGGAGGCGGGTGTGGCCTGGCTGACCGTGCATGGTCGCACCAAGCGGCAAGGCTATCGGCCACCGGCCTGGTGGGATCGTATCGGACTGATTCGTGAGGCAGTGTCGATCCCGGTGATTGCCAATGGCGAGATCTGGACGGTCGACGATGCACAACGCTGTCAGCGAGAGAGTGGTTGTGACGATCTGATGCTGGGGCGTGGGGCGGTAGCGAACCCCTGGCTGGTGCGTGCCTTGCGCACCGGCCAGGCCAGTGACTGGGACGATATCGTGCCGGTGCTGCAACGGTTCCTGAATGATGTTATCGGCTCCGGTACCGATGCCCAGGTCGCCGGTAGAGTCAAACAGTGGCTCAGTTATTTGCGTCGTCGCTGGCCCCAGGCGGGGGCGCTGCTGGAGCAGGTGAAACGGGAGACTGACCCTGCGGCAATGGTGCCGTGGCTGGCGCAGCTGGCGGCGTCAGTGTAAACGGCCTGAAGGGTTTCAGGACCAAAAAATTTCCCTGATGCCGGTCTGCCAGTGCGTGGAAGGAGGCGTCGAGATTGTCGAGCATCCACGGCAACGGGCGAACGTCCGGCTCCAGTTTGCGGAAAAAATCATCCCAATGTACCGGGATAACCGTGTGTGCCCCGACGGCGCTGGCGGTTTCGTCCATGAAGGCCTGCTGGTAGGCCTCGCTCTGTTTGCCCAGGCTGGCACTGGCCAGCAGGGCGTAGTCGGCCTGATAGCGGTCCAGCTCTCCTGGCTGCATTCCAGCGCTACCTTGAATCAGGATTGTTCCTGCGGGGTGCTCAACCACCAGTCCGTAACTCTGTCCTTCTTCCCAGGCTCCCAGCAGGGACGGGGGCGTGACCGGTTCGGTGATCTCGCCTTTACCTGTCCAGTTCTCGATGACACCGGGCAGGGGGACATGCCCCGCAGGGACAAAGTAGAGGGTAAAGTCACCGAACCGGTAAGGGTGGTGGGTTTGTACCGTGGTGATGCGCTTTTCTTCCAGTCCACTGCCGCGAGCCACCATGGCCGTCGACGACGAGCCCAGAACCTGTGCTCCTGTGATCTGCGCGACAATGCCTGAATCCATGACATGGTCGAAATGGCTGTGCAGGACAGGGATGGCATCCAGGGCGTCAATACCTGCGAGAGCAAGGGCTTCGTCGATTCGCTCCCGGTTCGGGCTGATGGGGGTAAACAGACGGGGAATGCTGACGCGGGAAAAATAACCATCGGTGAGTAGATGGGTTTTGCCGTCCGTGATCAGTAAGGTGCTGGTGCCCAGAAAGGTCAGGCTGACCTCTCCTGGCTTGGCCGGGGGGGCTTCGGGGGCAATGGGCCAGGGCTCAATATCGGGGGCAAATTGCAGGGCAATGGCTACCAGCAGGGTCAGGGCCAGCAAGAAACAAAGGGCCCAGCGAAGTAATTTCATCAAGGGACGTCCGGTGTTGTTGTAGGGGAAATCTGCGTTTCCCGCGTTATCGTCAATCCTGACAGAACGCCGAATTATAGCCTGTTTGGTAAACGTATGCGGCAGTTTCATACGGTTTTACCTGCACCTTGCTGGTCTTTTTGGCCATTTCCTCCCGGTTGCGGTCTTGTGCTGGGCGGACCGCTGACGTCGGCGACTTCGACTAAAGTCATACTGTGCCGCCGAATCCCTTTAGCTAGTCTTCCACAGTAAGCCTATCCATAGAGTGGATAGCCTGTTTAACGAGGACGCAGAGGGACGAGTAATGAAAGAAGAAAATGCCCGCGCCTATTGGGCCGCCAACCTGCGATTGATTCTGACCTACCTGGCTATCTGGTTCGCTGTCTCCTATGGCTGCGGCATCCTGCTGGTGGACGAACTCAATCAGATTCAGATGTTCGGTTTCAAACTGGGATTCTGGTTTGCGCAACAGGGAGCTATCTACGTGTTCCTGGTGCTGATCATCATGTACGCGCATTCCATGAACAAACTGGATCGCAAATTCGACGTCCATGAAGACTGAGTGAGGCTGCCCGATGGATATTCAAACGCTTACCTATTTGTTTGTGGGCGGTTCTTTCGCCCTCTATATCGGCATCGCCATTTGGTCGCGAGCCGGTTCAACCAAGGATTTTTATGTCGCGGGTGGCGGGGTGTCGCCTGTCGCCAACGGCGCCGCCACTGCGGCTGACTGGATGTCTGCTGCCTCCTTTATTTCCATGGCAGGGATCATCGCCTATGCCGGCTACGATGCGTCGGTCTACCTGATGGGGTGGACCGGCGGTTATGTGTTGCTGGCCATGTTGCTGGCACCTTACTTGCGCAAGTTCGGCAAGTTTACCGTGCCGGATTTTATCGGTGACCGTTACTACTCCAATGTGGCGCGAACCGTGGCGGTGATCTGTGTGATCTTTGTGTCGTTCACCTATGTGGCCGGGCAGATGCGCGGCACCGGTATCGTGTTTGCCCGCTTCCTGGAAGTGGACGTGAATGTGGGTGTCGTCATTGGCATGGCCATCGTGTTCTTCTACGCCGTGTTGGGTGGCATGAAGGGGATTACCTATACTCAGGTGGCGCAGTACTGCGTGCTGATTTTTGCCTTCCTGGTACCGGCGGTCTTCCTGTCCATCATGATGACCGGGCATGTGTTCCCGCAGACCGGCTTCGGTGCCACGGTGCTGGATGCCGCCGGCAATGATTCCGGCGTATACCTGCTGCAGAAGCTGGATCAGGTGGTGACGGATCTGGGCTTTACCCAGTACACCGAAGGCTCCAAATCCACGATTGATGTGTTCTTTATTGCCGCTGCCCTGATGTGCGGTACCGCGGGGCTGCCCCATGTGATCGTGCGTTTCTTTACCGTGCCGCGTGTCAAGGATGCCCGTATCAGTGCCGGCTGGGCGCTGTTCTTCATTGCTCTGCTGTACACCTCTGCCCCGGCGGTGGGTGCTTTTGCCCGCCTCAACCTGATTGATACCGTTAACGAAACCCAGTACACCGAGCTGCCCGACTGGTTCTACAACTGGGAAAATTCCGGTTTGATTGGCTGGGTGGACAAGAATGGCGATGGTGCGGTGCAGATGCGTGCCGGTGCGCCGTTCGCCGGCAAGCCAAACTTTGCCGGCAGCCGTGACGAAGCCAAGGGCAGCCAGGGTGAGCGTGTGGTCACCAATGCGCCGACCGACAACGCCTCCGAGGTGTATATCGATCGCGATATCATCGTACTGGCCAACCCGGAGATCGGGAATCTGCCTGCCTGGGTAATTGCCCTGGTGGCTGCCGGTGGGGTGGCAGCAGCCTTGTCTACAGCCGCCGGTCTACTGCTGGTGATTTCCAGTGCGATTTCCCATGACTTGCTGAAGAAGACGATCAAGCCGGATATTACCGAGAAGCAGGAGCTGCTGGCGGCACGCGGTGCTGCGGTGGTAGCGATCTGTATTGCCGGTTACTTCGGAATCAATCCGCCCGGGTTTGTGGCACAGGTGGTGGCGTTCGCCTTCGGCCTGGCAGCCGCAAGCTTCTTCCCGGTGATTCTGATGGGCATCTTCTACAAGCGGATGAACAAGGAAGGGGCGATTGCCGGCATGCTGGTGGGTCTGACGTTCACCTTCTGCTACATCGTTTACTTCAAGTTTGTGTCGCCAGATCTGAATACGGCCGAGCATTGGTGGCTGGGCGTGTCTCCGGAAGGGATTGGTACCCTGGGGATGGTGCTTAACTTCGCGGTCGCCTTCGCGGTGTCCCGTGTCACTGCACCGCCGCCGGAGCACATTCAGCACATCGTTGAGGATATCCGTATCCCGCGCGGTGCCGGTGAAGCTCACGCTCACTAAAGAGCGACAATAAGAAAGGGAGAGCAGCCGGTGTGGATCGCGTATTCACACCGGCTTTTTTTGCCCTGTATGCCATGACCTGTACGGAAACATCATGATCGAACAGGAACTGCACCAACATCCGTTCAGCCTGCTGGATGAGACTGCCCGCTCACGGCTTCGGGACGGCGTGGACCTGGCCTACTTCGAGGCCGGTGACATTATCCTGGATGCGTCCAGCGCCAGCGAGTACGTGTACGTAGTGCATAAGGGCAGTGTGGCGGAACTGGATGTGCAGGCCCCGGATGGTCGAGAGCAGGTAGGGGTCTATGCTGCAGGCGATGTGTTCGGTGCGATCAGTGTGCTGAATGGCAAAAGTCGCTATCGCTTTCGGGCAGAACAGCAAAGTTTGTGTTACCTGATTCCCGCTGCGCTGTTTCTCACCCTGTGTGAGGATAACGCAGATTTCGGTCGGCATTTTCAACAACGTCTGGTGGAAAAAGGCCAGCGCTTGGCAGAGCGTCGCGAGGGCGGCGTGACCATGGCCGGTTTTATGCTGGCCCGGGTGGATGCCTGTATGCGTGAGCCGCTGATCATGGCTGCCACGGCGACCCTGCACGACGCCGTGGTAGCGCTGAAGCAGCATGGTGTCGACAGTGTGCTGATCGAACATCAAGCGCAGTACGCGATCATCACCAAGACCGATCTGCTTACCGCACTGGTGTTGCAGCATCACGATGCCAGCACCGCTTTGAGTGTGGTGGCGGAAACCCGGCTGATCACCGTGTCGCCGTCGGATTATCTTTTTTCCGCGCTGACCCGCATGACCCGCCACAAGGTGGCGCGGGTGGTGGTGATGGAAGAGCTCAAGGCGGTAGGCGTGGTCGAGTTGACCGACGTGCTCAGCTTTTTTTCCAGCCGTTCCTACGTGGTGGGACTGGAAATCGAAAAGGCAGACAGTCTCGATGCCCTGCAGCTGGCCAGTGCCCGCTTGCCGGAACTGGTGGATGCGCTCATGGCCCAGGGCGTAAAGATGCGCTTTGCCATGGAGTTGCTGGCGGCCCTTAACGGTCGAGTCATGGGCAAGGCATGGGAGATGGTCATGCCGGCAGACCAGCTGCAAGGCTGCCTGATTGTCATGGGCAGTGAGGGGCGTGGTGAGCAGATTCTCAAAACGGATCAGGACAACGGTCTGATTTTGGGCGATCACCAGGCTTGGCCCGGGTTGCCGCGCGATGCCGAGCGGTTTACCCAGGCCTTGTTGTCGATGGGGTATCCGCCCTGTCCCGGCAAGGTAATGGTGAATAACCCCGATTGGCAGGGGCCGGTCCAGCAGTGGCAAGAGCGTGTCTATCATTGGGCGGGGGAGGCGGCCGGCAAGGGGGTGTTGAACCTGACGATTCTGGCGGATGCTCACTGTGTCGCCGGGGATCGCAGCTTGCTGGAGGCAGTGCGCGAGACCTTGTTCGATCGCTGTAGCGGCGATGATCTGCTGATGGCGCATTTTGCCCGGCCTGTACTGCAGTTCGCCACGCCGCTGAACTTGTTCGGTTCCCTGAAAAAACCGCAGCACGGAATCGATATCAAGAAAGGTGCGCTGTTTCCCCTGGTGCATGGAGTCAGGGCCATGGCCTTGCAGCACCGCATCGCTGAGACCTCCACGCTGCGGCGGCTGAAAAAACTGGTGGCAGCCGGTGCCATGGAGGCGTCCTTTGCCGAGGATTTGGGCGAAGCCATGGAGCTGTTCAGTGAGCTGCGGCTTAACCAGCAATTGGCGCAGTTGCATGGCCAAGAGACAGAACTGCAAGACAACCACATTGTGGTGCAATCGTTGTCGTCGCTGGAGCGCGACCTGTTACGCGATGCGCTGCATTTGGTCGGTGATTTCAAACAACGGTTGTCACGCCGTTTTCATCTGGAATATTGAGGTCTGGAGAGCGGCGCGGGCAATGACGAGGCAGTGGAATTGGACAGGAGATTGGCACGCATGATCAGGCAGTTACGTCGCTATGCGGATCGTTACCGGCATGGCGCAGGCCCTTACGGCCACCTTTTTATGCCCTGCGAAGGGGATGAAGTGATCGCACTGGATTGTGAAACCACGGGCCTGGATAGCCGTGAGGCCGAGCTGGTGTCGGTGGCGGCGGTGCCGGTCAGGCAGGGTCGGGTGGCCAGCAGTGAGTGCCTGGACGTAAAACTTCAGGCACCCCGAAGTCTCGATGGAGACTCCATTCGTATCCACCGGCTGCGGCCAGTGGATCTGGAAGAAGGGTGCCAGGTGCAAGACGCGCTGGAGCAGCTGCTGGAAAAAATAGGCAACCGGCCCTTGGTGGGGTGGTGTATTGATTTTGATGTGGCGATGATCAACCGTTACCTGCGGCCACTGATGGGGTTTGACTTGCCGAACCCCGTCATCGAGTTATCGGCGTTGTACCAGAAAAAACAGCGCCACTGGCAGCCGGATATCACCCCGGACTTGCGCTTTGAGGCCATGGCCAAAGCCCTGCAAGTGCCCGTCATGGAGCGTCACACCGCTCGGGGTGATGCGGTTACTGCAGGGCTGATGTACCTGCAATTGCAAAAATCGACCCTGGATAGCTAATGGAACAACTCGAATCTCTTTTTCTGGTACTGGGTATTGCGGTGGTTCTCTGCAGTTATCTCCATTACTGGCGTCGTACCGGGGACGCCCGCGGGGTGTTGCTGTTCTGGCGTCGCGCTATGGCCATGAGCGTACTGGAGTTCAAGTTGCAGCGGGCCGGGTTGTTATTGATGCTGGTGGCGGTAGTGCTGCGATTTATCGGCGCACTGGGGTAAGCTCGAAGAAAAAACAGGAGCCGCCGTGTTTTCTTTATGGGAGCTGAGTGGGCTGGCACTGGGCTACGTGCTGGTACTCTTTGTTATCGCGTGGCTGGGTGACCGCGCTGCCCGCCAGCGCAAACACACCTTTCAAAATGCCTGGGTGTACAGCCTTGGGCTCGGGGTGTATTGCACCTCTTGGACGTTCTACGGCGCGGTGGGTGAGGCCGCCCAGAATGGCTGGAATTACCTGCCGATCTATCTCGGCCCCATCCTCACTGTGCTGCTGGGTGGTTCGCTGATTTACAAGATGGTGTCGGTGGCTCAGCAGAACCACATTACCTCCATCGCGGATTTTCTGGCGGCCCGTTATGGCAAGTCACGGCGGTTGGCAGTGCTGGTGACTCTGGTGGCGGTGATCGGTGTGCTTCCTTATATCGCCCTGCAGCTCAAAGCGGTGACTCTCTCATTCGATTATGTCCTCAAGGACAACTCCCCGGCGCAGATGGACACCGCGCTGATGGTGGCCATTCTCATGGCCCTTTTCACGTTGCTGTTTGGCACCCGGCATATTGATGCCACCGAGCATCAGTCCGGTCTGATGCTGGCAGTCAGTTTTGAGTCTTTTATCAAGGTCGTCGCTTTTGTGATGATCGGGTTGTACTGCCTGTTCGGGCTGTTTGATGGCCCCGTGGATCTTTGGCAGGCGCTCAGTGAGCGCCAGGATGTCATGCAGACGTTCGAGCCGACACTGTTCTCGCAGAGCTTTGTTACCGCGTTGCTGTTGTCCATGGTGGCTATCCTGTGTCTGCCGCGCCAGTTTCACGCCGGGGTGGTGGAAAACAACGACCTGCGTCATCTGCGCACCACCCGGTGGCTGTTGCCGCTGTATCTTTTTCTGTTCGCCTTGTTTGTGCTGCCGATCGTGATCAGTGGCGTGATTACCCAGCCCTATCTGTTGGGGCAGGCAGATACCTACATGCTGTCGTTGCCCATGGCGCAGGGTAATTCGTTCATGTTGATGCTGTCCTTTATCGGCGGGATTGCGGCTGCCACCGGCATGGTGATTGTGTCCACCATCGCATTGGCCATCATGCTGACCAATGAGGTGCTTCTGCCGTTCTGGCTGCGCTCGCGGTTGCATGAAAAAGAGCAATTGTCCGATTTGGGGCGACAGCTACGGCTGCTGCGTCGGGCCAGTATCCTGGTACTGCTAGGCTTGGCATTTGCGTTTCATACCCTGATTGACCGTTTTGACGGACTGGCCAGTATTGGCTTGTTGTCCTTTGCCGCTGTGGCCCAGTTTTCCCCCGCCCTGATCGGCGCGCTGTACTGGCGTAATGGCCACAAACGGGGAGCGATCATCGGGCTTGGGCTGGGGTTCATGATCTGGTTCTACTGCTTGTTGCTGCCGGTGATTCTGCCGGTGGAATGGGTTCTGTCGCTGAATGAAAACGGCTTGTTGGGGTTGGGGTTGTTGCGCCCCGAGGCGCTGTTTGGCATTGAGGGCCTGGAGCCGCTCACCCACGGCGTGTTCTGGTCGCTATCGGTGAATACGGCGGCGTTTATCTCCTTTTCGCGCAGTGCGCAGCAGGATGCGCTGGACGAAGCCCAGGCGGCCCGCTTTGTGGATATGCCAACGGATTGGTGGCGTGAGGGCATGGGGCACCCCTCCATTACCACCGCCGAGCTGCTGGAAGTGTGCAAGCGCGGGTTGGGTAATCCTCGTGCCGAGCCGTTGTTCTTTGATTACATGCAGCGGCGCCATGTGTCGGAAGATCTTGCCCTGCCTGCCCCGCTGCACCTGGTGCGCTATGTGGAGCGCTTGTTGGCCGGCACCATGGGCGCGTCTACAGCCCGAATCGTGATGAGCTCGCTGCTGCGCAAACAGAACAGCCGCCATGATGATGTCGTGCGGATGATGGATGAAGCCTCGGAGCTGATCCAGTTCAACCATCAGCTGCTGCGTACCACCATCGAGACCATCAGTCAGGGTATCTGTGTGGTCGACCGGAACATGAAGGTGGTGGCCTGGAATCAGGCCTATGTGAAGTTGTTCGATTATCCCGATGGTTTGATTCGGCTGGGGCGGCCTATTGAGGAGGTCTACCGTTATAACGCTGAGAGGGGGTTTTACCCCGGTGATGATCTGGATGCCGACGTGGACAAGCGGGTGCAGCTGTTGCGCGATGGCCACTCCCATCAATTCGAGCGGGCGTTGCCCAGTGGTATTGTGGTTGAGGTTCGTGGCACGCCAATGATGGGTGGGGGCTTTGTCAGTACCTATATGGACATCACCGAACGCAAGCGGGATGAGCAGGCACTGCGTCAGATCAACGAAAACCTGGAATACATGGTCGGTGAGCGAACCCGGAAACTGACGGAACTGAATGCTCGCCTGGCTCAGGCCAATGAGGGCAAGACGCGTTTTCTGGCCGCTGCTGGTCACGATCTGATGCAGCCTCTAAACGCCGCCCAGTTGTTTGCCTCGTCACTGCGCCAGCAACTGGGCAGCCAGACCGGATTCGACCGTGAAGTCGATGTGTTGGGACATATCGACAGCTCGCTACAGGCGGCCGAACAGATCATCACGGCGCTGCTGGAGATCAGCAAACTGGATACCGATACCATGCCGGTCCATGTGCACCCGCTCAAGCTGGCACGGCTGATGGAGCCCCTGGGGCAGGAGTTTTCCGCATTGGCCCAGTCCCTGGGGCTGAACATGAAAATGCTGCCTTGCTCGGCGGTGGTGGAAACGGATGAAGTGCTGCTGCGGCGGGTGTTGCAGAATCTGCTTTCCAATGCGATCCGTTATACCGGAGAGGGGCGAATCCTGTTTGGGTGTCGCCGTGAAGCGGGGGTGATTCGCATCGATGTCTGGGATACGGGGCCGGGCATTCCTGATGATCAGCACGAAAAAATCTTTCGCGAATTTCAGCGCCTGCCGCAGCAGGGCAAGCAAGTGGTCAAGGGGCTGGGCCTGGGGCTGGCCATTGCGGATCGTATTTGTCGGCTGCTTGGGCATAAACTCACGGTTCGGTCCTGGCCCGGCAAGGGAACGGTCTTTAGCGTGACGGTACCGCTTTCCAGTGGCGAAGCGCCCCCCGTTCTGGCGGCAGAGCATCCGCCCTCACAGCGTGATGTCAGTGGCATGCGGGTGTTCTGCGTTGACAATGATCCCGCTCTTTTGGCGAGTCTGGTGGCGGCACTGGAAACGCTGGGATGCGAAGTCGTGGCCGCCAGCGGTCTGGCCGAGGCCCGCCAGAAGGCAGCCCATTGCCCGGCGCCGGACCTGCTGCTGGTGGACTATCAGCTGGACCACGAAGACGGCTTTGCAGTGATTGAAGGCCTGGATGACTGCTGGGACGACGTGGTGCCCGCTACCCTGATGACCGCCGATCGCCGCCCGGAAATCCGTCAACAAGCCGAAGAGCAAGGCGTCGCTTTTTTGCAGAAACCGCTGACGGAGATGATGCTGAAAAGAGCATTAGAGACAGTTAACAGTTAACAGTTAACAGCGGAAGGCGTTGTCGAGTTATGAGGGGCTCGCTGTCAATTTTAACTGTCCACTATTAATTACTGTCGACTGATGGTGGCTCAATCGCCAGATCCTTCAGCGCCAATACGGCTTGTGTGCGGTTGCGGACGCCGAGCTTTCGGAAGATGGCGGTCATGTGGGCTTTGATGGTGGCCTCGGAGACATCCAGTTCGTAGGCAATCACCTTGTTTTGCATCCCCTCCATCAGCATGCCCATGACCCGGAACTGTTGTGGGGTCAGGCTGGTGATGCGCTCGCTCATGGCAGAGTGATCGGGCAGGGTGGGGGGCATGGCACGACGGGCGTACTCAGGCAACCATCGCTCCCCGGCCATGATCTTCTCCATGGCTTCGGTCATGGTCTCTACCGACGCGGATTTGGGGATAAAGCCGTCGGCACCAAAATGAATGGCCCGTTGAATGACATCCACATCTTCCGTGGCGGATATCACCACCAGAGGGACCTTGCGGTATTGCTCGCGCAGATAAATCAATCCGGAAAAGCCGTGGGTTCCGGGCATGTGCAGGTCCAGCAGGATGACATCAAAGGGCAGCGATTTCTGGCCGAGATCTTCCAGCCCGGCAAGCGAGTTGGCCTCGTGGATGTCGGCGTCGGTGAAGCTGGCCATGACTGCCTGTTTCAGGGCAGCGCGGAAGAGGGGGTGATCGTCAGCAATCAATATGGTTGTCATGATTCTGTTTTAGCGATTTTTTGTTGTTGTGTATAGCCCGGGGTAACGGTCCTGTGGGTGGCAATAAAAAAATGGCTGCCCGGGGAGGGCAGCACAGGGGGAAAGAAACTGTAATAACAACAGAATCTTTTCAGCGAAAACATTGCAGTCCACTGGTTGCCCGAAGAAAGGGCTGATACAGAAAAGGAGAAAAGGGGAGGAGATGACCCGTCCTTTCCCTGGACTGTATGCGGTCTGAAACAATGGCCAGTATTGTGCGCAGCAGACGTTCGCGCCGGTATTAGACCTTGGTCTTACGCAGGGGGTGACTGTGCCAGTGAAAGAAGGTTCCCTGTCTTCGACCTATGGCTAATGGAGAAGGTCTCGCCCTGACAGCAAGCTGTCTTCGGAGTCACTTGCAATTTGATGACAACAAGAGGACAGGGCCATGAAAGCAATAACTCCCTCTCGCCTGTGTGCAGCGATACTGGTAGCACATGCGGGCATTGCCGGGGCAGCAACACTGGAAGAGCGCATCATCATTCTGGAAGAGCGTGTGGGTACCCCGGCAGAGGGGAAGACACAGATCGAGTTCGGTGGTTTTATCAAAGCCGACACCATGATCAGTAAATACAGTGACGGTGAAATTGCCGGAGGATCCGTCGGGCGTGATTTCATGGTTCCGTCGACGATTCCTGTAGGCGGAGAAGCCAGTTCTGCCGAGATCGACTTCAATGCCAAACAGAGCCGCTTCTGGTTAAAGAGTGCAACCATGACCTCAGCGGGTCTGGTAAAGGGGCATATCGAAATTGATTTCCAGACCAACGGCATTGGCGATGAGCGCATCAGTAACAGCTATGCGCCGCGTATCCGTCATGCCTATCTGAGCTGGGACAAGTGGTTATTTGGCCAGACCTGGTCTACTTTCTTTAACGTCAGTGCACTCCCCGAGACCCTCGACTTCGTGGGTTCGTCCGGCACCATCTTTGAGCGCCAACCCCAGATTCGCTATACCCATGGCGGGTTGATGTTGTCGCTGGAGAATCCTTCTACCACCTTGTATGGCGGCACCCAGAATCCCTATGACGACAATGCCATGCCGGATATTGTCGCTCGTTATAACTTCACCGGTGACTGGGGCAACATGAGCTTGTCGGCCATGGGGCGTGAGCTTGCCTACCAGGACACCATTGGTGGGGTCGATCAGGACGAAAGCGAATATGGCTATGGCGTGTCCTTTGCGGGTCGCCTGATGCTTGGCGAACGGGATGACATCCGTTTTCAGGCCAACTATGGCAATGCCATGGGTCGTTACTTCGTGCTCAACGCCTTCCGGGCGGGACAGATTGAAGCCAATGGTGATATTGAGCTGATCGATGCCTGGAGCGCGGTGCTGGCCTTGCGTCATCACTGGAGTGAGCGCTGGCGTTCCAACTTCGCGGTTTCTCTCAGCGAAGCGGATAACCCCGATACCGTGGCAGCAACAACCAACAAGACAGTGGAAACGGCCCACGCCAACCTGATCTGGCAGGTGGCCAAGCCCTTGTCACTGGGGGGCGAACTGATCTACGGGAGTCGCGAGCAGGAAAATGGCGATGACGGTGATCTCAAGCGCGTGCAGTTCACTGCCAAGTATGCGTTTTAACGAAGCGCACCCTACGGAAAAAAGGGGCGCTTCGGCGCCCTTTTTTAGGGGGCGCGGATTGGGAGTTTACTCTTCCCAACTGTCCGTAGGAGATTCTATGTTGTCCATCCCTTTTATGAGGCTGGGCTAGATACGTAGTCGGAACGGTTCTTCATCAACGCGAAGGCAATACGGACCAGCTTGCGTGCGAGG